>Ga0272442_10000122_pt1 | contig 124946 bp, 98 predicted proteins | sample SSMForm2O_FD_200262 | JGI IMG/M metagenome (GOLD analysis project Ga0272442, IMG submission 200262) | Marine sediment archaeal communities from Little Sippewissett salt marsh, Falmouth, MA, United States - SSM-Form-2O | ecosystem: Environmental > Aquatic > Marine > Wetlands > Sediment ... | reverse complement strand
GGAACGGGAATAGACCTCGATACCCCTTTCAAAGCAGTCCATGTTTGCCTTGATAAAGGCCTTTTTGGTCTTTGTCTCTATAGCCTTTTTGAAGTCTGAGTCATTCATGGGAAGCTGCCCTGATGCGCAAAGCGCCCCGACCATCACCATGTTTACTCCCAGGGGGTTCCCGGCCGCCCTGGCCTCTTCCATGGCGTCAAAGGCCACGACTTTACCCACCTTTGATCTGATGTAATCTATCGCCCCTTTTGTTTCAGGATATTTCCCCTGGCCGATCGCCACGGTAAAGGGGGGAATGGCTGATTTTGACATTATCACAAGGGTCTTGCAGTTCATCTTTTCCAGCGCCCTCATAGCCTCAAGAGGCTCGAACGCAAGCGCTATGTCCACCTCGCCCTCCGAGATAATGGAGCTGCAGGCGGGCCCCACAACGGCGGTCGACTCTACTACTCCGCCCCTTTGGGCCATACCGTGCGTCTCGCTCATATTGACCGGCACACCAGCTATGATTGCCGCCTCTCCAACCAGTTTGGTGGCGAGGATGTTACCCTGTCCCCCGACACCTACGAAATATACTCTCTTTGTTTCCATTATCGTCTCTCCTGTTTCTTCCTTGGTCCAATGGCGTTTTCAGGGCAGACCTGAACGCAGACCGCACATCCTATGCAGAGGTTGGGATCGATGTTCACCTTATCGCCGTCCAGATAAAAGGCAGGGCAGGCAAACTCTTTGTAACATGTGCCGCAACCCGTGCATTTTTCCTGTTTTACCTCAAACACCGGCCTCTTTGCCTTTTTGATTTTCATCTGGTGAAGCGGGCAGACCTCCCTTGATATGATCACGGAAAGCCCGTCATAGGCAAGCGCCTCTTCTACCGCCTGCTGTACCTTTTTGAGATTTGTGGGTCGGACCATCTGAACATGCTTGACTCCAAGCCCCTTTACCACATCCTCAAGATCGATGTTGGTCAGGTTCTGCCCGGCCGCAACAGTGTCCATTGCCGCTGAAGGCTGATGCCCGGTCATGGCGGTGATTCCGTTATCCAGGATCACGAGCGTGAATTTGTGATTATTGAACACCGCGTTTGCAAGACCGGTCATTCCCGAATGAAAAAATGTACTGTCTCCTATGAAGCTTACCACTCTCTGTTCTGATGCGGTTGATATCCCGGCTGAACTGCTGACAGAGGCACCCATGCACAGGACCATGTCGGCCATGTTATAGGGGGGGAGAAAACCGAGCGTGTAGCATCCGATGTCGTTGGGGAAGATTGCATCGGGACCTGCCGCCTTTTTTACCGCATAATAGGTCATCCTGTGAGGGCATCCGGGACACAGGTTGGGAGGACGCAGCGGCAGCTCGGGGCGGTCGGATAAATCCAGCCTTGCTGGGCTTTCATAAGGTACCCCGAAAAACCGTGCCACAGCCTCCCTTACCATTGCAGGGTTATATTCCAGCATGCGGCTCAGTCCTGCAACTCCCTTTCCCTTTATCGAAAGGGCAAGTCCCGCCTCCTGGGCCGCCACCTTTACCGCCTCTTCCATAAAGGGTTCAAGCTCCTCGACCACCAGGACCTGTTCCTTTTCTTTGAGAAATTCCCTTATGAGCCTGAAGGGCATCGGATTACTCATCCCGATCCTGAGTACTGAGACCTTTTCTTCCAGACCCAGGTCCTTTACGGCATCCATGACATAGTTAAATGAGATGCCGTTTGAAACAATGCCTAATGAGGCCTTGCCTATAATCAGGTTGTAGGGGCTGTTGTTGCTTATCTTTTCCGCTTTTTTCTGCTTTCCAAGAAGTCTCTTGTGCATGGCAGGGGTGTTGGAGGGGAGGGTCACAAATTCTTTAGGCGATTTTTCAAAATGGCCTGCATTTTCAGGCCGTTTTATCTCTCCAAGCTCAACCACTCCCCTTGAGTGGGCGATCCTGGTCGTGGACCTGATGATGACCGGGATATTCAGCTGCTCTGAGAGATCAAAGGCAAAAACGGTCATATCCTTCATCTCCTGGGCATTTACAGGTTCAAGAAGGGGAAGACCGGAAAATTTCGCAAAATACCTGTTGTCCTGTTCGTTCTGGCTTGAAAACATGGATGGGTCATCCGCGTTGTATATTACCATACCGGCCCTGACCCCCATGTAGGCAAGGGTCATCATTGGATCGGCAGCCACGTTCATCCCGACATGCTTCATTGCGGTCAGGCTCCTGACCCCGCTTATGGCAGCTCCTCCTGTCGCCTCCATTGCAACCTTTTCATTGGTTGCAAATTCCATGTAAAAGCCCATTTTGTCCTTGAGTGCGAAAAGGTTGTTGGGTACCTCTGAAGAGGGGGTACCAGGGTAGCAGCTGGCAAAGGACATCCCCGCCTCAAGCGCGCCTCGGACAAGAGCCTCGTTTCCTAGAAACAGGGCCTTTTGGCCCTTTCTATCAGATGTTAGTTCCGACATGCATGATCCATCCTTTCTATATAAATTTACAGTAAAATAAGCTCCTGCCGGTGCATGAAAAAGGGGCACAACAGAAGCTGAGTTGAAAATCAAAAGATCCAACTGACGGCCTTGATCGAGCAGGCCTTAAATGAAGTTTTTTCAGGGTCTATAGGCGCCGTTTAGAAACTGCGGTTCTATGTGATAACCCATGTAGTTTGATATTTCGCCTGCCGTATCCATTACCCTCTGCGCAAGGGTATGAAACTTCTCCCCGCTTATCTTTTTCGGGTCTCCGTTAAGGCTTATAGCGCCAACCACCTCTCCATCGATTCCGAATATGGGAGCGCCTATGCTGTCAAGATGCATCATGAGTTCCTGGTGAACCACCGAGTAGCCTCTGTCCCTGGTTTCGGCAAGTTCCGCAAGTATAAGATCACGCTCAGATATGGTCTTCGGTGTGTATTTTATAAGTTCCACCCTTTTAAGATGTTGATCAATCTCCTGGTCAGACATAAAAGCGAGAACCGCCCTTCCCATGGAAGAACAGAAGGCGGGAACGCTCGGACCCATGTAGGGGGCAGCCGACCCGCTTTCAAGGGGCAGCGTGCTCATGGTGACTATGACGGCATCCCTGTGAAAGACTCCCAGCCTGCCTATGAGGCCGGTTTCCCGCGCAAGGTAGCTGACCGGTATGGAGGCCTTCTGATTGAGCTCAAAGGTGCCTTCATATATTGTGCCGAGCACGTGGAGCCTTATGCCGAGGCGGTATTCCCGGCTCCTGGGTGCCTTTTTAAGAAAACCGGCAACCTCGAGTGCCTGTACAATACCGTGAGCCGTGCCTATGGGAAGCTTAACCGCTTTTGCAATGTCACTGATGCGCCACTGGGGTCGTGCATAGGAAAAAAGTGAAAGTATATCGGACGCCCTTTGTATTGACTGGTTGCTCATATGACCTCCTTTCGAATATGTCGAACAATAATTAAAATAAAGAAAAAATAAAGCCATGTCAACCGATAATAACAAGAAAAATAGCCAAAAACCCTTGACAGGTGTGAATTACAGCTATAATATTTTGTAAATTATAAATACATTTCGACATAGTCGAAATTATAGGTTTTACGATCGGCTGCATATGCAGCCGATTCTTTTATCGAAGAGAGACGGATTTTAGGAGGACCACTCTGGATGCAATGGTTAAGCGAGTTAGAGAGGATCGTAGGGCCGGATAATTTGTTGTCGGAAAAGGTCGACTGTCTTGGCTATTCAAGGGACATGTCCATTCATGAAGGGGTGCCTGAGGCGGTTGTTTTTGCGCAGAACACGGAGCAGGTCTCTCAGGTGGTCTCGCTTGCAAATCAAGAAGGGATACCGGTGACGGCAAGAGGTGCAGGAACATCGGTCACAGGTGCCTCTCTTGCCTCAAAAGGAGGCATAATCCTTAACCTGGTCAAGATGAACAGAATAATTGAGATAAACAGGACAGACTGTTACGCAGTGGTTGAACCTGGCGTAATCTGTGATGATCTCAACAGGGAGCTTGCCCCTGCCCATTTTTATCCGCCTGACCCGGGATCGGCACCTGTTGCGACTATAGGAGGCATGGTAAGCACAAACGCCTCAGGCGTGCGGGCGGTAAAGTACGGAACTGCAAGGGACTACATCAAGGCCATGAAGGTGGTTCTTGCAGACGGCAGGGTCATAAACACCGGGACCAAGGCCCCTAAATCATCGGCGGGATATGATCTTAACAGGCTTTTTTCAACCTCGGAGGGGACTCTCGGCATCATCACGGAGATTACCGCCAAGATTCTGCCGGTGCCTGAATACGCCGCCTTTGCCAAGCTTTCCTTTCCTTCCATAGTGGAGGCCGGTGCAGTCGTAGAGGAGATAATAAGAAAGGGTATCCCGATATCTACCTGTGAAATCCTTGACGGTGTTTCAATTGAAGCGGTCAAGGAGGCCATGGGGCTTAAGATCCCGGGAAATGTCAGCGCACTTGTGTTTGCCGAGATTGACGGGGCCCGTGCCGCAGTAAAGAGTCAAATGGAAGAAATGAATTCCATTTTTAGAGAAAAAGGGGGGATTGAAATAGAGTGGTCGGACGACCAGGAAAGACGGGCCGAGATATGGTCGGCCCGTCATGGACTTGTTTCATCTCTTTCCCGATTGCACAGGGGCTCCAGGCAGGTGCCGATTACAGAGGACTTCGGCGTGCCCATGAGCAGGATCCCTGAAACCATAGATGCGATACAGGAAATCGGGCGAAGATACGGGGTCGATATCGCCACCTTCGGTCATATAGGGGACGGAAACCTTCACGCCGTTCTTTTAATGGATATAAGAGATAAGGATGAATGGGAGACCATAAGAAAGATATCTGAGGAATTCATTGATCTGACCCTTCGGCTTGAAGGGACACTTACGGCGGAGCATGGCATAGGCATGGCCAAATCACCCTACATAGAAAGAGAACTGAACGGCGCACTGGATGTCATGCAGACGGTAAAGAGCGCGCTTGACCCGAAAAATATCCTCAATCCGGGTAAAATGGGTTTTAATGACTCCATAGGTTATATCTATGACAGGTGCGGCTCAAGGGACCTTGAAGGTGGAATAAGGGAGGAAAGCAGCCTGGGGGAATCAGCGGACGAAGACGTCCTTGCATGTACCCAGTGCGGTTTCTGCAGCCTTGTCTGTCCCACCTATTCCGAGACCCGGATTGAAACCATGAACGCGAGAGGAAGAAACACCCTTGCGTTTGATCTTTTAAGCGGCAGGGCGGAGTTGAGCGAGCAGATGGTAAATCGCTTCTATCAGTGCACCATGTGCGATGCATGTGCCTCATCATGCCCGGCGGGTGTAAAGACCAGCAGGATAGTACAGGCGGTCCGGAAAAAGTCATTCGCCTCGGGGTTTGCCCCGGAAGGTATCAGGATGGCAAACAGATCCGTGGAGGATAACAGAAATCCCTTTATGCAGCCGAGGGACGAAAGGGACGAATGCTTTATCGATCCGCCAGCGGCACCTGAGGGTGCCGAGGTTTTATACTGGCCCGGCTGCGTCAGCTCATACCAGGAAGAGGACGTCGTGCCTGCAACGGCGGAGCTTCTGGACAGGGCGGGGATCGCATGGACCGCACTTGGCAATGAAGAGGGATGCTGCGGATATCTCGCATATGTAAGCGGTGACATGGAGCTTTTTGATGAGCTCATGAAGGAAAACCTGGCGGCCTTTAAGAGATCAAAGGTGAAAACCCTGGTTACGACATGCCCCGGCTGCTACAGGACCTTCAAGGACCTGTACGGAAAGGATAAAGGGGGCCTGGAGGTACTTCATTCCACGGAGTATTTCAGCCGTCTTATTCAGGAGGGCAGGCTGCGGTTTTCAGAAGGCGGCACACCTCTCAGGGCTGTTTATCATGATCCTTGTGATCTCGGCAGGCATATGGGGGTCTATGAAGCACCCAGGGAGATTCTCAGGTCCATGAAGGATGTTGAGCTGCTGGAGTTCAGCAGAAATCGTGAAAACGCCAGATGCTGCGGGGCTGGAGGGGGCATGAAAGGTCATGACCTTAATCTGTCTCTTGATGTGGCCTCCAGGCATATCCTTGAGGCCGCCGAAATGGGTGCCGACGCCATAGTGAGTGCGTGCGGCACGTGCAAGAAGAATTTCCAGCACGCAACGGTGCGGGTGAGAAAAAAAGGGCTGCTTTCCAGGAGGATCGCAGTCTATGACGTTATGGAACTGATGGCCCAAAGGATGGTTGTCTCCTCCTGCGGGGCATTGGATAAGGCCGCCAGGGAGGCCGCCTAGGTCATGGAAGGTGTTATTATGAAAAATAAGAGGAAAAAACCGGGACTGCGAGCCTGGGCAGGATTGTGGCAGTATCGGTGTCAGACAGAATAGGTTGGGAAACACCATCCTGACGGTACTTGTAGTTCAGGTCTGCCTCATGTCTCTGGCCGTCAGGATAGTCGGAGGCGAGGCCGCCCGGTAATGACAAGAAAACTTGAAAGTGCGGACGAAGGTGATTATTAGAGGTTGATCTTTTACCTACAGATGAATATCGGAAACGAAAAAATATCTTGGAGTCTAGGAATATGAAATCAAAAAAAAATAAAGGTGATGGCGGTCCTTCCATGATCAGGGAAACGCCGGGGCTGGAGATCGATTTTGATGCTATAACAATGCAGTTTCAAGCCGCCTATGAAGAGGGGCGCGGATTTCTGTTCGAGCATGAGGTTTACGGCCTGCTGAAGACCTCCGGGGCGGAAACCCCTCCCAAGTCGAAACTGCTCCTTAAGGGAAGCCGACCTTCGGACCGGGATCTGATTGAGCTTTCGGGCGAATATGTGGTTCTCAAGATCGTGTCCCCCATGATTATTCATAAGACGGAGGTGGGGGGGGTCAGGGTTGTTGAAAACAGGTCTGAAAAGATCCGTTCGGCATGGCGAAGGATGATGCATGAGGTACCTGAAAATTATTCATCATGGATTGAAAAGAACAGGGGTTCAGAGCCTGCGGCCTACAGGGGGTTAAGCTCCGAGACCCTTCTTTCGGCTATCTCAAGCGATATCAAGGGGGTGCTGATGGTTCAGTACATGCCCCCTGATTCAGAGGCCTTCGGCAATGAACTGATAGTGGGTATAAGGCGAACCAGGGAATTCGGTATGGTCATAAGTGCCGGACTGGGGGGGACCGACACCGAGCTTTATGCCGATCGGTTCAGGAAGGGGCAGGCCATAGTTGCGGCCTCCACCGAGCTTACAGACATCGATACCTTTTTTGAGATATTCAAGAGGACTATTTCCTATAAAAAACTTGCCGGGCTTACCAGGGGTCAGAGGCGGATTGTCACTGATGAGCAACTGGTAGAATGTTTTTCCTCTTTTATCGCAATGGCCAATTTTTTCTCCCCGACAAATGAAAGGGCACCCTTTGTAATTGATGAGCTTGAGATAAACCCTTTTGCCTTTTCAGATTTTTTGATGGTGCCCCTTGACGGGCTTTGCAGATTTTCGGAAAAGGGGAAAAAGGGCGCTTCAAGGCCTATTGAAAAGATAGGCCGTCTTCTTCATCCGGGATCCATAGGGATTGTCGGGGTTTCGGCGAAAAGGATGAATTTCGGCCGGATAATACTCAAAAATATCCTCGCAAACGGTTTTGATCCACAAAAGGTCTATATAATAAAACCGGGCACGGATCAGATAGACGGCATAAGGTGTGTGCCCGACCTGAAATCTCTTGAACAGAGGCTCGATCTGTTTGTGGTTGCAGTCGATGCAAGCAAACTGCCTCAGCTTGTTGAAGAGGTGATAGATCTGAAGGCCGCGGAATCGGTCATGCTTATCCCGGGGGGGCTGGGCGAGAAAAAGGGGAGTGAGGAAAGGGCGAAAAGGCTCATAAAAAAGATAGGTGATTCTCACAAAACTCCCGACGGCGGTCCGGTATTTCTGGGGGCCAATTGCCTGGGGGTCATATCGCATCCAGGCTCATTTGACACCCTTTTTATCCCTGAGGAAAAGCTGCCCAAGGACAGAAAATCCAGAAAGCAGAGGGCTGCGTTTGTCAGCCAGAGCGGTGCCTTCATGATAACCAGGCTGAGTAAAAAACCGTGTCTTGATCCCTCCTATGTCATTTCAGTGGGAAATCAGACAGACCTCACCCTGGCGGATATCGTCATCTACCTAAAGGATCTGGATGATATCGATGTCATAGCGGTTTATGCGGAAGGTTTCAAGGATCTCGACGGCCTTGCCTTTGCGCGCGCCGTCAGGCAGGCGATACTCAGGGGCAAGTACGTCGTCTTTTACAAGGCGGGTCGTACCCCCGAGGGCAAGACCGCCACTTCAGGGCACACTGCATCCCTTGCCGGTGATTACATGATCTGTGAATCTCTTATCATGCAGGCAGGCGCGATCGTTGCCCAGACATTTAGCCAGTTTGAATCCCTTTTTCTTCTGGCCGAGCGGCTTCATGGGAAGAAAATAAGAGGAAACCGGATGGCGGCCGTAAGCGGGGCCGGTTTTGAGGCCGTGGGTATGGCGGACAGCATATATTCGGATGACTATGACATGCAGTTAGGAGCCTTTGCCGGCGAAACCGTGAGAACAATCGAGGGCATACTGGAGGAAAATTCCCTCCACACCCTGGTAGACGTAAGAAACCCTCTGGACATAAACCCCACTGCCAGTGATGAGGTGCATGTCAGGGTAGTGGAATCCCTTATCGGGGACCCCAATGTCGATTGCGTCATAGTGGGCCTGGATCCCCTGTCGCCGGTAACCTGTACCCTGGCCGGTGACACGAATGGTTTCTCTCTTGATTCGGAAAAAGGGACTGCAAGGCTGATGCCCGATCTCGCATCAAGGAGCGAAAAGCCTATAGTGGGAGTCGTGGATGGGGGAAAACGGTATGATCCCCTGGTGGAGGCCCTTGAGAAGACGGGTCTTCCCATGTTCAGGTCCTCCGATATGGCCGTGTCGGCCCTGGCAAGATACATAAAAGGAAGATTGAGGGCTGAAAAAATCCGCCTCAGAAACGGAATAGACAGATAATACCGGAACCCTCCGCCCTTGAGTTCAGCAAAGGAAGAATTCAGGCGGGGGCGGGGCATGGAACTTTTCTCTCAGTTCGAAGAGGGGCTGCGTAAATCAATCATGGTGATGAAATTTGAGTAGCGCGAATCAAGATCCTTGACCGGGATCCATTCATATTCCTCGCGAAATTCTTCCCATATTTCAGAAAGCGTTTCCTTCAGGATTGCTCCCGCCTCAGGATCGGGGTTCGAGGCGAGGGAAAGGAAATAATCTATAAAGGGGTCCTTGAATCCGGGCATATTGTATGGAGGAGCCTTTTCATCAGCCCTCAAGAAATCAAAAAGCCTCTTTGCCTGCCCGGTCGGGATCCCGGAGAAATTGAGTTCTTCATGTAATACAAATCTGGCCCATAAATTAAAGAGCAGAGGCCTGAAGGTCGTGTCGGATGCCTTTATCAATCCATCTTCAACCGGATAACTTTGTGTAAGGTTCTCAAAAAGGCTGTCAAGCACCATCGTCTTGCGGAGGGCATCCATGCAGGCGGTAAGTTCCAAAACCGATTTGAAGTCTCTGAACTCCTCTTCCTCCTGAATCCCGGAGTAAAAGAGAGGAAATTTTTGAAGGATTCCTTTAAGGGCTCCTCCCCAATCCTCTCCCCAGAATTCAGGCCTAAGCGATTCTTTTCTTGACCAGCTTTCTTTTTCCCATCTCACAACCTCCCACTTTACCTTCAGGACAAGCCCTAGACCCACACGGAAGAAGGCCTCAAGGGAGTTGTCCCTTACCATCTTTTCAGCACTTGCGATATCTCCTTTGCAGGCCCTTTCCATGGCAATGTTGATGTAACCCGCGGCTTTCCTGCATGTGCGTATCAATATGTCCAGGTCCTGATCCATATTTCCGTCTGCTGAGATTATCTTGTTGCACAGGCCTGCAAATTCAAGACATACCCTGTCCATCAGGATCGGGTCGGCTATTTCCGAGACGGTCTGCTGAAGAAGAGTGCCCCCGCCGCCCTGGTGGAAATGGGTCCTGGGCACAAGCGCATTGCCGTCTTGTTCAATCAAAATGCCCGGTATCTTCCCTTTATCTTCTACCGCCAGGGCATCGGGCAAAAGGGGCGAATAGACCTTAAGAGCCTCTTCAAAGGGCAGGAATCCATGTTCCGCCAGGCGGACATTTCTTATCCTGTACATGCTTTCTTCCGATTCAGCCGGAATTACCCCTGCAAGTCCGAATATGAAGGCCTGATATTTCACAAAGTCTGTCTTCGCCATCTCTTTGATTATATTGTAAAATGTATCATGGTGTTGAGGCTCCATTACCCTGATGTAGCAGACTCCGTCAAGGGTGAAAAAGCCTTCCGGCATATTATGGAGGTCGTCTTCGGAGTCCATTATCAGGACCTCCAGGTTTTTAGAAAGGCTGTAAAAGGCGATAGGCTGTCCACTGCTGAAAAACCATTTCACGAGTCTGGGACAATCGGCCTGATAAAGCCTGGTTATCCACTCTGCAGTCGATGCAAGGTCAATCCTGTCCTTTTTCCATATCTCAAGGTCCATTATATACTGCCACTGTTTCTCCGACGCAAGTTCAAGTATTGGCAGACAGTCATCTTCCCCCAGTTTCTTGACCAGCCAGTAGAGGTCTTCCTCGGCAAGCCGCCTGACCATCCTGCCTGGGTCATCAAGCTCGAATATGCTGTTCAGTATCCTGCTTCCCGAAAGAGAAGAGAACTTCTCCGTCAAGGCCTTTCCCTTGTCAGGGGGTATGAGGTTACCCTCAGCCATGCCGGGGGTCTTATTCTTTTTCTGTAGGCTCAAATGTGTAACTCCCGATATCATGCGGTTTTTTTGTTTAAAATGATAACATGGTTGGAGATTGCCATGTAACAAAGGGCAAGTCAACCGCGGCATCCCTGATCCACCATCAAGGCGTGGTCCGTTCCTGTTCTGTTCAGAGCCGGACTGCCTCGAATCCATTGGTCCTCGTGCCGATTTACCCGGCCCCTTCCAATCCTTTGCTGAAATCTGTAAGGACATTCGTCACTCTGGCTCCGAGCTCCTTGTCAAGCATGAAAAGGCCGTTTTTGCCTCCTTCGCCCGAACCTACGAGATTCAACTTGGCGATAATGTCGTTGTCGTTTTCCTCTTCTTCCACCTGCTCGGTTACGTACCACTGAAGGAAGATGTGTGTTGCATGATCCTTTTCCTCTATAGCGAGGTCAACCAGATCGTTGATCGATCTGGTGATGAATTTCTCATGCTCCAGTGTTTTTTGGAACATATCAAGAGGAGAATCAAATTCCGCAGGCGGTTCGGCAATTGACGCGAGTTTAGGTCTTCCCCCCTGCCTGCCTATATACTCATATAGCTTCATGGCATGAAACATCTCTTCATGGTATTGAACCATAAACCAGTTTGCAAAGCCCTTAAGGCCTGCTGAATCGCTGTGGGTTGCCATGGACATGTAAAGATAGGCCGAATACATCTCCTTGTTCACCTGTTCATTAAGGGCCTTTTCCATGTTTTCACTTATCATGACGCATCCTCCTTTAAAGAATTATGTTCACTTCCCCTGACCTTAATACAGTAATGTCTCAATGCACACTGTTCAACCCTGAAGGAGAAAATATATGTTGACAAGATGCCGGTTGTCGTTTATTTTTATAAACATCAAAACGGGACTGCCTGATTTCAGGGCAGGTTAAGCGGTCTTGAGCGCTTAAATAAATTGTTTTCAGGCTTTAATCAAAAAGGGATTTTTAAAAAGCGGTGCAGGAATTGAAATCAGGATTCGATTCATTTTTCAGGCGTATCTCCGAGGCGGCAGGGATTTCCTCCCAAAATGAGCTTGCCTGTCTCCTTGGTGTAAACCGTTCCGCCATAACCCAGGCCAAAAAAAGGGGCGTTATTCCTGAAAAGTGGATCCTCAATCTTTCCCGCTCCTTCAGGCTTAACCCCGACTGGATTGAGTCGGGTCAAGGCCCTAAATATATAAGGGGTTCTGAAGATGATAGCCTTGAATTCACTGTAATACCAAAGGTCAGGGCCAGGCTGAGTGCCGGAGGAGGTTCCTTCGAAGTGGGTGAGGAGATAGAAGGTTACTATTCCTTCAGGGGACAGTGGCTTGCAAGAAAGGGAAGCCCGAGGAGCATGGTCCTTATGAATGTTTTTGGAAACAGCATGGAGCCTGAGATAAAGGACGGGGACACAATACTCGTTGACGAATCACAGAAGGATATCCTTGCAGGTGCAATATATGCGGTAGGTGTGGATGATACGGTTATGGTCAAAAGGGTAGAAAAACACCCGAATAAACTTGTCCTGCAAAGTGACAACTCTACTTATCAGCCGATATACCTTGAAGGTGAGGAGATAGAAAAGGCGCGGATTATAGGCAAGGTCTTATGGGTGTGTCGTGAGCTCAGGTAGGCGAAAGGCATTTTTTTATCTTCCATGTTGTTATTTATAAACATAAATTGGTTTAAATAAACGAAGAGGAGGATAAAATGCAACAAAGGTACTGCGTATGCGGGTGTATGATTTGGGTTCAGTATGAATTTGCAGGTGCGGACTTACATACCAATTTTTGGGCGGAAAAGTTTAAGGGAAACTCTTTCCTGTTAAAGTGCCCCGGATGCGGAAAGCATCTTGATATCGATGAACTGGGTTAAATGCCTTGGGAAATCTCCCGGTTGGCCTGTTTCAAACAGTGCTAAGCCGGGAGTTTTTCTTTGATTGAGCAGATGTGAACCCACATTTTGCTAATTTTCAAGTTGAGTGAACTTTGTTCCTGACCCCTTTCCCGAAGTTTACGACATTTACTTCGTATTCCACACTTTCAGGGAGCAGGATCTGCTTTGTAACCTTGTTAGAGGTGAAAAGCGGGTTGTGCGGCGTTTTTTCCGCCTTTTCCATGCTGACTATCTTCATCTGCGTCTCTTTCAAACTTTTGTGATTGGATCGCAAGGATCAATCATTCATGGCCTCTGATTCCTGCCCTGCCTCTTTTGACTCAGGTTTTACGGCATCCTCTTTTTTATCTTCAGGCTCGGGAGCGGCAACTTCCGCCTGTTTTGGTTCCTCCATCCTTACTTCTTCTTTGTCCCTGATTTTTTCAGGTTCCTGACTTTTTTTCTTATCCTTTACGATCTTTTCCTTTTCCTCCCCTTTTTTATCGTGCGGTTTAACGTCTTGTTCGAGGTGGATCTTCTTGTACTGGTGTATCATGGTATTGGTAAAGCCTATAAGGATGTCATCTATATACGTGCGGTGGTTGCCTCCCACATAGGCCTGAAGAGCCTCACTGATCGATTTTTTTGAGTCAAAATATTCGGAAAGGATCATCGAGCCAAGGTGAATATTATTGTCAATATAAAAGATGCTGTCATTGGTAATTCGAAGATTTTTAAGCTTTTTAGGATGAGCCCTTTCGAGAACCTGCATGAGGCCCTTTGCTCCCTTATTGCTTACCAGAATCAACCTGAAACTGGATTCCCTGTTTATTATGTGTACTATGAGTTCAGGCGGGATACCGAATTCATTGGAATACTTCAAGGCGGTTCTTGCTATAGCCTCCGATATATTGGGATCAAGTTTGGGTTGAAGTTGACGGATCAGATCATTTATTTTTTTGAATTCATCGGCTTTGTCCCTGTTTTTGTCTCTTATGCCTTTTTCCTTAAGAATCCCGATGGATTTTTTAAGGACGGCAATTTCCTGATTTTTGACTGTTTCATTCATCCTTGCCGTATCAAGGTTTTCAGCGATCCTCTGAATGTCAAGGTTCACCTGCCTGTAATATATACTGGCAACGGCAGCCACAGACACAGCGGCGAGTAAGACAATTATTATTGTAAACAAGTAAAAACGCCTTGGATTTGAGCCTCCATCACCCGATGGTTCCATCCGTTTTTCCTCCAGATTATTGGTTGTATGTCAATCGTTCTTATGCGGGGGTTGAATTTATGGGTGCAACAAGAATAGAATTTTAGAAAATTAAATGAGACTTGTCAAAATTTGTGGTATCCCCTTGATCCACCATCAAGATATCATCTGTCCCGCTTGAGCGGGGTTACCTTTGATCGCTCGGCCTTGCGAATCGGTTGCTCCGAACCGGGGTCCTTTACTATTTTTCTTTTATTTATTAATATTTGATCAAATATCATTAAGGGCATATAAAAAATAAAGGCTGATACTAAAGTTTATCCATAAATCAAGATTTATGGACTCACGCAATCAGCTGTCAGTAGTCAGTAAAACACCCGGGATATCAAATTATTGGCTACTTGCTGATAGCTGCCGCTTGCCCGCCGCTAATGTGGCGGGGCTGAAAGCAGCATCCGGAAATGGTCCATTTCCGGATGGGACTAAATAAGTTCACACCGGACCCATGGGAGGAATGGCAATGAGTTACAGCACGGTCTTGATCGAAAGAAAGGGGCATATCGGAACGGTAATACTTAACCGGCCGGAATATATGAACACATTCAGCTCGGAGATGGCGGATGAATTGAATGCCGCGCTTGTTGGACTGGATATGGATCAGGATGTCAGGGTTATTGTCTTAAAGGGTTCAGGTAAGGCCTTTTGTGTCGGCATTGACGTGTCGGAATTCCATGGAAAGAGCCATGCCCAGTATCTGGAATGGGTTACACGTATGGAGAATGTGATCATAACCATCTCGGGCATGAAAAAACCTGTGATCGCCTCCGCCCACGGCTATGCCGTCGCCAATGGCGCCGGCCTTATAGCCGCGTGTGATCTGGCGATTGTGGCGGAGGGAACCAAGATCGGAGCGACTGCGGTAAATGTGGGGCTTTTCTGCATGGGTCCGGCTGTCCCGATATCCAGGATCCTCGGCAGGAAAAGGGCGCTTGAAATGGTCCTGACGGGAGATTTGATAGACGCTTCAAAGGCACTTGAATGGGGGCTCGTAAATCAGGTCGTGCCTGCGGGTAAACTTCAGGAGGAGACGGAAAGGCTTGCGGAAAAGCTGGCCCTGAAGAGCCCTCTGGCCGTTCAGATGGGGAAAAGGGCCTTTTACGGAATGTCCGATATGGAGCTGTCAAAGGCAGTAGAATATTCCAATGAGGTCTTTGCCTCTCTATGCATTACAGAAGATGCGAGTGAAGGGGTGGAGGCGTTTCTGAACAAGAGGCTGCCTGTGTGGAAGGAAAAATGAGGGCATGAGCCGATATCTACCCGGGGACCCTGCATCTGAGATCAACATAGGAATCCACTTTGGCGAATATCTTGTCGACCTGTGCCGATTTCGGCAGGGCATCCCTGATTATCCTCATATACCCCCTCTGCCGCAGGAGTTCAAATGCACGCCTGAAGGTCAGATCAAATACCCAGCCTGTCTGAAGCAGTTTGAAATCGTTGAATGTCTTGAGGCTGCTTATCTTGACGACCCTTTCAGCCATGATATCCGAAACAACGTCAGGGGATATATTCGGGGAATCAGGCAGATCCAGTTCAATGGCGCTGTTTTTTCTTCCTCCACTATCTTTGTAGTACTCGGTCACAACCCGCCAGATGTCCAGTTTGTCCGCGTCTCTGAGCAACCGCAGAAAAAAAAGACAATCTTCCGATGCCTCTTCTGGAAGGACCGCACGGTTGTGGTTTGAAACGGCGTAGAGGATCAAATCCCTGTCCCGGTTGTCGAGCAAATCAAGTACCTTTTCCTTTTTCAGCACCCTGGCGCCCAGTGAGGCATGATTTTCAGATTTATGGTCGGCAAAGGTGCCGTAGCGTGAATATTGCTCGAATCTGCCTATATCATGAAAAAGCGCCGTCACCTCCGCCAGCCGGATCTGTTCGTCAGTAAGGGCGATACTTGTCGCTATATCAAGTATTTCTTCACAGACCCTTTCGGTGTGTTTCGCCTTGAGGTCCATATTCTGCTGCTGCCCGGGATCAAAAGAGCGATACCTGGATACATATCGGCAAAACCAGTCCTTAAGAGATGCAAGCGTCTTATTATCAATCATTATCTCGGCCAGTTTCTCATGTGCTTATTTCAAAATCCGTTTTTTCCTGTACGCTTTTTATCTTGTTTTTGAGCGCACCCTTCACCCCTTTTCTGATGTCAAATTTTACTGAAAGACTTATCCTGTCGGAGTCCTTCTCAAGGTTTCTGTAACATCTTGTGAGAAGAGCCAGAAGTTCGTCCCAGTCACCCTCCACGACAGTTCCCATGGGGTTCAGTCTGTAGTCCAGGCCGCTGTCCTTTATTATGGAAACAGTGCCTGCAACATACTTGCTGAAGCTGGAGCCCTTATCAAGTGGAATCAGTGTGAATTCCATTAAACCCATTTTGTTTCTCCTTTCTGTTCCGGTTACTTGTTTTCAGGAGGCTATGTATACTCCATCGGGCATAAGAAGAAAAGTCCTGAAACCGGTTTTTTATGGCCCGGGAATTAATATCCGAGAATGCTTCAATAAAAGATGACATCCGAGCCATGATTTTCAGGGTCTGACGGAAAAATGGCATCTTGCTCTTGCTTTTGCTTGTCAAGGCATTAACTTTCTATTTTTACTACTTAATTACGCATTCGCCGGGGGTCATTTTATGATAAGTCTTTCTCAGTTAGAAGACATAAAACTGGTCACCATCCCAAGGTTTCAGGAGTTTATCGCAAGATTTTTTCTTGGGCCGAATTACAATTTCTTTTCAAAAGTGGATATACAAATAAGAGGGATTGAAAATATACCCAGGGACAGGACCGTCATTTTCGCCATGAACCATACCGACAGGTACAACTACTGGCCATTTCAATATAAGTTATGGAGCTTAAGGGATTATCATTTCACCACGGTGTGGGTAAAGGCCGATTATTACAGAAACAGATTCCTTGCCGGGACACTTGATTTATGTAACATGATTCCCGTTCCAAACAGAAAATACCTGATACAGGAATATTTTACAGAGCGATTCGGAAGAAGAATGAAAAATGCGGAATACAACGCCCTAAAGGCAGGTGCTGAATCGGAAAGTGAGATTTCATCGACCACAAAAGAGATCTCGGCTCTGATTCGTGAAAATTTTATGAATTTTATTGCGGAGCGTTATAATGGCCTGATGGAAAAGGTCGCCCATCTGAGCAGAGAGGCCCTGCTTTTAAAGAACCTGAATCTCATTATTTTCCCTGAAGGCACAAGGTCCACAAGGCTTGGCTCCGGCAGGACCGGACTGGCTCAACTGGCCCTTGATACCGGGGCGCCTATCGTTCCCGTGGGGTGCAGTAACTGTCACAGGGTATATCCCGGGACCCTGCCCTTTGCAAGGAGCGGCAAGGTGGAATACCGGGTGGGCGAACCGCTTACCTTTGAAGGGGCCTTGAGCAATTACAGGATAGATGAGGGGTTCGACCTTTTTTCAGATGATTCAAGGGAAAGGTACAGGGAAAACTTCGAGTCCGTGACCGATCTCGTAATGCAGGCGATCAAGGGCCTTATTGATGAGGAACACAGAGACCGGGACGATTGAATATGCTCACAAGCATAGTCAACCGCCGAATGTGTCGGCGATCTGCTTTGCAATAAGACCTTTTACCTCTTTTTCACATTCTTTCCACTCAAGTTTCTTTTTTTCCGCTGTAATCTTAAACGTTGTCTCTATCTGTTTGTAATTACTGCTGTCATTTATGTCCTGGCTCACTGTGGAGGAAGTCCCCTGTTTCAGCTCGGTTCTGGTCTCAGTAATTATGGGGGTGGCCCTTTTTTCAAGGATTCTCAGGATTCCGTCCATTTCCAGCCTTCCCACCTTGACCAGACTGCTGGTCAGATCGGCCAGCGCCCCTGCCGCCACTCCGATGGCGGCTCCGGCGACTGCTGCGCCGGTGCCTTTTTGAGCACCTATAACCCCTCCTGCCACACCACCTACCACCGCCCCTGAATCAGGACTTCCCATGATTTCCCTGGCGGTTTTTTCACTGAAATTGCTTGTTATTACAACCTGGGCAATATATCTTGCCTCCCGGGGACGGACAATATTATAGCCCTTTTGCCTCAGGTCGTTTCGCACCTGATTCCATACCTCATCGCCTACCTCGAACCTTGACTGGTCCCTGATTTGAACCGCCACATCGTCTCCAGGCTCCGCCATCAGAAAGATCGGATCCGGATTGATGACGTTTATGCGAAGGTCCTTGTACTCTATCTCCGTTCTGGCCGCATCCATCATGGAGCAGCCGCTCAGGCAGGCAAGAAACAGACAGGCAAGTGCCACGGCACTGATAATATATTTCATGTCATTTTCTTCACTTTCTTTAAAGACTAAGTTTTTTCAATCTCTTTTGAGATCGCCTCTCTTTTGAGTATATCATAATAAGTTAGTATCCTGTTTACATATCTTACCGGCTCGGTCCCCCTGCAGTATCCGTATCTGGTGCCGGTGTAATATCCGGGGTAGCTCAAAAGCGGCAGGATTTCCTCCATGGATGCCCAGTTATAAGGGTTGAGCCCTTTTTCCGTGGCGATTTTCTGTGCATCCCTTATATGTCCATGCCCTACATTGTAACTTGCAAGTGCAATAAGGAGTCTGTCCGGGTCCTGTGCCTTTTCGTAGCGGTCATAAAGTTTTCTAAGATAGTCGACTCCTGCCGTTATGCTCTGATCCGGATCTTTACGATCCTCTATCCCCATCTCTTCGGCTGTTTTGCGGGTGAGCTGCATAATACCCTTTACCCCTGTATGGCTTTCCGCCTCCGGGTCGAGGTGGGATTCCTGATACGCAACCGCCGCAATCAGCCTCCAGTCAAACCGGTTCCTGCCGGATGCCTCCTTTATAGCCTCTTTATACCTTGGCAGCCTGGTATCCAGCCTTTGATGATATTTTTTCAGGTCAAAGTAGTCGAAGATTTCAACATTATTGTAATATTTTTCATAGATCGCGGCAAAGGTCCCGTCTTTTTTTATCTTTTCAAAGAACCTGTTTATCTCATCCAACAATTCCACGTTGCTTTTGTCGACCGCCCAGCCGAGAGATTGAACCTCTTCGAGCGGGAAGGCTATGCGAATGTCGGGATAGTAACGGCGATTCAAAAGGGCCACATTGGAATCCGCTACGGTTATATCTATCTCCTTATCAGCCACCATTCTTATCAACTCTTCGGTGGGGATGTCATCATAGAGCCTTATGTTTATGTCAAGACCCTGCCGCCTGAGTTGATTAAGCCTTTCTTCGTATGACGTACCCCTTCTGACGCATATGGTTTTTCCGGAAAGGTCCTTAATCGATACTGTATTGTAATCGGCGGCATTAACTATTACCTGTTGCTGCACTGTGAGGTATTCCCGGGAAAAATTTACATGCATTGCCCGTGACGGCAGAACGCTCATGCTGGCGGCAATGAAATCGGCCTCGCCCTGTTTAAGGGAAGGGATTAGGTCCGTCCAGGAAGTGCTTTTGATCCTCAGTTCCACCCCAAGGTGCCTGCTGAACGCCAGCGCGAGGTCATACTCAAAACCCATAGGCTCTTCCCTGTAATAGTAATAGGAGTGGGCATTATTCCTGGTGAGCATTGTTATCTCGCCGGAGTCTTTAATCCTCACCAAGGCCCCTTCTCTTGAACATGAACAGGGTATGAGCATAATGATCAGGATAAGCAAATGTATCCTGATAAAAAGACCTGACTTCATGGTTCTCTCCGATATACTTCTGTTTCCCCTTTTTTGCTCTAAAAACAGCTCAATAAAAAGAAATAATCTATATCCTAAAAAGATTAAGTCAATGGCCCCATAAAAGAAAGGCTCAAGTTGCCATTTTGATGGCTGCTCCTTGAGCCTTTTTTTATGAATATGGCTTTTTAAATTTTTTGGACACCCTTCCATTTTAGATGAGAAAGGGTATCTTGAGGGCTTTTAGCTCCTGAAGAAGACCTTTACGAATTCAGACCAGTTTTCACCATCAAGTTCTGAAAAAATGTCATCCACAGAAACACCACCATCCGCTGCCAGGCTGAGATCTTTATTTGCTTGGTTAAAAAGCCTTTCCTTCTCTTCTTTTAGGAAGGCTTTCGCATTTTCCCCAAAATAGAGGCCCTTGAGGTTTTTACGCAAAGAAGCAGGTTCGACTATGAACAGCCACCCTTCTCCGTAAGGGGATTTATTCACCAACTCGCTTTGCTCGGCTATCTTTTCATTTACACGGACAACTAAACCATCAATAGGTGACAAAACCTGTGCCGTGTCACCATTTTTTCTTATAGTGAACGCTGTCTTGCCCTGTGAAAGACTTTGGCCTGTATTGGGGAGCTCAATTCGACTCGGTTTTTTGAAGAATCTCTGAGCAAAATCATCAAGCCCTACTCTGACACGCCCTCCGTATTCCGGCCTTGCCCAGGTATGGCCCTCGTGGTAGTAAAAGTCTTCAGCAATTCCAAAACCTGCTGCTTCACCGGTTGTTTTGGCCGGTAGTTCATCTGTCTGTACTCTTTCCTGCATCATCTGGTCGAAGGCGCAGTTACCGCACTCATAGGAATTAGGGCAGAGTTTCCGGACAACCTCCCCGGTTATCATGTAGCGGCATTTACGCTGGGATGAGGGTAGCTGCATCATCTTTTCAACCCATGAAGCAGGGATTTGATCAGCAGCTTTTTGATCCGGTGCCGCAAGGGCTGCTTCTTTTTGGCGGGCAACTTTTAACTGCATCGCCTGATCGTAGACGCAGGTCGAACAGTCGTAATTATTGTCACATAGTTTGTATGATACAACCCCTGCCTCCATCCAGATGCATCTTTTTTTACCGGGGGGCACTATTTTCATTGAATCTTTTCTAATATTTTTCCCCATGACTATTTCTCCTTGCAAATACTTTTTTTGAGTTTGGATATTCAATGGTTTTTAAAAAATTTGATATGGCTTCTCGGGTTGTCGTACCCTTTTTGAGGCCTTCTCGGTTACACAGATTCTGTAGATTTAAGAAGCAAGAAAAATGCCACTTTTTCATGAAAGTGTAATTTCTTTGTAACCAGATGATTTATCATGGAATTTTTTTAAATCGGCGAAATGACCCTTTTCAAGAAAGTCCTCCACTCTGTTGGAAAATTAGGCATTTGTTATAATTTAAGGCCATCAATAAGTTGTAACACCTTAATATTCGGTCTGTTATAAAATGTGTCAAAAAATACGGCATATGTCTAATAACTAGGCATTCTTTCTCATGTTTTATAAATGAGGTTGTCTATAAGGATGAGGTCTTAAGGTGCCACTGGAAGAGGTCCCGACAGGTAGGACAAAAGGCAAACCCTTTACGGTCCGTATCCTTTATGAGTGAAGAGGAGTACATTACACATCGCCTGTCTCTGCAGTGTGTGAGGCCGAAACAGTGACCCAATTCATGCAATGCGGTTTTCTTTACCCTGGACATGAAAAGGCCTGGGTCAGGGGGAAGGTCATAAAACTGTGGACGCAGACGAAAAAGAGAAATGACTGAACATTTTCCTCCCATCTGGGCCAGACCGAAAATATATTTGAAGATCGGTACATACAGATCCAGATAGGTGACGCCGATTATCCTTAAGGCCTCATGGGGGCAGCATTTCAAGAGATAGGGAAGAATCAGTTTTGAGTTGTATTGATCCCTTTCCCTGTTGTATGCATGATAAGGGCACTGTGCTGTATCGGCGATAATACATCCGGTGCCGCATTGAGTATCAATGCAATGGGCAATACAGGTAAGGATATCTTCTTCGACAAAACCGATGGGGCAGATCGTAACGCAATCTGAATAATTGATCCGGGACACCCCCTTTTTAAATGTTTCCGCCCTGTTTACCGCCTAGAGTCATATATGAAAATTTGGATGTCGGTGGCAGACTATCTTTACACCCTTACGATTTGATATTTACTAAGCTTGTTGTAAAGCGTCTGTCGGTCGATGCCCAACTCACGGGCGGTAAGGCTGATATTCCAGTTGTTTTCATTGAGTATTCTCTCGATATGCATTTTTTCCATCATTTTAAGGGATTTTGGCAACTCCCCCTGCCCGATATCCTTCCTAGAAAAGGGCAGGTCTTCGATGCTAATCTCGTTACCCCTTCCGATCACCAGGGCGCGTTCAATGATGTTCTCAAGCTCCCTGACATTTCCGGGCCAGTCATATTCGGTTAACAGCTTCAGGGCGGAAGGTGCGACCTTCAGCATCTCTTTATTCATCTCCAGACAGTATTTGTGGATAAAGGCTTCTACCAGCATAGGTATATCTTCCCGCCTTTCTCTCAAGGGAGGAACGTGAATGGTAATTACATTAAGGCGATAGAACAGGTCTTCTCTGAATTTGTTTTCCTTGATGGCATTTTGAAGATTACGATTGGTTGCAGCCAGTATACGCACATCCACCTTTATCTGATTTTCACCCCCCAGGCGTCTGAATTCCTTTGTCTGCAATATCCTCAAAAGATCCACCTGGGTTTTAAGGCTTATATCGCCTATTTCATCCAAAAACAGTGTCCCCTGGTCGGCCATTTCGAATCGGCCCTTTTTGGTATGCTCCGCTCCTGTAAAGGCACCTTTTTCATAACCGAATAGTTCACTTTCAAGTAGCGAATCGGGTAATGCTCCGCAACTTACTGCAATAAAAGGCATATAACAGCGTTGGCTGTTTCCATGGATGGCCTCCGCGATCAATTCCTTGCCTGTGCCGCTTTCACCCGTGATAAGAATCGTTGATTCGGTAGGCGCAACCTTATCGATCAGCTCAAAAATTTCCTGCATGGCATCGCTTCTTCCGATTATCTCATCGTACCTGTATTTTTCTTCCAGCTGCCTTCTCAGAAGGATGTTTTCGAGAATCAGTTCCTTATGGGCGACAATCTTTTTGACCTGCAGCTCTATTTCATCAGGATCAAAGGGTTTCACGAGATAATCAAAGGCCCCTTCTTTCATTGCCTTGACAGCCGTATCTACTGTTGCATAGGCGGTCATCATCAGCACTTCGGTTTCCCGGTTTATCTCCTTGAGCCTCTTGAGTGTCTCAAGGCCATCCATGCCAGGCATCTTAAGATCAAGCAATACGACATCCCACTTGTTTCCCCGGGCAACAGCTATAGCTTCCTCCCCACTTGAGGCAATCCCCACCTCATAGCCATCTTCCATGAGCCAATCCTTTAGGGAACCCCTTACGGAGGCTTCATCATCAACGACAAGAATTTTGGGATTTTTGGCCATTCTATTTTCACCTCCGATATCGCTTTTCCCGCAATGCCATTTCTTATGCCGGCCGGGAATTGCCCGAAAAGGCAGAGTTTCTAATTGAATTTTTCACTGCCCATGCATAAATACTTATTGATCCCGCTTGGTGAGAATCAAAAAGTTTTTGACGGCTACGGTTGATACACACTTTTTATTCTGCCACAGGCAGTCTGACAGTAAAGTCAGTTCCTTTTTCAGGGGAGCTTTCCACCGTGATGGCGCCATTGTGATATGTGATAATCCCGTACACTACAGACAGGCCCAATCCGACCCCCTTACCCTCTTCCTTGGTCGTAAAAAAGGGCTCAAAGATGTTTTCAAGATCTTTTGCGGAGATACCGCAGCCGGTGTCCGAAATCATTATTTCGAGGAAGTCGTTGTCTTTAGAGGGCCTCACATCCAGTGTGATGGTTCCCCCATGCGGCATAGCCTCCGAGGCGTTACTTATCAGGTTCAGAAAGGCCTGCTGCAACTGCTTGAAATCGCATTTCACCTTTGGCAGGTCTTTTTCAAAATTTTTGACAAGTTTGATTTTTTTCATCTCGAGATCGTGTGAAATAATGGCGATTGTTTTTTCTAGGATACCGTTAATGCTCTGTATTTCAAATGAAATGGGAGAGCGGCGGGAAAAGGCGAGAAGATTTTTCACAATTTCACCACACCTGGTTATCTCCGATTCCATGGTTTCCAGATACCGTGATATATCCTCGATCCTTTCAGGGGTAAACATGCCGCGATCCAGGAGTTTCATCATTAATCGGAGATAGGTCAATACAGCGGTCAGAGGATTGTTTATTTCGTGGGCAATGGTGGCTGCCAATTTCCCCAGGGACGCCAGTTTTTCTGTACGGATGATCTGCTCTTTGGCCTTTTTCAGCTCATGATAGGCGGTTTTGAGATTTTCATACAGGTTCGCGTTATCCACCGCAACCCCTATCTGATTGCCGATTGCTGCGAGAAATTCCAGGTATTCAGGCGAAAATTTGAAGATATGGCTCGAGACACACATGACTCCCACTGATTTGCCTTTTGAGACAAGAGGGATATAGGCGGTAGACATAAGGCCCTCTCTCAGAAGAGCTTCCTTGTGTGGACTTTCCGCCTGAAGAAGGTTATCCATTATTTTCGTCTCTCCCGTGAGCACAGTCCCTCCGAGGAACCCTACCCCAACCTCACGGCTCTTGATGAAATCCTTGGCCACAAATTCCTCTGATAACCCCTTTTGCGCAAACAAGTTGAGGGTTTTCTTCCGTCTGTCCAGGAGGTAAATCCTGACGCTTTGAGATTCGGTGATTTCCAGAACTTTATCGACAGTGCTGCGAAGGACCTCGTCCAGTTTAAGAGAACTGCTAACCTCCATGGAGATTGAATTTAGGGTGGCGAGCCTTGCATTCTGCCTCTCTATCTGAAGCTGGAATTTTTTTCTCCCGGTAATGTCCCTAATGATGGTTACATAACCGCTGATATGTCCCTTTGCATCCAAAATAACATTTGAAGACAACAGCGCGTCAAATATGCGTGATCCTTTTCCTGAGAGCCTTGCTTCGAATTCTTTGACCACCCCGTTGCGAAGGGACATCTCTCGAAAACGTTTGAGATCCTTCTTTCTGACAAAAAGGGATCCACTGGAGTGAAGGGAAAGAATCTCCTCTTTGCTATTAAAACCAAGTAATTCGATTCCTGCGCTGTTGATATCAATAATCTTTTCCAAAGAATCGATCAGGATGATAGAATCACGGGATCTTTCAAAGATGGTCCTGTATCTTTCCTCAGATTTTTCCAGTTCCTTCAGGCGTGAAAAAAGAATTTGTTCTATGTTGTTTGTTGCCTTTTTTAGTTCCTGCTGTAAGTGCTTTTTCTGAGAAAGGTCTGTTGCAGTTTCAAGAGCGAACAGGATATCCCCCCTGTCATCTCTGACCGGAGTGGATTTAATGAGCATTTTAGCCCTTCTGCCGTCTCTCATTTTTACGAATTCTTCATCCCAGTGCACTTTGCCGTCTTTAAAGGATTTTTTCACAGGGCATTTCTCACACCTTTTTCCCCGCTTTTTCCAAACGCTGTAGCAATAACTGTCAGGCTCGATTCCGAATTCATTTTTGAAAAGGTTATTCGCCATAATTATCCGGAAGTCTTTGTTGATGGCTATCACGTAATCGGTAACACTCTCAACGAGCGCCTGGTATTCCTTCCTCCCGTCTGTTTTATCACCGATTTCCATGTTTTATTCTTGAATTTGTCGAAAGGACTCTCTTATAAAAAAGAGTTTTGAGTTAACGAAGTATTAAGAATCGTATCTGATTTTGATAAATGAGCCTTTAAAAAAAACATCATTATTGCTGAAATTACAGCACAAAAGACATGGATGATCAAGCAGATAAACTTGTTCTACGGCAACTCGGATGGGAACGATCTCGGCGGTTAAGGGAACGGCCTTTGATGAAAGGGAAATAGCCTCTTGACAAAAAGGGAAGATTGCTAGTATAAACGTATGTTTTTATAACTATTTTATTATTTTTTCAGTAAGTTAAATCACATAGATCACAAGCAAATGTTGCATATGATAGGAGGCACCAATGAGTGTAAGCATGCCCGAAAGTGTTTGCGGTGCAGTAATGGTCGTTGGCGGAGGGATCGGCGGTATTCAATCGGCCCTTGACCTTGCTAATTCAGGCTATTATGTTCATCTTGTGGAAAAATCACCTGCGATAGGTGGGGCTATGTCACAGTTGGATAAAACATTTCCAACAAATGACTGCGCAATGTGAATTATCTCGCCCAAACTGGTCGAGGTCGGCCGGCACTTGAACATCGAGCTTCATACCTGCTCCGAAGTTGATAATGTTGAAGGGACGCAGGGTAATTTTCAGGTGACACTTCGCAAACACCCCCGTTTCATAGATCTTGAAGCCTGCACAGGATGCGGAGACTGCGCCAAGGTCTGCCCTGTGGTCAGGCCTAGTGAATATGACATGAAACTGGGTACTCGTAAGGCGGTTTACAAGCCTTATGCACAGGCTATTCCAGGTGCATTTGCAATAGAAAAGCTTGACAAGGCCCCATGCGGACTTGCCTGCCCCGCCAACCTGAATGTGCAGGGCTATGTGCAGATGGTTAAGGAGGGCAAGTATAGAGAGGCGGTCGAGATTATTATGAAGGATCTGCCTCTGCCGGGAGTACTTGGCAGGGTTTGCCCCCATCCCTGCGAAAAGAGTTGTCGGCGTCTTGAAGTCGATGAGCCGATTGCCATCCGTGAACTCAAGAGGGTCGCAGCCGATCAAGTCGATCTGGCGGATATCCCGGTGCCTGAAACCGCGACGCGTGAAGAAAGCGTAGCTGTAGTAGGTTCCGGTCCTTCAGGTCTGTCCGCGGCCTATTTCCTGGCCCTTGATGGGTATCAAGTAAGCGTTTATGAGGCTATGCCGGAAACAGGCGGAATGTTGCGGTATGGTATCCCTGAACACCGGCTTCCCAGAGATGTGCTTGATTCGGAAATAGAGAACCTCAAGAGATACGGCATCAAAATTTATACAAATACGCCTATAGGGAAAGACCTTACTCTGAAGGACCTGCGAAAAGGAGGAGCTCGGGCGATCTTTCTGGCTACGGGTGCCTGGAAAGGCCTTAAACTTAGAGTTCCCGGGGAGGGCCATTCTAAAAATGTTGAGGATGTTACCTCTTTTCTAAGGCAGGTTCATCTGGGAGAAAAAAGAGCGCTTCAAGGCAAAGTCTTGGTCATCGGCGGCGGGCACTCGGCCATAGACGCTGCTCGATTGGCGCTAAGGTTGGGAGCGGAGCAGGTCGGTATAATTTATCGCCGATCAAGCCGGGAGATGCTGGCTGAGCCTGAAGAGGTAGCGGAGGCTGAAAAGGAAGGAGTAAAAATCCATTATCAGGTAGCTCCCTTGAAGATTGAAAGTGATGGAGAGAAGCTTTCAGGGATTGAATGTATTCGTACCCGCCTTACTCAAGCCGATACAACGGGAAGACGAAAACCTATTCCCATAGAAAGCTCGGAATTTTTTATCGAAACCGATTATATAATCTCCGCCATCGGCCAGGAGCCGGATCTTGATTTTCTGGGTGAAGGCCATGCTCTTGAGGTTTCCAAATGGAAACTTCTCATGGTAAATGGTGAGACCTTGCAGACGAATATCCCTGATGTCTTTGCGGGTGGTGACGTTATTACGGGCCCTGCCACGGTAATAGAGGCGGTTGAAGCCGGGAAGAGAGGCGCAAAATACATCGCAAAATATCTGCAGGGCGAAGATCTTCCTGCAGAGTGGTCCGAAGAGCCGCCTATCGGTACGAACTGGACGGAAATCCGAGATGATGAACCAACCAGGCACCGACTTAAAACGCCCAGCCTTGCTTTGAAAGAGCGCCTTTCAGGCTTTAAGGAGGTTAATCTGCTCGCAGATGAAGAAGAGGCCCGGAAGGAGGCGGAACGATGCCTTAACTGCGGTGGGTGCTGTGAATGTTATCAATGCGTGGAGGCATGCAAGGCAAAGGCATTAACATTTGAGACGCACTCCCAAAAAGGACAGTCTGTTAAGCTCGATGTAGGCTCTGTGATTTTGGCCCCCGGTTTTGAATCTTTTGATCCTAAGCGTTTTGCCACGTACGGATACACTTCTTATCCGAACGTGATTACAAGTATGGAGTTTGAACGGATCCTCAGCGCTACGGGACCTTTTCAGGGACACCTGCAAAGACCATCCGATAGAAAGGAGGTCAGGAAAATCGCATGGCTTCAATGTATCGGATCAAGAGAGATCAACCAATGTGATAACGCCTACTGTTCATCCGTCTGTTGTATGTATGCGATAAAAGAGGCCGTGATCGCAAAGGAGCATGCCGGAAGCGATCTTGATGCGACTCTGTTTTTTATGGATATGCGTACCCATGGAAAGGGTTTCGATAAATATTATTCCCGCGCCAAAGATGATCTGGGGGTGCGATTTATACGTTCCAGAATTCATACCATCGATCCTGCAGGCCCCGGCTCAGATGATCTGAAACTTGTTTACGCCGACGACACCGGCACACTTAAAAATGAAATTTTTGACATGGTGGTTCTCTCCACCGGGCTCGAGATTTCCCCGGAGTCAAAGGAACTGGCTAAACGCCTCGATGTCCAATTGGATTCCGATGGATTTGCCGAAACGAGCAGCTTTTCTCCTGTCGCATCTTCAAGACCCGGAGTATTTGTGTGCGGTGCCTTTTGCGGGCCCAAGGACATACCTCAGTCGGTAATGGAATCCTCCGCCGCCTCTTCGGCCTCTGCAGCACTGCTTGCAGCCGGCAGGAACACGCTAGGCAGGAAAAAGACCTACCCGGAAGAGATGGCGATAGGAGATGAGGAACCGAGGATCGGGGTATTTGTCTGCCACTGCGGTATCAATATAGCCGGTGTGGTAGATGTGCCTGCTGTGAGGGATTACGCGAGGAATCTTCCCAACGTGGTTTATGCAGGCGACAACCTTTTCACCTGCAGTCAGGATACCCAGGGGGTTATCAAGAAGGTGATCAAGGAAAACAGGCTGAACCGAGTCGTGGTTGCCGCTTGTTCACCTCGAACTCACGAACCCCTCTTTCAGGAGACCATTCAGGAAACAGGCCTTAACAGGTACCTCTTTGAGTTTGCAAATATCCGTGATCAGGATTCTTGGGTGCATCAAAATGAGCCTGAAAAGGCCACTGAAAAGGCCAAAGACCTTGTTCGCATGGCCGTATCAAAGGCAGCGCTTCTGGAGCCTATCGAGCGATTGAGAATGGATATAAACCAGAGCGCTCTGGTAATAGGGGGAGGGATTTCCGGTATGAATGCGGCCCTTAACCTGGCGGACCAGGGTTTTAAAACTTATCTGGTTGAGCGGGCAGAAGAATTGGGTGGTCATGCGCTCACTGTAAGAAGCACCTGGAAGGGAGAAGATGTCGGGGCCTACCTGAAGGGGCTTTGCAGAAAGGTGACAGACCATGGCAATATCGAAGTGGTGCTGAATGCCGAAATAGCGGAAGTAAAAGGCTTTATAGGAAATTTCACGACTTCTCTAAAGACCGATACAGGTGAAAGCTCAATTGAGCATGGGGCGATTATCGTTGCGACCGGCGCCGGGCCGTTTATTCCTGATGAATATCTTTATGGGAAGAGCGACCGGGTTACCATATGGCATGATATGATGGAACGCCTTGATGCCGATCCCGATCTGCTGGATAAGGCGGGAGCGGTTGCATTCATCCAGTGCGTGGGCTCGCGAGAGCCTCAAAGGCCCCACTGCTCCAAGATATGCTGCACCGCATCCATCAAAGAAGCGATAGAGCTTAAAAAGAGAAAACCTGATCTTGATGTTTATATACTATATCGTGAGATCCGCACTTACGGCCAGAGGGAAAGGCTTTATCAGGAAGCCAGAAAGCTGGGAGTTATTTTCATCAGGTACACTATTGATGAAAAGCCTGTGGTAGAGGAAATCGAGGAAGGGAAGAGACTTCAAATCACTGTTAAGGATCATATCCTTGGTTTTCCTGTTTCCATCAATGTGGATTATCTGAATCTCGCAACGGCTATAGTATCGGAGGGTCAGGACAAGATATCCAGGATGCTCAAGATACCTGTCCATGAGGATGGCTTTTTCCTTGAGGCCCACATGAAGCTCAGACCGGTAGATTTTGCTACAGACGGCATATTCGTCTGCGGCCTGGCTCATTACCCGAAACCTATTGAGGAGTCAATCGCCCAGGCCCAGGCGGCCGCCGGCAGGGCAGCGTGTGTGTTGGTCAAGGAATTCATAGAGATTGAGCCTATAGTGTCGGTTGTTGATGAGGAGCACTGCATAGGATGCGGTCTGTGCGAGGCGTCATGTCCTTTCGGGGCCATAAGGTTAAAAAAAGTGGAGGGCAAAGGCTTCAGGGCTGAAAATCTCTCGGCCCTATGCAAGGGCTGCGGGGTATGTGCGGCCGCCTGTCCGCAGAAGGCCATAGACATGAAACATTTTAGAGACAGCCAGATTTTCGCGGCCATAGAGGCGGGCGGGTTGAGTTTATAACCAGGGCAGGGTTTTTATCAGCCCGACCTGAACAGACCGGATATTTGTTGGAACCAAATTAGGAGATGTAATATGAGTGATACTTTTGAACCCAAGATCCTTGCGCTTCTTTGCAACTGGTGCGCTTATGCCGGTGCGGATCTTGCCGGGGTGAGCAGGATGCAGTACCCGCCGTCTATCCGCGTAATCAGGGTAATGTGCTCAGGTCGTGTCGACCCGCTTTATGTGGTAAACGGACTCAAAAGCGGATTTGATGCGGTATTTGTGTCCGGGTGACATATCGGTGAATGTCATTACCAGGATGGTAATATTTATACCGCAAAAAGAACGGAAGTGGTAGCTCATCTTCTTGATATATCAGGTATCGGAAGCGACCGCCTGCAACTGAGCTGGGTAAGCGCGGCAGAGGGGCAGCTGTTTGCCCGGTACGTGACTGAATTCAGCGAAAAGATCAGGGAGCTGGGCCCCTTTAACAGAGAAGAGAATGGATTCAGGCTTGATGCCGTTGTCAGGACTCTGGACTCCCCGCGCATCCGTTGGCTCATGGGTATGACACGGGTGCTAACCGAGAGGGAGAACGTATACCATGAGAAGCTGAAGGAAGAGGACTACAACAAGCTGGTATCAGAGGCTACCAGGTCGGAGTACCACAAGGCCCTGCTGATAGAATCACTCGGAAAGGGGCCCAGGACGGTTAGAGAAATGGCCGAAGATACCGGGCTTCCCGTCTATACTGTCTCTCAGCGTCTTAACGAGCTTGAAAGATCCGGTCAGGCAGAGCTGAAGGAATACAACGGAACCACCCCGTTATTTGTCAGTACTGCGGCATGATGTCTCTATACTTTTTGATTATGATATTTGATTAGGATAGTTGATCCCGATAAAGCGGGAAATTATTGCATCTCGTATTCAGAATAATTATCAGCAGAGTGGGGAAAGTTAATGGCAGACAAGAATGGTAAAACAGGTAGCGTAATGGTAGTAGGAGCGGGGATTGCCGGTATGCAGGCGGCTCTTGATCTTGCCACTGCAGGCTATTACGTTCACTTGGTTGATAAATCTCCTACAATCGGAGGGATAATGGCGCAGTTGGATAAGACTTTTCCAACTAACGATTGTGCCATGTGAATTATCTCACCCAAACTGGTCGAGGTCGGCCGGCATTTAAATATAGACATTATCACCAACTCCGAAGTCGAATCGCTTGAGGGAGAACCCGGAAACTTCAGGGCGACACTGATCAACCAGCCACGATACATTGATCCTGATGTTTGCACAGGTTGCGGCCAGTGCGCTCAGGCCTGTCCGGTTGACGGGGTCAACGACTATGACTGCGGGCTGGATCTCAAGGCAGCTACCTCCATAAAGTATGCCCAGGCTATCCCTCTTGCCTATTCCATAGACAGGGATCTGTGCGTGGGCTGCGGTTTGTGCGAGAAGGTCTGTCTTGCTCAGGCCATCCGCTATGATGACAAGCCCAGGAAAAGGGAACTTGACATAGGGGCGGTAATACTGGCCCTGGGCAATGAGGTTTTTGACCCCGGAGTTCAGGATACCTACGGTTACGGCAAGTCGCCCAATGTGGTTACAAGCATGGAGTTTGAGCGGATTCTCAGCGCTTCAGGCCCGTTTATGGGTCATTTGATGCGGCCTTATGATCGTGAGGAACCGAAGAAAATAGCATGGCTTCAGTGTGTCGGTTCCCGCGACACGCATGAATGCAGCAATGCATACTGCTCTGCGGTTTGCTGCATGTATGCGATCAAGGAGGCGGTCATAGCCATGGAACATGCCAGGGGCGACCTTGAGTCCAGTATTTTTTTCATGGACATGAGGACCTATGGCAAGGATTTCGAGAGTTATTACGATCGAGCCAGGGAAGAACATGGGGTAAGGTTTATCAGGTCCCGTGTGCATACCGTGGAGCCGGTCGAGGATGAAAACCTCAGGATCAGATACATGGATGAGGGCGGGGAGCAGAAAAGCGAAATATTCGATCTCGTGGTTCTCTCCGTGGGATTTCAGGTCGGCCGGGAGTCGATAGAGCTTGCCGAACGTCTGGGGATAGAGCTCAACAAGTACAATTTTTTAAAAACCGACAGCTTCAGCCCGGTGGCGACATCAAGGGAAGGCATATATGTCTGCGGCTCGCTTCAGGGACCCAAGGACATACCTCAATCTGTGATGGAGGCATCAGCGGCCGCTGCGGCCTCGGAAGCCATGCTGAGCGAGAGCAGATGGAGCAAAACCCAGGTTCAGGAAATGCCGCCGCAGAAAAATGTGATAGGCGAGTCTCCCCGTATCGGAGTGTTTGTGTGCCAGTGCGGCATCAATATAGCGGGTGTGGTTGATGTGCCTGCGGTGCGGGATTACGCAGCCAGCCTACCATATGTAACCTATGTGGAAGACAATATGTATACCTGTTCACAGGATACCCAGGTCAAGATGGCCGAGGTCATAAAAGAGCAGGGTATAAACCGGGTGGTCGTGGCGGCCTGCACACCCAAGACGCATGAGCCGCTGTTTCAGGAAACCTTGATGAGTGCGGGGCTTAACCGCTATCTCTTCGAGATGACCAATATCAGAAATCAGGATTCCTGGGTCCATGGAAACGACCCTGTGGCGGCAACCGAAAAGGCCAAAGACCTTGTCCGTATGGCGGTGGCAAAGGCGGCGCTCCTTGAGCCGCTTCCCGACACGGAGCTTGAGCTTAATCCTGTGACTCTGGTCATAGGCGGCGGTGTGTCAGGCATGGTCTGCGCCGGAAACCTCGCAGACCAGGGCTATGAGGTCCATCTTGTGGAACGCTCCGGGGAACTGGGTGGTCAGGCCAACCTGCTCAATAAGACCTGGAAAGGGGAGGACATACAGGATTATCTGAAAGACCTAATTGATAATATTTCTTCCAGGCCGAATATACATGTCCACCTGTCGACGGAGCTGGTTGATGTAGAGGGGTTTGTCGGAAATTTCAGATCCGGACTCAAAAAAGAGGGACAGGAGGCGTTTGAACTTGAATACGGTGTTGCGGTAATCGCCACCGGGGGAAAAGAATATAAGCCTGATGAGTACCTGTACGGGAAGGATCCCAGGGTAATGACCCACCTGGAACTGGACAAAAGATTAGTTGAAGATGACCCCGGTCTGAAAGAGGTCAGATCAGCCGCCTTTATTCAGTGTGTAGGTTCCAGGGAGCCTGACAGACCCTACTGCAGCAGGGTCTGCTGTACCCACACCATGAAAAGCGCCCTTGAACTAAAACGCAGGGAGCCTGACAGGGATGTATATGTCTTCTACAGGGACATGAGGACCTATGGCGAAAGGGAGGATCTGTTCAGAGAGGCAAGGGAAGCGGGAGTCATCTTTTTCCGTTATGATCTGGACGGCAAACCTGATGTGACCGCGGGTGAAGATTCTCTGGAAATAGGAGTTCATGACCCGATACTTGACAGGCGTGTAATAGTAAAGGCTGATCTTTTAACACTTGCCACCGCTATCCTCCCTAACGAGGAGGATCAACTGGCGACATTCTTCAAGGTTCCTGTAAATGATGACGGCTTTTTCATAGAGGCGCATGCCAAACTGAGGCCTGTTGACTTTGCCACGGAAGGTGTGTTTTTATGCGGCCTGAGCCATTATCCAAAGCCGATCGATGAGAGTATCGCTCAGGCACTGGCAGCGGCTTCCAGGGCGGCAGGGCTTATTTCGACCGGCAAGGTCTATGCGGCCGGTACTGTCGCGTACGTGAATCCCATGGTATGCAGCAGTTGCGGGGTGTGCGTTGAAATCTGCCCCTATTCCGCTCCTTCCTTTGTGGAGGAGGGACGTTTTGCGGGAAGGGCACAGATAAATCCTGTGCTGTGCAAGGGGTGCGGGCTGTGCGTTGCATCCTGCAGGTCAGGGGCTATCAGTCTCAAGGGGTTTGACCAGGAACAGATCATGGCCATGATCGAAGAGATATAATTATTAAAGGAAGTAAAAAAAAATGTTGAATGGCTAAAACAAATATGGTTATTTGTTACGCAATTTGATATATGCAATTTGATTTATATTTGATGAATATGCGATTCGCCTAAACCATTTAACAAAATTATTAATCAGATCCGGGAGATAAGAATGGATAACTGGGAGCCTAAGATAACAAGTTTTCTTTGCAACTGGTGCAGTTACGGAGCTGCGGATCTTGCAGGGGTGAGTCGGTTTCAGTACCCCCCCAATTTCAGGATAATAAGGGTTCCCTGCTCCGGCAGGGTCAGTCCCAAATTTATCCTCGCGGCTTTCAGGCATGGCTCTGACGGGGTATGGGTGTCCGGGTGACACCCCGGCGACTGCCATTACCTGGAAGGTAATTATTATGCGAGAAGGAAATTCGCTCTTTTAAAGGGGCTGCTCGAACATGTCGGAATAGAGCCCGGCAGGCTGCATTTTTCCTGGATATCCTCTGCTGAGGCTACCAAATTTGTGGAGGTGGCCAAGGAGGTGGCGTCTGCCGTGAAGGAGCTTGGACCTGCAAAGTATCTAATCAAGAACAAGGCAGAGGTTGCGTGATGCAAGGCTACACAGAGAAGATAAGGGAGACGGCAGAGAGGCTTTTGAAAGACGGTGTGGTGGAAGGTTTCATCGGGTACAGGAAAGGAACCGTTCCGATGATGAACGAACCTGTCCTCATAAAGGATGCTGATAAGGCCAAGGATCTTCATTGGGACAGTTTCTGTGCGCTTAACCTGTGTAACTATCTGACCAAGAGGAAGGAAAAGCTTGGTGTGCTGGCTACCGGGTGTAATTCCAGGAACATCGCCACCCACATAACCGAAAACCAGATAAGCCGTGAGCAGGTTTACATCGTGGGCGTGCCCTGCAGTGGAATGATAGATCACAGGGCGGTTGCAAGGGCGTTCAAGGGGAAAGACATCCTTGACGTGGAAGACAGGGGTGAGGAGTTCGTGGTCAGGGGCGAAGGGTTTGAAGAGACCCTGAAAAAGAAGAACTACCTTCAGACCAACTGCTCGGTGTGTAGGCACAGAAATCCCGTAATCCATGATGAACTTGTCGGAGAACTTGTGGATGAGCAGGTCGATGTCGATGCCTACAAGGATGTCAAGAAGATCGAAGAAAAGAATCCTGAAGAAAAATGGGATTTCTTTACTCAGCTCATCGGTAAATGCATCCGATGTTATGCCTGCAGAAACGCATGCCCGCTTTGCTATTGTCCCACCTGCTTTGTGGATGAATCTAATCCCCAGTGGGTAGGAAAGAGCGTGGATTCGACAGACACGATGACTTTTCACCTGCTCAGGGCATACCATTGTGCCGGAAGGTGCACCGACTGCGGCGCATGCGAAAGGGCCTGCCCGGTCGGCATCCCTGTGAGGCAGTTTACGAAGAAACTCAATAAGGACGCAGAGGAACTGTTTTCCTGGGAGGCGGGTTTGACGACAGACAGCAGGCCGCCTCTGGATGTATATCAACCTGATGATTACGATGAATTTATCAGGTAACAGGTATAAAGAAAATAAGAAGCAAATAGGATAAAAAAATGACCGAAAAGATATACGGCAAGGAAGAGTGGGAGAGCGCTCTCAAGGGATTGAGCCGGAGTTACAGCCTTTATGTGCCTGTTAAAGAGGGAGACATTCATTTTTTCAGGGAATTCAAAGATGGTGTAAAGACGGCCTTTGATTTCGACAACACACGGATGTCCGCCAAAGAGATCGTGTACCCTCAGACCGAGCGCATGTTCGACTACAATATCGATGCCGGCAGAGAGGATTCAAACGTATTAAAGGAGTCGGAAAAAGACTTTCCTCCCCAGGCTATTGTGGGAATAAGACCATGTGACGCCCATGCCTTTGTTCTGGTAAAAAGGAATTTCGACACCCCGGAGTTTCAGGATCCCTGGTGGATCAAACGCTACGAATCCACCACCCTTGTCGGGCTTGGATGCAACGCGCCTTCGGCTACCTGCTTCTGCACGTCCGCAGGCGGTGGACCCTATAATGAACAGGGCCTGGACGTGATGCTTTACGATCTGGGAGATCGATACCTGGCAAAGGGGCTTACCGAAAAAGGCGAGGCCTTCCTTTCAAAGGCTGAGGGAGGGAGTGCCGTAACGGAAGCGGACCTGGATGAGGCCGGAAGGCTGGCAAGGGAATCCGAGGCGAAGATTACCCGCAAGGTTCCAACCGACAGGTTGAAAGAAAAAAAACAGCGTGAACTATTTGATGCCCCTTTCTGGGATGAGGTAGCCTTCGGCTGCATAAACTGCGGAACGTGCACCTTCCTGTGTCCTACCTGCTGGTGTTTCGACATCCAGGACGAGGTGCAGGGCAAAGAGGGTGTCAGGATGAGAAACTGGGACTCATGCATGTTTCCGCTTTTCACCCTGCACGGCTCCGGCCACAATCCCAGGGATGAAAAATACCAGAGGGTCAGGCAGAGATTTATGCACAAGCTCAAGTATTATGTGGACAAGTACGAGGACGGCATCCAGTGTACCGGTTGCGGAAGGTGCGTGAGATATTGCCCGGCCAATATCGATATCAGGCGGGTTTGCGAACTTATGAACAACTATTAGTTATGATTTGAGATTCGGGTCTTAAGTTTTAGGTCGACATCTAACGCTTAACACCTGAAACGACGAAAAGGGAGAGCGGCCTTGGAGAATCCATATTTGCCTTATCCTGTAAGGATAGAGGATATCACCACTGAGACAGAGGACAGAAATCTGAAGACATTCAAGTTTGTGTTTTTGGAATCTGGAGATGAGGAAAAATTTTCCTACACGCCCGGCCAATTCGCCGAGTTATCGGTGCCCGGCAAAGGAGAGATACCTATCGGCATAGCCTCTTCACCCACTGAAAAGGGGCATGTATCCTTTACCGTCAACCGTGTCGGCCTTGTTACAACCCATCTTCACAACATGAAAGAGGGTGACGTAATGGGAATCAGGGGGCCTCTGGGCAACTGGTATCCCTGGGAACAGATGGAAGGTAAGAACGTGGTTATCATAGGCGGGGGATTTGCCTTTACCACCTTGCGTTCCAGCATCATATACATGCTTGACAAGAAAAACCGCGATCGTTTCAAGGATATCATCGTGGTTTACGGGGCGAGGAGTCCCGGTATGCTTCTGTACAAGGATGAGCTGACCGAATGGGAAAAGCGTGACGACCTCAAGATGCATATAACCGTTGACGGCACGGATGATCCGGAATGGAAGTACAATATCGGATTTGTTCCGGCCATTACCGAGCAGAAGGTGACGAGTGCCGAGGATACCATAGCCCTTGTATGCGGACCGCCTATAATGATAAAATTCACGCAGCCCGTGCTCGAAAAGCTCGGGTTTCCCCCGGAGAGGATAATCCTGTCCCTTGAAATGCGTATGAAATGCGGAATAGGCATATGCGGCAGATGCAATATCGGCGATCAGTACGTTTGTAAAGACGGGCCTGTGTTCTCACTGGCTCAGCTGAAACAGATGCCTTCCGAATATTGATATCCGTTCCTACTGCTGAAATCACACCCCCGGTGCGCAGGCGTTCTGCCGCACGCGGGGGTTTTTTTGCCGCCCATGGATAATCCATACTCCGCACCCCAACCGACACAATGTCAGGGTCGCTCAAACATATTGAGATTTAACGGTATGGGCCGGGGTGGAGTCCGGGGAATTTGTGAGACCGGGTGTGGAAATACTGCCTGAAATGAGTTGATAGGGCCGGCCGGTTGGTTTATCATTGCATCGACAGTTGTTGATTATCATTGAGGCGGATACGGATCTTTCAGAAGCTGTTACAGAGTAGGGCCCCATGGAAAATTATATGGGTTAGGATTATATGAGATGAACGTCAGGCAAAGGATTAAGACCGTTTCTCTTGAACTTGCAGGGGAGAGGCGTGTCATGGATGTGCGAATAGGGCTGGGTTACACTGCCGTGCTTCTTGATGATGGCCGACTTGGCGTGGCCTATACCTTTCACCGGGATCAGGTCGGAGGGTGCACTGTTTTTAAGGCAATACGGCCCCTGGCGGGAAGGAAGGCCTTTGAACTGCTCCACCTTTTTGACTCCAAGGATATGGTTGAATCGGCCGTGGCCCTGGCCACATCAAATGCCCTTTCAAATAGAATGAAGGATGGGCTCGATCAGGGTGATGTCCTTGATAAGCTGGAGATTGTTTCTGACGACAGGGTTGGCATGGTCGGCTACTTTGCCCCTGTCATACCTCCGCTCAGAAAAAAGACTTCACACATAAGGATATTTGAACAGGACAGTGGGCCAAAGAACGATGTCTTTTCAGAAGAGGAAGCCTACAGGCAGCTGCCGAATTGCCAGATAGCCCTTTTGACGTCTACCTCAATTATAAACAACACTGTGGACAGGCTTCTTGAAGCTGCCGCCAATTGCAGGGAGGTGGTAATGCTGGGGGCGTCAACCCCATTGCTCCCGGCGGTTTTTAAAGGCACGTCCGTAAATGTTTTGTCAGGGGTGGTTGTGACGGATCCTGAAAATATCATGCGGGTGGTGAGCGAAGGAGGGGGAATGAGGTACTTTAAGGGGCATATAAACAAGGTGAATATGCGATTGTAAACGGGCAAGAACATAAGTGCGAAAGGAAACGGGAATGCCGAAGAGAGGAGCCGTTGAGGATTTTATTGGAAAAGATCTCTTTTTGTGGATCAGCAGGGAATTTAATGCGAATACCAAGCTGAAGGAAATACCTGGGGAGATAATCGATAGAATTTCCCTGATAGACATAACATCGAGAGACTATCAAAGCGATCTTAACTGCGTAACGGCTATTGCACTTATAACCTTTGCCTATAAAAGGGCGGGCAGGTATCCGGATATTCACGCCGGTCCGAAGGATCTGCTTTTGATGAAGGTGCTGGCAAAGCAGGAAAGATCAAGGAGAAGGAGCCCGGATCAGGCAGGTCTCTATCCTGCCGAGCAGTCGTTTTGTGAGATATTTACCGGTGAAATAGGATCCCGGATAAGATCGATGGGTACAATGAATTGCGCGGTATAATCAAATGTTTTTATCACACCAGCGGATTTGCGTGCCTTGAATAATAATTATAGTATCAATATATTCGAAGGGAGTTTGTAAGGCCGATGAAAGAGAGCCTCATCTGTCCACATTGCGGCAAGGAGGTGGAAAGATATAAGAATCCCTTTCCCACCGTGGATATAATAATCGAGATGGAGGGAGGAGGGATTGTGCTGATAAAGAGAAAAAATCCCCCTTTCGGGTGGGCTCTGCCCGGAGGTTTTGTGGACTACGGTGAAAGTCTTGAGTCCGCGGCCAGAAGAGAGGCCCTTGAAGAGACATCTCTTGAAGTAATGCTTACGTCACAATTGGGAGCCTATTCGGATCCCTCCAGAGATCCAAGACAACATACAATCAGTGTTGTTTTTCTGGCAAAGGCCGATGGTGAGCCGAAGGCGGCCGATGATGCCGATGAGGCAGGTATCTTTTTCCGTGATTCTCTTCCCGGTGATCTGGCATTTGATCATGGCAAAATAATTCAGGAATACTTTGAAAAATGCAATATAGAAGAATAAGGAAGCTTTTAATCCCTGCCTTTCTGCTGTTCCTCCTATTGATAGCCTCTATCCTGTACCTTGAGACGTTAATCCAGGACCCTTCTACTCAACGAATTATCATTAAGAAGCTTTCAAATGCCATCGGTTACGATATAAGCACCGGAAAGGTGGAGATTACCTTCCGGGAGGGGATCGCACTCATCGCGCCTGATTTTCTTGCCGAATCAAGGACAGGTTCTGAGAAAATAGCGGCGTCACGAATAATGCTCAAACTCGATGTGGGTGAACTCCTTCATGGGAGGTTCGTGCCGAAAAAGGTGTCCCTCTCAAGGCCGCGGATTGAGATTGCCTCAGAGCGGTTTTTCGGGCATCAGGGCGCCCCGGCTGGAGGTGATTTTCAAGAGCACTTCCATGACAGATTTGCCGCATTTCCCACTGTCTCAATTGAGTCGGGAAGCATAATCGTGCCCGGCCGTTCAATTACGATTGAGAACCTTTACCTTAATACCTTTCAGGGAAAAGGGGAAAAATCGCCTTTCAGGTTCGGCATGCACGGCATATTGAGATACATGGGGAGAGACGCGTCCTTTGATGCGAATGGAAAGGTATTCAAGGGAGGCACCCAGGCAGGTGAAAATCTGGAATGTTCCCTTTCGATAAAAAAAATTCCGATACTCTGGTTCCCGTTGCCGGCGGAGATCCCTGCCCAGGGTGGCAGGGCTGAAACCGTTTTGCAGATCAAGGGAGATACCAAGGAGGGGCTTTCAGGTGAAGGCGGGATAACAATAGAGAACTTCAACTTTCTCCTTATGGAAAAAGGACAGCTAAAGGTATTCCTGTTCCCTGAATTTAAGGTCAGATTCAAGTCTGCATATAAAGATGGAAAACTGAATATCCCCCTTCTGGAGGTAGAGGGTAATGACTTCAGGCTGGATGCAAACGCGGATATCGGCCTGGACAACCTGAAAGATCCTTTGATCGATCTTTCTCTGAAGGCCCCTTTCATGCCTGTTGCCGCTTTTAAGAGGATTTTCCCCACACCTCTTGTGGGCGGATGGATCGAGGGGGGGCTTTTCCCGGCAATAAAGGAGGGGATGGTTGAAGTTCCCCGTTTTTCTCTCAAAGGGACTGCTTCCGAAATAATGCACCTGGGAAGAAAAGAGAATTCGGGTGTGCTCAGAATGGAACTCGCCTGGAAGGAACTGGAGGTTATTGAAGCAAGAGAGACAATCCCATACAGGGATATTTCCGGCGCGCTAATCGTTGAACATGGAAGACTCCTTGTCTCGGATGTAGTGGGGAAATTCGGCGGTTCGTCAATCAACGATTCCTCATTTGAAATAGGTTCCCTTTATGAAAAGGAGACTTTTCACCGTTACAGATTCGAGGGTGCTGTGGAGTTGCCGGAATTGAGGGAAAAACTGGAAAGAAATTTTATACCGACAGATCTCAGAAATTTTATAGAGGAAATAGATCCGGTGCAGGGCATACTTAAGGGTTCGGTAGAGATAGAAAGCGGGGACTCGGGCAGGGATCTCATCCTTTCGAAAGGCAAAATGGAATTTTCAGATTGCTCTTTTTTGATTCCAGGAATCGGTCTTCCTCTTAAACTGGATAATGCCGGGGTAAAGATAGATAAAGATGTGGGATTGCTTTTCAGCGGCAAAGGCCAGTGGGGTTCTTCCTCCTTCATGGCGAAAGGCTCTTCCGACAGTGCCTTAAGAGATTGGGAAGTGGATTTCGAGGGCGGGGCATATGTCGGCGAGCTTTATGAGACCTTTTTGCTGGATAAAAAATTACCTCTTAATTTCACCGGGCCTGTTAAATGTTCAGGTTCAGTCAAAAAACATGAGGAATTATGGCAAATTACCGGTGAAATAGACATGAGCAGCACCTCTTTTGACTCCAAATACTTCAGCTTCCGGCCTGCCAAGGGGAGTAAAAATTCCTTGTTTTCAATAGAGCGGCATCCGGAAAAGGGGCTGGTTCTTAAGAAATTTGATTGCAATGTCGGATCATCAAGTTTCCGGCTTTCAGGTTACCGTGGTCCTTACAAAGGCGATTCCATTTTTTTGAGCCTTAAGACGGAAGATCTTTCCCTGGAGGACCTTGGGATTCGCTTCAAGGATGACCTGACAGCAGTAAAGGGAAAAATAGGTGGTCGGGCAAATGCGGTCATCCCTTTTGAAACACCTTCAAATACCTCCATTAACGGAAAAATAGAAGGGGCAGGGATCTATTTTTTGTCCCCAATGTTGAAATTCCCCATCAGTGATACGGATATTGCTCTTGTTTTTTCAGACAAAAAAGTCCTTGTCAGCAATTGTACAGGGAAATTCAAAGGAATCCCCTTTGTGTCTTCAGGCTCACTTGAGGGATGGGAAGGTCTTAGCGGGGCCTTGAGTATCGGGTTGTCATATCTCGATTTTGAATGGCTGATAAGGAGCGGTGAAACAAAGGAGGAAGAAGGAAGGGCCGGAAGCATCAAGCGTTTCCCTGAATATCTGGAGCTGAAGGTAAAAATAGAGGCGGAAAAAGGGGTTTATAAAAAAATAAGAGGAGGACCTTTCTCTGCCGATTGTTCTATAAAATCGGGAAATATCTATATCGAGCGCGCCAGGTCCGGGCTGGAGCATGGCGAATTGTCACTGAGGGGGCATATCAAGTCCGGGGAGCCTTTTGAAAAGCTGTTCGCGGGCTATATAAGCCTTCATGGTCAACCGGTGCAGGAATTTCTGGAGTCTCTGAATATAAAAGACACCTATGTCGAGGGAGTTGTCGATATGGAGGGGGTCTTTTATATGAAGGGAAATGATAAGGATGATCTCATAAGAAGTCTTACCGGGAGCGCCGATGTGTCTGTTGAAAAAGGGGTGATAAAAAAAGATCATATCATGTTCAAGGTCCTCGATTTTTTAAGTCTTCAGAAGGTATTCAAAGACAGGCCGGAAGGGATATCAAAGGAGGGGATATATTTCGACAGTATAGGAGGCCGGCTACTGGCTGATAAGGGTTTGGTTGAAAGTGAAAAAATTGTGATGAAAAGCCCCGTGTTTAATGCCGCGGCAAGCGGTAAAATCGATCTTTCAGAAAACAGGATAGATGTCGATCTCCATATTCAACCCCTTGGATCAGTTGACATCCTGGTGAGCAAGATCCCGCTCGTTGGATATATCCTGGCAGGAGAAGACAAGACATTTATTGTTTATTATTTTACGGTTGAAGGTCTTTTTTCCGATCCCGAGATAAAATATGTCCCCCTGTCTGAAACTATAGGAGCGACTACAAAAGGATATTTTGAACGTCTTTTTGAGACCCCGAAAAGGCTCTTTGAAGGTTTTTCCAAAATGACGCAAGAGCTTATCAAAAGAGGCGTTCCCATAACAGAGGAATATATCCCCTGAAACACTGATCGATGGAGACTGCCCGGTAGATCAGGAGAAGAGAGTGGGGCTTGAAAAAAGATTTATCTCATGTTAAAATTAACAATTTTGGTAAAATAAGCGGGTTTGTTTCGGGCTTTTCATTAAAAACATCTTGTAGTTGTTTTGATAAACTGAGTTGAGTGGTTATTGTAATATGAGATGTCAAGGGTTGACGGCTTTGTAAAAAGACCGCCGCTCGTCGGGTTCATGGCCCTGAGTCAAGTCGAAGGGCTGGAGCTTGGTGCCCCGGAAGATCAGGACTCGGCGGGAGAACCTTTTACCGTGCCGTCTCAATTTTGATTTTTTACGGATGTATGGAAGTTATCTAAAACGAAAAAGAGGAATAGTTTTAATATGGATATTGTAGAAATTTTCAAGAAACGAACCAGACACCCTTTCAGACCCAGGGCTTCCAATATAATAAGCGAAATCTTCACCGATTTTCAACCCTATTCGTATAACGGAGCATCCCTTGTAGGAGGGTCCTGCCATTTCATGGATAAAAAGCTCTTTGTGATAGGGCAGCAAAAGCCGACTCCTGAGGATCTGAAGAGCAGCAAAGATCTGCAAAAATTAAACTACGGCATGCTCACCTCAGATGACCATTCTTTTATCTTGAATGTCTTAAAAGAGGCCAAGGCCTCAGACCGTGAGAATACTTATATTTTCACTATTATAGATACCTACGGTGCTGATATCTCGATGTATTCGGCCCAGAGGTTTCAGGCCTTCTTTATCGGGCATCTTATAAGGGAATTCCTTACTATCCCGTTGAGGACGATTTCTCTCGTCCTTGGTGAGGGGGGCAGCGGGGGTGCCGTTGCCATACAGGCGACCGATATAAGGGGTCAGATGGAGGACGCCCTGTATGCTACCGCACCACCGGAGAGCACCGCGTCCATAGTGTTCAGAGATGCCAGCAGAATTAAGGACGCCCTTACAATCCTTAGGCCTACCGCCAAGGAACTGAAGTCTCTGAATGTCATAGACCGTATAGTTCCTGCGGCGGAAGATGTTACAAAATGCGACGAGATGGCGGGAAATATCAAGCTGTTTCTTTCAAAGGCCATCAAGGATTTGTCCAGGTCGAGAATAAAGAAGCTGATTAAAAAGAGGGAAATTACCGCCAAGAAGCATGGCCTTTCAAAGGGAAGCGGCACCTTTTTCGATATCAAAAGATATATTGAAAAACCTATAAAAAAGGCATTCAGAAAACCGCCTCCGGATATTCAGATTGTTAACTATTCAAGCCTTACTGAAGTAGGTGACGAATATGGGGATATAAATGTCCGAACGGCCGGTGAATTTATCGAATGCGGGGCCAGAAGAGGTGGAGGTAAGAGGATCGGCGGCTGCGGGAAAATGATTCCCCTGAAGGAATTGATCGATAACTTCAATGTGTGTCCTGAATGCGGGTATTCATATACCCTTGATGCCACAGGCTGGATCGATTGCATGGTCGATACCGGTACATTCCATGAGCTTTACAGAAACCTGAATGTCGACCAGCTTCTTGCTGAGGATTCGATTACCGGTTATTATCGCGATTTCCTGGCAAAGCAGGAGGGCCGAAGCCATTTCAAGGAGTCTCTTGTCGTGGGAAGCGCCCGGGTCAATCAGTTCCATGTTACGATGGCTATCAGCGCGTTTTACTATTGCGGCGGTTCCATGGGGGTGGTATTCGGAGAAAAATTCAGACGGGCGGTTGATTTCGCCATTCAGGAAAATACCCCATTTATAAGCCTATGTTGCTCAGGAGGCGCAAGGCTCTATGAAGGAACTTCGGCCCTGATGCAGATGGTAAAGACGGTGGAGTCCGTAAACAGGCTGAAAAGGCACGGCCTGCCCTACATATCGATCCTTGCCGATCCGGCCACAGGCGGCGCTATCGCCAGCTACGCCGCGTTGGGAGACATAACGATTGCTGAGCCGGGCGCCCTTGTAATATTTGCCGGTCCCAGGGTTATGCAGTCAAGGGGATTTGATGTGGATGAAAAGCTTGTGCGATCAGACTATCTGCACGAGCTTTCAAGGGATATCTATAAGGATCTGGATTATTTCCATGACATCCGGGGCATACAGGAGATCTGTGAAAGAAAGAATATGAAATCATGTCTTTCGAAATATCTTGAGCTTTATTCGAGAACAGCCTTAAGAAGCAAGGGCAGGGGAAAGAAGCGAGGTGAGTGAAAGCCTCCTATTTTTCCTCACTGTTTTTTTCAAGAAGATCACGCAGGGCCGGTTTGACATAGATCCTGCTTAAATCGAAGCGTTTAAGGGCCCTTTTAAGGGCCCTGACCTTTTGTTCCAGGGAAATTTGTTTGTTTATGATGATTGTGTGTTTTCCCCTTATCCTGCAAAGCCCCCCGGTCATACTCGCCTTTTCGCCTTCCATCCGCTCATAACGTATGGAGATATCGAGCGACTGTGCAAGTTCTTCAAGACGATGCAAGAGAGTCGGTTCGTCCACGGGATATCTCCTGGCGCGTTATCAATTGTCTGGTTGAAGAAGCGTTACTTGTTTTAAGTTAAAAAGCTCCTGCCCGGAGGCGCCCTTTAAAATGCCTGAAGTGAGATAAAGTGACTGGAGTGCGTAATGTTATGGAATTTGGCTTCCCCAATCCGGTTTGGAAAATCAACCTTTCCATCTCCTTATAAACGGGCAGATAATTAAATCAAGGACCTATTCCTTATCCCCTACAGGAAACACCAGAACCAGAATAAAACCCGCAAAAGCCAACAGGCCGCAGGATGTAAAAAGGGTTTCCAGACCGGCCGTGTGAACGATCCAGCCCGACAAATAGGCCCCCGTAAAAAAACCGGTGTCATAAACGGCCGTAAAGGTAGACATGGCAAGAGATTTTTCCCTTCCGGTACCTTGAGCCGCGGCCAGTGCGTTATGGACGGGGAATAGAAACCCGATTCCCGCTCCCATAAGTATGGCTGAAACCGGAAACAATCGTGATCCTATCATAAAAGGTATAAGTATGATGCCGCATGCAAAAAAAGGATATAATGAGCGAAGAAAAAGGGTCCTGCCGAAACGGTCGATAACCTTTCCGGAACAGATCAATATCACCAGTGCCGTTAAAAAGGTGACAAAAAAGAATTTCCCGCTTGTCGTTCCCTTTTGTTCGGAAAGCAGCGCCAGAAAGTTTATCACACTGGCCTGGCAGTGAGAGAAAAGAAGGGTTGAAAGCAGAAGCATAAGGTAGGAGGGGGAAGTTATGAGGCCAAGGAAATATGCCTTTTTCACCCTTTTTTCCATTTTGTCTGATGAGATGCCTCTATCGAGCCTGGACGCGCAAAACCATCCCAGTGCCCCCATTAAGGCGGCCGTAAAATAGAGTGTATGAAAACCTGCGTGGTAGACAATAAATTCACCGGCCGGTGGCGCAAGGGCAATCGAGGCCATAATGGAGACGCCTATAAATGAAAAACCCTGAGCCCTCATGAAACCCGGAATTCTTCTGGCTGCGATGGAAAATGATGCGGCGATAAAGCAGGAAAAGCCCAATCCATGAAGTATCCTGAGTAAAAGTAATGAAGTTCCATAGGAACTTATCAGGTTGTAAAAAAGTGTTGAAAGGAAAAGCAGCAAAAGACCGAGGCAGAGCACCGGATATTCGCCTTTGGCGGCTGATGCCTTACCTAAAAGGGGCCTTGAGACAACCGCTGAAAGTGAAAATATCCCCATTGCAAAGCCGATTTGCCTAGGGCCGGCACCGAATTTTTCAAGAGCCAGAGGGTAGAGATAGAAAAAACCGACATTTGAAAATACGAAGAAAAAAGACAGGAGCAAGAATATGAATTGAAATTCAAAGATCGATGAAAACCGGCCTTCTCTTGTTGTCTCTTTCAGGTTCAAATCTTAATCCCCCTGATCTTGTTAAGACAGTAAACAAAAGATATGCCAATTGACCAACTAATCGGGAGAAGATCCACAAATATTTGCGGGCTCCATGTCAGGATTCCAGTGGAACGGCTGTTTAAAGTAAAATGCAAAGGTGTCCGGGGCATCGGAGCGGCGGTTCTCCCTTTATCCTCTAAAGTTGATTTCCGCAAAAAGGGCAAAATCTGAATCCCTCACTGATCACGGCGCCGCAGTTTGGGCATTTCGGCGGCGTGTCGAACGCATGAGTGTGCGCGTAATCGGTTGATCCATCTGAAATAGTACCACACCGCCGGCACTCGACAAAATTCTCACCCTTTTTAACCCTGAACAGCGGCAAAAAAAACAGAGACAGGTAATGATCGGTACGTTTGAGCATGGCCTGGTAAAGTCCGCAGGACGGGCATCTTCTGGGCCGGTCTTCGATTTTTACGGTCTTGGGCTGTATCCCTGCAATAAAGAAAAACATGTATTCAAAAGTCTCCGATCCTGGAGTTTGAAAAGATGGTACCGGTAAAACAGAGATAGAATATTACAACAAGCCGTGTCCGGCCTCCAGGATAAATTTTGTCTTTGCTCGATGGATCTATGAAATCGGCCTTATCTGTGCCTAACGTAGAAGTTCCCGCATCCACGGGCTTTTGTAACCGTTACCTGTGCTGAGAGGGCACCCGGGAGGAAAGGCCCTGCCTGCGCTGCGGTTGGCTGTGGTATTTTCCGTGAGACAAGGGCTGCGGAAAGTGCCCCGGCGCATGCGTTTGTAAGCTGGCGGCTGGTGGCATAAAAATGGGCAGGGGGAGTCTTTTCGAAAAAAAATTAAAGCAGACCCCGGTTTGCGGCCTTCTGAAAAACAGGTGGCGGTCATGTAAGGGATTTTTACAGGGTAGGCAGAATATGATATGCTGATATTTATCTCTTTGACCTATTAAAGACAGGCCTGCCTCGGCAGCGCTGCATCATGATTTTTCATTCCAAGGTATATTTGATATGGACTTAAAACGCGGGGTTGGCAGAGTATGGGAAAGACAGGTATTCTAAGAGACGAGAGATTCCTGGATCACAGACCCGGGCCTTTTCATCCTGAAAGCCACAAACGGCTGAAGGCCTTGTATGCCATGCTTGATGAACCTGATATGGAAGGAAGATTTTCCGCGATACCTGCAAGGCACGCAAGTAAAGAAGAGCTTCTTTTTATTCATTCCCCTTCTTATATTGAAATGATCGGAAAAACAGCCGGGAAACCGCACCGTTTCCTGGACCCTGATACTTCGACTTCTGAAGGCTCCTATGAGGCTGCCCTGCTTGCTGCCGGAGGATTTTGTAACTCTATTTCCATGGTGACCGCCGGTGATCTGGATAATGCCTTCGCCCTTGTGAGGCCTCCGGGCCATCATGCGGAAAATGGCAGGGCAATGGGTTTCTGCCTCTTTAATAACGTAGCAATCGGGGCACGATACGCCCAAAGGGTTTTGGGCCTCAGGAAAATAGCCGTCGTAGACTGGGATCTGCACCATGGAAACGGGACCCAGCACGCATTTGAGCATGACCCCACTGTCCTTTATTTTTCTACCCATCAATATCCCTACTATCCCGGAAGCGGGGCATTCGAACAGGTGGGTAAAGAAAACGGGAGGGGGTTCACGGTTAATGTGCCTCTTTCAACAGGGCATGGTGACGGAGAATACGCCGCTATATTTGAAATGATTCTCAAGCCTGTTGTGCTTGAGTTTGACCCGGATCTCATACTGGTTTCAGCCGGTTTTGACAATTACATACGTGACCCCCTGGGTTCCATGACGGTAACGGAAAAGGGCTTTGCCGTGATGACCTCCTGTCTCATGGATATCGCTGAAAAGTGCTGTAAGGGCAGGATAGCCATGACGCTTGAAGGCGGATATAATCTGACGGGACTTAGTGAATCCGTAAAGGCGGTTTTAAATGAAATGGCAGGAGTCACTTCGACCGAAAGGCAGGCCGCTATCTGTCTTGCAGACAGCACAATGCTCAATCGTGCCTTAAACGGAGTTCAAAGGGTGCACGGATCATTGTGGAAGGTGTTTAAGTGAATAAACATGGCCCCTTTTTCTCGACAAGACAGGCCGGTAAGGCCGACTGCCGATACATAAAGTCTCTTGGCTGTGCCGTGTTCGATCTTTACGGCCCCTACGGGGAGATCCTTTCATCATGGTTTTCTTCCGAAATCACCTATACCGTTGTGGCATCGACCCAAGAGGGAATGTCAGGATTCGCAATGCTAGCCTTAACCTCCGGGATCGCAGAACTTCTCGCAATCGCGGTGGAACCGGACATGCGGGGGATGGGTGTAGGGGGTTTTCTCATGGATGAGGTGATCAGAAGGGCAAGACAGGGTAAGGTCAAGTATTTTATGCTTCACACCGCGGTTGATAACTCGGCAGCTCAGGGTCTGTTCGAAAAATATGGCTTTGTCCGTTCAGGCATAAGAGATGATTTTTATCCGAATGGACAGGACGCCTTTATAATGACCAGGCATATCTATGATGAATGACAGGTGCTTCCTGACGGGGAGCAGCGATTTTATCCACGATGCCTTTGTGGAATGTGAAATAAAATCCGATAAAACAGGAGAATGTAATGAAGCAGGTTGCCGAAGGTGTGTTGTTTATTCCGGGAAGAGATGATCTGATACCCGATTCCCACACATACATAATAGGGGATCCTTTATCCGGAGATCTGAGCATGATAGACCCGGGGCTCATGGGCAAGGGAAGATACAAGCTCGAATCGGTAAAGAAGCTGGTAGACACATCCCGAATAAAAAGAGTCATAATGACTCATACTCATCTGGATCATATAGGGTGCCTTTCCGAAATCCTTGAACAACTGCCGTGGGCGGAGCTGTGGGTCCACCGCATTGAGGGGGAGGCGCTCGAACAGGGAGATGAACGTACTGTCTACGGTATGGAAATGTTTAAAAACATGTGCCAGGCGCAGTACGGAATAAAATCAGGGGCCTTCAGGTTCAATGTGGACAGAAAGCTGGAAGAGGGGGAAAGGCTTAAGATCGGGGCCATGGAATGGGATGTGATGCATATCCCGGGGCATTCATCAGGGAGTATCGCGCTTTATAAAAGTGATTCCGGGATACTTATCCCGGGAGACGTTGTTTATGCGGACTATGCTATCGGCCGTTTCGATCTTTACGGCGCGGACGGGGACGCGTTGAAGGGATCACTTAAGAGACTTGCCGGACTGGACGTGAAAATCCTTCTCCCGGGGCATAATGAGATTGCTCATGATCTGCCTCCGGGATATATTTCCGAGACTCTGAGGCAATGGGAGCCGTATCTCTAGCCTTCATCCGGAAATGGCCCTTTTGTCCGATATCAAAGGCAACCGATCGGAGAAGGATAAGACTGTTCAGCTTTTGATTTCCTGATGGATGTTAAACCGTAATTTTGGACAGGGTCATATTTTACGGTAGTGCACAAATCTTTCCACTTCCATCTTGAGCCAATCGGGCCAGAAGGCCTCGTCAATCGGGTAGCTTGCGTCCAGGGCCTGAAACGATCCCTCGCCCGCCACCTTTTTTATCCTTTCCTGGGTGTTGTACTTTACCTCGTCGACACCCACCAGTTTTGCCACGGCATGATTGATTTCATCCAGGTCCTTGTCATAGGGGTTATCCCCTGTAAATGCGCGTTGCGCGGCGAGTTCCTTGATGCTTTCCTCTCCCCTGTGCCATTCCTTGAATGAGGGGAAAAACATCGGGCCGTAAGAGATCCAGAACTCTATAAACCTGGCCCCGGCGTTGTATGTAACCCAGACTGAACCTCCCTCGCTGACCGTTCCCCTTACTATGCTGTCATCGCCCATTGCGATACTTCTGCCGCTCAGCAGGGAATCTATACCCCCGAATTTGAGCCCTACTTCCTGATTTCTTGTCTGTTTGGCACCCTCCTGGAAGGTCCTGACCGCCTGGGGCAGTTTTATCAGCGCCGGATAAAGGGGCTTTTTCAGGCCTTCTGCTATGCCGACCGATACACCCCAGCCTGACTCCGGGTTTGGTATTACAATGTCCGCTTTTGAACAATTATAGTATTCAGTAAGCTCAAGGCCGAGTTCTCTCCTGATCTGAAATATCTCCTTGCCTCTGAACCTGGATGCCACGTTTCCGTAATAGACTCCCTGGAAGATGTCGGGCGCCATAGGGGATTCCTTGAGGCGCCTGGTTTCGACCCCGCCTGAAGAGCATATGGTCATTTCCGCGCCGTCATACTCGTTTTCGGTAATTCCGTGCAGCCTTCTGTGAGAGCATGACTCCGAGCTGGCAATGAACATCCCGTCTATCGTGGCGTAACAGAAAGGCTCAAAGGCCTTTTCATCGTTAAGGGCCAGCAGGTAGACTTCTTTTCCCCTGTGCAGAAGACAGGTTATGGCAAAGGTTGCCCTGCCCTTTAGCCTTTCCAGAAGTCTGTGGCCCGCGGAAAAGACGATTCCTTCCTCTTCCAGGTACTTGTGAAAAAGGGCACCCACTATCTCGGTCTTATTATCGGTCTGGATGCTGTATTCCGGTTCAATCTCGGCCCTGAGGTCGTCATCCCTTATGAGATAACCGTCCATAGTCAGTACCATGCTTATGGAACAGGATCTTTTGGGCTTTATTTCTATCGGTTCGGCATTGATTTTTTCCGCTATCTTCCTTTTCGTATACCCGATATTGCCTATGGCGGCTACAGGTTCCAGGTCTGTAAACGTCTTTATTATGTTGTAATCTATTACCTCGGCTATCCTTCCGAGCCCCTTGTGAACATAAAGGCCCTTTGAGGTCCCGATGGCAAGGCCGGTGCAGGCCTTGCCTCTGTGCTGGCAGGCGCCGGTGGCAAGAAAGGTCTTGGAAACCAGGTCCGCGTCATTATGCGCATAGGTTCCTACGATTCCGTCCATATTTCATGTTCCTCCGGAAATGGTGTCCCAGGATAAGGGTTTTTCAGATGAGACGGCCATGTGTTACTGTTTCACCTGGTTGACGGGCCTTGCGGCTATTCATCCAAGGAAGCGGGACCGGTTCATTCGGTCCCGAACTATTTGATATCCGCATGATAACTCTGGAGCGATTTCATCTGCCCTCTTCCCCGCAGTTTGGCTACTATGCCCCTTGCCGCTGCAAGGGCGGCCGACAGGGTGGTTATATAGGGGACCCTGTATCTTATGGCGGCCTTTCTGATATAGGAATCGTCATGCTTGCTGAGTCTTCCGCTGGGTGTGTTTATAATGAGCTGTATCTCATTGTTTTTAATGGCATCAACGATATTGGGCCGCCCTTCATGCACCTTCAGTATCTTCTCGGACCTTACATAGTGTTCTTCCAGAAAATCATGTGTTCCTTGAGTGGCCCGTACCTTGAATCCGAGTGTGGCGAAAAGCCTTGCCACTTCTATTACAGCCGGCCTGTCCATCTCGGAAACGGTTATGAGAACCGTTCCCTCCGAAGGCAGGATCTGCTGTGCGGCCTCCTGGGCCTTCAGATATGCAAGCCCGAACTTGTCGGCCATGCCGAGTACCTCCCCTGTGGAGCGCATTTCAGGGCCGAGGATCGGGTCGACTTCGGAAAACATGTTGAAGGGAAATACCGCCTCTTTGACGCCGTAGTGGGGTATGGACTTGGGTGAGATGTCGAGTTCCGAGATTTTTTTACCGAGCATGAGCTGGGTGGCTATCCTTGCCATTGAAATATTACATACCTTTGAGACAAGCGGCACGGTCCTGGAGGCCCTTGGGTTGGCCTCGATTATATAGACCGTGTCTTGTGCTATTGCATACTGGATGTTCATGAGCCCTACCACGTTAAGGTCTTTTGCAATCTTACGGTTATTCTCAAATATGGTGACCAGATGTTTGGCAGGGATACTTACGGGCGGGATTACGCAGGCCGAATCCCCTGAATGGATGCCGGCCAGTTCTATATGCTCCATAATAGCCGGCACAAAGGCGTCCGTGCCGTCGGCAACCGCGTCGGCTTCCACCTCGATTGCGTTTTCAAGAAACCTGTCAATGAGTATGGGGCGTTCCGGACTCACATCTACCGCGGCTGAGACATAATGCCTCAGCATCTCTTCGTCGTGAATCACCTCCATCGCCCTTCCGCCAAGCACATAGGAAGGCCTTACCATTAACGGATAACCTATGGAACCGGCCACTTCAAGGGCCTGCTCCATATTGCTTGCCATGCCCGATTCAGGCTGATTAATGCCCAGTTTTCTCATCTTTTGACGAAAACGGTCCCTGTCCTCGGCAAGGTCTATGGTATCGGGCGATGTCCCTATGATGTTTACACCCTGCTCGGCAAGCTCGGAAGCGATATTGAGCGGAGTCTGCCCTCCGAACTGGACTATGACCCCTTCAGGTTTCTCCTTTTCATATATGCTCAGGACATCTTCCACGGTCAGAGGTTCGAAATAGAGCTTGTCGGACGTGTCATAATCGGTTGATACCGTCTCAGGATTACAGTTGACCATGATGGATTCATAGCCCATATCACGAAGGGCAAAGGCCGCATGCACGCAGCAATAGTCAAATTCGATACCCTGACCTATCCTGTTGGGCCCTCCCCCGAGCACCATGATCTTTTTCCTGTCGCTTGTTTCAACCTGGTCAGGGGCGTTATATGTGGAAAAATAATATGCGGCGTTCTCTGCCCCGCTGACCGGAACAGGCTCCCATCCCTGAACAATCCCGAGGGATTTTCTTTTTTCTCTTATCTCCTTTTCCCCCTTTTGCAGGATCAAGGAGAGATAGCGATCGGAAAAACCGTCTTTTTTAGCCTTTTCAAGGAGCTGTTCAGGGATGTCCTTCCCCCTGTACGTGAGTATCTTCTCCTCCAGCTCAACCAGTTCCTTCATCTGCTCGATGAACCAGGCCTTGATGTGTGTCTTTTCATGGAGAATTTCAACGGATGCGCCTTTTCTTAAGGCCTCATACATGATGAACTGTCTTTCGCTTGAGGGTTCCGACAAGAGGTCAAGGAGGTCATCAAGCGGTTTTTCATGGAAATCCTTTGCAAATCCAAGCCCGTATCTGTTGATTTCAAGAGAGCGAATCGCCTTTTGAAAGGACTCCTTGTAGGTCTTCCCGATACTCATGACCTCGCCTACGGCACGCATCTGGGTCCCCAGTTTATCCTCTGCGCCCTCGAACTTTTCAAAGGCCCAGCGGGCGAATTTCACTACGACATAATCTCCCCATGGCTCATAGTTTTCCAGGGTCCCCTCTTTCCAGTAGGGGATTTCATCCAGCGTGAGTCCCCCCGCCAGAAGGGAGGAGACCAGCGCTATCGGGAATCCGGTGGCCTTTGACGCCAGGGCTGACGACCGGGATGTCCTGGGATTTATCTCGATTACCACCACACGGTCGGTCTTTGGATCGTGGGCGAACTGGATGTTGGTCCCGCCGATGACCTTTATCGCCTCTACAATGTCGTAGGAATATTTCTGAAGACGTTTCTGCAGCTCAGGAGCGATCGTAAGCATAGGCGCCGTGCAGAAGGAATCTCCGGTGTGAACCCCCATGGCATCGACGTTTTCAATGAAACAGACGGTAATCATCTGGTTCTTGGAATCCCTTACGACTTCAAGCTCCAGTTCTTCCCAACCCAGGACGGATTCTTCCACAAGGACCTGACCGACAAGACTGGCGGCAAGGCCTCTTCCCGCAACCGTTCTCAGCTCCTCAACATTATATACCAGACCGCCTCCCGTACCTCCCATGGTATAGGCCGGCCTGATTACAACTGGATAGCCCAGCTGATCGGCTATCTTTTCCGTTTCCTCCACTGAGAAGGCAGGCTCGCTTTTGGGCATATCGATCCCTAGACCGTTCATCGTCTCTTTGAATGCGATCCTGTCTTCACCCCTCTCAATGGCATCTATCTCAACGCCTATGACCTTGACGCCGTGCTTTTCGAGCACTCCTCTTCGGGCCAGCTCAGAGGAAAGATTAAGGCCAGACTGTCCCCCCAGGTTCGGGAGGATCGCGTCCGGTTTTTCCTTTTCAATGATTTCCGTGATGGTATCCGCATTGAGCGGCTCTATGTAGGTGGCGTCAGCAGTATCCGGATCGGTCATAATTGTTGCGGGGTTTGAATTTACCAGCACTATTTCATACCCAAGCTTTTTTAAGGCCTTGCAGGCCTGAGTGCCTGAATAATCAAACTCGCAGGCCTGTCCTATAACTATGGGCCCCGAGCCTATAATCATAACCTTATTGATATCGGTACGTTTTGGCATGAGTCTCTCCTTAGCTGTGATTAATGTCCAAAGGCATCAAAGGCCTCCGCCTGCCGCCTCTTGATAAGGACTATATGAATTCGGAATTAAACCGTGTCCGCCGTCAATATCTCTTTTCGTGAAAACATGCTTATACAGGAAGCGGCAAGCGGTCATGGCACATATGAAAATGATGTGGTTTGTTTTACAGAGAAAGGCGACAGACCATGTGCCTCCGCAAGTCCCGGCCTAGGTGGGCGCAAGTGGTAAAACAATACAGTCGCCGAAACTATAGAGGAGCACCGGTTTTGTGTCAAGAGGAAACTAGGCCGATTTACATGGGGTGTAACTAACTGAGAATATATGATATTCAGACATCGACATGCCTTTTTTTAAATCCCATCTTCCAAAGAGAGGCCATCGGATCGCTTCAGCCGGCGGAATTGCCGTGGGGAATATCTTCAAAGGATTTTACCCCCCCTTCCAGGAATTCCTTTAAGACCCTTATATGCCTTTTTTCTTCATCGATAATGGTTTCAATGCAGTTGAAGGCCTCGGTGCCGTTAATAAATGAGCATAACATCTCGTAAAAGATCACCGTATCCTTTTCAAATTCGATTGCCTTCTCCAGTATCTCCTCAACCCGGTCCAGGCTGTGAAGGTCGTCGTCCTCAAGCGAAAAGGCCTGCCCCCCCATTACCGCGCCTAACATCTCCCGGCCGAGCCTGTCGATCCGCTCATCCTGAGTTTGCTCATTAAACTCCTTGCAGAGTCTGTTGAAGACGGTCGCGTGCTCGGCCTCATCATCGGCTAGCCACTTTAAAAGGGATGCAAGCTCCGGGTTTGATGCCCTGCTTAAAGCCTCCCTGTAGATCCTTTCACCGTTTTCCTCAATCTGTACGGCAAAATCTATGATCTCTTTGATCGTAAACATAATTGCAGTTGTTCCGTAGAATAATATGTATGCTAATGTTAAAATGCTAAATATCAACAATTTAATATAGTATTTATCAATAAAATATGAAAGAAAAAAATCAGGAGCAGTTGATATCCTGATGAAGGTTTTTAATTGGGAAGTGTCTGCGGAAAGGCCTGCAAAACAAAAAAGGCGGCCCAGAGGCCGCCTTTTGGTTTAATAATTTCAGGTAGTTGAATTATTAGTTAACGCTTATTTTCTTTGGTTCCTTCTCTTTAGGTTTCGGTATTTCTATTGTCAGTACACCGTCCTTGAACTCTGCATTTATCATGTCCGGATCAAGGCCCTCAGGGAGCGAAAAAGACCTGTTGAATCTGCCGTAGGCACGCTCTTTTTTATAGAAGTTTTCCTCTTTCACCTCATTTTCATATGACCTTTCACCACTCAGGGTAAGTACGCCCTCTTTCACATCCACGTTAACATCCTTTTTGTCAACACCCGGAAGCTCGGCCTTTATGGTGGTTTTTCCATCCTTTTCGAATATATCAACCGCCGGAGTCCAGTTCCCGATTCCGGATTCGTCCTTAACCCCTATACGTGGAAAAAAGGTCGTCCCGAATATATCGTTCATTCGGTCTGAAAATAGATCCATCTCTCTCATGGGTTTAAATCTCACAAGGTTCATTTCTGATACCTCCTTTCCGTGATATCAAATAATGTTTATAATCGATTCTCCGTGCTCAAAAAATAATTACGAGCGTTATGATGTCAAGGGGCCGGCTATTATAAATGTACATTATTTATATTTGACAAAAAAGAATAGTAATGTAAACATCAACTCCTTGGATTTAGCTGTCGGGAGGAGATAATGGATATAATCCGTAATGGAAAATATAATAAAGATGGTCCGGAAGGGGGTTGTTTTTCATCCAGCCTCAGGGGAAAGCAATCCGTCAGGGCTACCTTCAGGCTGTCGAAAAGGGCCATAGACATCCTAAGCCTTGTGTCCAGTCATTTGAAAATAAAACAAAAATCCCTCTTTGATCACCTTTTTGATGATCCTGTGACCATGGACTATCTGGCGCAAGGCATCGAAATAGGGGATTTCATAGAACTTGACCGGGTGCAGAAGACATATGTCATCAGCAGGAAGACTCTTTCCTGTCTCGATAATGCCTCCAGATCCTTTGATTCTCCCAGAGACGCCCTTGTCGAATATGCGGTTTATCGTCTTCTGCCGGTTATCAAAGAAGAGCGTGAAAAACAGTGGAAGCGAAAACAGGTATTAAGCGATATTAATCTTTACCTCAAAAAGGGGATGGATATCCTGCATAAGAGCAGAGAGGCCCTGGGAGAAGATGATCCTCTATGCCTTAGCCTCGAAAAATTGATTCTCGGCCTTGATAATGCATGCTCCGAGATGGTGGATTTTGTCGAAAAAGGCAGTATAATCGAAACATTTGACAAGGAAGGCGATAAATGAAAATCGTGGAATCAATCCACTGTAAAGTACCATGGGTCAGATATGGTCTCACATGAAGGAACTACCGAATCGGAAACCGAACGCATGCTCTCAATTTTCATGGCGAATCTGCCAGGCATGGCCTACAGGATTGTCAAAAACAGCACCTGGAAATTGGAATTCATCAGCGAGGGCTGCCTTTCTCTTACAGGTTTTTCAGCCGAGGATATGATTGAGGGGAAGACGGTTTCTTACAGGGATTTGATTCGTGATGAAGACCGGGCCGAAATAAGATCCGCCCTGAGGAAGTCTCTGGAAAGAAAGACCCCTTTTCGTGTCGAGTACAGGATAAATACCGCCGCAGGTGAAGAAAAATGGGTCATGGAACAGGGTACCGGGGTTTTCAAAGAGGGCGTGGGCCTTGTCGCGCTTGAAGGGTTCGTGACCGATGTAACGGACAGGAAGAAGGCTGAAGAGGCCTTGCGGGAAAGCGAACGGAGGCTTCAGGTCAAGCTCGATTTCATGCTTTCCCCTGATGAGGATCTGGGGGATTTCTCTCTCCTGGACATAGTGGACCTGGAGGAGCTCCAGACCATCCAGGACGCCTTTGCACAGGCAAACGAGGTATCCACGACCATTTGCGACCTTGACGGCAATCCCATAACAAAGCCGAGCAATATGCCCACCGTATGCCAGCTTGTCAGACAGACTGAGAAAGGCAGTGAGAGATGCGCCATATCCTCCAGGGTGTTGGGGGAAAAGGCGAGAAAAAAGATGACCCCGGTGTACCAGGATTGCCTGAGCCTTGGATTCGTGGATGCCTGCGCGCCTATAATTGTTGCGGGAAAACATATCGCAAACTGGGTTGCGGGCCAGTGCAACGTGATGGGCGTGGACAGGAAAAGGATCAAGGAGTACGCAATAGAGATCGGTGCAGATGTAGGGGAGATGCTTCAGGCCTTTGACAGTATGCCCCCTCAGATGTCAGTCGAGCGCTTTGAGAAGGTGTTGAACCTTCAGTGGCTCATGGCAAAGGAGATATCAAGCCTGGGTTACAACAATCTCAAACTGGCAAAGCAGATCGCGGAACTGACCAAGACCAAGGAGGCCCTTGCAGAGAGCGAAGAGAGATCCAGGCGCCTTGTAGAAAATTCGCCGGTCGGTATTTTTATCTTCAGAAATGACCGCATGCTCTATATGAACCCTGAACAGGAAAGGATCTCGGCCTGGCTTCCGCAGAGTTTTGCCTCGATGAATCTATCCTGTATACATAAGGATGACAGGGAAAAGGTGAATAAATTTATCAACCGGCTCCGTGCAGGGAAAAGCGGCAATATGGAAACTGAATTCAGGTTTTATTGCCACAATGAAGCCGAAGGCAGGGTGGAGACCAAATGGGTATCCTGCAGCGGAAGCAGTTTGGAATACGGGGGAAAAGAGGCCATCCTTGTCAACATAATGGATATTACCAGGGCCAAGGAACTGGCCAGGATGGTCAAGATCCAGGACAAGATGAGTTCATTAGGACGTGTAGCCGCTGGGATCGCACATGAAATAAGGAACCCCCTGTCAGGCATAAACATCTATCTTTCCGCTCTCAGAAAGATTCATGAAAGGGGTTGCGATTTTGAAAGAGTGCAGGAGATCCTGGGCCAGCTGGAGTCTGCGTCCAACAAGATAGAATCGGTTATAAAAAGGGTGATGGATTTTTCGCGGCCGAGTGCCCCCAGACTCGAGATAACTCAAATAAACGAACCGGTGAAGGAGGCCCTTGAGCTTTCAGCCGTCATGCTGCGAAAGAGCGGGGTAATTCTGGAAACTGATATCAAAGAGGATATGCCCCCCTGCGCCATAGACAGTCAGCTTTTTGAGCAGGTGGTGTTGAATTTTATTACCAATGCGGCAGAGGCCATGGAGAACCGGGAAGGGGAAAAAAGAATCAGAATATCTACGGACGCCTCTAAGTCATTTGCTATTGTCAGGGTCGCGGACTCAGGTCCCGGGGTAGATTCGGAAGTAAGAGAAAATATTTTTGACCCCTTTTTTACTACAAAGAACGGAAGCTCCGGCATAGGCTTGAGCCTGAGCCACAGGATAATAAGCGATCACGGCGGTACCATCAATGTGGGCAAAAGCCGCTGGGCAGGGGCTGAATTCGTTATCTCACTGCCGCTTAAAAGGGGGAACTAAAAGAGATATGATAGGTTACAGGATCTTTGTGGTAGATGATGAGAAGACGATCAGAGACGGACTGGTCATGGGGCTGGAACAGGATTATGCGGTCGACGGTTTCGCAAACGCTGAAGATGCCGTAAAGGCGATGAAAGAGGGACCTCCCGACCTGATTCTTCTGGATATCGGCCTGCCCGGAATGAGCGGACTCGACGCGATCCCGGTTATTAAGGAAATTAATCCCGATGTAATCGTAATCATTATTACCGCGTATGAAGATATATCGACTGTGATAAGCGCCATGAAGCTGGGGGCGTACGACTATGTTGTAAAACCGATACACCTGGACGGTCTGGAGGTCAGCATAGTAAATGCCCTTGAGACCGTCCGGATAAAAAGAGAGGTTCAGGATCTTCAGGAGAGGTGTCTAAAGGAAAATGTCCCCTTCTTCATTGGTGAAAGTAATGCGATCCAGGACGTAATGGAGTTTGTGGGAAAGGTCGCTAAAAGTCCCGATACCCCCATACTCATATGCGGTGAGACAGGTACGGGCAAGGAATTGATCGCGAATGCGATCCATTACAGAAGCCCTAATTTCAAGGGCCCCCTGATTGCGCTTAACTGCGCGGCGGTTCCTAAGGATCTCGTGGAAAGCGAATTGTTCGGATATGAAAAGGGGGCCTTCAGCGGGGCCAAGCCGGAAGGTAAAAAAGGGCTGATAGAAGAGGCTGACCAGGGAACTCTTTTCCTGGACGAAGTGGGTGATCTGAGCTATGAGGCTCAGGCAAAGATGTTGAGATTTCTGCAGGAAGGGAAATTTTACAGGATAGGCGGGACAAGACCCGTCAATATAAAAGTCAGGGTTATTTCAGCCACCAACAAGGACCTTGACTCAATGATTGCCGAGGAAAGTTTTCGTAAGGATCTCTATTTCCGGTTGAGTGTGATAAAGGTCGCGCTGCCTTCTCTCAGGGAGCGAACAGAGGACCTGCTGCCCCTGGCGATGCATTTTCTGTCGGAATTTTCGGGAAAATTCGGCAAAAAGGTCTACTCCCTTTCAAAAGAGGCTCAGCATGTACTTCTTGAACACAGCTGGACCGGTAACATAAGAGAGCTGCGAAATTATATCGAACGAGCAGTCCTGATATGTGAAGGGGATGAAATAACGCTGAATGATCTGGGTCTTGTTCCGGAAAGAGGGAAATCCATTGCAGAACATGGTAAAAGCGGTATCAGCTTCGCCCCTTTATCGGAAAAGGGCGTTGACCTTTTATCGGCCCAGACTGCGCTTGAAAGGTATTATATAGAAGAGGCCTACAGGATGTCGGGGGGAAACGAAAGCAAGGCGGCGAAATTACTCAACGTGAATCACCATACCTTCAGGTACCGCAGAAAAAAATTTTTGGAAAACGATTAATCTTTACTTCCATCCTTTACCCGCATTTGCCTCAACACCCCGCGGCTTGCCGCGGGAAGCGGTATCCTGAATTTAGAACATTTCTTGCAAATATCGAAAAATTGCAAAATTACTCCATCCCATGAATGACGGTTCTATCCTTATAACATACTGAAATTAAAAGTTAATTACTATTAAAGGTCTTTGGCATCCTTATTGCTTTAATAATATGTAAATGGGGTTGCTGAATATAGACATCGTGAAACGGCAAATCGCAAAATGCAACACCGGGAAGATTCCGACAGGTATTGTAGCAGCATAAATGATCGTTTAATAAGGCAAGTATAAACATTCTATAAAGCAGCCGTAAAATTGAACGGCCGTTAAAAGGAGAGACTGAGATGAAAAATAAATCGTTTAAAAATATTCTTTTTTGCACCGACTTATCGGAAACCTCGAATTCCGCCTTTGAATTCGCCTTAAGTATGGCGGGTAGGGACCAGGGAAGGCTCAATATACTGTATGTGATTCCTGATAATCCGAATAAAGGCATGTCCGAGGGATACCTTTCCAATCCGAGGATTAAACAATTCAAGGAAAATTTCAAGAACGGGGTCGACAGAAAATTTTCAGAACTTTATGTTGAAAAGATAGAGGATGCGGTGGAATTCAAGACCGTAACCAAGTCCGGAACTCCTCACGAAGAGATAATGCTTTACGCGGAAGAGGAAAACTCGGATATTATCGTTATGGGCACAAACTGCAGGAGAGGGGTTGCAAAGCTGCTTTCAGGCAGTGTGTCGGAAAAGGTTGCGCGTGGAAGCAAAAGACCTGTAATGCTGATTCATTCGGAAAAGACAGGGAACTTCATAACCGCCTGATTAAATAACCGCGGCGGAGGCGGTTCAATCTTTGAGATAAATGACAATGCCCTGCTTATTTCTCCTTCCACCTTTGAAGGAGATAGGGCTTTGTCATTTCAAAGGTCACGCAGTCGTCTTCAATGGCCTGTTCCGCCTGTTTAATAGACATCCTGGAGGTGCTTTTGACAAAGGACAGTGTCCTTCCGAAATAGAGGGGAATCAGGGCGTCCATCATTAGATCCGTATCGACAACGACATTCTTGTAGGCGACCGCCACATCAAACAGGACCCTGGCCCACAGATCAGTTGGAAAGCCGAATTCCTTTTCCTTCATACCCAAGATTTCCACGAGCTTCTTATAGACGCCCTCTGTTAGAATTTTTTTCCATATCTCTTTGTTCTCTTCAAAACCGCCATGAAATTTTTCCAGCAGATTATTGGTGTTAACTTCTACCTTGGGAGGCATTTCGACTTCGCCCAGTCCAAAGCCGTAAATGGCAGTTGGTTTGCTGTATTTTATCCTGGTCCATAAGGATTCAAAGTTTGTCATCATCGCGAAAATAGTTCCGACCACCTGCCTGAACATAGGTCCAAGGCTTGCTCCTGGATCCTTGGTTCGGTGTATCTTGGGTCTGCCCATGAATGCCTGGGTTATTTTCGCCCTTTGATTAATAGCCAGTGTGGTCATCCAGATATCGATGCCGAAGTTTGCCACGGCCTCATCCCAGACTTTGCTCTCCAGGTACGCCTTCGCCAGTTTTCCGGAGAATCCGAAGTCGCCTCCGATAGGCTGTCTGACCCTTCTTCCGTAGAGGCTCCTGGTCATGGGATATGCTATGCCGTTCGTAATTGTGCCGTCATACTTATGCCTTACATACAGGGGCGCCACGTATGAAAAACCCTGAAAAAGCGGTTCACCGAGGTGTTTTATCCATTCAGGAGTAATGCTTTTCAGATCGGCATCAACAACAACCACTGCCTTCGCGCGTAATTCGACCACTTTTTGGAAAAGATTTTTGAAATTATTTCCCTTTCCCTTTATCCCGGGAGGAGTTGAAAGGTAAATCTTCGGATATTTTGACGGGGTGTCCAGAAATACCTGCCCCGTATTATCCGGAGAGTTGTTGTCACAGTTGATAATAACGGCTGATCTGTCCTTGAAATACCTTTGAAGCCCCTTGTCCGCCTGAATCAAAGGGTAATTTATAGAGTCGGCCTCATTGTAGGATGGTATGCAAACCACCATTTCAGCCCTTTTTATCTTTTCAGGGTTTTTTTCCGCCTTGAACTCCTCAGCCATTATTCCCCCCTTGATAATTTTTAAATATATCGAGAACGGCTGAATTCCAGGCCCCGGGACCGGTGCTTTCCGTGATACTGAGCCGGGGAATTCGTCCTTTCAGCCATGAATAGTCTAAGGAAGATCTTATGAGGACAGGAAGATCGGCGGACTCCAGCATGCCGAAGTCATTCGGACTGTCGCCCAGTGCTATTGAAACAACCTGTTCCTTCTTTTCCCTGTACCAGGCCGAAACGATTTTTAACGCCTCTGACTTGCCGTTTCTCCCCTGTAGATGAAAAAATCTTCCTCCTCTGGTAACGATAAGCCGCCTTTTCCCGGCGGCCTGTTCGATTTCCTCCAATTTATGTTCCCCTTTACCGATAATCATGAAAGGTTCATCGAATTCTCTTTCGGCGGCCCTTTCAGCCTCCATCCTTTTAAGTCCGGTAAGGCGGCGGATTTCGCCCGTAGTCATATCTGAAAAGCCCCTTAAGCCGATCCCCGCTTCAGCGCCTATCTCCTTCAAAGCCTCGGATAAACGGGAATAGGGGAATCCCAGACTTAATTTCCACAGCCCTTTATCGAAAAAGGCCCCGTCAGGATGACCGTAGGAATCGAGAGGGCTGAAAAAAATACCGCCGCCGTTTTCAGAGACAAATGGTGATGAGATGGCCATCTGTTTTACAATGACCTCGATCTCCGCCCTTGTCTTGCTTGAAACAGGCACAATCGGAAACTTTCTCCTTTTGCACTCCTCTATGGCAGGCAGGGCCGGCTTCCACTCGTAGGTTTCATGATCCAGAAGCGTGCCGTCCAAATCAGTGAAGATTATGAAAAAAGGGCCTTCCGGCGCCCCTGTGCATGTAACCCCCTTTTCGATTCGGTCGTCTTTCGAATCAGGAAAATCTTTTCTTTTCACTTTCCACCACTTCAATTAGATCATAGAAGATTTGAGGAAGCTTATTGGATACTCTCTCCCATGAAACGGTCTGAGGCATCTCGAAGGCCTTTTTTTCCTGCTTTTTTTCAACGGCAAGGATCGCATCTGAAAGACCGTTTGCGATATACGGCTTGAATTCCTGATAGGAGTTCACCAACCTCAGAAATTTTTCCGTGATCCTGTATGGCGAAGTAAGCATGTCGCCGGCCGCTAGTATGGAGTGCCGGAAAACCTCTTTTACCAGGTATTCCTCGGTGTCCCTGTCATAGTTCAGATAATTAAAACTTGAGTCATCAGAATATCTCTTGACCTGTTCCTCGGCAACGGCCTGATAGGTGATTGCGAGGTCCCTGAAAAATGTGTCTGTAATCTCAAGACCCTCTTCGATGATCAGGGCGTTCATGAGCGTTGTTACGATGTCCACGGCCATTCGATTAAGACCCTCGCTGCGTTCCTCGGGAGAAGGGTCCTGATGTTTGTGATCGAAAGCCTTTTCCGTAAACATGACCTGCGCCCTTGATGAAGATTTCCTGTAGACCTCTATCAGGGTGAATATTTCCACACCCCAGTTGGTGGCGAACCGCATCTTTTTCAGGAGATCGACATTAAAGGCGACCTCACCTGAAAGCTGGTATTTAAAATCGAGCAGAAACTCAATCAGGTCCAGCATCTTTTCGTCCCTGCTCTCTTTGAATTTTCTCTTGAGCGCGATAAGAAGCGGGTCCAGAAGAAGCCTCTTTACCCTTCCATAAATATTTCGGTCTTTTATCCTTGCATAATAGGCCTTTGAAAAGTCGTAGTTATGAACCAGCACCGGGTAAAGGAGTCTGTCCAGCTGCACCTGTCTGAAATTGCGTATATCGGCATCAATAAGACCGACCACCTTGGCCCCGAGCGCAATCGCGATTCCAAAGCTGAGGAACATGTTTTTTCCCTTGCCCGGCTCGCTTATATTGAATCCGGCGTCGTTCAATTGATCGTATATGCTTTTGAATCCGGGTCCGTCGTTCCACTGGATCAGGTAATTGCGGAGTCCTGCTTCTTCTATCAGGTCCTTGAGCATGAAGGCCTGTTTTTCGCTTGCCCTGTCAAGACCGAAAATTATTTTGGAAAGGTAAGCGGCCCCCTTTAACTGCTTCAGGATATTCGTAAATGTGGGAAAATTAGCGGGATCCGCATACTCGCTGGCCAGGGTCGGCAATATAAGGACTGTTTTTTGCCATTTAGAGTGCAGCCTGATCTGTGCCCGAAGGTTTTTTCTGTCCTGCCTCAAAATATGAAAAGTGGAAATTTTACTGGAGTTTTGGGAAAAATCAGAGATGTCGGACCTCCTTTTCGATTGCGGATTTTGTTAACCCGTCAAGCTTTACTACTGAAGAACACGGTTCCGCTTGAAATAGCGGCATAACTGCTTATAAGAAAGGATGAAGTCCCTTTAAAATTGGGGGCTTTGTGAAAAGTCCAGCTGTCCTGTGAACTTTTTACGAATGCATAAAAATTAAAAGGCGGCTTTATTTTTCAAAAAATCCTCAACCAAAATTAGCTAAAATCATATTTTTTGTCAACAACGATGGAGTCTGATTTGACTTGAAAGGGCGATGCCCAGCTGTTAATTAATATATTCCGGTTTCGATCTTCTGATAAGAAAAGATCTTGGTTACAACTTATTCCACTGACTCAATATAGGACGATGAAATGATTCCTTCGGTTGATAACTGTTTTCAACTTATGAGTGTATACGGCATGCTGGATAATATAAAGGGCCATTCGGTTACGGTTGCAAAGGTGGCGCGGATCATATCGAGAAAGCTGATAGAATCCGGATTCGCCGTCTCTTTTGAAAAGGTGACCGCCGGGGCGCTTATGCATGATATAGGAAAGACAGCCTCCCTCAAGTCGGGCGGGGATCATTCTGAAATAGGCAGAAGGATATGCCTCGAAAACAACCTGGATGAGATAGCTGAAATCGTAGGCGAGCATGTGATTCTGAAAAACTACAACGGCAGCGATGATTTTTCTGAAAAACTGATCGTATATTATTCAGACAAGCGGGTAAATCATGACAAGATTGTTAACCTGGATCAGCGGTTGAAGTACATCCTCGGGCGTTACGGAAGAAATGATGAAAGGATATGCCGGGCAATAACAGATAATTTTGCAAAATGCAGGAAGATTGAAAAAAGGATCTTCAGCCGGCTCCCTTTCGGCCCGGAGGAAGTTTCCCTGCTGGCTGATGCCGAGCTTTTGGAAGACGAATGAACCGGAGGAGGCATCTTGCTCGTTTTGTCACGCACCGGCTGAAAGCACAAACGCCATAAATTGTGCATTAACGATTAGGAATAGAAATTGACCGTCTACAGATCCTTGAAAAAGAATATATATATCTTTTTGTTCCTTCTGTTTCCGCTTTTCTGTCCTGCCGCATCTTCTTTTGCGGCTACGGCCGAAGTCGAGGTCCTTCAGTCACTTGACAGATATCCTGCAGGCGGATCATACCCCATAACAATCCGTATAAGGATTTCAGACAGCTGGTTTCTTCACGGAACCGGGGAAGGCGGGGAACTTATCCCAACCAGGCTTGCTTTCGAGGAGAAAGGATCTGCCAGGGTTGATAACCTGAGATTCCCGCCTCCTTTGAAGAAAAAGTTCGACTACACCGAGGATCAGGTCGCGGTCTTTAAGGGTGAAATTTCCGTGAAGGCCGACCTCCTTATCGCCGGTGATGCAGCGGAGGGGGAAAATATCCTGACCGGGACTCTGTCATACCAGGCCTGTTCCCTCAAAAGCTGCAGACCTCCTGAAGATGTGCCGGTGAAATTTTCCTGCAAGGTAGCCCCGCGTGTGGCTGAAGCAATACCTGTAAAGAGCAAAAAATTTGATGCCTTCTCAGGTGACGCACGTGCGGGCGGATCGTGGAATCCGGGAGCAGGTCTTTTGCTAACGCTGCTTGGCCTGCTTTTGGGCGGCATGGCCCTGAATCTTACGCCCTGCATATATCCTCTCATTCCGATAACCGTTTCCTATTTCGGGGGAAGAGGCGCTACCGGTACAAGGACGCAGACTGCACTCCACGCCCTTTTTTATATGCTCGGTCTTGCCTTTACCAATTCCCTTCTGGGCGCCTTTGCAGGCCTTACCGGGGGCATGCTGGGTTCCGTGCTTCAAAGTCCTCTCATACTTATAATCGTGGCATTGATTATCCTTTGTCTTGCCGCAAGCTTTTTCGGGCTCTGGGAGATAAGGCTTCCCCTGGGATTAACAAAAGCGGCATCCAGAGGGTTTGCCGGATTTTTCGGGGCCTTTTTCATGGGCCTTACCCTGGGGTTGGTGGCGGCCCCATGTCTGGGGCCGTTTGTCCTGGGACTCCTGACGTGGGTTGCCCAGAAGGGCGACCCGTTTACAGGCTTTCTCTATTTCTTTATCCTGAGCATCGGAATGGGGATACCCCTTTCACTGCTGGCAATATTTTCGGGCGGCATCAGCAAGCTTCCCGTCTCAGGTGACTGGATGGTATGGATCAAAAAGGCCCTTGGCTGGGTGCTGGTCCTAATGGCGGGCTATATGCTCGGCCCGCTTTTCCCCGGACCGTTTGCGAACGCACTGCTTATGTCTGTGATTCTACTTGGGGCAGGTCTTCATCTGGGGTGGGTGGAAAAGGCGGCGGCAGAAAAAAGGGGCTTCCTGTTGATAAGAAAGGTCACGGGCATTGCGCTGATAACCGCGGCGGTCCTTTTTACGGGCATCTCCGTTCATGATAAGGAGGGGGTAGCCTGGCTGAGTTACAAGGGGAGCCTTCTGACGGAGGCACTAAATGAAAACAGACCTGTGATGCTTGATTTTTATGCGGACTGGTGCAGCCCCTGCAAGGCAATGGAAAAGGATGCATTCAGGGATCAAGAGGTCGTATCTCTCAGTAAAAAATTTGTCACGCTGAGGGTCGATCTAACCAGGGCGCGGCCCTATCAGAAGGAGCTTATCGATAAATATCGAGTAAGGGGAGTGCCGACCGTTATCTTTCTTGATGGGGGTGGAAAGGAAATAAGAAGCCTCAGAATAGAGGCCCATGCCGACAAAAATGAAATAAAGACGCGAATGAAACAGGTTATTGAGAAGGATTGATTCGAAGACGATCCTCCTGGTTTAGGGCCGGGCAGGTATTATCGGAAAGAAAAATCGCTTTATCCCCTGTAAAAGGAGGAAATGAAACCTTTTATTCGGTCGTTGAATTCCCCGTATGCCTCAATCATTACCATATGACCCGCACCGGTTATTATACTCAGATCGCTTCCGATTATCTTTTCCCGGAGGCTCCTGGACAGTTTTAAAGGAGTCAACCTGTCCTGTTCACCGCAGACAATAAGACACGGGCATTGAATTTTTTCGATTCTATCCCCTATGTCAAACCGGTCGCAGGCGTAAAAGTCCTTGAACACCCTTTTTGAGCCGGCATGCCTCATTATTTCTGATCCCTGTTTCAGGATCTTACCATCCGTGCCGGGGGCGTAGGCATATCTTATAACAGAGTCTACTGTCTCCTCGAATCTATCCATGAGCCCTTCAAGAAAATCAGGGGAAACAGTAAGCCGTGGCCCCGTGCCCACCAGTATGATACCTGCCGCTATGTCGGGATAGTCAACTGCCATTTCCTGAACTATGGCCCCTCCCATGGAATGACCCATGACGAAGGGGCGCGGCCCCTCTAAATCATTGATGATTTCCGCAAGCCAGACCGCGTAATCCTTTATGCTTTCAAGCCCTATGTCGGGAGATTCCCCGTGGCCGGGAAGATCAAGAGCCAGGGTGTTGAAAAAGGCGTTGAGCAGGAATATTTGCGGCTGCCATATTCGGCTCATACCCCCGGCCCCGTGAATCATTATGAGGGTCGGGTGTCCCGGGTCGAACGGTCTGCTCCCCTTTCTGAATCCCACCCTCAGCTCGGTAAGTTTTTGAGCTGTCATTGTGCAAACAATTCCTTCTGACTCATCATATGAGAACCGATCTCGCTGATATTTCAGGTGATGATGCGGAAGAGTGGCCAAGGAGTCAAGGATTCAAGGATTCTTTGCTTCGCTTACGCTTCGCGCAGTCCCACCCTTCGGCCAGCTCAGGGCGGGTTCCCGGTTTCTTTGCTCCGCTTACGCTTCGCTCAGTCCCACTGCTTCGCAGCGGGTTCCCGGTTTCAAGGGCTTTCTTTCCAGGGATTTGATCATCGCTTTGGACATTGCCCCGACATCCCTTATTTCCCTTCTTAATCTCTGAAGCTTACTTCTTTCAAATAACCCAGGTCAGCTGATGTCATGTCCCGGGTTTCCAATTCACAGGCTGAACCATATGCAATAAAGAAAAATTGCATATACTCTATAGCCGTTTTTTCCCATACCCTCAGGCGGTATCCCTTGACATGAAAACAGCGGATCTTCTGATTCGGGAGGTAAAACAGTATTGCTCATCTTTAAAAAAACGTTTCGTTTCTTTATACATATGCAAACAAGGTGTATACGATTTTCCCCTAACGTTTAACTGCCTATGATCTTTAAGCTTTTCACTCGAACCCGCGGCCCCTTGACCCCTCCAATCCTTCATTTAGACCAACTCTTTTGGAGATGATCTAAGTTTGTTTAAGAAGGCGGAGCGTAAGGCATTATTCATTGATTTGATTATATATCTCAAGATAGCGGGACCTGGGGTATATAGGGCTACCATTTTATAAGCGCGCTTCCCCAGGTCAGGCCTCCTCCGAATACAGGCAGGCAGACGAGGTTGCCTTTTTGGATAGAGCCGTCCCTCACCGCCTCGTCAAATGCGATGGCGCATGACGCCGATGATATGTTGCCGTATTTATGAACGGTCAGGTAGAATCGTTCAAAGGGGATTTTCATGCTTTTGGACATTGACTGAAACATCCTCAGGTTTGCCTGATGGGGTATGAACCAGTCGATGTCCTCCAAGTCTATTCCGTTGTGGTTCGCCGCCTCTTTTGCCGAATCGATGAAGTGCCTTACAGCCACCCGGAAACTGGCATTGGCCTCTATCATGTTAAGGCTGTGAAGTCCCTTATCGACACTTTCGTGGCTTATGGGAGTTGTCTTTGAACCCCCTCCCGGCATAAGAAGGTCCCGGCCGTTTTCCCCGTCCGTGTGTATGTGGGTGGAAAGGATCTCAGGGCCGTCAAAACCGTTTGTCAGTATCGCGGCCCCTGCCCCGTCGCCCCAGAGGATGCAGGTGCTTCTGTCCTTCCAGTTGAGAGTGCGGGTCATTATTTCAGAGGCTACCACCAGGACCGTCCTTGCGGCACCTGTCTTAAGATACTGCTCGGCGATATTCAGGCCGAAAATGAATCCCGAGCAGGCCGCCGTGACATCAAAGGTGACCGCCTTGGGTACGTCGAGCTTGGCCTGCAGCCAGTTGGCGGCCGAAGGGCAGCAAGTGTCGGGCGTTATCGTGGCAAATATGATAAGGTTGATATCATCCTTGCTTATGCCGGCCATTTCAAGTGCCCTTTTAGAGGCCTCTTCGGCAAGGTCCGCGGATGTCACATCAGGATCCGCGATCCTTCTTTCACTTACTCCTGTTCTCTGGACAATCCATTCATCGGTAGTATCAAGCCCCATTGCCTGAAGATCAAAATTCGTCAGCACCTTTGGGGGGACGTAAGAACCGGTTCCGAGAATCCTGATTGAACCCATATGTCATTCATCCTCCACTGCAATTCCAAGCTCCTTTTCCTTTTTAGCAACCGTAATCCTGGTCTTGATGACAGTGTCCGGAATAAGGCTGATTGAGTCTATGCCGCACTCGACCAGAAACTCAGCAAAGTCTGGGAAATCACTCGGTCCCTGTCCGCATATGCCGATCTTCCTGCCCTTTTTCTTGGCAACGTCTATGGCTTGGGAAATGAGCCTTTTTACGGATTCATTCCTCTCGTCGTACAGGTGGGAAACGAGCGAGGAATCCCTGTCCAGACCGAGTGCAAGCTGGGTGAGGTCGTTGGACCCTATTGAAAAACCGTCAAATATATCGGCAAACCTGTCCGCGCATATCACATTGCTTGGGATTTCGCACATAACGTAAATCTCGAGTCCGTCTTCGCCCTGGACAAGCCCGAACTTTTTCATCAGTTCGATGACTTTTATCCCCTCCTCAGGGGTCCTGCAGAAAGGCACCATGAGTTTGATGTTTTTCAGCCCTATCTCACTTCTTGCCCTGTATAACGCTCGGCATTCCAGCTCAAAGGCGGGCATGAACTTTTTATCATAGTAACGGGACGCACCCCTCCATCCTATCATGGGGTTGCTTTCTTCAGGTTCGTAGAGAAATCCCCCAAGCAGGTTCTTATACTCATTTGTCTTGAAATCGGACAACCTTACTATAACGTCATTCGGGTAGAAGCCTGCGGCAATGCGGCTTACACCTTCAGATAGCTTGTCGATGAAAAACCTGGACTTGTCTTCATAAACGGCTGTGGTCTGATCTATCTTATAGACAACTCCCGCGACTCGCTGGTCGTTTTTTGCCATTTCCCTGAGCTTGTCATATTCAAGGAGGGCCAGGGGATGTATCCCGACGTGGGAACTTATGATGAATTCCTGCCTTGCCAGGCCCACTCCGTCGTTTGGTATCCTCCCCTGGGTAAATGCCTTTTCCGGCATTCCCACGTTCATCATTATTTTTGTTCGGGTCTTTGGTAATTCTTCCAGGTTTATTTTTTCTATATCGTATTTCAGTATCCCGTCGTAAACATGTCCTGTTTCTCCCTCACAGCAGGAGACGGTTATTTTCTGCCCGCTTTTAATGATTTCATCGCCGTTTCCGGTCCCTATTACGCAGGGAATGCCCAGTTCTCTGGAGATTATCGCCGCATGGCAGGTTCGACCACCCTTGTTTGTTACGATAGCTGCGGCGATCTTCATGATAGGTTCCCAGTCCGGATCGGTCATGCTGGTGACGAGCACCTGACCCTTTTCAAACCTGTCCATCTCAAGGGTCGAACCTATAATAGTTGTTACCCCTTGTCCTATCTTGGTTCCCACTGCGGTTCCGGTAGCCAGGGTCTCTCCTTTTTCAAGGAGGTGGTAGCTTTCGTAGGTGTTCCCAGCCTGCTGGGAATGGTAGGTCTCAGGCCTTGCCTGGACAATGAAAAGCTCGCCGCTTCCCACATTGACGCCGTCGCCGTCCTTCGCCCATTCGATATCCATCGCCTTGAAATGCCCGGCTTCTTCGCTGTAGTGCTCTTCAATTATGCAGGCCCATTCGGCAAGTTTCAGGATCTCTTCATCGTCCAGTACATAGCGGTGTCTTTCGGTAAGGGTTGTGGGGACATTTTTTACCGTTGTTTCATCCTCCATGGAGTAGACCATTTTGATGTCTCTGTCGCCGACTTTCCTGCTTATGATGGCAGGCATTCCTTTTCTGAGCGAGGGCTTGAACACGTAAAATTCATCAGGGTTTACCACGCCCTGTACGACGTTCTCTCCAAGCCCGTAGGCCCCTGTGATGAAGACCACGTCTTTGAACCCTGTTTCGGTGTCAATGGAAAACATGACACCTGAATAGGCCGAATCACTTCTCACCATCTTCTGAACCGCAATCGAAAGAGAGACGTCAAACTGGTCATAACCCTTGTCATGACGGTATGAGATCGCGCGGTTTGTAAAAAGGCTCGCGAAACAGTTTTTACATGCGTCAAGCACGCTCAGCCTTCCGCGGATATTAAGGAAGGTGTCCTGCTGTCCTGCAAAGGATGCGTCAGGTAGGTCTTCGGCGGTTGCGGAAGAGCGTATGGCGACATCCAGATTGTCCTTTCCCTGTTCGCCGAATTCGGCCGCGAGTTTTTCATATGCATTGAATATGGCCTGGGTAAGGTCGGGAGGGAACTCCGCGTGCTTGATCACCTCCCTTACGTTTCTTCCTCTCCTCATAAGGTCGTTCAGATCCGAGGTGTCAAGTCCCTTTAAAATCTTCTTTATTTCATCGTCCACTCCGGAGTACTTGAGCATATATCTGTATGCGTAAGCCGTAATGGCGAAGCCGTTTGGAACCCTTATCCCGGCACCGTGAAGTTTCTGGTACATCTCGCCCAGGGAGGCGTTTTTACCTCCCACAAGGGGTACGTCCTCTATTCCTATCTCATTGAACCACAGGATGAACTTTTTTTCATTTGTCGCTGCCATCCTTGCACTCCTCTTCAGTAAGGATTATTGGTATTTAAAGCAGATTTAGATGTAGTATATTATATTGATTTCAATGGAATATATCGGATTTAGACCTAACATTAATGGGAGACCTTGTCAATTGCCAAAATCCTGTCTTCATGCGACATAAAGGCGTCGGGCAGAGGTGCCTGCGCATGTACGCTGTAGGATCATTGAGTCTTTTTACCCTATATATCTTTCAGCCACCCTGAGTGGATTATTCGAAACAGAAGTGCCGTTAAGAGATAAAGGAGCATGAAGGCGAGGTGAGATATATCTACAAACATGGTGAAGCCTGGGGAAAATACCACGTCAGGCAGGTTTTTGAGCACCCTGAATATGCCTGTGATAACGATTCCTGCCAGCAGCAGAATCCTTATGCAGGCCGATGAGGTGAGCTTTGAATATCTTCTTTTTATAAGAAAGTAATCCAGGATCGCGTATGTGAGAAAGGCAAGGAGAAATATCGCACCAACATAATGGATATAGTGGGTGAGATAGAACTTGGCTGCCCATCCCATGCCCGGTATATCCGCGATGTAGTATCTTTTGAAGATCGGCATCTGGCCGAAACCGGTGAAGGCCATCACAATAAAGGCAAAAACAAATATTCGGCCCATTGCCTTGCCGGTGATGCTTTTCGACTGGGTATCAGTCATTTTCAAGACCTCCTTTCCTGCCGGCTGTCTTTTTTGGTGAAACTCCACACCTTGCCGAGGGCTGCGAAAAGACCGGCAAACGGCGCTATTAACATGGCCTTCGCGAGGTTGTCCGCATGGGCCATCGAGTCCTCTACAGGGTCCAGATGGGGGATCCCGGGCCCCTTCTGGATAGCCCTGTTGAGTTTGTCAAAGGGTACCGGCGATACGTATATGGTGTTGGTGCCTCCATTTTCCGTTTCACCATAGATGTATCCGTCTATCTCCTCTTTTATTCTGTGAGCCTCTTTTATTATCTTATCTCTGGGTCCTATTGTCTGAACCTGTTCCGGACATACCTCAATGCAGGCCGGGAGTTTTCCCAGGCCGATAAGGTCGTAACACCTGTCGCATTTGAACATGACCCCGTTTCCGGCAAAGGCGGGCAGTATATCCAGATAAAGGCCCACGCCTGTCTGGCGCTGAGGAATATCCCAGGGGCATACATCCTTGCACTTAGACCCTCCCAGGCAGATGTCAGGGTGAATCCTGGTGATTCCATTTTTGAGCTTTCTTGCGGCACCCCAGGGACATAGATCTGCACAGGGAGGATTCTGACAGTGCATACACCGTCGAGGAAACGTGAAGGTCTTTTCCTCCCCTTTGTCTTCGACTGTGGCTTCCTGTATAAACAGCCAGTTGTAGGGAGTGAGCCGGCCGGTCTCATCCTGTTTGCCGGACCAGTCGGAGACTTTTACCCTGCCGGGATACATCCTGGGAAAAGGCTTTTCAGGCTTCGGAAACTTGTGCCCGTTTGTTTCCTGACAGGCGTAAACGCATTCCTCGCATCCAATGCATTTTCTTATGTCTATCAATGTTGCCAGTTCATGCCGGTCTGCTTCCATTGCCGATGAAGGCAGAGGGACAGAGGAAACCCCTGCTGCACCAAGGGCGGCGATGCCGCCTTTTAAAAACGTTCTTCGGGAGATACTTTTGGCCATCTTTTTGCTCCTTTTTGCTGATAAGGCATAAGGGTCAGGGCCCATTGGACGACATTAGACTATTCCATGTAAAAATATTGTCGAGATATTGAACAGTAAGAAGATAATGCCGAATACATATCATGCAATAATACCCGCTTTTTGCACAGTATAACAGATTTTGTGACTGGATAGAAAAATTACCTCAGCATGAGGATATCTTGACGGTGAAGAAGAGGTCTTAAGCAAACCTTGACATCGATAAAAATGGGATATATTATCAGTAACAGTTACTGTTAAGAAAATTTGAGGGGGAGATTCCAATTGAAAAACACCATGATGCCGCACCACCGCATGACACGTCAAAGACAGGTTATTCTAGAAGAGATCAGAAATGATAAGACTCATCCTACGGCAGATGAAATTTATGAAAAGGTAAGGAAGCGAATACCCAGGATAAGTATGGGAACGGTTTATCGCAATCTTGATATGCTTGCTTCCTCAGGCCTGATTAAACGCCTCGAGCCGGGCCGAAGCCAGATGAGGTTTGACGGTGATATAACCGACCATTATCATTTGACATGTGTTAAGTGCGGCAGGATCGAGGATATCCTTTTTGAAAGCCCTGAAAATTCCATTGAGACCCTGGAAAGGGCACTGGGGCATCTTACCAAATACGGGGTTTTCGGGCACAGGCTTGAATTTTTCGGCCTTTGCTCCATCTGCAGGCGGGAGGAAGATGTAACCGGATTAGTCTCGCTTGCCGCTAGATAGATGCAGCGGGAAGATAAACCGCCACGGATCCTTCACAGGGTATGGGAGGTTAGTATCTGTTTTCACGGGTCTGAGGCCAAACAACAAGGAGGTCCAAGGCGATAATGGAAAGGTTTGAATATGAAGTGACCCTGCATCCGGCCGAAAGGTTTACCCAACTGGTATATTTCTGTACTTCAGAAGGCGATTGCGCTCTTAAAAACGTTCCCCAGGACCAGATAAACATACTGAAGGGAATGCTGAATGAAAAAGGCGCGCAAGGGTGGGAGATTGTAAATCTCTTTCCGGGAAAAGACGGATTAATGGTTTTGTGGAAAAGGAGGAAAAGAGATATATGAGCCGAACTACAACTGGGTTTCAATTTTCACCCGGTTATTTGGGCAAATTTTTTTTCAACTTAACAGTAACAGTTACTAATGCTGACAAATAAGAGAATTGATCCTTAGAGGAGGTAAACTCATGGGTATAGATAAGAAGAAGATATCAGAGGCAAAGCCCGTTAATATTAATGATCTGACAATATGTGAATCAACCAGGCAGATGCTCAAAAAGGCTGAGCGTGACGGGGTTGAGACCGCCTTTCATCGTGCTCTTTCAATGAAGGCCTGCCCTATAGGAGCGGATTCCGCCTGCTGTAAACACTGTTCCATGGGACCATGCAGGCTTAACGCCAGAGACCCGTACGGAAAAGTAGGCGTATGCGGAGCTACGATAGATACCATCATGGCAAGAAACTTTGCAAGGATGGTAGCCTCGGGGGCTGCTGCGCATACCGATCACGGCATGAGCATGCTGGATGTCTTCAGGGAGGTGGTAAACGGAAAAATTGAGGATTACGGGATCAAGGATCCTATCAAGCTCAAGGAAGTGGCGGAGGAGATAGATATAGAGGTCGAAGGGCGTGAGATCGAAGACATTGCGAAAGATCTTTATCAGGAGCTTGAGCGTACCTATACCCAGGTGGAGGGTGAAATTCCTTTCATGAAGAGGGCACCTGAAAAGACCCTGGAGATGTGGAGAAAAAACGGTGTCGTTCCCAGAGGTGCAATGCGCGAAATAATGGAGATGATGCACCGGACCCATATGGGGGTTGATCAGGATTATGAAAATATCTCAAAACAGTTTACAAGGACCGCCCTGTCAGACGGGTGGGGAGGTTCCATGGTGGCAACGGAGATCTCGGACATACTCTTCGGTACACCCACTCCCGTCAGGGGTGAAGTCGACATGGGCTGTCTTAAGGAAGACCATGTAAACTTAATCATACATGGTCATGAGCCAAATCTTTTTGAATCGATTCTTGAATCAGTCGAGGACCCCACACTCGTCAAGGCAGCAAAGGACGCCGGCGCCGAAGGAATTAACCTGGTCGGGATGTGCTGTTCCGGAGCTGAAATGCTTTCCAGGCACGGAATACCTCATGCCGGTAATTTCATGTCCACTGAAGCCGTTATCGTAACCGGTGCAGTTGATGCCATGGGGGTGGATGTCCAGTGTATAAAGCAGGGGCTTGTAAAGGTGGCGCAATGTTACGGGACAAGGCTTTTTACGACCAACCCGAGGGCACATATAGAAGGGGCTCTGCATGTGGAATTTGAAGAGCATGAACCCAGGAAATGCACCGATGAGATAGTCGAAATGGCCATAATGCGTTTCAAGAACAGGAAGCTGCCTGTGGAGATACCGAATATAAAGACAATGGGTATCCACGGCTTTTCACATGAATATATAAATTACATGCTTGGAGGGACATTCAGGGGTTCCTATACTCCCTTAAACGATAATATCATCAATGGAAGAATAAGAGGTGTCGCGGGTGTTGTGGGATGTACCAATCCCAGGGTGAAGCACGACTGGGTCCATGTTGAACTGGTAAAGGAACTCATAAGAAATGACGTGCTTGTTCTCCAGACCGGTTGTTCACAGATATCCCTGGCAAAGGCGGGCCTTTATACCCCGGAGGCGGCGCATCTGGCGGGTCCGGGACTCAAAGAGGTATGTTCCACCGTGGGCATGCCCCCGGTGCTCGGTATGGGCTCTTGTGTCGATAACAGCCGTATCCTTATAGCGGCCTCGGAAATGGTGAAGACCGGCGGGCTTGGCGAAACAATAGCGGACCTGCCGGTGGCAGGTGCGGCACCGGAATGGATGAGCGAGAAGGCGATTTCAATAGGCCAGTACTTTGTGGCATCCGGTGTCTATACCGTGTTCGGAGTAACATTTCCCATCGTGGAGGATACCAAATTTCACAAGCTGCTCTTTGGAGGCCTTGAGGAAATGGGTTATGGAAGCTGGGGATATACGAAAGATCCTTACGAGATGGCAAAGATGATGCTCGCCCACATAGACAAAAAACGCAAGGCCCTGGGACTTGACAAGTCCAGGGAAAGGGTGCTCATGGATATGTCGGATCGAAGGGAACTGGATGCGGCCTAAAGGCGGTTTGACATAGACGCATGCACAGCAGGGAGCCCTTCGGCATTTTTCAGGCGGCGGCAGCCCGGTTGCCGAAGGGCGACCCTTAAGGTCGGATAAAATATCTTGGCGACCGAGATCAGCGGAAAAGTTGGAGTAAAATGGAATACGGCCGTAAGAATAGACTTGCGCATGAAAAAAGCCCCTATCTTCTTCAGCACGCAGAAAACCCCGTAAACTGGTATCCCTGGGGGACGGAGGCGTTTGAAAATGCCTCCCGGGACCAGGTCCCCATATTCCTTTCCATAGGGTACGCAACCTGTCACTGGTGCCACGTCATGGCCCATGAATCATTTGAAGACGAACAGGTAGCCGGGATTCTGAATGAGGGTTTCATACCGGTCAAGGTGGACCGTGAGGAAAGGCCGGACATAGACAAGATCTACATGGATGTCTGCCAGGCGCTTACAGGCAGGGGGGGATGGCCGTTAACCGTAATAATGACACCGCATGGGAAGCCCTTTTTTGCCGGCACATATTTCCCGAAAACTCAGCGCATGGGAATGCCCGGCCTTATAGATATACTTAATCAGGTGGCGGACCTGTGGAGGAATGACCGGGGGCATATCCATAATGTAAGCGAGGATATAACAAAGGCAATAAGGGGTATGGAAGAAGGGGGACATGAGGCAGAGATTGATTTTGAAGAAATACTTGAAAGGGGTTTCAGCCGGCTTTCAGCGACCTTTGATCCTCAATGGGGTGGATTCGGAGATTCACCGAAATTCCCGACTCCTCACAACCTCACTTTTCTTCTCAGATGGCATAACAGGAGTAAGGACCCGCTTGCCATTGAAATGGTGGAAAAGACCCTTGTAATGATGAGAAACGGGGGTATTTTCGATCAGATAGGGTTTGGATTTCACCGCTATTCAGTGGATGAAAGATGGCTCGTCCCTCACTTTGAAAAGATGCTCTACGATCAGGCCCTGATAGCCATTGCCTGTCTTGAGACATCCCGGTTGACCGGGCGGGGCATTTTCGGCGATATCGCACGTGATACCTTCACCTATGTGTTAAGGGATATGACAGGGCCTCAAGGCGGATTTTATTCTGCGGAAGACGCGGACAGCGAAGGAAAAGAGGGGTTTTTCTATGTCTGGAGGCCGGAGGAGATAAAAAGAGAAATCGGCAGGGACAAAGGAGATATTTTCTGCAGGTTCTTCGGGATCAGCGATAAGGGAAATTTTGAAGATAAAATGAGCATACCCTTCAGGCGGTTTTCCTGTAAGGAATTCGCCGAAAGGGAGGGAATCAGACCGGAAGAATTGAAAACCGTTCTGGAAGACTCAAGGGCGAAGCTCTTTAAAGCAAGGGAGAAAAGGCCCCATCCGTTAAAAGACGATAAGATCCTCTGCTCCTGGAACGGACTGATGATCGCAGCACTTGCAAGGGGTTACGCCATGTTGCGGGAAGACAGATATCTTGATTCCGCCAAAAAGGCGTGTGCCTTTATTTTCGAAAGACTCATGGATTCAAACGGAAGGCTCCTTCACAGATACAGGGAAGGTGAGTCCGCTCATGCAGGATACCTTGAGGACTATGCCTTTTTGATCTGGGGGCTCATAGAGCTCTATGAGTCTTGCTTTGACCCGGATTATCTGGAAAAGGCCATTGCCCTTAATCGCGATATGAAGGAGCTTTTCTGGGATGATGCCGATGGGGGGTTTTTTTTCACAGGCAAAGGAAATGAGGAGCTTATAACCAGAAGCAAGGATGTCCATGACGGCGCACTTCCATCCGAAAATTCCGTGGCAGCCCTTAACCTGTTGCGTCTTGCCAGGATTACCGGGGACAGTGAGCTTGAAAAAACAGCGGAAGAGATACTAAGGTGCTTTTCGCAACAGGTGAATAAACACCCCGTTGCCTGCACGCATCTTCTGTCCTCGGTTGATTTCATGCTGGGCCCCGGCATGGAGATCGTCATAGCCGGCGACCCTGAGGATGATGAAACCGGCCGGATGATCTCTTCTGTTCGGAAAAGGTTTTTGCCGAGCAGTGTGTTAATCCTGAAAACAGGTGGGAAAAAAGGCGACAAGCTGATTTCTCTTTGTCCGTTTATAAAACATATGAGCCCGCAAAAAGGCAGGCCTTCCGCTTATGTGTGTGAACATTTTTCCTGCCGCAAACCTTTTACGGATCCGGAAGCTCTGGAAAAATACCTTAAAAGTATGTAAGGCTGGAATTCGTCCATAAATCAAGATTTATGGGCTCACGCTATGAGCAATCGGCTCTCATTAAAACATTCGGAATATCAACTTATTGGCTACCTGCTGATAGTTGCCGCTTGCCTGCCGTGAATGTGGCGGGGCTGAAAGCAGTATCCGGAAGTGAACAATTTCCGGATGTGCACAAGGCCGGGACAAGATAGGCGTTAAAGGGGAGATGTTATCTTTATATGATGGAGGTCCCTTTTTTCACTTTCAGCCTTTTTCAATCCCCGGTTGAGTTAAACTCGTAATTTGCTTAATATATCAACTATATCCATTATAAAGGAATGAAAAGTTGAATAGCCTTAAATAACAGACAGGGGGACTGGAAGATGACAGACTATCTGATCGTGGGTAACGGCGTGGCAGGTACGACAGCGGCGGAAAATATTCTCAACAGGGACAGGGAAGCGAAAATAACCATTTTAACTGAAGAGGATACCCCGTTTTACAATAGAATGAAACTAAACGATCTTGTCTCCAAAGAGCTTACAGAAGAAAAGCTGATTATGAAGAAGGACTCCTGGTACAGGGACAATAATATCGATATCAGGCTTAACACTCGAATAGTGACCGCAGATCCCAATAAAAGGAGCGTAACCGCGGAAAGCGGTTCAACCTTTTCCTATGATCGATTGCTTCTTGCCACAGGGAGTCATTCCTTTATACCCCCCATAAAAGGCTCTGATCAGAAAGGAGTGGTTGCCCTCAGAAACATAAACGATGCCAGGAAGATCTCCGAACTTGCGGAAAAGGTTGAAAATGTGGTTCTGATAGGTGGAGGCCTGCTGGGGCTTGAGTCAGGCAAGGCTTTGAGGAACCTGGGAAAATCGGTTACCGTGGTGGAATTCTTCCCCAGGCTTCTGCCGCGGCAGCTTGACCTGAAAGGGGCCAAGGTGCTGGAGGGAATAATGGGGGATATGGGTTTTTCCTTCAGGCTGGGGGCCAAAACTGAGGAGATCGCAGGGGAAACCGGTGTGAAAGAGGTCCTGCTTGAAGGTGGAGAAGCGCTTGCCGCCGAGATGGTGGTAATATCCGCGGGCGTACGCCCCAACATGGAACTGGCAGGGCCGCTGGGCCTTGAAAAAGACAAGGGCGTAAAGGTCGATGATTTTCTAATGACGAGTGTTGATGATATCTTCGCGGCCGGAGACGTGGCGGAATACCGGGGCATGCCCTATGGTATATGGCCCGCCTCTATGGAGCAGGGCAGGATCGCTGGAGTTAACATGGCGGGGGGTAATGAATCTTATAGCGGTACAACCATGGCAAACACCCTCAAAGTGGTCGGTGTCGATCTTGCCTCTGCCGGAGATATAGATGCCGAAGAAAAACTGGATTCCGAGGTTTTTTCAGAGGGAAATATTTACAAAAAACTGGTCTTTGACAAGGGCCGGATTACAGGCTGCATAATGCTCGGTGACACAAAGGATTTCAGCCGGATAACAAAGGCCATGAATGATAACCGGGACGTGTCACGGATAAGGCATGAAATACTCAAAAACGGGTTAAAGGGCTAGAGGATTTAAATATTTAGGCGAAATGCCCCTATTATCCGCCTTGCCCGTTAGGCTGGTTGACCGATTGGTCAGCCTATTGACGAATTTATCTTATGAGATCTTTTGGGTTTGTAACGACCTTATTACTGCTTTTTCAGATATTTGCAACCGCTGGGAACGGGGCGGCATCTGAAATGCCTTTTTCCCCGGGCGAGAGGCTTACGTTCAAGGTGCGATGGACGGTTATCCCGGCCGGTGATGTTACCCTTGAGGTCTTTCCTGATAAGCGGATTAAGGGGAAACCCTGTCATCACTTTATAATGAAGGCAAAAACGACCCGTTTTGCGGACTACTTTTACAAGGTCCGCGACAGGATCGATTCCTATGCGGAAAAGGAAATGAAAAGGGCCGTCCTCTATAGGAAGAGAAAAGAGGGAAAGAGTAAAAGGGATGTGACGGTTGATTTCGACTGGCAAAGGCAGCAGGTCGTCTATTCCAATTTCGGGCGGAAGGGCTCCCCGGTTGATATAAGACCAGGCACCTTTGACCCCTTATCGGTCTTCTACGCGTTTCGCAACATGAAGCTTTCCCCGGGGAAAGTCCTTACCCTCTATGTAAGTGACGGCAAAAAAATCGTCCTCGGCACCGCAAAGGTTTTGACGAGGGAAAAGATAGATGCCTGTGGCAAGGTGTATGACTCTTTCCTTGTAGAACCCGCCCTGGAACATCTCGGGGGCGTCTTTGAAAAGAGCAGGGACGCGAAACTCAGGATATGGGTGACCGCCGATGAAAAAAAGATCCCTGTCAGGATAGAAAGCGAAGTAATGGTAGGCAGTTTTGTCGCCGAACTTATCCGCCATGAGCAGGTCAAGATCAAATGAACTTCACCGCGTCATACTCCTGTTTTGTGAGGCCGGCTGCCGTGGTTCGCTTTTTATCTCACCGGTTTTTGCCACTCCTTTGCAAAGATCTTTGCTATCTTGGCCACCTGTCCCTGGTCTATCTTTAAGGCCTTTGCGATTTCCTCATAAAGCTTATTCCTGTCTCTGTTTTCCGCGTCAATCAGAGATCTTAGCGCCCTTTTTTCCTTAAGGCCCAGGTCGCCCCCCTTTAAAGAGACAAACCCGTCAGGTCCTTCATCCAACAGCCCCTTCTGGTAGAAAGGCTTGAGGCTTACATATCTGTTTTTCATGCTCTGCTTCAGTGCCCTGATCGTCGGATTGGAGACCTCCGTAATCTCGTCCGCATGGGCGACAGGGGCAATAAAGGCATAGATAATATTTTCCAGAGAAGAACTCTTGTCCTTTTCCCGGCTTTCCCCCCTTATCTCGTTGACTATTTCTCCTGCCACCGATTCCACCTTTTCGGCAGGAAAATATATATTGATGGTCACACAGGCAAATATAAAAAATGAGCCTAAAACAGATGCGATCAAGAGCCTTTTTCCGTTTGCCTTCATAATCCCCTCCAAATTCCGAGCCGTCAACTCGCCGTTTTCAGTATCTCAAATTCTGCCCCCTCAAACAACCTACCTCACCATAGTCGGGGAGCCTCCTTTTGTAACCCTTTTTATCCTTTTCACCATATCCTTGAAACTTATACGGTTGTCAGGATTCTGATTTACTATATTTACGCCTGAAAAACTACCCCTTTTGACAATATACTCCTTATCCTCTTCCTTGATGGTCCCGTTTATTCTGAATGTATCATTTTCCAGAAAGGCCCTGACCCCGATCTTTTCATAGGGAAATTCCTTGAAAAGGGATGATATGGCCCCTGCCAGTCCGATAAAGGGACTCTGTCCCCCCCCGATTCTGGCTATGTTGTCTACGGCCTTTACGCTTATTTTCTGTTTCACGCCCTTTTTTTCAATCGTTTCAAGAAGCAGATCAAATCTCTGAGGCTGACCGTACGCAAATTCAAGATCATTTACATGTCCCTCAAGAGTCCCTTCAATTTTCCCGAAAGATGTACCGGTTGTCATCTCGGCCAGGTCCAGGCCGTTCAGGCCTGCGTCAAATGAGATAAGCGGTCCCTTGCTGAATACGGAGGCGGCGGCGATATCCGAGAAAACAATTTGCCCTCCAAAGATTTCAGCACTGATTTTACCTTTGGCAGTCATGCGGTTGTTACTGAATCTTACAGGGTCAAGCTCTCCTTTTATTGTCCCGTCAGCCCTTTTAAAAGCCGTTTCAGACATAAAAGGCCTTGTTTCAAGATTATCGATTTTGATGCTTGATTCGACTGAAGGGCTGGGGCCGAAAATGCCTGAAAATGAGACAGGTCCGATCAAGACGGTTCCTCCGTGTGTCGATACCGCGGTTGATGATTCTATAAAAAGGGAATTTGGTCCTGCCTTCAAAGGGGAAGAGAAAGACTGCTTTGAGATAAAAGGCATCTTTACCGACCCTATCTTGAGGTTGCCTGAAGGGGATACTGTTGCCGCACCCGGTTTCCCCTTTTGAATCCAGACCGGCAGGTCTAGAGAAAGATCCTCAAGTTTAATTTTTTCTCCCGCGTGTGAAAGCTCCCCTTTCTTCCAGTGAAAGTGGCCGAAAATACGGGTATCGTCTTTCCCTTTTTTTGCCTCAAACCGGGCGGAGATTGTTCCCGCCGCCTTGATGGACTCCAGTTCCGGTTTTTCAGCCTTGAACGGTTCAACTACAAACATCCGGAAGAGAGGATAAACCGGTGCGTCATGGATATCTATATCTATATCCCCTGTTGTTAAACCAGGCCCCAGGATGCAATTTCCTCCAAGATCAACCCTGAACATATCCTTTAGCGTGACATTCGTTTCACTGATTTCCAGCGCCTTTTCATCTATCCTGTAGGTTCCCCTGAGATCCGAGGTCAGGGCTGTTTTCCCCAGGTCCAGATAGAACCTGTCATATAGGACCTCCCCTTCCTTTAATCTGACTGATGTATCAAATGAAAAGGCGTTCCGGTCGATTCCGTACCCGGCCTTTATAAAAAAAGAGGACTTAAGCCCCTCCCCCATGAACACGGCCTTAGGGTCCTCAAAGTCAAACCTGTTCAACTCCAGCCCGGCCTTTAAGATCCAGTTGTTTGCATCCTCTCTTTCGGCGTCTAAAAAAAATGTGTCCAGGCCCTTTAATTTCCATCCCTCAGGGATAATGCCGTATGAGTTCGCTAATTCAACAACCCCGGTGTTGCTTCCTTTAACCCTGAGCTCGAATGTCCTGTCTCCCCTTTGCCCTGAAAGCCGCAGGTTTTTCAGCAGGTCTGAACTGATTGAAATATCGGGCAGGTTGAATGCCTTTGTCCTGGAATCAAAAGAGCCTCTTTTTGAAGATATTTCAACGGCCTTTAAATTAATGGGCTTTTCCCTTGCGGTAATATCCAGGTTCGGCACGGTTAATGCGAAATCTTCCAGATCAAAGAGCGGGAACCTGCCGTTAATCTTGAATCTTGCCTTAAATGGAAACGCTCTGAACGCAGTTGATTCCAGCCTGCCGTCTATTGCTTCGAGATTGATATCGAGATCCGGATTCGTGACCTCCCCTTTGGCTGCTATCTCTCCTTTGATCGTGCCCCGGATCTTATAGCCGCCCGATGAAAAGAAGGCTCGATTGCCGTTGAGAAAGGTCTTTAAGCTACAGTCCCATTTCCAGGCATGATCCCTTCTGAGCCCTTGCACTCGGCCCTTTATGCGGATCTGTCCCTCTAAATCGGAGCCCCCGATCAGATGTTTTGTCTTTTCAGACAGAAATTTATCAAACCTTGATGGAAAGAAAATGCCCTCTCTGATCTCAACGGAGACAGAACCCTGACCCCTTAAATCCGCCCTGGCCGACCCTTGAAGATCAAAGAGGCCCTTTGAATTGATACTGAACCGGTTCGCATGAATATCAAGCTTTTGCAGATCCGCAATACCACTAATCTCGGCCTCCAGGTCCTGCAGCGAAAGATCTTTCCCCTTGCCGGAAACAGATATCTTCGCTGCCTTGAGGCATGCCTTCACACCAGGCCTGAAGATATCTCCAATGACCTCCATATCAGCCGATAGGTCCCCGAATATTTTATCCCCATTCTGCAAAATGAGGGAGTACCTGTTTTCAAGAAGGAGGTTAAGGTCTGATCTGCCGGTAACTTTTCCCCCCTCTTTTATTAATTCCAGAGCGCCGTGGATACTGCAGGGGCCGGATACCTGAAAACCGTTATTTTTGTCTGAAAACGTTCCTGTTCCGTTAATTTCAAGGGGCCTGCATTGCAGTCTTTGCTTTTTATAATCATAACTTATGTTTGAGTTGATGTTGAGGTTCTCCAGTTTAAGGCCCGGTTTGCTGAAGGCCGCACCGGATGACTTAATGCGGGCACTGACCTCGGGCGTGACAAGCGAGATTGAACTGTTGGTGGCTATTTTTAAACCGGGCAGAGTGAGTTCCATACCCTTTCCAGCAATGGATGCCCTTGCATCACAGGCTATTTCAATGAGGTTTTCTTCATTCATGTGTCCGTTTATTTTTGAGATTACGATCTCGTCCATGCCGGAATGGAATTTGAGGTCGCCGTCAGAGACCTCAATCTTTCTGAATTCAATTTCCCTGAAAAAAAACAGGGCTGTGAGGCCTCTGATGAGCCTTGAAAAAAAGGTGTTTCCCGGCCTTCCGCCCGGCAATGCACTCCGCCGGTCTAATTTTATAACCGGGTCCCTTAAGGCGATCCTTTCGATTATCAGCCTTTTTTTGCCGAAAGAGCCCTCGCGGTGAATATCAACGGTAATCTCAGGGATAGATGCGCCGGTTACCTCCTCATCTTTGATAGGCCTGAGGGTTAATCCCTTTAAACTGAAATTAACGGGAAAAAGGGAATATTCAAATGCCTTGATCCCGGCCTGCGCACCGCTGGCGCTCGCAATGCCTTTTTCGATCAGATGTCTTGTCCTTTCAGGACTGGAAAGGTAGTAGGACAGTACCCCCGCAATAGACAGGAGGGCTATGGAGAAAAGGGTCAAAAGGGATATTATGATTTTTTTCTTAGCGCTCATCGCTGTTGCTCAATCAGCCTGTCAGCTGGATGTTTGAAAGGCGTAAACGAGTGATTCCAAAAGCATAGGCCAAACAAACCGATGCGTAAAGAAGAAACCTGCGCAGGCCCTGTCTCCCCCTGTTTCATAAAGCATTTCACCTTTATTATCGATTATGTTAGACAGTACGAAATCGGGCCTTGACAAATAAGGCCCATTATTTTCATGGAGAACCGGCTGAAATTCCCGGGCCGTTTATCTGCTGCGATAAACCCGATAATGAGCACAAACGGGACTTTGATAGAGGTCGGAACCTGATAATGACTCAAGACAGAAAAACGGAACAGGAACCATTGAAGACTTATGCGTGGCGCAATCGCATGTCAATCCTTATCACAACCGTTCTGGGATTAATCCTCCTTTCAGCCGGGCTTGTTAAGGGGACCGACATGGGCCTGTTTGCGAGACAGATAGCTGCATACGGTCTGGTCTCACAATCTGTTCTTATATTTGTGGGCGCCTGGTTCCTTGTGGCGTTTGAATGCCTAATCGGCGCGGGGCTTATAGCCAGATATCGCCTCAGTCTTTTGTTGATTCTGGCTTTCGGGCTTTTCAGCATATTTCTGGGGGTTACAGTCTGGGCGTGGCTGGCGGGAACTGCAGAAGAGTGCGGCTGTTTCGGGCCCTGGATGAGACACAGTCCGTATGAAGAGGCGGTTCAAAATTTATTTCTACTGCTTCTGATCGGTTTCGCGTTTTTCAGCAGCAGGGGCAGCAAAGCCGGAACAGGAAAGGCCGGGGCAGTTTTTGTTTGTCTGGCTTTTTCAACAGGCCTTTTGATGCCTCTTTTCACGGGATTGCCTTTGCCTGAAGGCAGGGAAACGGCCGGTGCAATCACCGCAAGACCGAGCGCAAAAGATGTGGAGGTCTACGGAATAAAGAATTTCAATCTTTCAGAGGGGACATGTCTGGTCGTTCTCATGCAGACCGATTGCCGGCACTGCAAAGAATCCCTTGAGCGGATGGAAATACTTTCAGATGCCCCCGGGCTTCCCGGACTTGTGGGCCTCTGTCCTGACGAAGAGGAAGAAAGACTCAGATTCATCGATGAATTCATGCCTGTTTTTCCGTTCGGCCGGATAAGTGAGGACGACTTCTGGCGTCTTCTGGAGGATAGTGAAACTCCGCGGCTTCTGATTTTTCAAGATGGAAAGGTTGTGCACGCATGGAATGGAAATATGCCCGGCATTGAAGCGGTCAAAAAAGCTGTTTCTTCAAAAAGCGATCTATAAGGAGCAGGCGGCCGGGAAAGGCGTCGCTCATCGCCTGCAGATACCTTGCTGATACTCAGGGATCCTCCCAAATCCAGCGCTTTCACCTATCTGACTCAGACGGTTGATTTGGGGACGCCGTCATTATTTGACCTGCCGGCCTATATATTAATATAATGTAGCAGGGCAGGCTGCCGTTCAACCCTGGTACGGACGGAATTAAACCTGACAATAGCGGCAACAGCAGTAAATAAATCAAGAGAGGCTACCAGATATGAAACGAGCTTTAATAACCGGAATTACAGGTCAGGATGGGGCGTATCTGGCCGAATTTTTGCTCAATAAAGGCTATGAAGTTCATGGCATAAAGAGACGTTCATCCTCTTTCAATACCGCCCGTGTCGACCACCTTTACAAGGATCCCCATGAGGAAGGTGTACGGTTTTTAATGCATTACGGGGACCTGACCGATGCGACAAACCTTATAAGGGTTATTCAGGAGATTCGGCCGGAAGAGATCTACAATCTGGCGGCCCAGAGCCACGTGCAGGTCTCCTTTGAAACACCCGAGTACACGGCAAACGCGGATGCGCTCGGTACACTGCGAATACTTGAGGCGATTCGAGTGCTGGGGATGGAAAGGCAGACAAAATTTTACCAGGCCTCTACCTCGGAGCTGTTCGGAAAGGTGCGGGAGGTACCGCAAAAGGAGACTACCCCCTTCTACCCCCGCTCACCTTATGCGGCAGCCAAAATATATGCATACTGGATAACGGTCAACTACAGGGAGGCGTATGGCATTTTTGCATGTAACGGCATACTGTTTAATCATGAATCTCCGATAAGGGGCGAGACCTTTGTCACCCGCAAGATCACCAGGGCACTTGCAAGGATAAAACTGGGCCTTCAGGACCGGTTGTACCTGGGCAATTTGAACGCGAAAAGGGACTGGGGTCACGCAAAGGACTATGTGGAGATGCAGTGGCTCATGCTCCAGCAGGATGAACCGGATGATTTTGTGATTGCAACGGGAACGCAGCACTCCGTAAGGGAATTTGTGGAATACGCGGCCAAGGAGCTGGGGATCGATATCAGGTGGCATGGCGGGGGTGTGGATGAAACAGGCATTAATTCCGAGACCGGAAAGACAATCATCTCGGTTGATCCCCGCTACTTCAGGCCTACCGAGGTCGAAACGCTCCTGGGCGACCCCACCAAGGCAAAGGAAAAACTCGGATGGACTCCCAAGATCACCTTTCAGGAACTTGTCTCGGAGATGGTAAGGGAGGATTTGAAAGAGGCTGAACGGGATGAGCTCTGCAGGACGGAAGGGTTTCGCACGTTCAACCACTTTGAGTAGGCCTTTAGAGGTTAAGTTCGACGTTCCTTTATCGTATGAAAACCGGCTCAAAAGCTGAACACTTTTTAAACGACCTTATAAATCTTTTAAGGGGAATAGGTGTTAAATGAAGAATATCTCTGAAAACCGATCTTCATCTGAGCCCCGATCCTCAAGGATCTGTGAGGATTCGCCTGTTTTTGTCGCGGGTCATCGCGGATTAGTGGGCTCTGCAATCGTTCGAAAGCTTGGTTCCGAAGGCTGCAGAAACCTTATTACCAGGACCCATGATGAACTCGATCTTATGGATCAGAAGGCTGTGGCGGAATTTTTCCGGAAACAAAGGCCTGAATATGTGTTCCTTGCCGCTGCAAAGGTCGGTGGCATAAACGCCAATAACCGATATCCCGCCGAATTCATATATAATAACCTGTTGATCCAAACGAATGTCATTCACCAGGCCTATCTGCATAATGTAAGCAGGCTCCTTTTTCTTGGCAGTTCCTGTATATATCCCAGGATGGCACCTCAGCCTCTTAAGGAAGAATACCTGATGACAGGCCCTCTCGAGCCTACCAATTCACCATATGCGGTCGCAAAGATCGCCGGCATAGAAATGTGCTGGTCCTATAACAGACAATATGGAACGCGGTTCATTCCCGTCATGCCTGCAAACCTGTACGGGCCTGACGATAATTATGATCTTGAAACATCTCACGTGCTTCCGGCCTTGATACGCAAATTTCACCTTGCAAAACTTGCAACTCAGGACGACCTGGATGGAATCGAACAGGATAAAGACACCTACGGCCCGATCCCTGAGGATATAAGATCAAACCTGGCGGATATCATTCAGGCGGGCAGTTCATCTGAAAAGACAAATGATTCCGTCATTCACCTCTGGGGGACAGGTTCCCCACGCAGGGAGTTTCTCCATGTGGATGATCTGGCGGATGCGGCCGTATTTCTGATGAATCGACCCTGGGACAGCCTGGAAAAGGCATACGGTAAAGGCCGTTCCTCACTGCTTTTCAATGTCGGTGCGGGGGAAGACTTGAGCATAAAGGAACTTGCGGATCTGGTTTCGGCTGTGGTCGGCTACAAGGGATCTATTGCCTGGGATTCGACAAAACCTGATGGAACCCCCCGGAAACTTCTCGACGTGACGAAAATGGAGTCTATCGGATGGAAGTGGAGAACAACCCTTGAAAAGGGAATAAAGGAAACATACGAGAAATATTTAAGGAATGAGACTGGCAAGATAATCGCATGATATTTAAAGGCCTTTTCCCTGCCTATGTCATTCCGACCCGAATCCCGTTCAGATCAGAGGCCGCCTTGGGTTGTCCCGGTCTTTTGGGTTGTGAATTTTTACATTTTGGTTTTTAATGATGTGGAAATGTCCGGATCATCTCACGATTAATCGGCCTTAAACAGGGCTCAATAAGGAGCCCCGCTTCAGGGATATCCGGAATCAAGGCAAAATTATCAAATAATCAAGGGTACGGCAGCGATCGAAAGGATGTCAAGGTGCTCATAAGGTCGCCGGCAAATACCTCGCTTGACCCTATGTGCCCAATATCTTATCCGGAGGAACAGATGTCCTTGGGGTATGTTTTTCCATCAAGAATGCCTGCTGGCGCGATTATTGTCTTTTTTTTAATATCTTTTTGCTCTATGTCCGTCATGTCCGGATGCGTGGAGGAAAAAGAGGGCAAGGTCGATAATCAGGGCGGGGTCGTACGTTTCAAGATACGAGCCGCACGGGCTGTCGCAAAAAAAGAGCCGGCCGATGAGACGGTAAAACAGGTTCATGATGTAAGGCCGGCCATGTCTGTTGAGGATAAAAGAGAAGACCGGAACAGGGTTGAAAAAGAAGGCATATACACCGTAAAAAAGGGTGAAAGCCTCTATTCAATAGCGGAAAAAGAGGATGTATACGGAAACCCGTTGAAATGGATAAGCCTTTTTCGCCTGAACCTTGAGCGGTTGAAGGATGCAGGGGGGGCCGGTGATATCCGGCATGAAATACTCAAGGAGGGGATGGAACTCAGATATATCACTCCTGAAGACGCTGAAAAGGCCCTTTCGCATTTCCAGGGTAAAGGGTGGGTGGTAAATGTCCTGTCTTCGCAGGTTTCGGGAAAGATAGTACCTGCCGCCAAAGCCCTCATAAAGGAGGGTTACAAGGTTTACATATCCGAGGCGCGGGTCAGGGGGGAAAACTGGCTGCGGCTCCGTATAGGCTTTTATGGAGATTCAGCTGATGCTGCAAAAGATTCAATAAAAATAATGAGTATCGCAGGTGTCAGTGATGCCTGGGTGACAAAGGCGGATGAAAAGGAAATCAGGGAATATGGGGGCTTTTGACCCGGCATCCAGGCCCCTGTTCTCAGATTTTTGGTCCTTCTCCCGACTTACCGGTCTTAAACAGGGCCGAACAAGGAGATTTTCCTTAAGTTGTGCAGGTGTAAACTCCTTGGGTCCTTAAAATCTCTTCTGCAAGTTGGGGAAGGAAACTGAAATTTAGACGGCAGCTTCATAAAGGCTTTTTTGAAAGGTGAGGCAGGCATGAGAAGTCTGGAAGGGAAAAAGGTGGTACTGGGTGTAAGCGGGGGCATCGCCGTATATAAGGCGGTTGAGCTGCTGAGACTCCTTGTGAGGGCAAAGATAGATGTAAAGGTGGCCATGACAAAAAACGCAACCAGGTTCGTCTCGCCGCTGACCTTTGAGGCATTGTCGAAAAACAGGGTGATTTACGACATGTGGGAAGGAGACGGATCATCCATCGGCCATATCGAATGGGGTCAGGGCGCCGATCTTGTGATAATCGCCCCTGCAACGGCCAACATAATAGCCAAGGCGGCAAACGGCATCGGCGATGACTTCCTTTCGACCATGCTCCTGGCCGCTACAGCCGGGATAATGTTCTGTCCGTCGATGAACAGCCGGATGTATGAGAATCAGGCAGTGCGGGAAAACATCAATCGCCTGAAGAGCAGGGGCGCCGTGATAATGGCCTCGGGCGAGGGAGAACTGGCATGCCGTACTACCGGTCCCGGAAGGCTTCCGGAGCCGGCCGAAATAATGGAATACGCTTCCACCCTGCTTGCTCCACACGACCTTACAGGTCTAAAGATACTTATCACAGCCGGCCCTACTGTTGAACCGATGGATCCTGTTCGTTTCATAAGCAACAGATCCTCGGGAAAGATGGGTTATTCGCTCGCAAAGGCGGCCAGGCGCAGGGGGGCCTCCGTGATACTTGTGAGCGGGCCGGTCTGTCTTGAACCGCCTTTTGACGTAACCCTTTTAAGGACGGAAACAGCCGATGAAATGGAACAGGCGGTTTTTGACAAATACCGTGACTGTGATATCATCATAAAGGCTGCGGCCGTATCGGATTACAGGCCGAAAAGCCGTGAGCAAAACAAGATAAAAAAAGGTCCCGATTCGATGAAACTGGAACTTGTCCGGAACAGCGATATCTTAGGCCGGCTCGGGAAAAACAAGGGTGAGTCAAGGTTTGTGCTTGTCGGGTTTGCAGCTGAAACGGAAGATCTGCTCGAAAATGCCGGGAAGAAACTTACAGCCAAGAATCTTGATATGATCGTTGCAAACGATGTATCTGCGTCCGATGCAGGTTTCGGAACGGATACAAACAGGGTCAAGATATTATACGCAGGGGGTGAAGTTGAGGATATCCCCCTGCTGGGGAAAGATGAAGTGGCGGATATAGTGCTTGAAAGGGCGAAACAACTGCTTCGGAAGTGATTCGGGCTTTAGGAATTTAAGGGCCATGCCGCTTGATAGATAAAAATAAACGTTATTTACCATTGTGCCGTAAGATGCCTGTTACTATTGCTGAAGACATAAAAGAGATCCTCAAGGACCTCAAAAAGACACTGCTTGTAATGGATAAAATGGGTTATGCCGTGCCGGCCGTTTCAACGGAGGCTTTAGGTTACCTGGAAAGCGGGATTTCCGCGCCTCCCTGCCGGCCGCTGTCGTCAAACGGCCGTGAAAGCGACAGGCCTGATGATATGGAGACCCTCAGGGAAGAATTAGGAGATTGCAGACGCTGTAAACTTCATAAGACAAGAAAGAATATCGTATTCGGAGAGGGATCAGACAGTGCAAGACTCGTTTTCGTGGGAGAGGGCCCCGGCAGAAATGAAGATATCCAGGGAAGGCCTTTTGTGGGAGAAGCAGGTGAGATGCTTTCAAGGATAATAAGGGCCATGGGGCTTACGAGGCGGGATGTGTTCATATGCAACGTGGTAAAGTGCAGGCCCCCGGCAAACCGCGACCCTGAAAGAGATGAAATCGAAACCTGTATGCCGTTTTTAAAAAGACAGCTTTCAATAATAAGGCCCGAGGTCATATGCACCCTTGGCCGGGTTTCAACCCAGGCACTTTTGGGGAAGGATTTCAGGATAACCAGAGAAAGGGGAAAATGGCGCTCTTATGAGGGGATTCCCCTTATGCCTACATTTCATCCCGCCTATATATTAAGGAATAAGCCGCGTGAAAAGGAGCTCAAGGGCCAGGTCTGGGATGACGTGCAGATGATAATGAAACGCATGGGCCTGGAGGTCAAAAGGAATGCCAAGTAGAAAACCGTTTTTTCTTTCCTGTTTTTTGATTTCTATTTTCTGCCTGTTTCATGTGTCCGTTATGGTTCAGCCTTCAGCCGCGGGCAATGAGGCCCTGGTAATAGAATTCGAGGGCCCTATCAACCCCGGTACCGCCATGTATGTGAAGCGGGGAATTGAAGAGGCCGATGAAATGGGTGTGCATATCGCCGTTTTGAGGATGGATACCCCGGGCGGACTGGGTTCTTCCATGAGAACGATGGTCAAGGCGATACTCAATTCAAAGATTCCCGTAGTGGTATTCGTCGGACCGAGCGGGGCTGGAGCCGCGTCGGCAGGAGTTATGGTGACCGTTGCGGCCCATGTGGCTGCCATGTCCCCCGGCACCAATATCGGGGCGGCTCATCCCGTGACAGCGGGCGGCAAGGATATCGAAAAGACCATGTCTGAGAAGGTGGTAAACGACATGGCCGCTTATGCCAGGGGGATTGCCGAGGGCAAGGGGAGAAACGGCGAGTGGGTTGAAAAGGCGATCCGCGAGAGCGTGTCGATAACGGCCGACGAGGCGCTTGAGATAAAGGTGATCGATCTGGTGGCAAAAGACCTTGATGACCTTATGGAAAAGCTGGATGGAAGAGAAGTTCTACTGCCGGGCGGCAAAACCATCCTCAATACAAAGGGCATCGTCAGGACACATTACCGTCCCGGTTTCAGGGACAGGGTCCTGAGGACGATAAGTGATCCCAACATCGCCTATATACTAATGATGATAGGACTGGCAGGCCTTTATTTTGAGCTTGCGCACCCGGGCGCAATCTTTCCTGGGGTTATAGGGGCGATCTCCCTGGTTCTTGCTTTTTTTTCCTTTCAGACCCTGCCTGTAAACTATGCCGGGCTTCTTTTGATTGCCCTGGCAATAATCTTTTTTGTTGCAGAAGTTATGGTTACAAGTTATGGAATTCTTTCAATCGGCGGATTGATTTCATTGACCATAGGTTCTATTATGCTTTTCGAGGATGTGGGGGTTTCACTTAAACTCATGATGCCGACTATCGTTATTATAGGCGCGTTTTTTGTCGCCGTGGCCGGCCTGGCATTCAAGGCCTACAGGAGCAAACCCAGGAGCGGAGAGGAGGGCCTGATAGGAGAGACCGGATATGCAAGAGAGGCGCTTGATCCTGAGGGTCTTGTGTTCGTTCATGGTGAATACTGGAGCGCCAGGGCGGGGGAAAGGATAGAACAGGGAGAACGGGTGGAAGTGGAAGGTATCGAAGGCCTTGTTCTCAGGGTCAAGAAAGTTATAACAGGTGCGTAATAAATAGACAGGGGGACATTATGTTCTGGATATTGGCGGTAGTGCTGATTGTCTTTTTTTTAGCGTCGGCCATCAAGGTGCTCAGAGAGTATGAGAGAGGAGTGGTCTTCCGACTTGGAAGGGTGATCAAGACAAAGGGGCCCGGGCTTGTAATCATAATCCCGGTCATTGATAAGATGGTGAGGGTCAGCCTGAGACTCGTTACCATGGATGTGCCCACTCAAGATGTTATTACAAGGGACAATGTCTCCGTAAAGGTTGATGCCGTAGTGTATTTTCGTGTAATGGAACCTACCAAGGCCACTATTGAGGTCGAAAATTACATCTTCGCCACGTCCCAGCTTTCCCAGACTACCTTGAGAAGCGTCTGCGGGCAGGCGGAACTGGATGAGCTTTTGGCCGAAAGGGATAAGATAAACACTAAGTTGCAGAATATCCTGGACAGCCACACCGATCCCTGGGGAATCAAGGTGACGGCGGTTGAGGTAAAGAGAATCGACCTTCCAACTGAGATGCAGCGCGCAATGGCAAGACAGGCTGAAGCCGAAAGGGACAGGCGGGCGAAGGTCATAAACGCGGAGGGCGAATACCAGGCCGCAGACAGACTTGCCGAGGCTGCCGGAATAATAAGGGAATACCCGGAGGCGCTTCAGCTCAGATATCTCCAGACCCTGAAAGAGATATCCGCTGAGAATAATTCAACCATACTTTTCCCGATTCCGATAGACCTGTTAAGGCCTTTCCTCGGAAAGGAAAAGTAGGCCGGTGAGCTTATGATTATGAAAGGATTTCAGTATCCTTTCATTCCGCCTTGATAAGAGGGGCAGTAAATAAATCGGGATCTTTTCCCGATTAGTTGGTCGATCAGCATATGGTTTTTGCACGGTGTGATTTGTCAGGATTCGAAGGCTCAAGGGGCCAAGGGTCCGAGTGAAAAACAAAGAAAAATTTAAGAGGGTTCTAATTTTTAGTCGATAGAATATTCACTTACACAAACAAAAAAAGACTCGATTTTACAGTAATCACATGTTCAAATATCGCCTAATTGAACCCTCGGACCCTGGAATCCTTGAACCCTTTTCGTACAACTAAATCGGAGAAGAACCATAAATAGAAAAAAGACAGGAGAAAAAGTATGTCAGAAGAGATCAAGGAGAAAATAGAAGAGACCTCAAAGGATGTCACCGAAGCCGGTACCAAGGAGCCTGAAAATGAGGCCGCACAAGAGGTCCCTGCTCGGGAAAATAAGGAAACGGATGCGAAAGACTCGGATAAAGGGCCTGATGCGGAAGAAAAACCCCTTGATAAGATGACGGTTGTGGAGCTGAGGGAAATCGCCAAGGAGATCCCCGGTGTAACCGGTGTGCATGCCATGAAAAAAGAGGAAGTGCTGGCCACAATAAAGGAATACAGGGGCATAGTGGATGAGAAACCTGTCAGGAAAAAGGTGGCCAAAGTAGGGTTGAGCATTAAGGAACTGAAGGAAAAAACGGCTCAGCTGAGACAGGAAAAAGAATCCGCCAGAGCGGCAAAGGATATGAAAAGGGTCGGTATGCTGCGCCGCCGCATCAACCGCCTCAAAAAGAAGACAAGAAAGGCCATACAGGCATAGGCCGTGGAATAAACCCAGGACAGGTCCCGGCGCTCAAGGCCCGGGGCCTGTCTTTGTTTTCTGCTCCTGATATGGATAAAGATAGAAGCGATAAAGAAAGAAAAGGGACAGTCGCGATAATACCCGCTGCGGGTGAGGGTATCCGCATGGGAAGCAAAAAGGCAAAGCAGTTCCTGGAACTGAAGGGAATGCCGATCGTCGCTTCCACCCTGAGGGTTTTTGACCTTTGTCCGATTATTGACGCTGTTATTCTGGTAGTGCCGGAATCTGATGTGGGTTACTGTATCAGGGATATAGTTGAAAAATATGAACTTGCCAAGGTTGAAAAGGTGGTTCCGGGCGGGAAAAGAAGACAGGATTCCGTTAGAAAGGGGCTTGAGGCCTCGGCCGGAAAATATGAACTGGTTCTGATCCATGACGGGGTCAGGCCGTTTGTGAGCGAGGGGGTTATTAAAAATGTAATCCAGTCGGCAAGGGTCCATGGCGCGGCAAGTGCAGGTCTGCCCGTAAAGGAAACCATCAAGGAAGTAAGTGAGAGCGGCGATGTGATACGGACCTATGACCGTAAATTTGTGTGGGCCATTCAGACCCCTCAGGCCTTTTATTATGAGGAGATAATGAAGGCCCATCAGAAGGCCGTTATGGAGGCCTGGGAAGATGCGACTGATGACTGTCAGCTGATGGAAAAAATGGGGGTGACGGTCAGGGTGGTGGAAGGATCGGAAGAAAATATCAAGGTAACTACACCCCATGATCTTATCATGGCAAGGTTCCTTACGGAGCACAAGACTTTTATTAGACCAAGAGACTGAAGAAAGATGAAACTACGAATCGGAACCAGAAAAAGCAAACTGGCGTTAGCCCAGAGTAGGTGGGTGAAACAGAAGATAGAATCAAGGCATCCTGGTGTGGATGTCGAACTTGTAAGGATTCAAACCACGGGTGACAAAATCCTTGATTCACCTCTGAATGCAATCGGCGGCAAAGGCCTTTTCGTCAAGGAGATCGAAGATGCGCTGATCTCAAAAAAGGTGGACCTCGCCGTTCACAGCATGAAGGATGTGCCTGCCCGGCTTCCAGATCGACTGAGCCTTTCAATATTTCCTGAAAGGGAAGATCCTTTTGATGCCTTTCTTTCAGTCGCGGTTGTGGACATAGGACATCTTCCTGCCGGTGCGCGGGTGGGTACCAGCAGCCTCAGAAGATCTTCCCAGTTGCTCAGCATCAGACCGGACCTTGCTATCGTGCCCTTAAGGGGAAATGTCGACACGCGCATAGGAAAGATGGAAGCAGGGGAAACAGATGCAATCATACTTGCCGCGGCCGGCCTCAACAGGCTCGGAATAGGTGAAAGGATCAGGTCAAAGATACCTGCTGATGTCCTGCTTCCCGCCATAGGTCAGGGTGCCCTGGGGCTTGAGGTGAGGTCGGACGATGAGGCAACCATCGGGATGCTCAGGTTTTTAAATCATGGGCCGACAGAGTCGGCTGTGAGGGCCGAAAGGGCCCTTTTAAAGGAGCTTGAGGGCGGTTGCCAGGTGCCTATCGCAGGATTCGCCCGGATAAATAATGGAAAAATCAGGCTGAGGGGCATGGTGGCGGAACTGGACGGTTCAAGGATAATAAGGGATGAAGTAACAGGAGATCCGGTTGAGGCCGAGGATCTCGGAAGATCACTCGCCCACAGGCTTATCGAAGCGGGGGCGGATCGTATCCTTGCCGAGATATACGGGAGGGATTGAAAGTGCGGGGAAAAGGCAAAGTTTATCTTGTAGGAGCCGGTCCCGGTGACCCGGGTCTCATGACGATAAAAGGCAGGCAGTGTCTGGAATCGGCGGATGTCGTGGTCTACGATTTCCTCGCCAACAGGACCTTTCTTGAGTACGCAGGAGAGAATGCCGAACTCATATATGTAGGCAAAAAAGGCGGGTGCCATACCATGAGACAGGAGGATATAAATTCCTTAATAGTCGAGAAGGCAGGCATGGGACTGACCGTTGTAAGGCTTAAGGGAGGTGACCCTTTCATATTCGGAAGAGGGGGCGAAGAGGCCCAGGAACTGGTCGAGGCGGGCGTGGACTATGAGGTGGTGCCGGGCGTGACATCCGCTATCGCGGTACCGGCGTATGCCGGCATACCTCTGACTCACAGGGATTATACCTCCTCCGTGGCTTTTGTTACGGGGCATGAAAATCCGGATAAAGGGCACTCCGATATCGCCTGGGACAGGTTGGCCGATGGCGTCGGTACCCTTGTTTTTCTTATGGGTGTGGGAAATCTGGGCGGTATCGCCAAAAAACTGATGCAGCATGGTAAGGGAGCCGACACCCCTGTGGCCGTGATAATGAACGGAACCTCGAGCATGCAGAAGACGATCACGGGAAGGCTGGACAATATCAGGGAAAAGGCCGAACTGAGCGGCATCAGACCTCCGGCCATAATTGTCGTGGGAGGAGTCGCCGGTCTCAGGGATCAGCTAAAATGGTTTGAAAAAAGGCCCCTTCTGGGCAGAAGAATAGTCGTGACAAGGGCCAGGGAGCAGGCAAGCGGGTTTTTGAAAAGACTCGGCGAACTGGGCGCGGAATGCATAGAATTCCCCACTATCGAAATCCTTCCGGCACCGGACTGGAACAGACTTGATGAAGCGATTAGAGCGCTTGATAAATATGACTGGCTTCTCTTTACCTCGGTAAACGGGGTGAAATATTTTTTCATGCGGCTTAAGGCATGCGGAAAAGATGTCAGGGATCTCAGCGGCATCAGGATAGGCGCGATAGGTCCCAAGACCGCTGAAATTTTAAACAACATGGGCATAATGCCGGATATAATTCCGGATGAATACAGGGCTGAAGCCCTGGTTGAACAGCTGGGACAAGCCGGTATAACGGGTGCCCATATCCTTATCCCGAGGGCTGAAAAGGCAAGAGAAATATTGCCTGAGGAACTGAGGAAAAAAGGAGCCAATGTCGATGTGGTAACCACTTACAGGACAGTGCTGCCGGATCGGGACAGGGAGGAGATAGTTAAAATGTTTGAGAGGGGTCAGATAGACATGGTGACCTTTACGAGTTCTTCGACTGTAAAAAATTTCTGTGAGATCTTTTCTTCCAGTAAGACGGTATTGAAAAAGTGGATGTCCTCCGTTTCCGTCGCCAGTATCGGTCCCATAACCTCAGAAACGGCTGTCTCAGAGGGCTTTTCAGTTGATCTGGTCCCCGCCGAATACACAATAGAGGCCCTGACTGAAAGCATCGTGGAATTTTTCGGATCACCAGCTGATCCTACTAAAATACCTTGAGGAGATATTTTTCTCTGTCAAAATTGTCGTAAGATTCCGTGCCTGGCAGATCCAGACATTCCCTGGCAAACCTGAACACCCTTTCATAGTCAAAGACCATGCCCATGTTTTGGTAATATTTTTCCAGGATTCTCTTAGGCCTCGAAGTCTCAAACTTACACTCCCTGGTGATAAAGGGAATTTTCAGGGATTTCAGGACCTCCAGGATGTTGTTTGAATTGTACCTTATAAGAGGCCTGTAGATCTTAAAGCCTTCTTTCATCTCGAGTAGGGGATAAAATCGTTGGGCTGTTGTAAGGAATCTGTCGCTCCCTGAATGACCCTTAGGCGAACTTCCCAGCTTCTCTGAAAGAATTTCCTCCAGAGAATAGCTGACTATGTCCCAGAGGCTGTAACTGGTAACAATTATAAGGTCCTTCCAATCCTTAACCAGTTTTGAAAGCACAATGTTGAGCACCTCTTTTCTCAGCTCCTGGCAGACAATACAGGGCGTGTCCGTGTTTTCAATCTTTGAGTCCGTATCAGCCAGTTTGTGCCAGTTTACCGTCACTCCTCTTCTTTCCCAGTATGAACCGATCTTTTCCATTTCTTCGTCAGGATAACGATGAACGGGAAAAATACCGGCGTGAACCTCAAGTTCAAACCGGAGTTCTTTTGATGCTTTCAACATGAAATCAAGGGCAAGAGAAGAATCTTTACCACCTGAAAAGAGCATGAAAAATTGTTTATTTCTCAAGTCCTCGAGTGTCTTGATTTGACTTTCTTTCCAACTTTGATATGCCTTGCAAGAGGTCATGCGTATCTCCCTGTCAGCTTCGGTTATGAAGTTTTCTCTTAGTGCCTGAAGGTTTCTCAAGGTGCATTTATAACGGTCAGTAGGTCGCAAAGTTTCTCAAGCGAGTGCCTGCTGACCTCCACTCCCAGACCGCAGCCTTTTATCGGGCCTCCCTCACCCCCGGGTCCAAAGGACACATTTGACGTAGTCAGGTTCTCTTTTAGGACAAAGTCGTCATAGGAGCCGTCCCAGTAGGCTGCATCCCCGCTCAGGAGGCCCAGAACTCTTCCTGCAGCTGACAGTAACCCCGATTCACCAAGCTGACATCCGATCTGAAAAGAAAGACCCCGGGATCTCAAAAAATCGGTTATCTCCAGGGACCTGATCAACCCGCCGCACTTGGAAAGCCTCACATTTATCAGGTCATAGAAACCCTGATCCGCGATTTTCACGCAATCCTTCATTGAGCAGGCCGATTCATCCGCCATAAGCCTTATGTTGTTTTCGTTCATCAATCGGGCAATTACGGGAAGCTGGTCGCTTTCAGGATCAACAGGCTGCTCAAGAACGCTGACCCCGTTTTTCAGAAAAAGATCAAGATGCCTTTTTGCCAGTTCAAAGTTCCATGAGCCGTTGATGTCTATCCTGATATCCGAAAGCCCGCCGAAGATTATACCGGCGGTTTCAATCCTTTCCTTGTTTTCCAGGTAGATGCCGCCCATTTTTATTCGCAATGGACTTAATCCGAATGCCTTTATCTGCCGGCAGACTTCGGTGGTCCTTTCTCTGCCCGCCATAGGGATGGTGGCGCCATAGAATACATGGCCGGTATAATGATTTTTCGGGAAAAAATCCAAGACCGCCCTGTTTTGTATCTTTCCCAGAAGGTCCAGTAATGCGGTTTCAAGGGCGCAGAGGGCGGCATTGCCATTCTTGCCGGAGTCAACCCGGGATACGAATTCCCATATCTGGGATTCATTTTCCAAATTCCATGGGAAGTGTTCGGATGCCAGAAGATGTTCTATTCTCTTTGCAGCGCCTGTTTGGGATTCCCCAGTTACGTAGGATCTGGGGGCGCCTTCTCCGTAACCTTTGACTCTTCCCTTTTCCGTCGTCACCTGGACCACCAGGTTGTCGGCTGAAAGCCCTTTTTTCCTGGAATGGGAGAAATCCCCTCTAAAAGGGAGGCTCAGCTTATAGACCTTTACCGTTTCAATATTCATCTTAGCCCTCATCTTGTTTTTCCGGGAGTCCTGAAGGAGGTTCACAGGGAAGGGTAATAAAAAAAGAGGCGCCTTGATCGACCTGACTCTTGATATCTATGGTGCCCCCATGGTCCTGCACGTTTTGGTGCACGATAAAGAGGCCCAGGCCCGTACCATTATGGATCGTGCTTTTGTGTTTTGTAGTGAAATAGGGATCGAAAACCTTTTCTATCATCTCCTCGGAAATCCCGGTCCCGTTGTCTCTGACCTCGATGTTTATGCAATTATTTCCATCTTTATCCATCGATTTTTTTGTAATAATTTTGATTTGACCTCCTTCCGGGGTAAAATCAAGGGCATTTGAAAGAAGATTCAGTATAACCTGTTTTATCTTCTCCGGATCTATCCATATAAGAGCTATGTCCGGATCAAAATTACTTACGACACTTATCCTCTTGCCTTTGCTTTGAGGCGAGACAAGGAGTATCATTTTGTCTATAACTTCATGTATATCGCTGAATTTATATAACGGTTTATTGGTTTTTACGAGTTCAAGCAGTTCCGTTATCAGATTGTTTACCCTGTCGGTTTCTTCCATGGCGATGCCGTAGAAATCGGTTCTGAATTCCTCATCGTCAAATTTCTGGGGAAGCATCTGAATGAATGTGCGGATGGATGTGAGAGGATTTTTTATCTCATGAGCAAGCCTGGCCGAAAGGTTGCCGAGAAAAGAAAATTTCTCTGCCCTGCTCAAAAGCGCATGAGACCGCTTGAGTTCGTGCATCTGCTCCTGAAGGGTGCTGTAAAGTCGGGCATTTTCTATTGCTATGGCTATCTGTGGTCCGAACACCTCGAGTGTCTCCCTGGTTTCTTCAGGTAACCCATCCGAACTTATGGCGTCCGTGGCTATAACACCTATAACCTTGGACCTTGTTATCAGAGGAACAACATACACCGAAGAAGGTTTTCCATGGGCAAGAACAATATTCTCCCGCCTCAGAGAGGACCTTTCCACGTGGGATATATACTCCGGTCTGCCGGTGCTGGCGACCCTGGCAAGGATATTGCTGACCCTGTCAAGGGGCACCTCATATTCTTTTATGACCTCCGGCACGTCTCCTTTAAATCCCACGCCATGTATATATTGCAGACATCCGGCTTCCTTGTTTACCAGCATTATCATGGCACGGTTTATACTGCATACATTCGAGAGGATATTCATGATAACCGTAAGCACCTTGTCCAGATCAAGTACCGAAATGATGGCCTTGCCTGTTTCCTGAATGGCAAGAAGCTGCTTTATCTTATAATTGAGGTCCTCATTAAGACGATTTACCTCTTCATATTTTTGTTCGATTACCTTTTTATCTTTCTCCATCTCATCGATTGTTTCCATGAGTACCGATTTAGAGGTATAGAATCTAGAGAGGATCTCATGGAGAAGGTTCCTGATCGGCCATCTGATATGATATTCACAAAAGGGGGCTCCTTCAAAATAACAGGCCTTTTCGATCAGGGTAATCGGATTGCCGCCCCAGATAAGAGGCATAAACGTATACGCCCCCTGATTGTATAGGCATATGTCTTTGGAAACATCCATTTGGGGATCCCAATGGAGCCTGATAATCGCCCTGTTTCTTTTTATTTCAACCAGCTCAATCCTTTTACTTATGTTCCACTTGTCATTTATCTTCTGAAGGCTCTTAAGCCCTTTTTTGATGGACCAGAACGCCTTTACGATAATGCCCTGCGCATACCCGAGTTCCGCGTTTTCAGCAGCATATCTGGCTATCTTGTATGCGGCATTTTCATCTTTGAGCAAGGTCCTTGTGCGCTCATAAAGTTTTGATATCACAGTGCAGGATATCCAGTTATTGGGGTCCCTTAAAAACTCCAGCGGGTCATCAAAGGCATCTATTTCAGGATCAAGACCTTTTAGAAAAGGGGAAAGATCTCCATCATAATGTGCCTCTAAATAATTGAGGATTACTCTTGAATTTATACAGCTCGTTTCCCTTTTCATATGGCGTTCATTTTCCAGTGACTTTTAATAAGGCAAAATACGGGTATTCCTCTGGGCTGAAACCAGCCCTTTGTATCTGGAAGAAAGTTGAGGTAATTTCGTTCTGAAATGCGCGAGGGCTTCGCCGCGCACATTCATAATTTCTCTGGAGCTGTCCATGTAGCAGCTGTCAGGTATTATCTCGTCCTTGAGGCTTAATACCGGAAGCCTGAAAAAGGGCATAAGCCTCAAAAGGGTGTTCTTTAATTTAGGTGTGTAGTTGGATAGTGAGAAAATCTGCTTTGTGTAGGATTGTACGGTATCGAAGTCAAGGTCCTTTGACGGCTTTCTAACTGTATTCATGCCAAATACACCGTCATCATCGAATACAACGTCGGGTATGGACAGGGCAAGCCTGTGGATATTCGTCTTGGGATATACCTGGCATTCCCCGATCTTGAAAATGTATCCACCCTCTCCTCCGTATTTTGACAGTTCATGGGCAAAAGCGAGGCTTTTCTCGAGGTCCCTTTCAGTATCCCCAGGGTAGCCGGCGATCATGAAAACAAGCAGAGGAATTTCATTTCTGGCCGCTTCCCTGAAAATTTTAATCGTATTGGAGATGTAATGTTCATAATGGGCCTTGTCCCTGACCTTGTTCATCCGCTTCAAGGTGTCATAACTAGCTGATTCAAAGCCCAGAGCGAACATGCCGCAGGTATCGGCTATTTCAGATATCCTGGAAGATTCCATAACATCGCAACGGGTTTCAAAGTTTACCTTCATCCCCAGGGATTTAATGAACGGAAACATTCCGAAAGACCTGAAAAGTGCGTCGCTTACCAGGAGTGTGTGACTGCTGCTGCGGGCCGAGATGTTTTCCAGGTCTTTATAGACGATTTGCTCCGGGACGGCTATCCTTGTCGGCCTTATGAATTCTTCCATGCAGAAATTGCATTGAAAAGGGCAGCCTCTGCTGAAGGAATATGGAAGGATTTCATATGATCCGGGATTTCTCAGAAAATCAAGGTTCAAGACCGCCTTGTTTTTGAGATCAAATCTAGCCCCCCTTTTTGTCGTCCTTATTTCATCTCCCTCTTTCCAGGCAAGACTTTCTATGTTTTCTTTCCTTGGGTCTTTTCCCTTCTCAAGTAAGGAGATGATCTCGAGGGAAGGTGCCTCGCCTTCACCTACTACTATCAGGTCCAGGGAGGATGTCCTTTTCAGTATGTCCTCGTAGTATATAGTTGGAAAATATCCTCCCATAAAGGTGAAGATGTCAGGGTCCTTTCTCTTGATGTGCTCACAAAGGGTGATCGCCTCTTCGGCCTGAGAAATTGCTGTACAGGAAATTCCGACGCCTCTGGGTTTCGCCTTGCACAGTTCAATCGATATATCCGAGTAGAGGTTGTTTCTGGCGTCTTCACTGAGAGGGAGGCCATAGTCAATAGGTACCGAGATGACTTCAATATCGATTTTCGGGAGGTTTTTTTTAACAAAGCTCGCAATCTCCATTATCGGAAGGGGATAAGCCGGAACGTACATGCCTATATTTTTAGAAATAGGTTCGATAAATGTAATCAAGGGGTTTTCTCCTGTTTAAGATGTCCTTTCGACGGCAGTTTTCAGTATAGGTACAGGTCTGTTTATGCTCAAGGCCTTTTCGTTTAATTGCGAAGATGTAATCGTGAAATAATTTTTCCATTGATACCACTGTTCAGGATGCAGGTATATATAATGCTCCATAAGGCTGAGAACCTTTTCCCCCACTGACGACTGGGCAGGAAGGTTACCCGGAATTTTTATCCCGTCGTTGCATCGGTGAATTATCATCCTATAACTGTCAAGATTATATCTGTGCAATAAACCGAAAACTATTTCCGCTCCGGTTCTCCTGTGAATGATATTTATGGTTCTGTCAAGCCCGGTTATTTGACCCAGAAAGGAAATGTTCTTGTGGGGGGAAGGTCTCCACTCTTCTATTTCATCGCATTCCGTAATAAGCACTCGATTTTCCTTTAATTCATTTAGAGCGGACTTAATGACGTTGCCGCAGTTTTCAGCATCAACTACCCTGATGCCGTATTTTTCAGCCTGCGAAAAGACTTTTTTTTTAACTGCGCAGTCTTGAATTTGGCGATAATGGAGACTGGGAAATGGTTTGTTGCGAGGAGCACCGGTATGAATTCAATGGCGCCGTAGTGTCCGGTAACCAGTATGACGCCCTTTTTTTCAACAAGTTTTTCTCTTATTATCTCCAGCTCATCGGTTATGACATGCCTTTTGAGAAACCCTGATGCGGCAGAAGGTTTTTCAAAGGCTATAAACATTTTTTCATAATAGTGAGAAAGTATGCCGTCAAAGACCTTTTTCTTGATATAAGAAAGACTCCCCGTCCTCCCCTTTTTCTCCAATGCCTTTGAAACCGCGTCCTCAATGGATTTCTTCTCTTTCCTGTTGAAAAAGAAATGAAGTCTGCCTAGAAAGAATACCAGATTCCGCGCCCTGTTCCAGCCCATAAAAAGGTATAGCTTGATGTTGCACTTCAGTTGAATTAGGGAACTAAGATTTAACCTCATGAAAATTACCTCCAATTTTTATAGAATTTTAAAAAATAGAAAGATTTAAAATACAGGTTTCAATTAAAAAATATTATTTTAATAAAACTAAACGATATGATATTTGACTTAGAAGATTTAATTGTAAAAGTAGTTAAAAATAATTCTATTAAAATAAATATGCAATAAAAAAAATTACTCAGAAATATAAGAAAATACAATATTCGTGCCATAAAAAGATGGTGATTTTCGGAACATAGGAGATGAAACGAGAGGATATCGCCTGGTATCGGTAGTAAGAGGTTATTCCGGGGGTCGGCGAAGTTTGAATCCGGGATATTTGGAGGCGGAATCATGCCGTATTTTAAAATAGAAGTGGATTCGAGAAGGTTTTTAACCCGTACATGCACATTTTTATGTGCATTGATGCACATTTTTATGTGCATCAATGCCTGTTATTTTAGCGGTCCGGAAAGTGAAAATGCTTGAAGGGCCTTTATTTCTATGGTGTTATATATTTTTTGGAATATAAGGCACCCTATTTGCAGTTTCAGGTTCAGGATAACTGTAAATCGGATTTTGACCCTACGGGTCTATGGGTCCTCTTGTAAAGGCAAGTTGGAGAAGAACCGGAATAAGATGTAAAAATGATGGTAGCTTTTTTGTCATACTAATACCTGGAGCGGTTTGATTGCCGTAACATCTTGGAAATCAAAGAGAATCATGAAAAATAAAAAAGCTGTAGTTCTTGTTGTTGACGATGAAAAAGGGGTGCGTCAGTCTTTTAAGATGGTCTTAAAGGATGATTACACTGTTTTTCTGGCTGAAAGCGAAGAAGAGGCGATCGATCTCTTTAAAAAGAAATCGATTGATCTGGTCCTCCTTGATATCCGGTTGCAGGATGCCGATGGGATAGAGTTGTTGCAGAAATTCAGGGAGCTGGATCCCAATGTCGAGATTATAATGGTTACCGCTGTTAAGGAGATACAGACCGCGGTAAGGGCGATCAAGCTGGGGGCCTATGAGTATGTAATAAAACCGTTCAATGTCGACGATGTGTTGACCATCATAAACCGGGCGCTTGAAAAACGGAGTCTTTTAAGACAATTAAGCTATCTGAAAGGGGAACTCGAGCACTTCAAGCCGTTTGAAAAGATGGTGGGAAATGACGTAAAGATGAGAGAGGTCTTTGAACTTATATCGTCTGTGGCTGAAAGCAGCGGTTCGGTCCTTATTCAGGGTGAGAGCGGAACGGGAAAGGAACTGGTGGCCAGGGCCATTCATAATCTGAGCCCGAGAAGGGACCAGCCTTTTGTTGTTATCAACTGTGCCGCCATACCAGCGACTCTGATGGAGAGTCAACTCTTCGGCCATACCAAGGGCGCGTTCACGGGTGCGACCAGTACAACAACCGGAAAGATGGAGATCGCAAACAGGGGAACGGCCTTCCTGGATGATGTCGATACCCTTGATACAGGCATGCAGGCAAAGCTTTTAAGGGTACTTCAGGAAAAGGAGATCGAGAGACTCGGCAGCACAAAACTCATAAAGGCGGACGTACGTTTCGTGGCCGCTTCCAACAAGGATCTCGAAAATTATATTGAAGAGGGGAAATTTCGTGAGGATTTTTATTACAGATTAAACGTGTTTCCGGTCAAGGTGCCGCCTCTAAGGGAACGTATATCCGATATACCCTTACTCATTGATCATTTTCTCAAGACTAATGCAAGAAACGGTAAGATGGCTAAAAAGAAATTTTCAAAAGGTGCCATAAAGATATTGAAGCAGTATGAGTGGCCGGGAAATGTAAGAGAATTGCAAAACATGGTCGAAAGACTTTCAACGGTAACCAAGGGCCCTGTAATTCATTCCGCAGACCTTTCCGGATTGAGTATAACGAAAAAGGAGCCTGAGAAAAAAAATCTGAAAAATGCCGTCTACGATTTTGAAAAACAGTATATTATCGCGGCCCTTGAGCAGGCGGATGGAAGCAAGAAAAAGGCCGCTGAACTGCTTGGAATTCATAGAAATACACTCCTAATAAAGATGACTCAGTACGATCTCCAAACCTGATCGGTTTCCATCCTGAAACCGTGGAATTCCGGATGGAGGAGCACCCGGCAAGGGATGTGTTGAACCTTTCCGCCGGAAGACGGGAAAATAATCGATCCGGGCTCAACCTTCCGCCGATTTTCTCCGCGCAAACCAGAATAATGCACATAAAACTGTGCATTATTTTTATCCCCTGTATGTAGGCGGTAAATCTTCATTCTAGGTCTTAAGTAGATATATTTCTGCCTTTTCTTTTGTACGCATAAAGGCTCTCATCGTAACTTCCTGATAATACCTTATTTTTTTATGCTGATTTTTGAAGGAGCCTCAAAAAATACCGGGAATTTACAGAGGTAATCCAGGTAGTTTTTATTCTTTCGTGCTATGGCATGCCAATTGCATTACGTATTTATGCTGTGCTGAAAATAAAAGCCGAATTACCTGCAGGCCTGAATTGCCTGGACCTGTGCGGCCGGTGTAAATCCCAGAAGCGCTTTAGCCCTGAAAACCAGCAGAAAAGGAAGACTATGGAAAAGGATATTGTCAAAAACCTGGAACGAGAAAACAGCAGTCTGAGGAAAGAAATCCGGGAGCTCAGAATCGAAAGGAAAAATAATAGGACACTTGAGGAACAACTGAAGCACGCCCAGAAAATGGAAGCGGTTGCCAATATCGCGGGTGGAATTGCGCATGATTTCAATAATATCCTGCAGTCGATTATGGGACACACCCAGATTGCGCTTATACAGCCGGATCTGGATAAGGGGATCAAGAAGACCCTCTTTCAGATTGAGGAGATCATAAAAAAAGGCAGCAGCCTGACCGGGCAGTTGCTTACCTTTGGAAGAAAAGGAAATACCAAAAAAAGACCACTTGATCTGAACAAAAAGATCAGGGAGATAAAAAAACTGCTCGGAAGGACTATCCCCAAAATGATAGACGTGGACCTGCTCCTTTCGGACGATCTGGGAATGATCAATGCCGATGAAGGCCAGATAGATCAGGTATTAATGAATCTCAGCCTTAATGCCAAGGATGCCATGCCGGAAGGGGGGGAACTTATTTTCAGGACGGAAAACGTCAATCTCAGTGAGGACGGCGTGCTTGCCTATCTGAATGGGAAGCCGGGTGAGCATGTCCTTTTGAGCATCTCGGACAACGGGTGCGGTATGGCCCAGGATGTCCTGAATCATATCTTTGAACCCTTTTTCACTACCAAGGAAGGCAGCAAGGGCACCGGACTCGGCCTTTCAATGGTTTATGCCATAGTGAAAAGCCATGACGGTTTTGTTTACTGCTCAAGTAAGGAGGGGGAAGGTTCCACTTTCAAGCTTTACTTTCCTTTGTTAAGAGAAAACGGAATCAGGTTGGACCTGGATGGTGAAAAGGGGAAAAGATGCGTTTCCGGGGGCTCGGAGACGATTATGATGGTGGATGACGAAGCCGATATACTGAAAGTGTGGAAAGAAATCCTTGAAGATTACGGATACAGGGTCCTGACCGCACTGTCCGGAGAAGAAGCGATAGATAAATTCACAAGAAATAATGTGGAGGTTACGGTTCTTGATATCGGCATGCCCGGTATGGGAGGAATGAGGTGCCTGAAAGAACTAATCTCTTATAAAAAGGATACAAAGGTTATCATCAGCAGCGGCTATCGTATCGGTGGAAATGAGAAAACCGGTCTGATGGATGATGTGAATGCATTCCTCTTAAAACCCTATACGGTTGAAGATTTTCTTTCCACAATAAGAGGTGTGCTGGAAACGGAGGCGTATTTCGAGGTATCAGCCAACCGGTGAGCCGTGCGGCGGACCTTATCCCAAAGCTTTCCTGTAACCCTCGGCAAGGAGGACATTTACACGCACCACGCCCCGGTTTATGTCCTTGAGAGGATAGTCATCGGAGATCTGCGGCATGCCGTCCGCTTTTCCCTGTTCTTTCAATATAGTCCCTGCCGGGACATATCTGCCTGCCGGGACCGATACCCCCATTATATGGCATCCCGGTTCAATTACAGCCCCGCGTCCGACCAGGCTCCTGAATATAAATGATTTCATCCCGATAAAGGTCCCGTCCCCTATAAGGCTTGGACCGTGTATCTGGGCCTGGTGGGCCAGCGATACCCTGGAGCCGATAAATACGGAATATTTCCCGCCGTCCGCTTCGACCATGTTTTCGTCGATTGCCAAGCCGTCATGTTCGGTTTCAAGGCCGTGAATTACAACCCCTTCCTGGACGTTTGAATCGTCTCCCACAAATATGGGCTGGCCTTCATCACCCCGTATGGAGGCAAAAGGCGCAACCATTACCCTCTTTCCGATCGAGATATTGCCGATTGCCGCCGCAAGAGGGTGGATGAATGCGGAAGGATCAATAACCGGTGTATGGACACCGGAAAAGTCGGTCTTTACGTTGTCATGTATCATATCCCGCCTTTTGAGATTCAAGGAAACATTAGGTATGGAAAATCCCCTCGATATCCGATTACGGCCGATATCTTAAAGGCACTACCCGGTTGTAGTTACCGGCATCCCCATTATAGGCCAGAGTACCCATATGGCAAAGGCCACCACAATCATGAGGATGATGCTTGCGGGAATGCCGTATAGAAAAAACTCCCCCGTGGTGAACTGTTTTGAGTCGTATGCAATCGCGTTCGGTGCCGCGCCCACAAGAAGAAGAAAGGGCATACCGGCAGTTACCAGGGCGGCAAACAGTATCACATCAGGCGCCACGCTTAGATACGGTGCAATTACCAGGGCAACCGGGAGCGATATGGCGATCGCAGCCACATTCATTATGAAGTTGGTCATAATCATTACAAAAAAGGCGATGCTCATGACGAAAACGAACCAGCCGGATTTCTGGAACATGGCGAGCCAGTGAACGGCCAGCCATTTTGCGGCGCCTGTTTCCCAGAGGCAGAAACCTATGCTCATGGCCCCTCCGAAAAGCAGAATAATATTCCAGGGTATTTCCTCAAGATCGTTAAGCGTCAGTATCCCCAGTACGAAAAAGAGGACCGTGGAGATAAGTATGATCGCACTTTTATCGATCGGCTTCAAGGCGGGCACAAAGGAACGAAGAGACATTACGAGGATACACCCGAAAACGATGGCCGCGGCCATTATCTCCTTCCTGGTTATAGGGCCCAGTTCGGAGTTGAGCTGTTTGGCCTTTTCTCTGAGCCCAGGAATCCTGTCTTTTTCCGGTTTGAAAAAGATCATGAAGAATCCCCAGAGCAGAAAGGTCATGAGCCATCCTATCGGGAACATGTAATAGGTCAATTCAAAGAAACTGATATTTCTTCCGACTATGTCATCGAAAAAGCCTATGGCAACCGCACCACGGGCGGCCCCCAAGAGGGTGACTATGCTTCCTGCGCCCGCGACATAGGCCATGCCCATGAACAGGCCCTTGCCGAATTTGGTCTGTTTGTCTCCCTCTCCATACAGGCTGTAGATTGCCAGCAGGAGCGGATAGATCGTCGCGGCCACCGCGGTGTGCGCCATTATATGGGCGAGCGCGGCCGTAACGAAAAAACAGCCCAGATATATCATGCTTGTCTTTTCCCCGACTATGATAAGCATCTTGTATGCAAGTCTTTTGGTCAGTCCGGTTTTTGTGAAGACGAGTCCGATTACGATGGAGGCGAAGATGAACATTACCGAGGGGACCATGAAATCGGTAAAGGCTGCCCTGGCGGGGCGTATGAGGAACAGGGCCTGCAGAACCCCTATGGTGATGCTGGTAACACCGATGGGGACCACTTCGAAGACCCACCATGTCCCTGCGAGCAGGAATACGGCCAGAGCCCCTTTCGCCTGTTTGGACAGGGCAAAATGCTTTCCCGCCGGATCAATGGCGTCCGGCCAGGGAGGGGCGTAGTAGACGATTACAAAAAGCAGGACACCTGCCAGTATGGCGATTATCCTTCCCCATTCTATCTTTCCGCCTGCATTCGGATAGCTGAAAGCACTATTCATAAATAACCTCCTCAGTAAGTCTTATCGAAAATCAGATATCGGCACGTGCGAGGTTCTCTTTTATGATACTGTGAAAAGTTACAGATTGCATTCCTTCATCCTCTGGCATATATGCTTGAAAACGTCCGTAAGCCTGAGAATCCCAACTATTTGATTTTTTCCGGTAACCAGGAGCGATTGGTGATGCCCCATGATAAGCTGGTGAATGGCAAGGTCCAGAGACGCGCCTTGGTCTATGTACTCCCCTTCCGTGGGAAGGGTCATGAAGCTTTTCACCTTCATCTCGGATGCCTTTTTGCATATATCATCAAGAGGTTTGTCAAAAAGCTTGAACTGCTCAAGCATTGAGGCGAGGAATTTGGGGCTGAAACCGAAACGGGAGACAGGTATCCTCTCTCCCATATCCCCATATTTCGGCTCAAGGCCCTGCAGCACATCATGCTGGCTTATCTTTCCGACTACCTTCCCCTTTTTGTCAAATACAAGTATGGCCCTGTGCCTGTATCTTGTTTCATCGAACTCATCCTGGGCCTTTTCAAGCGCAACCACAGCTTCATAAAGGGTCGCGTCTTCCGATACGGTCGCATATTCAGACAAGGGAACCATCAATTCGGATACGATAAATGATTTCATTTCAGCCTCCCCTTTAGATTCTCATGGATATCACGGGTAATGTATTTGAATAAATACCGGCCTGCGGGAGCGGGCGCGGAGTGCAGCAATTTCAGGTGGCCTATGCCGGATTTGCGTTATCAGCGCGCAGGCGCTTATGCCGCGATAAGACAGAACAATTTCCCCGACCAGGAGTTCAGGACCTGGGTTTCCATAATAGAACAGAGGAACCGGAAAGGGACCGCTTTGCCTTTTCCGCTTCATATGGATGTCTATTGAATCAAAACGATCTGCCTGGTAAGACTCGATTTTACAGTCCTTTTACCTTTTGATTCAATTCAAGGCAAGTCCTTTTGTTTATATTCAATGAGAAATTAATCGGTTCAGCCGTTTAAAAGCCTGATAAGTGCTGAATCCTTAAGGTAATCGATAATGTTGAGACACCCGTAATCCTGGTGAATAGTGAATATTTTTTCAAGTTCAAGGCCGAGCGCGTTGCAGATGATAACTCTGTTTACGCCGGCATGCGCCACTATAACAAAATTACCTTCCGACTGATCATGCCTTAGATCCTCGAAACAGCCGATCACCCGTCTTGAGAAGCTTCCGAGCGATTCTCCGCCCCCGGGATTTGAATAATTGACAAGGTCCGCCTGCCTTTTTTCAAGCTCTTCCGGAAATGCGCGCCTTAACTCAGCCAGGGTCGTGCCCTCCCAGTCACCGAAATTCATCTCCCTTAACCGGGGCAGGAGCCTGACCGGCACGTCATGGTAGCGGCCGATCTGATAGGCCATGGAGGATGCACGGTCCAGGTCGCTTGAGTAGATCGCGCCTATGTCCGCAAACCTGAGGCGTTCGGCCAGATGCCGTGCCTGAAGCATCCCTATTTCAGTCGTGGGAACGTCGGTGTGTCCGTAAATGGGCATGGTCTCATAGCCTTTAACCTGTCCATGCCTTGCGAGATAGATCCTGCTTGGAGATTCCATAGCATGAGATGATAGATAGTCGTAATTTTTATGTCAACGAATTTGGGTTTGGAAACAGGCTAGCGCAATGGACTTGAAAGATGCCCCGGCATCCGCAGTGTATTCGTATGTAAGACGCCGGAAAGCCGGACGTATGACCTGTATATCGTGCGTTACCTCTTTATGGTGCAGGGCTTATCGGTTTTACAAAACATACCATCTGTGATAAGCGTTACATTAACGGCTTCGTAAAAAGGGAGGCCCCCATGGGGCGGGAGAAAATTTTATTGTGCCGTAAGGAATTTTTATTTTTTAAGAATAGATCATTGATCAAGTTTAAACCAGATAACCCCCTCAGCCTTTTGGAGCCTTCGCTCCACCCCTTGCCTCTTCTCCCGGTCTGCGGGAGGATCGAAGCGGGAGGGATACGCTGCGGCCGGGAGAGAAATACGCGCCTGACATGGAAGAAAAACGCAAGGAATGTTTCGGGGTCCTTGACAAGGTATTCCCGATCGGACAGGGAGATCTGAGAGAGGTCCCTGAATCCTGTTTCGCATGCCCCGTCAGAAAGGCATGCCTCCAGGCAGCCCTTAAGACGGGTGAGGGCCTGAAACTGAGGGAAGAACTAGTGGATCGTTCAGCCGCCGGGGGGATCCTGGGGGGCCTGATGAGGTGGTCTCAGAAAAAGACCCTCAACAGGCTGATGAAAGAGAGAAAGTCGTGAGATGTCCAGGATCGAAATAATCTGCCCTTTCTGCGGTTTTTCAAAAGAAATCGGGGAAGAAATAATACCCAGGGGAGCAAAAAGGGCGACCTGCCCCAGATGCCGCCAGCGTTTCGAGATTCCATGTTTCGGTAAAAACGCGGAACATTCAGCAGAAACAGATGCGCCCGGCCCGGACAAAGAATCTCCATGGGAAAACCGCTCCGAGATAGGCCTTTTACAGGGGGTGTTTCGCACCTTAAGAGAGGTCCTTTTCCGTCCCTCCTCGTTTTTCAGAGACTTAAGTGCCAACCGCGGAATGTGGGAACCGATGGGATTCGGCCTGCTTACCGGTTCCATAGGGGCCATGTTCGGCTTTTTCTGGCATTTCCTCCTGCTGTCCGGGACCATGTCAAGATTCGGGGTACCTTTTTTCGGGCATGCAGCCGCCGGCATATTATTCGTATTCATGATAACCCTTGTCCCGTTGATCATAGCGCTGGGCATGGTTGTGTATGCCGCGTTTCTGCACCTTCTTCTGAGCATCGTAAGGGGAGGCGGAAGGGGATTTGAGGCCTCCTTCAGGGTGATCGCCTTTTCCCAGTCCGCGCAGCTGCTTGGTATTATTCCGGTAATCGGAGGATGGGCAGGGCTTGTATGGCAGCTTATCGTGCAGGCGGCGGGACTCAAGGAGATCCACAGGATTTCATATCTGAGACTTACGGCGGCAATGCTCATCCCGGTTGCCCTTGTTCTCTTGTTTGCCCTTGCAGTGGTCCTTTTCGTTCCTTTTTCCGTGCAGACCGGTACCACCTATATATGAATAAGGAAGGCGTTTGGGATATCCGATGCCGGGTGAAGATATGAGAGAAATAGCGATCTGGATTGCCGATGAAAGGTTCATCTACGATATGCTGGATGGATTTCCCTCCATCCTTGTACTGCTGCTCATAGTCCTGTGCATCGTAGTGGTATCCAAGGGGGCGGACTGGCTCGTAGAAGGGGCTGTGCGTCTGGCGGGCGCAACCGGGCTTTCCAGGATCTTTATCGGGGCGACGGTCGTGTCTCTGGGGACCACGACACCCGAGGCGGTCGTATCCGTTATGGCCGCCTGGATGGGAAACCCCGGTCTTGCCCTTGGAAACGGGGTGGGATCAATTATCGCGGATACGGGACTCATCTTCGGGTTGAGCTGCATCCTGGCGTCCATGCCGGTGAATCGCTATATCCTGAACAGGACCGGCTGGGTACAGGTGGGGTCCGCCACCCTGCTGGTGATAATCGCGCTCATAGCGGCAGCGGGCACCGGGCCCCCTGTTATCGGTAGATCGGTAGGGCTCCTGTTCCTCTGTATCCTTACGGGCTATCTCTACATGACCTATGTGTGGGCGAAAAGGGGGGCGCCGACTGATGAGGGTACGGCTGAATGTTCGGCCGCGGGGGGGCTGGCCTGGTCGTGGTCCAGGATCGTGGCAGGCCTTGTCATGGTGGTGGCGGGGGCAAGGATTCTCGTTCCCTGTGTTTCATGTATGGCCCACAGGGTAGGGGTTCCGGACGACGTGATCGCCGCCACCCTGGTGGCCTTCGGCACCTCGCTTCCCGAGCTTATAACGGCGGTTGCGGCAATCAGAAAGGGGCATCCTGAGATCACCATAGGAAACATAGTTGGGGCCGATGTCCTCAACTGCCTTTTCGTGATCGGGGCGGCCGCTGCTGCAAGGCCCCTTGCGATCCCGGAAAATTTCTACACCTTTCATTTCCCCGCCATGCTGCTGATACTCTATTCGTTCAGGATCTTTATCGGCATGAACAGACAAGGGCGCTTCAGGAAGTGGCAGGGGGGGTGGCTTCTGGGGGTCTATTTCGTCTATATCCTGCTTCAATATCTCTTTAATATTGAGGCGTAATTTTTTATGGATCATCTCCAAAAGAGTTGATCTAAATGAAGGATTCTTTGCTCCGCTTACGCTTCGCTCAGCCCCACTGCTTCGCAGCGGGTTCCCGGGTTCGAGGGGTCAAGGGGCCAAGGGTTCGAGTGAAATGCTTAAAGATCATAGGCAGTTAAACGTTCGGCAAAAACCGTATACGCCTTGTTTACATATCTATAAAGAAACGAAAAGTTTTCCAAAAGATGAGCGGTACGGTTTGACCTCCCAAATCAGAAGATCTGCGGTTTCCATACCATCGAATATCGCCTAAAGGTATGGGAGGAAAACGACTATGGAGTATGTGAGATTTCTCTATATTGCATATGGTTCAGTCTGTGAACTGGAAACCCAAGCCATGATATCAGGTGAGTTGGGTTATGTGAAAAAAACAGAGGCTTCAGGAATTAAAAGGGCAAATCGGGGATGTCGAGACAATGCTCAAAGCGTTGATCAAATTTCTGGAAAGCAAACCATCGACTCCTTGAACCCTTGAACCCTTGAACCCTTGAACCCTTGAACCCTTTATCCTAACTAATTGGGAGAAGAACCAAAATTATAAACAGTTAAACGTTCGGTAAAAATCGTATATGCCTTGTTTGCATATCTAGTGTTCATCCGTAAATCAAGATTTATGGAATCACGTTATAGGCAATCAGCTCTCAGCAGTCAGCAAAACATCAGGAATATCAATTTATTGGTTCTCTGCCGATGGCTGACGGCTGAAAGCAACATCCGGAAATGATCCATTTCCGGATGGGAACTACTTAAGGAAGATATAATATGACAAAAGGTACGTCTTTGATTGAATATGAAAAGGTCTTAAATCCGATGCAGCTTGAGGCGGTCATGACGCTTCAGGGGCCGCTGCTTGTAATCGCGGGCGCGGGCAGCGGAAAGACCAGGACCCTAACCTACCGGGTCGCGCGACTTGTCGAGACCGGCGTTGATCCGGAAGCGATCCTGCTTCTGACCTTCACCAGAAAAGCCTCGCAGGAGATGCTTGAAAGGGCCGCGGCTCTTAGCGATTCCAGATGTACGCGGGTATCCGGAGGGACCTTTCACTCCCTTGCCCACCGGGTATTGAGGGGCAACGCGGAACTGGCCGGTTATTCACCCTCTTTCACCATCCTTGACCGGGCCGATATGGAGGAGGTCATTCAATCCCTGGTCCCTGATCTGGGTCTGCCCAAGGGGACCCCCAGGTTCCCCAAAAGGGGCACCCTGGCAAACATATTGAGCAAGTCCGCAAACCTCCAGTGTCCTGTCGACAACCTCATTGCAGACGAGTTCGCCCATTTCGTGGAATTTACCTCCGACATAAATACCCTGGGGGAACTCTACAGGGGCTACAAAAAGAAAAATCAGCTGATGGACTATGATGACCTTATAATAAATTTCAGGGACATATTGGCGCACAGCAGGGAGCTTAGAACAAGACTGGGCCTTAAGTACGGATATATAATGGTGGATGAATATCAGGACACAAACTCCATACAGGCGGATATCTCAAGGTATCTTGCCGATGAACATGGCAATATCATGGTGGTGGGGGACGACTCCCAGTCGATCTATTCCTTCAGGGGCGCCAATTACAGGAACATGTTCGAATTCACCGACCATTTCCCTGAGGCAAGGATCATAAAGCTGGAGGAAAACTACCGCTCAACCCAGCCGATCCTTTCCTTTACAAACGCCCTTATGGACGGGGCCGTGGAAAAGTATACCAAGTGCCTCTTTACCAAGAGGGGAGACGGGGAAAGGCCGAAGATCGTGGATACGGGAAGCGATCCCGGGCAGGCGGCCTATGTGTGCCGCTTTATTCAGGAGCAGGTCGGGAAGGGAAAGGCACTCAAGGACCACGCCGTGCTATTCAGGGCCGGATACCACTCCTTTGAGCTTGAGGCGGAACTTACCAGACAGGGGGTCCCGTATGTAAAGTACGGCGGGTTCAAGTTTCTGGAATCCGCGCATATCAAGGATTTTATCGCGCACCTCAGGGTTCTGGTAAACAGGGACGAGGCGGTGAGCTGGGGAAGGGTGCTTGGGCTCATAAAAAACGTGGGCCGGGCAAAGACCAGGGACATAATAAGGTGGATGCGGGAGTCTGATATCCCTCCCGAGGAGGTGGCGTCATGGCCGGGGCGCGGCGGAAGAGATAACCGCGGCCTCAAGGACCTGGGCAGCCTTTTCAGGAAGCTGTCTTCAAATAAGATAGCCCCCAAGCAGGCGGTTTCAAAGGTCATGGACTACTACGGCCCCATCCTTGAGGAGAAATTCGATGACCATCCCAGAAGAAGAAAGGAACTGGAACAGCTCATACGGATGTCCAAGAGATACAGGAAGCTCAGAGGCTTTCTGGATGATCTCGTGCTTGAACCCCCGGCAAGTTCAGCCGATATAGGCATGGAAAAGGGGGATGACTGTCTTACCCTTTCTACCATTCATTCGGCAAAGGGGCTTGAATGGCCCGTGGTATTTATCATATGGCTCAAGGACGGAAGGTTCCCGCCCGCCCAGGCATGCTCGGATGATGAGGCGCTTGAAGAGGAGCGCAGGCTTATGTATGTGGCGGCAACAAGGGCCAAGGACAGGCTCATCATGTGTTATCCCGGAAGAGACACGGGCCCTGCCTGGGCCGCGGCCTATTCAGGGGGAAACAACAGCGGTCCGTCATGTCTTCTTAATGGAATTCCTGACGGCATAACCTCGTTTGAGGCATCAAAGAGGGGCTTTTCTTTCAGAGACAGGGGAAAGGACATTATCTTCGGCCGGAGACGCGGCGCTATAATCAGGAGGGAAAACGCCTCAGGCGGCAGGGACAGGTCCCTTAAACCGACTGAGGGCGAAAACGGGGGAAACGGCTTTTGCCAGGGGGAAAAGGTCAATCACCCGGCGTTCGGCCCGGGGGTCGTATCACGGCTTATAGGATCCGATAAGGTGGAGGTGCTCTTCAGCAGGTTCGGCCGAAAGCTTCTGCACCTTCAGTACACCACGCTTGAGAAGGGGTGAAAAAGACAGGGGCCAAGGGCTCGAGAGGTCAATCGGGGGAAGGTTATTTTACCAGCTTCAGGACCTCCCTGAACTTATCCGTGCCCGCCTTTTTGAGCAGTTCATAAAAAAACATCTCGCATGTCGTAAGGGTCACGCCGCACCCTGCCATCCTTTTAAGCGCGATGTCTCTGTCGTCCCTTGCGCGGGAAGAGGTGCAGTCTGTCAGAAGCTGGACCCCGTAACCGGAAAGCGCGTAAATGGCGGTCTGGGCAACACATATGTGGGTCTCGATGCCTGCGACAATCAGGACCTTTTTGCCTGTGTCTTTAATCCGCCCGGCGAAACCGGGAGATCTGAAGCAGTTGAAATCCATCTTCATTACCGGGGCGACATCTTCCATCTCAACGCGGATCTCAGGGATGGTCTCTCCCAGGTTCTCCTGCTCGGTAAGGATAATCGGAAGATCCATTATCTTCGAAAACCTGATGAGCCTGACAATATTGTCTCTTATCCTTTCCTTGTCGGAGATAAGCTGAAAAAGCCTTTCCTGAACATCTATTATCAAAAGGCAACAATCCTGCTTGTCAACCAGCCTTTTATCGCAGCCCTCGGCTATTACGGCACCCATAAGACTCCCCGTTAATAATCACGCCATTCCATTTCCATGTGTGCACACTTGGCCTTTATGCGCTCAAGTATCTCTTCCCTGCGATCGTGGGCCCAGGCGGGAAGCTCGTTGTTCCATTTCTCCTTTGAAGGGACATACACGATGCTGGGTGTCTTAAGCCCCGGGTCCACGCTCAGCTCGAATGAATTTTCCCCTTCAATGTATTTGAGATACCTGAAGGCAATGAGCAGGTCATATTCTTCTCTTGCACCTTTGGCAGGGCTTCCTTTTTTATCTGAAGCCTCTTTTGCCCTGATAAATGCCGCCTCTGAATCGATCATGTCGATCCTTTTTTTGTAACGGCCCCCTGCAAAGGGCGTATCAAGCCACACGGATATGATGTCAAGCGCCTTTTCAATGCCCGCTGTGCCTGAGGCAATGGAGATCATGTTCGTATCATGCCGCGTCCTTGAGACAAGTGCGGTACTGCTGTCCTGGCACAGGACGCATCTTACCCCCTTTTGTCTGTTTGAAGCGATAACGGCACCGATTCCCGTAACACCCAGAAATATCCCCCGTTCGCACGTGCCCCCTGAAACGGAGGCTGCAACAGGGTTGACAAAGAGGGGATAATCAACCTCATCCGCTGAAAAGGTCCCGAAATCCTCTATTGTGTGCCCTTTTTGTTCGAGGTGCCTGATAATCCTTTCCTTATCGGCAAACCCGGTCCCGTCGGAGCCTATGGCAATCTTCATCTCTTTTTACCTTCCTTTCGGCATTTTACGGCCTATGTCAGCATACTTCCTGTATACTGCTTTATGTCAAGCGCTTTTTAAATGAAAAGGGGATAATATATGCTTGCGTGGATAATATTTGGGATGTAATATTAACCTCTGACTTAAAATACAACCATATAATCCGTCAGTTTCGGTTTTTCTGCCAGCATCAGACCCGGCGCGGCCCACGGCCGCAGGAGGGAGCCCCCAATGAATATTCTACTCTTATACCCGGAATTTCCCGACACCTTCTGGAGCCTCAAGCATGCTCTGAAATTTATCAGAAAAAAGGCGGCCTCGCCCCCGCTGGGGCTTTTGACCGTGGCCGCCATGCTCCCTTCCAAATGGCAAAAGCGCCTTGTGGACCTCAATATCGGAAATGTAACGGATGCGGACCTTAAATGGGCCGATTACGCATTCATAAGCGCCATGATGGTGCAGAGGGAATCGACCCTCAGGCTTTTAAGGCTGTGCAGGAGCAAGGGACTCAAGGTCGTGGCGGGCGGCCCTCTTTTCATGGATAATCCCCTGGACTATGAGGATGTCGATCATTTTGTCTTAAATGAGGGGGAGCTTACCCTGCCCGGCTTTCTTGAGGATCTTGAGAATGGCTGTGCAAAAAGGGTCTATAAGAGCGATGAATTTGCCGACATGAAGGATACTCCGGTGCCCATGTGGGAGCTTGCCGAGGTGAACAGATACGCCTCCATGAGCGTCCAGTACTCAAGGGGCTGCCCCTATAACTGCGATTTCTGCAACATAACCGCACTTTTCGGGCACCTTCCAAGGACCAAGACCCCTGAGCAGATCATAGCAGAGCTTGACGCGCTTTATGCCCTGGGATGGCGAAGGGGGATATTTTTTGTGGACGACAACTTCATCGGAAACAAGAGGCGCCTTAAAGAGGAGCTGCTCCCGGAGCTTAACCGCTGGAGAAGGGATAAGCCGCAGATAACATTCAACACCGAGGTGTCCATAAACCTTGTGGATGACGCCGAGCTTATGGACATGATGGTTGATGCGGGATTTGACAAGGTGTTCATAGGAATTGAGACACCCGATGAATCAAGTCTTGCCGAGTGCAACAAGAAGCAGAACAGAAACCGCAACCTTGTGCAGGATGTAAAAAAGATCCACAGGGCAGGGCTCGAGGTCCAGGGCGGCTTTATCGTGGGTTTTGACAATGACACCCCTTCCATATTCCAGAGGCAGATCGATTTCATACAGAAAAGCGGCATAATGACCGCCATGGTGGGGCTCCTTCAGGCCCCCCCCGGCACCAAACTCTATGCGAGAATGGAAAAAGAGGGCCGGCTCACCGGAAGACTTGAGGGGGATAATGTAAACGGTACCACGAACATCATCCCGACCATGAACCCGGAACAGCTCTTTAAGGGGTACAAAGACATACTGGAACACATCTATTCCCCTGAATACTATTACAAGCGCTTACAAACGTTTCTCAAGGACTACAAGGCACCCGAGATAAATATCCCCATAAAATGGGGGCAGATAATGGCCTTTGTCAGGTCGGCCGTTCACCTCGGCATACTGGGAAAGGAGCGGATATATTACTGGAAGCTCCTTATTTGGACCCAGTTCAGGAGACCCAGGCTGGTCCCCCTTGCAATCACCCTTGCCATCTACGGGCATCACTTCAGAAAGGTCTATGAGCAGCACATAATCTGATCCTGAAAGGAAACAGGGGATGGACCCCCCATCCTTAATACAGCCTATATATGCAATTCCAACCCGTTGGTATGTCAGGCCGCCTTATCAAAGACAGCAACACGGACCGCTTAATTAAAGCTGATTTTGCATACAGTGATTTATTTGTAATCGCAGGTTAAGTAACGGGAGGGTATGTCATGAAAGTCTTGGTCACTTATTTCAGTCAGAGTGGAAACACCGAAAAGATCGCCAAAGCCATCCGGGAAGAAGCATCCCTGGCCAATGATGCGGATCTGAAAAAACTTGCGGACGTCGGAACTGACGCTTTTGCCGGATATGATTTCATCTTCATAGGTTCCCCCATCCACGCATCCAATCTGGCCGCACCGGTCAAAGAGTTCCTGGGTAACATTCAGGCAGGTTCGGGCCGGAAAATGGCCGGGTTCATTACCCATTTCGCCCCCGCCTATCCGGATCAGGACATGGAAGGATTTACAGAACCGATAAAAGCGGCATGCAAGGAAAAGGGCATCGAATACAAGGGCTGTTTTAACTGCCAGGGCGCTCTGGCCGAATCCATGCACGCAGCAGTACAGAAGAAGCGCAATTTTTCCGACGAACAATGGAAAGATATAGTCAAACAGATGACCGGGCACCCAAACGAAGAAGACGCGGCAAACGCCAAAGCGTTTTCAAGAGAGGTTCTGGGCTGATTTTAAGCCCCCTGTAAATACATTCAGAGTTTCCGGCTCCAGCGCTTCCGACCCCTGATGCCTGGAAATATAATTTCTAAGGTAACCTGTTGCGGTAATATTTTACCGGGGAGGATGATGCCCTTACTGTAACCTTGAGTCGCGAGGGTACCAAGAGGTTTTGTACGATATAAAGGCTGCGTGGGCAATGTTTCGTGGAAAAGCATCATCTCCCATGTCTTCCGGCAAATGCAGTGATCGGGAAGATACTTGGAAAGGAATAAAAAAGAGGAGGTCATGTATGGATACACATCAAATGGACTGGAACGAAAAAGTGGCCAAAGTAATCATTGAGAACCTGGAGAAGCGCCGCATGGAAGGCAGCTACACACCTACCGCGGCCCGGGCCAAAGAAGAAATCCTGGACATGATTCCCCGGGGGGCAACGGTCTTTCGCTGCGGTTCTATGACAGCTACTGGAATGGGACTCTGGGAGGACATCGCGAACTTGCCGGAAGTCAACCTGATCGATCCATATCGGCCGGAACTGAAACCGGAAGAAGGCCTGGAACTCCGGCGTCAGGGATTGACCGCCGATGTCATGGTTGCCAGCTCCAATGCCGTCACGCTGGACGGGAAACTGGTCAATCTGGACGGTATGGGCAACCGCGTGGCGGCCATGACATTCGGACCAGGGAGGGTCTTTCTGCTGGTCGGGATGAACAAGGTGGCGCCTGACGTGGATACTGCAATGGACCGTGTCAAACACTATGCGGCACCGGTCAATGCAGTCCGGCTCGGTCTGAAAACCCCCTGTGTGGAGACCGGACTCTGTTCAGACTGCAGAGCACCTCAACGGATCTGTAACATGTGGAGCGTC
>Ga0272442_10000121_pt1 | contig 128524 bp, 98 predicted proteins | sample SSMForm2O_FD_200262 | JGI IMG/M metagenome (GOLD analysis project Ga0272442, IMG submission 200262) | Marine sediment archaeal communities from Little Sippewissett salt marsh, Falmouth, MA, United States - SSM-Form-2O | ecosystem: Environmental > Aquatic > Marine > Wetlands > Sediment ... | reverse complement strand
AAAGGCGAACGGTCTTATCACTCAGATTCGCCTCATTCGCAATATGATCCAGGATCTCCCGATTAATCGCAGGATATCCCACCATCTCGCTCAGTATCCCTGCGATTTCCGAGGCTCCGGCCCCGATCTTTCGTGACAAACAAATGGAAGGGGGAAGACGTTGGGGCGCCTTCTTGCTGTCCCGGTCAAGCCGTTTATCTTCCCACTGCTTGATATATTGATTCGCCAAATCTGCGATACTGTAACCTTTCTTCACATGGTAGCCGACCTTGTACTTTGCACTATCAGAATGCACGTTCATTTTATCCCCCTGAATTTTCACGATATGGGAACGCCCATTCCCTCCATATTCCGCCATATACTCTTCCTTTTCCATGATTCCCTGTTCGGATATGAAGAAATCAAAGCGATCCATGTCTAAAAGATCGTGGGAATGGGATGTCAGGCTGTACTCGCAATTTCCATCGCAAATGGTTTCTTTTTCCTTATGAATGTTAAGCTCTTCGTAGGAGTTGTCGTAGAAATGATAGGAGGGTGCCAGGATATAGGCAGGGACCCCGTTCAGTCTGCAGGAGTTGACGATGTTCGCGGTACCCGCGGCCGCCATGATTTTTCGGTCTTTTGTAATCGTTGCCGCTGCGGCAAAAAGTTTACTGCTGCCTTCCAGGTAGTGACCGAGATCACGAGCAGGGGCAATGATGTGTTCGATTCCCACATCCGTCAGCGCACTGATTGCCTGTTTCGATCGAACGACAAGCTGCTCAAGTACGATAACCTTGAAGTTTCGGTTCAAAACCTGTTTGGCCCTGATGAGGAGACTGGTTACCATGTAACTTGCCATGTGGACCACGATCATATCCCCGTCCTGGATCAAGGGGGTGCCATTCTCAATGACTTTTTTGATACTTTTTTTGTATAATTTGAGCTTTCCTTCCAGGATACCTGCGGCATGCCTGCGACGGTCTTGTAGGTCCGCATTGCGGTATGCCTTGGATTCCCTTTCAAATTCTTTGATGAGGCGCAAGAGGGGAACGATTTTGGGTCGGGAGCTTTTGACCACATCAACGAATTCCTGGTAGAGATCCTCGACATTGTCCTTGGAACATTTTAAGGATTTGATGACATCAATCATGGCCTCGAGAGCCACCATAGTGGCCCTTGAGGTGCCCAACACGTTGCCCGAATCCCTAAGAAGTCCGTACAGGTTTTCTCTTTCTTCTACCATCATAACGATACCCACAAATACCCTACAAGGAAGAGTGAAGAAATAGCCAGGGTGAGAATGGTCACTAAGGCGCTTGTTTTCATAAATTCCCAAAAAGAGATGATCACGTTGGACTGTTTGGCCATTCCGACGGAAACGATGTTCGCCGAGGCCCCGATATAGGTCAAATTACCCCCGAAGCATGCCCCGAGCGACAGGGACCACCAGAGGATGTCGTTGGGGATCGGGGTGGTTTCCAGCATTAGACGCACGATGGGAATCATGGTGATGGTAAAGGGGATATTATCCAGGAATCCCGATACAATGCCTGATACCCATAGAACGGTCAGCACAAGGACATAGGGATTGTCACCAACCTTCAAAAATACATTATGGGCGAGCCACTCGATAATCCCCTTTTCCTCGAGCACGCCTACCAGGATGAACAACCCCGAAAAAAAGAGGAGCGTGCTCCATTCGATTTCTTCGAGCATGCTCTCAACATCGACCCTCGTAATCGTAAAAAGGATCATGGCCGCCAATATGGCCACCACTCCCGGTGTGATACCCGTGACGGTTTGGGTCACAAAGAGAAGGATGGCCAGCCCGAGACAAGACAGGGACTTCACAAGGAAGACCTTGTCGATCCTGATGTTCAGAAACTCAAAACGAATCTTCCCCAAGAGCAGGTGAATCGTGAAAAGTCGTGTAAAATTCGTATCGGCGGGGCGAAATTTTTCCCTGTTTGTGAGCCAGATGTAGAGCAGTACGGCAAAGAAGGAGATCATCACGGGAAGGGACAAGTTGAGAATGAATTGATTGAAGGTCAGGCCGACCTTTGACCCGATAATAATATTGGGAGGATCTCCGATGAGGGTCGCGGTACCGCCCACATTGGAAATGACGGCTTGGCTGATAACGTAGATCTTAGGGTCCAACCCCATGCCGCGGGTCAGTTCGATGATGATAGGAATGATAATGAGGACAGTCGTGACATTGTCAAGAAAGGCCGATAGAACGGCTGTGACGATGGAGAAGATAATAAGAATCTTCAGCGGACTGCCTTTGGTGAGTTCCGCCACCTTGACAGACAGAATTTTGAAAAAGCCTGACTTTTTCAGGATGGCGACGATAGACATCATGCCGAGAAGCAGCATGATGGTTTCATAGTCTATGAATTGGGCCGCGGCATGCTCATCGATGACTCGGAAGACGAACAGAATCATCACGCCCAGAAGGGCTGCGACCGCCTTGTTGATTAACTCGAACGTCAGCGCCACATAAACCAGGATAAAAACAACGACGGGTAGGAGTGCCCCTTCCATTCAACAGCCTCTACAGTAGTTCCAGCTCAGATTCATTTCAGAAAGAATAGTCGCCATAGTAACCCGGCATTTAAGAGGCCACGAAAAAATCTCTCCCTTCGTACATTTCAAATGTCTCGCCGATGGGATGGGGACAAGTGGCATTCTACAGGGTCACGATATCGCAATCGCATGAACAATAACAATCCATTAATTGGAAAAGCAATTTCCGTACCAAATATTATTTGAAAGAGGATCATGAATTAAGCTCCTGATAAGACGATAAAACCTATCTCAGTCAGAAAGGTATGGAAGAACTGTCAAGGATTCCAAACTGTCAGGTTTTTTTACAATGTGTAAAAGATTGAGAAAGGGCAGGGCTTTTATGCACCTCGGGGGGGACATGATCTGCGGTTGCTTCAAAACCGGAAAAGGAACGGGAGGGTGTTTTCAAGGACGATCATATCATGGGCATTCATGTGTGAAGAGGCGAAAAAGAAGGGAATATTTTTTTGGTGTTGAGGGGATCCGAAGATCCATGCTGTGAATCGATCCGGTCAGTTATTCTTCGATTTTTTTCTTTTTTGTCTCGTCCATATTTCCAGAAAGATGCTGCTCACAAGCAGACCGGCGACAACGCCGATGTAATAAGTGAACCAGGTGACATCATCACTGAAATAATAGGTCGTCAGAATACTGAGCCCTGTGATGAACAGGATGAACAGTAAGGGTAGCATGAACCCACTCCTTTATGGCGGATACGGCCACCCTGCCCGGATTCTTAGATAGCTGAGATCCGGCAGATGGTTCGCGTCACATTTGATTGTCTTCAGCTTTTTGCCCGTCTGTTCCGGTTGAAGATGTTCCATCCCATGCCCGCCTCTCAAAAGGCCTGCATGTTTTCATTCTAATGAAGTATGGGAAAATTATGCCGCACCGTCAAGGATAAAAAATCAGGGAGATGAGATCGTCCTATCCTATAACCTCATGGGACATGAGAAAAATATTACGAATAAAGGTGGCAGCGAACCATATGAGGCCGGTCGGAACCGTCGATCCAAATTTCCTCGGGAGGCACGGTTTCACAGGCGGCCATTGCCCTGCTGCAGCGGGTGTGAAAACGACAGCCCCTGGGTGGATTTTCCGGGCTGGGGATATCCCCGTTCAACGTAATTCGTTTACTTCCGTGATACATTGGGTCGGGTCTGGGAATGGCCGAGAGCAGGGCTTCCGTGTAAGGATGTTTGGGATCGGAAAACAGGGTGTCGCAGTCCGTCATTTCCACGATTTCCCCGAGATACATAACGGCAATTTTGTTACAGAGATGCTCCACCACGGCCAGATCATGAGAGATGAAGATCATGGACAGGCCAAGCTGTTTACGCAGATCCACGAGGAGGTTTAAGACCTGGGACTGGATGGACACATCCAGGGCCGAGACGGGCTCGTCAGCTATTACGAGCTTGGGTTCAAGGGCAATGGCACGGGCGATACCGACACGCTGTCGCTGACCTCCGGAGAATTCGTGGGGATAGCGTGCGGCCGCTTCCGGTTCCAGACCGACCATCTCAAGGAGTTTCATCACCCTTTCACGGCATTTTTTTCTGTCTCCGAACCTGTGAACGATCAGGGGTTCGGCGACGATGCTCCCTATTTTCTGGCGCGAATCCAGAGATGCATAGGAATCCTGGAAGATAAGCTGCATGTCGCTGCGTTTGGTCCGAAGGTTCCGGGGGGCCAGTTCGCAGAGATTATTCCCTTCGAGAAAGACTTTACCTGAAGTAGGCTCGATCAAGCGTAGAAGCACTCTGGCAAGGGTGGACTTACCGCATCCGGATTCTCCAACGACCCCAAGGGTCTCCTTTCTCATGAGGCGAAGACTGACGTTTTCGACTGCGTGAACCGTCCCCTTGCCTCCCATGGAAGAAAAGTACTTGGTGAGATTTTCAGCTCTGAGTAATTCAGTGGTCATAAGGATTCCAGCAAGCCGTGCGGTGTTCATCCCCGTGGCCTTCCAAACGGGGGGTGTCCCGGTAACAAATGTCGGTCACACGATCACAACGATCTGCAAAGTAACACCCCCGGGAACGCTGATCCGGACTGGGGACCATACCCGGGATAGTCGGGAGATAGGTGCTCTTGAGCCCGATCTTAGGAATGGATGCCAGCAGTCCCTTGGTGTAGGGATGCCTGGGGTTGTAAAAGACATCTTCAGCAGAGGCGTTTTCCACCATTTTACCGGCGTACATGACGACAACGTCATCGCAGAAACCGGCTACAACCCCGAGGTCGTGGGTGATCATGAGGATGGACATATCCAGTTCCTTCTGGAGCTGGACGAGAAGGTCCAGGATCTGGGCCTGAATCGTCACATCAAGAGCGGTGGTCGGTTCATCCGCAATCAGGAGACTTGGCCGGCAGGCCAGAGCCATAGCGATCATGACCCGCTGGCGAAGGCCGCCCGAGAGTTGATGAGGGTATTGACGGAGTCTGCTTTCCGCGGCCCCTATGCCGACCAATTCCAATAGTTCGATGACCCTGCCGCGGGCTTCGCTATGGCGAAGCCCGCGATGAAGGCGAAGCACTTCAGCGATCTGATACTCGACGGTATAAACAGGGTTCAGGCTCGTCATGGGTTCCTGGAAAATCATCCCGATGCGATTCCCCCGGATTTTTCTCATGTCGGCATGGTTCAGGGACAGGAGATCCTTTCCGTTGAAAAAGACTCTTCCGCTCTCGACACGGCTCGGTGGTGAAGGGATGAGCCTCATGATGGACATGGCCGTCACGCTCTTGCCGCATCCCGATTCACCTACGAGCCCCAATGTTTGACCCCGATTGACCGTGAAGGAGACATTCTCAACCACCTTCGCCGAACCGTTTTCGCCGGCGAAACTGACGGTGAGGTCTTCCACTTTCAGAATTTGTTCATTCATCGTCACTTTCCCAAGCCCCCTCCTATCAGCCCGAGACGACTTTTGGAAAAGGGTATGGAAAGATCCCACCCGAAATGGCCATGTTCCTTATGAAGGGTGTAATCGGGCTTTGTCTGCATGTTTCACCTTCCGGTATAATTACTGGGCGTCTTTTGCATAGACGTATTCATAATGGACGGGGATATGGACGGGATCCACGAAGATTTCGTCCGGCCCGCCCAAGCGCCTGGCCCGCATGGTGAATCGCTGTTCGTTGAAGATCGGGACCCAGGGTGCGTCTTCCATGAGCTCGATATAAATGGAACGCCACAGGTCCTCACGTTCCGCGGCCTTGGCAGGATCGCTCATGGCATCGGCCTTGGCCGCCTTGGCGTCCAGGTCTTTGTTGCAATACCAGGACCAGTTCCATCCCCCCTTGACAGCGCCGGCGCAGCCCAGAATCGGGCCGTAAAAGTTAGAGGGATCCGGGAAATCGGCGATCCAGGCCATCCCGCCGGACCAGATCATCGGGGCCTGATCGGCTTCGCCCCCGGCGGCGATCACCGTAGACTGGGCTAGGGTCTTGATCTCGGCTTTAATGCCGATTTCGGCCAGATCCCGCTGGATCGCCTGGGCGATGCGGGGATTGGGGTCGGTGTTATTCGCAAACAGCTCCGTTGCGAATCCATCGGCGTATCCGGCCTCCGCCAGGAGTGCCTTGGCCTTTTGGGGGTCATAAGCATACCCCTTGTAATTCTTGTCGTAACCGGGCATAGAGGGCGGTAAGGGCTGATTGGCCGGAATGGCCCGGTTGTTTACGATCTGGCAAACACGTTTTTTGTTGACGGCCATGTTGACCGCTTTTCGTACCTTGACGTTGTCAAAGGGCTTCATCTTGACATTCATGGTGACATAACCGGTGTGGGGCTGCCCCCCCTCGACGATCATACCTTTGAATTTGGGGTCCTTCCGGACCTGGAGAAACCTGGCCGGCGGAATCCCGTCACCCAGGATGTCCACTTCCCCCCGCTGAAGCCGCAGAAGCGCCACAGTCGGTTCCTGCCCAACCTCAAAGACGATCTGATCCAATCTCGGAAGTCCGGATTTGTAATAATCGGGATTCCTCAGGAAAACGACTTTTTGCCCGAGTTTCCACTCTTTCATCTTGAAAGCGCCCGTCCCTACGGGGTGCTTACCGAAGTCCATGCCGTACTTGTCGATCTCTTCTTTGGGAACGGCAAAGGCGAAATTGATGGCCATCACGTGCAGAAAGGTCGCATCGGGTTGGATCAATTCAAAACGAATGGTGTAGGGATCGATGACGGTGATACCCGACAGGTGCTCCGTCTTTCCGGCTACCATGTCGTCATAGCCCTTAATGCTCCAGAAAAAACCCTGACCGGGACTCTGGGTTTTGGGATTGACGGCCCTCTCGATGGAATATTTGATATCATCGGCGTTCAGTTTCCGGCCGTTGTGAAATTTCACGTCCTTCCGGACCTTGAAGGTATAGGTTTTCCCGTCCGCTGAAATCTCGAAGCTCTCGGCCAGGTCTTTGTCCAGGACAAAGGACCCCGGCTTATAATCCATAAGACCGTTAAAAAGGCTCTTGATCATGGACCAGTTCTGCCAGTCGTAGCCGATGGCGGGGTCCAGAGTGCTGATGTCGTCCTTGTAAGTGACCACCATGGTGCCGCCCTGCTTGATGTCGGCGGCGAAACTCGGCATAAAGCTTACGAGGATAAATACCGAAACAAATAACCCAAACCAAAAAGTCCGCTTTTTCATTTTCCTTCTCCTCTGTTTTTTGGGTTCATATGGAGTTGCCTCCTACCGGAGATAGACACGGGGGTCGATGAAGGGGATGACCAGGTCCGCCAAAAGGTTTCCGAGTACGATCCCTATAGCTGCAACGAGTGTTACCCCCATGATCACCGGAATATCCACCATTTGAATCGCTTGCCAGGCAAGCTGCCCGATGCCCGGCCAACCGTAAACCGATTCCACCACCACGGCCCCGGCCATGAAAATTCCGATATCCAGTCCCACCATGGCGATCACGGGCAGAATGGCGTTTCTCAGGGCATGCACGATGATCACGGTTCTTTCAGCGAGTCCCTTGGATCGGGCGGTTCGGATATAGTCCTGCCGGAGCACATCCACCATGCTTGACCGCATCATTCTGCTGTACCATCCTCCACCGGAAATTCCGAGGGTCAGGGCCGGGAGAATCAGATGAAAGACCGTGCCGTACCCCCCCATGGGTAACAGGGGAATCATGTGGGAAAAGAGATAGAGCAGAAGCAGGCCGAGGACGAACTGAGGAACGGAAACACCTGCAAAAGACAACGCCATAATCCAATTGTCGGCCAACTTGCCGCGACGTGTTGCTGCAAAGATGCCGGCAGGAATGCCGATGAGAAGCTCAAAAAAGATTGTCCCGACCATGAGCAGAAGGGTCGCCGGGAGGCGGCTCAAAAGGAGTTCGGTGACCTGCGTTTTCTGTTTATAGGATCGGCCGAGATTTCCGCCGGCCAGACGGCCCAAGTACTTAACGTACTGCACAGGGAGTGGTTTATCAAGCCCCAATTCCTTACGGATAGACTCGACGGTGGCCTGGGTGGCGCTTCTGCCGGCGATCATTCGTACGGGATCGGCCGGCATCAAAAAGGAGAGGCAGAAGGTGATGAGTGTCACGCCCAGAAGAATAAAGACAGATTGCCCGAGTCTTTTGGCAAGAAATGCAAACATCAGTCACGCCCCCTTTGTGTGGGATCGAGGATATCTCGGAGAGCGTCTCCCACGAGATTGAAGGACAGGGAGAGGAGCATGATGGCGGCGCCCGGAAAAAAGACGAGCCAGGGGGCGTCCAGGAAGTAAGACTGGCTTTCATAGATGATGCCGCCCCAGGACGGTGTCGGAGGCCTCACGCCCACCCCGAGAAAAGACAGGGTGGCTTCCAGAAGGACGGTCGTAGCGATCCCCAGGGTTCCCCAGACCAGGAGGGTCGGCCAGAGATGGGGCACGATATGGACGAAAAGGATTCGAGGCCAGGCCGCCCCGACGGCCCGGACGGCCTCGATGTATTCCTCTGCCACGAGAGAAACGGTCTGACTGTAGATGACCCGGGCCACCTGGACCCAATTGACCAACGCAATGACCAGGGCGACAATCCATAGACTGGGTCTGAAGATGGCCGCGAGCGCGATGGCGAGCAACAGGGCAGGGAAGGCCATCATGAGATCCGTAAACCTCATAATGATCATCCCGAGCCATCCGCGGACATAGCCTGCAATGATGCCCAGAAAGGCCCCGATGAATACGGCGGCGCCGTTGGCCACGATACCGATAATCAGGGAGGTCCTGGCCCCATAAATCAGTCTGGAAAAGAGCCCCCTTCCCAGGAGATCGGTGCCGAGCCAGAATTTCGTATTTGGAGGCAACGGCGCCCCCTCAACGGTTAATCCCTCGAAGAACTGCTCGTCCGGCGGGTGAGGGACCAGCACAGGCGCGAAAACGGCGGCCACTGCAAAGACGAAGATCGTGCCTAACCCGAACAGGGCGAGTTTGTTTTTTAGGAAGCGCTTTACGGAGTAACTCATAGCCGATCAACCACGAAGCCGTTTGCTTGAAGTGCCGATGCACGGAGTCATAACCCGGCAACCGAAAGAAGCCGGACCGGATCATTGACATTTTTTTCAGACCTCGAAAGGGCCTGCAAATGTCTTTCCCCTAGCTTCACTGCCGTTTCCTATTTGTATGGGAATGGAGCGGTGTCAATCACCTCAACAGGGTGTATCTTATGAGAAAAATATTTTCAGGACTCTTAAGATCCGAGAGGGTTCGGTAAGATAAGGCCTTACATGTGACAGAAGGAATATAGGTGAATCGGTCTGACCTGTCAAGGGAAACCAGAAAGCACTGACCCACCGCTAGGGTATCTCCTGCCCTGCGCATTGCGGGATGGCCTTCCAGGTGGAGGCGCCACGCCAAAGCGGGCAGGCGTTCGGTTTTCCCTCCGGGTCGGAGGCCGTGCGACATATAGGATATACGCCTCAGTCGTCACTCCTCCCGCATGTTGTAAGTTTTTTATTGGCCGTTCTTCCCCTTTGGATAATCCAGCCAGGAGGGTACCGGTTTCGGGTGCCATTTTTTCCCGTAAAGATAATTATCGATAGAGGGAAAGACCTTTTGGGCGATGGGGGAGCGGGCAACAAACCACCGCACGACCTTGTGCAGAAGCGTGTTGGGGCGGCTGAAGGGGCAAACGGCCATACAGATGGAACAATCCGTGCCGACCTTGCTCCAATACTCAAAGCAGGTATCTTCATTGAGTTTCCATTTCAGGGCGCCCTTGTGGATAACTTTGTCCCCGAGGAGGATGGAGTTGGAGGGGCAGGATTCTGCGCATTTCTTACATCTCTTACAAAACTCATCCGCGCCGATGGATATAGGGCGATCCGGAACAAGAGGCATGTCCGTCAGGGTAACGAAAATGCGGACCCTGGCGCCGAATTTAGGTGCTATGAGATAGCCGAGACGTCCCACCTCGCCGAGCCCGGCATCAACAGCAACCGGGGGGAGAGCCAGATCGTAACGCCGGGTATTTTCGGCAATCCCGCGGTATCCCATATGGAAAAACCAACGGGCCAAAAGGGTGCTCAGATAGGACCCTTTTGCATATCCCTTGGCACTTTCCGCCACCGTGGGGGTGTGGGGTGCGCCGTACACATGCCTGGTGTCCATTTCCGTGAGCATGACAACGGCATAGGGCGGAAGATCTTCGGGGTTGAGTTCTTTCCCCCAGTCCTCCCACCGGTCATAAAAGATCTCCCCTCGGTGGGAATAGACCCAGAGGGGGTTGAGGCGGCATATCCCCACCCTGTCGGCCCCGATGTGGAGGGCATAGTTTTTCACGATTTCCGTTGCCCGCTCCGGCGACAGCCCTGCGGGCGGATTGTCGGATTCCGGTTCGGATACGGCATGGGGGCCGAGGAAATCGGGCATGTCAAAGGCTGCCTCCATCATCGATACATTGGGCCGGTAGCGACTATCGATGCTGCCCGGGTGGCCCAGCAGCCCCTTTTCCCGGCGCTTTGCATCCCCTGCTTCTTTTTCGGGGTGCCCTTCATAATACCTCCGGTAGTATTCGGAACCGGCGGGCACGCTCCGGAGCCGGGCAAAGGGGATATCCCGTTCGTCATGGCGTTCGGGCTCACCAACCAAATGACCTCCCGCCCCTTTGAGGATCCGGGGGTCCGGCTTTCCGGGGAAAAGAAGGATGATGCCGAAAACGGCTCCTGCGCCGAAAGCCGCCGCAACAGGTATTCTAAGAACCGGAACCCACAGGATGATCGCGGCCAGCAGTAAGGAAAAAAGGCTCAGGACCACGCCCACCCTGGGGGCGCGGCGCTCTTTTTCCCTGATGGATTCAAAGGTAAAATAGAGTGCGCCGCCCAGGAAGAAAAGGTCGGCAAGCAGAAGCACAATAACGAAATGATTCACGGGTGAACTCCCCTTGTACGGAACATGCCGGATAGATCATTCAGTTTGAATTCAGCCCTCTGAAAAATCGGGCCACCATGGTCCGTTGCTGAAAAATATTTCACAAATTTTTAGATCCAAGCCAATGTAAATGGCTGGTAAGGTATTTGTTTACGTTTTACTGCTTCAACCCGCCCTTGACACCGGCCCGATCCCGAAGTTCCCGAACCCGGGCGCAATGGGGGCACTATTGCATCATCTGGTTGGGCAGGAATGTCACGATCTCGGGAAAGACCGTCAGAAGAACAATGCATACGATCATGGCCACCCAGAAGGGCAGGATGCCGCGGAAAATCGTATACATGGGTATGTCCTTGGCAACCCCGCTCAACACGAAGACATTCACACCCACGGGCGGTGTGATCAGGCTCATTTCCATGGTTAGAGTAATGATGATTCCGAACCAGATGGGATCAAAACCCATGCGAATGACAATAGGATATACGATCGGAACGGCGAGGACCATGATCGAAAGGCCTTCCATGAAACAACCCAGGACTACAAATGCCCCGATGATGGCCGAGATGACGACATAGCGGCCCACGCCCACGTTGACGATCCATCCGGCGAGTTGGTCAGGGATCTGGCTGAGGGTGATGAAGTACTGGAAGATCATGGCCCCGATGAGAATCCCGAAGATAAAGGCCGTGGAATGAGCCGTGTCCTTGAGGGAGTCGATCAGATTCTTCCAGGTCAGTCGCCTTTTGATAATCGTGACCAGAAAGGCCCCGAAGGCGCCCGCACCGGCCGCTTCGGTGGGTGTGAACCAGCCGGTATAAAGACCGCCGATGACCAATACAAATAGGGCCAGCAGGCTCCAGGTCGTTTTCAGGGACGCAATTTTTTCTTTGGCCTTGAATTTGGGGCCCGGAGCGCCGATGGCCGGATTTATTTTGGTCGCCACGTAGATGGTGGCCATAAAGATGAGCGCCAAGCAGATACCGGGAACCATGCCTGCAATAAAGAGCCTGGCAATGCTCTGTTCCGTCAGGATCCCATAAAGAATAAGCACGGAGCTGGGGGGGATGAGAATCCCCAAGGTTCCGCCCGCGGCGATACAGCCCGTGGCCAGCGTATCCGCATAGTTGAGTTTTTTCATCTCCGGCAGGGCAATGGCCCCGAACATGGCCGCCGTGGCCAGGGATGATCCGGATATGGCCGCAAAACAGGCGCAGGCCCCAACCGTTGCCATGGCCAGTCCACCGGGAAGGAAACCGATCCAACGATAGAGCATTTGATAGACTTCCGATCCCATGCGGGAATGGTGGGCAAACTGGCCCATGAGGAGAAAGAGGGGAATGACACTCAGCGTATAGGAGGCCGTGGTCCGGATGGGATCAATCCCGAGAACGCCGATGGCCGATTCAAAGGAATTGAGCACAATGAAACCTGTGAAGCCGACCAGTGCCATGGCGAAACCGATTTGCATACGCATGGCCAACAGGATAAAGAGGACCAGAATACCCAAAATTCCGACAGCAACAGGACTCATGATTCCATTACCTCACTGAATGCCACCAGGGCCTTGATGAGCAGAACGAGCGCCAGAAGTGCGCAACCGATGACCGCGACATAAATGAAAGGGTAGAGGGGGAGGGCCAGGTCAACGGTGACCTCTCCCCATTCTTTCATGCTGTTTGCGTGTCGCCAGAGGGCTCCGGTCATCATCGAAAAGAGGGCAAAGCAAATGAACTGAGTGATGACATCGAAAATCGATTGCACCCTGGGACTGAAGCGCTTGAGCACAAGGTCCACCTTGATATGACCGTCGCCGGCCTGGCATTCGGCCAGAGAACAGAAAACGATAACGATCATCATTAGTTCCGTGAGTTCCACCGTGCCCAAGATGGAAAGATTTGAAAATTTTCGAAGGAAGACATCGGCCATCGTCATGAGCATCATGATGAAAAGAACGACCCATGTGATGCGGTCCACAAACCGGACGACGGGGTAGAATCGTGATTCCGCCCCTCGAGTGAAGCTAATCATTCCCATATTGATCGAACCGTCCTTTCTCAAGCCGGGGCCGGCCCGAAGCGAAAACAAGCCGGTCCCGGCGATCCGATGAACAAGGCGTCGGGCCTATTGATTCGCCTTTGCCGCCGCCAAAGTGGCATCCAGTAATTTCTGAGCAGGAATTCTCTTGGCCTTTTTCTTGACCCATTCCTGCCAGATATTTTGAAGTTTTTCCCGGATCTGTGCCTTGTCGGCGTCCGAGAGTTTATGGATCTTAATGCCCTTGGCCTTGGCCGCCTGAACATTTTCCGCGTCTTCTTCATCAAAGGCGGCCGCAGCCCTGATGCCGAAGTTTTTGTTCGCGACCTGATCAATGGCCTTTTTGGCAAAGTCCGGCAGCTTATCCCATTTCTTCTTGTTCATGAGCACACACATGAGGGCGCCGTTGTAGTTGACTTCGGTCATGTGCTTGACCACATCAATCAGTTTGTGGCTCTTCAGGGCCGCATAGGGGGTAAAGGCGCCGTCCACAACCCCTTTTTGAAGCGAGATGGAGAGTTCGGAGATGGGCATACCGATGGGGTTGGCCCCCAGGAGTTTCAGGCCCGCCGTCTCGGTGGAACTTCCTGAACGGATTTTCATGCCCTTGAAATCATCGGCGGTGAGTACAGGCTTCTTTACAGTGTGGAGCTGGGTAAGTGGGGCGGAAAGGAACCACAGCACCTTGAATTGTTTGTAGTCTTCCGCAAGGTACTCATCGTAGATGGCATAAACGGTCTTGGCGACGTGAGTCGCGTTGTTGAAAATGAAGGGGAGTTCCAGAACGCTGCTTCTCTGGAAACGTCCCGGAATATATTCCGGAAGAACGAAACCGATATCGGTGATCCCCGTAGTGATAGCGTCCACCATAGTTTTGGGGTTGGCGAGTGTAGCGCCGGGATAAATTTTGATTTTTACTTTACCGTCGGTAAGTTTGGCTACTTCGTTGGCAAAGGGCTCGAATGCCATTCTGTGCTGAACGTGCATCGTCGGCATAAAATGGGCGAGTTTCAGTTCAATGGTTTCGGCAGATACCGGCCCTCCATTGCAGACAACCAACATTCCAACTGCCATGATCACGGCCATTCCCAACACAATCGCTTTTCTCATGTGATTCCTCCGTTTCGGGTGCGAGACCCCAAGTATGAATGGTAAAATTTGATGTTTATGGTTATCTTTTTAAGCCTTTCCACCTATTATTTATTAGTAAAACATTAAGATAAGCTTATTTAAATAAAGCAATTTATGTGCCATGATAAAAATTTTCTAAGCCATTGATATTGATTAATTTATTAGGAGGGAAAAGGGGTAGAATGTACCAAAATTTTGGTGCCACTAATATTTCGTTGAATATCAACGGAAATTTGTATATTTTGACCCTATGGATACGGATAAGAGCTATCAACCGGAATTTGAGTCGCTTAAAGACCTCCTTTTGGACATGTCCCAGGAACGTGACGTTGGGGTTCTGCTGCGAATGATCGTGGAGCGGCTCGCCGCCAGACCCCATGTGGCCCTGGCCCGCATCTGGCTCGTCAAGCCCGGTGATCTCTGTGGATCCTGTACCATGGCTGAAAAATGCGCAGACCGTAAGCATTGCCTTCACCTCGCGGCGAGTGCCGGTGACGAACGGGCGTCAGGTCCTGTGGATCGATATCGCATCCCCTTGGGTGTCGGTGCGGTGGGTCGTTTCGCAAGAATGGGAGAAAGTTGGCGTGAGGACAACGTCGCCGAGGATTCCGATTGGGTCGGGCGTCATGATTTTTCCGGGCGTCAGGGTGTTCGGTGTGTCGTTGGCAAGCCTTTGTTTTTCAAGGGTCGGGTATTGGGAGTCCTCTGCCTCTTCCTGCTCATCGCACCTGTCCGGCAAGGTCCGATCTGGTTGAGGATGATCGCGAATCATGCAGCCATTGCCGTTGCTAACTCACAGGCCCTCGAAGAAATCAATCGCCTGAAAAAGAGGCTGGAGTTGGAAAATGCCTATCTTCGCGAGGAACTCAATGATGTTCAGGCCTTTGGGGATATCATCGGCAAAAGTCCGGCCCTACTGAATGTATTGGAACAGATCGAACTGGTCGCCCCTACGGATGCAAGCGTCTTGATCTTAGGGGAATCCGGAACGGGAAAAGAACTGGTGGCAAGGGAAATCCACCGCAGAAGCCTGCGCAAGGATCGGCCGATGATCAAGGTGAATTGCGCCACCATCCCAAGAGGGCTATATGAAAGTGAATTCTTCGGCCATGTGAAAGGGGCCTTCACCGGTGCCGTCAAAGACAGGGCCGGCCGATTTCAGGCGGCTGACGGCGGGACCCTTTTCCTGGATGAGGTGGGGGAGATCCCCTGGGATCTTCAGAGTAAACTGCTTCGTGTTCTTCAGGAAGGGCGCTACGAGCGCATTGGCGAAGAAGTCACGCGGCAGGCGGATGTCAGAATTATTGCCGCCACCAACCGGGACATGAAACGTGAAACCAAAGAGGGCAGATTTCGGCAGGATCTTTTCTACCGACTCAATGTCTTCCCCATCGAGGTCGTCCCCCTTCGCCACCGAAAAGAGGATATCCCCCTTCTTGCTCCCCACTTTTTAAAGCGGGTAGCTGAAAAGATGAATCGCCCCTTGCCGGTATTGTCACGGGGGAATCTCATCCAGCTTCAGGAATATCGGTGGCCGGGGAACGTCAGAGAAATGCAGAACGTTATCGAGAGGGCGGTCATTACCTCCCGGTCGGGGCATCTTTCCTTTGATTTACCCGGTGAGTCTGTTCGCGGGCGACCGCCCCGCAATGTCCAGGCGGAATCAGGACAGGATGAACGCATAGAAGTCGTTCCGGAAGAAGAAATCCAGAAACGGATCAGGGAGAATACGTTAGGCGCCTTAAGAAAAAGCGGATGGAAGATTTATGGCCCTGGCGGGGCTGCACAACTCCTTGGCCTGAAACCGACGACGCTTTCCGCCCGCGTCAGAAAGATGAAGCTCAAGAGAGAAGAGGGGATAAAAAATTACAAGTGACTAAAGTTGCGGTGTCGCTTCGCGACCTTCATCAGAAAGCGATCACAATAAAGAGACTATTCCCTGTATCCGCGAGGGACCGGCGTCCCATCCACATAGACCCTTCTTTCTTCATCCAGGGCAAAACGCCCCCTTGCAATCATTTCCACGGTTCGGGGAAAGATCTGCCAGTCGCCCGCCTCTTTGAGGCCCTCCTGGTGTTGCGCCACGACTTCAAAAAATTTTTTGTTGTCTTTGCGCAATGTCTCCAGTGGTTCGGGAAGCGCCACCTTCAAAGGCGATGAAACCATTAGGAGAGGACCCGTGTCGACGCCTTCGTCCGTCCACAGCGTTGAAGAACACAGGGCTGATTCTCCTGCGGAAATAGCATCCAGGACGGCGCGATCTCCCACGAATCTACGGTTTCCGTCAGGCGTCAGAATGGAGAGATCGGCCGGGTGCACATTGATACATCGATTCAGGGTGATATAACTCATGTAACCCCCAAGGGCGAGGGCGTCGATGTCAAAGGCATCGACCAGCGTTCCGGCAACCTCGTCGAAGGCCTTTCTGGCGGCGAGGCCCTCCGGGGTGGCGACGGTCCTCTTGAGACTCCGTAAGGTGTGGAATGCCCGTATGTCGTAACTGAAATAGGGAATACCGTTTTCAAGGGCGATTTTTTCGCCCTGACAGGTGCCGTCGGATTTGTCACTGAAAATAAAGACGACTTCAAAGGGCGAATGTCCTTCCATCTTTGTTATCCGATTCTGCGTATCAATGAGCTTCAGGATGTTGGTGCCTGATCCCGACATGAAGGCGGCGACCCGCATGGGGCGCCCCGCCTTGTCCGGATCGAATATGGGAGTTATTTTCATCTCTTACCTCAGCGGTCATCCTCAGGAGGGTATGCTTTCCGGGAAAAGGGTTGAATCGGTCGCTTTATTTATCTATGAGCACTTCAACAGGCTTCAGGCCGTATGGGCTTCCCTGTTCGATGGCTGTCAGTACGCTCCCTCCGCCCGTAAAGTAATAGGTTTCGGGGTCGTCCAGGCCTGAAAGATAGCTGCCCGGACAAAGATTTTTCAGTTCCTGCAGGGTATCCCCGCCGCCGAAGAGTTTCATGGCCGCTTTGTTGTCGGTGATGAGGCGATAGAGGGCCTCGGACCCCTCATAGTAATAGGGCATAAGCCCCATCACCGCGTTGACAAAAATGGTCTTTGCCGAGCCGATGACCTTTTTGACCCTTCCCTTTTCCAGAGAATCGGGGTGTACATCCAGAAAATACCCGTATTTCGCGCCGGCCTTGAGGTTCTTCAGTTCCACGGTCCCGAATGTCCCTTCCGATCTTCCATCCGTGGATTCCGACTCCACCAGGTAAGGCATTTCAAGGATTTTGTGTTTGTCTTTGTCCTGTTCCACTAGCGAGGAGGCCAGGGCCTTGTCTTCTTCAGTGACGCCGGCAATGTCTACGCCGTATTTTGCAGCCAGGAAGGTGTTATATAGGAGCCCTCCCAGGATGAGATGGTCCACCTTTTCGTAAAGCGCCCTGACCGGTCCGATCTTGGTGTCGTATTTGGCCCCCGCGATGATTCCGAGAAAGGGCCTTTCGGGGTTCAATACATGATGGAGACTTGCCAACTCCCGTTGAAGCAGGTCTCCGGCATAGGATGGGAGCTCTTTGGCTACATCAAAGGTGGAGGCGTGGGGTTGCCATGATCCAAAGGCATCGTTGACAAAGAGATCGGCAAGTCCTGCAAGACCGCGAGTGAAATGTTCTCTTTCAGGACCCGTGGCCTGTTCTCCCTGGAACCAGCGGGTGTTTGGGAGGTAAATCATCCCGATTTTTCCTTGCTTCAGGTCCTCGACGGCCATTTGTATGGAGGGTTCCAGCCCTGTGATCCCCTTTTCCGGATCCGCTTTAAACTCGGGACTATAAATTTTAATGGGTAATTTTTTTTCCATATACCGCACAATAGGGATTACGGATTCCCCATCATGGCATGTGATGTTTCCCGTTTTTTTATCCCTGGGACGGCCCACATGGGTCATCAGTATGGGGCGGCCCCCTTTTTCGGCGATGACGTAAAGGGTCCCCAAAGTGGCATCGATCCGGTAGGGATCCTTGATCCTCCCGCCTTTGACCACATTATGATCCACCCGGATCAAAACGGTTTTGCCCCTCATTTCAGCCTGTTGGATCAGCCTTAATCCGGGATCCAAATTTCTTGATTCCATTTGACAAGTCCTCTCATTTCTTACATATTGAAACTCTGTCTATGGATCTCTTTAACTTGTTGAAAAATCTATCGCTTTGTCTTGACCAAAGCTATCTGAATTTTGCCTATGCTATATCCCAAAACCACACCAAGATCAATGGGAAAGGGTATGGATGCTGCACTGAAAATTCGGTAAATGTTTAGCCTTTTGCAATCATGGAGAGGTCCTGGGTCATGGCAATATCTTTTCGTTTTTGAAAAGAGATTGTCATGACCCTTCTAAAGCTGAATGCATCTAAAAAAGGTAAACAGGTACAAAAACTCAAAAGTTGATGAAGGAGTCGATAAACATGATCGTCAGAAATTTGCAGGATGAAGAAGTCTTGGAAACAACCTATATCGCCCATGGGGGCGCTATCGCACAAATGATTTTGGACAGGCGGACGCTTAAAGAGCTCGGTTTTTTGGCCATCGCCAGACTCGATAAGGGAAGGACCATAGAGGCCCACCGGGATCCTATGGAAGAGATATACTTTATTCTGAGCGGGCAAGGGGAGATGACGGTGGATGATGAGACAAGACCCGTCAAGCCGGGGGATGCCGTCTGGATCCCGACCGGTTCTTCTCACCAATTGACCAATACGGGCGACGAGCCCTTGGTGATTCTGGTGCCGGCGTCTTCCGTTTAGTGTTTGCCCCGGGAGTGCAACATTAAAGGATGGCTCGAAAAGACTTAACCTTTGACCTACCTTGGCCGATTTAGTGTATGGGCTTACCATGAGCTTGAGCCCGAATTTGATTTTCCACGGGTCGCATGGATTGATGCCTCATGTATCTTGATTATTGGAAGTTTAGGGAATACCCCTTTGAAAACGTTCCTGATCCCCGTTTTTTTTATTTTTCCCGGTCCCATAGAGAGGCCCTGACGCGCCTGCTCTATGCTGCGAAAATGAGAAAGGGGGGGGGCATGTTGTCCGGTGAGGTCGGTTGCGGCAAGACCACCCTGGCCAAGGTCTGCATACAGGAATTGCCGGAGGAGAAATTTGATATTGGTCTCATCATTAACCCCAAGCTGGAATCCACGGACTTCCTGCAGGAAATTCTCTACCAGTTCGGCATCACCGATCTGCCGGAAACAAAGGGTCAATGTCTTCGTCTCCTGAACGAAAAAATGCTCAATAACAGGCATGAAAACAGGGAGACCCTGTTGTTGATCGATGAAGCCCAGCTTCTGAACGGGGAGACCCTGGAGGAAATCAGGCTCCTTCTCAACTTTCAACTGAATGATCGCTTCCTGATGACTGTCATTCTCCTGGGGCAGCCTGAGTTGAGCAAGAAAATAAGAAACATTGAACAACTTAACCAAAGAATAGCCATAAAATACCATGTAGATCCATTTACATTTGATGAAACGGCAGGTTACATTTTTTTCAGACAAAAGAAGGCGGGAAGAGAGAACAGTGCTTTCAGCCCTGAAGCCGTCGAAAGGATCTATGATTACTCCAAGGGAGTGCCGAGGAAAATAAACAATCTTTGTGATTTGTCCTTGCTGATTGGATCCAGCAAGAACAAGCAAATCATCGATGCAAATATCGTGGAGAGTATCATTCATGATGGTTCGCTTTTCTGATATCGTAAGAATACGGGATAAGGCATCGAAGGATGAAAGCCCGACCGAGAGCCGTTCCGATGACCAGATATGGTTTAGTGAGTTTGATATCCTGAAGATGCCGAGGGAGGAATCTTCGGGTGAAAAAGAGGCCCTGTCCGGGAGGGATCTACGGGAACCGGCCGTGGTTTCCTATTACAGGAGTCTAAAGGGAAAGGCCCAAGACATCCGCGAACAGGTGAAAGAGGATCTGACGCTTAGCCTTTCAGCCATTTTGGACGACCTTCGCTATATCATTGACAATCATCTTATCGATGAGATGTACGACTATGCCATGTGCGCCACTGAAGACGCAGGAGAGAGGTATTCACATCCGCTGGATGTGACCTTCGTCGCTCTGAGGATGGCCCAGGGTATGGGATATGACGCCGGCAACCTTTTGGATCTCGGCCTTGCGGCGTTTCTTGAAAACGTCGGAATGTACAGGGTTCCTGATGCCATACTCGGTAAAGAGGGCCCGCTCGACGAGCAGGAAATGGCCGTGATCAAGGGACATCCTGAAACGAGTCGCCAGATTCTATCCAAGTTGGGAGAAGACCATCAATGGCTTGCGGATGTCGCCCTCGAGATACACGAACGATCGGACGGGTCGGGTTATCCAAAGGGGTTGAAAGGGAATGAGATCTCTGAGACAGCCTCCATTATCGGATTGGCGGATACCTATGTGGCCATGATCAAGCACAGGCCGTATCGGGATAAATATTTGCAAACGGACGCCATCAAACTCATTATCAAAGAAGAAAAGGGTCTTTTCCCTGTGAAGGTATTGAAGGTTTTCCTGGATCATATTTCCCTTTTCCCCGTGAACACCCTGGTGCGATTGAACAATAAATCCATCGGACGTGTCGTATCGACGGACCATAACCAGCCCCTGAGGCCGATTATTGAACTCATCTGCGACGGTCATGGTACCAAATTAAAAGACCGCCAGGTGATCAGGCTGTGCGACAATCCTCTGTTGCATATCGCAGAGAGCATCGACGAAAGGGCCCTTGCGGATCAATCATTCGGCGACTGAATCCCTGGTGCGCGACCCCGGCGTCACGCGTCAGGGGGCTGCACAAAAAAGGGCCGTAACAATTTCCTGAAAAAACGCATGCAGGACGGTACGGGGGTCCATAGAGACCTTTGAAAGATGTTCAATTTTGTTCAAGGTCGAGGAAGGCGAAAATTTTAACCGCAGGAATACATTTCGTATTTTGAGGATTACAATTTGAGCCTGACGCCGCTATTGGGCAAAAGGGGGCGTTTTTCAAAGGTCTCCCATCAAAGGCCATTGCTTTGTCCAAGTACAGCACAAGTCTCAGAGATGTTTGGCGCATTGTTAAAAAGAGAAGATTTATCTTCCTTCTCGGCCCGCTGATCCTTGGGGTCGCCGGTGCCCTTTTTTCCATTCTAAACGCCCCTCCTCCCCTTTATTCTGCTGTCTGTAAGATTCAATTTGATAGAGAACTTCTTTCTGAAGGCCTGCCGTCATTTTCCGGCGTTGATCCTGTTGATGCTCAACTGCCCGGCATCAGAAGCTATGCCGTGATCAGAAAGGCCGCCGAAAAAATGGGCCTCATGACCTTTGAGGACCCCTCCGACGCCAGGCTTGTCTCGCGCCTCGAAGCCCTTCGGAGCAAGGTATCGGTTCAGAGAGAACCGTCGAGCGACCATGCAGACATTAAAGTGACGGATCCGAACCCGGATGTTTCCCGAAAACTTGCGAACACCATTGCTTTGATATTCCTGGAATACCACGCCGGGAACCGGACAAGGCATATTGCGGCATCTATTGAAGGCATTGACGCCCAGTTGCAGGAGGTGCAGCAGAAACTCGGGGAATCCCGGAAGGCCTTTGAGACCTTCAGTCGGGACAACCAATTGCTTTCGATTGAACTCCAGAGTGAAACCCTGCTGAAGGAAGGTCGGGACACAAGGGAGCAGTTGCGAAGACTTGCCGAAGATGAAAGGGAACTGGGCCGCGTTCTTTCGCGTTTGCGGCGATTTATCAAAAAACCCTCTGGACCTTACCAAAGTTTTTATACATCCAAGGCTACCGACCAATATCTGAGTCTGAACAGCGCCCTTGGGAACCTGACTTCCAAGCAGGACAGCACCGGGCAGAGCCCCGGTATTATGAGAACGGCCAAAAAAATGGCGGGCCTCTTGAGTCGCCGGATCAGCGACCTTCGGGAAAGCATGAGCGTTCTGGAGGAGGATGTCCGGAAGAGCGATCAAAAAACCGAAGCCCTTTTGGAACAAAAGCTGAAAATCGAGCAACTGAAGAAACGGATCAAGGCCGATGAGGAGATGGTCGGCCTTTTGGAGCGAAGAAAGAGGGAACTTTTAATCAAAAGTTCGAATAGGTCAGGGGCCGTAACCGTTGTCAGACCGGCCCTCTTGCCGAAGACACCCGTAAACCCTCCCGGCACCTTTAGAGCGGCTCTCTACGGGATCCTCATCGGTTTGTTCCTTGCGTTGGCGGGAGCCTTTATTCTGGAGGCCTTTGAGTCCTCATCGGGGGCCATCGAAGACGTGGAGAGAGGCCTGGGTCTACGGGTGCTGGGGGTCGTTCCGAAGATGGGTTCCGAGGGTGAACGAGTGCCCGAAAAGGGAAAACCCGAGGCAGGAAGCAAAACCGGCCAGGGCAGGCTGATGGAAATTCTTGCGGCCCATTACTTCCCTGATTCGGCGATCGCCGAAAATTTTCGTCTGATACGGACCCGGATACTTTCACAGGGGGAGGCAAACAGCACAAAGACCGTTGTCGTGACAAGCGCGTCTCTTGAAGAAGGGAAAACCCTTGTGGCCGTCAATCTGGCTGTGACTGCGGCCCAGTCAGGCATGAAGACACTTCTTGTCGAAACCGATTTAAGGCGACCTGTCCTTGCCGGTATTTTTCAAATCGAGACGTCCCCCGGATTTGTAGAAGTCCTTGTCGGCGACACCCCATGGGAAACCGCAGTGAAGACCGTGACACACCTCATGATGGGAAAGATGACACCGGATGAGATCATGAAAACTCCCGGCCTGGACAACCTGCATATCATCACTAGTGGGGACGTGCCGTCCAATCCTGCCCCCCTTCTGGAATCGGATCGTCTGGTCGATTTTATCAAAGAGATCGAATCTTCCTATGATCTCGTGATTTTCGATGCACCGCATGTTCTTGCCTGGAACGATGCGACCATCCTGGCCACAAAAGTGCCTGCAGCCCTGCTGGTTTATCGCGTGGGTGAAGTATCGAAACGCCTTTTAAGGAGAGCCGTGGCCCAGCTCGAACAGGTCGGGTGTCGTCTTCTCGGTGTGATTCTAAACGGCATCAGGCCCGAGATCAGGCCGGTTCGGAGCCTGCAGGCATATGACGGATTTCCATCTGTCTCCGATAAACGTCGAGGCCCTTCAGTGTTCGATGTCGGGAATTCGGATACCCGATCGGTTGGTGGCGGCTCTATAGGTGCTGCGCAGGGTGTCTCGCAGGGAGAGGGGACCCTTGATCAGGAGAAAATGGAGGGAAAACCCTTTACCCCGAGGTTGATCCATATCCTGGTTGCACTTCTTTTCTTGGGTGTGGGCCTTTTGTGGCACAGTGGTCTCATCGATCCCCTGTGGCAGTCGGACTCGGGGAAAAAAGCGGCGGTCCTTGAAAAATATAAAATGCCGGAAGATCCCCCTTCGGAAACCCGGGTCGTAAAACCCGTGGAAAGGATTCGGAAGACCCCGCTTCCCGATGAAACGCAGCCGGAAGTCGTGAAGCCGGAACGGACACCCTCTGAGGTCACAACCGTCGTGCCTCAAACCGTTCCTCCACCGGTAGAACCCGAAAAAGCAGAAGAAGCGCTTGTCGAGGAAAAGTCGGTTTTTTCACCCTATGCCCTGTATTTGGGATCCTTTCGCACCATGAAGCGTGTAAAGAGAGCCGTTTCCCTTTACCGTGAGCAGGGCCTGTCGGTCTACTGGGTGCGGGTCTATTTTAAAGAGAAGGGCCTGTGGTACAGGCTGTATGCCGGCCACTTCGAAAATGCCGCGGATGCCAGGCAATTTATGCGGCAGCATGCACTCGACGAAGCCGAGATAAAGCATACCCGATACGCCAATCTGATCGATGACTCTTCAGTTCCCGATGACCTCGGCGATCGAATCGAAACATTGGAAAGCAAAGGCTACGCGCCCTATGTCATCGGCACCCCCGGCGGGCATGACCGTCTCTATGTGGGAGCCTATCTCACACGTCAGGGAGCCGAGAGACAGAATCGGGATCTTGAGGCCGACGGTATTGCCGGCCAAGTGGTTGAGAGATGATCCTTTTGTCTTGCCATCACTCCCTGTATTTTCTATGATTCTTTCCGTAAATCATGAGGTTCGATAACGCTTCTCAAAGGAGGAAAGAGATGGAAAAAATAGAGATCGTCCTGGCCCGTGAGATCCTTGATTCAAGAGGCAACCCCACGGTGGAAGTGGATGTGGGTCTCGAGGATGGGGCTTTTGGTCGAGCTGCTGTGCCGTCGGGCGCATCAACCGGTAAATATGAGGCCTTAGAACTCCGGGACAAAGCCAGAAAAAGGTATGGAGGCAAAGGCGTTGAAAAGGCCGTACAGAACGTCAACGAAATCATCGCCCCGGCTATCATGGGTATGGATGCTACGGATCAGCGCTTTTTGGACAAAACACTCATCGAACTGGACGGGACACCGACCAAGAAAAATTTGGGGGCGAATGCCATTCTTGGGGTCTCCCTGGCCGTGGCCAGAGCGGCGGCGGATTCGCTCTATCTGCCTCTTTACAGGTATATCGGCGGCACCAACGCCTGCCGGTTGCCCATGCCCATGATGAATATCATGAATGGCGGCCTCCATGCACCGAACAATGTCGACCTCCAGGAATTTATGATCATGCCCGTGGGAGGAAAAACCTTTAAAGAAGCCTTTCGGATCGGGGCGGAGGTGTTTCACGGGTTGGCCGGCGTCTTAAAAGAGAAAGGGCTTTCTACCGCCGTCGGGGATGAAGGGGGATTCGCGCCGGACCTCAAGTCCAATGAGGAGGCCGTGGAGATGGTCCTCGCGGGAATCAAAAAGGCCGGCTACCGTCCGGGAAAGGATGTGGTTCTGGCTCTGGATCCGGCCTCTTCTTCTTTTTTTGTGAAGGGTAAATATGTATTTTCAAAGTCCGACCAGTCCAAACTGAGCTCCGATCAAATGATTGACTTCTATGAGGACTGGATCGACCGATTTCCCATTTTTTCCATTGAAGACGGTCTTGCCGAAAATGACTGGAAGGCTTGGACAAAGATGACCGAGCGACTCGGCGGCCGACTTCAAATCGTCGGGGACGATCTTTTTGTGACGAACACTGAAAGGATCACAAGGGGAATCAAAGAAAAGGCCGCCAACGCGGTCTTGATCAAGCTCAACCAGATCGGAACCCTTACGGAGACCCTTGACGCCATCGAAATGGCTCACAAGGTTGGATGGCGGGCGGTCATTTCCCACCGTTCGGGAGAAACAGAAGACAGCTTTATCGCCGATCTGGCTGTGGCCACGGGGACCGGGCAGATAAAAACCGGCTCTCTCTGCCGCTCGGAACGAGTGTGCAAGTACAATCAGCTGTTAAGGATCGAGGAAGAACTCGGGGGGGCGGCCGAATTCGGTTGGCCCTATTAATTCGCTGTTAAAAACCTGGTCCTTGGGGCGAGTCGAAGATCCCGTTTTGCGGGAGTCAGAGACAGTTGGTTGTGCCGGAAAAATAACCTGGAATGTTAAAGTATTGGAGTATTGGAAAAATGACAGGCAGCCGTATGATGCTTAAAATGGCGGTCATGGCATGCTGCCTTAGCCGTTAGGTTTGTTTTTCCATCACTCCATCATTCCAGTCCCGCTGAAGACGGGATCTCCGACGCGCCAACACTCCGGGAGTCTTGAAATTTAAATAATATAAAACCCCTTAAGGGTTAGCCCAAAGCCGGGCCCTCTGGACACGAATTCTTTACTCACTCGTAACTTTAAGACTCAGGTCGCCCCACTCATACTGAATGACGGCGACCAGGGTCTGGGCGGCTGTCTCGGCCCGAAGGATTCTATGGCCCAGGGATGCAGGTGAAAAACCGGCGTCAAGGGCCAGATCGATTTCATGGGATGTAAAGCCGCCCTCAGGCCCCACGATTCCCAGGACCTTCTTTGCAGGACCGGTTTCGGAAAGAAGCCCTTTCAGATCCCTCGTTTTTTCTCCCTCCCAAAGGATGACCTTGAAGGCCTCTTGCCCCTTCAGCCGGGCGATGAGGTCCCGGAACGGGAATAATCTTCCGATTTCTGCGGGCACAGATCTGTCGGACTGTTTGGCCGCGTTTCGTGCAATCTCCCGCCAGTGTCTTGATTTCGCATCAAAGCCCGATTGATCGAGCCTGATGGCGGTCCGGTCGGAAATGAAAGGCATTATCCGATGGACACCAAGTTCCGACGTCTTCTGGATCAGATAATCCATTGGGCGTGACTTCAGGAGGGCCTGGCAGAGCGTGATATCAAGGGGGGAAGCAGGCGGTGACGGGATGGATTTTTCAAGGACGACACGGACTTCCTTTCGGTGACAGGATTCGATGGCCACCTCGTATCTGGCCCCTGTGCGATCCATGAGGATAAACCGATCACCCGGACCCATGCGCATGACCCTGAGGATATGCCCGGCTTCTGAGCCTGTGATGGTATGGATCCCGTTTTGAGGGCAAATGTTTTCGACGTAAAAACGCTTCACTGTTTGAGGTTCCGCTGGTTTTTGAATGGAGCCGTTACGATTATACCCCTTTTTTTACCAGCATACAAGCCCACTCCTTTTCATAAAGCACCTCTACCGTTTTCAAGCCATGCTGTGGGAGGAGGGTCTCCACCCGGGTCACCTGTTCCCGGAGAATGCCGGAGAGGATAAGTATGCCGTCCTGTTTCATCACAGGGGGAAAATAGGGCAACAGATCTACGATCGTTCCCAGGATCAGATTGGCTACGATCATATCAAAGCTTTCATCAAGGGACTCAAGAAGTCCGGATGAGAGCTCTATTACCGCGGATTGGACATTTAGCGAAAGATTCCTACGGGCCCACCGCAAGGCCTCCGGGTCAGTATCAATCGCCAAAATCCTGGAGGCCCTGAGCCTGGCGCCATAAAGGGCGAGAATTCCGCTGCCCGTCCCTACGTCGAGCATAGACCAGGACCCGGCCAAAGGGGCCTTTTCCATGGCCCTGAGGCACATCCTGGTGGTCGGGTGTTGGCCCGTCCCAAAAGCGGGACCCGGATCGATTCGGAGGACCTCTCCTTTAGTTGACTTTGGGATCGGCTCCCAGGCTGGAAAAACCTTCAAGTTCGGAGTGACGCGATCGGGATGAAAGAAGCGCCGCCAGTTGTGCCCCCAGTCCTGGTCCTGGAGGTTGCGGAGTCTCAATTTGGATGAGTGGACTTCGGAAAAAATACCCTCAAGTTCCGTGAGGAATCCGTTGATGCGATTTCGGAGGTTTTCGGGGTTTTCCCTGAACGGCCAGTATGCCTTGAGGGTATGCCCGGTAAAGTCCTCGGAGACCAGACCTTGGCATCCGAGACCAAAAAGAAAGGCACTCAATGCCTCATGGGCGACCGGATCGATGTCAATGGCAATTTCCAGCCATCCGGTGTGCTTGGGGGAGGATAGGGGCACAACCATTTACCGTCCCGCATAGAAAATAAAAAGCCCCCGCCCTGAGGACGGAGGCATGTGATGCTCAATTACGCTTTATTGAATATATAGTTGATTTGTCCGTTAGGAAGCGGGTTGGTGACGGTTTTCAGTTCCATGCCCACTTCGATATCGTCGTCCGTCAAGTCCTTTGACAGTCTGCCGAAGACCTTGTATTCACCATAGTCCAGAAGGGCGATGGTGTAAGGTAGATCGCCTTCGAAACCGACCGGACCGTATTCCAGTTTGCTGTATGACAAGAGCTTGCCCGTCCCGGCGACCTCAACCCATTCCATGTTGCTGGTGAGGCACTGATAACAATCGGCCCTGGGGGGGAAGAATATGAGCCCACAGTCTTTGCATTTGGTGGCCTTGACCTTACCCTCATTCAGGAAATTCATGAAGTCATTGGTCTTCGAGATACCGGTAAAGCTTACTGTTCCAAATTTCTTAAATCGATCATCTACTTCTTTTTTTGCCATGTTAATCCCTCCCGAAGATAGTGACATTTCCATAAAGGCCCACACCACCGATGTTATGGACCAATCCGATTTCAGGATCCTTGACCTGCATCTCTCCCGCCTCACCTCTGAGCTGGAGCGTAATGGTTCGAATCTGTGATCCGCCGGTCGCGCCGATCGGGTGACCCTTAGAGAGCAAACCACCGTCCACATTGACCGGGATCCTCCCCTCTTTATAGGTCTCTTTGGCCCCGATCAGGTCCTTGCCTTCTCCGGGCTTTGCAAATCCCAAATTCTCATAGGCCATCATCTCGGCAATGGTGAAACAGTCATGGACCTCGGCCACGTCGATGTCATTCGGCGTGACGCCGGCCATTTCATAAGCCTGCCTTCCGGCCTCTTCTCCAACCGTCAGGCCGGTAAAGAGTTCCCTGCCCGCCATATTGACCGCCGTAGAGGCCGCACCGATGCCAAGGATCCAAACCGGCTTTTTGCAGAAGGCCTTGGCTTTCTCTTCATTGGCGACGATCACGCACGAGCTGCCGTCGGCGTTTGCGCAACAGTCTCCCACACGTAGGGGGCTGGCGACGGGGCTGGACATGGTACTGGCAGGATCAGAAAACATATCCATGGTCACCGCCTTGCGATAGACGGCCTTTTCGTTGATCTGGCCGTAGGTGGCCGCCTTTACCCGGATGCGGGCGAGGTCTTCGGAAGTGGTGCCGTACTTGGCCATGTGCGCCCTGGCATACATGGCATAGTATGCGGGCATCATGGTTCCGAAAGGGCTTTCCCACTGGATGTCCGCCCCGCGGCCCATTCTTTCCTGGGATTCAGCGGATGTAATTTCGGACATCTTTTGAAAACCCTGGACCAGGACCACGTCATGAAGTCCGGATTTGACCAGGGCATAGGCCAGCTTCAGACCGGTACTGCTCGATGAGCAGAGGGTTTCCACATAAAAAGTGGGCTGGGGTGTGAGTCCCAGATATTCGGCCATGACACCGGCCGGGGACCTTTGTTTGTCATATTCAGGGGAAGAACAGATGACCGAGGCATCAATGTCCTTTACGGATATTTGAGCATCCGCCATCGCTTCCTTGAATCCCTCAAAAGCCAGCTCCCTGATCGAGCCGGGGTACCCTCTTACAAAGGAACTCTGGCCAACGCCTATAACTCCTACCTTTCCCATAAAATACCTCCCGATTTATGTCTTTCAGATTTGAAGATTTTGCCGGAGAGACCCCCCTATCAGGAGCATTTTCCTCAGGAGCGCCCATTTCGCTGGCAGCAATTCAAAATAATACAAAAAACCCACAACAGGTGATGCGAAAGTATAGGGAAAGATCCAGGCAGGGTCAAGAAATAAAATGGCTACAATGTGGCTACATCATATCACTCAAATTCTTCGGATTCCTCGGAGGGGAAAAATAGACCCAGAAATCCCGCCTTGATCAGATCGGGGTCCTCATGAAGAAGGGTTTCTTCCGCCTTCTCTCTGAACACGAGTGACCGGGCCTCCATTTCAGACAGCTTTTGATCGACGCCCGTTTCCTTCAGGATCGTTTTGATCTGGTGAAAGATGGCTTCGCTTCCATAGAGGCGGGTGCCCTCATGAAGGATTTTGCAGGCAACCATATGTTTGAAGGTGTCGAATCGGACCTGGTCACGAACCCGTTTCAGATCTTTGACCACATAGTCGATCTCTTCACGGAGATGGGGGGCGATCAGGAGTCTATATTTTTCCTGATAGATGGCCTCGTCGAGTCTTTTCATCTGGGTCGTCGGAAGTTCGTCGTCCACAATCACGATAATGTCCATGTCGCTTCCATTGACCATCTTACCCGTACTCCTTTCAGGGCGGGGAGCGTCATGGGCCATGTTGTAGACGATGTCACCGGCCAGGATAAAACATGTATGCTCCATCAGGGCGTCTTCCTGAAAAAGGTCGGCCAGTGAGGAGATGACACTATAGGCCAGGTTGGATTTTGACGTGCTTATGGTTTCGATATGTTGGAGGACATCATCCGCCTTTCGATTTAGAGAGAGAGGGTTATCCGGCAGGCCGATGACGGAATAGGTCAGAAATTCCCTCAAGATGGAAGGAGAAAGACGGGCATAGCCCTGAATCCTCCGATCCAACCTCAGATAACGGGTTCCAAGGGTTTGGACCACGATGCGATTGGAGGCCTTGCAGGTACGCCAAAGGAGGAATTCGTTTTCGTGAAGGGCATTCAGGAGTTCCTGCCCGGTCAAGGGGCCTTCGCGGTTTAACAATCTGATGATTTTTTGTTCCATAATATAGAAAGAATGAGCGTTCATGGTCATGGCAATATCTTTTCGTTTTTGAAAAGAGATTGTCATGACCCTTCTAAAGCTGAATGCGTTTCAAAGAACTAAACACTTGTGATTTTATTTGCACTAATGGTCACGCAAGAAATGATCCGTTTGCTGTTCAACGAGTTCTTTCAGTCTTAGGGCCTCTTTCATTGGGAGCCTGGTGCGATGGAGTGACAGCCTTAAAAAATCGCAAAAACGAGGGTCAAGATCCAGCTGATGAACGGGAAGGCCATCGGCGGCATGACCTGTTTCGTGACTGAGCCGTGTCGATAATTGCGCTGAAAGGTGTTCAAATGCCTCTCTGAAACCTGGGCGTTTCAGGCGTGCGACGTTACCCCTCTTTGTCAACCTGTCCAGGAGGTAGGCATTGGCCCTGGGCCGGAGATGCGTTTTGAAGAAGGGATAAGCCTCGAAAAAAGATGCAACGGTATAGGGCTTACCCTTCTCCTTTGCGGCGACTAGGCCGAGAAGGTCTTCCCCCCAGCCCATGAGGCCGAAGAGGGGGTTGAGACTCGGGCTGGAGTAGGCAAAGCTGTCTAGACCGTCGGCCAGTTGAAGCCAGAAAGCCTGCACTTCAATCTCCAGCCTGGAAAAGACCTTGGCTTCGGGGCAGGTTTCCCTTCGGCATTTTTCTCCGTAATCCACCCGGTGCCGTAAATCAATCCCTGCATTCCGAGACGGATGGAGCAAACAACCGATGCGCTTGTATTCCTTGTCCAGATAGCCGAGCGCCCAGCAGCTGAATCCGGTGATGGGGACGACCCTGTCGTCTTTGTCGTCGAATTGACGGGTGTTTTCCCTGAGAATCCTCCTGATGATGTTTCGATACGGTTGGTGTTCATAACCGGCCGGTCGTATCGGCGGGCAGCAGGCAAAACAGGTTTTTTCATCGTCGGGAGAACATAGTGTCATAGGTGTCTTTGTCATCGGCTATCGCATCGGAGACCGGAGGACCTGTCCGACCTCCCGGAAACGGGCCTTGGCAGACGTCGATCCGGAATGATTTCTGCTAAAAAGTCTCCGCCTTTGGTGGAGGACCATGAGAGGTTCCACCGACCCTGAGTGGTTGACCTGGTAAGATTCGACGTGGTGTCATCTCAAGGGCGGAGATCTTTTTGTTCGTTCAAAGGCTCCCGGGCTGCTGTTTTATGCGCCTTATCCACGGGGGACACCGACCCCCTCCCCATTCTCCTCGCTTATGCTCGGAGCTGGGGCTTCCCCCATGGATAAGACGCTAAAACAGGGCGCCCTCCCGCCGCTCACTTCCAAAAAGATCTCCGCTCTTGAGCGCCCCCTTTCAGGGAGCCTCCTGAGCTTACCCTCTATGCGGGCGGTAAATGCGTTTTTCAGCTTGGAAATACGCCACAATATTTGCGAATCGAAGGGCTTAGGTCTCCTCCTCCTGAAAAGGTTTCGAGATCAGACGGCTTCTGCGGCGCCTTGCCAGGTCCCTCTTGTCCACCACCTGGTCGGACTCGTCAATAATCTCACGGCCGAGTATCTCTTCAAGGATGTCTTCGAGAGAAATAAGCCCTGAAAGCCCGCCATACTCATCTAAAACAACGAAGAGCTTTTCTCTTGTGTCCATAAAATCCATCAGGACGTTATTCAGTGTGGCGGTCTCGGCAACAAAATGTACCGGCCTCATGAGGCTTGTCAGGGTCTCTTCATATTTGTCTTCGGCAAGGTCGATAAAGAATTCTTTGGTCAGGACGATCCCCACGATGTCTTCGTTGTCTTTATCGTAGACCGGAACACGGCTGTGTTCCCACTTCAGGGATTTTTGGTTCACTTCCTTTAAGGTCAGATGCTCACTGAGAGAGAAGATGACGGTTCGAGGCGTCATGACGTCTTTGACCATTCGTTTTTCCAGGGAGAGGATATTGTCGATCACAATTTCCTGATAGGGCTTGATCGCCCCCATTCTCAGGCTCAGGCGGGCCATGGTTTTTAACTCATCGGACGAAACAGACTCTTTGGGCCTGTCCCTGGAGATCAGTTTGGTCACGTGGCCGCAGAGCCAGATAACCGGCGTCATGACTTTGACGAGCCACTTGAGGGGCAACGCCACGGTGGGCGCGAGCGACTGGGCATAAACCACGCCGGCGGTTTTTGGAATGACCTCTGAAAGGATCAGAATGGCCAGGGTAAAGAAGGCCGAGAAATAGCCCAGCCATTGGTTCCCGAACACGGCCGTCGCTGCGGAGCCCGCAACGGCGGCGCCTGCGGTATTGGCGATGGTATTCAGGGAGAGAATAGCGGTTATGGGGCGTTCCACATTTTCCCGAAGTTCTTTCAGAAGTCGTCCACTCCGTTTTTTTTTGTGAACCAGAGTCTCGATATATCTCAGCGGTGTGGAATAGAGCACTGCTTCAAAGAGTGAACAGGCGGCGGAAATGACGATCGCAAAACTTACGGCAAGGATCAGCTCAAACATGTTCAAGAGACCTCCCGAACCAGAGAACTCCGGATACTTCAAGCAGGTGCGAGTGTCCGGAGGTAAAAGTCATATTGAGACCAAGACAGTTTATTCATTGCTAAAAACCTGGTCCTTAGGGCCAGATCAGAGCCAATTGGCGCAGCCGGAATAAATTGACCGGGAATATTGGAATGTTGGAGTATCGGGGAATTGGAAAAATGACAGGCAGCCGTGAGATTCCCGAAATGGCGGTTATGGAATGCCGCCTTAGCCGGTAAGAAGGTTTTCTCATCACGTCATTACTCCATCGCTCCAGTACTCCGGGAGTCTTAAAATTCCATTAAGATAAAATCTCTTTGGGGTTAAGACAAAGCCGGGCCCTCTGGACTCCATTTTTTTAAAAACTAATGGTCTTCCATTTTTACGGCATTCAAGAGTTCCTCCGGCCTGTTTACATTGAAAAAGGTCTTTAATTGGGGGTCGTAACCCCTGATCTCCTCTTCCTCCACATATCGCACGCGTATTCGGTCGTAACATTTAATGACTTGATATTCTTCGGCTTCAATGGCCGTTTTAATGAAAGGCAGGCAGGACTTGCAGTATAGGGCGTTAAGAGGTTCTATCTTCCAGCCTACTCTCGGCACAACGGCATCATAATCATTTACGATCCGAATCATATGACGGACCAGGTCGGGGTTAATAAAGGGCATGTCGCACGCGACGAAGAAACCGGCAGGATCCGACATGCCGTTTAGACCGGTATAAATGCCTCCAATGGGGCCCAGGCCCTTGATGAGATCTTCGAACATGGGGATTTGGAGATAGGCATATTCTTTAGGCGTGTTTGTCACGAGGATCAGGCGTGGAAAGACGGAGGCCAAGACCTGGACGACCCTATCGATGAGCCGCATTCCCTTCATTTCAGCAAACGCTTTATTCGTGCCGTAGCGACTGCTTTTCCCGCCGGCCAAAATAACACCTGTCATCCTATCGGGCGTTAAGTGGTTTTTTTTTGAAGGCTTACCTGTTTCGATCATCATAGAAGTTGAGTGGTTTTTGTGAATATCTTTGGATTTATAAAGGAGAGTGCCCTAAGTGGTCATTTGCATAATTACTACACAGTATTCGTTATCGTATTTGTGAAAACCTGTCCTTAGTTTCCAGGATATGAGGAGGTCCATTTATACACAAATCGGAACGAACCGTCACTAAAAAACCTGTGCGACCAAGAACACGGGGAAATAATTGGAGCAATAGGCCTGATTATTGACATCTCCCCTATTTGATGAAAGGATTTTGACCGAAAAGATCGCGTGTATCCGTCCGAGTATCACCTGCTGATGAGGACATCGAGGCCATGGAAGACACCTTACCAAAAATAAGAGGGGACCTGGAGTTTATTCCGGTCCGGCATGAAGGCCGACAACTGATTCTCATTCGGGACCATCTGGGCCTGGTTCAGGAAGGGCGGGCCGTCCCCGTTTCCCTGTACCAGGTGATGGCCCTTCTGGATGGGACCCGGGAGGTCAGGGACATTCAGGCGGCGTTGATAAGAGAGCAGGGCGGGGTTCTGGTAGGCCTGGAGGAAGTCGCAGGACTTCTGAAACAGCTTGATGAGGCCTATTTCCTTGATTCAGAAAGGTTTCGTAGCACGAGGGGTAAAATCATAGAAGACTTCAGTGCCATGGGCGAGCGTCCCTGTTCCCATTGCGGAAAGGCCTATCCGAACGACCCTTCGGAACTGGGCCGCCGTCTGGATGAGATCCTGGTTGGCGTGCCCGCGGAAGGCAGTCAGGGTCGAAGGGTGACGGCCTTTGTCGCTCCCCACATCGATCTTTCCGTGGGCCGGCAGGGCTATGCCGCGGCCTATCGACATGCCCGCGATTCGGCGCCCACGCGTGTGGTGGTGCTGGGAGTGGGTCATCAGATGGAAAACGATTTTTTTTGCCTGACAGCGAAGGACTTTGAGACGCCTTTGGGTGTGGTCCGGACCGATAAATCCGTGGTCGAAAATTTGACCCGGGCAGGGGGAGACATTGTCGCTCCGAACGATTTCGCCCATCGGTCGGAACATTCCATCGAATTTCAGTTCCTTTTTTTGCAGCATGTATTGGAAGAGGTCTCGCTGAAGGTCGTACCCGTGCTTTGCGGGTTTCTCCAGGCGTGTCTGTCGGATTACAGCAGACAGGCCTATCTCGAACGGGCGAAACCTTTCCTGGAAACCCTGGCCGATGTTCTGGCGGACCGGACGGAGGAAACGCTCATTATAGCCGGCGTCGATTTCTCTCATGTCGGACCGAAATTTGGTCATGACCGGCCCGCAACTCAGCTGACCGACGAATCAGAGGCCCATGACAGGAGGCTGATGGAGGCCCTTTGTGCCCTGGACGCGGATCAGTTCTGGGAAGAGTCCCGGAGAGTGAATGATCAATTCAATGTCTGCGGGTTTTCCGCCCTCGCCTGTCTGTGTGAGGTCCTGCCGGCGTCAGATGGGAAGGTCCTCCATTATGAGACATGGCATGAGGAACCAACCCGGTCGGCCGTCAGCTTTGGGGCGATGCTCTTTGAAGAGAAGTGAATCTTGCACGGAGAAATCTGGCGAGCTGAGAGAATGTCGGCTTTGGTCATGGAAATATCTTTTCAAAAACGAAGGGCTAGCGGGAAGCTCGATGAAAACGGGGCAACGAGGGCGGCGATGAACCTCGGGTAGAAAACGCTCAGGCAAAGGCGTGCATGGCAAAGGTGGGAGAGGCGCTTCGACCGCCTTGGCGAAGTCCTTATGCGGCTTCCCGGGCAACGTTTTTTTCGTTTTTGAAAAGAGATTACCATGACCCGTCCATAGCTGAATGCACAGCAAAATATCCAACCGCTGACATGAAAATGTTTGACCTTCAGGGTTCTGGGTTCAGCGTTCAAGGGTTGAGAGAGGTTAAGGAGTGCTCATCCGGAAACGACCATTCCCGGATTCGCGCGAACGGCTGTCAGCGGTCAGCCATCAGCAAAAGCCATGAAGAAACAAACCATTAGGCTGAATGCTGATAGCTGACCGCTGAACGCTCCATCCGGAAATCATGTCTTTTGGATGGAAATTAAGGAACAAATAATGACAGGAAACTTTAACACTAAACCCTTTGGGCCCTTTGCGTCTTAGTGGTTCAAATAGAGACTCACTCCCTTTCACAGAGTTCCATGAGAACCCCATTGGTTTCCTTGGGGTGAATGAAGGCAATTTTGGCCTGGCCCGCTCCCATCCTCGGATTTTTGTCGATCAGGCGGATACCTTTAGCCTTCAGCTCTTCCAGGGCCTCGGCCAGGTTTTCGACCCTGAAGGCGATGTGTTGAATGCCTTCCCCCCGGTTTTCGATATACCTTGCGACCGGTCCGTCAGGCTCCGTGGATTCCAGCAATTCCACTTCCGTATCGGTTATGGGAATGAAGGCGACATTGATTTTTTGCTCCGGAATTGTCTCTATGCCCTCGATCCGGAGCCCGAGCACGTCGGTATAGAATTTGCCCGCCCCGGCGATTTTGTTGACCGCAACCCCGATATGATCGATACAAATAATTTTCATGTCGTCTTTCTCCCTGTCGGTCTAAATCCACCGCCTAATTTACATGTTATGCTTTAAATTAGAATAGTTAGGATGAGTCCTGATCACCAGCAAGGTATTAGATGTAAGGCGCCGCATCGTAGATCCCGTTGCAGTGTGCGGGAGGAGTGACGACTGAGGCGTATGACCTATACGTCGCAAGGAGGAACGAACGATGGCAACGCAGCAGATGATGCCTTGCTGGTGATCAGAGTGGGTCGATCCGCTTGCGAAACGTTTATGGGTATATTATATTTGATGCATCACCATCTGAATCATGCAAGATTCAGGCAGTCCAGATCAGCCGTATTAAAAATAAGGAATGGGTCATGCAAAAGGGAATGTTTCAATTTGTGCCGGGCACCACACCTCCCGAGCCCCGGCAAAGACCGGACTTCGATGAGTTCGATGCAACGGAACTCTATTGCGCAAAATGCGGACGCGCGGTACCGGTCAGGAAGAACCTCCTCCTGATTTTGCCCGAGGGAGACAAATATGAATACACATGTCAACATTGCGGGAGCACGGTCGGAGAGAAGATCGACCGGCGAGGGCAGTTTCACAGTCTCTGACCATTTTTTGCGCAGCATTTAGCTTGATTTCCGGACGATCCCTATGCTGTCCCTGCCCATAGCATTGACGGGTGCCGAGCCGTTGTCCGTAAAAAAATTATTTAATCCATTCGGGCGGGCCGACGACGTCATACCCTCCATGTTTTATCGCCGAAATGATTTTTTCAACGGTGATTTTCTTCGGATCAAAAGTGACTCTGGTGATATGGTCCTTGTCATCGACCAAATACTTTAACACACCATCCAATTTCGACAAGATAAGACTTATCTCGCGAGCAGAGTCTGCTCAGCTGCATCCCGGGACGGTCAGTCTGACGGTCCTCGCTCCTTCCGGAATCGTCATTCCCGGCTGGCATGCCAGAACAAAAAACAGGCAGGTCATCATTAAAAGAAGAAAAGCCCTTCGCGGTTTCATGGATTACTCCTCCTTTCAATAAAAAAAATTTTTGAAATGTTATCTGCTTTTTTGTTGCAATGATGCGTGCTGAAGGGTGATGGAAAAAGAGGACAAGAAGAGTCACCGGGTAAAACACAAAAAATAGAAGGTCGAGCATTGATTAATATGTCAAACTCGTATAATGTTTCCATTATAAATCGATTGAGACCATTTATCAAGCTTTGTATGAGTTCAGCCTCTTAAAAATCAAGGTCGCTGGTCATGAAAATATCTTTTCAAAAACGATGGGCTAGGGGGAGGCTTGATGAAAACGGGGCAACGAGGGCGGCGATGAACCTCAGGTAGTCAACGCTTGGGCAAAGACTTGCATGGCAAAGGTGGGAGAGGCGCTTCGCCGCCTTGGCGAAGATCTTCTGCGACTTCCCGGGCAGCGTTTTTTCGTTTTTGAAAAGAGATTGTCATGACCCATTCACAGCTTAACTTGTTTCAAAAAAACTAAACAGTTGCCAAGCTCTTTGATTCTCATCTCTCCCCTTAGAAAATGCACGTATCGCAGTCCCAGACTCGGTTCGTAGATCTTGTTACTCATCTTACTGAAAAGGACATCCTATGAAAAAGATGATTTGGTCATGCGTCATGACGTTGCTGGCGGTTTTCATCCCCACCTCCCTTTTCGCGGGAGGCGCGGAGAATAAACACAACTTCAGCACGGAATATATCCGGACACTCAACAGAAACGCCGCCACCGATTCTGCGGATGCGGTCGTCTACAATCCCGCAGGCACGGTTCGGATGAAGGATGGATTCTACCTGAACCTGTCAGGGCAATACGCCATGAAGGAATATTCGAATACCCATCAAGGCACATCTTACGAGGATGATACCCCCAACATAATCCCCGGTGCTTTTCTCCTGTACAAAAAGCAGAACTGGGCCGCGTTTGGGGCCTTAACCGTGGTCTGTGGAGGGGGGGAAGTGGAATACGAGGACGGAACGGTCACGACGGCGGCGCTTGCCCGCAATATTATCCTCGGTTCGGGCGGGGCCTATACAACCGTCCATGACCAATACCTCGAAGGGGCGAGCTATTCTTTAGGGTACACCCTGGGGAGCAGTTATGCCTTCAATGATATCCTGTCCGTTGCGGCCGGCCTGAGATATGTCGATGCCTACAGGGAAAGGACCGGTTATGCGGTTCTCTCAGGCGCGGCGCCGAGGAAAGGGTTTTACCTCGATTACGAAGAGGAGGCCGATGGATGGGGAGGGATCCTGGGATTGAACCTCGCACTCTCGGAAAACCTTAACATCGGCATACGATACGAAACGAAAACGACGCTAGAGCTTGAAACCAAGGTGCGGCGAGATGATCCGGGGTTGCTTACGGACGGAGGAAAAACGAGACGAGATCTTCCGCCTATCGTGGCCACGGGCATTTCATGGAAGATAACGCCACGTCTGAGAGCCGAATTTGATTTTACCTATTACCAGAATTCCAAGGCCACCTGGGACGACATAGCCTTGTCGGGAGCGGATGAGACCGTAAGGGGCAATAGCTACGAGACGGGACTCGCGCTCGAATATGCCTTCAATGATCGGATCAAGGGAAGCATCGGTTACATGTACACGGATACGGGGATAACGCCGGATAATATGTCTATCGAGCAGCCTGAGTTGAACGCCCAGTCGATTGCCGCAGGGGTCATGGTCGAAGCGAGTCCCGCATTGTCATTCAATTTCGGCGTTATGCGGTCCTTCTATTCGGATGAGGTGACCAGTTCGGGGGTCTTGCTGGAAAAAGAGGTCTTTATCCTTGCCTTGGGCGTCCAGTACAGATTTTATTGATGCCGGGGCCTAAGTACAAAGATTCGCAAATATTGTGACGTGTTTTCAAGTTGAAAAGAGGATTTACCGCCCAGCCTGTCCCGTGTGCGGGACTGCGCTCAAGACGCCAAGATCGCCAAGGTGTTTTTTGATCGAATCGGAACGAACGATTCGATAAAGACGTTTCGTCCCTGATCACCGGCAAGGCATAAGATGTCTGCAAGTTGAGCTTCCGAAATCTCGCTGCAGTGTGCGGGAGGAGTGACGACTGAGATAGTATGAGCAATACGCCGCAGGGAGGAACGATCGAAGGCAATCCCGCGACGCGCGGGACAGATGATGCCTTGCCGGGGCCGGTTGAAGATCTCGACCTTTTGTCGCGGCGGGGGCAGGAGAGATAGGTTTTTCCAAAAAATGCCTTGGAGTGCTGGAGTATCGGAGTATTGGAAAAACGACAAGCAACCAGCGGTTTTTTTAATTTGCGTTAATTTAATGCCTCCGTAGCCGGTAAGAAGAATTTTTCATCACTTCATCGCTCCAGTACTCTATGAGCCTTGAAATGCCGGTCTCTTTATTGTGATCGCTTTCTGATGAAGGTCGCGAAGCGACACCGCAACTTTAGTCACTCGACACTTTAGTCACTTGTAACTTTTATATCCCTCCGTGGTTAAGCCAAAGCCGTTCCGTCTGCACCCGGGACGTTTATTCAAACCACATAATCCTGCTCGTTCCTTCACCTATATTGGTATATTTCGCCTTTTGCGCCGCCAGATAGATAACGCCCCCGTCCGTTTGAATGTCCGTCAGGCAGTATCTCATGGTCATGCTTGTCATGAACGGTGCGAGCCCGCCGCCTTTCACTTTATAAACGACGAGCCTGGACTTTTCGTAGACCTTGAAGTGCTCCAGGTTGTCGACCACGGGTGTGTTGCTTATGGCCAGCACTTCTTTGGTTCCGTCTTTATCGATATCCGCCATGATGAGCCTGCTGTTGAACTGGAGAAGGGCCTCGAGATCCCCGCCCAGTCCCTGTTTGTGTCTGATGCTGTTGTTGGTTCCCCCGAGTTCCCGGTCGTCACGCCAGAGGACCGTCCCGTCGCTATCCCAGAGACGGAGGCGGGAGAATTCGTTCAGACCGAGGAATTCCGCGACGCCGTTACCATCAGGGTCGAAAAGGGTGAGGGTATGGATCTGAGCCTTTTCAAACCCTTTGAGGTGTTCTTTCCGGGTCAGCTTTCCCTTGCCGTCGTATTCCATCCTGTAGATCCGGCCCCTGAAAAAGTCATCGGACTTGGTATTCTGAAAAAGGAGAATTGGTCTGCTTTTGGTGGATTTTTTTAGAACCACGATGTGACCGCGCTTTTTGCCCAATGCCTTAAATTTTCCGTCCCATTTCCAGATGGTGGTCCTGGCCTCCAGTCCATAGCGGCCCACCAGATAGATCTCCTGAAAGCCGTCTCTATCGGCATCCCCCACGCTGACCTTTAAAAACACTTCGCCGAGTGGAGCCTTGAGTGTCCCTCTGAGGGCAAAAGACTGATCCGTCTTACGATAGATCAGGGCCTTGCTTCGTTCCACCACGATCATTTCCGATGCCCCGTCACCGTCCATGTCCGCAATATCCATGGCCATGAGGTCCATCCTCAATGAAATCCTCCCCGTAGGGTCGACCCCTATGCCCTCCGAGTCCGGTTTGAAAAAAAGACCTTTTGTGGTTTGCTGTTCGGAGAAGAGGCCGGAGGGCCGGCTTGCCGCGCGCCTGGCCCGCAAATCGATACCGTCGACGGCCGCCCTGAACTGATAGACGACATCGGCCATGACGGAAATCAATTCGTCTTCACCGGCGGTCTCTGTGACCTGGGTGGCCTTTCCTTTATCCAGGTCGATAATCGAAAGATCGATGCTGTAAGCCTCGCCCATCGAGGTCACACTCCCGAAAATGACATGGGTAGCACTCAGGGTCTTGCCCAATGCTTCGGCCCTTTCCCTGGAGGCGATACCTCCCTTCTCCTCTTCGGTCAAAAGGGGAAGGACGGCGTCATCCCTGATCAATTCGATGTCCTCGCCGGAAAGCCGGGAAACGAGCATGCTCTTGAGCCCGGGACGTAAATAGGCCTTGCTCGGGTCTGCATGAAGGACGAGTGGGAGCAGGGCCACTTTGTATTTATCCCCGTCGCTTCCAAAGGCGGAAGAGGAAAGAAAAATGGTAAGGACCAGGGGGAGGGCCAAAAACATTTTTGAGACGATACAACCTCTGTTTTTCATATCACTCATCCTATGTTTGATATCAAGTATTTTTTATCGAATCGGAACGAACGATTCGACAAAGACTTTGCGGTCCAGGCTTTACGGACAATAGAAAAAACCCTCGCGTTCTTAGCGCCTTAGCGGTTCAATCTTTAATTTCAATTCTCTATCGGGATTTCAGGGAGGTTTAGAGGCCTGCTCCCCAAGAAGACCAAGAGCGACAAGTATCGCGATGCTAAGACATATTCAGCGAAAAGTCAAAATCAAAAGCCTTGCCTTATTTTAAACCTGTCCTTTCCAGTCAGGAAAGGACAGGTTTAAAATAAGGATGAAAAAACCCGGGGCTCGAAAGCCCCGGGTTCACGATTAGAGAAATCGATTTGAACTTGAATTAGAAGTCGATTCTCCAGTATGCGCCGTAATAGATAGCGTCGCCGTCATCCTGCGTGGTGCCGTTAAGGGTGTGGTCTTTCTCATCGAATTTACCGATTTCGGGAGTGACCGACACGCCTTTGGCCAGGGTGATGGGCATCTGGATGTAATAGAAGGCCTTTGCGTCTTCGTCATCCGCAAATGCGGGGTTCAAGTTGTCTCTTTCAATTTTGGCATATCCGTAGCCTGCTTCAAAAGCCAGCATATCAGTAAACTTCATGCCAGCAAGGACCATAAAACCTACGGCTTCCACTTCTTCCACGGTGTCGGTGGCAGCATAGTATTGAGCCCCAAAGGGGTTGCCGGGCAGGAAGAGACCATATTCCCTGGGATTCTGTGCATAAAAAGCGTCGGCTTTAATATAAGCGGGACCAATGGGAACATTCAGCACGATGCCAGCATAATAACCGTCTACACCGTAATCCCGATCAGTGGCATTAACAAGGTCTACACTATTGTAACCACCGAAAACGCCGAAACCGACAGGACCGGCCTTGCCGTCGAAGCTTACTTCGATTTTGGGCAACATGTAATCGGTATCAGCAATCGCAAACCAGTCGACAGCCGCGATAGGCCCGTACATGGGTTCCGGTTTGAGAAAGGCGACCCTTAATTTTCCGACCTCAAAGGGGAAGCTAAACTGGATCATGGGAGCCCTCAGGCTTCCACCGCACTCACCGTAAGCAGCCCCGTCGCCGCCGTCATACACGGAGTTTGAGATCCCGTGAAAGGTCGGGGCCCAGGTCTGACCGACGAGCAGGCTGCCCGGACCGAAGTTCCAGGCACCCCACCATTGCCTGTAGTAGCTGGCGCTGTTGGGCCTGATTTCGACATTGGCGGAGACATCGCCGGCTTTGAAGCGGGCGCCGAAACGGCTGCAGCCCTGGCAGAGATCCCACCAGACGTCCGTATCGTCGTAAAGGCCGCTTGCAGGTGCTGCAGTGTAAGCGCCACCAATGGCCAGAGCGTTGGACGTGTTTTTGTCCCGATCTACCCAAAAGGTATCCATCCGGACATTGCCGTAAAAGCTGACTTCTTTGTCAGCGGCCATGGCGGGCGCAAAGCAACCCACGACGAACGCGGCCGCGACCATGAATACAAAAAGTTTTCTCATTGAACTTTCCTCCTAAAGAAATGTTTGGTAAAAGTGAAAAAACAGAAAAACTCTAAGATAAATACGAGCCTTGCATCACCTCCTTTCCTTTCGGGGATACACCAAAAAAAGGCGGTTTTTCAGGATCATCATCAGGGAAAGTCATTTCATCCCTCATGTCCCGAAAATGAAACTCCCGGCCTCTATTTGATGCTCAGCACAGGTTGTCTACCAGCAATATATGGAAATGTCAAGCGTTTTATATTGGTTATGGACGATTTTTAACGGGGGTTGGGAGGTTCAGGGTTGAGAGGTTCAGGGTTGAGAGGTTCAGGGTTCAGAGGTTTAGGGTTCAGAGGTTCAGGGTTCAAGGGTTCTGGGTTGAGGGGTTCAGAGGTTCAAGGGTTCAGAGGCTTCCGCCTTTGCATGAGGCTTCCGCCTTCGCATGAAGCTACGGCGAGACAAGACGGAGAGACAAGACGGCGCGGCGAGCAAGGTTCAAGAAGTGGCTATTTGGGAGAACATAAAAATGAGAGAATGAAATTAGGGTCATGGGGGACGGGCCGTGGATCCGGCCGAAAGAGCTGTTAAAATAGCGTGTTTTTTCCCGTCGCTTCGGACCGTTATCCGCCCCGGCATATTCTTGACAAATCACGGTGTTGTGTTTAGGATGAGCCTCTTTATGAATGGGGTTCAGGGTTCAGAGGTTCAGAGGTTCAGGGTTCAGAGGTTCAGGGTTCAGAGGTTCAGGGTTCAGAGGTTCAGGGTTCACAGGTTGAGTGGTTGGGATTACGGGTTGAGATGATTCGTGGATTCCGAACGGCGATGGCATGCGAATAGATCGATTTGAAGATATCGAGGCCTGGCAGTTGGCTCGGGAACTCTGTCAAAAGGTCTATAGGCTGACGACGAAGACCTCGTTTGCTCGGGATTTCGGTTTGAAAGGGCAAATACAGAACGCGGCAGGCTCAACCATGCATAATATTGCTGAGGGGTTTGATTCGGAGACAAACCCGGAGTTCGTGAGATTTCTTAGGTATGCAAAGCGCTCTTGCACCGAGGTTCAGAGTGAGCTTTATGTCGCGTTTGATCAACAATACATCACAAAAGCCGAGTTTCAGGACGTGTACGATCATGCCGGACGCACCCGCGCCGCCATCCGAGGGTTCATCAAGTACTTGCTGGCCTACAAGCAAGGCCAACGAAAGAAAGATAACCCTTGAACCCTGAACCTTTGAACCCTGAACCCCTGAACCCAGAACCTTTGAACCCCTGAACCCTGAACCTTTGAACCCCTGAACCCAGAACCTTTGAACCCCTGAACCCAGAACCCAGAACCCTGAACCCGCAACGCGGAGGTGCCCATGAAAATCCTTGTTTGTGACAATCTCTCAGAGGTCGGAGTCCGTATCTTTCAAGAGACCCCGGGCATCGATGTGGACGTCAATCCAGGGCTCACGCCGGAAGAACTGAAGGGCATGGTCGGCCGGTATCACGCCCTGGTGATCGGCAGCACGGCAAAGATCACGGCGGAGATTATCGAAGCCGCCCGCAATCTCAAGGTGATCGGCCGGGCCGGTACCGGTCTGTACAATGTGGATATTCCGGCGGCCGGCAAACGGGGTATCGTCGTTATGAATACCCCGGAGGGCAATACGATTACCACCGCCGAGCATGCCATCGCCATGATGATGGCCCTTTCGCGCAATATCCCCCAGGCGACGGCGTCCCTCAAGCAGGGAAAATGGGAAAAGAAGGAACTGCAGGGCAGGGAGGTGTTCAATAAGGTCCTGGGGGTGGTGGGCATCGGACATATCGGCCGAATCGTGGCGCAAAGGGCAAGAGGCTTGAAGATGAACGTCATTGTGCACGACTCCTATATCAAGCCTGAGACGATAGAGAAGCACGGGTTCGAACCGGTTTCTTTTGAGGAACTGCTTGCAAGGTCGGATTATATAACCATCCACACCCCTATGACCGAAGAAACATCGAATTTGTTCAGTCGCGAGACCTTTGCAAAAATGAGACAAGGAGCCATGCTTATCAACTGCGCCCGCGGGGGCATCGTGAATGAAGATGACCTCTATGATGCCCTGAAATCAGGGCATTTGGGAGGGGCGGCCCTGGATGTCTTCAGCAAAGAACCTCCTGCGGCAAGCCGATTGATGAGCTTGCCGAACGTGATCTGCACGCCCCATCTGGCCGCATCGACCAGGGAAGCGCAGGACAACGTGGCACGTGACGTGGCGGAGCAGATCGTCGCCTATCTCCTTCACGGCACGGTCAAGAATGCCGTGAATGTCCCCAGTATTGCCCCCGAACTCATGAGCATCCTCAGGCCCTATGCCCGGCTGGCCGAAAAGATCGGGCAGATTCAAAGCCAAATGGCGGACAGCGGCATACTGGAGGTTCATATTAATTATCTCGGCAAGATGACCGAATTCGACGTCTCGCCTTTGACCACCGCCTTTCTAAAGGGCATGCTTACCCCGATCCTCGGCGATGATGTCAACTTCGTGAACGCCCCTTACATTGCTGCAGACCGGGGGATCAAGGTGGTAGAATCGAAGACCTCGACATCGGAAGATTTCGCCAGCCTGATCATGGCGAAAGTGAGGTCGCTCGAGGACGAGCATATCGTTTCAGGCACCATCTTCGGCAAGACGATGCCGAGAATCCTCCGTATCAATACCTTTTACCTGGAGGCGATACCCGAGGGTCACCTCCTGTTTATTTTTAACCTGGATGTCCCGGGCGCCATCGGCCAAATCGCTTCAAGCCTGGGGAAGCACGGCGTCAATATCGGCCGGATGCATGTGGGGCAGGAAAGAGACCAGGAGAGAAATGTCATCCTCCTGTCCACGGATAGCCCGGTGGCGGATGATATCCTTCAGGAAATTCGAGACCTGGACCAGGTTTTCTCTGTGAGAAGAATTGAATTGTAAAGGAGAATGATCATGGCTGAAGAGGAAAAAGGATTTGTTTTAAAGGATAAAAGGTCGTTTGACGAAAAAGGGGATTTGAAGGAGGAAGGGGCCGAGGAAAGCCCGAAAAAAGAGGAAGCAAAGGCCGAAACTCAGCAAGAAGAGGCCACAAGGACACCGCTCCCTGAAGTCAATTTCAACTCACTGATATTCAGCCTGAGTTCATCGGCCCTGTTGCACCTGGGTGAAATCGCGGATCCTCAGACCGGGGAAAAAAAAGTGGATTTCGATCTGGCAAAGCACACCATTGATACGCTTGCGATGCTGAAGGAGAAAACCGCTGGAAATCTCACGGATGAAGAGGACAAGTTTCTGGAGAGTATCCTGACCGATTTGAGATGGCGCTACGTGAGGGCGAATCAATAGGGGTTGAGGGGTTCAGCGTTCAAGGGTTCAGGGTTCAGGGTTCAGGGGTTCAGGGTTCAGGGTTCAGGGGTTCAGGGTTCAGGGTTCAGGGGTTCAGGGTTCAGGGTTCAGGGTTCAGGGTTGAGAGGTTCAGGGTTCAAGGGTTGGTGTGGTACATGGATTCCGAACGGCGAAGGCGTGCGAATAGAAAGATTTGAAGACATTAAAAAAGATGAGTTTCAGGTCGTGTACGATCATGCTGGACGCACCCGTGCCGCCATTCGAGGTTTCATTCGCTGCTTGTTGGCCTATAAGCAAGGCCGACAAAAGAAGGACAACCCAGAACCTCTGAACCTCTGAACCTCTGAACCCTGAACCTGCCAGAGGCAGGCAAGCCCAGAACCTTTAAACCCCGAGAGGCGTGTTTCCGGTGGAAAAACTCCAGCGCATCGAGACTCCCGCAAAATTGAACATACGACTGAAAGTGACCGGTCGCCGCAAGGACGGTTATCATGATCTGGTTTCGATCATGGTGCCGGTCGATCTGCAGGATCTGCTGGAGGTGTCGGTCATCCCGGAAAGGCGAATCGCATTGACCTGCGAGGGTTTCCCGGTCCCGTCAGACGAGGGTAATCTGGTCGCAAAGGCCGCGCGATCCTTTTTGGCCGAGACCGGTTTCAACGGAGGCGTTTTTATAAGGCTCCGGAAGAATATTCCGGTTGCGGCGGGCATGGGCGGCGGCAGCAGCGATGCCGCAGCAACTCTTTTGGCTTTGAATGAGATGTTCGAACAGCCTTTATCTACCACACAACTCCATGGGATGGCCGCTCAATTGGGGGCGGATGTTCCTTTTTTTTTATATTGCAGGCCTTCCCTCGCTACAGGTATCGGAGAGATCCTGGAACCCTTGAAACGATGGCCGAAGACCTGGTATGTCATTGTGACTCCAAGACTGGAGATCTCCACGGCTTGGGTGTACAGCCGTCTCAAATTGGAGTTGACAGAGGGGGAATATGAATATATTATCGATAATTTAAATAAAGATGCTATCGCCGTTTCGGATCTCCTTGAAAATGATCTTGAAAAGGTGATCTCCACGAGGTATCCCATCATCGACATTCTGAAAAAAACCCTGATGGACGCTGGCGCGGAGGGGGCCATGATGACGGGAAGCGGGCCGACGGTGTTCGGTCTTTTTTCTTCAGGTGATCGGGCCAGGTCGGCAAAGAATGATTTGAGCTCCATGGATTTGGGGCATGTTTTTGTGGTTTCAAACTGGAAAAGGGGCTCCCCTCTGTTTCAATGAATTCGGAACTGAAACGGTCAATACAGACAAAAACTGGGGTGTCGTCAAGCGGTAAGACACGGGCCTTTGGAGCCCGCATTCGGAGGTTCGAATCCTCCCACCCCAGCCAAAGGTAATAAGAAATGAAGCTTTTCAGCGGCACATCAAATCCAATACTCACTAAGGAAGTATGCCATTATCTCGGTATTGAGCAGGGCAAGATAACGACGAAGACCTTTAGCGACGGTGAAACGCAGGTCGAGATTCACGAGAATGTCCGGGGCAATGATGCCTTTATTTTGCAGTCCACGTCGACTCCCGTGAATGACAACATCATGGAACTCCTGATCATCATGGACGCCTTGAAGCGGGCTTCGGCAGAGAGGATCACGGCGGTTATTCCCTATTACGGATATGCGAGACAGGACCGAAAGGTAAAACCCCGGGTGCCTATCAGCGCCAAACTCGTGGCCGATCTTATCAATGTGGCAGGGGCGGATCGGGTCGTGTCCATGGATCTCCATGCCGGACAAATCCAGGGCTTTTTCGATATCCCCGTGGACAACATATTCGCCGCTCCCGTTCTGCTCAAATATATGAGGCGTCATTTTGAGGATAACCTGGTGATCGTTTCTCCGGATGCGGGAGGGGTGGAACGGGCGCGGGCTTTTGCCAAACGTCTTGAGGCATCCCTTGCGATCATCGACAAAAGACGGGATGCCCCTAATATTGCGGAGGCGATGAATATCATCGGCGAGGTGGCGGGAAAGACGGCCATTATGCTTGATGATATGGTCGATACGGCCGGAACACTGGTTCAGGGCGCCAAGGCTTTACAAAATAGAGGATCCACGAAAATTTATGCATGTTGCACACATCCGGTCCTGTCCGGTCCGGCTATTGGAAGGATAAATGAGTCACCCATTGATGAGTTGGTGGTAACGAATACGATTCCGCTCAATGATGAAGCCCGGAGTTGCCCTAAAATCAAGGTATTGTCCGTTGCTGAATTACTGGGTGAAACCATTAAGAGAATTCACAACGGCGATTCGGTAAGTACACTGTTCGTTTAGCAGGAAACATCCGAGCGGTTCGTGTGTCGCCTGCTATTTTTTTGTGCCGGCCGTTTTGTGTTTTTTAAAAGATGATTAAGTAGTGGTGCATGAGGAGGGAATAAATGGCCCAGATTACATTGCCTGCCCGCGTAAGAGTGCAAAAAGGGAAAAGCGCGGCCAGAAGACTGAGAAAACAACAAGAGGTCCCGGCTGTTTTTTACGGCCCCAAAAACGACCCTGTCACGCTGGCGATTAAAAATGCGGATCTCCAAGGTGTTATAAAGCATGCCGCCCTGGAAAACATCATCCTTGGGCTTGAAATTGAATCGGAGAGCGGCAAGGAAACACGAAACGTCATGGTGAAGGAACTGCAGTCAGACCCGATTAAGGATACGTACTATCATGTGGATTTTTATGAGATTTCCATGGACAAGGCGGTCACCATCGATATCCCGGTTCATTTGGTCAATACCCCTGTCGGTGTGACAAATGGAGGGATGCTTCAGCACATCAGAAGGGAGATAACCATATCAGCACTCCCGGACAAGCTGATAGACCATATTGAAGCGGATGTCTCGGGGCTTGAAATAGGCGAAACCGTTCACCTCGAAGATATCCAAATGCCGGAGGGGGTTTCAACGACGCTGGACGGCAGCCTGGCCATAGCTGTCGTCGCTGCGCCGACGGTGTCGGCCGAAGTGGCGGAGGAAGAAGGAGAAGAGGCGGTCGAAGACCAAGGAGAAGAAGCCGGGGCCCAGCCTGAGCAAGAAGAGTGAGTCAATAAAATGAACTAATCCAAGTGGAAAGGAGGTGACCCAAGTAACCTGACGGTGTTTCTGATTGGAGGTCTCGGCAATCCAGGGCGAAAATACAGCCAAACTCGGCATAACATCGGGTTTATGGTGGTCAACCAGTGGGCCAAGTCCCTGAATGTTCAATTGACCGGTAGGCGTTTTCAGTCAAGAAACATCAAAACGGACTATCAAAAACAGGAGATCATTCTAATTCGTCCCTTGACCTTCATGAACCTCAGCGGTAAATCCATCCTGGCCTGTGCTGACTATTATGATGTGAATGCGGAACATATCCTGATTGTCCATGATGACATTGACCTACCTGTCGGGAGAATCAGGGTCGTGCGCGGCGGAAGCGCCGGGGGCCATAATGGGGTCTTATCTATTATTCAGTGTTTAGGGGCAAAACGATTCCCCCGCATCAAGATCGGAGTCGGCCGACCGCGCGATGGGGAGCCTATCGAGAACTTTGTTTTATATCCTTTTTACAGGGATGAAAAAGAGATCATAGGAGAAGTCATCCAAACGGCCATTAAGGCGTGCGGGTTGTTTGTTTCCAACGGGGTTGAGGCAGCCATGAATCAAACGAACTGCCAGAATTTGGCGGAAAGTTAAGGAGGTATTAAGCTGATGCAGAGTTTAACGGTTGTTGCTCCATTTTTAGGTATATTTGGTTTAATCGTAGCCTGGTTGATCTTTGGGTATGTTAAAAAGCAACCCAATGGCACCGCTGTGATGCAGGAACTCGAAGGGATGATCCATGACGGTGCCATGGCGTTCTTGAGAAGAGAATATTCCGTTCTCGCATTCTTTATTGCCATCGTTTTCATTTTGCTCGGAATAGGCATTTCCTGGAATACGGCCATTGCCTTTTTGACCGGTGCATTGTGTTCCATGGTGGCGGGCTTTTCGGGGATGACCGCCGCTACGAGGGGAAATTCAAGAACGGCTGAGGCCGCGACTAAATTCGGTCAGGCAAAGGCCCTGAACGTGTCCTATTTTTCGGGCTCCGTTATGGGACTGGCCGTGGCCAGTCTCGGTCTTCTCGGGCTTGGATTCTGGTTCTGGGTTTTTGGCGGCAGTCCGGACACGGCTCAATACATCAACGGCTTTGCCATGGGCGCAAGTTCCATCGCCCTATTCGCGCGTGTCGGGGGCGGTGTTTATACCAAAGCGGCCGACGTGGGGGCCGACCTTGTAGGTAAAGTGGAAGCGGGAATTCCGGAAGACGATCCGAGAAATCCGGGCGTCATCGCAGACAATGTCGGTGATAATGTCGGTGATATTGCGGGGATGGGCGCTGATATCTTTGAATCCTTCGTGGGTTCGGTCATCGCCACCATTGCCATCGGGGCAACCATGGCGGTTACGCCGGAATTCATCGATAAGTTTCCCGTGCTCAAGGGCCTCGCCCCTGAAACGATAAAGATGAAATATATGACCATGCCGATCCTCGTGGTCATGGCCGGATTGCTCAGTTCCTTTGTGGGTGTCTTTTCTATCAAGATCTTCCAGAAGGGAAACCCGGCCGGCGCTCTCAGGTATACCACCTGGGTGGCGGCCATCATTTTCGTCATTCTTACGATCATCATCACCAAATCCATCGGTATGCCCATGGGGGCCTTCTGGGCCATTCTCTCTGGGCTTCTCTGCGGGATTGCCATTGGCCTGATGGCCGAATATTATACCTCCGGGCCCCCGATCAGACGTATCGCCGAGCAGACCAAGACCGGTGCCGCCACCGTGATCATAGCGGGTTTGGCGGTGGGGATGCAGTCTACTTATCTTCCCATCCTCGGCATCTGCGTGGCCACATTTGTCGGCTTCCAGACAGCGGGAATATACGGCATCGGACTTTCGGCCGTGGGTATGCTTGCAACTGTCGGCGCAACCATGACGGTTGATGCTTACGGGCCGATCGCCGATAACGCCGGCGGCATCTCGGAAATGGCCGGGCTGGGGCCTGAAACCAGAAAGATTACGGATAGCCTGGATTCCCTTGGCAACACTACGGCCGCCATCGGAAAAGGGTTCGCCATCGGATCCGCGGCCCTGACAGCTCTGGCCCTTTTCGTGGCCTTTACACAGGCTGCCGGACTCAAAGTGATCGATATCAAAAACCCCATGGTCGTCATAGGGGTCTTTATCGGTGGGATCGTTCCCATGGTCTGCGCGGCTTTGACCATGACCTCCGTCGGAAAGGCGGCATTCAGCATCGTGGAGGAGATTCGGCGCCAGTTCCGGGAAATCCCCGGGCTTCTTGAGGGAAAGGAAGGCGTAAAACCCGATTCCAAGACCTGCGTCTCCATCGCCACGAATTCCGCACTCAAAGAGATGGTGGCTCCTGGTTTGGTTGCGATCCTTACCCCTGTAGCCGTAGGATTTCTCCTGGGTCCTGAAACCCTGGGGGGCATGCTTTTGGGCGCTACGGTCATGGGCGCGTTTCTCGCGCTTTTCATGTCCAACGGCGGTGGTGCATGGGATAACGCCAAGAAATATATCGAAGAAGGCCATGTGGGCGGTAAGGGCTCAGATAATCACAAGGCCGCTGTCGTCGGCGACACCGTGGGCGATCCTTTTAAGGATACATCCGGACCTGCTATGAATATTCTTATCAAGCTGATGTCGGTGGTTTCTCTCGTTCTCGCCCCCATATTACCTGCGTTGGGCTTGTTTTTACGTTAGATAAGCCTTATCTTTAAAATTGAGCTCATTTTTCCGCCCGGAATCCTGATGTCAGGAATCCGGGTGGAGATTATTTTTTTTTAAAAATCCGCAGAGCTCAAAGAATCTTTCCGGGAGTAATAGATGTTTAAGATAGGAGACTTAGCTGTTTACCCGGCCCACGGGGTGGGTGTCATTGAGAGGATAGAAAGTCAGGAGATATCAGGTTGCTGCCAGGATTTCTATGTCATGCGCATCCTTGAAAACGACATGATCATCATGATCCCCACTCAGAATGTCAACAGCGTGGGTTTGCGGGAGATCATCGGGCTGAGTGAAGTTCCGAAGCTCTATTCAATCCTCAGGAAGCGAGATATGTCCGTCGATAACCAGACCTGGAACCGGCGATACCGAGAGTATATGGACAAAATTAAAACGGGATCCGTATTTGAAGTCGCTGAAGTCTACCGGGATCTTTTGATGTTGAAGGTGGAAAAAGAACTCTCCTTTGGTGAGCGAAAGATGCTTGATACCGCAAGAAATCTTCTGGTCAAAGAAATCTCACTCGCGAGAAAAGTTGAGGAAGAGCAGATCGAGAAGGATCTGGATACAATTTTTGCTTAACCGTTTTTCATTTTTTTGATGTGGAGCATGAATCGGATAAGATTTTTTCCTTTCGTATAGAAAAGAAAGATGCAGACCAGCGTCTCGATATCTTTCTATCCTCCCCGACGCAAGAGCTTACCAGAGCAAGAATTCAAGACCTCATTAAAATCGGACGTGTCCAAGTCAATGACCGCTCCTCAAAAGCGAGTTACCGTCTGAAAATCGGAGATCATATTCGTCTCTCAGTCCCACCCGCCCAAGCGCTTCAGCTCGAGCCGGAAACCATAGACTTTGGACTTATTTACGAGGATGCCTCTCTCATCGTTCTGAACAAACCGGCCGGCCTGGTGGTCCATCCCGCCCCCGGGCATTATTCCGGAACGCTTGTTCACGGGCTTCTCAAACACTGCGGGGATTTGTCGGGGATAGGCGGCATCTTGAGGCCGGGAATTGTGCACCGGTTGGATAAGGATACCTCGGGGCTCATTGTGGTGGCAAAAAACGACCGAGTTCACCATTGGTTGTCCGGACAATTTGCGGCAGGAAAAGTCAATAAGAAATATATCGCTCTGATCCACGGTGTCCCAAGGGAGATCAAGGGAAAAATAGACACTCAAATGGGCCGGCACCCAAAGAAGAGAAAAGAGATGTCGGTTGTGACATCGGGGGGCAAACAGGCCGTAACCTTTTGGGAAAGGGTCCGGACCTTTGGAACCCATCACGCCATGCTTTCCGTTTCACCAAAGACAGGGAGAACCCATCAAATCAGAGTTCATCTTGCCCACCTGGGGCATCCCATTTTGGGGGATATGGTGTATGGGCGCAGGCGAGAGACAAGGGGAAAAAACGGTTCTCAAAAAAAGGGGCATATCATCAACGCGAAACGCCAGATGCTGCACGCCGGGGAAATGGGTTTTGTTCATCCGGACTCCAGGGTTTATTGTGAATTTCGAGCCCCACTGCCGGTTGATATGAGCCATATCATAAGCATTCTGGACACCCATGATTTCATAAAATGACGTGGAATTACGGCGTAGCCAACCCGTCTTCGCTCTGAAGAGCTTCGCCGTGGATCGTCTCGCCATCATTGTCGGGCCGAAGCCCCTGGCGAAGGCTGATCATCCCGGCAATCCCGCTTTCAGCGGGACAGGGTATTCTGACGAAGCCGAATAAAAAAGCTTGACAAGAAGTATCATGGCCTTATAAATATGTATTAATTGAATTCCTTCCTTAACGAGAATTCGGCAGAGCCGAATATCATTATTGACTTCAAGGGTAATCTGCTGCGCTATCTCCTATAACCTCACATAAATGGTTCCTCTATGCCGGTCAAGTGATCTCCATATGGTGTATCAGGAGAATCTACCAAAATATATTTTAGCACACCGACTGAGTCGTGATGAGGTTGTAGCCGAGGATAGCGATGGCGATACACCCGTAGGCATGGGAACGATGGCCTTTTTTTTTAAAATAGCGCCATAAAAAGGAAATATCCACGGAAATCGCCGAGAGTACAGGGTTCCGGAGCGCAGGACCTTCCCGGAATACCGCCAATTACGACGGAACGGAGAGTCACCATGCACCTTGTTGAACTAAAGAAAATGAAAATCAGTGAATTGACCACCATGGCAAAGGACTTCGATATTGAGGGGGCTACGGGTATGCCGAAGCAGGAGCTGGTATTTTCCTTGCTCCAAGCCCATTCCGAGCAAAACGGCCTCATATACGGGGAAGGTGTGTTAGAGATACTGCCTGACGGGTTCGGATTTCTCAGGGCTCCGGATTCCAATTACCTGCCCGGCCCGGATGATATCTACATCTCCCCGTCTCAGATCAGACGATTCAATTTGAGGACAGGGGACACGGTTTCGGGTCAAATCAGACCCCCCAAAGACACGGAAAGGTATTTTGCGCTTCTCAAGGTCGAACAAGTGAATCATGAAGACCCTGAGATATCGCGTGAAAAGATTCTTTTCGATAACCTCACCCCATTATATCCTGACAGCCGGATTGTTCTTGAAACCGATCTTGACAATTATTCCGCCAGAGTCATGGACATGATGACGCCTATCGGTAAGGGGCAGAGGGGACTTATTGTCGCGCCGCCCCGGACCGGAAAGACCATGCTTCTTCAGAATATCGCGAATAGTGTGTCTGCAAATCACAGGGACATTCACAAAATCGTTTTGCTTATCGATGAGCGTCCCGAGGAAGTGACCGATATGCAGCGAAACGTGGATGCCGAAGTGATCAGTTCCACCTTTGATGAACCCCAGCAAAGGCACGTCCAGGTCGCGGAAATGGTCATTGAAAAGGCCAAGCGACTGGTTGAACACCAACGGGATGTGCTTATCTTGCTGGACAGCATTACCCGCTTGGCCAGGGCATACAACGCCACGGTTCCTCCAAGCGGCAAAATCCTGTCTGGAGGGCTGGATTCCAATGCTCTGCACAAACCGAAACGCTTTTTTGGCGCAGCCAGAAATGTTGAGGAGGGGGGCAGCCTAACCATTATCGCAACCGCCCTGGTCGACACCGGTAGCCGGATGGATGAGGTTATTTTTGAGGAATTCAAAGGCACCGGCAACATGGAAATCCATTTAGATCGAAAACTCACCGACAGACGCGTCTTCCCGTCGATCGATATCAATCGTTCGGGGACCAGGAAAGAGGAGTTGCTGGTTGATAAGGAAGATTTGAATCGTATTTGGATTCTTCGTAAGCTCCTGGCCCCCCTCACTCCTGTGGATAGTATGGAATTTTTACTGGACAAAGTGAGAGGAACGAAAGATAATAAAGATTTTCTGGGCTCAATGAGCCAATAAATACAGAGGTTAATAATGAAAAAAGATATTCATCCTGAATACCATAAGGCTACTGTGCATTGTGCCTGTGGAAACGATTTTGAAACCGGATCGACTTTAAAAGAAATTAAAGTTGAAATATGCTCGAAGTGCCATCCTTTTTTTACGGGAAAGCAAAAACTGGTGGACTCTGCAGGCCGGGTAGAGCGGTTTAGAAATAAATATGCTCGATTTGAGGAAAAGAAGGCATCCCAGAAAGCAGAAAAGGAATAACTCGGTCTGTTTTCTGATATTTGCGGTGGATGCTTGTCTATAGGGCCCCGATCGTAAAGGCTTGGTACTCTGCGAATCGTGATTTTATCGAACTCCCTTTTAATACCCTGCCAGAAAAAGGCGGCCCTTTTGCCTCATTCGTTTCGGTCGGGCAATGGGCGGGAATGTTACAAACGAATAGACAACATGTCGGCGCGAATCAAGAGGCCCTGCGAAATTGCAGGGCCTTCGCAGGTTTGAATAGAAAGCCCGGTGGAACGTAGCCATTCAGAATCCCTCAACCAGTCTTTCAGGGAAAACCCCGCCCTGTGTCATTATCCCAATCAATGCCTAATTATACATGGTCCGTTTCAAGGGAAGGTGAACGCCTTGCGACATGGCCGGTCATAGACACATGCCTTCAATCCGTTGTCCGGATCAGAGACGGTTCTATTCGGGAACAGGGGCATATAGCAGAGCCAATACAAAAAGAGGTTATGTAAATGTTTGGAAAGGTTAAAGAGATCGAGGAGCGCTATCTGGAACTCGAAAATGAGTTGGCCCGCCCCGAAATCATCAAAGACCAGAGACGGTATCAGCGGTTCGTCAAAGAGCATGGCCGGCTGTCTCCGATCGTGAACACTTTCCGTAAATTGAACATGGTTCAGGAGGAGATTGAAGGCAATCAACCGCTCCAGGATGATTCCGATCCTGAAATCAGGGCACTGGCCAAGGAAGAGATCGAAACCCTCAAATCCAGGTTGAACGAATTGGAAAGGGAACTGAAGGTCCTCCTTCTGCCCAGGGATCCGAACGATGAAAAAAATATCCTTTTGGAAATCAGGGCCGGAACCGGTGGAGAAGAGGCTGGCCTGTTTGCTCATGAACTTTTCAGAATGTACGTAAGGTATGCGGAAATAAAAAAATGGAAAACGGAAATCCTCAGTGAGAGTGTTACCGGCATCGGGGGCCTCAAGGAAGTCATCCTGTTGATAGAGGGGGACAAGGTTTACAGTCGCTTAAAGCACGAAAGCGGGGTTCACCGTGTTCAGAGGGTGCCCGAGACTGAAACCCAGGGGAGAATCCATACCTCCGCCGTAACGGTTGCCGTTCTTCCCGAGGCCGAGGAAGTGGACATCGAGATCAACCCTGAAGAGCTTCGAATTGATGTGTACCGGTCGTCAGGGCATGGTGGGCAGCATGTGAATGTCACGGATTCCGCCGTCCGGATCACACATCTTCCTTCCGGATTGGTTGTGACCTGCCAGGATGAGAAGTCTCAGCACAAGAATAAGGCCAAGGCCATGAAAGTGCTTCGGTCTCGACTCTTTAATTTGGAACAGGAAGAGCAGCAGGCAAAGATTTCAGCGGAAAGAAGAAGCCTGGTTGGATCAGGCGACAGGAGTGAAAAGATACGTACCTACAATTATCCCCAGGGGAGAGTCACAGAACATAGAATAGGTTTGACCCTTTACAAGCTTGAAGATGCGCTGCAGGGAAATTTGGACATGCTCATCGATCCGCTGATTACCTCTTTTCAGGCCCAGGCCCTGAAAAATGGCCAGTGAGGGAAGGTGCCGGTTGAGGTGCTGTGAGGTTTACCTGGAAGAAGTGACTAAAGGCCTAAAGTTGTGCATCCTTTCCTGGTTTTCGGCGGCCAATGGGCCTATTCGGAAGAATGAGACGCAAACGATGTCCTCAAATATCTGGACCGTTCATACTATCCTGAAGGTTGCAACCGACTATTTGACCGGGAAAGGTATAGACAGTCCCCGCCTCAGCGCAGAACTCCTGCTTGCCCATCAATTGAATCTGGACAGGGTGAATTTATACCTCAATTACGATCGTCCCTTAAACGAACAGGAACTGGAGGGTTATCGGTCTCTTCTCAGGAGATGTATCACCAGGGAACCCATTCAATACATCACAGGTGTCCAGGAATTCTGGTCTATGGATTTCGCAGTCAGCCCCGGCGTTTTGATTCCAAGACCCGAGAGTGAGTTGTTGATCGAACAGGTGGTGTCTCTCTGTGCGGGCGGGAGGGTTCCGGAAAGCGTGTCTCCCCGTATCCTGGATCTTGGAACCGGATCGGGTGCCCTTGCGGTGACTCTTGCCAGGGAGCTGGAAAATGCGGTCATCTGGGCAAGCGACATATCACCGGTCGCCCTTGAGGTCGCCTACCAGAATGCCGGGAGGCACGGTGTAGCGGAAAGGATCACATTTGTCGAGGGTGATCTGTTTCAACCCTTTAGAGCCCAGCGCAATTCCTTTGATGTGATCCTGTCCAATCCCCCTTACATAGCCTCCAGTGTACTGGACTCTTTAGCCCCGGAAGTGCGGGATCATGAGCCGAGGCGTGCCCTCGACGGGGGTGTCGGGGGCATGGATGCCATCAATAAAATTTTTGCGGAAGGCCCGGAACATTTGAATCCCAAGGGTTGGATCCTGATGGAAATGGATCCGGAACAGACGCTTCAGGCTTTGTCTATTATGGAAGCGGACCCTCGGTACGGTGAAGGGGATCGTATCCAGGACTATAGCCATCGATATAGGGTCGTGATGGGGCAGAAGTTTTAAGGGTTTAGAGGTTCTGGGGTTCAGGGGTTCAGGGGTTCTGGGTTCAGGGGTTCTGGGTTCAGGGGTTCTGGGGTTCAGGGGTTCAGGGGTTCAGGGGTTCAGGGGTTCTGGGTTCAGGGGTTCAGGGGTTCAGGGGTTCTGGGTTCAGGGGTTCAGGGGTTCAGGGGTTCAGGGGTTCTGGGTTCAGGGGTTCTGGGTTCAGAGGTTCAGAGGTTCTGGGTTCAGAGGTTCTGGGTTCAAAGGTTCATCGTTCGGGGCTTAGGGTTCCAGTCTTCGCATAAAACTGCAGCGCGACAAGACGGGTCCAGTACCAAAAGAAGCGACTGAAACTAATTTTTTTAAATTTCTCCCGCCCGTTCGCTTCGCTCACTCGAGGCGCAGAGCCGCAGAGAAAGAAAAAACAGCAAAAAAAATAAACATTTCTTTAAAAATTATTTTTTTTGTTATATTAATTTAAATATCCGTAAAATTATATAAATATTGTATTTTTTCCCTGCGTCTCTGCGGGAGATACTGCCCTTAGTTTTCAGCTTTTTGCTTTTAATCTTTTGTCTTTAACCTTAGACTTCACCCTTAAGATTATGAATAGGTTATTTAAAGGACAGAACCCTGAACCCAGAACCCTGAACCCAGAACCCAGAACCCTGAACCCAGAACCCTGAACCCTGAACCCTGAACCCAGAACCCTGAACCCAGAACCCAGAACCCAGAACCCAGAACCTTGGACGTGCGCATCGTGAGCAGATACAGGGATTACAATAGCTATCTCAGGACCATCTTCGGAGAAAGGGTTCAGAAAATCTCTCTGGATGCAGGCTTGACCTGTCCGAATCGAGACGGTTCGATTTCAGAAAGGGGCTGCATTTATTGCGACGCTCGTGGTTCCGGAACCGGTGCGATGGTCCAACAGGGTCTCTCCATAGCGCAGCAAATAGAGCAAGGTCGCCGGTTTGCTGAAAAAAGATACCGGGCAAAAAAGTTTATCGCCTATTTCCAATCCTTTTCCAATACCTATGCCCCTCTTCCCAGATTGCAGGCGCTTTACGGTGAGGCCCTGTCTTTCCCGGGTATCGTCGGTCTGTCCGTGGCGACGAGAGCCGATTGTATGGATCCTGCTGTCCTGAAGTTGTTGAATTCCTATCAAAAGGACTATCTTGTCTGGGTCGAATACGGGTTGCAATCGGCTCATGATTCGACCCTTAAGAGGATCAATCGCGGGCATGATGTCGCGTGTTTCGATCAAGCCGTAAACAGGACCGCTGATTGTGGAATAAATATCTGTGCTCACGTCATTTTGGGGCTGCCCGGGGAGGATCGAGAAATGATGCTGGCAACGGCCCGATATCTTTCCAGACTGCCTGTTCAAGGGGTGAAAATCCATCTTTTGTATGTGGTGAAAGGGACGGGGCTGGCGGAGCTCTATAGAAGGGGCACGTTCCGGTGTCTCACAAGAGATGAGTATGCGGACCTTGTTGTTGATTTTCTCGAAGTGCTGCCCCCCGAAATGGTCATTCAAAGACTGACCGGAGACCCCGTGGGCACCGAACTGGTGGCGCCACTCTGGGCCCTGGACAAATCCCGCAATCTTGCTTTGATCAAATCAAGGCTGGAGCAAAGGAATACTAGGCAAGGGCGCCTTTTTGAGGAATCCTGATCACCATCAAGGCATCATCTGCTGCGTTGCCTTCAGTCGTTCCTCCTTGCGGCGTATCGCTCATACGTCTCAGTTGTCACTCCTTCGGCGCCTTACATCTAATACCTTGCTGGTGATCAGGAATGACCCTAACTATCCTGGTTTCAGGCGTGATGTGCAAATTAGGTGGTGGATTTAGGGGAAGGCGCCCCCAGAACAGGCGCTAGGCGCTAACCTAGGGCCTCGATCAAGGGATCAAGGGTTTTTATGTCTTGTACGCTATAGACCGAGGCCTCCACGTGAGAAGGGATGATTTTTTTCATCAAGCCGCTCAAGACTGTCTTCGGCCCCACTTCCACAAACACATTGGTTCCCTTTTCGATCATCTTTTGTATGATGTCGTACCAGCGTACCGGGCTGATGAGCTGACTTGCCATAATATCTTTAATTTTCAAGGGATTTTTTTCTTCATCAGCCGTGGCGTTAAATAGGATCGAAGTTTTGGGCTCTGAGAATGTGAAGCCCTCCAGAAATTCACGAAAGTCACCCACGGCCTTATCCATGAGGCTACAGTGCCAGGCCCCGCTGACTTTCAAAGGAATGGCCTTGCCTCCTTTTTCTTTTGCCATCGCCATGGCACGCGACACGGGTGATTTTTCTCCTGTGATGACGATTTGTTCGGCGGTATTGTGATTGGCAACACCCAGAACCTCGTTTTCGCGGATATCGGCAACAATTTGCTCGACCTCTCCAATCGACAAGCCTATGACGGCGGCCATGGCTCCCGGGTGTTCAAGGGATTCTCTGTGCATCAACTCGCCCCGCTTATTGACCAACGACACGGCGTCAGGCCCTGTGAGGACCCCGGAAGCCACGAGAGCGGCATATTCGCCCAGGCTGTGGCCGGCGGATACGTCGGGTTTTATTCCGGAGCGATTCAGGGCGACAAGGCAGGCCAAGCTAACGGCCGTCACCGCGGGTTGCAGGTTGGCCGTGAGGGTTAATTCGTCCATAGGACCGTCGAAGCAAAGTTTCGATATGGGTTTTTTGCAGACTTCGTCTACCCGTTCAAAAACCTTTTGGGCTTCGGGAAATGCTTGGGCGAGTTCCGACCCCATACCAATATACTGGGACCCCTGGCCGGGGAACAAGAAGGCTATTTTTCTGGTCATTGTTGCTGAGGATCACCTATTTTTTTTCTGAAAAGTTGTTCCAGGGCAATATCATAGTCCCTTGAACCCGGGATGAGGGATTTGTCGTGAGAAAGCTGTTGAAGAATCTCATTTTCGGTTCTTTCAAATTTAGTATTGATCCGGGTGATGACTTCATTAACCACCTTGTAGATATCCAGATCCGTCCCATAGACATCAACCACACAAGGATCATTGATGACGACTTCCAGAATGTATTGTGTCATGTAAAGAGAGATGGGGTTTGGACGGGGTAGAAGATCTCGTAAGGGGGCAATGAAATACTTGTAATCAAACTCGTTTAATTTTGTAAATTTTTTGATCCCCTTGGATATAAGATCCGACAGTGATGTGAGGTTATCTGTCTCGATTATTTTTTCCATAAGCAGGGATTGAGACAGTCTGCTTTGGATCTCAGGCATCTTATATTTAAAGAATCTATCTCGCTGAAAGGCTTCCTGCTTTTCTTTTCTTTCCAGCTTGTTTAAAAGTTTTTCTTGAACTCTCCCGGTATCGAATCTTCTCATAACCCTATATGAATATTTTTGTTAGAGGTGTTTGGCCGAAAAAAGGTTCCGCCAATTTTTAAAAAGCCTGTTCGTAAATTTCTAAGAGTCTTTCGCTTTTTTTGAGCTCGTTACGGAAGAATCCGGAACGGGTTTGCTGGCGGAGTTCTCTTTTGCCTTTGGGGGCGTGCTTTCCTTGGTTTTTGGGGCCGCGTCTTTTTTCGCTTCGCTGGTCCTGTTACGCGAAGCATAATCAGTGACATACCACCCCGTTCCTTTCAGGTGAAAGCTGCTCTGGGAAATCAGCTTTTTGATTTTGCCGTGACACAATTCGCAACGTTCCAAGGGGGAGTCGGATATTTTCTGCCAGACTTCCACATGGTGACCGCATTGTGTGCATTCGTATTCATAGACCGGCATATACTATGACCTCACAAAATAAATTTCTACAAAACAGCTACATCACCAATTCGATGGTGTTCGTATGAAGCAAGAACATAATCCAGATTCGGAAGGGGAAGATCTTTCAGAACTTCATAGGTGGTATCATGTACCACCCGCTCTTCATGGTTCCTCCCGGGTGCGGTGACCTCGAATCTCTGCGAAAAATTGCAGAACCGCACGATGTGTATCAATTCATGTATGAAGATATAAACAAGAATCGGCAATAATTTCAGATTACTATCCCTATTTAGTGCCCTGCGGATATGGTGATCCTGAAGACAAATAAGATAAAAATCCCGCTCCTTTGTCTTGGATTCAAAACCGTTGGTGACATGAGAGCATCTGTTGAGCAGGGCAAAGGCATGGGATGTAATCTCTTCTCGGCTTAGAAAACTAAGGGTTTTTACATCATATTTATGTCTTTTCCACTGCCCCAAGGAAAACTTATAAAAATCCGTAATCCTTTCTTCTGCGATATCGTGGGCCTCACCGACCGTTTTGATATCTTCGCTGTCAAAGGGCAAAAAGTTCATTGTCGTCATGCCCCGACTTAGAGATTAATAATCCAATTTAAGGCTTGCTAAAGGAAAGTCAATCCCAGGAATTAGTTTGTTTGGTGGCGGTGACTGGATTTGAACCAGTGACCCTGCGGATATGAGCCGCATGCTCTGACCAACTGAGCTACACCGCCAACGACCCTCTAATGTATAAAAACCATCCCGTTTGTCAATCAAATAATGCCCCGAGACATTAAAAATTGGTATAAGTTTAGCCTTTTGAAAAAATGAAGGTACCGGGTCATTACCATGACCTCATTTTAAGGTGAATGCATTTCAGACAGCTGAACAGGATCAAAAATTGAGGTGAAAAGGGAACATCAGAGATATCTTAATGGCCTTGACACAAAAGTCTAGGAATTGTAATGGAAACTAATGAAAATTCCGGGCCATGAATTTGAATCATGGCGATCGACTGAAATCATTTTATAGGCGGACAGCATATGGAAATGAAAGGTATTATTACGGCGAGAACATGTCCCCGATGCGGGCATCATGAAATAGGCTTTATCTCTGGGGACGGCGTGTTTCACCCCCTAAAGCCCGGCACCGTCGTCCAAGTTATGGAAGCGTCCGACGAAAGGGATTTGGGGGAAGGCTTAAATATTGCACCCGGCGTTATGAACGTCGCTCATTTCTCTGTGGGACCTGATTCTGTAAGACCGCCCACAGATTCAGAGACCCTCATTGAAATTCCCCAAAGACCGCAAGAAATTGAAGAGGAGGCATCTCAATATGAAATCTGGGTCCCAGAAACTCTGGCGGGAGATCGTCGGTTTCGTCTGAAATATGGGGTCATGGTCAAACTGGGCACAAATTTCGATGAAATGACCCCTGATGCCTACCGGATGGCCTATATGCTAAAACTTCAACACCTTATCGAAAAGGAGGGTTACGTTTCAATAGCGGTAATCCTTGATAGATTCTTAGCCTCACCACATCTGGCATCGGGTTCATCCAAAGAGATTGCCGAAGCCATGTGGGATGAGCTCGATGAGATCAAAGCCCCGGTATTTTGTGTTACCGCGTGGTTAGATGAACAGACGGATGAGGCATTGGCGGGTTTGGTTCAGCCTGTGCCAAGGGAAGAATTAGAAAACATTCCTGTCGACGAAACCTCGGCTATCGGGGAATTTGAAGCCCTCTCTTTGGAGGACTTTCTGGAGATGCTTTAGAGGGGTTCTGGGTTCAGGGTTCTGGGTTCTGGGTTCAGGGGTTCTGGGTTCTGGGTTCAGGGTTCGGGGTTCTGGGTTCAGAGGTTCAGAGGTTCGGGGTTTCCGCCTTCGCATGAAGCTTCGGCGCGACAAGAGGCGAGACAAGACGGCGCGGGAAGCAGGGTTGGATGGTTTAGAGGTTCAGGATTATCTTCTTGTCGTTGGTCTAGCTTTATGGGCAATCGTGTATTTATCTCTCCATTTTTACACCGTCCCTGCTCAGCACCCAGGCATCATCCAGCCCACAATCGCAACCTCGCAACCCTGAACTCTGAACGCAGAACCCGGAACCTATAGTAAAGGGCGGACATCATGCCCGCCCTTGATTTTTCCTGAATCGTTCAGAAAGATATCGTCATTACATGTATTTTTTTGCCTCTTCTGTTAGAGGAGGCACGACCGCGAACAGGTCATCCACCACACCGTAGTCGGATTTCTGGAAGATCGGGGCATCCGGGTCTTTGTTGATCGCCACAATGACCTTCGATGTGCTCATCCCGGCCAGATGCTGGATCGCTCCGGAAATACCGCAGGCAATGTAGAGGTTCGGCGAGACAACTTTTCCTGTCTGTCCGACCTGATCGACATGCTCTCTCCAGCCTGCGTCGACTGCTGAACGAGAAGCACCCACAGAAGCGCCCAGGACCTCAGCCAGATCTTCCAGGACTTTGAACCCCTCAGGTCCTTTTAAGCCTCGCCCACCGGACACGATTCTGTCCGCTTCGGTAAGATCGATCTTTCCGCTTTCATCCCTGATCACTTCCACAACCTTGGTTTTTAGGGCGCCGTCATCGAGAGAGACGGCCGCATCAATGATTTCAGCCGACTTTGATGTGTCAGGCTCGTTGAGGGCCATCACGTTCGGGCGGGCCGCTGCCATTTGCGGGGTTCCGGCGTAGGTGACCTTCGCATAGGCCTTTCCTGCGTAGATGGGCCTGATCGCGACGAGATTTCCGTCTTCAATGGAAAAGGCCGTGCAATCCTGGGCCATACCCACTTCGAGTCTCGCGGCGAGGCGTGCCGCAAGATCCTTGCCCTGTACGGATGCTCCCAAGATAACGATGGCAGGATCGTTCGCCTTGATCAATTCGGCGAGGACGGCGGTGTAAGCATCAGTCGTATAGGTCTCCAGTTTCGGATCATCCGCTACCAGAACTTTATCAGCGCCATAATGTCCCAACTCGGCTGCTTTGTCTTTGATATTGGAACCAAGCAGTACCGCTGTGACCTGCTGTCCGAGGGCATCTGCAAGGCGCCTTCCTTCACTCACCATTTCATATGATATTTTACGGAGTTCTCCGTCTCTTTGTTCGGCAATTGCCATAACTCCTTGTGCCATTTTTTCCGTCTCCTTTTGTCTGAAAATGTGCAGATAGGATTGAACAGGTTACCTTCTCTGATCCCCGGCCTCTCAAACGGCCTGAGGGTTTAGGGGAAAAGGGCGCCCTGATTTAGATAGCCTTGGCCTCTTCATGAAGTAACTTGGCCAGTTCCGTCGCCTTTGCCTCAGGGCTGTCGCCGTCGACTATTTTCCCTGCCTGTCGCTCGGGCGGAGGTGTCAATTCTACAATCTTAAGCTTTCTGGCGCCTTCACCAAATCCTCCCGCATCCAATCCCAGGTCGGCCAGGGTTTTTTCAGCAAGCGGTTTCTTTTTGGCCTTCATAATACCGGGCAGAGAGGCATATCTCGGTTCATTCAATCCCTTCTGGGTGGTGATCAGAGCCGGCAGATTGGATTCGATGGTCAGGGTCTGGCCTTCGACCGGTCTGTTGACCTTGACGGATTTGCCATCTTCAGCCATTTCGACTTTCACAATAATAGAAAACTGGGGGATATCCAAATATTCCGCTAAAGCGGAACCGACCAAACCGTTGTCATCATCGACCCCGCGCTGGCCTGAAAAAATCAGATCGGCCTCTAGATCTTTAATGGCCGCAGCAAGGGCCTTAGCCGTACCGATGGCGTCACTTCCTTCAATTGCAGGATCATTAATGAGAACAGCCTTGTCGGCCCCCATGGCCAGAGCGGTGCGAAGGGATTCGGCAACTCTCTTGGGCCCCAAACCTACCACCGTGACCTCGCCACCAAATTTCGCCTTTATCTGCAACGCTTCTTCAACACCAAATTCATCATAGGGATTCATCACCCACTTGATGTCGTCCTGTGCAATGGATTTTCCATCCGGAGCCACCCTGATCTGGGTTTCCGTATCCGGCACTTGTTTTATACAGACTACGATATTCACTTTTGTCTCCTTTCCTTACAATTGGGTTTTAAGATTTCGCGTCATAACGTATTCAGACTGAGTCGTCGAATATACCATCCATAGACATTCACGCATCCAAAACAAATTCAGCGGCGGTTTCCATATCATATATTCGGCTGATTGACAATACCGAAAATCGGAGAATTGACTCTAGAATTGCGAAAAATCCATTAAAAACGACCAGTTAGAATCCTTGCCTTTAAAAAATATTTTTATAAATTTAAAATGGTGCCCATAACCAAGGGCATGGACCATTCAATAAAACGCCTTCGTCCTCCTTTCCTGCTCGGGTGGGTGTCTCCTATTTTTTGCTTGACATCGTCAAATTCCAAGCATTAAACAAAGTTATCATCCGGGATAAAAAATCCAATTCGTCCAGGGAAGACTGTCGTTTAAATATCTCGCACACGCCTTTTCAACAAAATCTTTATATCTTATACAAAAGCAACCGAAAAAACGCTTGCGGTTTGGCGCAGATCTCGAATCTTTGTCCAAGATTGATCCAGTTTAACAAAAAAGTCAAGGTGTAGTGCCTTATGTTGCCTATCAAAGGAGGAAAGCGAATGGGACTCCATGATTTTACATTTTATGACATCATCAAACGCAATGCCCTGACCTTCAGGGATAAGCCGGTGTGGTTGGATGTGGAAAGCGGCCGAACCCTCACTTTCGGCCAATACCGGCAACAGGTGGAGAGGCTGGCCGGAGGGTTGCAGGGCCGGGGGATTACCAAGGGAGACCGTGTGGGTGTCGTGGCCAAGAATAGCCTCGATTATTTCGTGCTTTTCGGGGCACTCTCCGCCCTTGGCGCGATTATGCTGCCAATCAACTGGAGGCTTTCGGAGGAAGAGGCCTGTTATAATCTGAATGATTGTCGGCCGAAAGTCGTATTCGCAGACCACGAATATCAGGCCCTGATTCCGAAACTGAAAGGCGAATTGCCCTCTGTCGAGGCATATTTTTGTCTCGAACAAAAGGGCGGGGATGACCAGGGTCTTTCGGATCTGATAGATAATTCCGGCGATTTCGAGCCCGGGGAGGTCGAATCTGATGACGGTCTCGTCATCATCCATACGGCGGCCGTGGCCGGCAGGCCCAGGGGAGCCTTGCTGAGCCACGGTAATGTGATGTGGGCCGACATGCATTTTGACTATTTGATGAATGTGACCTGGAAAGATGTCCATCTGAATTTTCTTCCCTTATTTCATGTCGGCGGACTGTTTATGCTTACCGCAGGTTTCCATGCGGGAGCCCTCAACATCAATATGAGCAAATTCGAGGCGTCGAAAGCCGTAAGCATTATAGAAGAAAGGCAGGTATCCTTCACCATGGCCTTTTCGCCCATCCTTTCCTCCATTCTCGAAGAGCATGAGAAGACGGGGCGAACCATCAGTTCTTTAAGGGCCGTTACGGGGATAGAGACACCGGAAGCCATCGAGAAATACCAGAACATGACCGGGGGTACCTTTTTTGGTCTGTATGGCCAAACCGAGACATCCTGCCTGGTGAGCTTCGGGCCTTACAATGACCGACCGGGAGCGGCCGGAAGGATTCTCCCGATGATGGAAGTGCAACTTGTCGATGAATATGATCGGCCGGTGCCGATCGACCGCGTCGGGGAGATCACTGTCAGGGGGCCGATGGTCTTCAAGGGATATTGGGGACTTTCGGAAGATACGGCGCATGCCTTCAGAGACGGTTGGCATCATACCGGAGACCTGGGACGGTTTGATGAGCAGGGTTTTCTTTGGTATGCAGGGCGGAGCCCTGAAAAAGAATTGATTAAACCGGGTGGAGAGAATGTCTATCCGGCGGAGGTGGAAAAGGTCATCCTGCAGCACTCGGCGGTAGAGAAAACAGTGGTCATCGGGATCCCGGATCCCAAATGGAAGGAAGCCATCAAGGCGGTCTGCCAACTAAAGGAGGGACAGCAGCTCAAGGAGGAAGTGCTGATCCAATTTGTGGGCGAACGCATCGCCCGATATAAAAAACCGGCATACGTAGAGTTTATTCAACAGTTCCCCCTTCTTGAGAACGGATCGATTGATCGGGGAAAGGTAAAGGAAATGTATGGGAAAGGGGCCTGAAGGCCTCCCGCCAATCGTGTAAGTAAAAGCGTATAAGTTTAACTTTTTGAAAAGATGAATGTTTTTGGTCAAGGAAATATCTTTTCAAAAACGAGGGTCCAACGGGTAGCTCGATCAAAACGGGGCAACGATGGCGGCGATAAACCTCCGGTAGACAACGCTCGGGCAAAGACTTGCATGGCATTGTGGGAGAGGTGCTTCGCCCGCCTTGGCCGTGTTCTTGTGCGGATTCCCGGGCAGCGTTTTTCTCGTTTTTGAAAAGAGATTGCCTTGACCCATCTATAGCTGAGAGCATCTCAAAAAACTGAACTATCATAACCGAAAAAAATATATTATAAATGGCCTGATCTTGATTTATTCCGCATCTTGATCCAAAATAAATCCGATGTAATCCATTTTCCATAGAGCGGGCTTTTTCTTAAGATTGGGGCCGAAATGAGTACTGCGGATTCCTTACCTCCAGAGATTTTTTGGTTGGCTGATACCTTTGAGTTCATAAAGCCTGAAGATTTTGAAGGCCTGGGCATTGAAGAAGACGACATCCCTGCCGGAACCTTCGCCGCCAACAGGCACCCCTCTCAAATTCCGAGCCGTTTCGGCGGTAACGCTTACGGTTTCGGTTTTTTTGAGGTCTACGATCGGATTCATCCCCGGGACATCGAGCTTCTTCAATCCATCAATTTTCAAAATTCGGAACAAATCAAGGGAAGTTATCGGGAAATCAACAGGATCTACAAAAATATCGGTCTGCTAAAGAGATTTTCCCGTTTAGGGAAGCCTTACTACCTGATTCCCGTTCATCTGGTCTCCAACTCTATCAGCAACATCAAATCCAAGTCTGACGAAATCAGCAAGATCGTCGACTTTCATCGAAAAAAATACCTGAAAGAAAGCCACAATATCGGCATCCTGACCCATGCCGACGATCTCATCGTCAATGACCTTTCTCTTCGCTTTAAGGAACATCAATTTACGGTCCTGGACTCTTTCGAGAAACTGCGTTCTACCGATGCCACGCTTGATTTGGTGATTCTCCCCAAAGACATCAACCAGATTCTTTTCACTGAGACATTTATTCCCCGAACAAGTTCGGAGATGTCAAAGAAGCGGCTGGAAAACTATGTGTATTATATTCTTTGGAAGATTTACAATTTACTGAAACCGGATGGTGAGATTTTTATTGTTGCCAACCGCTTTGCCCTGAAGACAAACCAGTCCATTGCGGTCACCTTTCAGACCGACCAGGAGGAAAAGAACTTTTTCCTGTTTACTCATCTGTTTAAGACCAGAAGGAAATATCAGGCAAAAAGCGAGACCAACAGGATCAATGCGTTTGATTTTCAGAAATACCTGAATCCTCCTTATATCGAAAAAGAGGTGTGGGACAGGTTGTTGGAAGGAAGACATCTGGAGGACCTGTCACTCAGCGAGATCAATCGACTCCCCTATCTCAATTTTTCACTTGAAGAGGAACTGGCCTACGACCAGGATAAAACATGGTCCAAGGTTCTCTCCAGTTTTTTTAATAAGATATTCCTGAAACCTCTTGCCCCGGACATTATCAGAGAGGAGTGGGCGAAAAGATTCCATGCCGACGGATACACTCCCGACTACATGCTTATCTATCTTGGCCAAAAGAAACCTTTGAGGACTTCGTTGAGTGAATTGAGCGAGGAGATGATGAAGTCCCAGCTTTCCGGTTGTCCCCTGTCCCTTCTTTCCGAATATAAGGACACATTCGACTATGTCGTAAGGACCCTCGAAGTTTTAAAAAGAATTAAGAGCGGCAGATACGCCAGCCTGCAGGAGCTTTTTATAGAGCGTCTCAAAGAACCTTTGGACAATAAAAAGAAACGTTTCGGGGGTCTCAATGATGTGATGAGATTGATGGCCAAGGTCAATCGGCTCCGGCGAATCGAAGGGTACCTCAATCCTGACAAGATTGAAGGTGGCAAAACTCGACTGCTCGAAAACCTGGAAGCCCTTTTGTTGTTTGGTTTCAGCCATGGTGAACTGGAGGAGCTTTTCCTGATTGTTGTCGGGCACACCCCCATGGGGCGCATTCTGTCGGGGAAGATGAACGAAAAGGCTCTGCAACCCGTGTCTGATCTGGCAAAGAACTTCAGCCCCCCTCAGGCCTTGAATTTCCTGCGTTTTTGCCGGCTCATGAGCATGGCCGAGACGGTGGCCTCCAAGCAGTCCGACCTGAATCAGGAGGAACTGGCCGAGCTTTTTGATCTGCATGAATCCATGGTCAAAGTGGTAACCAATAAGGACATGGATTGGGAGCGTCTTTCAGACGAAAGAATTAGTGCTATGGGCGGCATTCACAACAGGATCATCCGAAAGATTCTGAAAATGATGAACCTTTTTCAATTCCTTGGCAATTGGGCTGAACTCAGGAGCAAAGGCCCGATGGAAAAGGAAGCCCTGGCAGATTATGATGAAGATAAACTGCGCCAAATAGGGAGTGTCCTCGAACTCCTCTCCGTTATAGATCAATTTGAGGATATGTATCTGAAGGAAGACCCCCTGCAGTTGTCCATTTTCTACAGGAAATTACTCAATCTGGAATTCCACGGCACGGTTCATCTTTTTGAGAAAATCAACAGTCGACTGGTATTCCTGTTCCTCTGGATTGCGGTGAACGTCACGCGCGGCGACATCGTGAATTTCAATAATGTATTGTCAGGGGTCAGTCAGGAAGACATTGATGCCTACATCAAAAGGGTGGAAGACGAAACGGACGCCGTGAATATCAACTACCTTGATTTTGGAACGCTCGCCCGCCTGAGCGGTCAGCTCTATGAGAACCATACGGCGTTCATTGTGGGGACCGGCTTTCAACTGAAGGTCAACCCGGAAAACCAGGCCCTGGAAATCGCATACATTGATCTGGACAAGGCCATCAACAATCTGACCGCCCTGACCCGGGAGTCTGAGGGGAGAAAAATCACGGAGATTCCGGGGGATGAACTGGACCAGATGGAGAAGCTTTTCGCCGACCTGGAGAGTTTTCATCAGAGCCATTTGAAACTGATTTCCCAAAAAGATCAAAACCTCAGGCTTCCGGGGAGACAAAAAGAGTGGTTCAGAAGAACCCGGGAGTTGATGGCGACCCTTCGATCGAGTTTCATCGAGTCGATCTTCCAACCGGAAGAGGTGTATACCGATCTGGAACTCCTCCTCAAGCACTCTCCTTGTATTTTACGTTTTGTGCTTCCCGAGTTCATGGCACTCGAAGACACAAAACTTCCGGGCCAGATTTATCTCAAATCAACCCTGATGAATCATATCCTCGGCAGCACCAGGAGGATTCAGGCCCTCATCCGAAAAGACAGAGAGGGGTTTCAGGATGTACAGAGCCTGCATAAATTGGCTCAACGGGAATTCGGACCCATGGTCGCCGGTATCGTGGGGCTCAATGAATCCCAGATCGAGACCCTCGAAGGCATTGTCGCAAACCTCAAGAAAAAGCCTGAACTTTTTGATGCCCTGATAAAATCCTTTATATTCCGTGACATCGGGCTTATCTCCGAACTCAGGGATAAATACGAGGAGCAACTCAATCCCGCTGATCACGCCTATGCCGGCGCGCTTTTTCTGGAATTGGAAAAAATACCCGAGAGGTACAACACGGGAAAAAAGGCTCGGGATCATTTAATCTTTCTTGTCAAGCATCATGACCTCCTGCACCATACGATTAGAGGTGAATTTTCCCTGTATGCCATCCAGGATGTCGTGGATTGCAGGGACAAGGACCTCTTTGACGCCTTTTTTGTGGGCTCCTTCACCATGTTTTCCTCCATGAGGGAGGACCTTATCCTGGAAGATCTGGCAAGACATCTGTTTCAATACCGAATTCTCTGCCACCGTATCATCGACGGCCGGACCACTCCCGAAGACCACTTGCGCGAGATTTACGCCTTCAAGGGCCACACCTATTATGCCCTGGAAGACTATCGCCGTAAGGGCCTTCCTGAAAACGTTCCGCCGGCCCGGTACCTGGAATCCTATACGTGGAGAGAAGAGAAAAAGGACGACTATATTCAGGCGGGAAAGATGATCTATGCCATGGAGCGGATCCTGAGGTTGAGGGGTATTCGGTATGTCGAATTTCCCGAAATGGTCAGCCTGATGGTCAAGGTCCCTCTCAAATACATTTACCGGAAGCGGGTCTATGTCGGCATCGGATACGCCACTTTCGAAAGAGAACTCTTTGAGGCTCTCCGGATTTACAACAGCCTCCAAATGCTGCCCGAAGAGGTCAGACACTTCATGTACGAGCATCTCGTCGGCGATGAGGTTCGAATTTTCGGCTTCGAGAATGTGAGTGCCTATCTGAGTTATGAAAATCTTATCAATCTTCTTTTTACAGCCCTTTTGGGCGCGTACATGTTAGGCCCCGAGACCCGCAGACCCGTCTGCATCAATTTCTTTGATCTCGTCGATAAAATAGACAAGCGGTATGAGGCGGTCAATGACGCCCTGAGCCGTTTTCCCACAGATAATCCGGCGGATAGCCTGGACCATCTGAGGCAACTCTTGAAATCTAATACCGGGCTTATTTTCAGGCAGGACGAGAACCAGCGGGTGCTCAATGTTAAATTTTCGGATCAAATCAACATCCCACAAAAAACTTCCTATATGAAGACGATTTCAGACCTGGAGCAACTAAAGAATTACTACCATTACAGCCTTCGCGCCTTGAGAAAAAACCCCTTTTACACCGATGACTATGAATTGGAGCTGGAAAAGGCCTTTGAAGAGAGGATGGGGGAGATCACGAATTTGATGATAGACAAGGCCAAGAATCAGATGGCACGTCTCAAAGACTTTCAAGAAATCCATACCCTGGTCATGGATCTTATGGATCGCTCGTTGGATATCGGGTTCACCGAAGAACAAAGACACAGATTGAAAGATCTCTACGAGTTGAGAAAGGATAACCTTAAACGGGAGAAGCTCGAAGAAATCGACAATTTCCTCGGGACGATCACCGAAATCCATGAATTAAGGGACTATTGGGATAGTATCAAGTGGTATCTTCAGAGAAACCGGCTATATTCGGGTAAGGAATTTGAAAACCTTATTGCCAAGAAGTTTGATCTGGCCGTGGAGAGGGTTTTAATAAAATAATTTTTTTGTCTGATTACCTTGGGGTATACCTGTGCGAGGTGATGCATGGAGGAATATTTTCAGGTTTTTACGACACTTGAAAAGCGAGAAGATGCCGGGAGAATAGCGAAAGACATCGTTGAAAAAAGATTGGCGGCCTGCGCCCAGATTATCGGCCCCATCATGAGCAGTTACTGGTGGGAGGGGAAGGTGGAAACGGCCGAAGAGTGGCTTTGCCTTATGAAGACGAGGAAAAACCTGTACCCCCGGTTGGAAGAGACCTTAAAAGCTATTCATCCGTATGACGTGCCGGAGATCGTGGCCGTGCCTATTGTTGCAGGCTATGCAGACTATTTGAGCTGGCTGACCCAAGAGGCAACCGGGTAGCGGGTAGAATCTTAGTGGCAAAACGGCTGTTTTGTTTTTTGAACCGCATTCAGCTCAGGATGGGTCATGACAATATCTTTTCAAAAGGCTAAATTAATAGCATAATCCGAAAAATATAGAAGCCGCTATCAAGCACAGCGTCCCTGCCTGCGACCTTTGAGGGATAGACGATCGACCCGACAGCATAGGCCATCTGAGTTGGGGTGCGATCCTACGGAGAAAACCCCCAGCCAGGAGGGCACGTTCTCGAATGCGACTGTTGTGAAAAATTTCCAACCCAGTCAAAGATCCCCGTTTTTTAAAGGGCGGAAGGTGAGAAGCCATTGGTTTTGCTGAGTTTTTGGGAAGGGCTGAACTCGAGTGAATAGAATCGGTAGATTTGGCAGTTTTCGAAAATGATCGCGAAGCGACACATTAACTCTAGTCACTTCTTCACTCTTCTCATGAAAACTATGTCGGGGCACAATCCGAAGTGTCCCCGCCAAGTTTGGAGAGGGCATGTTTCAGGGCCGGCAGCAGCACGGCAAGATTGTCCTTCACACCTCCCGGGCTTCCGGGGAGATTAATGATCAGACAACTTTTCCGCACGCCCACAATGGCTCTGGAAATCATGGCATGGGGGGTTTTTTTGAGGCTTTCCGCGCGCATGGCCTCGGCCATGCCCGGGACCTGGAAATCAATGATTCGCTCCATGGCCTGGGGAGTCACATCGGTGGGGCTGAGACCCGTTCCCCCGGAAGTTACGATCAGGGTCGATTCGCCGCTGTCGGCCCAATCGGCAAGGGTGTCTGCAATGATTTGCCGGTCGTCGGGAATGATATCCTGTTTGACGATGAGAAAACCCTCCGTCTCCAGGATCCGGGCAGCGGCCTTACCACTCTCGTCCTTTCTGAGTCCCTGTGAACCTTTATCGCTGATGGTCAGGACACCGGCCCTGAACGTTTGTTCCATGGATTGATCCCTATTCTTCCGCCTTTACTTCTGCGATAATTTTTTCAGCCATCTGAGCCGGTACTTCCTCATAATGAGAATGTTCCACATGGAAAGTCCCCCGGCCGGCGGTCATGGCGTTCAGGTCAAGGGCATAGGTCAGCACCTCAGCCATGGGGGCCTGGGCAATGATGACCTGGTATTTGCCTTGGGTGTCCATCCCCAAGACTCTTCCCCGTCGTCCGTTGAGGTCCCCCATGACATCCCCCATGCCGTCTTCGGGTACGGTGATCTCCATTTTCATGATCGGCTCGAGAATGACCGGGTTTGCCTCCTGGACCGCCTTCTTGAAGCACATGCTGGCAGCGATTTTAAAAGCCATTTCGGAAGAATCCACGTCATGCGACTTTCCATCGTAGAACCGGACCTTTAGATCCACAACAGGATAGCCGGCGAGGACGCCTACCTTGATGGCCTCCTGGAGCCCTTTTTCAACGGCCGGGACAAAATTGCGGGGCACATTCATACCGACCAGGGCCTCATCAAACTCAAACCCCTGTCCTCTTTCCAGGGGAGATACATCGAAGTGGACTTCGGCAAATTGTCCTCGCCCGCCGGACTGCTTTTTGTGGCGGTAGATGACCTGTTTCGCCGCCTTTTTGATGGTCTCCATGTAAGGCACTTTGATGGGTTTCAGATTGACCTCCACCCCGAATTTTCTGTTGAGTTTTTCACACGTGGTCTCAAGGTGAATCTGCCCGGTCCCGGAAAGGATAATTTCAGCGGTCGTCTGGTCCCGTTCCAGTTTCAGTGTGGGATCCTCATCCAGAAGTTTGGCTAGGGAAATAAAAACCTTGTCTTCACTGCCCTTCACTTTTGCCTCAACGGCGTAAGAAATCACAGCGGGGAGCTGTTGAACGGGTTGATAAACGATCGGGTCCTTTTCCTGGCAAAACGTGTGGCCTGTTTGCGTCTCCTTCAGCTTGGCAATGGCAACGATGTCTCCCGGTATAGCCATTTCAATAGATTGTTGTTTTTTCCCTTCAGGGAGGAATATCTGGCCGAATTTTTCCTTGAATTCCTTGTTGACGTTATACACGGTCGAGTCCGCTTTGAGAGTGCCCGAAATAACCCTGAGAAGCGTCAACTTGCCGGCAAAGGGGTCGGCCATGGTTTTGAAGATGATGGCGGAAAATGGCGCATCAGGCTCCGGCACCCTTGAAACGATCTCTTCGGTTCCCGGTTTCGTGCCTTCGAAGGGCTTCCTGTCCGCAGGTGAGGGCATGCCCTGGACGATCAGGTTCATGATCTGCGCCACGCCCATGTTGAGGGTGGCGGAACCGCAAAGGATGGGCACCAGCAGTCCGGATTTCAGCCCCTGGACGAAGGTGTCCTCGATTTCCTGGGAAGAGAGCTCTTCTCCTTCGAGGTATTTTTCCATTAATTCATCATTGGCTTCGACGATATTTTCAATCATCTTTTCGCGCCATTCGTCGACCTTATCCTGCATGTCAACGGGGATTTCGGTATCCTCGAATTTGCCGCTGCCGTCTTTGCCGTATACATAGGCTTTCATTTTAATCAGATCAACAAGGCCCTTGAAATCATCCTCGGCGCCAATGGGCAGAAATACCGGTGTGGCCTTTGTATCAAAGGCATTGTTGATTTCATCTACAACGCGGTAAAAGTCCGCCCTTTCCCGATCCATTTTATTGATGAAGACGATTCGAGGGAGATCTTGTTCGTCCGCAAAACCCCAGACTTTTTCCGTGCCGATTTTGACGCCGGCTGTGGCGTCTATAACTACAACGAGACCATCTGTGGCTTGAAGTGCGGCCTTTGTGTCGGAAAGAAAATTATCGTCACCCGGGGTGTCGATAAGATTGATGGTATGCTTTTTCCAGTTGCTGTGGTGAATGGAAGTGCTGACAGTGATCTTCCGTTTGATTTCCTCCGGTTCAAAATCCATATTGGACGTTCCGTCATCGACTTTTCCGAGTCTATTGGTTGCTTTCCCGTTGAAAAGTATGGCCTCTGCAAGAGAGGTTTTGCCGGAACCCACATGGGCCACAAAACCAACATTCCTTAATAGTTCGCTCTTTCTTTCCATAACGCGTTCCTTTCCAGATTACTGATCCCCGTGGTTTTTATGGTGGACATGATGGGGGAACTGCTAAAAAATAAGGGGCCAAGAAAATCCCCTGACACCCTTGGTCTGATCATCGGGATTTGGGGCAATGAATGATCCGGGCAAGAAACCTCATGGAGGGGCCCCAGATGCCGGACTAAATTTTCATGAAATTCCAGTGACAAATGGAATTTTCTAGAATTGCCAAGGTTACATCAAGCGGCGAAATAAAGTCAAGCATTGAATAAAACGGCCTTTTTTTTCATTGCTAATTGTGAAAAATATGTTACTTTATTAATTTTTTCTTGTCTTAAATACAGTTGTCCAAGATGTCGCTCATTGCCCTGAAAGACAAATTTATTGAGTATCTGAAATCCCAGAAGGGATATTCACCTCATACCATCAGAAACTACCGGATTGACCTGAGCCAGTTTCTGGGTTTTTTGGCTGAAAAAGCGGGAATGAGTAAAAATGAGGCCCCTGAAATAGGGTTGGATGCCGTCGATTTTCCGACTGTCCGTGAATACCTGGGGCGCCTTTACGGGACCTATGAGCGCACGACGATTGCCCGCAAGCTTTCTGCCGTCCGGTCCTTTCTCTCCTTCCTGGAAAGGAACGGCCTTCTGAGCGGGAATCCAGCCGCCGACATCTCGACGCCCAAAAGGGATCAGCCTATTCCCAGCCACCTTCCTGTGGACGACATGTTCAGGCTTTTAGATAGGCCGGACAGGGAAAGCCCATTGGGGCTCAGGGATTTGGCCATTCTGGAGGTTCTCTATTCCTGCGGGCTCAGGGTCAGTGAACTGGCGGGTATGAACCTGTCGAGCATCGATTTTGACCAACGGCTGGTCCGGGTCCTGGGGAAAGGGAACAAGGAGAGAATCGTCCCGATCGGCAGAAGCGCCCTTAATGCCGTCAAAGACTATGTCGATGCTGCTGGAGGGCTCAGGAAAAAGGGGAAACAGAATGTGGCGGACCCTCCCCTTTTTATCAATTACATGGGTGGCCGTCTTTCGACCCGGAGCATAGGGAAGGTCGTGAAGAAGTACGGCAGGGAGTGTGCCCTGCTGATGGAAATAAGCCCCCATTCATTGCGGCATACCTTTGCCACTCACCTTCTGGACGGGGGGGCGGATCTTCGTTCGGTCCAGGAACTTCTGGGCCATGCAAGTCTGTCCACGACCCAGAAGTATACACATGTCAGCCTGGATAGACTTATGGAGGTTTATGACAAGGCCCATCCGAGGAGCAAATAACTAGTTTTCATCCAGAAATCAAAGATTTCCGGATAGAGTCGTCAGCGGTCAGCTATCAGCATTCAGTCGGCCCCATGAAAGCGAGAGGTCTTTACTGAAAGCCGATCTCTGATTTCGCTCATCGAAAAAGCGGCGTTTGCGGATGAGTTGGGATGAAATTCTGAGAAAAAGAACGGCTTGGGTCACGACAATATCTTTTCAAAAAACGAAGGGCTAACGGGCAACTTGACGGAAACGGGGCAACGAGGGCGGCGATGAACCTACGGTAGACAACGCTCGGGCAAGGAGCTACATGGCAAAGGTGGGAGGGGCGCTTCGCCCGCCTCGGCGAAGATCTTTTGCAGATTCCCGGGCAACGTTTTTTCGTTTTTGAAAAGAGATTGTCATGACCAATTAACAATTAACAATTAAAAATTAACCATTACCAAAGCTCTCTCCCCCCGGGGGCAATTGAGGAAAATATGATAAAGATCAGGGCAACCACCATCCTTGCCGTGCGTCACAACGGCAGGGCCGTCATGGCCGGGGATGGTCAAGTGACCCTTAACGACACCGTGATGAAGCATAAGGCCGTTAAGGTTCGATTTATGTTTAAAGACAGGGTCCTGGTGGGTTTCGCCGGGGCGGCGGCGGATGCCTTCAATCTGTTTGAACGGCTTGAGGGCAAACTCGAAAAATTTAACGGCAATCTGACCCGGGCCGCTGTAGAACTGGCAAAAGACTGGCGCACCGACAAGATCCTCAAAAGGTTGGAGGCCCTGCTGCTGGCGATGGATGAGGAGCACACCTTCATCATTTCAGGAACAGGCGATGTGATTGAGCCGGACGAATCCGTGGCCGCCATCGGTTCGGGCGGGGCCTATGCCCTTGCGGCCGCAAAGGCCCTTATGACCCATTCAGATCTGGACACTCCTGACATTGTTCGCGAGTCCATGAAAATAACGGCCTCGATCTGTCTTTATACCAATGAGCACATCGTCATCCACGAGATTGGTGAGAGGGAATGAAAAAAGAAACGGATATCGTCATAAGGGATGATTTCGCGGAGGTTTTAAAGCCCAGAGAAATCGTATCGGCACTCGATAAATATATTGTGGGTCAGACACAGGCCAAGCGCTCCGTGGCCATAGCTCTCAGAAACAGATGGAGGCGGCAACAGATACCCCCGGATCTGCGGGACGAGATCGCCCCCAAGAATATCATCATGATCGGTCCCACCGGCGTGGGAAAAACAGAAATTGCGAGACGGTTGGCCAGACTCGCGAGATCCCCCTTTCTCAAGGTGGAAGCCACAAAGTTTACCGAGGTGGGATATGTCGGCCGCGATGTGGAATCCATGATAAGGGATCTTACCGAACTGGCGATCAATATGGCCAAAAAAGAGGAACAGGAAAAGGTCGAGGTAAAGGCCGCGGAACTGGCGGAGGCAAGATTGCTCGACATCCTGCTCCCCAAGCGCAGGGAGGAACCCCGGGAAGAGGAAGAAGCGGATAAGGAAAAGGTCCTGGAAGTGGTCAGGGTGGACAAGTCGGAGATCACTTCCACCAGGGAAAAATTGAGGCGTTTGCTTCGGAGCGGTAAACTGGACGGGCGGTATGTGGAATTGGAAGTCGAAAACAGAAGTGCTCCCATGGTGGAAATCTTTTCCAATGCGGGCCTGGAGGAGATGGAATTCAATATCAAAGAGGTCTTTGGCAACATCTTCCCTACCAAAAAGAAAAAGAGACGCATGAAGATCCCCGAGGCCATGGAAATCCTTTTTCAGGGGGAATCCCAGAAGCTGATCGACATGGACCAGGTGGTCGAAGAGGCCGTTAGAATGACGGAACAAAACGGCATTATATTTCTTGACGAGTTGGATAAGGTCGCCGGTTCGGAATCAAAATACGGCCCGGATGTGTCCAGGGAAGGGGTGCAGCGAGACCTTCTGCCGATCGTTGAAGGTTCCACCGTCACGACGAAATACGGCATGGTGAGGACGGATCATATCCTTTTCATTGCTGCGGGCGCTTTCAACCTGAGTAAGCCCTCCGACCTTTTACCGGAGCTTCAGGGACGTTTTCCCATCCGGGTCGAGCTGGATTCACTGTCCATGGAGGATTTCGTTCGAATCCTCAAGGAACCCAAGAATGCCTTGATCACTCAATATGAAGCACTCCTCGAGACCGAGGGCATCGCATTGATCTTCGAGGAATCGGCCATTGATGAAATCGCTTCCATCGCGAGCAAGGTCAACGAACGCATGGAGAACATAGGGGCCAGACGCCTTCACACGGTCATGGAGAAACTCCTGGATGAAATATCCTTCAATGCCCCGGACATGGAGGCCAAAAAGGTCATTATTGATCAAACCTATGTGGCGGAGAAATTGAGTGGTATTTTTGAGGATGAAAATTTGAGCCGGTACATATTATAAAATTTTTCGTGAAATCTTGGACGATTTTACGAAAAATTTTATGTAACGCGGCTTCGCCGCTATGGGATGTCAAAGCTTATTTTGGCCCTGAATCAGGATAGAGGAAGGGCCAAAATTCCGCAGTGAGCGGAGCCATGGACGGCGGAGCGATCGCAGCGAAGAGAACATGCCAACCCCTGCTTGCAGCGGAAATTTTTTTAGTCCGGGGTAAAAGAAAATGAAAAAAGAGATATCCAGGGCCAAGGTGTTGATCGAGGCCCTTCCCTATATCAGGCGCTTTAACAATGCGACGATCGTGGTGAAATACGGCGGGCACGCCATGGTGGATGAAACCCTGAAAAAGAATTTTGCCCTGGATATCATCCTGATGAAATATGTGGGCTTCAACCCCATCGTCGTCCATGGCGGAGGGCCTCAGATCGGTGATTTTCTCAAAAGACTCTCGATCGAGTCCGAATTCGTGGACGGCATGCGCGTGACCGACAAACAGACCATGGATGTTGTAGAGATGGTTCTCGTAGGTATGGTGAACAAGGAAATCGTCTCCCTCATCAACCAGAACGGCGGGCAGTCGGTAGGGCTCTCGGGAAAGGACGGCCAACTGATCAACGCCAAGAAAATGAAATACGTCAAAAACAAGGGAAACGATCAGCCCCCGGAGATCATCGACATGGGCATGGTGGGTGAGATTGTTTCCGTAAAAACCCGTATTCTCGAAAGTCTTATGGAAAGCCGGTTTATCCCCGTCATTGCCCCGGTAGGGGCCGGGAAAAAGGGGGAAACCTATAATATCAATGCGGATCTGGTAGCCGGACGCGTTGCGGCCGCCCTCAAAGCAAGGAAGTTGATCCTCCTGACCGATACCGAGGGCGTGCTTGACAAGTCAGGAAGTCTCATCTCGACGATCAAAGTGGAAGAGGTCGACAAGTACATTGAAGACGGCACCATCAAGGGCGGGATGATACCCAAGACACGGTGTTGCCTCGAGGCCGTTGGAGGAGGCGTCAGAAAGGCCCATATTATCGACGGTCGCAAGGAACACGCCCTTTTGCTCGAAATCTTTACAAAGACCGGGATCGGGACACAGTTGGTTCGGGGATGAACTGAAAAGATTGACCACAGAGCCACGGAGGGCACGAAAAAATAGGGCTTTCGCTGTGTTGTCGAGAGGTAATAACTCAGCGAGATAGGCTGTAGGCATTTAGGCTGTGAGGTACCGCAGGAAGGGAACATGCGTGATCACATATCGAGCAACCAGGGCATTCCCCAAAGAAGAAATAAGCGAAGGGTTCGGATACTAATAGCCTTTAGCCTACAATCTAAACAACCTGAACAGCTACGCTGAGAGAACGCTGGAGAGAAATTTACCATTGAGAGGAACACCGAAAATGAACAACCCGTCGAAAGACACTAAAACCATGGACCTGGCGGAAAAGGTCCTTTTCCCGACATATAAACGTGTACCCATTGTGCTGACCCGGGGAGAGGGTTGCCGTGTATGGGATGAGAACGGTAAAGAGTACCTTGATCTTGTGGCCGGAATCGCTGTTTGCGCCCTCGGGCACAGCTCACCCCTGGTCAGCCGGGTGCTGGAGGAGCAGTCCAAAGAGCTGGTCCATGTGTCCAACCTCTACTATACGAAACCGCAAATTGAACTGGCGGACCTTTTGGTGAAAAACTCCTTCGCTGGTCGCGTCTTTTTCTGTAACAGCGGTGCGGAGGCCAATGAGGCCGCTATCAAGCTTGCACGGCGGTATTCGAGAGAGAAATACGGCACAGGGAAGCATCGGATCATTACCATGAAGGGTAGCTTTCACGGACGAACCATGGCCACCCTCTCCGCCACGGGACAGGAAAAGATTCGGGCCGGATATGATCCGATTCTCGACGGTTTTGACTATGTGCCTTTCAATGACCTTCAGGGACTCGAAAAAGCAATAGACGATTCTGTTTGTGCGGTGATGCTCGAACCCATTCAGGGGGAAGGCGGTGTGGTTGTTCCGAAGACCGGTTACCTGAAAGGCGTCAAGGAGATCTGCCGGAAGAAAAAGGTGCTCCTGATCTTCGACGAAGTCCAGGTCGGGATGGGACGGACGGGCAGATTGTTCGCCTATGAAAATTTTGGGGTCACACCCGATATCATGACCCTGGCCAAGGCCCTGGGGAACGGACTTCCGGTCGGGGCCATGCTCGCCACGGAAATGCTGAGCGAGGCCTTCGGTCCCGGCAGCCATGCCACGACTTTTGGGGGGACACCTCTCGTCACCGCCGTGGCAAATGCCGTGCTCAAGAGCCTACTTGAAGACGGATGGCTGGACCATTGCCGGGAAACGGGGGCATACTTTAAACAAAGACTTGAATCACTCGCCGGGAAGTATGCCTTTATAAAGGAGGTGCGGGGACTCGGCCTTATCCTGGGAGTGGAAATCGACAGGCCGGGGGCCCCGGTAGTCGAGGCCTGCAAGGAGAAAGGATTCCTGATCAATTGCGCTCAGGAAATGGTCCTTCGCTGTGTGCCGCCCCTCATCATTTCCAGGGACGAAGTCGATCGTTTTGTTGAAGCCCTGGACGAGGTGTTTGCGTCGCTGTGAGAACAGGGGGAATAATATTTGCCACAGACGCACACAGACTGACACAGACTTGTCATCCGGCCGACACGGCCGAATGAAAGTGCCATCGCTTCGCGAAAAGATTCCATGTTTTTGAAGTTACTGTGCATTTGTGTTGCGTACTGAACAAAAATTTTGCGCTATTATCAGGGGGAATTTGGGCTGGAAGCCCTGATGGTTTTGTCCGGCGAAGTCCGCCGGACAAAAATCTTGCCAGTCTGTGGATGTCTGTGTGAGTCGAGTGAGCGAAGCGAACGGGCGGCTAATAATTTTTATCCCATTGGGAGCATGGCAAGCTCAGCTCCTTCTAAGGGTCAACCCAATACCGGGCTCTTTGAGTTCAGGTATTCGTCTTTAAACCAATCCGGACACATGCGGATTAAATGCGGAAGAAGAAATTACATGTGAGCTTAACAGGAGGATATAACCTTGAGTGAAAAAATAAAAAAAATAGTGTTGGCATATTCCGGGGGACTGGACACCTCGGTCATCCTGGCATGGTTGCAGGAGGTCTATGAATGTCCCGTCATCGCTTATGCCGCTGACGTGGGACAGGCGCAGGAAACGGAGGGCCTCGAAGAAAAGGCCATGGCCACGGGTGCGGAAAAGGCCATTGTCGAGGATCTCAGGGAGGATTTCGTCCGCGATTACGTGTGGCCGGCGATCAGGGCAAACGCCGTTTACGAATCGGGCTATCTCCTCGGCACGTCATTGGCAAGACCCCTGATTGCCAAGCGGCAGGTGGAAGTCGCCAAACAGTTTGGGGCCAATGCCGTCAGTCATGGATCGACCGGGAAAGGAAACGATCAGGTCAGGTTTGAAATGGCCTATATGTCTCTTGCACCGGAACTGGCGATCATCGCCCCCTGGAAGCTGAAGACCTGGACTTTCAAGGGCAGGGAAGATCTTATGGATTATGCCCGATCCAAGAATATTCCCATTCCCGTGTCCAAAGAGAAACCTTATTCCACGGACAGGAACCTGCTTCATATGAGCTTTGAAGGGGGCGTCCTCGAGAATCCCTGGAACGAACCCAAAGAGGATATGTTCGTGCTGTCCGTTTCTCCGGAGGCGGCGCCCGACAGCCCCACCTATATGGAAATCGAATTCAAAGAGGGGAATCCGGTGGCCGTGGACGGACAGACCATGACCCCGGCCGAACTCCTGACCCATCTCAATGCCGCGGCAGGAAAGAACGGCATCGGCCGGTTCGATATTGTGGAGAACCGGTACGTGGGCATGAAGTCGAGGGGGGTGTATGAAACACCCGGGGGAACGATCCTGAGAGTAGCGCATCAGGGCATGGAGTCCATCACCATGGACCGGGAGGTCATGCATATTCGGGATGGATTGATTCCCCGCTATGCCGACATGATCTATAATGGCTACTGGTTTTCTCCCGAACGAAACGCCATCCAGGCCCTGATCGATGAATCCCAGAGGGATGTGACGGGGTTGGTGCGGATCAAGTTGTATAAAGGGAGCTGCACGGTCGTCGGCAGAAAGTCTGAAAAATCCCTGTATGATCCCGACGTGGCCACCTTCGAGGAGGATGAGGTCTACGACCAGAGAGATGCGGAAGGCTTTATCAAGTTGAATGCCCTACGGCTCAGGATTGCGCATCTGATGGGAAGGAAGTAAACGCGCAGGGATCCGAAATTCTGGTGTCATTGGCTCACCACAGAGGCACAGAGTTCACAGAGGCAAATTCATTTTTTCATTTCCGTTGAGAGGACGGCAATGAAAAACGACCAGACCCTAAGGGTCATCAACGCTGGCCAGCGGCGGATCCGATCAGGATTTTTTACTTGCCCTCCCTCTCAGGGGCAAGTAAAAAGGGCCTTTTCTCAGTGTCCTCTGTGTCTCAAGTCACGCTACTGCGTGACGGGTGGTGAAACTCACCGATGGAAGATGTTAGCGTAATTATAAACCAAGATACTAAAGCAGATGACGATAAGGACAGGTGAATGATCCATGACTGAAAAGGTATGGGGCGGTCGGTTTCTTGAAGATATTGATGAGATGGTGGACCGGTTCAATGCCTCCATCCGTTTTGACCGGCGACTTTACGCCCAGGACATCATGGGCAGCATCGCCCATTGCCGTGCGCTGGCCAAACAGAAGGTCTTCAGCGAGGAGGAAGCCTCAAGGATCATCGAAGCCCTCACGGAGATCAGGGAGGCTATGGACCGGGGGGAGTATCTCTCGGATGAAAGTCACGAAGATATCCATACCCTTGTGGAAAAGGTCCTGGTCGATCGGGTCGGAGCCATCGGAGAGAAGATCCACACGGGCCGAAGTCGAAATGATCAGGTCTCACTGGATGTGCGCCTGTATGTCAAAGAGGCCATCGATCGTGCGGATGCCCTGATCACCGAAATGCAAAAGGTCCTGGTGCGTCTGGCGGAAAAAAATATCGATGTGATCGTTCCGGGCTACACGCACATGCAGCGTGCCCAGCCTGTCCTTGTGTCTCACCATCTGCTGGCCTATTTTGAGATGCTGAAAAGGGATCGCCAACGGTATCGGGAGCAATACAGGCGAGTGAATGTTCTTACGCTGGGGAGTGCGGCGCTGGCCGGGACGACCTTTGATCTCGATCGACAGATGGTGGCCGAGGCCCTGGGCTTCGAGGCCGTGTCCGAAAACAGCATGGATGCCGTCAGCGATCGGGATTTCGTCCTGGAGTTTCTTTTCGCCTCGTCGGTTCTGATGATGCATCTGAGCCGCCTCAGTGAGGAACTGGTGATGTGGTCCACCCAGGAGTTCGGGTTTTTAAACCTGCCGGATGCCTTCTGTACGGGGAGCAGTATCATGCCCCAGAAGAAAAATCCGGATGTGCCGGAACTCATCAGGGGAAAAACGGGCCGTGCATACGGGCATCTGATGGGGCTCCTGACCACTATGAAAGGACTGCCTCTTTCCTACAACAAGGATATGCAGGAGGACAAGGAGGCCCTTTTCGATACGGTCGATACGGTCGAGCAATGTTTGATGGTCATCAGCCGGCTTCTCGATGGGGTGACCTTTAACGGCGAGACCATGAAAAAGGCGGTTGAAAGGGGTTATCTGACGGCGACGGATCTGGCCGATTACATGGTCACCAAGGGGGAGACCTTCCGGCAAGCCCACGAGGTAGTAGGCAAGATGGTCCTTTTCGCCATAGAAAAGGACAAGGAATTGAATCAGCTCACGCTTGACGAGATGAGACGGTTTTCAGACAAGATCGATCAGGATGTCTATCCCTGGCTCGATCCTGTCGAATGTGTCAAAAGAAGGAAGCTCCCGGGCGGAACGGGGCCTCAAACGGTCCGAAGAAGCCTTGAAAAGGCGAAAAAGGAGATCGGTTCTTGAGAAAGACCAACCTGCTTGCGACATGCCTCCTGCTTGCGGCCTTGGTGATCGTGGCCTCGTGCGGCAGGAAGGGGGCGCCCTTTATTCCTCAAAAGGAATTTCATCCCAGCGTGACAAACCTGAAGAGCGAAAGGGTCAAGGGTTATTTTCACCTGACAGGGGATCTTTTGGGCTCCGATCATTCAAAGGAGGCCGGGGCGTCGATCATGGGATGTCGGGTCTATTATGCCGAATACCCCAAGGATAAACCGCCATGCGCAGATTGTCCCATCGAGTACCGGGGATACCACGGTTTTGGACCGGAGGTCATCACAGAGAAGGGATTTTCCTGCAAGGTGCCGGAAAAAACGAAAGGGCAGATCTATTTCTTCAAGGTCTATCTGATGGGTCCGGAAGGGGCCATGGGGCCGCCTTCGAACAGCGTTCAGGTTTTTCCTTCGGAGCCATGAGCTTTGAATTCTTCGCGAGTATGGGTTTGGTCTTTTAAAATGAAGGTTTCCGGTCATGGCAATATCTTTTCAAAAACGAGGGCCGAGCCGGAAGATCGATGAAAACGGGGCAACGGCGGCGGCGATGAACCTCAGGTAGAGAGCGCTCGGGCGAAGAGGTACATGGCAAAGGTTGGAGAGGCGCTTCGCCGCCTTGGCGAAGATCTTGTGCGGATTCCCGGGCAGCGTTTTCTCGTTCTTGAAAAGAAATTGTCATGACCTGACCAAAAACTCTGCATTGAAAAAAGGACACAGGCAGAAAAATAATTAGCCACAGACCTACACGGACTGACGCAGACTTTTCATCCGGCCGACCCCCGCGACAAGGCTAAGCCTTTCACGGGACAAGTTGGCCGAATGAAAGAGCCATCGCTTCGCGAAAAAATATGAGAACCGATATCCGTATGTAAGAGAAAGTGAACCACGCACTTTTTATGAAAACATTCTGTGGCATTCGCGAGGAGAATGGTCGGAGGATAGCAATACTGCCCGAAGGGCTGACGCCTATCGGTTGGGCAAGTTGCCCAAACGATTGTCCTGTGTGTCCGTGTGTGTCCGTGGCTAAAAAAAAGAACCAGCTGCAGGCTCTCACCGACATTCACAGACTCCTGTGAAAGATAATCCGCCATTATGAAATGGGCTTCGCACCTTATTGTGCTTTGATGCTTATTATATGCTCAGGCCCCGGTCATTGATTTCAAAAGGTTAAACGCGTACAATTCCGAAAATATTGTTTTATCCATATGCCAGAAAAATATAGCCGTTTTGAAGGGAGCCGCCTGCAGGGGAATGCACCACTTTCAATACAAAGACAATGAGCTTTTCTGTGAAGAGGTTTCGGTGTCGGAGATCGCCGGGGCGGTCAACACGCCCTTTTATCTCTATTCCCATGCCACGTTGACGAAACACTTCAGGGCCTTTGACGGCGCCTTCGACGAAATGGACCACCTCACCTGCTTTGCCATGAAGTCCAACTCCAATATGGCGATCCTGAAGCTCTTCGCCCTGGAGGGGGCCGGGGTGGATATCGTCTCCGGAGGTGAGCTTTTTCGCGCCCTGAGGGGGGGCATCGAACCGGAAAAGATTGTGTATTCCGGCGTCGGCAAAAGGGCGGAAGACATGGCCTATGCCCTTGAATCGGGCATTCTTCTTTTCAATGCGGAATCTACTCAAGAGATTCTCCTGCTGAATGAAGTGGCCGGGAAGCTGGGAAAGAAGGCCCGGGCATCTATCAGAGTCAATCCGGATGTGGACCCCCGAACCCATCCCTATATCTCGACGGGTCTCAAAGAGAACAAGTTTGGTATTGATATTCGTAAGTCTCTGGAAGACTACTTGATGGCCGCGGGACTCAAGAACCTCCAGGTCTCAGGGGTCTCCTGCCATATCGGCTCGCAGTTGACGGAGGTCAGACCCTTTGTGGATGCCCTGGGTCGGCTCAAGGACCTCATTCGGAAATTGCGGGATGCCGGCATCCGGATCGATTATCTTGATTTGGGGGGCGGACTGGGTATTACCTATGATAAAGAGGCCCCACCCCATCCTCGGGAGTACGCCGGTGCCATCAGAGAAGAACTGGACATGAATGAATTGACCTTGATCCTCGAGCCGGGTCGTGTGATCATGGGCAATGCCGGCATATTGGTTGCAAAAGTCCTGTACACAAAATCAGGCGAAGACAAGCATTTCATCATTGTGGATGCGGCCATGAACGACCTGATCAGGCCGAGTTTGTATGGCTCCTACCACGGTATCGAGCCGGTAAAGATCACGGATCGTCCAAGGATGAAGGCCGATGTCGTGGGGCCTGTCTGTGAGACCGGAGACTTTTTCGCCAGAGACCGGGAGGTCGAGGCCTTTGAATCCGGAGACCTCATGGCCGTCATGAGTGCCGGGGCCTATGGTTTCAGTATGTCATCGAATTACAATTCCCGTCCCAGGGCCGCCGAAGTGATGGTCAAAGGCGATGAGTTCTTTGTGATCAGGGCCAGGGAGACTTATGATGACCTGGTCAGGGGGGAAAGGATTCCGGGTTTTCTCAAATGAGGGCTGAAAGGTCTTGAACCGCAAAGGCGCTAAGAACGCGAAGGTTTTTTTAATGTTAGTAAAGACTGAACCGCTAGGGCGCGAAGGGCGCAAAGTTTTTTTCTTGGCGATCTTGGCGTCTTGAGCGCAGTCCCGCACCCGGGACAAGCCCCGCAAAACGGGACAGGCTGGGCGGTAAATGCTTTTTTCAGCTTGGAGATACGTCACAATAATTGCGAATCGAAGCACTGACTATTTGTTTAAACTTTTTTAAAGATGAATGTGCTTGGTCATGGCAACATCTTTTCAAAAACGAAGGCCGAGCCGGAAGATCGACAAAAACGGGGCAACGTCGGCGGCGATGAACCTCATCCGTTAACATCATGCTAAGATTTGCGTGGCATGGTGGGAGGGGCGCTTCGCCCGCCTTGGCGGAGATCTTGTGCGGATTCCCGGGCAACGTTTTTTTCGTTTATGAAAAGAGATTGTCATGACCCGTCCCCGGCTGAACGCATTTTTGCCACAGACCACATAGCCGAATGAAAGATCCATCGCTTCGCGAAAAGATCCCATATTTCTAAAGTTACCGTGCATTGAAGTTGCGTACTGAACAGGATTTTTGTGTTATTACTAAGGGGAAATTGGGCTGGAAGCCCTGATGGTTTTGTCCGGCGAAGTCCGCCGGGCAAAAATTTTGTCAGTCTGTGGATGTCTGTGTGTGTCGAGTGAGCGAAGCGAGCCCCGCAAAGCGGGACAGGCGCGCGGCTAATATTACAGGGATTTCGTAAAGCGGGACAGGCGCGCGGCTAACAGCCCTTGTCTCACCGGGAGCAGGCGACATGATCGAATTCTGGAAGATGAGCGGCAGCGGCAACGACTTCATCCTCATTGACAATCGGGATGGACGTATTTCGGAGGACGCGTTGGGCCCTTTGGCTGAAAGGGTTTGCCGGCGAAGGGAGTCGGTCGGGGCGGATGGGCTCATCGCCGTGGTAACGTCCGATCGATATGATTTTGGTTGGCGGTTTTTTAATGCCGATGGCGGAGAGGGGGAAATGTGCGGTAATGGGAGCCGTTGTGTTGCCCGTTTCGCCTGCTTAAAAGGCATTGCCGGAGAAACGATGACCTTCGAAACCCTTGTCGGACCGATTTCCGCCGAGGTCAAGGGAAGAATCGTCAAGGTATTGATGCCCGATCCGTCCGACTATCAAAAGGATATCGACCTCCCCCATGAACCGGGGTGGGGCCGGGTGGATTTCATCAACACCGGTGTACCCCATGTGGTTATTCAGGTCGAAAACCTGGAGGATCATCCCGTCCTGGAGCAGGGAAGGTCGATCCGTTATCATCCTCTTTTTTCGCCCCAGGGGACGAACGCCAATTTTATAAGGGTCATTGGGGACGATTTGATTGAAGTCAGGACCTATGAGAGAGGCGTTGAAGACGAGACCCTTGCCTGCGGCACCGGCTCCATCGCTTCCGTGCTCACGGCGACTGCCGGAGACATGGTTCGGTCACCCGTGAAGGTCAGGACCAGGGGAGGAGAGGAATTGCGTATCTATTTCGATCAGGAGGGTGATCGTTTCCGCCGGGTTTACCTGGAAGGGAACACAACAATTGTTTACAAGGCCCAATTGCATGAAGATGCCCTCTAGAGGACATCGGTATAGGCCGGAGGAGCCAACCCCTGAACCTCTGAACCCTGAACGGGGAACCTTTAAAACCTGAACCGCCAAGGCGCCTCAGTGAAATAAGCTTCGCCTTTCATTTGGTAAACATTTCCCGGGGCAGGCTAAGAACGCAGGGGTAATAAGGTTAAAGGACAAAGGTAAAAGGTCAAAGGTCAAAAAGTGAAAAAGATGTCTCACACAGAGCCCGCAGAGAACGCAGAGAAAAAGTGTAAGACTAAAAAAATAAGGATAATTGGGGGAGTTATTAATAGAAGAAGGTCTTATCCTTAGAGTGTAATTTTATGCTAACTGTTTTGCTTTTCTCTGATAGCTCTGAGATCTCGAGTGAGCGAAGCGAACGGGCGTGAGGAAACTGAAAAAGACATCTCTCATGCAAAGGCCTCGGCCTTCGGTCGATAGGCTTCCGGCTCGACCCCGGCCCGTAAGGGACTATGCTCTGGAGGGTATAGTCTACAGCTCGGAGAGGCCTACGCCCCGGCGGGAGGCGCAGGGACAAACAAAAAAGAATATATCTCACACAGAGATCGCAGAGATCACAGAGAAAATGATAAAACTAATCAAATCTATAAAAATGCCTATCTATACGGAAAAAAGGCTTTTTTTAGAAAAATGTCTCTTATTTACTATTTTGTCTTTCTCTGATAGCTCTGCGTCTCTAGGTCCGCCGAAGGCGTGACCCCCGCAAAACGGGACATGCGCGCGTGAGGAAAAAATACCTCTTAGCGATCTTGGCGTCTTGAGCGCAGTCCCGCACACGGGACAAGCCCCGCAAAGCGGGACAGGCGCGCGGTAAAATTTCTTTCAGCTTGGAAATTCGTCACAAAATTCGTGAATCGAAGTACTTGGTGTCTGAACGAAAACTAGGATTTTTCGTTCGGGCACTATTTAGTCATTCGTAACTTTCATGACTAAATTTAGGAGGATCATATGTTTAAAGGATCGATAGTCGCCATCATTACCCCGTTCAAGGACGGAAAGGTGGACGAGGAGGCCTATCGGGAACTCATTGAATTCCAGATAGCCAACGGCACCAGCGCCATCGTCCCGTGCGGAACAACCGGGGAATCGGCAACGCTGAGCGTGGAAGAACACGCCCGGGTGATCGACATCGCCGTGGATGCGGTTCATAAAAGGGTCCCGGTCATTGCCGGTGCCGGAGGCAATTGTACCCGGGAGGCCATCGATTTGACCGCGCACGCAAAAAAGGCAGGGGCGGACGCCACGCTCCAGGTGACGCCCTATTACAATAAGCCCACACAGGAAGGGCTTTATCAGCATTACAATGCCATCGCCAAGGCGGTTCCCTTCCCTCAGGTGCTCTACAATGTGCCCGGGAGAACCGCTTTGAACATGCTTCCGGAGACCGTGGCCCGACTTGCGGAACTTCCGGAGGTCGTGGCGGTCAAGGAAGCCTCCGGCAACCTTGGCCAGATGTGTGAAATCATGCATCTGGCCGGGGATAAGTTGACACTCCTTTCAGGTGATGACAATTTGACCCTGCCGATCCTGGCGATCGGCGGCAAAGGCGTGATTTCCGTCGTTGCCAACATTGCGCCCCGGCAGAGCGCTGACATGGTCCGGGCCTGGGAGGACGGAAAATGGGAAGAGGCGAGAGAACGCTTCTTTCGCCTTCTGCCATTATGTCAAGCCATGTTTTTTGAGACCAACCCTGTGCCCGTCAAGACCGCGGCGGCACTCATGGGCAAGATCGGGGATGAAATGAGATTGCCTCTGGTTCCGATGGCCCCGGCAAACCTGCAGCGGCTGAAGGATGTTTTGAAAGGTTACGGACTTATATGAGTGCATGTGTTCTGTTTTTTTGAACCGCGAAGACGCAAAGAACGCAAAGAGTATTGTGTTGAGTTTTATTTTATTAGGACTAAGAGAATTGAAATTGAAGACTGGACCGCTAAGGTGCCCCAGTGAAATAGGCTGCACCACTATTAAATAAGCTTCGCATTTCATTTGGTAAACATTTCACGGGACAGATAGAGACGTAGGGGTAATAAGGTTAAAGGACAAAGGTAAAAGGTCAAAAACTAAAAAAGATGTCTCACACAGAGATCACAGAGAACACAGAGGACAATAAAAAATAATAGTATTTTGTCTTTCTCTGCTAGCTCTGCGTCTCTAGGTCCGCCGAAGGCGTGACCCCCGCAAAACGGGACAGGCGCGCGTGAGAAAATAAAAAAAAAGGATTATCTCACACAGAGACCGCAGAGAAAAGAAATAAGAATAGTGTTATGCTTTTCTCTGATAGCTCTGAGATCTCGAGTGAGCGAAGCGAACGGGCGTGAGGAATAAAAAAATATCTCAGCGATCTTGGCGTCTTGAGCGCAGTCCCGCACACGGGGCAAGCGGGCGGTAAAAATTACCTATGGAATATGTTAGCGTATTTACGAATTAAAATAGTAAGGCCAAAGGTGAAAGGCTGTTAGCTGAATGCTGACAGCTGATCGCTAATGACACGGAGCGAAAAAATGACAAAAGCCATCGTAGCAGGAGCTGCAGGACGCACGGGGCAACGCATCATTCATATGATTCACCAGATCGGGGAAATAGACCTGGTAGGGGCTTTCGAAAGACCGGGTCATCCGAGTGTGGGTCAGGATGCGGGTCAGGTTGCGGGCCTGGGAGAAATAGGCGTGAAGGTGGCCGATTCCCTGGAGGAGGTCATGGACATTGGTGAGGTCCTCATCGATTTCACGGCGCCCGAAGCGACACTGGCAAACGCGAAAGCGGCATCCTCCAAGGACCTGGCCATGGTCATAGGGACGACCGGGTTTGATAAGGATCTACGAAAAAAGCTAAAGAAACTTACCGAGAATCTGCGGTGTGTCATGGCGCCCAATATGAGTGTCGGGGTCAATGTCATGTTTCGGATAGCGGAGGAGATGGCGAAAATCCTTGGAAAAGACTATGACATGGAGATCCTGGAAGTCCATCACAGACTCAAAAAGGATGCCCCGAGCGGGACGGCGATGCGTCTGGCCCAGATTCTGGCGGAGGCCTCGGGCCGTGATATCGAGAAGGCGGCAGTGTATGAGAGAAAAGGGATCATTGGAGAGAGGACCGATGAGGAGATCGGCATTCAGTCGTGGCGGGCCGGGGATATTACCGGGGAGCACACGGTGATGTTCGGGGGTATCGGCGAGAGGCTGGAGCTGGTTCATCGGGCCCATAACCGGGACAATTTTGCACGGGGCGCCGTCAGAGCGGCGGCATGGGTTGTCCGGCAACCGGTGGGGTTTTATGACATGCAGGACGTGCTGGGGCTGAGGTAGGCATCAATTCGGGCGTGAATCTCCTGTTTGAAACTTGGATTGACATGAGAGAGCATGGGAGGCATGGAATGAGGTGAAAGGTTAAAGGTGAAAGGCAAAAGGTTAAAGAACTGCCCGCCTCGGGCGGCGTAAAGGTCAAAGGTTCAGGGTTCAGAGGTCCAGCGTTCTGGGTTACCGCCTTCGCATGAAGCTTCCGCCTTCGCATGAAGCTACGGCGAGACAAGACGGCGCGGTAAGCAGGAATTTGAAAAATTTACTAAAGTTGGAGAAAAAATTTACCGGCCGTTTCGCTCAAGGCGCCAAGATCGCCAAGATGTATCTTTTATCAAATCGAATCGAAACGAACGATTCGATAAATAGAATCCTCGAGCATAGTGGTCCTCAAACGAAGTGATCCTCAAGCGCAGCGATCCTTCTTTTCCCTTTAGCCTTTCACCTTTTACCTTTTACCTTCGGCCTTTGGCCTTCGCCCTCATTCCATGCTCTTCATGGTAAAAATCGAAATAGTTTTTTTGTAAGTAAAGAAGGACGGTAACATGACGATTTTCGAAAAAGCAGACAGGCTCAAACGCCTCCCCCCGTACCTTTTCAAGGAAATCGACCGCAAAAAAGCGGAGGTCAAGGCCAGAGGGGTGGATATCATAAATCTGGGCATAGGGGATCCCGATATGCCCACCCCGCCGCACATTATTGAAGCCCTGAAAAAGGCGGCGGCGGATCCTGCCAACCATACCTATCCCTCCTATGTGGGCATGAAAGCATTCAGGGAGACCGTTGCCGGATGGTACAAAACCCGGTTCGGGGTGAATTTGGATCCTGAAAATGAGGTGGTCATTCTCATCGGCAGCAAGGAGGGCATTGCACATATCCCTCTCGCTTTTATCAATCCCGGTGATACGGCCCTGATCCCGTCTCCTGCCTATCCCGTGTATCATGCCGCGACACTTTTTGCAGGCGGGGAATCCTATTTTATGCCTCTCGTGAGTGAAAATAATTTCCTGCCGGATTTTGAAGAGATTCCCGAGGATATTGTGAAACAGGCCAAATTGATGTTCATCAACTATCCCAATAATCCGACGGCCGCCGTCGCCGATACCGATTTTTTTGACCGGGTCGTGGCCTTTGCCAAGAGACATCGGATCCTGGTCTGTCACGATGCGGCCTATACGGAAATGTCCTTTGACGGGTATCGGCCTCCAAGCTTTCTGGAAGCAGAGGGGGCAAAGGAAGTGGGCCTCGAATTTCATTCCCTTTCCAAGACCTACAACATGACGGGATGGCGGATCGGTTTTGCCGTGGGCAACCGCGAGGCCGTTGAGGGGCTTGGGGCTGTCAAGGCCAATATCGACTCGGGTGTTTTTCAGGCCGTTCAGGTTGCGGGACAGGCGGCCTTGCGGCATGATCAGGCCTGCGTGAAGGACATGCAGGCGACCTATTCCCGGCGAAGGGACCTGGTGGTTAAAGGGCTCAGGGAAGCGGGTTTTGAAGTAAACAACCCCAAGGCCACATTTTATCTTTGGGTCAGGGCGCCGACGGGGTTCACTTCGGCAGAGTTCGCAAGTCGGCTTCTGGATAAAGGTGTTGTGGTCACACCTGGAAATGGTTTTGGCGAACCGGGCGAAGGCTACTTTCGCATCGCCCTGACGCAGAAGAGAGAGCGGCTTGAAGAGGCTGTCGAGAGGATAAAGGGGATTGATATTCAGGGAGGGTGAATCACTGGGCTGAATTCGTGCGATACAGGGCATTTGTAAGGAAGAAAAAGAATAATTGGTTGCAAGCCATCCAGACGCGGGCAAGCCTTAAACCTTTGAACCCTGAACGATGAACCCCGAACTCTGAACCCTGAACCTTCAATGATTTATCTCACACAGAGATCGCAGAGAACGCAGAGAAAAAATATATAACTAATTGAATTTAAGAATGTTTCAAATTGGTCCAACAAGAAATCATTTCCGAAAATTTTTTTGGTTATTCCTTTGTTTTTCTCTGGTGGCTCTGCGTCTCGAGTGAGCGAAGCGAACCCCGCAAAGCGGGACAGGCGCGCGTGAGGAAAAAACTAAAAGCATCGCCATCTCTGAGAGATAGAAAATATTCATGAAAGAGCCTAACATAACGGCCTACATAGGAATTGGCTCCAACCTCGGCGACAGGCATCAAAACTGCCTCCAGGCCGTGGATCGGCTCAGACGCATACCGGATGTCGAAGTCACGGGGGTTTCAGGATGGTACCTCACGAAACCGGTCGGTGTGGACGGACAGGACTGGTATGTCAATGGGGTCGTTTCTCTTGACGTAACGGCTTCGCCTCAAGAGTTGTTGAAACGGCTGATGGGCGTCGAGCAGGCCATGGGACGCGTGAGAAAAGAACGATGGGGACCCCGGGTCATTGATCTGGACATTTTGTTGTTTGGAAAAAAAGACATTCATGAAAACAACCTGATCGTCCCCCACCCCTTCATGCATGTCAGGCGATTTGTCCTTGTCCCAATGGCTGAGTTGGCCCCCGGGGTGATCCACCCAACCATCGGGGCAACGATGACGCAATTACTGAAAGGGCTACCGGATGATGGTCAAGAGGTCGTCCCTTTAGAGGAATAATTCATGCGTTTAATCATTCTGGCTATTCTGATCTACCTCGCGTATCGATTGTTAAGGGGCTTCAAAAGATCGAAGCAGGAGATTCAAAGGACACCCGACGGGGGCGTGATCGACGAGATGGTGCAGGATCCCGTTTGTAAAACCTATGTGCCCCGAAGAGAGGCCGTAAGGAAGGTGGTCGACGGGCGGGAGGTTTTTTTTTGTAGCGAGGCGTGTGCTTCGAGGTTTGAAAAGGAGAAGGAGGGATAAGGTAAAAGGTCAAAGGTTAAAGGGAAAAAAATGATCGCGGCGCTTGAGGGGGAAGGGGAATGGTGAACGCTGAAAACGAAGAAAATTAGGGACATTATCTCCCGCAGAGACGCTGAGCCGCAGAGGAAAAAGAAAAATCTAAGCGATTTTTAAGGTTATGTGATGGCGGGAATCAGCCTGAGGCTGACAAGTCACTGAACCTCTGAACCCTGAACGTTGAACTTCTATAACCTGAAAAGACATATCTCTCGCTGAGACCACTGCGGCCACAGAGGATACTAAAACGAAAAATATGATATCTTTCTCTGCGTCTCTGCGTCTCGAGTGAGCGAAGCGAACGGGCGCGAGGAAAAGAAAAAAACACAACAGTGTAATCTATGAAACCAAAGCATTAGCTGACAGCTGAGCGCTGAATGCTGATAGCGAACAGGACGGAGGAACTATGAAATTTTTTATAGATACGGCAAACATCGATGAAATTAAAAAGGCCAACGAACTGGGTTTACTGGACGGGGTCACGACCAACCCCAGCCTGGTGTCAAAAGAAGGGCGCGATTTCGAGGAACTCATCAAAGAAATCTGCAGTATCGTAGACGGCCCTGTAAGTGCGGAGGTGGTGAGTAAGGATGCCGAAGGGATGATCAAAGAGGCGAGGCACCTCGCTGATCTGGCGGATAATATCGTTGTCAAGATCCCTCTTATAAAGGAGGGTCTGAAGGCGGTGAAGATTCTTTCGGGTGAGGGCATCAAGACCAATGTGACCCTGTGCTTTTCACCCATCCAGGCCCTCATGGCGGCCAAGGCGGGCGCCTCTATTATCAGCCCCTTCATCGGTCGGCTGGATGATATCAGCCAGAGAGGGATGGACCTCATTGAGCAAATCGTGACGATTTATGAAAATTACGGTTATGAAACCGAGGTCTTGGTGGCCAGTATCAGAAATCCCGTTCATGTCCTGGATGCCGCCCTGATCGGCGCGGATATTGCAACAATCCCGTTCAAGGTTATGGAGCAATTGATCAATCATCCTTTGACGGATATCGGTCTGGAGAAATTCCTGGCTGATTGGAAGAAGATGGAGTGAAAATGTTTTCGGTGAGGTTCGGGGCCCTCTTTTCTTTTTGTGCGTGCGTCCTGTTATTTTCCGCCACATTTGCAGCGGCGGATGTCTATCGTTATCGTGACAAGAACGGCGTCTGGCATTTTACGAATGTCCAGTCGGACGCCCGATATAAGCTCTATATCCGCACCTGTTCAAAGCGGCCTTCCCAGTATATAAAGGCATATGAGAACATCATCAGGCAGGCCGCCAGGCGGTTCCGCGTTGATCCCCTTTTGATCAAAGCCGTTATCAAGGCGGAATCGGACTTTGATCGCAAGGCGATCTCCCACAAGGGGGCCCGGGGGCTCATGCAGTTGATGCCCGATACGGCCGATGCCATGAAGGTCCGGAACCCTTTTGATCCCGAAGAAAATATTTTCGGCGGCACCCGATATCTCGGTCTTTTGCTGGATCGTTTTAAAAACAACAAAAGACTGGCCCTTGCGGCGTATAATGCGGGACCGGAAAAGGTTGAGAATTACAGGGGAATCCCCCCCTATGCGGAGACCCGGACCTATGTCAGGAGGGTGCTTGCCCATTATGAGAGGTTGAAGACTGGGGAGAAATAGGAAAAAAACTGAACCGCGAAGGCGCTAAGGACGCGAAGATTAATTAATTAATGTAAAAAAGCGGAAATTAAAGATTGAACCGCTAAGGCGCTAAGAACACGAAGGTTTTTTCTATTGTCAGTAAAGCTTGGGGCGCAAAGTCTTTATCGAACCGTTCGTTCCGATTCGATAAAAAAATTTGGCGGTCTTGGCGTCTTGAGCGCAGTCCCGCACGCGGGACAAGCGCGCGGTGAAATTTTTTCAGCATGAAAATACGTCAGTATTCGATGCTTAACCTTTTCAACCTGGAACCAGCTCAAGTCGGGCAAGCCCTGAACTTATCAACCTCTGAACCCCTGCACGCTGAACCCCGAACCTTGCTTGCCGCGGCGTAGCTTCATGCGAAGCCGGGAACCCAGAACGTTGAACCTTTGAACCTCTGAACCTTCCCACCATTTTTCATTGACAAACCCATCAGATTCTATAAAATGCCTTTTGTTCAAGCGGGAATAGCTCAGCTGGTAGAGCTCCACGTTGCCAACGTGGTTGTCGCGGGTTCGAGTCCCGTTTCCCGCTCCATTACAAATTCTGGAATAATGGAAGACCGGAATGACGGGAGGGCCTGATAACATCCCGGCCTCCCGTGTTTATGGTTGCTGTTTGACCATCTTTCCTTTATTCCATCATTTCAAGATTCCATATTTTTTGGCGGCATAGCCAAGTGGCTAAGGCAGCGGTCTGCAAAACCGTTATTCACCGGTTCGAATCCGGTTGCCGCCTCCAGGCATCGATAATCAAGGGGTTAGTTCTCAAGAGCTAACCCCTTTTTTTATTCTTTTCAATTTATCCGTTCGATATTGAATGATAGTTTTGTGATGCTTGAACTGCGAAAGATCCGAGACGGCCGGACAAGAGAGAGGATTTACGACAGCGTGGAAGGCCTGAGGTCATTTCCTGGTTGCAGAAACGTAAAGAAGCTCCGGGGAAGAGATTTATACCGTCTTAGGGTTGGCCGGTGGCGAGTCATCTTTACCGAGTCGCTTGAGGTCATAGAGATTCAGAAGGTGAAAATCAGGAATGGGCACACTTACTGACGTCCAAATTATCAAAAAAAGATGGAAAACCTGCTTTTGCCGTCATCCCATACGATGAGTATATGAAGCTTCTTTCCCAGGATGAAGACACCGCTATTCCGCATGAGGTCGTGGGGCTGGTCATTAAAAAGGAAATGAATTTGGTGAAGGCTTGGCGAACGCATCTTGCCCTTACCCAGAGGGAGGTGGCGAAACGGGCCGGAATATCCCAGGCAGAGCTCTCCCAAATGGAAAAAAGTACTAATGACTTGAGGACGGCCACACATGAAAAGCTTGCTCGTGCAATGGGGCTCTCCACGGAACAGTTGCAAGACTGAACCCAACGGGGGGCAATAGTTGTCATGGGTTCGAGTCCCGTTTCCCGCTCCAAAATAAGTTCCGGAATAATGGGAGACGGGGATACCGCCTGAGCGACAACATTTTGGCCTCAGACTCTTCTATATGTATTGTTGTTAATCTGCCATTTACCCACTATTCTAACATTCCATGATTCCATATTTTTGCCGATTTAAGCCTAACCCAAGTCCTTCCGTCCCACCTCGTTCTTATCCGGAAATGGTCATTCCCGCCGGATTCGCGCTAACAGCCATCATCAAAAACAATGAAGAAACAAGGCATTAAGCTGAGTGCTGAATGCTAATGGCTGATCGCTCCATCCAGGAATCATGTCTTTCTGGATGGACAGCACCTTCCACATCAGCATGAAAAATCCACCCGATACACTCCCACGGTGAAAGAGTGTAGCGTTCACCCTATCGCTGTAACATTAGCCTTTACTCAACCACCTTACGGTGGAGGGGTGTGAAGAAAATTTCAGCTAAGTTGCAAAAAGTTGCATAGAAGTTGTAATAGATTACATGATTTTTGCATTCTCCCATCTTGAAGTATTGTTTAACTTATTGAAATATAAGGATGTTTAATCTTTCTTGAGTTCGGCATATTTTTTGTAGCATTAACACCAAACGGGTGTGTCTTGGTTGACAAGCAGAACTAAATCAAAAAGATAAATCATCAACTAACCCCTTAACTTGTGTGTGCGTGTCTCCCAGAAAAAACTTTGATGTTCCATTGGGAGACTCGCGGCGTTATTCCACAAATCTTTTCCACTCAAATATGGATCTCACGGTGGCGAGTTACGGCCCGTCAGCGGGTTATTTCGGTATTTTCAAGATCGACCTGCATCGACCCCATGGATCCTTTGTTCGAGTTGCCATGACATCTTTCGCATCTGCCCGGGGCGGGGGGATGCCGTGAGACGTTTTCATTTTTTTTTGCTAACTTATCAGCTTGACCTTTTTGCCGGTGGAGAGAAGACATGAAAAGATTTTTAGTGTCAATAATATTAATATTTTTAGTTTTTTGTCATGCTGGTATCTCGAAGGCTACTATTTTCACCGATACCCAGGACTTAAATGTCATTATCGGTGAAGGACCGCTTGCACAGTGGATTTGGGGTGATAATTTCACCTATGAACACCAGACACCTTCAGATTTTATGATGCCACCGGACGAGGTGAATAGTGCAAAGCTGGAAATTTCAGGTTATTGGATCGATGGCAACAACGATCAAGTTAAGGTTAATGGTGAGGCATTTGGAGCACTGGAAGATGGAGGAATCTATTTTTCAATATGGATATGGACTCTGGATAGACCTTCCGTTACGCACTTTGACATAACGCAGGTTTTTGCTGGCGTTGACTACTGGGAGAAAGGCGCACCTTTGGAGGTTTCAATTACGGCTGAAGGTAGTTGCTTGGATGGGATACTTGCACTTAGCACCTCGGTTTTTACCCTTGATTATGAGAAGGGCGCTGCCCCTGTCCCCGAACCTCCTACCATGCTCCTGTTCGGTGCCGGGCTTATCGGTCTGGCGAATCTTGGGAGGAAAAGAATTTTCAAACGAGGCTAGAGGAGAAATGTAAATGGAATGGCTAATAGCGATAGCCCTTCTTCTCCGGCTTTCCGTTTGATTATATACCCTAATTTAACAGTCGGGGGTATCTTGTGAGCCCGGTCATAAAACACTACATGAATCCCCTTCATGTATATTGTCGTTTACGGGAGCTGGGCCTGCCGAAGGTTCCTGCGTCATTTCTTTGCCGCTTTTACGAGCGTGCCATATTTAACAAATACATTTTGGCTAGAGGTTGCGAAGGCCCTCAGGGCAAAATGGCCTAGGTCGGAACAGAACCTCTCAAGTTTGATTCCTTTATAAACAAAACGTCTTCTACGGGAATCTCAGCGGAGGATGAAGGAATGTGAAAGAAACCAATGGATCGTTACCCTTGATCGATTGCGGTGGTAGACGGATAGGGATGGAAAGGAGATGCTTTTCCTATGCAGGCCATATCCCGGAAAGAAGATCCGGTGAAGATCGAAGAAAGACACCGGATCGGCGCAGAGTCTTGGACCGAAGAGGTGTAAGAGAGCGAAGAAATGAGACGGAGCAGGGATTATTTGAATCAAGAAATAAGCTCGTCCATGTGGGGAAGGGTATAAATCAGGAAAGTGGTTTGAATCGCAGAAGCGGTCAGGAACGGCGAGTTGCATTTGCGTAACGGCCCAATGTCCGTCTGGAAATCAAAGATTTCTAGACCGTGCTCTCAGCCTATTTTTTTGATTTTTATTGTTTTCGCTGAAAGCTGAGGGCTGATTTTGTTCATCGAAAAAGAGCCGTTTCCGGACGGGCGCTACCTTGTGCTCGACTAGAAATGAAATCCGGGAACGAGTAGGTTTTCAATTTGAAAGTAAGGTCAGTAGGCGGGGAATATTCACCCTGCCTTTTTTTTGGCATTTTGACGGCCTTGGCGAAAGCTATGAAATCGGTGGGATGAAATGCAGGACAGTGAAATATATTGACATTAATTGTGCTAGGCTGTATGTTAATTTATTAAATTTGTCTTTTTCTGTAAATGCACCATTAGAAAAAATGAAGAGCCAGAAACAAAGAGGGAGAATGGAACGAAACAATCGAATGATCAAAGGGCTGGGACTATGGCTTGTTTTGTTTGCTTTTATTTTGAGCGGGGGTTGTGCCAGTAAAGAAGAGAAAATGGCCAAACACCTGGCAAGAGCGAGGCAGTATGTCGAAAACGGGGAATTGAAAAAAGCCGTGATCGAATACAAAAACGTAGTCCAGCTGAATTCCAATCACGATCAGGCTTACTATGAGCTGGGCGAAACCCATCTCAAGCTCAAGCAGGGTAGAGAGGGGTTTCAGGCATTCTCCAGGGCGGTTTCCGTCAACCCGGAAAACCTGAGGGCCCAGCTCAAACTGGGGCAGCTTTTTCTATTGGGAAAGAAAACGGAAGAGGCCAGAAAAAAAGCAGAATCAATCCTGGAGAAATCACCGGACCATATCGAAGCCCTGAGCCTTCTCTCGGGAGTCCGGGTCCAGGAGGGTAACCTGGATGAAGCCATAAAAAACCTCGAGAAAATCATTTCAATCAATCCGGATCATTTCAAGAGCCATCTCTCTCTAGCCCGCTTGTTTCTGTTAAAGAAGGATATGGGGCGAGCTGAGAAGGCCTACCGCAAGGCCATGGCCTTGGATCCTCAATCTCGCGTTCCCTATTTGGAATTGTCTCGGATATATGCTTCAAGAGGCGAATGGGACAGGGCCGAGGCCGAACTGAAAACAATGATGGAGATCTCCGGACGTGATTCTCGGAACTTTTATATGCTCGCCAGGTTTTATGAAAGTCGCGGGAATCAGGACCAAGCCGAAAGGACATTCCTTGAGGCCGTGGAATCGTCACCTCAGGGAGAGATTTTGTCTCTGATGAATTTGGCGGCCTATTACGCCAGAGTGAAGAACTACGATAAGGCTTTGGAGGCGATGATTCGGGCCCTGGACGTGAAACCGGACGATCCGGATGTTTTGGTGAATATGGCAAAGCTCCATTTTGATTTCAAGAAGATCAAAGAAGCCGAAAGCACGGTTGATATTGTATTGAAGAAAGATGAGGTTCATGTTGGTGCAAATTATCTGAAAGGCAGAATCTTTTTGGCCGGGAGACAGTTTGGTCCTGCCCTGGAACGGTTTGATGTGGTACTAGCCGAGAGACCCAGGAGCGACAGGGCACATTATTTCAAGGCCTTGTGCCTTATCGGAGAAAAAGAGCCCAAACTGGCCCAAACTAGTCTCTTGAAGGCGGTTGAGTTGAATCCCAGGCATCTGGATGCACGGCTGCTTTTGTCGGAGTTCTATCTCCGTGAAAGGAGTCCGCAGCTTGCGCATCAACAGATCGAGGAGGCCCTAGGGTTGTCTCCCAGGAATATCCGTGCCCTCATGCTACAGGGAAACCTGAACCTTCTTGAAAAAGACATAAAAGGCGCTCTCGTTGTTTTCAACCGGATCGTTGAAATCGATCCGGCGTATACACCTGTTTATGTCAAACTGGGGCTGATCCATGGTCTCATGAAAAAACCGGATGAAGCCATTGAGTACTATAAAAAGGCCATGGCATTAAATCCGAATCAGTTGGATGCCCTGTCGTTGATGGTCGGTGTTTATTTAAGGGAAAAGAAATACGATCATGCCCTGGAGGTTTGTGAAACCCGAAAGCAAAATGCGAAGGGCAAACCGGCGGTTTTGGCCGGAATTCACTATTTGGAGGGGAACATCTACCAGGCGCAAAATGATTTGAAAAAGGCGGAGGAGCTTTTTAGAAATGCGATAGAAACAGACCCCAATATCCTGGCGCCTTACATATCCTTGGCTCGGATCTACCTCAAGGAGAAAAGACTTGGGGAAGCTATCTCACAATATGAAAGTATCCTGAACAAAAATCCGAAATTTCTGGCAGGATACATGGCTCTAGGAACAATATATGATCAGCAGGGGGACAAGGACAAGGCCGAGGGCTACTACCGCAAGGCACTCGAAATCAAAAATGATTTCGCCCCGGCCGCCAACAATCTTGCCTGGAATCTGGTCGAAAATGGCGGGAATATCGACGAGGCGCTCGGCTTTGCCCGGATTGCCAAAGAAAAAATGCCCAAAAGTGCATCTGTCATGGATACGCTCGGCTGGATCTATTATCTGAAGGGCAGTTATTTGAACGCTATTTCAGAACTTCAGGACAGTCTGGAAGGGCAGCCGGACCACCCGGTCGTTAATTATCATCTGGGTATGGCTTTCTACAAGGCAGACAAGCCGGATTCAGCGAGGGAGTATCTTGAAAAGGCCTTGAAAATCGATCCTGATTTTAAGGGGGCCGATGAGGCCCGGGCCACGCTGGAAGCGATTCAGGCGGCGGGGTCATGAAAGGTTAAAGGGGGAAGAAGGTTAAAGGCGAAAGGTCAAAGGGTCCAAAGGTTCAGGGTTCAGGGTTCAGAGGTTGAGGACCGCTTCGCTGCAGGACCACTTCGTTTGAGGGGTAGGGAAAGCTCAAAGCTCAAAGCTGAAAGGGTCATCGCTTAGCGAGAGGATGTATAATCGGTATCTGTGTGTAAGAGAAGGTGAAAATTGCTATTTCTGAAAAGGTTCTAGGGTATCCGTAATGAGATAGATTGTTGGATAGAAACACCGCCCGAAGAGCTGACCCCTATCGTTTGGGCAAGTCGCCCAGACGATTGTCCGTGTGCGTCGGTGTGGGTCTGTGGCAAAAAACAGAATAAGCAGGGAGTTGCAACGGAGGCGAAAAGGTCGGGCGTGAAGGATAAAAAATTGCATTTCTTAGCGATCTTAGCGTCTTGAGCGAAGCGACCGGTAAATTTTTTCCCCAACTTTATACACAGCGTCCAATGTAAATGCTCATCACTACCCTCAAATAGAAAATTTTATTGAATCCAGCCAAATTCTATGCGCAATCATTTATGACGCTGTGTATAGCGACCTCCTTGAACCTTGAACCTTGAACCTTGAACCTTGAACCTTGAACCCTGAACCCCTGAACCCCTGAACCCCTGAACCCCTGAACCCTGAACCCTGAACCCTGAACCTCTGAACCCAGAACCCAGAACCCGGAACCTTTTCAAATCTATGAAACATTTCCCATTCAAAACCCTTTTCTTATGCATTTTCCTCCCCCCCATCGTCTACGCCATAACGCTTCAGGGGCTGGAAGGATACCTGAAGAAGCATGAGGCATCCAATATCAATGAGATCCTCATTCAGGACCAGGAAGCTCTTTTTGAAGGTCGATATTTGCTCGAAGAAGAGATCAACCGAAATATCGAAGAGTATCTGGAGGGCAACTTCAAACATAAGCTGGGTATTAGGATCCACATCCTCGTCAAGACGAAGGACGATCTTATCCTTTATCCCACCCGGTATTCGAGGGGCACTGAGGAATCAAGTCAACTGGCTGATTTTTCGAGTTTGCCCAATGAATCTCTTAATTACATGGACGTCGCCTCTGAAAATTACAGGCTTATGAACGAAGGCCTGGTCCTTTCAGTGGATGTCAGAATAAGGCATAACAGCTGGCTGTCCAACGGTATCCTGATTGGTTATGTTTTTATCTCTTTATTTATCATTCAAAGCATCATTAAGAGAGGGCTGAGAGAGAATGAAAAACGGGATGTGGAATATCAGGCCCGGGTCCGGCACCTGTCGGAACAACTGAAAGGGGCGGAAAACAAGCTTGAGCAGGCAAGGGATAAAGAATCGGATTACGAGAGAAAGTTGGCTGATTTCAAGCGAGATCATAAATCCCTTACAAAGGACGTGGATGGGTTGCTTGAAGAGATGGAAAAATCTGAGGTCGATTACGTGATGCAGAAAAGCCTCAAAGAGGATATGGAATTTGAGGTCCTCCAGTTGAGAGAGGAACTCAACCAACTGAAGGGAAAGGCCGATAAAACTAGACATAAGAGAAAAAAATCGGAGTCCGTGATCAAGAGGTTTAAGGTCCTTTACAAAAACCTTTCTTTTACAGGCCGGGCCATTGAGGGCTTTCTTTCCCTTACTGGTGAATTTCAACTGAAGGCGGAAGAAACCATACATAAACTAAATGAAGACGATTCCCAGATACCCGTCAAGCGAAAGGTCTTTGGAAAGGGCGGTAAGATGAATATCCTGGAGGGGGTTTTTGCCTATTCCGGGCGCATTTATTTTCAGAAGGATTCAGGGTCAAAAATTAAAATTGTGGCGATCGGGACAAAAAATACCCAGGAGAAGGATTTCGCCTATCTGGAGGGGATAAGGTAGGGAAAAATATTTAGCCACCGCATAGCACTGCTCAAGAAGTCAAGATCTCAAAGATATGGCTATTTTTCGAATCGTTCGTTCCGATTCGATAAAGACTTTGCGTCCTTTGCGCCTTAGCGGTTCAATAAAACCAGATACCGAATGAATCAGACTTTGCCGGGAAATATTTCGGATATTGTGAGTGTCATATTATTACGTTGAGGAAATGGCATTCATTCGCTATGATTCTCCTGAATGAGTGATCTCAGAACACCGGAAAGGGTATCAGGGGGGGGGAGTTTGATGAACGATGAACAGAAAAAAACCATTCTTGTCATTGAAGATGATGCGGATGTCCTTGCCATGCTCGTAAGGCATTTGGATCATTTTGGTTACAAGGTGATCACCGCGGCGGACGGTATGGAAGGACTCAAAAAGCTGGAAGCGGGCGGATATGACCTGGTCATTACGGATATTGTTATGCCCTATGTGAGCGGGGTAGGCGTTGTGACGGCGCTCAAAGAAAAAATGCCGTCCATTCCGGTTATCGCTATCACAGGGTTCGGAAAAGAACCTGAGGCCGCCGCCCTTGAAAAAAGGGCGGATTTGGTGCTGGGCAAACCCGTGAGAATAGCGGATCTCAAACGCCATATAGAAAATTTGTTGAAATGACGTAGGGTGAGGAAAGGCAGGTCAAAGGTCAAAGGCGAAAGGCTAAAGGCGTGACCGGAGGCAAAGCTGAAAGGGCAACTGGCAACTGACGACGGACTACGGACAAAAAAAACGATCGCTCCGCTTGAGGGGGAAAGACAGATAAAAGGATAAAGGCGAAAGGTAAAAGGATTAGCCACAGACTCACAGACTGACATGGAAGGGCAAAGGTTAAAGGTTAAAGGTTAAAGATTAAAGAATGATCGTTGCGCTTGTAGGTTGTCAGTGGCAGGTTGTCAGTTGACAGTGGTTAGCGAAAATTCTGAGGGAACAAGGATGAAATGGCAACGGACTACGGACCACAGGCAAAGGACAATAAAAATGATCGCTCCGCTTGAGGGGGAAGAGAAAATCTGAAAGTTCAAAGCTCAAGGCTGAAAGGACAACAGGCAACTGACAACTGACAAAAGTTAAAAGGATGAGCCCAGAGCCGCAAGGGGTTTACCCGCTTTAGGCGGGGCGGACAAACCTCTAAACCTTGAACCCTTTAACCTTTTGCCTTTAACCTTTAACCTCTAAACCCATCCTCTCCCGCAAGGAGAAAATGACATGATCAAATTGTTCATGATGAACGGCCCGGACAGGGGCAAGGCACTGAAGCATGAGGATGATACTCTCTATGTCGGGAGGTCCGATGAAAACCAGATTCAAATAAGAGACAAATCCGTCTCACGAAAGCATCTGAAAATCATAAAAAAGGGCAATGCCTATGTAATTGAAGATCTGGGAAGTACGAACGGTACATTCATCAATGACAAGCCGGTCATGCCCGGCAAACCTTATACCGTGCAAGGCGGGGTCCCTGTCGGTGTCGGAAACATTTTTTTTTCCCTGGGCAGAAAATGCTCAGGCGATATCCTGGCTATCAAAGATTTCATTGACCTTTCCGGGGATCTTAGCAGTACGGGCTTGTTTAACAGGCCCGGCACTTCTCCTAAAAACCTTGAATTTATTTACAAAGTAACCAATGCACTTATGGAGTCTTTCAGGATCAACGAGATCCTGGAAATGGTCCTGGATTATATTTTCGATCTATTTAAAAGGATCGATAGGGGGGCCATCATTCTTCTTGATAGTGAAACAGGGGAAATCTCGGAAGTCATCTCACGGGCCACAGAAGCGCGTGAGAAATCCACAAAGCCTTTTAGTCAGACCATCGTGAAGAGAGTCATAAAGGAACGAAAAGCGATTACCATGACGGATACCCTGGATGAAGAGAGCACCGATCTTTCCAATAGCATGGAAATCATGAAGATCAGATCCGTGATGTGCGTTCCTCTTATCAGCAGATCGCAGGTCAGGGGGGTTGTTTATGTGGATTCAGTGGGCAAACCCTATGGCTTCCGAAATGAGGATCTTTCCCTTTTAACAGCCCTGAGCAGCCCTGCCGCAATCGCCATTGAGAATGCGCTGCTTTATTCGGACCTTGAAAAAATCGTCGAGGAAAGAACGAGGAGCTTAAAAAAGACAGAATCAAAACTTCGGGAGAGTGAGGCCCGCTTCAAAGCCATATTCGACAACATGAGCAGCGGCGTTGTCGTCTACGGGGCTCAACAGGACGGTCAGGATTTTAAGATTCTTGATTTTAACAGCAGCAATCAGAAGATCGAAAAAGTCAAGAAGAAGGGCCTCATAGGGAAGAATGTCTCCGAAGCCTTTCCCGAGTTTATGGGCAATGGGCTTGTGGATGTATTCAGAAGGGTCTGGAGAACGGGAAAGCCGGAGCGCTGCTCGGTAACGCTCCAACGGGATGGTGACACCACGAATTGGAGGGAATACTACGTCTATCGTTTGCCGTCAAAAGAAATCGTGGCCATTTTTGATGACATTACGGACAAAAAAAAGGCGGAAGAAGAACAGAAAGCCCTTCAACAGCAACTCCTGGTTTCACAGAAAATGGAATCCATCGGGGCTTTTGCCGGGGGTACCGCACACAATTTTCGGAACATCTTGCAGGCCATTTCCGGCAACATCGAGTATATAGAGACCCTTTATGGGGACCAACCCGAAGTCAAAGAATTGGCCAACGATGTCTATGATTCCGTGGAAAAAGGCGTGGATCTGATCAATAACCTGCTGCATTTTTCACGCCGGGGAGGGGGCTATCAGGTCGCCGATCTGGATTTAGCGGAGGTCATTACAAAGACGTGCGAAATTATAGACCGGGTCTTTAATAAGAATATCAACATTCAAGTGGATCTGCAGGACGGACTGTTTGTCGAGGGAAACCAGTCCTTGCTGAGCCAGGTGTTTATGAATCTTTTCAGCAATGCAAGGGATGCCATGCCGGACGGTGGAACCTTGTCTGTTGAGGCAAAAAGGCACAAAAACAAGATTGTCGCCAAAGTGTCTGACACGGGATATGGCATGGACAAGGGAACCATGGAGAAAATATTCGACCCTTTCTTTACCTTAAAAGACGTTGGAAAAGGAACGGGATTGGGACTCTCGACGACCCATGGCATCATAGAAGAACACAAAGGTTCGATTTCTGTTTCCTCGAAAGCGGGTGCCGGCACGACATTCAAAATCGTTCTGCCCTTCTCTGAACCGAGTAAGCAGGAAAAACAGGAACCACAAAAACAAATCGTATTCGGCAAAGGGCAGAAGATTCTCATTGTCGATGACGAGCGGGCTACCCTCGAGGCCCTCACGCATTTGACCAATAGCCTTGGTTATAGTGTGTCTTCTTTTGGTGAGCCCCGGGAAGCCCTGAAAAATTATACGAAACTGGCTCCGGATCTGGTTTTGATGGACCGGAGTATGCCCGAAATGGATGGTGTGGCCTGTATCAATGAAATCATGAAGACCGATCGCAAGGCCAAGATAATCATTGTATCTGGCTATGAGGAATCAGGTCCGGATGGGATCGATGACGAGGTTAAAGGTCAGATCAAAGGGTATCTTACCAAACCCTGCGGCATCGAGGAACTGAGCCTCACCCTCGCGGAAGCGTTAAAGGGCGGCTAATGGATCGGCCCTAGCGTATTGAAAGGCGACTGGGCGCTGTCGGTATTCCTTTGTCAGTTTTATTGAACCGCGAAGATGCCTTAGTGAAATAGGCTGCGCCACTATGAAATAAGCTTCGCATTTCATTTGGTAAATATTTCACGGGGCAGGCAGAGACGCAGGGGTGATAAGATTAAAGGTTAAAGGACAAAGGTAAAAGGTCAAAAACTAAAAAAGATGTCTCACACAGAGATCGCAGCCTCCGGCCCATAGGGCCTAAGCCCCGGTGGGAGATCGCAGGGAAAAAATGTAAAACTGAAACGACTTATTTTTTCAGGAAAATATTTATAATTATCTGTTTTGTATTTCTCTGATAGCTCTGCGTCTCTAGAGAGCGAAGCGAACGGGCGTGAGGAAACTAAAAGAAAAAGAATTATCTCACACAGAGAACACAGAGAACGCAGAGAAAGAGTGTAAGACTAAAACAATTTAAGGATAATTGGGGGAACTCTTAATAAAAGAAGGCCTTGTCTTTAGAGAGAAATTTTATGCTAATTGTTTTGCTTTTCTCTGATAACTCTGAGTCTCGAGTGAGCGAAGCGAACCCCGCAAAACGGGACAGGCGCGCGTGAGGAATAAACACATTCTAGCGATCTTGGCGTCTTGAGCGAAGTCCTGCACACGTGACAAGCCCCGTAAAGCGGGACAGGCTAGGCGGTAAATGCTCTTTTTAACTTGAAAATACGTTCTAATATTCGCGAATCGAAGTGCTAAGACAACAGGAGCCTTGCATTTTTTCTGCTAATAGAGAAAACGGGTAACGCATGGAAACCATAAAAGAACACCTGAACATCCTAATCATCGAAAAAGACCATGCCTATATGACCGGTTTGGGAAAGGCATTAGCAGAACTGGGATTTAGTCCATATTCTTCGGCCTTGCCCGAATGGTCCATTGAGCAGTTGGGTGCCCTGAAGCCGCATCTGGCCATTTTGGGGCCGTCGGTGGATGGCGAAAGCTGTCTCAGATGTGTCCATAAATTGAAGATCATCGATCCGGGAATTCCCATCATGATTTCCTGTGACCACGGAATTTTTCAGGGGGGATACGACAGTATGCCTTTTGAGGGAATTCATCATATGAAACCCGGCATGGATTCTCATGAGATTTCGATGAGCATAGAGAACGCCCTGACCCAAAAGGCGGAATGCCTGGAACGCCCCGATTTGCCCGTTCTGATAGGCCAAAGTCAGGTTATTAAACAGATCAGGAAAAAAATACAGAAAGTGGCGGACAAGGACATCACGGTATTGATTACCGGGGAGACCGGAACGGGGAAAGAGCTTATAGCCCGGTCAATACATTATTATTCCTTACGACATCAAGGGCCGATGGTCAAGATAAACTGCGGTCCCCTCCCGGACGAATTGCTCGAGAGTGAAGTCTTTGGATTCCAGAAGGGCGCCTTCACGGATGCTTACAAGAGCAAGCCGGGTCGTCTTGAAATGGCCCACGGGGGGACCCTGTTTATCGATGAAATAGGTGATCTCTCCCTTTCTCTTCAAGTAAAATTCCTTCAGGTTTTTGAGGAAAAGGCATTTTCACGGCTTGGTGGAACCCAGGATAAATTGATCGATACACGGGTGGTCGCTGCAACGAATGCCAATCTTCGGGAAAAAGTGAGGGAAGGACAATTTCGAAAGGACCTTTTTTATCGCCTTAATGTCGCACCTATCAATGCGCCGCCGCTTCGGGAAAGAAACGAAGATATCCCTCTTCTGATACACTATTATTTGAACAGATATTGCTTTGAGTTCAAACGTGAAATGCTTGATGTCCCGGAAAGAATTTTGATTTTTTTTATGGCTTATCGTTGGCCTGGAAATGTGAGGGAGCTTGAAAATGTCGTCCGCCGCGCCATTGTCCTGAGGGATTGGGACTTTGTGTTGAGCGAGTTGAATTTGGAAAATGAAGAAGCGGATGATTCCTCGGAAAACTCAAATAATAATCATCTTCCGCCGTTTGACAGAAGGGATATGAAAATCCAGAGGCTCTTGAGCGACGATGATTTTTCTTTAAAAGAAGCGACAAAAGCCTATGTCTCCGAAGCTGAACGCAACGCTATTTTGGATGCCCTTAAAGAGACCAAATGGAATAGAAAAAAGGCCGCCCAAATGCTCCAGGTGAGTTACCGGACGCTTCTGAATCGGATCAGTGAGTTTGGGTTGAAGCCGTAAGCGGGGGTCAGTGGTTAGTGGTCGGTTGTCGGTGGGCAATTGTCAGTCGTCTGCATTCAGCGATCAGCTAACTGCCTCATTTGTCCATGGCGTTCTTGGCAATTTTTTAACCCCGAACGCTGAACCTTTGAACTGTGAACCCTGAACCCCTGAATCCTTTCTCCTTTCTTTAACCTTTCACCTTTTACCTTCCCCCATCCCAACATTCCCTCTCTTTTCCCTCCCAATTAACCAATAACCAATCGACAAATAACTATATCTCCCTTCCCTTCTTCCCCTTCCATCATTCCAATATTCTATTATTCCTTTTCTCCTTTAGCCTTTGACCTTTCCCCCTCCCCCTCGAGCGAAGCGCCCCTCAAGCGAAGTAATCGCCTTTTACCTTTCCCCATCCTCCCTTCCATCATTTCACTATTCCAACATTCCCTCTCTTTTCCCTCTTCATTTCCTTCATGCTCTTCATGGTGAGGTTCCCCTCTCCTTGGAATGCGCCCCACCCTTTATAATAATAAAACCCGCAGTGTGTAACCTTTTACAATTATGAGGCAAGGAATTACACAAAATAAAGATAAAGTGATGCACACTCTCCAATAAACACTTCTGAAGGCCTTCACATTTTGCTGATAGGGGTTGGCTTGGGAAGATAAGCGCCTGAAATAACGTATGAAAAATTCTGAGATTTTTCTTCCTTTCTTCATCAATAGTGGCACAGCGCTTGCTCATAAAATATTCAGATTGTAAGTTCATAATTCATCCATGCACTGGTGATGCTGTTTATGAGAAGATTGCAAGTCCTGTCTCTGAACTGTGAGCGATGCTTTTTTTGGGTTCTGGCCTGGTTGGCATTGGTCGGAAAAAGCTGATTGAAAGGAGTCGACAAAGCATAAAAGTGTTTTGTTAAGGAATTAAGCATTTTTCAACTCTACTCAAGGAAAGGAGATCAATATTGAAAAGGCTGTTAATGTTATTATTATCAATCTTGTTAATTGTGGGTGTATCAGGGATGGCAGGCGCGACACCGGAGACACTTGATGAAGGGGGTTATGTGGCCCCGCTTGGCTGGGGGACTGTGGCCGAACACTCTTCGATCGATTTGGACCATTCTTCTTACTATATTTGGGGGTTAAATGACCTTGATCCCAACGCCGGAATTACGAGCATCGATATCGTGTTCCATGGAGTCTATAATTGGAACGTTGAGAATAATTGGCTGAATGTCTATATCTTCAATAATCCTGAAAATCTTGGCTGGTACAGGGAAGGATCTGATAATCAAAGTCCCACCGTACCCGATTGGAGTGCTGAAAACCTCGTAGGTACTTGGTCTGATGAGGATGGCTCTGCAACTAGAAATGATGTGGTATTCACTGTAACTGATTCTACTCTGTTGTCATACATCCAGGGAGAAGGGGATTTTGGAATTGGCATTGATCCGGACTGCCATTTCTACGGAGAAAAAATAACCGTGCAAGCTCCTGTTCCCGAACCGGCCACCATGTTTTTGCTGGGCACGGGCCTGATCGGGACGGCAGCTATTGGACGCAGAAAAATCTACAAATCGAAAAGGTAAATCTGTAATTTTAAAAAAGCGAACGGAGAAATCACAGGATACTTTTAGCTCAATCATTGAGCATTGTTGAGATTACCAATGGGGACTATTTCTCAGTTAATGATTGATAGAAAGGTCAGCGAATTGAGCGACGCGCAAGTGCTATTCAATCTGGGAGACAACGGCGGGAGACGATCGGGCATCGATAGAAGGAGATTCTCTTACTCTGATCATATTCCGGAAAGAAGATCGGGAGAGGATCGTAGGAGTGTGTCTGATCGAAGAAGCATTAAGGACCGCAGGAGCGGCACAAAAAGGAGGAATGGCGAATCCAACGTCATTAATATCGAGAATTTCAAGAATAGCAAGGAACAGCGCTCACTCAAAGACCGGAGAAGCGGCATGGATCGAAGAGACTTTATGCTCCTTTGAATCCATGATTTTGAATTCGTTTTGATGAAGGCAGAGCCCAGCTTGGTGCTTTGCCTTTTTTTTACCATGAAGAGCATGGAATGAGGTTAAAGGTCAAAGGTTAAAGGTAAAAGGCTGAAAACAAAAAACAGGGTCTCCCGCAGAGGTGCAGGGGTAATAAGGTTAAAGGATAAAGGCAAAAGGTCAAAGGTCAAAAACTAAAAAAGATGTCTCACACAGAGATCACAGGGATCACAGGGAAAGAGGATAAGACTAAAACAATTTAAGTATAATTTGATAAATTATAAATAGAAGAAGGTTGAATTTTTAAAGATAAATGTCATGCTAACTATTTTGCTTTTCTCTGATAGCTCTGTGTCTCGAGTAAGCGAAGCGAACGGGCGTGAGGAATAAAAAACCACATCTTAGCGATCTTGGCGTCTTGAGCGAAGTCCCTGAACCCTTGAACCCTTTCGCCTTTCGCCTTTCACCTTTGACCTTTATCCTCTCCCCTTCCCCCTTCATGCTCTTCATGTCCTTCATGGTGAAATTTCCCCTCTTTTCACAATTAACAATTAACCCATAACAATTAACTTTTCTCCCCCCATAACATCTTTTTTTTATTTGACAAAACCATCATGGTGTGTAAAACTTTGCAACACTATGGAATATGCACTCATTGGAAATCATCCATCGGTTTTGAAGATCCGAGAACTGATCCAAATGGTATCGGAAACGGCATTCAATGTTTTAGTGCTCGGCGAAACCGGGACCGGCAAAGAGGTCGTGGCACGACTCCTTCATCGTGCATCCCCTCGGCAAGGGCGGAGATTCATTAAAGTAAATTGCGCCGCCTTGCCATTGACGCTTCTTGAGAGCGAACTTTTCGGTTATGAGAAAGGGGCCTTTACAGGAGCCGATAGACTAAAGCCGGGAAAGTTCGAGTTGGCGTCGGGAGGTGTGATGCTCCTGGACGAAATTGGCGACATGCCGCAGATTCTTCAGGCAAAGCTCCTGCATGTGCTTCAAAATGGAGAATTCAGCCGCTTGGGGGGTACCGCCGATGTTAAGGTGAATGCGTGGGTCATTGCATCGACTAATCACGATCTTGAAAAGGACATGAAGCAGGGCCTTTTCCGGGAGGATCTCTATTATCGCATCAACATCATAAAGATCGAACTTCCCCCATTGCGGGAGAGAAAAGAAGATATTCCTATTCTTACAGACTATTTTCTGAAGAAGCACCGTGAGAGTATGGGATTGGATGGTCTCGATGTCCTTGGCAAAGGGATGGTGGAATTTTTTCAAAACTACCACTGGCCTGGGAATGTTAGAGAACTCTCAGGCACTGTCTTGAGATTGTTGATAGGGGATGATCCTGAGGCAGTGCGTGCAGAGCTGTTAGAGAACATGGGGGGGGACGGCCTGGCTTTCCCCGTGAAATTTGGTCCCGGCGCCTATGACGATGAAACTCAGAATCAGAATGATGAAGGCCACAGAGATTTTCAGCCCCTTAAGATGATAAAAGCTGAGGCCACAAAATATATTGAAAAAGAGGCCATATTGACCGCTCTTGACAAGACCGGCTGGAACAAAAGAAAGGCCGCCGTTTTGCTGAAGATCAGCTACAAAGCCCTTTTCAATAAGTTGAATGATTACGGCATTAGAAACAATTCCAATAACCACAATCATTCATAGAAATATCCCGTGACCTCAGTGACTTTAGCAATGGCCACCGAAGGCCTTAAAACGGGTGCAGAAAGATATATCGTAACTACTCAGCTAGATAGGCTGTAGGCATTCAGGCTGTGAGGTACCGCAGGAAGGGAACATGCGCGATCACATATCGCGCAACCTGGGAATTTCCCCAAGAAGAAATTTATGTGAAATTTTTAGCTGTGAAATAAAAAATGTGGAACCCGAGAAGGTTTTGGGCGCCCTGCTTCGATCAATGCGCGGATAGCGAAGGGTTCGGAAACTAATAGCCTTTAGCCTACAGCCTAAACAACCTGAACTGTTACAAAAAATTTTCAATGACGTTGGGGGACATACGGTCAAAACAGCCTGCTTATTTAGAGGATTATCTTCAAGGAGGCCCTGCCATGACAAAAATAAAACCATACCTGATTCTAGCCTTTATCCTGGCCTTTACGTTTGAGCCCTTGGTGACTGGAAACGCCTTGGCTCAAGAACCGACAAGCAACCTTGATACCCAGCCCTACATCATCGGTCCAAACGACATCCTGAATATCTTCGTGTGGAGGGAAGAAACTCTGACGCAAGACATTACCGTGATGCCTGACGGCAGAATTACTTTCCCGTTGATTGGGGAAATCGTAGCCCAGGGGAAAACAGTCGCCGAGCTCAGGGACGTTATCACAGAAAAACTGAAAGAATATGTCACAGCTCCAAACGTCACCGTCATCGTAAGAGAGAGCCGAAGTCGAATAATTTATACGATTGGCAAAATTGTTCGACCGGGCCCATATCCCCTGTCTCCGGATATGACGGTCCTTCAGGCCTTATCGACAGCAGGAGGGTTTGCCGAGTGGGCGGATGAAAAGGGCATTTTAATCATCCGGAGAGAGGGAGGCAAGGAAACTCAGATTCGGTTTAATTACAAAGAATTCATTGCAGGTAAAAATGCCGAACAGAATATCCTTTTGGAGCCTGGAGATACGATTGTGGTGCCGTGAAGAAGGTAAAAGGTTAAAGGCCAAAGGTTAAAGGAGAAAGGCACATTTCTGCGAGATTTGAAGATTTGGAGGTATGGAAAAGGTCAGCCAGATTAAGTGCTGATTTATATAGGTATTTTGAAAAATTAAGGGACTATGGCTTTAAGGACCAGATTACTCGATCAGGGCTATCTGTCCCGAGTAATATTGCAGAGGGATTTGAAAGAGAATCTCAAAAGGAATTTGTGAATTTTTTAAGTTATGCGAAGGGTTCCTGTGGCGAATTGCGAACTCAGATCTATATCGGCATGGAAATTGGTTACATTGAAAAAAAGAGGGGATTACGATGGCTTAAGGAGGCCAATGAAATATCTTCAATGTTGTCCGGTCTGATTAAAGCGAGACGAAACTTCCTGAACACCGATCATGTAAATGTCGGTTAGAGGCTTTTCTTCACTTTCGCCTTTAACCTTTTACCTTTGACCTTTAACCTTTCACCTGGGAGCGGAAAAATGAATATGAAAAACGCATCGATTAGGGCAATCAGGCTAGTTTCTCTTTTCCTTATGTTGGCATTTTTACTGTCTCCGCGACCATCTTTCTCCCAAACCCACATCGAACTGACCCCCAGTATCTCCGTGGGCGAGGTCTATGACGACAACATCGACCTGGATGCAGACAATGAAAGATCCGACTATATCACGACCGTTTCCCCAGGTATTGAGCTTCATGTACTGTCTGAACAAACGGATTTCGGACTCAGTTATGCGCCGACATTTGTCTGGTATGCCGACTACGACGACAATAACACGACCCGGCATTCGGGAGCCGTAACCTTGCTTCATGATCTGTCCCAAAATTGGAGGTTCGAACTTAGTGACACCTATATCAAATCCGAAGAACCCCTTGAAGAGACTGAGGGCATAACGGGTGTCCGCCGCACACGGAATACATACCAAAGGAATATCGGAGACATAGGTCTCCGCTATTCATTTGGGCCTGAAAATGTGCTGAACTTCGGGTATCGGCACTCCTGGCTTGACAATGACGATATAACGCTTGATGACAGCACAACCCAAAATCCCTATGTCGCTTTAACTCATTGGTTTAATGTCCAAAATGGGCTTGAGTTTACATATGATTACACGAAGGCCGATTTCTCGCGAGATGACGACTCAGTGCCTGATGACGATTATGACGGGCATGCTCCTGGTATTCGTTATCTTCGCCGTTTCAGTCCCCATTCCGTGGGATTTATCGGCTACACCTATACGACCCGAGATTTTGACGGCGTCACTGAAGACTATGACGTCCATGATGGATCCGTAGGCATTGAGCATTCCTTTTCCCCGGACCTTTCTTTGACGGCCGACGTTGGTTATTTTATACGAAAAAATGAATTTTCCGATGATGACGACGGACCGACCTTTCACGCTTCCCTGGTCAAGAGCTTCGAGAGGGGGAGTATGACATTCGGGGGTGACGGCGGTTGGGAAGAGACCTATGGAGATGCGGAGGACCGGGGGGTTACGAAATTTTGGAGCGGCATGACGAGGGTGGAATACCGGTTTCTCGAGTCGTTGAATAGCTACATCGGCGGTTCATACCGGTGGGATGAAGATGATACGGATCGAGTATCAAAGACATGGCGAGGAAATTGCGGCCTGATTTGGGATTTCCACCGATGGTTTTCTCTTTCACTGGATTACACCTACGCTGATCGGGATGATGATATCGACACGGATGATTATGCGGTGAATCGGGTGATGTTGACGTTGACGGGGAGTCGGTTGTTTAGATGGTGATAAGGATAGTATACAGGAGACAGAATACGGGAGACAGAAGACAGGGTATAAGAAATAGGTGAAAGGCTAAAGGTCAAAGGAGAAAGGATCAAAAAATAAAACCATTTACCGCCCAGCCTGTCCCGTGTGCGTGGTTCCGTTCAGGGCAGTAAGTTTGCTAAGATACGGTTTTTATCGATTCGAAAAATGACTTTGCGTCCCTTGCGTCTTGGCGGTTCAACAAAGTCGGCTGCCAAATACGTTATAGTACATATGAATACATGCGCTAAGGCGGCACAACAAGGGCTGTTATCTATTAAAGGATCTCATCGGATCAGACGATGTATAATATATTCGAGAGAAATAGAGAGTTGGAATTCAAGCCAATAATGCATCCCCACAGAAGGAAGATGGCAGTTTGCATTTATTCTGCCTTCTGCCTCCTGCCTTCTGCCTTCTGACTTCTGACTTCTGACTTCTGACTTCTGACTTCTATATTCTATATTCTACAATAAAACCCGAGGTCTCCATGGAAGGTTTCGATATCACTAAATACATAAACATCGCGTTGAAGCGCAGGTACTGGATCATTGTCCCTTTCCTGGTCACGGTGCTCGTCGGATTGGCCTATTCGCTCAAAATTCCAAAAATCTATGAAGCCAGGACGCTCATCCTTGTTCAGCCCCAGAGAGTACCCCAGAATTTTGTGCAGTCTATAGTGTCCGAAAGTGTTGAGGATAGACTCAGAACCATTACCCAACAAGTGACGAGCCGGACAAATCTGGAACAGACAATTGAAAAATATAAATTATATAATGACCCTGAGAGTACTTCAAATATTGATTCAAAGGTGGCGTTGCTGAGAAAGAATATCAAAATCGATGTGAGCGGCAGACGTGGTGAAACTAATTCCTTCACTATTGCTTTCAGGGCAAAGGATCCTCAAAAAGTGATGGAGGTCACAAATGCCCTTTCTTCGAACTTCATCACTGAAAATCTGAGGATTAGAGAGTCTCAAGCCATAGGAACATCAACGTTCCTGGCTGATGAACTGGAAACAGTGAAGAAGCGTTTGGCAGGGAAAGAAGAAGTCGTAAAAAAGTACAGGGAGATGTACATGGGCGGGCTGCCGGAACAGCTTGAATCCAATCTCCGAATTCTCGAAAGACTCCAGGGCCAGTCGGACCAGCTTCAGAGCAATCTGAGAGATGCCGAAAATAGAAAGATCCTCGTTCAGCAGGATATGGCTGAGGCCGAAAGGACCCCACAAACAGTCGTGATACCTCCTTCTGCTCCGGGTGAGAGACCGACTGACCTTGAATCTTTGAAGAATGAACTGGCCTCTCTTGAGGCAAGGTACACTCAGAATCATCCTGATGTGATCCGGCTCAAAGAAATGATTTCCAAGATGGCGTCTGAAAGTCCGGAAGGTGGCACCGAGGTCTCGCCCTCATCCGGAGGGACAACCCCGAGTTCAAGAGTCGATGCCGCACTGAGGCGCCAGCACCAGGATATCGAGATGGAAATAAGGGATTTGAGAAGTGAAATCGTGAGTGTCAAATCGGAAATCAAAAGGTACGAGGCGAAGGTCGAAGATACACCCAAGAGAGAACAGGACCTTTTGTCCTTGAATCGAGATTATGAAAACACCAGAGAACTCTATAACTCCCTTTTGAACAGAAAGCTCGAGGCTGAAATAGCCGTGAGCATGGAAAAAAAGCAGAAGGGCGAGCAATTCAGAGTGATTGATCCGGCCAAGTTACCTACTGTACCGGTGGAACCGGATATGAGGAAAATCCTCTTGTTGACGCTGGTTTTAGGCCTTGGCCTTGGAGGAGGGCTTGCCTATTTGCTGGACATGTTGGATTCGTCCTACAAGACACCCGAGGACTTGGAAAAAGAGATCGGTCTACCGATTCTGATTTCCATGCCGATACGTTATACGGAAAAAGAAATACGACAAAAAAAGAGGAAAGAATATTTGGCCGTCGCTTCTCTTGCGGTTGGTTTTATCCTCTCTGCCGCCGGTATTGTTGTCACGATAAAGGGTGTTGATAATACGGTGAATTTTGTGAATAATGTGCTGTCCAGACTTTGATGAGGAATTGGAGAAAGGAGAAAGGTTAAAGGTTAAAGACAAAAGGTGAAAGAATGATCGCTGCGTTTGAGAATCGCTCCGCTAGAGGTTGAAGGAACGAAAAAGGGCATTAAGCTAGGGACAGTTCCTCCCGCAGAGGCGCGGAGACGCAGGGAAAAAAGAAAAAGAATTATCTCACACAGAGACCGCAGAGAACGCAGAGAAAAGAAATAAAAATAGTATTATGGTTTTCTCTGCTAGCTCTGAGATCTCGAGTGAGCGAAGCGAACCCCGCAAAACGGGACAGGCGCGCGTGAGGAATAAAAAAATATCTGAGCGATCTTGGCGTCTTGAGCGAAGCGGCCGGTAAACGCAGTTTTCTACTTTACTCACTTCCTTAACCTCTGAACTTTGCTTGCCGTGACGTTGCTTTGCAAAGGCGGGAACCCAGAACCTTCGAACGCTGCACCTTGAACCCTTCATGATCTTCATGTCCTTCATGGTGAAAATAAGGTTAAAGGACAAAGGCAAAAGGTCAAAGGTTGAAGACTAAGAAAGATGTCTCACACAGAGAACGCAGAGATCGCAGAGAAAATGATAAGATTAAACAAATTTGATGAAAATGCATATATGCTTGAAAAATGTCTCTTATTTGTTTTTTTGTATTTCTCTGATAGCTCTGCGTCTCTAGGTCCGCCGAAGGCGTGACCGGGCGTGAGAAAACTAAAAGAAAAAGAATTGTCTCTCACAGAGATCACAGGGTGCGCAGAGGAAATGTAGTAAATAAAGGGACTAGGAATTGAAGACAACCGAATATTTCCGTCACATGAGGAGGAGGCCTGATCGAAATAAAATGAATTCACCGATAATGAGGTGACGGAGACAAGGGAGGTCAGCGAAAACATATACATTGACCTCGATGGGTTAGGAAACCTTGTGAGTATGACTATCGAGCATGCGCGAGAAAATGCCCGGTTACGGGAGTTCTCATATCAGGAAATCAATGTCAAGCCGCAGGAGGGATAACGAACAACCCCTTAAACGGGCAGGATATGTCATTTGTTTGTAATCCCTGGAATGCACCATCGGTTGCTTCCTGAAATGCACGTGGATCTTCACAAAAGTGTTTCTATCATTGCCTTTAACAACCCCTTGTCATGTTTTTTACGCAACTATAGGGTTAAGAAGGCAACTGCCATATCCCATAAGTCGGACCATGGGACAAATGGCTAAAGGGAGAACATAATAAGTACCAGAGGTGCAACTATGTATAAGATTTTAAAAGTAAAGCCCCTCTCAGATTATAAAATATGGGTCCAATTCTCTGATGGGGTTGAAGGTACGTTGGAGCTATCTGGTTTGGCAGGGAAAGGTGTCTTTTCAGTTTGGAATGATTATGGGAAATTTGAAAAAGTTTCGATAGGGTCATCCGGCGAACTCGTCTGGGACGATACGGTCGATTTGTGTTCAGATGCATTATACATGAAACTAACCGGAAAAAAAGTGGGCGAATTGTTCCCAAAAATCAGGAAAGAGGCTGTTAATGCCTGAGATTTGTAGATTCTATGGCATTATTATAAAAATGTTTTTCGCTGATCATCATCCACCTCATTTTCATGCCTTATATGGCGAGCATGAAGCCATTATTGAAATTGGATCTCTTGGATTATTCGCAGGAGGATTGCCTCCCAGGGCACTTGGCCTTGTGATGGAATGGGCCGCAATTCATCAAAACGAACTGGCAACTTTATGGGAGAGCGCAATTAAACTAGAGCCTATTGGGCAGATAGAACCTCTCCAATAAAATTGCATGGAAAATATTTATTATTATCTGTTTTGTATTTCTCTGGTAGCTCTGCGTCTCTAGGTCCGCCAAAGGCGTGACCCCCGCAAAACGGGACAGGCGCGCGTGAGGAAAATAAAAGAAAAAATGAATTATCTCTCACAGAGAACACAGAGAACACAGAGAAAAATTTAAAAACCAAAAAGATATCTCCCGCAGAGGCGCAGGGACGCAGAGAAAAGAAAAAAAGAATTGTCCTATAGCTCTCTGGTAGCTCTGAGAACTCTAGTGAACGAAGTGAACGGGCGAGATGAAAAAAAGATATCTTGGCGCTCTTGGCGTCTTGAGTGCAGTCCCGCACAAGGGACAAGCCCCGCAAAGCGGGACAGGCGCGCGTGAGGGAAAAAACTAAAAACGATGTCTCACACAGAGATCGCAGAGAACGCAGAGAAAAGAAAGCAAAAAAATATTAAGGTGTTCTCCGTTAGCTCCTTGTCCTGTGGAAGAATGCAATGCGACCCTCCGACGGAGAATTCCATAGGGTGAGTCTCCAATGAAGCGGGCATCAAACAAAGCTTTCTTCTATGAATCTAAATTTTATCAGCTCAAAGATAATCCAGGCAGCTATTACCGTGCATAAGGAACTCGGACCCGGATTGCTGGAATCGGTATATAATGACTGCCTGCTAATTGAACTACAAGATATGGATGTGAAGGTCAGATCAGAGGTACGTTTGCCTGTTTTTTATAGAGGTCGAAAAATCAAAGATGAGGGATTCCGGTTGGATTTGCTTGTTGAAGATTTGATTATTGTTGAACTTAAATCGGCTGAGATGATACAACTCGTACATAAGAAACAGCTTTTGACGTATCTAAGACTTGCGAATAAGCCCCTTGGCTTACTCATAAATTTTGGCCATGCCGTTTTGAAAGATGGAATTTCGAGAATCATCAATAATCGGTATCAAGGCAATTATGAACAAGGTTTGTCTCACACATAGATGCAGTTTCCGATATGACATATCGGCCATGGCGGCGGTGCAAGATCGCAGAAAAAGGAAAATTATCCTGTGTTTCTCTGATAGCTCTGCGTCTCGAGTGAGCGAAGCGAACGGGCGTGAGGAAACTAAAAGAAAAAGAATTATCTCACACAGAGACCGCAGAGAACGCAGAGGAAAGAAAGAAAATAGTATTATGGTTTTCTCTGCTAGCCCTGGGATCTTGAGCGAAGTCCCGCTAACGGGACAGGCGCGCGTGAGGAAACTAAAAAAGACATCTCTCATGCAAAGGCCTCGACTTTCGGCTCGACCCCGTCCCGTAGGGGACTATGCTCTGGAGGGTAGAGTCTACAGTTCGGAGAGACCTACGCCCCGGTGGGGCAACACAGAGGATAATAAAAACTAAAATCGTTTTGTCCTTCTCTGATAGCTCTGCGTCTCTAGAGAGCGAAGCGAACCCCGCAAAACGGGACAGGCGCGCGTGAGGAAACTAAAAGAAAAAGAATTATCTCACACAGAGACCGCAGAGAACGCAGAGGAAAGAAAGAAAATAGTATTATGGTTTTCTCTGCTAGCCCTGAGATCTTGAGCGAAGTCCCGCTAACGGGACAGGCGCGCGTGAGGAAACTAAAAAAGACATCTCTCATGCAAAGGCCTCGACTTTCGGCTCGACCCCGTCCCGTAGGGGACTATGCTCTGGAGGGTAGAGTCTACAGTTCGGAGAGACCTACGCCCCGGTGGGGCAACACAGAGGATAATAAAAACTAAAATCGTTTTGTCCTTCTCTGATAGCTCTGCGTCTCTAGAGAGCGAAGCGAACGGGCGTGAGGAAACTAAAAGAAAAAGAATTATCTCACACAGAGATCGCAGAGAACGCAGAGAAAAGGAAGAAAATAATATTATGGTTTTCTTGGATAGCTCTGAGCGCTCTAGCGAAGCCCCGCACACGGGACAGGCTGGGCGAGAGAAAAATATTGCTGTTATTGCGGCGTTGCCATTGACCTTTACCCTTGAGTGAAGTGGTCTTCGTTAATTTTATCTTTTTTTCTTAACCCCTTCATGCTCTTCATGTCCTTCATGGTGAATACTGTCTTTGGGGTGAGAGACCCCTTGGTGCTCAACGATTGATCATCCCTGGAATGAGAGCTTTTCAATCGAGGATTTTCTTATGGTCAGCCTTTGGTTTTAGCCTATTTTTTTGACCGCTGACCGCTGACGGCTGAGAGCTTTATCAATGTATACGGATTTCTACAACCTCAAGGAAAAACCCTTTAACTTGACGCCTTCGTCTCGGTTTCTTTACCTGAGTGAGGGTCATAAAGAGGCCCTTGCCCTGCTGACCTATGGTGTCGTGGAAAGAAAGGGATTTATTTTACTGACAGGAGAAGTGGGTACCGGCAAGACAACCATGGTGCATGCACTCCTCAGTAACCTGGACGAGAATGTCCAGTGCGTTCACCTGTCAAACCCTCTGCTGAGTTCGCAGGAATTCATTGATTATTTGGCGTACTCGGCCTTTGAAAAAAGAGTTCATTTCAAATCAAAAGCGGAATTTCTGTTGGAATTTGAAGACCATCTGCAAAGGTGCCTTCAACATAACAAAAATTTCGTCTTGATCATCGATGAGGCACAGAAGCTGTCTTTTGAGTTATTGGAAGAGGTCAGGTTGCTTTCCAATATGGAAACAGCCGACGAAAAGATGATCAACATTTTCCTCGTGGGCCAACCCGAGCTGAATGAGCATCTCAGCGAATCCAGATGTCGCCCGCTGCTTCAGCGCATCAGCATTCGTCACCATATATCGCCCCTGAATTTGGAAGAAACGCGAGATTATGTCATGACGCGTATGAGAGTCGCGGGGGCTGAGACCGGTGGTAAGATTTTCCCCAAAGCGGCGATCAAGATGTTGCACCAGTGTTCGATGGGATATCCCAGGATGATCAATATCCTTGCAGATAACGCACTCCTTTTGGGCTATTCGAGAGGTGAAAAGAGGATTTCCTCAGCCAGGATCAAAGCGTGTTTTGATGACATGAAACTGGATGGGTCTTTCCTGAAAGAGCCGAAACAGGAAGTGAAAGAATTCAGATCAGACGAAGCGACTCAGGTGAGACGTTCTCATTTTTGGAAATGGGCCGCTTTTTTTATATTTATCATGTTTATTGTCATGGGATTTATGACCCCGCAGGGAAAGAATCTATGGATTCAAGCGGCCGGTTTTTTTCAGCCCAATTACAGGGAACGCCCTGCCGAAACGAAAGGCGCACCGAAGGAGGAGGTAAAACAGAATTCTGACGGTCTACCTGAGGTCAAGTCAGATCTATACAGCGGCAGTGGTTTGAGCCCCATTCAAGAAGAAAACGGCGAAACCGAATCCGTCAGTCCTTTGCCCCCTCAGGGTACGAGTAATCATAGGGCAGCTTTCCAAAATGAAACGGAATCGGAACCGGTTAGTATTGTCACTGTCAAGCAAGGCGACACCTTGCTGCACCTTGCTGCCAGGGTTTATGGGTATGCAGATGAAAACGTGCTTGAGTTGGTATTAAAACATAACCCCGAGATCACGGACGGCAACTGGATTGATGTTGGGCAACGCATTGTCTTTCCGGAACTAAAAGAAGAGTTGAACAGCACAAATCAGGAACCGACTTTCACCGTTCATATCGCGTCTTATACGCCCTTTCAGAACGCCGGAGAGATGTTTCAGGTATTGGTAAAAGATGGTTATGAAGCCTATATCTTACCGGTCTATGATCCTGATAAAGGAAAAATTTTCAGGGTCACACTGGGGAGTTTTAAAAACCGCAATGAAGCCGATGCCTTCGCCGCGGCGCTTCTCAGAAGAGGTATCTCGGATTATGCCGAAACGGTTAGGTTGGAGATGAGATGAGGGGGGGAGGGGGCAAAGGTCAAAGGTTAAAGGTAAAAGGTTAAAGAAAAAAAATGATCGCTGCGCTTGAGGGCCACTTCGTTTGAGGAGTGCTGCGCTAGAGGGCGCAGTAACGCCCTGCCTGCCACGCCGTCTTGTCGCGCCGTAGCTTCATGCGAAGGCGGAAGCTTCATGCGAAGGCGGGAACCCAGAACCTTAAAAAAATATCTCTCACAGAGTGCGCAGAAAACTCAGAGTTTTTAGGTTTTTTAAAATTATTTGTCTCAGAGTGCTCTGTGGGCTCTAGCGAAGCCCCGCACACGGGACAGGCTGGGCGAGAGGAAAAAAAGAAAAAATGTCTCCCGCAGAGGCGCAAAGTCGCAGAGGGAAAAATAAAAATATTGTCCTCATTCTATACGGTTTTTTTGCACAAGATTTTGGTTTGAAGATTTAGGCATTTGAATTTGCTTTTAGGGGAGAGGGACCCCATCCAACGGACAGGCGCGCGGCTCATCAATGATGGATTTAAATGAGATGCACTTTACCGCCCGAAGGGCTGGCACCCATCGTTTGGGCAAGTCGCCCAAATGATTGTCCGTGTGCGTCTGTGTGTGTCGAGCGAGCGGAGCGAGCGGGTGGCTAATATTAAGCGAAGTCCCTAGACGTTTTCAAATTAAAGTTTATCGAGATCGCCCCACTTGTCGAACATATAGGATATAGGAGGGGGAATTGAAAGACTATAAGGATCTTAACTATTTTAATGAGTTGGAGTATAATGGTTTAATAATAAAGGTGACGGAGATAAAGAAGATGTTGGCATCCTTTATCAAGAAAATAAAAGCTGATCGCTGACCGCTGACTGCTGATCGCTTACCAAAGGTAAACCCATGGGCAAAATTTCCGACGCCTTGGAGCGTCATAAAAAAGAAATCTCGATAAAAACCGACACGCTTCCCAAGCGAAGGCCTGAAGAGATCGAAGAGGTCACCCCTAAAAAGCCTGAGCCTGCCTCTTTGAGAAAAAAGACGATAGGTTACAATTACAACCATAAGCTCGTGTTTCTTTCGGCGCCCGGTTCCGTTGATGCGGAAAACTTCAATGTTTTGAGGGCCCAGATCCTTTTTCCAAAGGAGGGCCAGAGCCCACGGACGATCATGGTGACCAGTGCCTTTCCCGGTGAAGGGAAGACCTATGTCGCCTCAAACCTCGCAGCAAGTATCGCCAAGGGCGTTAATGAGTATGTATTGTTGGTTGACTGCGATTTAAGGCGCCCCAGTCTTCATAAAATGTTGGGTCAAGTGAACAGAGAAGGCCTTCATGAGTATTTGACAAAGAAGAGAGAGTTGCCTGATTTGATCATGCAGACCGGGATCAAAAAATTGTCTCTATTGACAGCCGGGAGGGCACCGCAAAATCCGTCAGAGCTTCTTTCATCAATGCAAATGAGGGAATTTTTAGATGAAGTTAAGAATCGATATGATGATCGATACATTGTTATGGACGCGACCCCGAGCCAGGTTACCTCTGAAGCCAGTGTCCTGGCCAATTATGTTGATGGGATCGTTTTTGTGGTGATGGCAGAAAAGGCCCCTAGGGAAACGATTAAGCGGAGTATCGATAACCTGGGCAGGGACAAGATACTCGGTGTTGTTTTCAATGGGTATAGCCAGAGCCATAAACCATATGAAAAATATTACAAAAAATATTACAAAGGGTCTTAATAATCGATGAGTTGCATTGATTGACGTCCGTTTCAAAAAAGATTTGATTAGCCACAGACCCACACGGACGGATGAAGGTTAAAGGTAAAAGGAGAAAGGTCAAAGCTGACGGCTGAAAGGGAAAGGATAACAAGACTGGGAATAACGGAATGAGGCAAGAATAGAAGGCTGAGGAAAAGATGATATCTCGCACAGGAATCC
>Ga0272442_10000120_pt1 | contig 128582 bp, 83 predicted proteins | sample SSMForm2O_FD_200262 | JGI IMG/M metagenome (GOLD analysis project Ga0272442, IMG submission 200262) | Marine sediment archaeal communities from Little Sippewissett salt marsh, Falmouth, MA, United States - SSM-Form-2O | ecosystem: Environmental > Aquatic > Marine > Wetlands > Sediment ... | reverse complement strand
CTTCGAGAACCCGGGCAACGAGTGCCAGCGCTGCTGGCACGCCGACGACCCCGCGGCCTGGTCGAGCAAGCCCGACGACACGCCCTGCCCCAACGGCGTGTTCTGCGACGGCGTGGACACCTGCCAGGGCGGAGTCTGCACCAGCCCGGGCAACCCCTGCGTGGACGCGTACCCCTGCACCGACGACGACTGCACCGAGGTCGGACAGATCTGCGACAACCCGGTCAAGGCCGGCGAGTGCCTGATCGGCGGCAGCTGTTACGTGGACACCGAAGTCAACCCGGGCGACTTCTGCGAGACCTGCGACCACGCCACCGATCCCGAGGCCTGGACCTGGACCCCGAAGCCGGCCGAGAACGATATCTGCGGCAACGGCATCGACGAGGACTGCGACACCGTGACCGACGGCTGCTGCCAGGGCAACGGCACGCTGGGTGCCGGCTCCACCGCAAACGTGGCCGGCAGCCCGTGGTACCTGGTCACGGCCGACTTCAACAGCGACGGCATCCCGGACGTGGCCACGGCGAGCCGGAGCGATGACAAGATCTCGGTGCTGCTGGGCAACGGCGCGGACGGCCGCGGGAACGGGACCTTCACCCGCACCCCGCCGACCGACTACGGCAGCGGCGGGGATCCCTTCGGGCTGGCCACCGCCGACCTCGACGACGATTCCGCGCTGGACCTGGTCGTGGCCAACATCAACATCGCCAGCTCGATCTCGATCCTGTGGGGCAACGGGGACGGCACCTTCGGCGCCCGCCAGGACATCCCGATCGCTGGCAACGCCACCTTCCCCGCGCTGGGGGACTTCGACGCCGACGGCCTGCCCGACATCGCGGTCTCCTCGTACACCGAGTGGGCCGCGATCGTGCTCAACCAGGGGAGCCGCTCGTTTGCCGCGCCGTCCTACAAATCGGTCGCGCCCAACGGGTCCGATCCCCGCTCGATCGTGGCCGGCGATTTCGACGCCGACGGCATCCTCGACCTGGCCGTGGCCAACTGGACCACGGACAACGTGACCGTGCTGATCGGCGGGGGCAGTGACGGCAAGGGCGACGGCGACTTTACCGCGCCCGACGCCGCGCACACCATCGACGCCTGCAACGCGCCGACGAACATCGTCACCGCCGACTTCGACGAGGACGGGGTGCTCGACCTCGCGGTGTCGTGCTACTTCGGCGATCGGATCGCGGTGATGCTCGGCGACGGCTCGGGCGGCCGCGGCAACGGCACCTTCCTGCTGGCCGACCGTACGCTCTACAATCCGGGCGGCAGCCCGACCTCGGTGTTCCCGGCGGACATGGACGCGGACGGGATCCTCGACCTGGTGGTGGCGAACAACGACGAGGCCGAGGCCGCGATCCTCTTCGGCGACGGCGCAAACGGTCGCGGTAATGGCGACTTCCTGCTGCCGGCGTACAACATCGGCACCGGCTCCTGGCCGTCGGCCGCGGTGGCGCTGGACTCGACCGGCGACGGCATCCCGGACGTGGCCACCTGCGACGACGGCGATGCCACGGTGACCCTGCTCGAGGGCCAGGGCAGCGGCGGCATCGGCGACGGCAGCTTCGTGGTGGCGGGCAGCTTCTCCACGGGCGCCCTGCCCTCGCCGCCAGTGGCCGGGGACCTGAACAACGACAGCATCCTCGACCTGCTGACCGCGCACGCCTCGGACGACGAGGCCGGCTCCTTCCTCGGCACGGGCGGCAGCGGCCGCGGCGACCACGGCTTCACCGCGCCGGGCTGGAGCGGAACGGCCGGGACCACGCCGAGCTGGGTCGAGGCCGTGGACGTGACCGGCGACCGCGTGCCCGACCTGCTGGTGGCCAACTCGGGGAGCGAGAGCATCGGCCGCTTCAGCGGCGCAGGCAACGGCAGCTTCGGCGCCCAGGTACCGTACGCCACGGACAACGCCACGGTCACCGACTCCACGCCGACGATGGTGCGCACCGCAGACGTGGACGCCGACGCCGTGCTCGATCTGATCGTGGCCGACGAGAGCGGCAACGTGATGGTGCTGCTGGGCAACGGCGACGGAGACGGCGCGCCGGACGGCAGCTTCGGCGCGGCCACCGAGCACGCGGCCGGCAGCGGGGCCACGGCCCTGGCGCTGGGCGAGCTCGACGGCGACCGCATCCTCGATCTGGTGGTGGCCAACCGCGACGCGGACACGGTGAGCGTGCTGCTCGGCGATGGCGCGGGCGGGCGCGGCAATGGCGGCTTCGTGCCGCACGGCGTGGAGCCGACCGTGGCCGTCGGCGATGCGCCGGTGTCCGTGGCGCTCGCGGATCTGAACAACGACGGCGTGCTCGACCTGGTCGCGGCCAATCGGGACGACGACACGCTCTCGGTGCTCCTCGGCGACGGCGACGGCAGCTTCACCGCGGCCGCCGAGTCACCGCTGGTCGTGGGCGACGGCCCGGAGATGGTCATCGCCGTTGACCTCGACGGGGATCACCGGCCCGACCTGGCCGCGGCCAACGCCGCCGACGGCACGGTGAGCGTGCTGCTCGGCGATGGCGATGGCACCTTCACCGCCGCGCCCGATTCGCCGGTGAGCGTGGGCGGCAGCCCGTCCGGCCTGTTCGCGGGCCACTACGACTGGGACGGCAGGTTCGATCTGGCGGTCAGCGATAGCTCGGGCGACCGGATCGTGATCCTCAAGGGCGGGGGCACCTGCACGCCGCCCTGACGCGCGACAAAATAGTCCCACAACCCGGTTGAAAAGACCGCCCCGACCCCGTAGTCTGAAGCCCCGGTTGCGGGTTCCAGACAACCCAGCCAATCACTGACGGCAGGCGCGGCGAGCGCGGGCCGAGCGGGGTTTTGGTTTTCTTGAGCCGGGAGACAGCCATAGCCAGCATGCGGTAGGAAGGGAGCCCAGGTGGCGAAACGCACAGGCTTCAACAGCGAGCGCTATCTCGAGCAGCAGACCGAGGCGATCCTCGAGCGCGCAAAGCAGTTCGGCAACAAGCTCTATCTCGAGTTCGGCGGCAAGCTGATCCACGACATGCACGCCTCCCGCGTGCTGCCCGGCTTCGATCCGGACGGCAAGATCCAGCTGCTGCAGAAGCTCAAGGACAAGGCCGAGATCGTGCTATGCATCTTTGCCGGCGACATCGAGCGCAAGAAGATCCGCGCCGACTTCGGCATCACCTACGACGCGGACGCGATGAAGCTGATCGACGACCTGCGCGAGTGGGGCCTGCTGGTCCGTGCGGTGGTGATCACGCGCTACGACGAGCAGCCCGCGGCCCGGATGTTCAAGAACCGCCTCGAGCGTCGCAACGTCAAGGTCTACACCCACAGGGCAACGCGCGGCTATCCCAGCGATGTGGACCTGATCGTCAGCGACGAGGGGTACGGCGCCAACCCGTTCATCGAGACCGAGCGGCCGGTGGTGGTGGTCACAGCCCCCGGCCCCGGCAGCGGCAAGCTGGCCACCTGCCTGTCCCAGCTGTACCACGAGCACAAGCGCGGCGTGAACGCGGTGTACGCCAAGTTCGAGACCTTCCCGATCTGGAACCTGCCGCTCAAGCACCCGGTCAACGTGGCGTACGAGGCCGCCACCGCGGACCTCAAGGACTTCAACCTGATCGACCCGCATCATCTCGAGGCGTACGGCGAGCAGGCGATCAACTACAACCGCGACGTCGACGCCTTCCCCTTGCTGGCGCGGATCATCGAGCGCATCACCGGCCAGGAGAGCTTCTACAAGTCGCCGACCGACATGGGCGTGAACAGGGCCGGTTTCGGCATCGACGACGACGAGGCCTGCCGCGAGGCGGCGAAGCAGGAGGTGATCCGGCGCTACTTCCGTTGCTCGTGCGAGTACGCCATGGGTCTGGCCGGCAAGTCGGACGCCGAGCGGGTCAAGGAGCTGATGGACCAGCTCGAGATCAAGCCCACGGACCGCGAGACCGTGGAGCCGGCGCGCCAGGCCGCGATCGAGGGCCAGCAGAACGGCAAGGGCAACGAGGGGATCTACTGCGGCGCCGCGATCGAGCTGTCCGACGGTTCGGTCGTCACCGGTAAGAACTCGGCGCTGATGCACGCGGTGTCGGCGCTGGTCCTCAACACGGTCAAGCAGCTGGCCGGCATCCCGGACGAGATTCACCTGCTCGCACCCAACATCATCCAGGGCATCACCAGCCTGAAGAAGGACATCCTCAACATGAGGGCGGTCAGCCTCGACCTGGAGGAGACGCTGATCGCCCTCGGCGTCAGCGTAACGAGCAATCCGTCGGCGCAGCTGGCGATGGAGAAGCTCAAGGAGCTCACGGGCTGCGAGCTGCACAGCACCCATATCCCGACGCCCGGCGACGAGGCCGGCCTGCGCCGCCTGGGCGTCAACGCGACCAGCGATCCGGACTTCGCGACCAAGTTCCTGTTCATGCGATAGCCACGTTCTGGGAACCGACGTCCGAAGGGAGCAGAGATGGCTAGGTTCATCTTCACCACCGGCGGTGTTGTTTCCTCCCTGGGCAAGGGCCTCACCTCGGCCGCGATCGGCATGGTGCTCAAGAACCGCGGACTCAACGTCAAGCTGCAGAAGCTCGACCCGTACATCAACGTCGATCCGGGCACGATGAGCCCGTACCAGCACGGCGAGGTGTACGTCACCGACGATGGGTACGAGGCCGATCTCGATTTGGGTCACTACGAGCGCTTCACCGACGAGCCCACCTCGCGCAACTCGAACTTCACCTCCGGCCAGATCTACCACACGGTGATCGAGAAGGAGCGCAGGGGCGACTACCTCGGCGGCACGGTGCAGGTGATTCCGCACGTGACCGACGAGATCAAGAACCGCATCCGCGCGCTCGGAGGGACAGGCGTGGACGTGGTGATCTCCGAGCTCGGCGGCACGGTGGGAGACATCGAGGGCCTGCCCTTCCTCGAGGCGATCCGCCAGATGCGCGCCGACGAGGGCCGCCGCAACGTGCTCTACGTGCACATGACGCTGGTGCCCACGATCCGCGCCGCCGGCGAGATGAAGAGCAAGCCGACCCAGCAGAGCGTGGGCCTGCTGCGCTCGATCGGCATCCAGCCCGACCTGCTGATCTGCCGCAGCGAGACCCCGATGCCCGACGACATGCGGGCCAAGATCGCGCTGTTCTGCAACGTCGAAGAGGACGCGGTGTTCGAGGAATGCGACGTGGAGACCAGCATCTACGAGATCCCCGAGGTGCTGGTGGCGCAGAAGCTGGACAAGGTGATCATCGAGCACCTCGGTTTCGAGGCCGGCCTGCTGCGCATGGACGAGTGGAGCGTCATGCTCGAGCGCGTGCGCAACCCGCAGCGGAAGGTCTGCATCGCTGTGGTGGGCAAGTACATCGAGCTGCAGGATAGCTACAAGTCGATCTACGAGGCGCTGCACCATGCGGGCACACACTTCAACACCCGGGTCGACGTGCGGCGCATCGAGGCCGAAAACCTGGAGCGCGACGGGCCCGGCGCCCTGGAGGGTGTACACGGTGTGCTGGTGCCCGGGGGCTTCGGTATGCGCGGCATCGAGGGCAAGGTGATCGGCGTGCGCTGGGCGCGCGAGAGCCGCGTTCCCTTCCTCGGCATCTGCCTCGGCATGCAGTGCGCGGCGATCGACTTCGCCCGGAACGTGGTCGGGCTGGAGGGCGCGAACTCGGCCGAGTTCGACGACAAGACGCCGCACCCGGTGATCGCCCTGCTCGACGAGCAGAAGCAGGTGACCGACATGGGCGGCACGATGCGGCTCGGCGCGTACCCCTGCAAGCTCGAGCCGGCCAGCCATGTGCGCGGGGCGTACGGTGAGGACCGGGTGGAGGAGCGGCACCGCCACCGCTTCGAGTTCAACAACGAGTACCGCGACCGATTCCAGCAGGCCGGCATGCGCTTCACCGGGCTGTCGCCGGACGGCTCGCTGGTGGAGATGATCGAGCTGCACGGGCACCCGTGGTTCGTGGCGACGCAGGCCCACCCCGAGTTCAAGTCCCGGCCGGTCCGGCCGCACCCGCTGTTCCGCGGCTTCGTCGAGCACGCGCTGGAGCTGGCCCGGGAGCGCGGTGAGGACGCTCTCGACGCTGGGTAGCCCGCTGCGGTAGAACCCGGGCATGGAGTCCATTGCCAGCGCCCTCGAGACCGCCGTGGATTACGCATGGGGCCCGCCCCTGCTGGTGGTGATGCTCGGCGGTGGCGCGCTGCTCACGCTCTATTCGCGCTTCCTGCCCTTCGTGGCCGCGCGGCACGCGCTGAAGGTGCTGAGCGGCAAGTACGACCGCAAGGACGACCCGGGCCAGATCACCCACTTCCAGGCTCTGACCACGGCGCTGTCCGCCACCATCGGCATGGGCAACATCGGCGGCGTGGCGATCGCGATCACCCAGGGCGGGCCGGGCGCGGTGTTCTGGATGTGGCTCGCCGCGACCTTCGGCATGGCGATCAAGTTCTTCGACTGCACGCTGTCGGTGATGTACCGTGGGCACGACTCGCAGGGCACGCTGCAGGGCGGACCGATGTACTACATCGAGGTCGGCCTGGGCAGGAAGTGGCGCGCCCTGGCCGTGTTCTTCTCGCTCTGCGGCATGGTCGGCTGCCTGGCGATGTTCCAGACCAACCAGATGGCCGAGATCCTGAGCGCGGCGCTGCAGCCGGGCGCCTGGGACACCGGGGTGAGCTGGATCGGAGCGCTGGACCCGGTGCGCTGGATCGGCGGCGGCCTAGCCGTGGCCCTGGTGGCAATGGTGGTGCTCGGCGGGATCACGCGCATCGCCCGCGTGGCCAGCCGGCTGGTGCCGGCGATGTGCGTGCTCTACCTGGGCTCGGCGCTGCTGATCGTGCTGCTCCACATCGAGCAGCTCCCGGACGTGCTGGCGCGCATCTTCGGCGACGCCTTCACCGGCACCGCGGCGGTGGGCGGGGCCGAGGGCATCGCCTTCGCCACCGTGATCCAGACCGGGATCAAGCGCGCCGCCTTCAGCAACGAGGCGGGCATCGGCACCGCGCCGATGGCCCACGGCGCGGCCAAGACCACCGAGCCGGTGCGCGAGGGGCTGGTGGCGATGCTCGGGCCATTCATCGACACCGTGGTGGTGTGCTCGCTGACCGCCTTCGTGATCCTCCTCGCCGGCGAGTGGCAGCCCGGCGAGGACGTCGAAGGCGTGGCGCTCACGCTCAGCGCCTTCGGCGGCGCGCTGGGGTGGTTCGGCCAGTTCACGCTGCTGCTGGTGGTGACGATGTTCGCGCTGACCACGATGTTCGGGTACTCGTACTACGGCAAGAAGTGCTTCAGCTATCTGTTCGGGGCCGAGCGCGGTCGGGTCTACGACGTGATCTACCTGATCGCGTTGTTCTGCGGTGCGGTCTGGAGCCTGGATGTGGTGATCAACCTGCTGGACACGGCCTTCGCCTGCATGGCCTTCCCCAACATGCTGGCCACGCTGATCCTGGCGCCGCGGGTGATGCGGGCGACGCGAGAGTACCTGAAGAAGTACACCGGGAAGGCTAGCGCTTCGTCATCCGCATGATCTGGTCGGCCGAGAGCTTGCGACCCACCTCGTTCTTCCAGCGGAAGTAGTTCTTCCACAGCTGCAGGCCCAGCTCGAGGTTGGTCTCGAAGATCAGCATGTCCGAGAAGACCACGCCGCTCAAGCGGTTCTTCTTGATGAACTTCGCGTAATCCTCGGCCAGCTGGAAGTCGCGCTGGAAGGTCTTCTCGGCGCCGCCATACAGGCTCTTCTCCTGGGGCAACACGATCACCTCGAGCGGCGTCTGGCCCCAGGTACGCTTCCAGTCCTTGCGCACCTTGACGATGTGGGAGATGGTGTTGTCGAAGCTGTCCAGCGGCGTCCGCTTGCGGAACTGCTGCACCGGAGTGTAGTGGTAGTGGAGACCTACGTTGTACCCGCCCTCGCGGTGCGTGAAGTCGAGCGCCATGGCGAAGTCGGTATAGGTGTGCACCTCGTGCTCGCCCTTGTAGAGCTGGATCAGGTCTGGCGAGCCGCCGCGTCGGTCCATGATCAGGAATCGGGTCATGGATCGTCCCTCCCTTGGGCCCGGGAATCCTAACGGCCAAGACACCCGGCCGTCAACTATGGCGCCGGTCGGTTGACAGCGAGGGCAACCAACGGGATAGTTGAAGGCACGGATCACCAAAACGGAGCTAAAGCGATGACCCGGATGCGCCTGCTCGTCGCGCTGCTCGTCTGCGGAGTGGCCTGGCCCGCCTCGGGAGGCGAGAAGGTGCGCATGGCCGTGCTGGACCTGGAGTCCAGCCGGGGCCTGGATCCGGATCTGGTCAAGCTGCTCAACGACATGCTCCTCACCGAGTTCGCCAAGGACGACCGCTTCGACGTAATCGGCCAGCGCGACATCGCGGCCATGCTCTCCCTGGAAGAGGTCCGCGTCCGCGTCACCGGCTGCGCCGACGACAGCTGCCTGGCCGAGATCGGTGGCGCCCTCGGAGTGCAGCAGCTCGTCACCGCGAGCATGGGTAAGGTCGGCGAGGTGGTGGTGATCAACATGAAGTGCCTCGACGTCAAGCGCGCGGTCGTGCTGGCGCGGGCCAATGCCGAGATCAAGGGCGACGAGAGCGAGCTGCTCCCCGGGATCCGCGACGCAGTGGACGAGATCAAGGCGCAGGTGCGGCTCCCCGGCGACCCAGATCTGATCGGGCCCGGCGACTGGCTGCCCTGGGCCACCCTGGGCCTGGCAGCGGCCGCCGGCGCAGTGGGCGCGACGATGGGCGGCCTGGCGCTGAAGCACGAGGCCGACCTGGAGAACGAGCCGCACCTCGAGGGCGATCGCGAGCAGGTGAAGACCGAGGCCCTAGTGGCGGACGTGATGATCGGAGTGGCCGCGGCCGCGGCCGTGGCCACGGTGGTGCTGTTCCTGGTCGACCTGGACGGAGAGGAACGAGGATCGCCTCCTGCCGCGTCGGTCGTGCCGGTGCACGGCGGCGCAGCCGCGTCCGTGCTGTGGCGGTTCTAGGGATGTACATCCGCGCAGCAGCCACATTCGTAGCGGCGCTCCTGCTGGTCCTGTCCGCGGGCTGCTCGCTGATCGTGGATCCGGATTCGGTGGGCGGGACCTGCCAGACCAAGCTGGATTGCCCCTCGGGGTGGTACTGCGACACGGGCGACGGCCACTGCCACAAGGGCAGCGCAGACTCCGACACGGACACGGACGCAGATACAGACTCCGATACGGATGCCGACGTCGACACCGACACGGACGCCGACACGGATACCGACGCCGACACGGATACCGACGCGGACACGGACGTCGATACTGACACGGATGTTGACAGCGACACGGATACTGACGCCGACACGGATACCGACGCGGACACGGACGTCGATACTGACACGGATGTTGACAGCGACACGGATACTGACGCCGACACGGACTCGGACTCGGACTCGGACACCGACACGGACTCGGACACCGACACGGACTCGGACACCGACACGGATACCTGCACAGACACTGACACATCCTGGTGCACGGGCTGGCACGACTCGCAAAGCTGCCGCTGCTGGCTCGACCCGGCCGGGGGCATCTCCGATGGCTGGGACGTGGCCGAGGCCAAATGCCAGATCATGGGTCCCGGCTGGAAGTTACCCACGATCAACGAGCTGCGCTCCCTGGTCCGCGGCTGCGAGGCAACCGAGTACAACCTGCTCGCCGGTGGAGGCGGAGCCTGCCTGGTCACCGACGCCTGCGACGCGGGAACCTGCGATCAGAGCTGTGATGGCTGCACGCCAGGCGGAGGCGACGGCCAGAACGGAAACTACTGGGACGCGGCGCTGACCGGCCCGGCCGGGCAGTGGTGGTCCGCGACCGAGGTCTCCGACAACCGGAACAACTACTGGGTGCTCGTCTCGGACCAAGCCGCGATCGCCAGCAAGCCCAAGGACGAATCCAACGGGCTGACCCGCTGCGTCACCGAATGGAAGGTGTTCAATCCCACCGCAACGTACTGCGCAACCGACTACTGCGGATCGCTCGTTCCCTCGACTCGCCTGAACGACTGCTTCGGCGCTACGGGTTCGATCTCCTGCCCCGGCACGGCCGGCGATCCCGGCTGCTCCGGTGTGAGCTTCTGCGGCCAGGACGCCCAGTATGCTGGAAACCAGCGCTTCCTCGCACGCACGTTCCAGGATACACACCACGTGGTGAAGGACGGCCTGACCGGCCTGGACTGGCTGGCAGACGGCATCTCGGGCAAGACCTGGGACCAGGCCAAGGCCGAGTGCGAGAATCCGGTGTACGCCGGCAAGAACGACTGGCGGCTGCCCACGCCCCACGAGCTACGCACGATCATCGATCACTCTCAGAACAGCCAGGTGTTCCACACCGGCCTGTTCACCCTGAACTACGCCGATCCGTTCTGGACCTCGGCGCGGGCGAGCGGCAGCGAGCACTGGGCGGTGTACTCGGAGGACGGCTCGATCGGGCCCTACACCAGCAACGATTTCCACAGTGTACTCTGCGTGCGCAGCAACCGCCCGCCGGCCGGCAGCGAGGACGATGGGCGCTTCGTCCGCACGGTGCACAGCAAGCCGGTGTACTTCGACCGCGTCACCGGCCTGACCTGGCAGGGCCAGGCGCCGCTCCCGGCCGACTGGGAGGACGCGCTCTCGAGCTGCGAGAACCTGTTCTACGCCACCCAGGACGACTGGCGCCTGCCCGACATCAACGAGCTGGCCACGCTGGTGCACTTCGGCGAGACGGCGCCGTACGCGGCGATGGAGACGATCTCGAACGGCGAGTTCTGGTCCAGCACCACGTATGCGGACAACCTGTCAAAGGCCTGGACCGTGACCTTCGACGACGGCGTGATTGACGGGTCTTCGATCGCCAAGACCGGCTCCACGCGCTTTTTCCGCTGTGTTCGCGACGGCGAGATCCGCTGACCCGTCTTGACAAGTGCTTGGAATCGCTGGTAGGTCAAGCGCTCCACTGACGGTGTTCGGCACCTTGCCGGGAGGAACAAGATGGTTCGTGGATTCATCCTGCTGCAGCTCGTACCGGGCCTGGAGAAAGAGGCCCTGAACCAGATCCGCATGACCGAAGGCATCGCCGAGGTGACCCTGGTCTTCGGCCGCTGGGACGCGGTGGTCGCGGTCGAGGCCAAGACGATCAACCGCCTGACCAACACGATCATGAAGCAGCTCCGCGGCATCCAGGGCGTGTCCCAGTCCGAGACCCTGGTCGCCACCGACTACTGACCCGACCGCATCCACTGCCGGCCGCAGGGCCAGGGAGTCGCGCCGTGGCACGTGAGCTCGACGGGATCCGAGTCCTCGACCTCTCGCAGTTCCTCTCCGGGCCACGCTGCTCGCAGGCCCTCGCCGATCGCGGCGCCGACGTGGTCAAGGTCGAGCCGCCGGGCATGGGCGAGACCATGCGTCTGCTGTGCACGCTGATGCGCGCGGAGAAGATCATGTCCGTGCTGCATCGCGGCAAGCGGGGGCTCGCGCTCGACATCAAGAACCCCGAGGGCAAGGCCCTGCTGCGCCGCCTGGCGGACAGGGCCGACGTGGTGGTCGACAACTTCGCGCCGGGCACGGCCGAGCGGCTGGGCATCGACTACGAGACGCTCAAGGAAACCAACCCGCGCATCGTGTACGTGCAGATCTCGGGCTTCGGCGAGACCGGCCCGCGCGCCGGACGGACAGCCTTCGACATCGTGGCCCAGGCCACGGGCGGCGTGATGTTCGAGCAGACCGGCGGCGAGTCGCCGCCGCGGATCTTCTGGGCCGACCTCACCTCGGGCGCGTACGCCGCGATGGGCGCCATCGCGGCGCTGTTCGAGCGCGAGCGCACCGGCCGGGGCAAGCTCGTCGATCTGGCGATGCAGGACGTGGCGTACTTCCACAACTTCACCGCCATGGCCACCCGCGCTCACGGCTCGGACGACGAGGAGACGATCCGATGGCTCGGCCGGGGCCTGGCCGAGCTGCTCACGGACCACAACCGACCCGTGCCCTTCTGGCGAAGCTATCCGGCCACGGACGGACACGTCGTGGTCGTGGCGCTGACCGACCGCCAGTGGAACAGCCTGCTCGAGACGATCGGCCGCGAGGACCTGATCGGCGACGAGCGCTTCGCCGCGTTCCCGGGCCGGGTGATCAACGCGGCCGCGGGCGTGGCCGAGCTCGATCCCTGGTTCGAGCAGCACACCGTGGCCGAGGTGGTGGAGACCCTCTCGGCCAAAGGCCTGCCCTGCGCACCGGTGCTCGACCGCGACGCGGTCAACCAGGACGAGCAGCTCTTGGCGCGCAAGATGCTGACCGAGGTCGAGGACGCGACGGGCGAGTCGATCGCGGTGGTCGGCGATCCGCTGTCCGGCGGCCAGGGCCTGCCCGACCATTACCGAGCCTGCCCCGGGCTCGGCGAGCACACGGCTCAGGTGCTCGGCGACTGGCTGGACCTGAGCTCGGATGATATCGCGGCGCTTCATGACAAGGGCGCCGTGGCGTGAGGTTTCGAGTTCCAGGTTCCGGGTTCCTGGTTCCCGGTTCCGGAAGCACCGGATGATCCTGATCCTCGGCGGCGGAGTGACCGGGCTGGCCGCGGCCCGGACGCTGGCCGAGGCCGGGCTGGCCTACCAGGTGCTGGAGCGGGCGAGCCGGCCCGGCGGGTACGCGCGCTCCTTCCGCGCCGGAGACTTCAGCTTCGACTGCTCGGGGCACCTGCTGCACACCAGCCGGCCCGAGACGACCGAACTGCTGGCGCGCCTGGCGCCGCGCACCTTTGCCGCGCACGAGCGCCGTGCAGAGATCTTCCTGCTCGGCCGGCGGGTGCCCTACCCGTTCCAGGCCCATCTCGGCGCGCTGCCCCGCGCCGCGGCACGGCAGGCACTGGCCGGCTTCGAGCGCGCCCAGGCCCGGCCGCGCCGCGGTACACCGGTCGGCTTCGTGCCCTTTGTCCGCGCCGCCTTTGGCGAGGAGATGGGTCGGCTGTTCTTCTTCCCGTACAACGAGAAGGTCTTTGCCCGCGGCCTTCGCGCCATCACCGCCGAGTGGACCGAGTGGTCCGTGCCCGTGCCCCGGCCCGACGAGGTGCGCGCCGGCGCGCGCGGCGAGAACCGGGAGCGGTACGGGTACAATGCGAGCTTCCTGTACCCGCGCCGCTCCGCGATCGAGGTGCTGCCCCGCAGGCTGGGGCGCGGGCTCGACGGCCTGCGCACCGGCGCCGAGGTTCGACGAGTCCACACACGACGCCGCAGGGTGACGCTGGCCAGCGGCGAAACCCTGGACTACGATCCTCCTCTGCTGTCCACGATCCCTCTGCCGGCCCTGCTGCGGCTGCTCGATCCGGCGCCGCCCGCGCTGGGCGCGTGGCTGCGCGCACTCACCGCCTCGAGCATGCTGGTGCTCAACCTAGGCGTGCAGGGCCCGCCCGCCACCAGGGCGCACTGGGTCTACTACCCGGAGCAACGCTCGAGCTTCCTGCGCGTGGGGTATTACAGCAACTTCGCGCCGCACCTCACGCCCCCGGGACATCACTCGCTGTACGTGGAGATCGGCTTCCGCGGCGCCGCGGATCTCGACGTGCTGGCGCGCCGGGCGCGCCGCGACCTGGTGGCGGCAGGGGTGATCCGGCGCGCACAGGACATCGCGGTCGAGCACCGCGTGGTGCTGAGCCCGGCCTACGTGGACTACACCCGCGCGCGAGCTCGCGTCCTGCCCGGGATCTTCCGCCTGCTGCGGCGCCGCGGCATCGTGGTCGCGGGACGGTACGGACGCTGGGAGTACGGCTCGATGGACAGCTCCATGGCTCAGGGCGTGCAGACGGCCCGCGCGCTGATCGATTCCTAGGAAGGCCACGTGGGCTCGAAGGACAGGCCGCCGCTCCCGGACATGGACGCCATCGGCAGACAGTACCTGGCGCGCGCCGGCGCCGAGCGCCGACAGCGGGGCGCGTACTACACGCCCCTCTCCCTGGCCCGCGCCACGGTGAAGCGGGCGCTCTCCTGTCTCGACTCGCGACCCGCCGCGGTGCTCGATCCGGCCTGCGGCTGCGGCGTATTCCTGGTGGCGGCCCAGGACGCGCTGCTGCGAGGCGGACTCTCCTCGCAGGCTGCGGCATCCAGCCTGTTCGGGGTGGACACCGACGGTCTGGCCGCGGCCCTGGCGCGCGATGGCCTGGCCGCGGCCGGCGCGCCGCGCAGCTGCCTCGGCCGCCAGGTGCGCCGCGCCGACGGATTGACCGGCCCCTGGCCCGGGCCGACACGTTACGATCTGATACTGGGCAACCCGCCGCATCTGGGCGAGGAGGACCACCGCGCCACCCTGGCCGCCGCAGCCAGAGCCACCGGACTGTCGGCGCCGCGCGGAGACTTGAGCTTCCACTTCGCGGCGCGGGCGCTCGACCTGCTGGCCGAGAACGGGGTGCTGGCGCTGATCCTGCCCTCCTCGGTGGCCGACGCGGACAGCGCGACCGCGCTGCGGGCCCGGCTGGCCCGCGAGGCCACGCTGCTCGCCGTTATCGACCTCGGCTCGGGCAGCCTGTTCGGCCCGGACGTGGGTCAGCCGACCGTGCTGGTGCTGGCTCGGAAGGAGACCTTCCGGAGTGCCGAGTACCTCCGCCTGGAGTGGACCGCGGAGCCGGCGCCCGAGCAGGTGGCCGCTGCCGTGCGCGGGCAGGCAGTGGGGAGCGCACGGCAGTGGCACGCCGAATCGCCGGCCAGGTCCGGAGCGCGCTGGCCGCAGCAGCCGATGGCACGCCGGACCGCGGCGCGCGGTAGGATCGGAGAGCGTCTGGGCGATCGCTTCGAGGTGCACCAGGGCGTGGTGCCCGGGCCGGCGCGGGCCACGGCCAAGGCTGTCGCGCGCGTGCTGCGGGAGCAGGACGAGGAGGAAACTCCGGCCCGGATCCGCGCCTGGGCCGAGCACCGCGGCTTCGAGCCCGGCGCCGGCGTGTTCGTGCTCGATCGCGGCGAGGTCGAGGCGCTGCTGGCGGCTGGAGTTCCGGAGGAGCTGGCGCGGCCTTTTGTCCGCCCCCGCGCGATCCGCGGCGCGAGGTGCCCGCGCGACACGGGCGAGCGCCTGCTGTACCTGACGGCCGACACCTGCCCGGACCTCAGCGCCTGGCCCGCGCTGGCGCGCCACCTCGAGCGTTTCAGGCCGCTGCTCGAGCGCCGGCGCGAGACCCGGCTCGGCCTGCGCGCCTGGCACCACCTGCACTGGCCCCGGCGCGAGGCGATCTTCCTCGCGCCCCGGGTGCTGGTACCCCGACAGTGTCGCTCGCCGGTCGCGGCGTACTGCAAGCGACCGCTGTTCGTGGACCTGGGCTGCAACGTGATCAGCGGCCCGGATGCGGCAGCGCTGCGCCGGCTGGCCCAGTATCTCAACGGCCCCGAAGCCGCGGAGTGGCTCGCGACCCGCGGCAAGCGCAAGGCCGGGATCGCCCAGATCGACGCGGGCGTGCTCGCGGGAATGCCCGTGCCATCACATGATTGAGTGACTCCTCGTGCACCGTTGTGGTGCCCTTGTGCGCGCGCACGTTACCCGCTAGAATGCCCGCATACGACATTGGGGGACTTGCCCGGAGGATGCACTGATGCACCGACTCATAATAGCCCACCTGTTCTACCTGCTGGCTCTGCTGCTCGTTGCTACCGGCTGCGACACCTCGCTGCCCGCGGAGAACCCGTACGACCCGGACGTGCCCGAGCACCAGAAGCAGCCGGCCACGCTCGCCGGCCAGGTGGCGCTGGAGCAGGGCGAGCCCGCCACGGCCACGATCGAGCTGCGACCCGCGGGCAAGGTTGCCACGCCCGACGCCGAAGGGCGCTTCGAGATCCGGACCGTCACGCCTGGCACGTACACCGTGATCGTCACCGCGCCCGGGCACAACGCCTTCACCCAGGGCGGCGTGTACTGCGGCGCCGGGCATCGCGTGGATCTCGGGCAGATCGCACTGCTCGCCGCGCGCGGCGCGATCCAGGGCACAGCCAAGCTCGAACTCAAGCCCGAGACCGAGGCCGACTCCCACGGCGGCGTGCTGGTCTTCGCGAGCCCGCTGGCCGCCGGCCGCCTCGCCGCGGGCGAGAGCGCCCAGGGCACGGTGACCGGACCGGACGGCGGCTGGACCATGGCCGGCCTGCCCGTGGGCACGTACCAGCTCAGTGGCAGCAAGGAGGGGTACGCGCCCTCTTCGCCCCTGGAGGTCACGGTGACCGCGGACGAGACCACGCCCGTGCCGGAGATGGTGCTGCGTTCGATCACCGGTGTTATCCGCATCGACGACGGCGCCGCGTACACCAACAACGCCAGCGGACAGGTAACGGTGACGGTGCTGGCCTTCGAGACCGACGAGATGCAGATCTCCGAGGATCCGGAGTTCGGCGGCGCATCCTGGGAGCAGCACACGGCCGAGCGGGCCTGGACCCTGTCCGAGATCGACGGCGAGAAGACCGTGTTCATGCGCTTCCGCAACGGCGACATCTACGAGACGCCCGCGGTGTACGACACGATCGTGCTCGACCGCGCCCCGCCGATCGACGCCACGGTGGAGATCGCCGGGGGTAAGGCCTTCGTCACCGATCCGCAGGTGGCGCTGCGGCTGCAGGCCGAGGACGCGCTGTCGGGCGTGGCCTCGATGCGCACCGCGCTGGAAGGCGAGGACATCCTGACCAAGCCCTGGGTCGACTACACCACGCAGCTGCTGGTGGAGCTGCCCGTGGGCGATGACCCGGATGGCGTGTCGTCCGCGGTGCAGGCGCAGTTCCTGGACGGCGCGGGCAACGCCAGCGACGTGGTGCAGGACACGGTAGTCGTGGACGGCGTGGCGCCGCGGAACGCGGCGCTCTCGATCGCGCACGGCGCCACGATCACGGCGAGCCGTGACGTGACCCTGACGTTGACCGCCGACGGCGCTCCGCTCGAGATGCAACTCAGCAACGACTCGGGCCTGGCGGACGCGGCGTGGCAGCCGTACGCGGCCACGCTGAGCTGGCGGCTGACCGAGAACGACGAGCAGAAGACGGTGTACGCCCGGCTCCGTGACGGCGCGATGAACGAGAGCGAGATCGTGCAGGACGGCATCGAGCTGAACACCCGGGGCGGTATCTCGGGCGCATTCCTGCTCGAGGGCGCGGCCGCGAACGGCCACGGCGGCATCACCGTGAGCCTGAGCGGAACCCCGGCGCGCACCGAGACCACCGGCGCGGACGGCAGCTTCGCCTTCACGGCTCTGCCCGTGGGCGTGTACTCGCTGACCGCGACGATGACAGGGTTCGAGAGCGCCGGCGTACCGTATGTCGTGGTCGAGCCGGGCGAGGTCACGACAGTGGAGAGCAGCACCCTGCCCATGGCCCGCGGCGACCTGCTCGGCACGGCCGAACGCGAGGGCGAGGCGGACCGCTCCGGGATCCTGGTCGAGGTGCTGGGCACGCCCTTCTCGGCGATGGCCAGCATCGACGGCGAGTGGATGATCCGCGGCCTGCCGGTCGACCAGTACACCGTGCGCGCATCGGCTTCCGGCTTCCTGCCGGCGCAGCAGACCGACGTGAGTGTCACCGCCGGCCAGTCGGTCACGGTGCCGCACCTGCTGCTCTCCGGCAATCCGGGCTCGATCCGCGGAGCGGTGGAGCTGGAAGGCGAGGCCTCGGATGCGTACGACGGCGTATTGCTGGTGCTCGGCGGCTCGGGTCTGACCACGACGTCGGCATCGAACGGCAGCTTCGAGCTCGCCGCGGTGCCCGCCGGCACGTACCCGCTAATCGCTTCGAAGGACGGCTTCGCCAGCGCGCAGACCGTGGTCAGTGTCAAGGCCGGGGCATCGACCGACGCCGAGCTGCTGAGCCTGGGCATTGCCCGCGGCACGATCGAGGGAACCGCCACCCTGGTGGCGATGAACGACCACAGCGGGATCACCGTGGAGGTGGACGGTACGGGCTACGCCGGCGTGACCGGCGGTGACGGCGACTTCCGCATCGACGGCGTGCCGGTGGGCACGTACTCGTTGACCGCGCGCAAGGAGGAGTATCTCTCGCGCACGACATCCAGCCCGGTGCAGGTCGAGCAGGGCAAGATCGTCACCGTCGATCTCGGCGAGCTCGGCCGCCAGCAGGGCGACTTCACCATCGAGGAGCGGGCCAGCGGCGACCGTGAATACCTAAATAATATAGAAGTCTTACTGGACTTCTCCCAGCTCCCGCCCAACCCGGATCAGATCTGGGTCGCCGAGGACGAGGGCTTCAGCAGCGGCGCCTGGGAGAACTTCGAGCAGGCCGGCACCACGCACGACTACGATCTGCTCTCCGCGGACGGCACGGTCACGGTGTACGTCAAATTCAAGGACTCGGCCGACCAGGTGTCGCCGGTGTTCAACGCCAGCGCGGTGCTCGACCGCGAAGCGCCGCTGCCGAGCTCCACCGTGGAGATCAACGGCGACGCCGCCTTCTCCGACGACATGGACGTGTCGCTGGCCCTGGTCGGTCAGGACGCGACCAGCGGCGTGAGCCAGATGTGCCTCTCGATCACCGGCGCCTGCGATCCCACGGCCGACCAGCCCTTCCAGGCCAGCTTCTCGCCCTTCCGGCTGGTCGACCCGCCGCCCGGCGCGGACGGCGAGAAGACCGTGTCGGTGTGGTTCGTCGACCGCGCGGGCAACCGCTCGGCCGCGCCGGCCACGGACGCGATCTATCTCGACCGCGCCCCGCCGCAGGGCCCGGCGGTCACGATCAACGCCGATGCCGCCTTTGCCACGGATCCGCTGGTCACCCTGACCCTGTCCGCGGACGACGCCTGCACGCCCGAGTACCCGGGCGGCGGCTGCCTGGGCGGCGCGATCGAGCCGGCGCAGATGATGGTCAGCAATACGCTCGGCTTCACCGGCGCGCAGTGGGAGCAGTACGCGGCAACCCGGGCCTGGTTCCTCGAGCCGGGCGACGGCGCCAAGACGGTGTACGCGAAGTTCCGCGACGGCGCGGGCAACGCGAGCGGCGCGGACAGCGACGACATCGCGCTCGATCGCACCCCGCCCGGCGGCACCGTGGCCGTCGAGGGCGGCGCGTACACCCAGGGCGTGGCGATCAACTTGCTCCTCACCGGCCCGGGTGATGTGGCTGGCGTGTGCGTGTACGGCGACGTGACCGGACCGTGCGACCCGGACTCGGACCCGGCGGGCTGGCCGGCCTTTGCCACGCCGCTCGCCGCGCAGCTCACCGCGGGCGACGGCGCCAAGACCGTGCGCGCGCGGCTCTCGGACACGGCGGGCAACCGCAGCGGGGAGATGAGCGCGGGCGTGATCCTCGACACCCAGGATCCCGGCGGCAGCGCCACGATCATCGAGGGCCCCTACGTCACCGCGGCCGCGGCCACGCTGGCCATCGTGGCCTCGCCCGACGTGGCGCGGATCTGCCTGCACGGCGACGTGATCGGCGCCTGCGATCCGGCGAGCGACCCCTCGGGCTGGGCGGTCTTCTCCGCCAACCCGGCGGTCAGCCTGACCGCGGCCGAGGGCGCCAAGAGCGTGCGCGTGGTGGTGGCCGACCTGGCCGGACGCAAGAGCGCCGAGTTCACGGCGCAGACCTTCCACGACGCGGCCCCGCCCACCGGAACCACGCTGGCGATCACGGGCACGAGCTTCTTCGACCGCATGGGCGGCGCGCCGGTGGACGTGCCGATGGACGACGACGCGGCCACGATCACCACCGCGGTCTCGCTGACCGTTGCCGCCGACGACGGCACGGGCAGCGGCGTGGCCGAGATGCTGCTCTCCAGCGACCCGATGTTCTCGGGCGCGGTGTGGCGGCCCTTCGAGGCCGCGGTCGACCTCTGGGCTTTGCCCGGCGGCGCGGCCGACTACGAGGACCGCACGGTGTACGCCAAGTTCCGCGACTTCGCGGGCCGCGAGAGCGCGGCCAGCATCCAGGCTTCGATCAAGCTCGACAACGTGGCGCCGACCGCGCCCTCGGTCACGATCGAGGGCGGCTCGGCCTACCTCGACACGACCAGCGCACAGCTCACCCTCGGCGCAACCGGCGCCGACTTCCGTCAGGTCTCGACCGATCCCGGGTTCGCGGCCCTGGGCTGGGCCTTCTTCACCAGCCCGGAGACGGTGAACAACTTCGATCTGACCGGCGCGGGCACGCGCACGGTGTACGCCCGCTTCCGCGACGAGGTGGGCAACCTCTCGCCCGTGGCCAGCGCCTCGACCGTGATCGACCTCGGCGATCCGAGCAACGCCGAGCCACTGGTCGGCGACGGCAGCGGGTACGTCACCAGCGCCGACGGCATCACCTCGCTGGTGATCCACTGCGCCGACGCCGACTCGGGCGTGGCCTCGGAGAGCTACCGCATCAACGGCGGCGGCTGGCAGATCCCGGCGCTGGCCGAGAGCTACGTGATCGATCTCGGCGCGGTCGAGGGCAACTTCCTGGTGGAGACGCGCTGCGAGGATCGCGCCGGCCGACAGTCGTCGGTCGAGGGCGTCAACGTGCTGTGGGACAAGACGCCGCCCACGGTGTCGGGCACGATCCAGGGGCCGGACTTCACCAGCGATCCGGTGCTCGAGGTGCAGGTCACCGGCGCCGACGGAACCGGCTCGGGCCTGTTCGCCGTGGCAATCCGCGACGCGGCCTTTGGCTGCGCCTCGGCGCTGTACCAGGAGATCACCTCGGGCGACACGCTGCTGCTGCCGGTGAGCGGCGACGGCTCCAAGACCGCGCACCTCTGCGCGATGGACGTGGCCGGCAACCGCACCGCCGCGTCCACGCCGAGCTCCAACAGCGTGACGCTCGACACCACCGCGCCGGCCACAGGCACGCTGACCCTGGCGGGCGGCGACGAGCTGGTCAACAGCACCACGGCCAGCCTGGCCGTGGGCGACGGCGACAACACGCTGCTGGTCACGCTGTCCGGCGACCTGGTGCCCGGCGGGGGCACCTACTGGTACGGCCCGGATCAGGACGGCGGCGGCGGGTACAGCACGCTGCCGGCCAGCGTCACACTGGCCGACGCCAACGGGCTGAACGTGGTCAGCGCCCTGTTCACCGACCGGGCGGGCAACACCTCGAACAGCTTCTCCGCGCTGCTCACGGTCGACACCACCGATCCGGCCGACGGCTCGGTGACCCTGGCCGGCGGTCAGGATCCGGTGGAGAGCCAGACCATCGCGGTGACGATCGAGGACACCGCGCCGGACACGATGCGCTTCTGGGAGATGGATCCGATCGCTGCGTGCGGCGACCCGGCCTGCGACACGGGCGGCTTCGTGCCCTTTGTCCCGGCGACCAGCCACACCTTCCTCACCAGCAACCCCGGGCCAAAGCGGGTGTGCTGGAAGTTCTGTGACGCCGCCGGCAACGACTCCAACGTCGGTTCCCAGGACATCACCCTGTCCACCGTGGACGAGCGACCCACACCGGTGCTGGACTCGATCGATCCGCTCTCGTACACCGCGCTGTCGCGTGAGTACGAGCCTGCCCCGCCGGACCCTCTGTATCCGCTCACACTGTACGGCCGCGGCATCGCGGCCGACACCAAGGCCGAGGTGGGCGACTTCCTGCTCGACTGCGTGCCCCAGGGCTCACCCGACGGCACGAGCTGCAAGGCTGACTCCGGCGGCGGCTGTGCGCCGAGTGGGGGCGGCGACTGCGAGACCTTCTGCGCCACCAGTTGCGTGGTGTCGCTGCCGCCCGAGATCATGAAATACTCGGGCACGTACGTGGTGCGGCTGGTCACCTCGGCGCCGGTCGAGGGCAGTGGCGTGTCGAGCAACACCGAGTTCTTCACCGTGGTCGCGCCGCGGCCCGAGGTCTCCCGTATCTGGCCCCGCGGCATCGAGCAGCTGTTCGACGCCGGCAGCGAGCCGATCGCCGAGGACGTGACCGTCGAGGTCGAGGGTCGCAACTGGATGAACAACGTGCTGTTCCGCCTCGGCGGCAACTACGGCACACTGCAGAGCCTGACCACCGACGCAACCTCCGGCAAGCAGATCGCCCGCGTCACCGTCTCGACGGTGGGGCTGTACGACTCGGCCAACGCGCCGGAGTTCCTACCCACGATCGTGCCGCTGGCCGCGGTCAACTCGGGAACGGGCGGCGGCGAGGACAGCGGTGACTTCGGCCTGAACCCGCGCGTGAAGAGCTGGACCGATGTGACGCACAGCGGACAGATCAGGCCGGTGCTGCGTCCGACCGAGATATCGACCTACCCCAACGCCAACGTGCGCCGGGTCGGTCTGCCGCGAATCAGCCACACCATGGCCGCGGCCTGGACCGGCGAGAACAACTGGTCCGGTTCGCGCGATGAAGCCGGCGCGCTGGTGACGCGGATCAGCCGCACCCACGCCCCGGCCGTCACGCCGCTGCCCCTGGGCGCCCAGTGGTGCGACCTGGAGGACGCGCTCGGTGACGGCTCCTCGGGCGGTCTGCGCGATGGTGAGAGCACCGGTCCGCTGTACTGGCATGGTGACACCACCTTTGCCCCGTACACGCAGCACGACACGGTCGGCAACAAGCAGCACATCGCCGTGGCCGATCTCGACGGCAGCGGCACGCCCGACCTGGTCAAGATCGACCGCGACAACGACCGGGTTGGCGTGTCGTACGGCGCCGGCGACGGCACCTTCGGCCCGCCGACGTACTACGGCACGGCCGACGAACCGGGCCTCATCGAGGTGGGCGACGTGGACGGCGACGGACTGCCCGACCTGCTGGTCGGCTGCGACCAGAAGTTCACGCTGCGCCTCAACACCGGCACCGGCTTCGGCAACCCGGTGGACGTGGACATGGGCTGGTACTCGGGATCACCCTACCTGGCCGACCTGAACAACGACGGCAAGGTGGATGTGGTGAGCAACAAGCGGATCCGCCTGGGCAACGGCGACGGAACCTTCCAGCCGACCCAGGAAGGTCCTGCTGATTTCAGGGGATTACAGGCCATCGCCGACCTGAACGGCGACCATCTCATCGACGTTGTATGCGGCTACAGCAACCAGATCAACGTGTTCCTCGGCAGGGGCGACGGCACCTTCCAGCCGCGGCTGCAGTTCCTGAACACCAACAACGTGGGGAAGACCAGGGCTGCCGACGCCAACGGCGACGGCGTGCTCGACCTGTACACCTGCGATTCCTTCGAGGACGCCGTCTCGATCCGGCTGGGCAACGGAGACGGTACCTTCGGCGCACAGGATCCCTATCCGATGGGGGATCAGCCTTTCGAGCTGATCGTGGCCGAGCTCAACGGCGACGGCGTGCCGGATGTGATCACCGGAGACACCGGCGCCGCGGACCGAGGCGTGTCGATCCGGCTGGGCAATCCCGACGGCACTCTCGGTCCCCGTGCGGACATCGACGTGCCCTTCAACGCGCGCCCGATGGTGTTTGCGGACATCAACCTCGACGGTGTGGGAGACCTGCTGATCGATGATATGGATACGGTGTTCATCAAGCTCGGCAACCCGGGTCAGCCCGTGCACGCGGCCCTGGCCAAGGGCGGCCAGGGCCCGTACAAGGTCGCGGTCGCCGACCTCGACCGCGACGGCAACCCGGACGTGACCGCGGCCGAGTGGCCGACCGGCGGCTTCTGCTGGTACATGGGCAACGGTGACGGCTCGCTCGACGACGGCGTCTGCACGAGTACCAGCGAGAACCACGTCGCCATCTCCGACCTGGACGGCGACGGCATCGCCGACGTGGTGATCGGAGGCCACGACGACGCCTTCGTCAACGTGTACATGGGCACCGGTGGCGACCCGACGCTGGTGAGCTTCTTCGACGCGGCCGTGCCATACGAGATGATCGGCGACATCAACGGCGTCGCGGTCGGCGACCTCAATGGCGACGGCATCCCGGACATCGCCACGGCCAACCGCGACAACCTCGACTTCATCTCGGTCCGCCTGGGCATCGGCGATGGCACCTTCGCAGGCCGCAACGATTACGACATGGGCGAGATTGGCCAGTTCGTGAAGCTCGCGGACCTGAATAACGACGGCGTCCTCGACCTGATGAGCCGCGATCGCACGGCGCTGGGCAACGGCGACGGCTCCTTCCAGCCTGGCACTGGTGACTTCAGCACGCCGATGGTGCCGCTCGCCACCGCCGACCTGGACGGCGACGGCTTCCTCGACGCGATCTCCACCTTCTACTCCCACGCCGGCAATGGCGACGGTACCTTCCGGGATCGCATCGAACTCAATGCGAACGGCGGCATGGCCGACGCCGTGCTGGCCGACCTGGACGGCAACGGAACGTACGAGATGCTCGTCGCCAACTCCGATGACAACCGCTACGTTGTGGCGCAGGGAAACGGAGACCGCACCTTTGGCACTCGCAACTACCTGCCGGGCGGCACCGAGCCGTATGGCGTCACCGCTGCCGACATGGACGGCGACGGCTCGCCCGACCTGGTGGGCTGCAGCCGGAACAGCGACGAGATCGAACTGCGCTTGCTCGGTATCCCGGGCTCCTGGGCTCAGACGCTGGGCAGCCCGCCGCTGTTCACCCGGGCCGCCACATCGCATGACGTCACCGACGCAAGGGCGCACCAGGGTACGCAACTCGTCGAGCAAGTCTCGGTGACCGTGCTGCTGGAGTGGGCAGCGCAGCCCAGCGCCGACACGGTCGACTTTTCGCTCACCGCGCCGGACAAGCAGAACGTGGTGCTGGCCAGCGAGGGCGCTTTCAGCACCTGGGAGGACGCGTACGGCGTGACCCGCTACCGGCTACGCAAGGTGTACAGCGAGGACACGGTGCCCGGCGTGCTGACCCCCTTGCTCGGCGTGCAGCCCGCGGGCGACTGGGTCCTGCACGTCGACAACGGCACGGATCTCGACGCCGAGATCAAGGAGTTCCTCGTGCACACCCGCGGCCAGCTCTCGGCTCCTCCGCTGGGCAGCAGCGAGAACCGGCCCGAGCCGATCCCACTGCCCTCGGGCACCTCGGGTCGCGTGATCCGCGGCACATTGCTCGGCTTCCCGGACACGGTGGACGTGGCCTGCGCCCAGGCCGCGGACGGCGGGCGCGACCACTACTACGAGATCGACCTCGACGATCCCAACACGCTGACCGTGGCCGTGGACGCCACCTTCGACGCGCTGGTCGAGGTGGCGGTGGGTGCCTGCGACAGCCGCACCTTCCGTGCCTGCAACGATAACGCCTGGCACGGCGAGAAGCCGCGGGTCGACACCGCACCGGTCAACGCGGGCAAGAACTGCATCATCGTCAGCGGTGATCAGCGCGACGGCAACCAGCACCACGGCGATTACGACATGTTCCTCTACCTCGGGACCGGTATACCCTAGAGCTAGAGCTAGCCCGGCAGCACCCAACGCCCCAGCGTGAGCGTCAGCGCGGTGATCACCGCGGCGCCGACCAGGTTCATCGGCAAGCCCTCGCGAAACAGATCCCGCGGCGACACGTGACCGCTGCCGATCACGATCGCATTGGGCGGCGTGGCCACGGGCAGCATGAAGGCGCAGGATGCGGATACCGTGGCCGGCACCAGCAGCAGGTACGCCGGCACGCCGAGGCTCTGGGACAGGGCGGCCATCACCGGCAGCAGCAGGCTGGCCATCGCGGTGTTGCTGGTGAACTCGGTGGCCGCGGTGGTGAGCAGGCATACCGCGAGCACCACCAGCACCGTGGGGGCGCCCTTCAGTCCGTGAAGCTGAGCCGCGAGCCAGTCGTCGAGGCCGCTCGCGGCCACGCCGTCGGCCAGGGCGAATCCGCCTCCAAAGAGCAAGAGGATGCCCCAGGGCACGCCCCGGACGATCTCGCGCGGTGCGATCAGGAAGCGCCGCCCGCCGCTGCCCGCCGGGATCAGCAGGGCCGCGACCGCCGCAGCCACCGCGGGGATGGCGTCGTGGGCCGTCTTGGGGTTGTCGAACAGCGCGCTCCAGCCCGGCACCGAGACCTCGCCGAAGTCGAAACCGGAGCGGGTGATCCACGCCAGCGCGGTGAGACCGAACAGCGCGGCGGCCCTGCGCTCGGCCGGGCCGGTCGGGCCGAGCGCGGCCCGCTGCGCCTCCACGGCCGAGAGATCACCCGCGCCGCCGGCCAGCCCACGACCGAGCAGCAGCCCGGCCAGGGGCAGCAGGCACAGCACCACGGGGATGCCGAACAGCATCCAGCCGCCAAAGGTCAGCGGCGCCAGCCCCTCGACCAGGTCCGCGGCCTTGCCCGCGAGCACGATGTTGGGCGGCGTGCCGATCAGGGTGCCGATGCCGCCGATCGAGGCGCCGTACGCCACGGCCAGGAACAGCCGCGTGCGCGCCCGGCCCTCCGCGACCCTGGCGGCCACGGCCGCGCCGATCGGCAGCAGCATCAGCGTGGTGGCCGTGTTGGAGAGCCACATCGACAGCCCGGCCGAGATCAGCAGGAAGCCCCACACCAGCCGGCGCGGCCCCCCACCCACACGCCACAGCACGGCCAGCGCCAAACGGCGATGCAGACCCGAGTGCTCCACGCACAGCGCGAGCACGAAGCCGCCGAGGAACAGGAACACCATCGGGTGCAGGTAGCTCGGCGGCACGTCGAGCACACCGCGCGCGCCGAGCAGCGGGAACAGCACCAGCGGCAGCAACGAGGTCGCGGCGAGCGGTACGGCCTCGGTGACCCACCACGCCGCCATCCACAGGGCCACGGCGGCCACGCGCTTGGCGTCACCCTGAAGCGAGCCCAGCTCGGGCAGCACGAGCAGCGCCAGGAACAGCGCTGGTCCGAGGATCCGGCCCGCGAGCTTGATGCGATCCAACCCGTCACTCCCGCTGCGTAGCCTAGCGCATCTCCGGGCACGACGCACCCTGCTTGAAACCGCGGCGCCGATGGGCTAGTCAGGATCGATGACGCAGATCCGCACCAGACGCTATGGCACCGGCGGCAAGCCCCGTCGGATCCTGCTCGTGGCGCCGCGCCATCCCGAGAGCTTCTGGGCGATGCAGGGCACGGCCGAGATGTTCGGCGCCAAAACCCTGATGCCCAACGCGGCGCTGGCCACGCTGATCGCACTCACGCCCGAGGACGTGGACGTGGAGTACAGGCTCGCGGACGAGAACGTGGCGTCGCTCGACTGGAGCACGCCCGCCGACCTGGTCGCAGTCACCGGTGCCACCCTGCACGTCCGGCGCATCGAGGAGCTGTGCCGCGGCTTCCGGGCGCGCGGTACGCCCGTGGCCCTCGGCGGCACGTACGCCACGATCGAGGCCGACAGGTGCAGGGACCTCGCAGACTTCCACTTCGTGGGCGAGGCCGAGCACACCTGGCCGCGCTTCCTGCGCGACTGGATCGCGGGCCGGGCTAGAACAGTGTACCGCCAGAAGCCGTACATCGACCTGCATGACAGCCCGGCGCCGGACTGGTCGCTGATCGAGCCGTCGGACTACCTGCAGCTGAGCGTGCAGACCAGCCGCGGCTGCCCCAACCGCTGCGACTTCTGCGACGTGATCCAGCTCGTTGGCCGGCGCTACCGCACCAAGACCGTGGAGCAGATCCTGACCGAGGTCAGAAACGCGCACGCCCTGGGAGCTCGCTCGGTGTTCTTCTCCGACGACAACTTCCTCGGCAACAAGCGCTTCACCGAGCAGCTGCTGTCAGCGCTGATCGACTGGAACGCCGAGCAGGCGCGGCCGCTCAGCTTCAGCACGCAGATCACGGTGCAGGTCGCCGACGACGAAAACCTGCTGCGCCTGTTCGCGGACGCGCGCTTCTCGGTGCTGTTCCTCGGCGTGGAGACCGTGCGGCGCGCGAGCCTCGAGGAGATCCACAAGACACAGAACCTCACGCACGACCTGCACCAGCGGATCGCGCGCATCTCGCACTACGGCATCGTGCCCTTCCTCGGGCTGATCGTGGGCTTCGACAGCGACGACGCCTCGGTGTTCGACGATCTCGAGGCCTTCATCGAGGACACGGACAGCCCGATCGCAGGCATCTCCCTGCTCAATGCGCCGCGGCACACGCCGCTGTACGAGCGGCTGGCCGCCGAGGGTCGGCTCGTGGGCGACGGCTTCTCCGGTGAGTGGCAGCTCGGCACCAACATCGTGCCCAGCCAGATGAGCCGCGAGGAGCTGAATCGCCGCTACTGGGATCTGTTCCAGCGGATCTACGACCCGGCGCGCTTCGAGCGGCGGCTCGACGACTGGCTCGGCGGTGTGGCGTACTTCACGCCACGCTACGCGAAGAGGAAGTTCGATCCGGCGCAGATGCTCTCGCTGCACCGGATGCTGCGCTACTTCCTGCTCGGCGATCCGGAGATGCGCGGGCTGTTCCTGCGCAGCTTCAAGCACACCTGGCGGACCGACCGGCGCCTGATGAAGCGCACCTTCACCCTGCTCGCGCAGTACCGGCACTTCCGCGACTTCGTTTCAGAGCATAGGTGACAGCACCCGCGCCGTGGCCTCGGCGATGCGCTGCCGCAGTGGGCGGCGCTCGCAGTCTTCGAGAAGCACCGCCGAGCTCTGCGCGAGATCGATCTCGAACTGGCGGTCGAGCTCGTCGACGCGCTGCCTGCCGTGCACGAAGGCCGCCACCTCGTAGTTGAGCTGGAAGCTGCGGATGTCCATGTTGGCGCTGCCCACGGTGGCGCAGTGGCCGTCCACGGTGAGCACCTTGGCGTGCAAGATCCGCGGCTGGTACTCGTGGATCCGCACGCCGGCCTCGAGCAGCTCCTCGAAGTAGCTGCGTCCGGCCCAGGTCACCAGCGCCAGGTCGGTTCGCCCGGGGAGCACCAGCTCCACCTCCACGCCGCGCAGCGCGGCGGTACGCAGTGCCAGCAGCAGCGGCGGGTCGGGCACGAAGTACGGCGTGGTGATGCGGACGCGCTCCCTCGCCGAGGTGATGGCGGTGAAGTAGATGTGGTGGATCGCGGACAGCTCGTCCTCCGGGCCGCTGGCAAGGATCTGCACCCGCTCGTCGCCCTGGGCCGCCGGGTCGGGAAAGAACCGCGGCTCGGCGAGGATTTCCGAGGTCTGGTCGTGCCAGTCCTCCACGAACACCCGCTCCAGCCACTGCACAGCGGGGCCGCGCACGCAGAGGTGGGTGTCGCGCCAGGCCGGGGCCTCCTCGGTGCCGTGACGATACTCGTCGCCGATGTTCATCCCGCCGATGAAGCCGCAGTCACCGTCGATCACCGCGATCTTGCGGTGATTGCGATAGTTGATCCGGTTGCGCCAGGGCGCGAGCACGATCGGATGGAACCGCTCGGCGCGGGCCCCGGCCTCGCGCAGCCCGCGGAAGAAGGCTTCGCCCAGCGACAGCGAGCCCACCCCGTCGACCAGCAGCCGCACCTCCACCCCGGCCCGCGCGCGCTCGACCAGCAGCTCGCGCAGCTCGAGGCCGGTTTCGTCCGGCTGGAGGATATAGTACTCGAGATGAACGAACTGCTTGGCCGCGCGCACCGCCTCGAACAGCGCCTCGTGCTTGTCCGCGCCGTCGAAGAACAGCTCGACGCGGTTGCCCGCCACCAGCGGCGAGTACCCCAGGCCGTGGGCCAGTCGCAGCAGCGGCTGGTGCCCATCGTCCACGCCGTCGAGCGGATGCTCGGCGTCGCGCTCGCCCGCGGCGGAGTCGAGCCCGGGGGCCAGGCGGGCCACGCCCTCGGTGCGCAGCCGGATGCGGCGGCGCCGGCGCTGCCGGCCGAAGTACAGGTAGAGCAGCATGCCCACGAAGGGCATGAAGATCAGCACCAGCAGCCAGGCCATCGTCGCGCTGGGCTGGCGCTTCTCGAGGATGACCCAGAACACGGCCAGTGCCAGGTAGAGCAGGAAGCCGGCGGCGCCGAGGGTGGCGATCAACTCCAGATCTCCAACAAGTTCGGACCCAGGCCGGATTGTGTACCCGGCCGGGAAGTTGTGCAAGCGATACCGGGCCGACGCGGGTCCGGCGCGTTCCGATTTGACTTCCGGCCAGCCAGCCGCTACCTTGGATCGGGTGTGTTTTCAGGCCGTTCGGCCATGTCGGAGGCTGTAATGCGCAGAACCCGGGCCCTCATTGTCCTCGGCCCCCTGTTCCTGCTGCCGCTCGTTCACGGATGCGGCGACACGAGTAGCGACTCGGCCTGTACCGACGATCTCGACTGCCCGGGCACTCACTACTGCGACGCCAACAGCAAGTGCCAGCCCCTGCCCGGTTGCTCCGAGGACGTGGACTGCCCGCGGACGGACATGATCTGCTCGGGCGGCACCTGCGCCAGGCAGTCCTGCGGCGATGACGACGACTGCGACGCGACCGAGTACTGCCGCTCGGGAAGCTGCTCGACCCTGCCCAGCTGCGAGACGCGGGACGAGTGCCCGCGGGACGACATGATCTGCCTCAGCGGCCGCTGCGCGGTGACGAACGGAACGTGCGCCAAGGACGAGGACTGCCCGGGCTGCGACGTGTGCATCGCGGGCTGGTGTATCCCGAGATCGTGCGGCGATTCGGACACGGACACCGACACCGACACCGACACCGACACCGATACCGACACCGACACCGACACCGACACCGACACCGACACCGACACCGACACCGACACGGATACCGACACCGACCCCCAGGATCTCGAAGGCGAGCAGATTTACATCTCACCGGCCGTGGTCGACTTCGGCAGCGTGGTCCAGGGCGCGGAGCGGACCCAGAGCTTCTGGATCCGCAACATCGGCGATGCCGCGTTGACCATCCACTCGGTCACGATCATCGACGACCCGCTGCACGAGTTCTCGGCGCTCACCCCGCCGCCCGACGACATGATCCTGCAACCCGACTCCGGCCCGTACCAGTACACGATCCAGCTCAAGTCGCTGGACCAGCAGCCCGACAACGCCACGGCCGTGGTGGCGAGCGACGATTCCACCCTGCCCGAGGCGCGGGTCACGCTGAAGAGCTACTTCAAGGGCAGTCCCGAGATCGAGGTCGAGCCGGCGAGGCTCAACTTCGGCGGCCGCCGACCGGGCCAGGAAGCGGTGATGGGGCTGGACATCAAGAACGTGGGCACGCGCATCCTCACCGTTACCGAGATCAAGCTCGACCCGTCCTCCTCGAACCACTTCCGCCTGATCTCCAACCTGATCCCCCCGCTGGAGATCACGGCCGAGGATGAGGGCGGCCAGCCGGTCCACGTCGAGGTGGGCTACACGCCGGCCACCGAGAACGACGTGGACAACGGCGAGCTGATCATCACGAGCGACGACCTCGACGAGGCCGAGCTGCGCGTGCAGCTCAACGGCAGCGGGAACTACGAGAACCAGCCGCCGGTGGCCGACGCAGGCGGCGACCAGCAGGCCGTACCGCTGGCCACGGTGAACCTCAACGGCACGGCCAGCTACGACCCGGACGGGCAGGTCGCCGACTACAACTGGACGATCGTGGAGCGGCCGAACAACAGCCACACCACGCTGCAGAATCCGCAGACCGCCACGCCGCAGCTATGGCTGGACCTGGCCGGTGAGTACAAGGTCAGCCTGGTCGTGACGGACAACGAGGGGCTCGCCAGCCAGAACCCCGAGCAGGTGTTGATCAACGCCAAGCCCGAGGTCAAGGTGCTCGTCGAGCTGACCTGGGACCACCCGGACGTGGACGTGGACCTGCACATGATCCGCCCGGGCGGCTCGTACCGCGACGGCGACGACGACTGCTGGTTCTACGAGAAAAGCCCAAGCTGGGGCAGCGACGGGCACCCGAGACTCGATCGCGACGACGACGAGGGCTGGGGGCCGGAGACAATCCGGCTGCCCGATCCGGCCTCTCACCGGCCGTACCGGGTGGTGGTGCACTACTTCGACGACTACGCCAAGTACCCGCCCTTCACCTATGCCACGGTCCGTGTGTTCCTCGACGGCACCGAGAAAGCCAAGATCACCAAGCAGTTGCTGCGTATCGACACCTTTTGGGAGGTCGGCGCCGTGGACTGGAACGGGGCGGATCCGCCGAACTCGACCTTCATCGAGGACGGCAGCGTGTGGCAGGACGATCCCTGGCCGGACTGAAAAGGGGTCAGGCCTTGACACTTGACACTTAGCCGCAGCGACAAATCAAGAGATCCCAGATTCAGCCAATCCTGACCTGGATCGCCGCTCGTTCAGGAGCTAAGTGTCAAGTGTCAAGGCCTGACCCCTTTTGGCCGCATCGGTCAACTGACCGAGAACGCAGTTCTCACCTTGACGCAGGCCGCCGAATCTCCCAGAATGTCAATGATATTGGAAGGAGGTTGCCATGAAGGCATGGCGATCGGTGATCTCGGCTCGAGCACTGCTCCCTTTGCTGGTGATCGCCCTCGCGGCTCCGGTCGGCTGCGGCGACACCAAGACCAACGGTGACGCGGATGTCGACACGGACTGCGACACGGACACCGACTGCGACGGCGAGCTGGTGCTGGCCTGGCTTGGCGACGCCCAGCGTACGCTGCGGCCCGCAGCCAAGGAGAAGCTGCAGGTCGCGCTGATCGATCCTTCCACCGGCCCGGTCTCGGGCAAGGAGATCGCCTTCGAGCTGCTCGGCGGGGCGCTCGACGCGTATATCACGCCTTCGAGCGCCACGACCAACAGCACGGGAGTGGCCGAGATCGAGCTCACCGCGGCGACCCAGACCACCACCTTCCAGGTTCGCGCGAGCCACCCCGAGGCCGAGCACTCGGCCTCGCTGACGATCAACGTCGAGCAGGTCGCCAAGCAGATCGTGCTCGTCACTGACGCCCATCTCACCCTGCCGGTGAACACGAGCAAGAAGCTGACCGCCAAGCTGATCGACGGCGACACCAAGCTGCCGCTGGCCGGCGAGGCGATCAGCATGGCCTTCCAGCAGCCCTTCACCAACAGCGGCGGCTCCACGCTCGACGGGGGTGACCAGGCCAGCGGCCAGACCAACGGCCTCGGACGCATCGACGTGGTGCTCGGCGCGGGGAGCACGGAGAACAGCTTCAGCGTGGTCGTCTCCTCCACGGGTGCCGAGGACAAGCTGTTCAGCATTACCGTGACCAAGGAGGGCCAGACCACCACCTGCCGCTTCGACCAGGACTGCCCGGCCGGTCAGTACTGCGAGGGCGGCGAGTGCAAGGACCGCACCACCGATTGCCAGGACGACCTGGACTGCGCCTTCGGCGAGACCTGCGAGAACGGCCAGTGCGTGGCCGACTGCGATCCGACGACCTCGGACTGCTGCGTGTTCGACGACGACTGCGAGGACGGCGAGTACTGCGACAACGGCGAGTGCAGCGACCTCGGCGCCGAGTGCCAGACCAACCAGGACTGCTGGGACCACCCCGATTACGGCGAAGACTACGTCTGTCGCAACGGCGTGTGCACCGAGATGACGAGCTACAAGATCGACCTCTCCGGCGAGTGGGACGTGTACAGCCTGTGGAACCCGGACGAGCTGCTCGACAAGGACCTGCGGATCCAGCTCGAGGAGATCTTCGGCGTCATCCAGGAGATCGAGAGCTACCTCAACCTCGACTTCCTGCGCGACAACATCCCGATCCTCGGCGACATGATCGCCGACTGGATCCGCGGGCTGATCCCGGAGGAGATCATCATGATCGTCGAGGGCGCCAACGACGCCATCGACACCTTCAACGAGCTGCAGATCAACTCGACGATGGATCTGACCCAGCGCAACCCGCCGGCCGCGCCGCCGATCTGCCAGGTGGGCGAGGCCGCGGCGCTGATCCGCGGCAAGGACGACTGGCACGGGATCACGGTCTGGTTCCGGCTGGCCTGCGGCGATCCGATGAACTGCTCGCCGAGCAGCCCGGACTATCCGCGCTGCCCCTGCGCCGAGGTGGAGTTCGATCTCGAGGACGCCAACGTCCGCGCGCTGGCCACATCATTCGAGGGCTGCGTCGAGCGGCACGACCAGCCGGCGCTCGACATGCTGCTGCTGCGCGAGCACGCCGTGACCTTCAACTGGGGTGCGCTGATCCGCTACGTGCTCGAGGAGATCATCCTCGATGCCCTGGCCGGCGTGAACAGCTTCGAGGACCTGTTCGCGATGCTGATCGACTGCGAGGAGATCGGCGATTGGGCCGACGATCTGTGCCAGGACCTGGGCTTCTCCTGCGCCTCTACCGTGGAGAACCTGTGCGACACCGGCCTGCAGGCCGCGGCCGGCGCGCTGCGCGGCTACCTCGACGGCCTGACCACCGGCCTGGACGACATGACGTACTCGGGGTACGCGCGGATCGAGGACGAGGACCACGACAACGAGGCCGACCTGCTCGGTCCCGCCGAGCCGCCGCCGGGGGGTAATGAACCCTTTGGCACGGGCCGCTGGAGCGGCGAGATCGTGACCGAGCGCGACGCCAACGGCGATCCGATCAAGCGCAACCAGTTCACCGCCAAGTGGCGCGGAGAGCGGTAGCGGACGCAGGGACGGACGCGAGGGGAAGCCGAGCTCCGTCCCCAACGCAACCCGAGGCGTACCTCAGGCGTACTTCACCGGATCCTCGACCCCGGCCTCCTCGAATCCCTTCAACCGATGCCGGCAGGCATCGCAGTGCCCGCAGGCCAGGCCCTGCTCGCCGACCGGGTCGTAGCAGCTGTGGGTCAGCCCGTAGTCCACGCCCAGCGACAGCCCGAGCCGGATGATCTCGGCCTTGCCCAGATCGATCAGCGGCGTGATCACCGCCAGCCGCTGCCGGCCCTCGACCACCGCTGCGAGCGCCTGCTCGGCCGCGGCCTGGAAGGCGGCCACGAACTCGGGACGGCAGTCGGGATACCCCGAGTAGTCCACCGCGGTCAGGCCGGCGTAGATCCGCCCGGCACCGAGCACCTCGGCCCACGCCGCGGCCAGGGAGAGGAAGATCAGGTTGCGCCCCGGCACGTACGTTCGCGGGATCTCCGTGTCGTCGAGCGGGCGGTCCCTGGGCACGGGCTCGTCGGCGGCGATCAGCGCCGAACCGCCGAAGCGCGACAGATCGAGATCGATCACCCGGTGCTCGGCCGCGCCGAGATGCTCCGCCACGCGTCGGGCCGCCTCGATCTCGCGCAGGTGCCGCTGGCCGTAACGCACGGACAGGCAGTGAGCGGCGCAGCCGTCGCGGGCGATCGCGCAGGCCAGGGCGGTACCCGAATCCAGCCCGCCCGAGAGCAGCACCACGGCCCGCGGGGTCGATCGTCCGTCTCGCATCACTCCTCGGGTGAATAGCTCGCGCAGCTGGCCTCGGTCTCCCACACGTCGACACGAGAGATCCGCACGCGCTCGTTCTCCAGGCGCTCGGCGAGTCCGTCGTGCACGTAGCGGGCCAGGTTCTCGCTCGTCGGATTCTGCCGATCGAAGGGCGCGACCTCGTTGAGCAGGTTGTGCTCCAGCGGCTCGAGGATCTCGGTCAGCGCGCGCTTGATCTCCTTGAAGTCGATCACCATGCCCAGCTCGTCGAGCTTCGCCGCCGCGAGGTGCGCGATCACCTTCCAGTTGTGTCCGTGCAACCGCTCGCAGGCGCCGCCGCATTCGCGTACCTGATGCGCGGCCGAGAAGCCGACGGTCTTCGAGATGCGGTACATCAATCCCTCCGCTCGCCTCGAACCTGCGCCAAGGGTTAACGATCCGCCGCCGGGATGTCAACGTCGCCTTGACTTCGCGACGGCGGCGCGTCTAGGATGCCGGCGGAACCAGGGAGTCGATTCATGCTGAAACCGCAGGATCTTTCCGGGTGCATCACCGCGCTGATCACGCCGATGTGCGAGCGCGCCGGCGCCGTGGTGGTAGACTTCGACGGCCTGGTCAGCCTGACCCGGGCCCAGGTCGATGCCGGGGTTAGCGGGATCCTCTTCGCCGCCACCACCGGCCAGTCGGCCTGCCTGAGCGGCGAGGAGAAGATCGCGGTGATCGCGGTCGGCGTCCAAGCCGCACGGCAGCGCGCCGAGGAGCTCGGCCGTGGCGTGCGGGTGCTGGCCGCGGCCGGCTCCAACTCGACGGGCGAGGCGATTCGCTGCTCCCAGGAGATCCTCGACACCACCGAGGTCGACGCCCTGCTCCACGTGACCGGGTATTACAACAACCCGCCCCAGGAGGGTCTGCAGCGGCACTTCACCGCGGTGGCCGACGCCTGCGCCCGGTGGGAGACCCCGGTCGTGCTCTACAACGTGCCCTCGCGCACGGCCAGCGATCTGGCCGCCGAGACCACGATCGCCCTGGCCGGGCATCCGTCCATCGTGGCGATCAAGGAGGCCAGCGGCGACCTGGACAAGGTGCAGGCGATCCTCGACGGCACCGACCGCGAGCAGTTCGCCGTGGTCTCGGGCGAGGATCACCTGGTCGCCGAGATCGTGAAGCGCGGCGGCGTGGGCGTGATCTCGGCCAGCGCCAACGTCTGGCCCGCCGAGTTCGAGCGGGTGGCGCGGCTGGCCCTGGCCGGCAGGCACGAGCAGGCAGCCGAACTGCAGCAGGCGCTGCTGCCCTGCATCGAGGCCGTGTTCTCGGCCAAGAACCCGATCCCGCTGGCCGCGATGCAGAACACGCGGCTCCGCCTGCCGCTGGTCGATATCCAGGACCTCGAGCCGACGGCGCGGGAGAAGGCGGAGCAGGCGATCGCTGCAGCGATGGCGATCGAGAGCTTTCCGCAGATGGATGACTGACCGTGACCGTTCAGGGTGTGGCCTGCCACCCCCTGTAGAATCGTGCACTTGGCGCCTCGGCTCTGCGAGCCGAGACCAATCAGGAGGGAGGGACGGTCGATGGCGGTTCAACGACGGCCCGTTCCGACGGAGATGAGCCAGGACGATCTGTTCGCCGGCTCGATGCTGTTCCAGGCGATCGACGACGCCGGCTGCCAGGAGCTGAAGGCGATGGCCGAGGTCGTCACGGCCGAGGCCGGCGACGTGGTGATCGAGGAGGGTGAGGCGGACGAGGCGATCTACCTCGTGCGCGAGGGGCACCTCGTCGCGTCCAGCCACCGCAGCGGAGAGGAGGTCGAGCTGGGCAAGCTCGAGCCCGGCGCGATCTTCGGCGAGGTGGCCGAGCTGGGACAGACCAAGCGCACCGCCTCGGTCAAGGCCGGGTCCGACTGCGCGCTGACCCGCTTCCCGGGCCCGGCCTTCATGGCCGTGCTCGGGCGCTTTCCCAACGCGATGCAGACCCTGACCAGCATCATGCTCCAGCGGGCCTCGGCCAACATCGAGAAGACGCTGAGCTAGGCCCCTTTGGGCCAGTCTCCCAGCGCGCCGACCACCGGCGCCGATCCCGCGCCGCAGGATATGATCGACCGCATCGCCTGCTCCACACCGATCCCTTCCAGGGGATGAACGCACCGCGCGGGCAGGTGGAAGATCTGCCCCGAGGTCGGATTGGGCCCGGTGGGCACGAACACGGTGTACCCGCCATTCTCGTGCTCGTCGGTGACGAAGGCCGTGGCCAGGGCCGGGCCGTCGAAGATCCGCACCAGCGCCACCGAGGAGAAGGGGCTCTTCTTGCGGCCGAGGAACTGGTTCACCGTCTCCTTGATCAGGGTATAGCCCGGCGCCGCCTTCAGCACCCGCGACTCGAGGCCCTCGAACAGCATCCGGCCGAGGCTGGTCCGCACGAGCATGCCGAGCAGGAAACAGATCAGCAGCATCACGGCCAGCACGATCAGGTCGGCGAAGATCTCGGGCAGGCCGGCGTGAGCCAGGATCAGGTCGGTCAGCGGCTGGATCCAGTCGGTGACCTTGTAGAACAGCCAGCGGAACACCAGTGCCACGATCGTGGCTGGCAGGATCACCACCAGCCCGCCGAGCAACGTCGTCCTGAGGAAGGATCGGGTCTTCTCCATGACGGACCTCCGCTGCTAGAACGCTAGGCCGCGCACCAGTAATCCTCACCCTCGACCAGGCCCTGCCGGTCGAGGAACTCGCGAATCTGCTCTCGCGCGCCCGGAAAGGCCACGGCGGCGAGCACCGCGGCCCGCGCTCGGCCGGCCAGCAGCCCGGGCAGATCGTCGGGCCCGTGCACGGGCGCGCCCTGCACCATGCCGCCGATCTTGTTCGGATCGATGTCGATCAAGGCCGCGGCGCGCACGCCGCGCACGGCCAGGTGGCGCAACAGGCGCCGCCCGGTGCGTCCCGCGCCCCAGAGGATCAGCGGTCTGCCATCGGCGAGCGGGCCGCAAGCCAAGTGCTCGGCCTTGCACTCGAGGAAGCGCTCGGTACGGTAGCGCGGATCGGTACGGGTCAGCCGCGCGTCGTGGTCGCGCCACAGCAGCAGGCGCTCCGGCCGCTGCCCAAAGCGGGCGCCCGCCGCGGCGAGCCGCAGCCACAGGTCGTGGTCCTCGGGCCAGCCGCAGTCGCGATACCCGCCCACGTCGAGCAGCACCCGCCGGCGCGCCGCCACCGAGGGATGGGCCAGCGGACTCTCGACGAAGCGCTGCCGCAGGATCGATTCGTGGGTCTGCAGCCCGTTGAGCCACGCCTCGTAGCTCCGCAGACCCTCGCTCATGCCGCGCCGGGGGAAGATCGTGACACGGCAGGAAACCACGTCGAGATCCGGATCCGCGTCGAAGGCGCGGGCCTGCAGCTCGAGCCGTTGCGGCGCGCAGAGATCGTCGGCGTCCATCCGCGCCACCAGCGCGCCGCGACAGCGCTGCAGCCCCGCATTGAGCGCGGGCACCAGCCCCTCGGCCTCCCGATGCAGCACCCGCACCCGCGCATCGCTCCGCGCCCAGTCGTCGAGCACGGCGCCCGAGCCGTCCGCCGATCCGTCGTCGACCACCACGACCTCGAAGTCCCCGTGCGTCTGGCATTGCAGGCAGCGGATGCAGGCTGGGAGGTACGGACCGGCGTCGCGGACCGGGAGCAGAACCGAGATCGCCGGCGTGCGGCTCAAGTGGTCTCGAGGTACCGCGCCTCGAGACCCCTGCCCTTTCGCACCTCGCCGACCTTGCAGCCGGCCGCGAGCAGCGCGGAGAGCGCTGCGCTGATCACCTCGTCCGCGGGCGCGATACCGGGATCGAAGCGGATCTTGACCGTGCCCGGGCCCTCGCCCCCCGTGACCTCGGAGACGCCCGCGATCTCGGCCAGCTGCGAGGCGGGCACCGCGCCCTCCTTGACGTCGATCTCGACCTCGGCGTCGGCGCGGGTCATCTCGTCGATCGAGCCGGCGTCCACGCTGCGCCCCCTGTCGATGATCGCCACGTGGTCGCAGATCTCCTGGATCTCGGCCAGGTTGTGTGAGGAGATCACCACGGCCCGGTTGCCCCGCAGGTCGCGGATCAGCTCGCGCAGCTCGGCCGCGGCCCGCGGATCCAGGCCGGCGGTCGGCTCGTCGAGCAGCAGCACCTCGGCGTCGCCGATCAGCGCCTGGGCCACGCCGACCTTCTTGGCCATGCCGTGGGACAGCTCGCCGGGCCGGGCCTCGGCACGATCGAGCAGGCCCATCCGTTCCAGCACCGAGCGCGCCTCGGCCGCGGCCGCGTCCCGGTCCATGCCGGTCAATCGCGCGAGAAAGGTCAGCGAGCGCAGCACCGAGACCCGCCCGTCGAGCTGGGCGTCCTGGGGCAGGCCCAGCACCCGGCCGCGCAGCGCGGCGCGATCCGAGATCGGACGGCCCAGCAGCTCCACCTCGCCGGAGTCCGGCCGCACGAAGCCCATCACCACGGAGAAGGTGGTGGTCTTGCCCGCGCCGTTGGGTCCCACCAGGCCGAAGATCGAGCCGGCGGGCACCTCGACGTCGAGGCCGTCGAGGGCGCGGACGTTCCCGTAGACCTTGCGCAAGCCCCGGGTGACGATGGCCGGCGCGCTCATGCCAGGTCCTTGCGCTGGAACAGGCGCAGCCCGAGCAGGAAGAACAGTGCGCCGAACCCGATGAAGACCCCCATCGACAGCAGCAGCTGGCCGTCGAAGGGCCGGAACAGGCCCCAGCCCAGCGCCTCGGGTGAGAGATAGCCCAGGGCGCCGAACACGCGGTACCCGCCGCCCAGATCCCAGAGGAAGGCGATCTTGGACACGCCCCACAGGATCAGCGGGGTGACGATCGACATGCCGAGCGAGCCGCCCGGCGAGCCGATCACCATCGACCAGAAGGCGACCAGACCGATGTAGCACAGACCCGAGGCCAGGATCGGCGGCCAGAACCGCAGCAGCAGGAGCACGCTCTCGTCGAGCTGGAATTCAGGCAGCTTTCCCGCGGCCATGGCCAGCGTGGCGCCGGCATTGAGCAGCGTGATCAGCATGAACAGCAGGATCTGCGCCGAGACCTTGCCCAGCGCCAGCGCCGGACGTGAGACCCGCAGCAACGGGAACTTGGCCGAGCCGGAGGCCACCTCGCCCGATATCTGGTCGTAGCCCAGCAGCGCGAGCAGGTACGGATAGAGGAACAGACAGCCCCAGACATAGAGCAGGAAGAAGACCGGGATCTCGGCGAGGAAGTCGGCGAAATCCGGATCGCCCTTGGCCACCGTCTGTCCGAGGATGAAGCGGTACACGAAGCCCGAGGGCATCTGCCCGGCGGAGCGGCCGGAGGGGCCCTGGAGCTGGAGCTTGGACTGCTCGCCGGCGAGCTTCTCCTGACACGAGGCCACGGTGCCGCTCGAGGCCACGGCCACGAGCAGGAACAGCACCAGCACGGTGACCGCACGCGCCGAGCCGAACAGGGCGCGCAGCTCGTACGCGGTGACCCTACGGACCTGGGCGAGGAGCTTCATGGAGGGGGTTGGTAGCACGCCGCGTTGCAGGGGGCAAGTGGAATACCCGTTTTCACACTCGCACTACAGGATCTCGTACGACAACCTCAGCAGGATCCGCTGCCGCACCTGCAGCTCCTCCTCGAGCTCGCGGTCGAGGGTGAGATCGATGATGTAGTTCACCGAGGCGAAGCTCACCAGGCGCAGGCCCACCGTCATCTGCCACTTGAAGATCGGATCCTGCCACTCGAGCTCCGCCGATTCCGGAATCGGCTGCAGGAACTTGAACTCGGTGGTCACGCTGATCCAGCGCGTGAAGCGACCGAAGCCGACCAGCGAGGCCTCGGGGCCGAAGCGATAGCTGTTCTCGACCTCGAGGAAGTAGTTGACGTCGCCCGCACCGGGCGCGGCGCAGAAGTCATCCTCGCTCTCCGAGCGGGGAGACAGCACGTCGGAGCAGCCGACCTCGCGGAACAGGCCGTGGGTCAGCACCTGCAGCGCGCCGAAGCCGACGCGCAGGTCCAGCGTCAGCATGTACGAGGGTGAAATGTCGAAGCTGAAGCCCGCGCCCTCGTCCAGCTCGTTGCGACCGAAGAAGTCCGTGATCTCGGTCTTCAGCTTCAGCCTCGCCGGCCCGATCGGGCTGTGCGGACCGTCGAAGTAGCGCACGTACTCCCTGTCTCCGCCGAAATCGACATAGCTCGGAAAGATCTGTCCCTCGTAGCCCGCGCGGATGTACGGGCCGAACCAGGGCACGATGCGATAGATGTACACCGCGTCGAAATCAACCTCGTCGGTGCGGGGATCGAAGTCGCCGGTGGGCGTCTTCTGTCGGCCGTGCTCGAACTCGAGCCGCCCGTAGAGCACGTGACCCTCGCGGTTGTATCGCACGGTCCCGTCGAGGTACAGACCCAGGTTGAGCGTGTTGCCGAACTCCCGCCCCGGCACGTGGTCGGCCCGGTCGAACTCGAAGTTGCCGCCGACGAGCAGGCCGAGCTTCCAGTTGCGGAGCTTGGTATCCGCCTCGCCGCGGTCCACGGCCCCACCGCCGAGGAATTCACCCGCGCGGGCGGGCTCGTCCTCCCCGGTGTGCTGGACCAGCGTGAAGTGAACCAGCTCGCCGGGCAGCAGGCGCACGGTGAGGAAGTTGGTGCGCGCCCGGTAGTTCTCCCCGGTCTTGACGATCATGTAGCGACCCGGCGGCAGCAGCCAGGTCCGCAGCGTCTCGCCGCGCTCGAAGTCGGCGCCGAGCCCGATGCCGAAGTCCTGATTGTCGGGAAGACGGATCAGCTCGTACGACCCGCGGAAGGGCGTGTTGCGCTCATCGACCACCCGCACGACCAGCCCGGCCCAGCCGGGATCGACGATCGCGCTGCGGCCCTCGACGACGCGGACCGGGGCCTCCAGCATCTGCCCCACCACGCCCGAGCCGATGCGGATGGTGTACTCCCCGGGCGGCACGATCGTCTTCATCCCGGTGGGCCGCTCGGCGATCAGCTGGCCGGCCTGGTCGAACACCAGGTAGTACGGCTCGGCCGCGGGGCTGGTCATCGCGGGCACGAAGATCGCGCCCTTGTTGACCGGGATCAGCAGCGGGTCCATCTCCTCCTGCATCTTCGGCGAGGGCAGCTCCCAGCCGGCGTGACGCTCCGGCTCGGGCTCGTCTTCGGCCCGCGCGACCAGCGCAGACAGCAGCAGCCACGCCGCGATCAGGGCTGACCGCGGCCTCACGGAGTCGCCTCGCTCTCGGTCGGCCCGGGCCCTGAGCCTGCCGCCCCTGGCTCTGGCTCTGGCTCTGGCTGCGGCGTCGCCCGGCGCTCGTCTGCCGGCGCCGCGCGCTGCGTCCGGTGCAGGAACTGGTTCAGGTCGGCGATGGCCTTGACCGCCTGCTCCTCGAAGATCTCGGAGAGCGCCTTGACCACATACACCGGCGCCTTGTTGTGCACCGGCTTCTTCTCGTCGAATCCGTAGGTCCAGACCACCCGATCCGAGCGGTAGCGCGTGAGGCGCAGATTGATCGCCAGATGGGCGAACCAGGCGTCGCCGCTGTCCAGCTCCTCGATCGCCAGGATCTCGCCGGTCAGCTCGAAATCCGGCTTGTGCTCGGTGAACTGGGTCACCACCCGCTCGAAGCAGCCGGCGTCGGTGATGTAGCGCCGCAGCAGGTCGGCGACCATCTTCTGCGGCTTCACCGCCCACAGCTGGTAGTGATAGTACTCGAACTCGAACTGCGAGTAGCGATAGACGATCTTCTCCTTGTCGTAGGCCAGGCTGATGTCGGGCGACTTGAGCCGCAAGGTGTACGGATGCTTGACCACCGCCGTGCGCTCGAAGGGCGGCAGGTAGGCCATCATGAAGTAGTGCTCCTTGGGCGCCGAGGCGCAGGCGAGCGCCAGCAGCGGCAGCAGCGCGAGAAGCTGTCGCGCCCGTCGAACGCATCCCATCACGGCAGCCTCCTCTCCTCACGGCGCGATCCGCCGAGCAGCAGCGACGGATCCTCCCGGATGATTCGCGAGAAGTCCCGCAGGTTCTCGGAGCTCTCGGCCAGGTTCTGCACGGCCTCGTAGATCCCCTCGCGGGTCTGCGACAGGGTGACCTCGGCCGAATCGATGAACTTGCTGGCGCGCTCGAGGAAGCGGTCGAGCTTCTTGATCGACTGGGCCAGGCCCTTCTCGCCCAGCCGCGCCTTGGCCTCGCCCATCGTGCTACGGGCGTCGCCGAGGGTGAGGCGGGCGTCGTCGAGCACCGCGTCGACCTTCTCGCGGTCCATCGCCTCGACCGCGGCCTGGGAGACATTCTTGATCGCCCCGCGCGCCTCCTCCACGGCCCGCTTGGCGTTCTGCAGCGTCTCGGTCAGGTGCTGCGCGGCCCGGCCCGCCTCGCGGATCGTGGTCTGGATGTCCTTCTCGCTCCTGGCGGTCACTCCATCGACGCGGACCGCGAGGCTGTCGAGACTCTCCAGCAGCTGCGAGACCCGCTGGCGATTGGTCTCGCCGGTGAGCTCGATGATGTTGTTCACCGCGATCTCGATCTTGCGCGAGAGCGCCTCGGCGCGGACGGTCAGATCGTCGACGATGCTGGTGCCGGCCTGGACCTCGGAGCCAGGCGGCAGCGACCTGGCCTGGTTGGTGCCCCCGCGGATCTCGAGGAACTTGAGGCCGGTGATGCCGAACATGTTCATCACCACCTTGGCGTCTTCCTTGACCGGCGTGCCGGGATGGAGCGTGAACTCGACCACGGTGCGGGAGACGTCCTCGGGATCGATCGAGAGCTTCTCCACGCGGCCGACGCGGACGCCGTTGTACTTGACCTGGGCGCCGACCTCGAGACCACTGACCGACTCGGTGTAGCGCACGATGTACACGTCGCGCTTCTCCCACACCGCGTGACCCAGCACCGCGATGAGCCCGGCGGACAGGCCGAGCAGCGCCACGGTCACGAACAGGCCCAGACGCGCCTTCTGCGCGCGTGTGATCATTCCGCCTCCTCCACGCCCGCCGCGCCGAGCGCGGCGAGCAGGCCGGTATCGGCGGCCGCGGCGTCCGGCGCCCTGCGCGCCAGGTAGTCCCGTACCGCCTCCACGCTGGAGTCTCGCATCTCGGCGACGGTCCCGTCGAACAGGATCCGGCCGTCATCGAGCATGACCACGCGATCGGCGATGGCCGCGACGCTGGCCATCTCGTGGGTCACCACCACCACCGTCATCGATAGCGCGTCGCGCAAGTCGCGGATCAGCCGGTCGATCCCGGCGGCGGTCAGCGGGTCGAGGCCGGCGCTCGGCTCGTCGCAGAACAGGATCTCGGGGTCGAGCGAGATCGCGCGAGCCAGCGCTGCCCGCTTGCGCATGCCGCCAGAAAGCTCCGGCGGGTACAGATTGGCCGCCTCGCCGAGACCCACCAGCTCGAGCTTCATCTGCACCATGTCGCGCGCCACCACGGGCGGCAGGTCGGTGTGCTGCTCCAGCGGCAGCCCCACGTTCTCGGCCACGGTCAGCGAGTTGAGCAGCGCGCCGCCCTGGAACAGCACGCCGCTGCGCACCAGAACCAGGCGCCGCTCCTCCTCCCCGGCCTCGTCCAGCGCCACACCGAGCAGCCGCACCGTCCCGGCGGCGGGGATGAGCAGGCCGATCGCGTGCTTGAGCAGCGTGCTCTTGCCGCAGCCGCTGCCCCCGAGCACGCAGAGGATCTCTCGCCGTTGCACCACCAGATCGAGGTTCTCCAGCACGGTCTTGTCGCCGTAGCGAGCGACCAGACCTCTGACCTCGAGCGGGATCGCCATGCCGTTCCTCATCCGTACCAGAAGATCAGGGAGAAGATGGCGTCGGCCACGATCACACCGAAGATCGCCTGCACCACGGCCGAGGTGGTCACCCGGCCCACACCCTCGGCGCCGCCGGTGACGCGGAAGCCGTTGAAGGCGCCGACGACGAGGATGATCCAGCCGAAGACCACGCTCTTCAGCAGACCCGAGAGCAGGTCCTTGAGCACCAGCGCCCGCGCGGCCTGCTGCACGAAGGCCTCGGGCGACAGGTTGAGCATCAAGGTTCCGATCACCAGCCCGCCGGCGATGCCGAACAGCGCGGAGATCACCGTCAACAACGGCTGGGTCAGCGTGATCGCGTAGAACTTGGGCACGACGAGGAAGCGCACCGGCTCGAGCCCGAGCGTCTTCAGCGCGTCGACCTCCTCGGTGACCTTCATCGTGGCCACCTCGGCGGCCACCGCCGATCCGGACCGCCCAGCGACCAGGATCGCGGTGAGCAGCGGGGCGAGCTCGCGGGTCATCGCCAGCGCGAGCATGTCGGCGACGTAGATGTTGGCGCCGAAGGTTCGCAGCTGGGTGGCCGAGAGCAGGGCCATCGTCAGCCCCACGATGAACGAGATCAGCGCGACGATCCCCGCGGCGTTGGAGCCGAGCAGCACCGACTGCTCCAGGGCCGCGCCCTTGCGGTACGGCCGCTTCTGGAAGGGTGCCGTCACGGCCCAGACAAAGGTGTCGGCGCAGAGCACCAGCAGATCCCGGGCCGCGGCCAGACCGCCGAGCACCGACTCGCCGCGCTGCACGAGGTACGGCTCTCCGATCCGCTCGGGCGGCTGCTGCGCCGGATCCCAGCGAAAGACCTCGAAGGCTTCGCGCGCGGCAGCCGACAGCGAGCTCAGCCGGAGGCTGACGCCGCGAGACCGAGCCCTGCGGAGGACGTCGGCAAACAGGGCCACGCCGGAAGCGTCGATGCGCTTCACGCCGGAGAGATCGACGGCGATGCCGGCCGCGGCGCCGCGCCGCAGCCGCTCGACCAGCGTCCGGTGAACCTCACGGGCGCTGTGCCGATCCAGGCGGCCGCTGACCACCAGCTCCTCGGCCGCGCCCGGCTCTTCGCGCCAGTCCAGAACGATGTTCGACCCTGCCGCGTCACTCGCCACGAGCCGCCCCCCGGTTGATCAGCGGCCGTAGAGCCAGGAGGGAAAGAAGCACAAGAAGCGGTGGTTGCAATCGGGACAGCGGAACGCTCGAATGCCCATCGCCTTGAGCAGCCTCTCCCAGGGGCTCCGTGTGCGCGAGCGGTGGGTCCGCCCGCGCCCGCATTTCGGACAAGCAGGTCTCACGCGCTCCCTGTGTATCGGGCGCCGTGCGCGCCTGTCAACCTCTGGCCTGCATTGGCGTAGGGGCGCCCCCGTGTGGGCGCCCTGATGTGCTGCGCTGATCCGCCCACGATCAGGGCGGCCACACGGGGCCGCCGTGCGCGCCTGTCAACCTCTGGCCTGCATTGGCGTAGGGGCGCCCCCGTGTGGGCGCCCTGATATGCTGCGCTGATCCGCCCACGGTCAGGGCGGCCACACGGGGCCGCCCCTACCCCTCGTCCCCGACCCGACCTCGCAGCGCCTTCTGCACACTGCGCTTCCGCTTGGCCTCCACCCGCCGCCGCTTCGCCGCGGCTGTAATGCGGGTCTTCTTGCGTTTCCGCGGCCTGCGCGCCTTCGCCGCGATCCGCCGGGCCAGCTCGGCCAGGGCCAGCTCCAGGTTCCGCCGCTGCGAGCGGGTCTCGTCGCAGCGGACCATCAGCCCGCTGGGCCGGTGCCTGAGCCGGACGGCCGAGGCGGTGACGTTGCGCTTCTGGCCGCCGGGACCGCCGCCCCGGGCGACGTGGACGTCGCAGCTCTTGAGTAGCTCCCGATGCTCGTCGGAGTTACGGTTGATCGTAGCAGATCGCCGAGTAGCAGATCTCGATCGTGGCGCCGGCCGTCGGCACGTGCCCGTCGCCGAAGGTCACGCTGTTGCTGCCCTCGTCGTAGCTCCAGTGCGAGTCCGGCGAATCGGCGCCGTTGACCTTCACCTCGATCGTGCCCGGATCCGCCTGCCGCGAGAGCACGAACTGCTTGGGCGGCACGAACACGTCGAAGCCGAGATTGCGCAGATCGTCGGCCCAGTTGCTGGTGCAGATCGAGATGAACATGCCGGTGCCGATGCGATTGACCAGCTCGATGTAGCGCTTGCCGGCGCTCGCCTGGCAGCTCGTTCCGCCGCCGCAGCCGCAGCCGCTCGGCTCGTCGCCGCAGATCGCCGAGACCTGGATCAGCTCGGTGTTGCGGTAGCCCTTGGTGTGCCGCAGCAGGTCCTCGTAGTAGTCCACGCCGCCCGGCGACTGGTCCTCCTCGTCGGAGACGTAGATCACCGACAGCTTGGCCGGCCCGCGGAGGAATCCCGCGTTCTCGTTGGAGATGATCGGCTCGGTCAAGGCGAGCTTGGAGGCCTCCATGCCGGCCTCCTTGTTGTCCGAGCAGCAGGTGCCGATGTTGGCGTTCTGGTCGAACACGTTCGCCGCGTTGGGCGTGTTCTCGTCGATGTAGTTGTGCCCGCCCGTGTCGATCAGCACGCCGTCGTAGATGCCGACCCGCTCGCTCGACCCCTGGATGTCGGTGGAGATCACGCCGATGTGATAGTCCACGTCGAGCGTCACGGCGTAGTTGATGAAGTTGGTGAAGTTGGCGCCCAGATCGTTCTGCTCCTCGCCCATCGATCCCGAGTTGTCGACCACGAACAGCACGTCGACCGTGGGCCGCGAGGGCTGCTGGTAGACATCGCACTGGTGGCTGGTGGTGGTGCCCTCGCCGCGCAGCGGCACGGTGAACTGCGGGTTGTCCGAGTCGTCGCTCTCGATGATCAGCGCGGCGCTGGCCGAGCCGACGCTGTCCGGGTGGAAGGAGAGCTCGATGATGCCCTCGCCGCCGCCGCGGATCGTGCACGGGCAGCCGCCGGCGAAGTCGCCCGACAGCTGGACGATCGCGAACTGCGAGGGATCCGGCTCGATGCGGATGTCGGTCACGCCCAGGTCGGCGTTGCCGATGTTGTAGACCTTGACGACCTCGCGCCGCGAGTAGCAGCCCACGGTCACCAGGCCGAAGTCGATCTTGCTCGGCAGCACGTCGATGTCGCTCTTGGCGCACTTGCCGGTGACGTGGAGGTCGACCTGCTCCGAGGCGGGGATGTCGTTGACGATATGCACCCAGCAGCCGTGGAGCAATGTGGAGATCTCGGTCGGCGCGTACTCTACGGTCACGTCGACGAAGCGGTTCGGCTCGAGCAGGTACGGCACGTTGGGCGAGCTGGTCAGCGTGAAGTACTTCTGTGACGCGTAGTGCGGGAACAGTCCGCTGCCGTCCTTGGTGATCGAGGTCAGGTTGAAGTCCTCGGTGCCGCAGTTGGAGATGCGGAAGTCGAGGGTCGGGTTCTGGCCGAGCTTGACCGTGCCGAAGTTGAGCTTGTCGGGGTTGATGCACATCTGCGGGCCGCAGGGCGGCCCGTTGGCCTCGCCGCGCAGCGCCACGAGCACGGTCCCCTCGTCGGTGTCGTTGGACTTGATCTCAAGGGTGCCGAACACGACCTGATCCTGCGTGGTGTTGGTCTCGGTCGGCGCGAAGGTCACCTGGATCGAGGTGCCCTCGCCCGGCCCCACGTCCGAGGCCGGCGCCTGGGTGATGCTGTAGGTGCCGCCGCCGTCTTCCAGGAGCGTGGCCGAGTGGATCACCAGGCCGCCCAGCCCGTCGTTGCTGATGTCGACCTGCTCGGCGCCGGTGCTGCCGTCCACGCGGCAGACCTTGCCGAAGTCGAGCTCCAGCGGGCTGACCGCGATCTCGGCCTGGCTCGAGCTGCCGTTGATCGCCACGCCGTGGGCTGGATCGCGGCAGGAGCTCGAGCGGAGCACCAGCGTGCCGGTGTCGGACGTGGCGTCGCTCGGCGCATAGGTCACCTCGATGTCGATGCCGCCCACCTGCGCCGCCAGGTCGGTGGGCAGGGCGGCGAGCGCGTTGACCGAGAAGTCGCTGCTCGAGGCCGCGTCGAGCTCCACTCCGGTGATCGTCAGGGTCCGGGTATCGGATGCGGGGATATCGTTGATGCAGTGCACGACCTTGGTGTCGGAGCCGCCCTGGCTCACGCCGGCGAAGTTGATCGGGTTCGGCGTGCAGGAGGGGCGCGGCGGGCTCTTGTCCTCGCCGACGAGCAGCACGTCGGTCTCGGCGCCGGTGACGCTGTTGGAGCTGACCACCAGGTTGGCCTTGTTGTCGTAGCAGTCGTTGGGATCGGCCGGCTGCGTGGGCGCGTAGGTCATCTTGAGGGCCACGAACTGATCGCGCGCCACGACCACGGGCGAGCCCGGCTCCGGCGGATCCACGCCGAGCACGGCGTAGCTGAAGATGCCCTCCTCGCTCTCGAAGGGATCGATCGCCAGCGCCGAGATCTCGAGATCCGCGGTGCCCACGTTGTAGAGGAACAGGTCCTGCTCCCCGGACTCGCCGGGGACCACGCTGCCGAATTCCACCTCGGGCGGATTCGGCGATAGCCGCGGACCCGGGACGTCGGTATCGGTGTCCGCGTCGGTGTCCGCGTCGGTGTCCGCATCGGTATCGACGTCGGTATCGACGTCGGTATCGACGTCGGTGTCCGCGTCGCTGTCCACGTCGGTATCAGCGTCGGTGTCCGCATCGCCGCCCGGCGCGCAGGCGCCGTTCGAGCAATGCGCGCCCGGAGGACAATCCCGGTTTGACGTGCAGTCCTTTCCAACGCACTGGCCGCCCTTACACTCCTGCCATTCCTGACAGTCCTCGTTTCTGCTGCACTCATCCTCGGATGTTTCACCACAGCCAAGGAACCCAAGCACACCGAGGATCATCAAAGCTGCTCCGACGACCGACATACGACTGTTCATCTCGGCTCCTCCGATTCAGACGGGCGACCAAGTCCGACTCATATTAGAGGTATCGGAATGGCCGGTCAAGGCTGGACAAGCCGTTATCCCAGGCCAACGTCCTACAATATGGCACCATGTAGCACCTTTGCGCACATTGTACGAAAAGGTAATACCTGACCCGATAGCTGACAGCTCACAGCAAGCAGACCTTTCCCGCGGGCGAGCACTCGCAGGGCGCGACCTGCACGACTGCGCTGGTGCACGGCCGCCCGAGTTTTCACTTGACAAGGCATGGCAAGTGAAATAATCCCGATCAAGATAAATTGTGTCCTAGTTGTCTAACCTTGGCCGACGGGTGTGCGATGACGAAGAGCTTCTGCAGATGGTGGGTCGCGGTCCTGATTCTGTTCCTCGGCATTGCCGGTTCTGCAAGTGCGCAGGGCGAAGGCGAGGACGAGGGCTCATCCGAAGAGTCCGGCGAGCCTGCGGGCTCGGAGGAAGGTGGAGGTGAGGAGACGCCGCCGGAGCCAGAGCCGGCGCCCCCGCCCAAGGAGGAGCCCAAGCCGGCGCCGGCGCCAGCGCCAGCCGACGAGCCCGAAGACGAGGAACTGCTCTCGCTCGAGGAGCAGGAGGAGATGGAGGCGCGGATCAAGGTGGTCCAGAAGAAGTACTTCGTCAAGGACCTCCGCCTCGAGATCTCGCCCTTCATCGGTGTCTTGCCGCAGGACTCGCTGGTCTTGGGCCTCGCGCCGGGCCTGCGCATCGACTTCTTCATCTTCGACTCCTTCGGCATCGAGCTGATCGGCGGCGGCGTGATCAACTTCGACCGCGACGTGCTCGACTACGCCAAGAAGCAGAGCTGGTTCTTCGACGAGAGCCGGCCCAACTGGTTCGCAGGGCTCAACCTGCTGTGGTCGCCGTTCTACGGCAAGTTCGCCTTCCTCTCCGACTGGCTGGTCAACTTCGACTTCTTCATCCACGTCGGCTTCGTGGCGGTCGGCTCCGAGTCGATCAACCGCTACAACCCGCCGCGGGAGAAGGGCACGGCGGTCCATCCCGGCGGAACGGTGGGGCTGGGCTGGAAGCTGTTCGTGACCCAGTGGTTCGCGCCGCGAATCGACATCAGCTACATGTTCTACATGGAGACCTTCGAGGATTCCCCGGACGCACCCAACGGCAAGCACGAGGATCCGACCCAGTTCCGCGACAACGTACTGGTCTCCCTCGGCTTCAGCTTCTTCCCGTACTAGGCGAGACTGTCGAAAGGATAGGCCCATGAGAATTCGGTTGCTCGCCGCAACAGCCCTGACGCTCCTGCTGGCAGGGTCGGGCTGCGGCCCCAAGGGCTTCGTCGTTCCCGACGATCCGATCAACCGCGAGACGATCGGCGCGGTCCCGCCGACCGTCGACCAAGCCATCAGCAAGTTCAACCTGCAGGACTACGCCGGGTCGAGCCTGGCGTGGCAGGCGGTGCTGGCCGGTCCCGACGCGGCGAACTTCGGCGCGATGGCGGAGTACTACCTCGCCGAGTGCCTGTTCCGCATGAAGCTGATCCAGGCCTCGCAGTACTTCTACCAGAGCGTGCTGCTCAAGGGCTCGGAAGGCCCGCACTTCAAGCCCACGCTCGATCGTCTGCTGACCATCGCCCACTTCTCCAAGGACGAGAGCTCGATCCCCAAGGCCCTGCAGACGACTTCATTCGCCGACCTGCCCAGCGAGATCAAGGACGAGGTGCTCTACCTGATGGGCAAGTACTACTACCGCCAGGGCCAGATCGATCGCGCCAAGGAGCACTTCCGCTCGATCGTCTCGGAGAGCGACTGGTTCGCCGACGCCAACTACTTCCTCGGCGTGATCGCGGTCAAGGAGAAGGCTTACAAGGACGCGATCCTGACCTTCAAGAAGATCACCGCGCTCGACCCGGGCGACTACAACAACGAGACCGGCGTGGAGAAGGTGCGCAACCTGGCCTTCCTGGCCTCGGGCCAGGTGTACTACGGCCTGCGCTACTTTCCACTGGCGATCCACTACTTCAACAAGGTCGACCGACGGCAGCTCGAGGACTGGCCCGAGGCGCTGTTCGAGATGGCCTGGGCCACCTTCATGAAGGGCCGCTTCAACGACACGCTGGGGATCATCCACGCGCTGCACTCGCCGTACTTCGAGGATCGCTTCCAGCCCGAGGCCGAGCTGCTGGCCGCGATCACCTTCCTCAACCTGTGCAAGTTCGAGCCGGCCAAGAAGATCATCGACACCTTCAAGGAGACGTACGCGCCGATGGAGGAGCGGCTCAACCGCTTCATCGCGGCGCAGAAGGGCCGGCCGCCCGAGCTGCTCTACACCATCCTCGTCGAGGTCAAGAGCGGCAAGGACGCCGACCGCGTGCCCGAGGAGGTGGTCAAGTCCGTGTTCCGCAACGCGGCGGTCAAGACGCTGCACCACATGATCTCCGAGGTCGAGCGCGAGATCCGGATCATCAAGCGCCTGCCGGACGAATGGAAACGCAGCCCGATGGGCCAGGCCGTGTTCCAGAAGCTGATGGCCGACCGGGTCGAGTTCATGAAGTCGGCCGGGCTGCTGGCCCAGGGCGAGCTGGCCGACGCGGCAATGCAGCTCACCGAGCTGCGAGCCAACGCGATCACCATCGAGTTCGAGACCGCGGACGCGGAGAAGGACTGGCTGGAGTACAAGCGCCGCGGCGGCGCCGGCGCCGGCCGGAAGAAGAAGGTCACCTTCTCCGCCGCCGTGCCGGACGATTTCGAGTACTGGCTCTTCACCGGTGAGTACTGGTGGGACGAGCTCGGTTACTACAAGTTCAACCTGTTCGGGGATTGCCCATGAGAATCCGCAGCGCCGCTCCGTTCTTCCTCCTCGCCTTCCTCGTGGCGTCCGCGCCCGCCGTGGCGCAGAAGAAGAAGGATGAGGACAAGCCCAAGCCGAGCGCCAAGCTGAAGAGCACCGAGGAGGACAAGGCGCGCCAGCGCCGCCTGCGCTACCGCCAGGAGGACATCGACCTCGACATCAAGATCGAGCGCAAGCGCGATGAGACGATCCGCTTGCTGATCAAGCTGCTCAAGGACTTCCCCAAGGAGCACCCCAAGCGCGCCGACATGCTGCGCCGCCTGGCCGAGCTGTACTGGGAGAAGGCCAAGTTCATGTACTTCCAGAAGATGCGCAAGCACGACAAGGACATGGCTAAATGGGTCGAGGGCGGGAGCAAGGGCCCCGAGCCCAAGCTCAACCTGATGACGGTCCAGGTCTACAACAAGAAGGCGATCAACATCTGCGAGGCAATCCTCAAGCAGTACCCGGACTACACCAAGCTCGACGAGGTGCTGTTCTTCCTCGGCTACAACTACGGCGAGATCGGCAAGAAGGCCAAGGCGCTGTCGTTCTACAAGCGGCTGACCAAGCAGTTCCCGCAGAGCCAGCACGTGGCCGAGGCCTGGCTGCAGGTCGGCGAGCACTACTTCGACGCGAATAACGTGTACGAGGCGCTGCAGGCGTTCCAGAAGGCCGTCACCTTCACCGGCGCCAAGACCTTCGGCTATGCGATGTACAAGCTGGCCTGGTGCTACTACAACCTCGGCGAGTACGGCAAGGCGATCGACCTGTTCAAGCAGGTCGTCAGCTACTCCGTCTCACAGGAGAAGAAGGGCAAGAGCAAGATCCAGCTCCGCGAGGAGGCACTGAAGGACCTCGTGCGGACCTACGCCGACGACGAGAACGTCGAGGACGCCGAGGCGTACTTCAAGAGCGTGGGCGGCGGCAAGTACCTGCGGATGATGTACAACCTGCTGGCGCAGACGTACTACGAGCAGGGCAAGGACAACCAGAGCATCGATATCTTCACCCGGCTGATCAACCTCGACAAGCTGCACGTGAGCAACCCCGACTCGCACCTGATGATCGTCAAGGCGTACCAGCGGCTGGGCGACAAGAAGAAGGTCGTCAAGGAGATCGTCCGGCTGCTCGACATCTACGAACCGGCCGGCGAATGGGCCAAGGCCAACGAGGAGTACAAGGAGACGCTCGAGGAGACGCGCGACACGCTGGAGGCCAACCTGCGGCTGATCGTGGTCACGTATCACAAGCAGTACATCAAGCGGAAGAGCAAGAGCACGGCCAAGGCCGCGCGCAAGCTGTACGAGATGTACCTGAGCTATTTCCCGGACCGGCCGTACTCGCGCGACCTGCGCTTCTTCTATGCCGAGCTGCTCTACTTCATGGCCAAGCAGAAGAAGACCGACATGGCCCTGTGGAACCTCTCCTACGACCAGTACATGGCGGTCGTCGAGATGCTCAAGGGCAGCAAGAAGAAGAAGGACCGCCAGCGCCTCGAGCTGTCCGCGTACAACTCGATCATCGTGATGGAGCATCAGCTGACCGCGGCCGAGAAGGCGTCGATGCTCAAGCAGGACTCGTCCGGAAAGGTCCAGCAACGCATCAAGGGGGGCACCAAGCCGGACGAGGATCTGGACAAGAAGGCCAAGGAAGTGGCGATCGCCAAGAAGCAGATCCCCGAGAAGCTGATGCGCCTGATCAAGGCCTGCGAGAGCTACATCAAGCTGGTGCCCGAGTCCAAGTACAAGATCGACATCCGCTACAAGGCGGCGAAGATCTACTACGACCACAACCACTTCGACAACGCGGCCGGCACCTTCTACGGCATCGTCAAGAACCACCCCAAGCACAAGCTGGCCGAGCTGGCCGCCAACCTGATCCTCGACTCGCTGAACATGGCCAAGAATTGGCCCGAGCTGAACAAGCGCGCGCGGGAGTTCCGCGGCAACAAGAAGCTGGTGAAGAACAGGAAGTTCGCAGGCCTGCTGAGCACGCTGGTGATGCAGTCGCAGTACATGATGGCCTACTCGCTGCAGAAGCAGGAGAAGTACGACGAGGCGGCGCAGGCCTTCATTACCTTCGTCAAGGACTGGCCCAAGTCCAATTACTGCGGCAAGGCGCTCTACTCGGCGTCGGCCTTCCTGGCCAACGCGGCCAAGATCGAGGAGTCGATCAAGCTGCGCCAGCGCCTGAACAAGGAGTACCCCAAGTTCGAGTACATCACGGACAACACCTTCGAGATCGCCGAGCTGCAGCAGCGCCTGATCTACTGGGACAAGGCGGCCAAGACGTACGAGGCGCTGGTGGCCAAGCTGTCCAAGGCCAAGAATGGCATCCCCCGGGCCAACCCCAAGGCCGACGATCCCAAGGCCAGCGACGAGCTGAAGCGCAAGAAGAAGATCCGCAAGATGGCCGGCGACGCGGTGTTCAACGCCGGCGTGCTGTGGCAGAACCTCGGCCGCCGCGAGCGGGCGATCGAGCGCTTCCGCGAATACATCGACAAGTTCCCCGAGCGCGAGGACGCCTCCGGTCTGCTGCTCTCGATCGGCGACCTGCAGATGAAGGAGAACAAGGAGAAGGAGGCCTTCGAGGCGTACGAGGACTGGCTCAAGCGCTTCGGCAAGGGCAAGGACCCCAAGGTCAAGGACAAGGCGCTGGCCGTGCGTTTCAAGATGGCCAAGGTGCGCTGGAACAAGGGCGGCAAGGACAAGGAGCAGGCGGTCGAGTGGTTCAAGAAAATCGTCGAGCGCGCCACCGACGAGAGGACGGCCGCCGCCGACAAGACCCCGGCGCTGCTCACCGCCGCGGCCGAGGCCAGCTTCATGATGGCCGAGGCGCCGTTCCAGGAGTACGCGGCGATCAAGCTCAAGCTGCCGGTGAAGAAGCTCGAGGCCGGACTCAAGGAGAAGGCCAAGGGGCTGCTCGAGACGGTCAAGCTCTACGAGACGATCGTCAGCTACAAGCAGGCCGAGTGGGCCATCGCCGCGCTGTACATGATCGGCCAGGCGAACCAGAACTTCGCCCGCACGATGTACGACGCGCCGATCCCGAGGGAGCTGACCCCGGAGCAAGCCGACATCTATCAGCAGGGCCTGGCCAACAAGGCGATCCCGATCGAGGAGCGCGCGGTCGAGGCGTACAAGAAGGCGATGGACAAGAGCTTCGAGCTCAACATGTACACCGAGTGGACCAAGAAGGCGATGGAGCGGCTCTCGGAGATGAAGCCGAACACGTACGCCGCGGCCAAGGAGATCCGCCCGGCCACGGCGGCGTCGTTCATGGGCTTCCACGCGCCGAAACGCCCCGCTCCGCTTTCGGACGAGGCCAAGAAGCGGGCCGAGGAGCAGGAGGCGATGCAGCGCCGTGCCCCGCCGCCGCCCGCGGAGGGAACGGGCGAGCCCGCGACCGAAGGCGGAGGGCAGTAGGATGAGTGATATGAACCGGACGAGAAAGCCGTATCGCTCCCTTTTCGCCATCCTCGGCGTCCTGGCGCTGGCTGCCGCCTGCGGCGGCACCCAGAAGAAGGAGGAGAAGAAGGAGGTCAAGCCGGTCGAGCCGGTGAAGCCGCAGGTGATCGAGACCTCGGCCGACGTGTACCTGGCCGCGCTCAAGCTGTACGAGGCCGAGGCCGGCAAGACCAAGCCCGCCTTCGCGGCGGCGCAGCAGAAGTTCGAGCGTGCGCTGCAGATGGACCCGGAGCTGATCGAGGCCCGCTACAACCTGGCCCTGATCGCGCTGCGCCGTGGCGACTGCGCCGCGGCCGAGAACCACCTGCGCACGATCCTGGTCAAGCGCCCGGACCACGCCGGTTCGAAGCTCAACATGGCCAAGGCCCACATGTGCCAGGGCAAGGACAATCTGGCGCGCCAGATCTACGCCGAGCTGATGGCCAAGGATCCCGAGAACCTGATGGTGCGCAACAACCTGATCACCATCGCGCTGAAGGAGAAGAAGATCGCCGAGGCGATGCGCGGAATCCGCGAGATCCTCGCCCGCGACCACAAGAACGCCGGGGCCTATTCCGCGCTCTCGGCGGTGTACTACATCAAGGGTAACTACCCGATGGCCAAGCTGGTGGCGATCAACGCGCTGAAGAGCGACGACAAGAACGCCGGCCTGTACAACAACCTGGGCCTGGCCTATCTCAAGCTGGGCGAGGTCAACGCCGCGCTGGAGAACTTCCGCAAGGCCGTATCGCTGGATGATCGCCTCGCCGAGGCCCACCTCAACCTGGGCGCTTCGTACCTCGAGTACCAGGACTACGACAAGGCGCTCAAGCACCTGCAGCAGGCCGTGGCCCTCGAGCCGGCCAACCAGGAGGGCCATTTGCTGCTCGCCGTGGGGCTGCGCGGCAAGCGAGACTTCAACAAGGCCAAGGCCGAGTACGAGAGCGTGCTGAGGAGAGACCCGAAGAACATCCACGCCCTGTACAACCTCGGCGTGATGTACTCGGATTTTCTCAACAATCCCAAGGAGGCCCTGCGCTACTTCAACCAGTACATCAAGGCCAAGGGCGGCAGGGTCGACAAGGACGACGGGGTTCACGAGTACAAGCAGAAGCTCGAGATGATGCTCGAGCCCTAGGGGGTCGCGCGCGTGTTGACAACCCCTCATAAGCACAGCTATAAAAGGATGGTTCGTGATCTTGGTCACGTACCGTCGTTCAGGTCGTCGGGAACCTTTCCCGCCGACGTGGTGTCATTGTCGATATCCGGGTTGAGCCCGGTGCTCAGGGAGGACGGACCATGATCCGGCAGCTCCTTTTTGCAATCGGCGCGGCGATCTTCCTGCTGACCGCGGCCGGCTCCACGGCCGTGGCCCAGGACGATGAGGACGTGACCGTGATCTACAAGAAGAAGACGATCATCGACTTCGAGGACGTGCTCCTGCAGGGTGAGCTGCGCAAGCCGCAGGGCGCCTTTCTCCAGGACCGCAGGCGCACCAAGTTCGACTCGTTGATCACCCTGCGGGAGTCATTCGAGCGCGAGATGTTTCGATCACTGGACGAGTTGAAGTAGGGGCGCGTGGCCCGGCCGAACCGGGCCGACGGGGTTTGCGCATGGCCGAAGCGAACAAGAAAATCGTAATCGCCATCTTCCGCGGAGACGAGAAGCTCGACGAGGTGTCGTTCAAGCAGGACACCGTCTCCATCGGCAGTCTGCCCTCCTGCACCCTGGTGCTCGAGGACGAAGGCATCGCCGAGGAACACGCCGCGCTTTCGATCAACGAGGACGGCGACCTGATCCTGGCAGACAACTCGAACGGCGGCACGCAGATCCACGGGCGGCCGGTCAAGCGCAAGGCTTTCGTGGAAAGCGGTGACGAGATCGTCATCGCCGACTACAGGCTGGTGGTCACGCTGAGCGATGACGCGCCCGCGCCCGAAGCTCCGGCGCCGCGAGCGCCCGAGCCCGCCGCGCCTGCGCCCGAACCCGCCGCGCCTGCGCCCGAGGCCGCAGCCTCGCAAGCAGAGGACGAAGAAGACCAGAGCTTCGCGCCAGCCGATCTCACGCTGACCCTGATCCCGCAGACCACGTCCGACGACCGCAAGGGCGAGCGCATCCTCGAGGTTCGCGAGATCCTCTGGGGCGACACCCTGTTCAAGGTCGATCAGTACTACAAGTTCTCCAGAATCCTCTTCGGCGAGGCCAAGAGGACCAACTACTTCATCCCCTCGGACAAGATGCCGAGCGACGCCTTCCCGATGATCCGCAATATCGGCGGCGGTCTCGAGCTGAACATCACCGACACCATGGAAGGCTACCTCGAGCGTGATGGCCAGAAGACCGACCTGTCCGAGCTGCGGACCAGCGGGCTGGTCACCCAGTCGAGCCTGTCCAACGACGTGGCCAAGGTCTACTCGCTGAACCTGCAGACCGACGACCTCGCGCTGGTCTCGGTCGGGCCGGTGTCGTTCTACATGCGGCAGGTCTCTCGCGGGCAGCTGCTCAAGGAGTCGCTGCTCAAGGCACTCAACTACTCGCTACTGGTGATCCTGCTGCTCTGCGCCTTTGCCATCGGCGGCCTCTTCATCACCGCCACGCTGACCTACGTCGAGGGTGAGGAGCGGGACTTCTTCGACATCGACGACCGCTTCGCCAAGGTCATCATGACGCCGGAGCAGAAGGAGGAGAAGCCGGACATCGACAAGAAGGCCCCGCCCAAGAAGGCGCTGCTGCGGCAGGGCAAGAAGTCCGTGGGCAAGGAGGGCAAGGTCGGCAAGCGGGACAGCAAGGTGGCGATGTCCAAGGGCACGCCGCGCAAGGCGATCAACGACGAGGAGGTGGCCAGCTCCTCCGGTATCCTCGGCCTGCTCTCCAGCTCGGCGGACCAGGACCTCAACGCCGTGTTCGGCGGCGGAGGCCTGGGCGGCAGCCTGGACAAGAACCTCGGCGGCCTGGCCGGGCCCTCCGGCGTGGATATGCGCGGCACCGGCGGCCTGGGGCTGCGCGGCACCGGCACCGGCGGTGGCGGCACGGGCCTCGGCATCGGCGGCATCGGCACCTGGGGCCGCGGTGGCGGTCGAGCGGGGTACGGCTCCGGACGGGGCCGCCTCGGCGGACACCGGCGCTCGGACATCACCACCGCGGCCGCCGCGGCCGTGGTCAAGGGCGCGCTGGCCAAGTCGGTGATCGCCGCCGTCATCCGGCGGTACTACAACCGGATCAAGTACTGCTACCAGAAGGAGCTCACGCGCAATCCCAACCTCTACGGCAAGATCAAGGTCTACTTCGTCATCGCCGGCAACGGCACGGTGAAGGAGGCCCGCGTATCGCAGACCACGATGAACAACCGCAATGTCGAGGACTGCGTCTGCAGCGTGATCCGCCAGATCCGCTTCCCCAAGCCCAAGGGTGGCGGCATCGTCGTGGTCAAGTTCCCCTTCGTCTTCCGTTCCACGGAGTAGGCTGAAGATGCGAATCATCAAAGATCGACTCCCCTTCGCGTTTGCGTTTGCGTTTGCGTTCGCGTTCGCGTTCGCGGCCGGTCCAGCGGCCGCACAGTCCGACGGAGAGATCGAGGATCCCACCGCACCGCGCCAGGTGGAGGAGGTGATCCACGGCTTCTACACTCACGCCCGGATGGGTATGCAGTTCTTCGTCGCCGGTCCGGTGGCCGCGGACACCGCGAACATCAAGGGCTCCGGCCTGTCGACCGGCTTCGGCCTCGGCTTCGACATCACCGACTGGTTCGCGCCCGAGCTGTGCATCACCTTCGGCGTGAACTCCCGCGACACGCCCGATCCGACCAACCGCGCCCAGTACGAGATCCTCGGCTCCAACATCCCGAGCTACACCGCGCAGCTTAGGCTCAACTTCGCCTTCCCCTTCACCGAGCGCTTCCGCCTCGCCGGCAACGTGGGCGGCGGCGTGCTGACCACCTTCGACAACGAGCAGGTGTTCGGCGCCGTGGAGTTCAAGAACGGCGAGTGGGTGCCCAAGCAGAAGATCTCGGCCGCGGTGCTGCCGATGTTCGGCGTGGCGGTCGGGATCGAGTACTACACCAGCCTGCGCCACTTCTCGATCGGCCTGATGATCGAGTACTTCCACGTACTGGGCGACGTAAACTCGGGCGCCCTGGCCCTGCTGCCCACGGTCAAGTACACCTTCTAGGTGATTTTCCTGTAATTCCAGGCCCATTGGAGGCCTCTCGCGGGGGAGGGTGCGCCGCTCGACTCGCGCGCGCGCGCGCTTGACATGACTCCCTGGTCCGGTTTACCTTTATCCGGCCCAGGGTCTGTATGAAAAAGGGGCGAAGGTCCCGACGGATCGCTGGACTAATGAAGAGGAGGCTAGAGCATGAGCCGCAGGCTATTTGTCGTGTTCGGAACCGTCCTGGCGCTCGGGTCGATGCTCGGGGTCGGGCTCTCCTGCAGTGAGTACTTCTTCGCGGCCTACCCCGACATCGAGGTGCGGGCCTGCCCGCTCAACGGCTGCCCCGCGTCGGTGGATCCTTCGCTTCCGCCGGGCGCCGAGGAGCCGACCAACGCCAGCTTCGCCGACCCCGGGCTGACCAAGGACCTGGGCTCGCCGCGGACCGAGAAGCTCACGCTGCGGATCTACAACGCGGGCGAGGGCCAGCTCACGGTCACCGCGCCGTCGGTGCACGACATCAGCCTGGGCTCGGACTCCTGCGTGTTCGGCATGGAGGCGCCGGGCGGCAACGACTACGACCCGGGCGAGGTCTGCCCCAAGGGCTCGTCGGCCTGCACCTGCGACGATGGCTCGGGCAACGCGGGCAACTGCGATCCCAACCGCGCCGCAGGCGTGAACGCCTGGATCCACCTGCAGGCCGGTGGGTACGCCGAGTACACCATGACCTACTACTACACCGCGATGCACAGCGGCTGTGAGCGCACGCTCGAGCTGAACAACACCGATCCGGATACCCTCGACCTGGTGGGCGAGACGGACAAGGAGAACCCGTGGGTCGTCAACCTCGTGGGCAGCCCGGCCTGCGAGATCGAGATCACGCCCGCCGCGTACAACTTCGGCAGCGGCGTGACCGGCTCGACCAAGGGCACCACCCTCGAGATGCGGCTGTCCGATCACTGCGAGCAGGTGCGGCTGGTGGGCATGCGCATCGTGGACGCGGCCGGCGTCGATCCGCAGGCCGAGCAGCGCGGCGGCCTGGGCTCGCTGTGCGTGGGACCCAACGACGGCACGGGCGAGCCCGAGCCGCAGAACAACACCTGCGCCACGAACAACTGCTTGCAGGGCGGCGCCGGCGTGGCGCGCTGCGTGGACTCGTGCGCCGCGGACACGGACTGCGGCAACAACATGCAGTGCCAGGACACCGGCGGCGGGAGCAAGGTCTGCTGGCCGCTGGCGCCGTACGACGCAGCCGGACGGGGCGGCGGCAGCGACATCGCGGTGCTGCACTACGGCACCCGCGCGGACAAGGACGGGCAGCCCAGCTTCCCCAAGTACCTCGCATCGCACGCCGACAACGACCCGGACGGCTGGATCACCACCACCTTCACCTGCACCGAGCCGCCCTCCCCGCGCGCTGCGCGGGTCGAGGTCCTGTTCGACCTCGACGACGGCCGGCCGCGGGCCGCGTACGGCGATCTCTCCGGCACCTGCGGCGCCTGCCCGTTGGCGATGATCGAGGTCACCGACCCGCCCGATATCGACGATATCGGGCCGCTGGACACCGTAACGCTCGACGGCAGCGGCAGCACCAGCACCAGCGGCAAGACCATCCGCTACAACTGGTACTTCTCCAGGGCACCGTCCGACTCCCACACCGGGTACAAACCCGAGAGCAACCCGGGCGCAGCCAACACGCTGGAATCCCACTCCACCTCGGCGCAGCCGACCTTCTTCGTGGACCTGGCAGGCGTGTACAAGTCCTGCCTCGAGATCTGCGAGCTGAACGATGACGGCACGGTCAACGCCTGCACCTCGGACATGGAATGCCAGAACGACGCCTGCGTGGAGATCGACGCCACGCCGCGCGAGTCGATCCACGTGCAGCTGGTGTGGGACCACCCCGAGACCGACGTGGACCTGCACTACATCCACGCCGGCGCGACGTACGGCGACCGCGAGATCGACAGGCCGGACGGTGACTGCCACTTCTTCAACCCGCACCCGGACTACTGCGTGGCCGGCGACGACACCGACGACCCGAGCCTCGACATCGACGACGTGCGCGGGTACGGCCCGGAGAACATCAACCACGACGAGCCCTGCGACGGCGAGTACCGCATCTGGGCCAGCTACTACGAGGACAAGGGCATGGGCAGCACGCGGGCCAAGGTGCGCGTGTTCATCAAGGGCGTGATGGCCTCGGAGTCGTCCCACATCCTCGATCGCCGCAACTGCCACTGGCTGGTGGGCAAGGTGATCTGGAGCGGAGAAAACGGAACCTTCGAGGAGGCCACGGAGGGGAACTACGTCTGTGGGCAGAACAACCCCGAGGGATAGTCCGGGCCCCCGGGATCAGCGGTGCCAGTCCGGTAGCGGGTACGTCGTCTCGCGCCTCCGACCGTAGAACAGGTCGTCCCCCCACAGCGCCAGCCGTCGTGTCAGACCGTTGCGCCGGATCAGGAAGCGCACCGCGTCGTGCAGCACGCCGTGCGGGTGGCTGTACGGACAGACCTTGAGGCAGACCGAGCAGTCCGTACCCGCGATGCGCCAGTAGCGGTAGCAGGAGTCCTGCTCGCTCTGCCACTTCAGGACACCGTTGTGCTCCTGCCTGTCGCCCCGGTCGATCGAGCCCGAGGGACAGCAGAACGCGCACTTCTTGCAGATCTCGCAGAACTCCTGCACTCCGAAACGAGCCGCCGCGTCCTGGGCCAGAGGCGCGCTGGTGGTGACCACGGCCAGCCGCATCCGTGGGCCGAACTCGGGCGAGATCAGCAGCCCCAGCCGACCCAGCTCGCCGAGGCCGGCGCTCGCGGCCACGGGCACGCACATCACCCGGTAGTTGGCGTCGACATGGGCCCGCGCCTCGTAGCCCAGCAGGTTGAGGTAGCGCGCGAGCAGCAGCGCGATCTTGCCGGCCTCGAAGTAGCGGAAGGCCGTCTCCGTGGTGGCCGGGCTGCGCGGCCCGTGGCGCACCATCTCGTGGCTCATCCCCACGCCGACGGCCACGGCGTGGGTGTGGCCCTGCAGCTCGATCGGCTCGCCCCAGGTCCCGGGCGAGCGGCCGATGTGGCTGTACACGTCCGCTTGGTTCAGCGCGGTGCAGCCGACCAGATCGGCGCCGAGGTAGCGGGAAAAGCCCTTGATCCGCCGGGCCAGCTCCTCGGGTCCGGCCTCGACGGGCCGGCCCTCCAGCGGTTCGGGCTTCCAATCGATCTCGCGGGTCAGCGCCTCGAGCACGCTGAACGACGCGCGCATGTAGGGCGAGCTCTGCGCGTGGTAGTCCTTCGATCCCGGCGCGCCGAGCTGCGGGTGGGCGCGGATCTTGTCGTCGGCCTCGCGCTTGTCCGGATGCTCGGCATAGTACGCCTCGAACTCGGGCGTGCCCGGCTCGAGGCGATAGAAGCGGTGGAACACGGCGTCCCGCTCGTCCACGCGCGCCCGCTCGCCGACCACGCGCAGCTCGGACGGCCGCCCGAGCGGCAGGACCAGCACCAGGCCGGCCAGCACCAGCGCGCCGGCCGCGCCGAGCAGGATCAAGCTCCGTCCCGGGAACCCGAGCAGCAGCACCGCCAGCAGGCCGGCCACGGGCGGCAGGCCGAGCAGCAGGGTCAGGCCCGCGGCGCGGGCCTCGCGCTCACGGGCAAAGGTGAGCAGCATCAGCAAGACCAGCCCGGCGAGGACTCCGAAGGCGGCCCAGCCCGCGATCTCGGCGGTGAGGTGCATGACCCGACTGATGTCGCATCCCGGGTCATGGGCTGTCAAGATCGACTGTCCAAGGGCACCGAGTCAGGATACAATGCGCTCGTCATGCTGCGACGCCTGGGAAACACGCTGAGCCGGATCGCCGAGCGCGTCGTGCCCGATCCCTTCGTACTCGTCCTGGGGCTGACGCTGCTAGTGCTGCTCGCCGGCGCGCTGCACCTGAACCTGGCCGGCGGTGAGCAACCCGCCGGCGGCGTTGCCGCCAGGCTGCTGCTCGGCTGGTATCACGGCTTCTGGAATCCCGACGGCCTGGTCTTCGCGGTGCAGATGTGCCTGATCCTGATCACCGGCCACACCCTGGCGGTCAGCGGCCCGGTGCGCCGGCTGATCGAGGCCGCGGCCCGACTCCCCCGTGGTCCGGCCGGCGCCGCCGCGCTCGTCTCGGCGGTCTCCTGCGTGGCCGCCCTGCTCCACTGGGGTCTGGGCGCGGTCGCGGGCGCGCTGCTCGCCCGCGAGATGGCGCGCGTCGCTCCGGAGCGCGGGGTGCGCCTGCACTACCCGCTGCTCGGGGCCGCGGCCTATACCGGGATGGCGCTGTGGCACGGCGGGCTGTCCGGCTCGGCGCCGCTCAAGGTCGCCGAATCGGGTCACTTCCTCGCGTCCACCACCGGCGAGATCCCGCTGGCCGACACCCTGCTCTCACCGCTCAACCTGGCGGTCTGCGGGGCGTTGCTGGTGCTGGTCCCGGCTCTGTGCTGGGCGCTCGCGCCCCGCCGGCCCGAGGACTGCGTGGCACCGATCCGGACCGCGGAGCCGGTGGCGCCGACCGCTCCGGCTCGGCCCGAGGCGCCGGCCCGCCCGGCCCTGGAGCGGTTCCAGTGCAGCGCCTGGCCGGGTCGAGTCCTCGGGTTGATCGGGCTGGCGCTGGTCCTCACGGCCCTGGTCTCGGGTCGGGTGACCCTGGACTTGAGCTCGGTGATCGTGGCCTTTCTGCTCGCGGCCATCGTGCTGCACGGCAGCCTGACCGGCTTCGCGGCCAGCGTGGGAGAGGCGGCACGCGGCGCCGGCGCGATCCTGATTCAGTTCCCGCTGTACTTCGCCATCCTCGGCGTGCTGCGAGCCGGCGATCTCGTACACTGGCTCGCAGCGAGTCTGGCCGAGCAGACCGGCCCGAGCACGCTGCCGGTGGTGAGCTTCCTCTCCGCCGGCCTGGTCAATCTGTTCGTGCCCTCGGGCGGCGGCCAATGGACGGTCCAGGGCGAGATCCTGGCAACGGCGGGCGCGGCGGCCGGAGTGGACCCGGTGACAACGGTGATGGCCTTTGCCTACGGCGACGCCTGGACCAACATGCTGCAGCCCTTCTGGGCGCTGCCGCTGCTGGCGATCACTGGCCTGCAGGCGCGACAGATCATCGGGTACACGGCGGTGATCTTCGCGCTGCTGGCGATCGTGGTGCCGCCGATGCTGTGGCTGCTGGGTTAGGGCGCGATCCGCACGTAGTCGATCTCGAAGCTCGATACCACGGCGTCGCTCGGGTCGAGCCGGATCCGCCTGATCGTGTCGCCGGTCCAGGCCGCGATCGCGCTCATGTCGAAGGTGCAGACATGCCACTCGTCGAGGCCGTCGATGCGGCAGGTCTGGTGCTTGCCGCCGCCCCAGGTCGGATCGCCCTCGGGCATGTAGAACAGCCAGATCCAGGTGCCGGCCGAGACCTTGTAGCGCACCTCCACGGTCTGGTGCCGGCCCCCGTCGATGTACAGCGGCGCGTCCGAGTGGATGTACGGATCGCCGTCGCTGCACGAGCCGCTGAGCAGGCCGTCCGCGGCCGCGAGGTCGGGCACGCAGTGCGGGTTACCCCAGCCGTCGGTGTCGCCGTCGGTGTTGAACTCCCACAGCCGGCCGTACACCGAGTCGAAGGGCAGCAGCCGGATGTAGTCGACGCCCACGGACGAGCCGTCGCCCGTTCCGACGTAATCGAAGCGCAGCTCCTTGACCGTGCCGGTCCAGGTCGCCTTGGCCGACAGATCGACGATGTAGTCGCGGTACGCGCCGCCGTTGGGCGCGGTCCAGCGTACGCTCTGCGCCTCGCTCAGGCCCGGTGACTCCACTGTGCCCCAGAACATCTGCGCGCTGGTGTCGGCCGCGTTGTTGGCCATGCGCACCTGGAGGAAGGGGTACAGCTCGGTGAGCACCGTCCCTGCGGGACCCAGCACATCGGCGTTGCGCAGCCAGGGATCGGTGTCGCCCGCGCCCGGGACCAGGACCCAGCGCCCGCTGCCGGGCGTGGTGCTCCCGTGGTGCGGAGCCCAGCCCTCGGCATCGCCGTCGCTGTTGAACTCCCAGGACACGATCGGCAGGGCCTTCTCGCAGCCCGTGCCAGCCACGCCGTCCTGGTCCCACCAGCCCGTCTCGCAGGCGGTCAGGCTGCACAGCGAGCCGCCGAGGCAGATCCCCTCGCCGTGCGGGTAGAGCGTGGTGCAGTCGTTGTTGCAGCCGCCGCAGCTCGTATCCAGGGTGGCGTCGGTCTCGCAGCCGTCGGTGGTGCCGCCGCCGCAGTCCAGCCAGCCCGGGTTGCAGGCGCCCATCTGGCAGGTGCCAGGAGAGAGGCAGCTTCCCGGGGCGTTGGCATAGGCGGCGGTGCAGTCGTTGTCGCAGTCTCCGCAGGTCTCGTCGAGGGAGAGATCAGCCTCGCAGCCGTCGCCCTCGGAGCCGTTGCAATCGTCCCATCCCGAGTCGCAGGCGCCCATGCGGCAGACGCCGGAGAGGCACTGCACCGCGGCGTGAGGAAAGCGACCGATGCAGTTGTTGGTGCAGCCCCCGCAGGTCTCGATGCGGGTGACATCGGTCTCGCAGCCGTCGTCGTCGCCGCCCGAGCAGTCGGCCCAGCCGCTGTCGCAGGCCTGCAGTACGCAGTCACCGTTGCTGCACCCGGCCGCGGCGTGCGGGAAGCGCCCCCGGCAGTCGTGGACGCAGGAGCCGCAGGTCGCGGGGGCGTCGAGGTCGGCCTCGCAGCCGTTGCCGTCACTGCCGTCGCAGTCGGCGTACCAGCCCTCGCAGTCCCCCATCTCGCAGGACCCACTCTCGCATTCGCCCCGCGCGTTGGGATAGCGATCGCGGCAGTCGTTGTGGCAGGAGCCGCAGGTCTCGGGCCGGTCCAGGGCGGTCTCGCAACCGTCCGAGAAGCCGCCGACGCAGTCGCCCCAGCCCGGATCGCAGGCGCCCATCTGGCAGCTGCCGGCCACGCAGAGGCCCTGCGCGTACATGAAACGGCTGGTGCAGTCGTTGTGGCAGGAGCCGCAGGTCTCGGGCCGGGAGAGATCGGCCTCGCAGCCGTCCTGCGCCAGTCCGTTGCAGTCGGCGAATCCGGGGGCGCAGGTGGTGTCGGTGCCGGTGTCGGTGTTCGTGTCCGTGTCGCTGTCGGTGTCCACGTCGCTGTCGACGTCGCTGTCCGTGTCGGTATCCGTGTCCGCGTCGCTGTCCGTGTCGGTATCCGTGTCCGCGTCGCTGTCGCTGTCCGTGTCCGCGTCCCCGTCCGGGGGCGAGCCCTCCTCGCACAGGCCGCCGTTGCACCAGTACCCGTGGGGGCAGTCGCCGTGGTCGCGGCAGATGTCGGTGTCCGTGTCGGTGTCCGAGTCGCCGAAACTGCGGCACCGGCCGTCGAGGCAGATCTGGCCCGATCCGCAGTCCGAGTCGCTGGTGCACTGATCAGAGCAGCCAAGGCCGCCGAACAGCAGGAGCCCACCGGCCAGCGCGGGAATGATACGACGCCGCATGATGGATCCAGATCTAGCACAGGTCCCGCGATCCGGAAAGGCCCGCCGCAAATCGTGACGATTCCTCCAATACTCGCGAGATGTTACATGCCGGCCCGCGGCGGAAGTTTACCTCCTGCGCGCCAGCGGTCTATAGTACGTGACGGGATTGTCGCGGCGCCGGTACGGGAGAAATCGAGTGGAGGCGGCAGCGCTCATCGTCGCCCTCAAGGCGGGCGACGAGTCGGCACAGCAGCGCTTCTGGGAGGAGCGGTGGGCAGGGGTGTACGCGATCTGCGCCAGCATCCTGGGACCCGGGCCCCAGGCGGCCGAGGTGGCCCAGGACGCGCTGACCGACTTCATCTTCGACGCTGTCCATCGCCTGCAGCGGCCCGAGGCCGGCCAGGCCTACCTCAAGCTGATGGCGGCCCGCCGCGCGCGGCGGCGCAGCGCCAGCATCAGGACCCGCCTCGCAGGCGACGCCGAGCTCGACTCCCTTGCCGACGGCCGGATCGAGGGCGGGCCCGAGGCCGCGGCCGGCCTGGCCCTGCTGCGGCCCAAGCTGGTGGAGTGTCTGGGACTTCTGCGGCCAAAGGCGCGCCGCGTGATGCAACTAAAGTACGGAGCAGAGATGGCCAACGAGCGCATCGGTGAGCTGGTGGGCGGCTCAAAGCAGTACATCGGCCGGCTGATCAAGGACAGCCTGGCCCGACTGCGCGAGTGCCTGGAGGGCGAAACCGAGGTCGCCAGGGGTGAGACGTGACAGCGGTCGACCCAAGCACGGTAGAGCGCCTGCTCGGCGAGCGCTTCGACCCGCCCGAGGCCGAGTGCGCCGAGCTCGAGGTCGTGGCGCTGGCCCTCGAGGGCTTGGCCGACGAGGAGGAGCACGCCCGCGCCGTCGGGCATCTCGACGCCTGCCCGGACTGCGCCGCGGCCGTGGAGCAGCTCGGCGGTCTCGCCCGGCGGGCCGCTGCCGACGAGGCGGATACCAAGGAGGGCTCGGCGACCGTCATCCGGCTGCCCTGGTATCGGTGTCCGGCCGCGCTGGCGCTGGCCGCGGCTGCCTCGGCCCTGCTAGTGGTAACCGCGGGTCTGCTGCTGACGCCCCCCCAAGGCGTGGAGCGCGATACCGCTCCCGGCGCCGGCATGGTGCCCAAGGGCGGGGGCGATCAGCTCGCGGTCGCGGTGCAGCGCGGGACCCACCGCTTCACCGCCCGTCCCGGAGACCGGCTGCTGGAGGGCGACCGCATCGGCCTGTTCTACTCGGCGGCGGAGGACGGGCACCTCGCCGTGATCCACCTCGACCAGAGCGGGGCCACCACCCTGCTCTTCCCGGCGGGCCGGGAAAGCAGCGCCGCGATCCGAGCCGGCACGGAGCAGCCGCTGCCGGACGGCGGCGTGGTCGAGGGCGGCGCGGGCTGCGAGTGGCTGATCGCGGTGTTCTCGGAGCAGCCGCTGGCCCTGCCCGCGATGACCGGACCCATCGCCGCGGCCGGGCGCGCCGGCCCGGGCTGCGGCTCCCTGCGGATCGAGATCCCGGACGCGCGCCGCGTGCGGGTGTTCCCGGTGCAGAGGTAAGCGCATGCGCGAGCGGCTGCCAGGCAGGCTGGTGCTGAGCGCGCTCGCGCTCGCCCTCGCGCTCGCGCTCGCGATGGACGCCGGCGCCGTGACCCTGCGCTACGCGCTGATCATCGGCAGCAACCACGGCGTGGACGAGAGCGGACTCGAGCCGCTGCCGCCGCTCAAGCACGCCGAGCGGGAGGCGGTCCGCCTCCGCGACCGCCTGGTCGAGCTGTGCAAGTTCGACCCCTCGCCCGAGCGCACGATCCTGCTGCGCGGCCCGAGCCGCGAGCAGGTGTTCGACGCGGCCCGCGAGCTGGCCCGCCGGATGGCCGCGGACCGCTCCGCGATCGGCAACGCCGACACGCTGTTTGCCCTGTTCTTCACCGGCCACGGGCTGGCCGGTCAGCTGCTGATGAGCGACGGGCCGCTCGACGGCGAGGACCTGGGCAAGCTGTTCCGCCGCATCCGCGCCGACCTGTCGCTGGCGGTGTTCGACGCCTGCTTCTCGGGCAGCCTCGACACCGAGACGCTGCGGCTCAAGGGCATCCGGCCCACTCCCGGACTGAACCTGTTCCGCCAGCTGCCCGAGGAGGTGCTCACCGCCGAGGGCAGCGTGTGGTACGTGTCCAGCGGCCCGACCCAGCCGAGCTACGAGGACGAGACCCTGGGCGGCGTGTTCACGCACTTCTTCATCGAGGCGCTGCACAAGGCCGAGCAGGAGGGGCCGGCGATCCCGCTCGACCGCATCTGGAGCTATGCCCGCCGCAAGACCGTGCAGTACACCGCGGCCCGGGGCCGGCGCCAGGTGCCGCAGCAGATGGTGGCCCGGCTCAAGTCCACGGGGCCGCTGTTCTTCAGCTTCCCGGCCGATCGCGAGGCCACGCTGGTGCTGGGGGAGGCCGTGCGGGGCAGCTTCCTGCTGGCCTATGCCGACGGCAGCCTGACCGAGGTGATCCAGAAGGAACCGGGCCAGCGCCGCGAGCTGGCCGTGTACAGCGGGACCGCGCGGCTGGTGCTTGTCGAGGGCGGCCGCATCCGCGCGCAGCAGGAGCTGGGGCTGACGCCGGGCACCACGGTGGTGCTGCGCAGCACGCCCGACCCGGCGCCGGATCCGGGCGTGGGACGCCGGACCGAGGAGCTGTGGGTCAAGGGCTTCGGCGACCAGGAGCTGACCGCCACCCTGGTCGCACCGGCGACCTCGTGGCTTATCGGCGCCGCGTACCAGATGGGCGTGAGCCCGCGCGGTGTGCTCGCGCCGCTGTACATGGTCGGCGCCTTCGTGCAGGTCGATCGCGGCGTCTTCACCGGCTCGGCGCTGCTGGGCTACGGCGGCGACCAGCAGACCTTCGGCACCTGGAGCTACCAGGCCCACGCCCTGTCCACCGAGCTGCGGGCCGGGCTCGGCGGGATGATCGGCGGGGTGCGGGCGATGGTCGCGGTGAGCGTGGGCGGCGGGCCGGTATGGCAGGAGTTCGACGACGGCAGCGAGCGCCTCGGCGGGTATTTCCAGCCCGGGGCGCTGGTCAGCCTGCTCTATCCGTGCGACGGTCCGGTGGCAGCGCAGGCCTTCATCCGGGCCGGAGCGGTGCTGGCGCCGGGAGCCGGCGTTGAGGCGGGGCACCTCTGGCAGGGCTACCTCGGCGGCGGCGCCGCGCTGACGCTGAGGATCTGGTAGGGTGGAGGCGAGACCGGTGACGCGAGAAGAGCCGATGCACCCGCGATTCGGAGCAAGCCCGCTCGTCGGGTCCGGCGCGCCGGAGCGCGAGGTCCGGGCACGAAGGTCCGGGCCGCCCGCTCGCCAATGGCTCGCGGGAGCGCTCCAGCGACCGGAACCCGACTCGCTCGTGCTCGCGCTAGCGCTCGCGCTCGCCCCTGCCCTGTCGGCCTGCCTGGTCGACGCGTACGACTGCTCCGAGCACTCGGACTGCCCGGGCAGCCTCTGCTGCATCAACGGCCGCTGCGTGGTCCCGCTGGACGAGCCCTGCAACAAGATTACCGAGGCCGACGCCGATGGAGAAGGCTCCGACGCGCGCGAGTTCGAGGGCTGCCCGCCGGATCCACTGCCCACGGGCGATTGCCCCGAGGCCTGCACCGGCGGCTGCGCGGGCGGGACCTGCATCATCGCCTGCGACCGGACAGCACCTGCAGCTTGTCACGGCGCCGACGGCGCGATCCGCTGCCCGGACGGCCGGCCCTGCCGCGTGGTCTGCTCCGGCGTGGCCGCGTGCCAGAGCAACCAGATCTTCTGCCCGCACGACGCCTCCTGCGAGGTGCGCTGCGAGGGGCTGCACGCCTGTGCGGGCAGCACGGTGCGCTGCGGGCTCAACGCCTGCCACGTCTCCTGCGCCGATGGCGCCGAGTACGGACCCCGGATCGAGTGCGGCGCGTCCTGCGAGTGCAGTGACCAGTGCGACGCCCCCGAGACCGACGGAGGCTAGGAGCGCGATGATGAGACAACGGGCCATGCGAGTCCTGATCGCCGCCCTGCTGGCCTGGCCGGCCGCGGCGGGGATCGCCGGCTGCACCGGCTTTGCCACAGATGCTGCAGAGTGCTACGAGCACCACGACTGCGAGAAAAAGCACGGGCCCGGTTTCTGCTGCGTGAACGGTGCCTGCGAGTACACGGGCGAGTCGTGCTACGGCGATGCAGACACGGACACGGATACTGACGCGGACACCGACGCGGACACCGACACCGACACGGACACCGACACCCGGCCGTCCTGCCTGATCGACGACATGTGCCCCTCGGGGCAGGTCTGCTCCGAGCGGCGCTGCGTGACCACCGACGACCGGCCCGACGGCGACTTTTGCTTCCACTGGACCCAGTGCCACAGCGGGCTGTGCGAGGAGGGTCGGTGCCGTCCGGCCTGCCGCCAGAACGCGGACTGCCCGCCGGGTCTGCTCTGTGCCGAGACGGGCAACGGCCTGCTGGCCTGCCTGGCGGACACGCGCTGCACCGACTGCGACGGGGTCGCCGATTACTGCGCCGGCGACCGCTCGTGCCGCTCGCGCAACTGCCGGGTCTGCGCTGACTGCCCGGACGGCGACTGCGTGATCCCGACCGCCTCGCCGGTGCAGGGCACCTGCTCGGATCAGGCGAGCTGCGCGGCCGACGAGTTCCGCACCGGGGTGGGCGACGCCACGTACTGCATGACGTACCAGGCTTGCACCACGGACGCTGACTGCGGGCCATACCACAGCTGCGCGCTCGAGGCCGAGCTGCCCTTCTGCACCCGCGAGTCCGGGCTGGACCAGCTTCCGCTGGTCGCGCTGCCGCGCATCGCCAGTCCCACGCCCGAGGCGATCAAGCCGCTGGACACCGTGACCTTCGACGGCAGCCAGAGCCACAGCGCGGCGGGCAAGACGATCTCGTACCGCTGGTATTTCAACCAGGCGCCGGCCGATTCGCACACATCGTTCAGCCCCGAGTCCAATCCGGGCGCGGCCAGCACCCTGGAGTCGGAGTCGACCTCGGCGCAGCCCACGCTGTTCATGGATCTGGCCGGGACCTACCGCGCCTGCCTCGAGATCTGCGAGGAGGGCGGCGGCTGCACCTCGGACACGGGATCCACGGGCGACGCCTGCCTCGACATCCTCTCGCTGCCGCGGGAGCAGCTCCACGTGCAGCTGGTGTGGGACCACCCCGAGACCGACCTCGACCTGCACTACATCGGCGGCGGCCTGTATGGCGACCGGACCGATACATCGAGCGGTGATTGCCACTTCTTCAATCTGCATCCGGATTACTGCACACCAGGAGACGAGTCCGACGACCCGAGCCTGGACATCGACGACGTGCGGGGGTACGGGCCGGAGAACGTCAACCACAACAACGTGTGCAACGGCGAGTACCGCATCTGGGTCACGTACTACGAGGACAAGGGAATGGGCAGCACCAGGGCCAAGGTGCGCGTGTTCGTGCGCGGCGTGATGATCGCCGAGGCGAGCCAGGAACTGACCAGTCGCAACTGCCACTGGCTGGTGGGCAAGGTCGAGTGGACCGACGGCGCGGCGTTGTGGATCCCGGCGGTGAGCGGCAACTACGTCTGCGGCACGGACAATCCGGAAGGCGGTTGATGTCCCTGCGGCGCATCATCCTACCGGCCCTGCTCGGGCTGTCAGTGCTCTGGCCTGTCGCGTGCGCGCTCCCTGACGGCTCCGGAGACGCGGACGTGGACAGCGACGCGGACACGGACGCGGACAGCGACAGCGACGCGGACGGGGACTGCCGGATCGAGATCACGCCCGCGACCCACGACTTTGCCCGCAACGTGGTCGGCCCGACCGAGGGTACGACCCTGGAGCTGCGACTCGACGATGCGTGCGAACAAGTGCGGCTTCTGGGCATGCGCGTCGTGGACGCGGCGGACGCTGGGCCACCGGCCGACGGGCGCGGCGGTCTGGGCTCGCTGTGCGTGGGCCCGGACGCCTCGGGCGAGCCCGAGGCGCAGAGCAGCGCCTGCGCCAGCCGGGAATGCTTCATGGGCGGCGCGGGCGTGGCGCGCTGCGTGGACTCCTGCACCGCTGACGCGGACTGCGGCAACGGGATGAGCTGCCAGGACACGGGCGGCGGGAGCAAGGTCTGCTGGCCGCTGGCGCCGTACGACGCGGCCGGCCGGGGAGGAGGCAGTGATTTCGCGGTGTTACACTATGGGACCCGCGAGGACATGGACGGCCAGCCGAGCTTTCCGAAGTACCTCCGGTCTCACGCCGACAGCGATCCGGACGGCTCCATCACCGCGACCTTCACCTGCACCGAGCAGGAGTTAGGCCTGCGCGAGGCGCGGGTCGAGGTGCTCTTCGATCACGACGACGGCGAGCCGCAGTCGGCGTACGCCACGCTGCAGGGCGTGTGCGGCGAGTGCCCGAGAGCCGTCATCGCGGTCACGGATCCGTCTCTGAGCTGCATCGGACCACTCGACACCGTATCGCTCGACGGAACCGGCAGCCACAGCCCGAGCGGCAGGACCATCCGCTACAGGTGGTACTTCAAGAAGGCACCGTCCGGCTCCCACACCGGATATGTGCCCGAGTGCAACCCGGGCGCGGCCAACACCCTGGAGTCGTGCTCAACCTCGGCGCAGCCGACCTTCTTCGCGGACCTCGCAGGCGTGTACGAGCCCTGCCTCGAGATCTGCGAGGACGGCGGCGCCTGCACCTCGGATCCGGCCTGCGGCAGCGACGCCTGCGTGGAGATCGACGCCTGCCACCAGTGCGACTACCTCCACGTCCAGCTCGTGTGGGATCATCCCGAGACCGACGTTGACCTGCACTACATTCGCTCCGGCGCCATGTACGGCGACCCCACCGCCGAGAGCCCGGGCGGTGACTGCCACTTCCTCAACGAGCACCCGGACTACTGTGAGGCCGGCAACGACTCGGACGATCCCAGCCTGGACATCGACGACATCCACGGGCACGGCCCGGAGAACATCAACCACAGCGATATCTGCGACGACGAGTACCGCATCTGGGTCAGCTACAAAGAGGACCACGGCAAGGGCTCCACGACGGCCCGCGTGCGCGTGTATCTAGAGGGCGTCCAGCACGCCGAGGAATCGCACATCCTCGACCGCAAGAACTGCCACTGGCTGGTGGGCAAGATCATCTGGTCCGAACACAGCGGCACCTTCGAGGCGGCCACCACGGATAGCTACGTCTGCGGTGTGGACAACCCCGAGCTCTGATCAGAGCGCGATGAACGCCACCTGGATCGCCATCTCCACGGCGAACCGCAACCGCTCGTCCTCGGGCAGGATATCGTCCAGCGCCGCGTGCCGCCCGCCCGCGAGCGGGAACTCCCGCGGTCGGGCCTGCTCGTAGGCCCGCTCCAGCTCCCCGGCGCGCCGCTCGGTGCGCGCATAGAGCAGGCTCATCGCGCCCAGCTCGCCCACGTCGAGCCAGACCGCGCGGCAGTCGAGGCAGCGGTCGATCAGCACCTGCGGCGCGTTCATGTACCCGCCGCGGTCCATGGTCCCGCCGCAGGCCGGGCAAGTCCCGACCGGACCGGGATCCTCGAGCGGGTCCACGGTCGCGTCGAGGTCGAGGTGCTCGAGCAGCTCGCCGGCCATCCACTCCACCAGCCCCAGCAGGCGCTTCTGCTCGACCAGCGCGCCGTGGCACCGCGGGCACAGATCGACCTCGGTCTCGCCGAGCCGTCCGTGGTTCAGCGCAACCGCGCAGCGCGGGCAGACCGCGGCCATCAGCGCGCCTCCGCCCTACTCCGCGGCCTCGGCCGGCTTCGCCTCGGCAGGCTCGTCCCCGGCCGGCTTCCCGGCCAGGGCCTGCCCCAGCCCGGGCACGTGCTCCGCGCCCGCGGGCACCTCGATGCTCGAGCCGCTGAAGTCCTCGCCGATGGGCTGGAACTTGCCGCCCAGGCACTGCGCGAGGAAGGCCTCGGCCACCGCGTTGAAGGAGAGCCGGTTCTCGGGCCGGGCAAAGCCGTGCCCCTCATCAGGGTACAGCACGTACGTCACGGGAAGCTTCTTGTCCTGCATCGCCTTGACGATCTGGTCCGACTCGTGCTGCTTGACCCGCGGGTCGTTCGCGCCCTGGCCGATCAGCAGCGGCCGCACGATGAGCTCCACCTTGTTCAACGGCGAACGATCGTACAGCAGCCGCTGGCCCTCCTCGGTGCGGTGGTCGCCGACCCGGCTGGTGAACATGTCGACCATCGGCTGCCAGTACGGCGGGATCGAGTTGAGCAGCGTGAGCAGGCTCGACGGCCCCACGATATCGACGCCGCAGGCAAAGGTCTCGGGCGTGAAGGACAGCCCCACCAGCGTGGCGTACCCGCCGTAGCTGCCGCCGAAGATCGCGACCTTCTCCGGGTCCGCGACCTTCTGCTCCACCGCCCACTGCACCGAGTCGATCAGGTCGTCGTGCATCTTGCCCGCCCACTCCAGGTTGCCGGCGTTGATGAACTCCTTGCCGAAGCCGGTGGAGCCGCGGAAGTTGACGTCGAGCACGGCGTACCCGCGGTCGGCGAACCACTGGTGCCAGGGATTGTAGCCCCAGCTCACGCGCCACCACGGACCGCCGTGCACGTGGAGCACCATCGGCAAAGGCCGGTCCGGCCGGCCGTCGCCGTCCGGATCGCTGCCCGCCGGCAGCGAGAGGTAGTTCACCAGGGTCTTCCCGTCGCGGGACTTCATGATCTCGGGACGCATTCCGACCAGCGCGACCTTCTCCAGCTCGGTGCGGTTGGTGAACAGGAACTGAGCTCCACCCGACCCACGCTCGTAGCGGTAGTAGCGCACCGGCCCGTCATCGACCTCGTACGCCACCAGCCAGACCCTGTCGTCCAGCGTGCGGCTGACCACCTCGACGTCGCCGTCGGCCACCTTGCGCAGGGCCTCGAAGTCCGGCTCCAGCGAAGCGTCGAGCGCCTTCCAGTGCTTACGCTCGTAGTTGAAGGCCACCGCCTGCACGGTCTTCTCGGTCGGATGCAGCATCCAGTCGGCCAGGTCGGCCTTGTCGTCCTCGGCGATCAGGCTCAGCTCGCCGGTCTCGAGATTCACCGCGTTGAGCGCGGCCGTGTTGCGGCCCCGGCTGTCGACCAGGTACAGCGTCTTGCCCTCCTTGTCCAGGCCGGCGGCCGCGGTGGTCATCGCGTCCTCCATGCCGACCTTGAGGAACGACTCCCACTCCGCGTCGCCCTTGCGCTTGAGCACCTCGGTCCCGCCATCTGGCGTCATTTTCGTGGCGAAACGAACCCGGTAGTCGTCGTCCGCGGTGAAGCCGACGAAGCCCGGGTTCTCGGCCACGAGCTTCAGCTCACCGGTGAGCAGGTTGAGCCGGTGCACGTCGAACACCTTGGCATCGCGCTTGTTCAGCCCGATCAGGATCTCCTCGGGGAACCTGTGGCTCACCGCCTGGATCTGCGCGCGCACGCCGTCGAAGGGCGTCAGCTCGCGGGTCTCGCCCTGCTCGAGGTCGGTGACGAACACGTGCCAGTTCTCGTTGCCGGCCTTGTCCTGCAGGTACACGATGTGCTTGCCGGTGTAGGCCCAGAAGTAGATCCGCACACCGCGCTTGCGGTCGTCGGTGACCGGCCGGGACTCGCCCGGCTCGCCCGCCGGTGCGACCCACACGTTGAGCACGCCGTCCTTGGGCGCGAGCCAGGCGATCCTGGATCCGTCCGGGCTGATCCGCGGCCGGGTTCTGTCCGGATTGCCGAAGATGACCTTGCGCGGGATCAGCGAGCTGTCGCCCAGGGCCGCGGGCTCGGTCTTCTCCGCCGGCTTCGAGCCGGCGCAGCCGAGCAACAGGGCCGGCAGCAGAAACAGGGCGCAGCGCGCGAGGAGCCTTGTCGATTTCATGTCGTCCTCCCGGATCTCGAGTTCGGGCATCCATACGTTGGTGCAGGCCAGGCTTACCTCAGCCCCTGTCCGGACCGCAAACCCGCGGGCGTCGCCTGCCTCGCGCGGGCCGGATTGACAGCGCAAGGCCCGGACGGCTACTGTTTCCATCGCGGTTCTCGGAGGTTAGCCATGAGACTCCTCGACGGTCGCATCCTCGGCCCGACCCTGCTGCTCGCAGCATTGTGCGCCTGCACCGGCGCCAAGGCTCCGCCAAGGGGCGACACGGATATCGACATCGACGTGGACACCGATTCCGATTCCGATACCGACGCGGACACCGATTCCGATACCGACGCGGACATTGACGTGGACACCGATGTCGACACGGACGCGGACAGCGACTCGGACACCGACACCCGCGAGTGTGATCCCTGGTGCGGAGGGCAGGACCAGTGCCGCGAGCCCATCGACTGCAAGGTCCGGCCCTGGCCGCTGGCCTGCGCCGAGGCGGACGGCTGGTGGCTCTGCTGCGAGGGCAGCCTCCCCGGCGAGTGGTGCTGCGTGCCGCAGTGCCCCGAGGGCGACAGCGACAGCGACATGGACACGGACACGGACACGGACACGGACGTGGATACCGACACCGACACCGAGTGCATCTACCGCGGCCCCGAGGAGTGCAACGGCATCGACGACGACTGCAACGGCCAGATCGACGAGCCCACGCCCTGCCAGAACATCGACTACGACAACGGCTGGTTCTGCGACGGTACCGAGCGCTGCGTGGGCGGGAAGCGCGTCTGCGACGCCAAGGTGCCCACGGCCGAGGTCTGCAACGGCGAGGACGACAACTGCAACGGCGGCGTGGACGAGGGACTGAGGCCGCTGCCCTGCAGCCGCGAATGGAACGGGTATGTCTGCAACGGCACCAAGACCTGCCAGGGCTCCCAGGGCTGGGTCTGCGACGCCAGGACGCCCAGGGCCGAGGAGTGCAACCTCGAGGACGACAACTGCAACGGCTTCATCGACGAGGGGCTGGTCGAGCGCGAGTGCGAGTACACCAACGAGCACGGCAGCTGCACCGGCGTGGAGACCTGCGAGCTCGGCGACTGGGTCTGCCATGCCCCGCCGGCCGGCGTCGAGGTCTGCAACGGCGAGGACGACGACTGCGACGGCGAGATCGACGAGAACGCCACGGACGAGGTGTGCAACGGGCTGGACGACGACTGCGACGGCACGGCCGACGACGGCGGGGTGTGCACGTGCCCGATCGGATTCGGCTGCCAGGGCAGCGACGACTGCCCGCCCGGCATGGGCTGCCAGGATCTGATGGGGTACGGCAGCCTGTGCACCCGCAGCTGCTCCGGCGCCGGCGACTGCGACTACGCGGACGACGGCCACACCGTGCCGATCATCGGCCACGAGTGCGTGCTGATCCCGGTGATCGACATGAGCTTCTGCATCTGCAACATGACGCCGCCGGGCTGCCCGGAGACCTGCTCGGTCGCCGCCGACTGCGTGGATGCAGGCATGGACACCTGCGATTCGGGCTTCTGCACGCGCGACTGCTCGATCGACGGCCGCTGCCCCACCGGGTACCGCTGCGAGGACGGTGACTGCGTCTGCGGCACCTGCCTGCGCTGCAATCCGAACAAGCCGCTGGCCCAGGAGTGCCCGGACCTGGCCGCGGGCACGGCCGCGACCGGCTGCCAGGATCAGGGGGAAGGGTACGAGTGCATCTACCCCTGCGGCGGCGACGGCGCCTGCAACAACGGGCAGGGCAACCTGAGCTGCGACGGCGGCCGCTGCATCTGCGCCCCGCCGGCCCAGTGCATTGCCTGCGGCGGCCAGGATCCAGACCCCTGCGCCGACGGCGGACTGGTCTGCAGCACGAGCGACAACATGTACGACCTGGCCTTTCCCACGCCGGTGTGCACCCGCGACTGCTCGACCATCGCCTGCCCGCGCGGGTACATCTGCCAGAGCGCGGACCTCTCGATCATCGGCATCGAGCTGACCGCCTGCTTCGACCCGCGCTGCGAGTCCTGCCAGCCGATTCCCTGTCCGCCGGCGCCGATGGACTGCTCGGCGATCGGCATCGGCAGCTGCCGCGACTTCGGCGGGGGCGACCGGCAGTGTTCGAATGCCTGCGGCGACGACGGCGACTGCATCCCCGGGCACAAGTGCACCGGCGGCTGGTGCCGCTGCCAGTAGGCGCTACTCGAAGGGCAGCTTGGGCCGCGGCCGGTCCTCGCCGGCCCGGGGCGGCTCGGTCGACGCCGGGATGCGATCGTACTCCACGCCCTCGAGCAGGTCCTGCACCGTCAGGCCCTCGATCAGGCTCTGCCGGCTGGCCTCGACCTTCGACCACAGGTCGGAGAAGCGGGCCTGGCCGGACTGGTTGCGCATCGAGTCCGCCACCTGCAGGAAGCCGACCCGGAAGGCGCCGAGCACCTGGGAGATGCGAATCGTATCGGGCGGCCGCGCCAGCACGTAGCCCTGCTGGTCGCTAGCGCCATCGATGCGAAGCAGCAGCTTGGCGTCGATGAAGCGCCGGCAGACCAGGTCGATCAACCCCGGCGTGATGCGAAACCGCACCGCCAGATCCTCCCGGGTGACCGAGCCGCCGTCGGCGCTGAAATGCCGCGCGATCTCGAGGAAGATCCGGGCCGCGAAGTGGTCGTCGATACGCTCGGCGAGGCGCGTCCGCCGCTCCTGATCCGCCTGCATCAGGATGTGCATGTTCTGTAGCGTGTACGCCACCTCGGCGCCGAACAGCGTGATGACCCAGGCGATGTAGATCCAGATCAGGAAGATCGGGAACAGGGCCAGCGCGCCGTAGATCTTGCCCCAGCTCGTACCCACCAGGTGGGTCACGTACAGCCGGAAGGCCACCTTAGCCAGCTCGAAGAAGAAGGCCGACAGCGCCGCGCCGCTCATCGCCGCCCGGAAGCGCACGTGGGTGTTGGGCAGGAAGCGATACATGAAGGTCAGGCCGACCCAGGAGATGAGGAAGGGCAGCATGTAGGTGACGAACACGCCCTTGAAGAACTGCGCCACCGGACCACCGGCGAACTGTCGCTCGATCCCGCCGGTGAAGTAGAGCGAGCCGGCCACGGCCAGCGGTCCCAGCGTGAGGATCGCGTAGAAGGTCAGGAAGCGCACGACCACCGAGCGCCGGTGCTCGACCTTGAAGATGTCGTTGAAAACCCGCTCGACGTTGTCGAACAGGGCCACGGCCACGGCCACCAGGATCACCATGCCCAGCGAGCCGACCGCGCCGGCCGAGATGTTCCGCGTGAGCGCGGTGAGCTGCCCGGCGATCTCCTCCGCCGAAACCGGGATGATCTCCAGGCTGACCATCAGCCCGATCAGCTTGGACTCGGCGTTCTCGAAGGCGCCCGTGAACTTGAACAGGCTGAAGGCCACCGCCATCAGCGGCACCAGCGAGATGATCGTCTTGAAGGCCAGGCTCGAGGCCTGCTGGAAGCAGTTGTCCTCGCCCAGCTCGCGGCCGATATAGATGAAGAAGCGGATCGGATAGACGACCAGCGAGTCCCGGCGGGTCAGCTCGGAGATATCCTTGCCGAGGGCTTCCTTGACAAAGACACGGAAGGCGGCCCAGCGCTCCTTGAGACCCACGCCCTCTCCCAGCCGCTCGACGCCGACGCGCTACCGCTGGCGGTAGTGTTTGTCTCCCATCTCGCCGCCGAAGACCGCGGCCTCGACCCGCTCCACGTCCTCGACCATCTCGGTGCGGGCGCGGTACTCCAGCGCCTCCTTGAGGCGGTAGAAGTCGCCGTCGGTGGGCACGAAGCGCACGCGGGCCTTGAGCGTCTTGGGATCGATCAGACTATCGAATGGTATCGCCGAGATGGCGAGGTTCTCGCCCACGCTCACCATGTGGCCGAAACGGCCCTCGCTGACGAGCCGGTACGCGCCCATGCCGAGCTGGCTGCCCAGCAGCACGTCGTACGCGCAGGGACCGGCCGAGCGCGTCTCGTAGCCCACCAGCTTGGGGATCACCTTGCGGCTCTTGCCCGTTCGCCGCCGGTACTCGTTGTCGAGCGACCATGCGATCCGGTTGGAGATATTTGCGTCGGCCAGCACCGGGTTGCCGTGCTCGTCCACGCGCTTGGGCCGCTCGGACGGAGGCAGCAGATCGGCGAGCCCCTCGGAGACGCAGAACACGCCGTATTTCTTGCCGGTACGCTCGCGCTGCAGCATCACGTCGACCAGCTCGCTGCACAGCTCGTCGATGTTCAGCTCGCCCTTGATGTCCTCGACCGCCACCATGCGCACGGCCAGGCCGGCCAGACCGGCACCGTAGGTGTACCAGCCCGACTTGCGTCCCATGCACTCGACCACGAAGTACGCGTTCGTGCTCCGGGCGTCGGCATAGAGATTGGCGATCACGTCCTTGGCCACGTCGATTGCGGTGAAGTAGCCGAAGGTCCAGGCGATGCCGTAGTAATCATTGTCGATCGTCTTCGGCACGTGAACCACCTTCATGCCCATATGGCGCAGGTAGTTCGCGGTCTTCAGCGTGTCGTCGCCGCCGATGGTCACCAGCGCATCCACGCGCAGGCGCTTGAGCCCGGCGAGCACGCGCCGCAGGTTTTCGGTCTGGTCCGGATTCTGCAGGTCCTTGAGCGACATGATCTCGTTGCCGAAGACCTTGCCCGGGTTGGCCCGCGAGGTCTTGAGGATCGTGCCGCCGAGATGGCGCACTCCGGTGACGTGGGCCAGCTTGAGGTCGATGTAGTGCTCGCCCTCGACGAGCACCTTGCCCCGCCGCGGGTCGAACTCCTGCAGGTACTGGAAGCCGCGAAGCAGGCCGACCACGCCAACGCCGTCGTTGATGAACTGGGTGGCCAGCGTGCTGATCACGGCGTTGCCGCCGGGTGCCGGGCCGCCGGAGAACACGATCGCCACGCGGTCGAGGGTCTCGGGCAGCTCCAGCGTCGGCCGGCGGATCCCTTTCTTGCGCCTCTTGCCTGCGGTCTTCTTGCTCTTCTTTCGCGCGCTCTTCTTCGTCGCCTTCCTGGTCGCCATCAACGTCCTCCAATCACGAGCAGCCGCGCGTACTCCAGATTGTCCACGGCAACGGCCAGACAGTCAACAACTGGTTTTATTCCTCGTCGTCGCAGACCCAGGTCACCACCATCGTGTGACAGCCGGCGTCCTGCCAATAGCCGCCGGAGTCGAAGTTGATGCGGGCCACCTCGTAGCCCCGCACCGTCACCCGGTCCCAGACTTCCAGGCTGCGGACCCAGGCATCCACCGTCTCCGAGTGCGGCACCGCGTGCACGTTGATGAACAGGCCCTCGTCCTTGGGCAGGCAGGCCGCGCCCTCCCAGTGCGCCTGGTGTCCGCTCTGCCCCACGTTGCAGGCCGGATCGGCCTTGGGGCCGCTCGTCACCAGCACGTCGGCGATCAGCGGCGGCAGGTCGCCGTAGAACCAGCGCGAGCGCACCACGCCGACGTAAGACGACAGGTTGGGCTCGGCCTCGAGCACGATCGTATAGCCCTCGCCCTCGAGCTGCGGCGCCGGGTCCGCGGGCCAACCCTGGACGCACAGCGGACGCTCGCGACCGGCGCTGCCCGCGAGCGCCAGGCGCAGCTCCTCGCCGCCGGCCAGCGCGAGCCGGATCTCGCCGCCGTGCTCGGCCTCCTCCAGCGGCAGGTAGTGCAGCTCGAAGCTGACCGACTCGCCGAGCTCGAGCACGGCCGGCAGATCCGGCGACGGGTCGTGGATCTGGAAGACCCCGGCGTCGTCACCGTCGATCGACAGCTGCTCCACGGTCACCGCGGTCTCGGGATCGAGGTTGTAGCACTGGACCTGCTCCTCGTACACGTACTCGATGATCGCCGCGGGGAACTCGATGCCGTTCGGCAGGCAGCGCAGCGCCGCATCACAGTCGCCGCGCACCACCAGCGGCAGGCGAAGCCGGTGCGGCGCCGCGTCGAGCATCAGATCGAGATAGCCCAGAGCGTGGCAGTCGCAGCCCGGGGCCACGTCCGGATCCGGATCGAAGCGCACCGGGATCGCGGTCGACTCGCCCCGGCCCAGCGCCTGCCGTGGCGGCGCGGCGTCGAGCTCGAAGGTGCCGCAGGCCCCGTCCTCGGTCGAGACCGCGGTGCGGACCACGCGCGCAGGGCCGTCTCCCACGTTGGTGACCAGGATCTCCAAGGCCTGGCTGCCGCCGGCCGGATCCAGGTCACCGAAGTCCAGCACGCCGGGCGTGACCTCGAGCAGGCCGTGACCCTCGCCGCCTCCGCAACCGGCGAGGAGCTGGGCCGCGGCCAGCACCAGCACGAGTCCGAAGGCTGAGGCGCTGTTCATGCACCCTCCGGCGGACCGAAACGGCCTCGCACGAAACGAAAACGGCGGCCCCCGGCCGCCGCGATGTTTGCTGGTGCGTGAGGGGAGACTCGAACTCCCACAGCCCGAAGGCCACAAGGCCCTCAACCTTGCGCGTCTACCAGTTCCGCCACCCACGCAAGCTTCAAAGATCGCGAAGCCAACCGGCTTTTCGCAAGCACGAGTCGCTAGTTAGCACAACACCGCCAGCCTGGCAAGATCCGCTGCGCCCTGAAAGAGATCAGGGCGCTGGTGCCGGGGCCGGGGTCTCGGCTGCCGGCCCGGCCGGCTCCGGAGCCGCTGGCTCGGCCGGCTCTGGCGCAGCCGGCTTGCTCGGCCCGGCCGGGGCCGCTGCCTCGCTGCCGGCCCCGTCGCCCGCGGCCTCGCCGCCGGCCTTGTCGCCCGCGGCCTCGTCGCCGGCCTCGTCGCCGGCCTCGTCGCCCGCGGCCTCGCCGGCCTCGTCGCCCGCGGCCTCGCCGGCCTCTTCTCCTGCGGTCTCGCCGCCCTTGTCGATGACCTCGCGCTCCTTCTCGACCTCTTCGAGCTCCTTGAACTCGTCCTCGCTCGAGGAGCTCAAGTACGCCAGGGTGAGCGAGGTAGCCATGAAGATCACCGCGCTGATCGTGGTCATCTTGCCCAGAAAGGTCTGCGCTCCGCGGGCTCCGAACAGGGTCTGGGTCGAGCCCCCGCCGAACACCGCGCCGATATCCGCACCCTTGCCAGCCTGCAACAGCACCATCAGCACCAGGAACAGGCAGACGATCACGTGGAAAATCGAGAGGATCGTGTACATCAGCGCCTCCGCAACGGGCCGCGGTATCCAAGGGCCCGGCCGAGCTAGGGAATTAAGCACGGGACAGGCCCGGAGTCAAGATCAGCCTCGCGGCGTCAGCCTCGCGGCGCAGCCTCGAGGATACCGGCGAAGCTCTCCGCCTTGAGCGAGGCGCCGCCGATCAGCCCGCCGTCCACGTCCGGTTGCGAGAGCAGCTCGGCCGCATTGCCCGGCTTCATGCTGCCGCCGTACTGGATCTGAATGCGGTTGCCGATCTCATCGCCGAAGCGGCCCACGAGCCAGCCGCGGATGTGGGCATGAGCCTCCTGGGCGATCTCGGGCGTGGCGGTCTTGCCCGTGCCAATGGCCCACACCGGCTCGTACGCCAGCACCACGCCGCGCATGTCCTCGGCCGAGATCCCGGCCAGCGAGCCGGAGAGCTGTGTTTGAAGCACCTTGAAGGTCTCGCCTGCCTCGCGCTCCTCGAGCGTCTCGCCGAGGCAGAGGATCGGCGTGAGGCCCGCGTCCAGCGCAGCGCGGACCTTGCGGCTGCAGCCCTCGTCGGTCTCGCCGAACAGTGACCGCCGCTCGGAGTGCCCGATGATCACGTGGGAGAATCCCGCGTCCTTGAGCATCGGGGCCGAGACCTCGCCGGTGAAGGCGCCGCCAGCCTCCCAGTGGCAGTTCTGGGCGGCCACGCCGACGCAGGAGCCCGCCACGGCCGCGATCACGTCGGCGGCGCAGGTCATCGGCGGGCCGAGCACGACCTCGACCGGCTGCACCTTCTCGGCCACCGGCACCACGGCCCGGGCCAGGGCCGCCGCCTCGGCGCGGTTCAGGTTCATCTTCCAGTTACCCGCGAGGATGTAGTTCCGCATCCCTGCCTCCAAGGAAATCGACAACTGCTAGTCGACCAGGGCCGTCAGGCCAGGCAGGGCCTTGCCCTGCACGAACTCCAGGCTCGCACCGCCGCCGGTGGAGATGTGCGTCACCCGGTCCGCCACGCCCGCCTGGCGCACGGCCGACGCCGAGTCCCCGCCGCCGACCACGGACACGGCCTTGCTCTCGGCCAGCAGGCGCGCCAGAGCAAAGGTGCCCTCGCTGAAGGGCTTCTTCTCGAACAGGCCCATCGGCCCGTTCCAGAACACGGTTCGCGCCGCGTCGACCTCGGCCTTGAAGGCGGCCACGGTCCGGGGGCCGATGTCCAGCCCCTTGAACCCGTCCGGCACACCGTCCGACTCCACCCGCGTCTCGGCCTCGTCCGTGGCCTCGGTCGCCACCACGTGATCCGTGGGCAGCACCAGGTTCACGCCGCGGGCGGCCGCGCCCTTGAGCAGCCGCTCGGCCAGCTCGACCTTGTCCCGCTCGACCAGCGAGTCGCCAACCGGCTCGCCGCGGGCGAGGAGGAAGGTGTAGGCCATGGCACCGCCGATGAGGATCGCGTTGGCCTTGGCCTGCAGCGCCTCGATCACGCCGATCTTGTCCGAGACCTTGGCCCCACCGAGGATGGCGACGAAGGGCCGCTTGGGCTCGTCGAGCGCCCTGCCGAGGAACTCGAGCTCCTTGCGCACCAGGAAGCCCGCGCCCTTGTCCTGGATGAAACGCGGCACCCCGGCCACCGAGGCGTGCGCCCGGTGCAGCGTGCCGAAGGCCTCCTGCAGGAACACCTCGCCGTGGGCGGCGAGCTTCCGGGCGAAGCTCTCCTCGTTCTTCTTCTCCTCGGCGTGGAAGCGCAGGTTCTCCAGAAGCGCCACCTGGCCGGCGCGCAGGTCGCGCACGACCTTGCGCGCGCCGTCTCCCACGCAGTCGTCGGTGAGCAGGATCTCGCGGTCGAGCAGCTCGGCGAGCTTCAGCCCCACCGGCTCGAGCGACAGCTTGGGATCGAACTGACCCTTGGGCCGGCCGAGGTGGGACATCAGCACCACCCGCGCGTCGCGGTTGAGGCAGTGCCGGATCGTGGGCAGCGCCGCCACGATGCGCGTGTCGTCCGCCACCTCACCCTCGGGTGTGAGCGGCACGTTGAAGTCGCACCGGATCAGGACCCGCCGGTCCTCGAGCTCCAGGCGGTCGATAGCCCTGGGTTCCATGGCCGCCCCTTCCTCGAATGCAAGCGCAGTGCTAGCGGCTCATGATGTAGTTGATCAGATCGACCAGCCGGCTGGAGTAACCCCATTCGTTGTCGTACCAGGACAGCACCTTGACCATGTTGTCCACTGCATAGGTCGAGGGCGCGTCCACGATCGAGGAGTGCGGATCGCCGTTGAAGTCGCAGGAGACCAGCGGCTCGTCGCAGTAGCGCAGGATTCCCTTGAGCGGACCCTCGGCCGCCGCCTTGAGCGCGGCGTTGACTTCCTCGACGCTGGGCTTGGCCCGCAGGCTGCTCACCAGGTCGATCACCGAGACATTGGGCGTGGGCACGCGAATCGACATGCCGTTGAGCCTGCCGGCCAGATGCGGCATCACCAGGCCCACGGCCTTGGCCGCGCCCGTGGTGGTGGGAATCATCGAAACCGCCGCGGCGCGGGCCCGGCGCAGGTCCTTGTGCGCCAGGTCGAGGATGCGCTGGTCGTTGGTGTAGGAGTGGGTCGTGGTCATCAGGCCGCACTCGATGCCGAAGCTGTCGTCGAGCACCTTGGCCACCGGGGCCAGGCAGTTGGTGGTACACGAGGCGTTGGAGATCACGTGATGCTTGTCCGGCTCGTACGTCTCGTGATTGACGCCCAGCACGAAGGTGCCGTCCGGCTCGACGGCCGGAGCGCTGATCACGACCTTCTTGGCGCCGGCCTCGAGATGCTTGGCCGCGTCGGGCCGCTTGCGGAAGATACCGGTGCACTCGGCCGCCACGGCCACGCCGAGCTCGTTCCAGGGCAGTTCGGCCGGATCCTTGATCGCGGTGACCTTGATCTCCTTGCCGCCGACCTTGAGGCCGCCGTCCGTGGCCTCGACCTCGGGGGCGAACCTGCCGTGCACCGAGTCGTACTTCAGCATATGCGCGAGCTGGGCCGGAGAGAACAGGTCGTTGATGCCGACCACTTCCACTCCGTCGTCGTCCCATGCTGCCCGGAAGAAGCAGCGTCCGATACGCCCGAAACCGTTGATTCCAACCTTGATGGCCATCCCTGACTCCTCCCGCGCGGGAGAGCCCGCGCCCGTTGATGTGAAATCAGGATGGCAACCTAGATCTGGGTCGATCGGAAGTCAAGGGGCAGCGGAGCCGCACCGGGCACCCGGGCCGGCGGCTTGACCTGCCTGGCCGGACCTGGTAGGAAGCGTCCAATTCTATTGGAACCTTCCAGGGAGAATGCAATGGCTGATCAGACCAAGGGCCACTGGATCACGATCTTGATCGTGCTGATGGTGATCGGCTTCGGCGGCACCATCTGGATGCTGGGCAAGGCGATGGACACGCGCTTCGACGCGCTCGAGACCAAGATCGAAGTGACCGCAACCTCGATCATCAGCTCGATCGAGTCCCTGCGCCCCGCTCCCGCCTCCAAGGCCGCGCCAGCGGCAGCGCCGACCGAGGCGGTTGCCGGGGACGACAAGGCGACGGACAAGGGGCCGGACAAGGCCGCGCCGCCGGCCAAGGCCGAGAAGAAGTAGCAGCTTCTGGTTCCACACTCCGGACCGCGGCCGGCCGCACGGGTCGCCGCGAGTGCACCCGGGCACGAGCAACGGGCCGCCGCGTGATTTGACAGTCCGCAGAAGGCCCAATACATTCAAGGCCATGCCCGGAGCGGTTCGATGACCAAAACCGCACAGACCTGTCCCAGTTGCGATGGCAGCATTCCTGAACCGGACATGTTCTGCCCGTACTGCGGGACCGAGCTGGACCGCAGCGACGATCAGAACGTGGGCCAGGTGATCAACGGCGCGTACGCCGTTCGCGAGCTGGTCGGCGGCGGCTCGATGGGGCGGGTGTACCTGGCCGAACAGCTCTCGCTGAAGAAGACCGTGGCGCTCAAGCTGCTACGCAAGGCGTACGCCCAGGACGAGCGCGCCAAGCGCCGTTTCGAGCGGGAGGCCCTGGCCTCGAGCCGGCTGGAGCACCCCAACAGCATCACGGTGATCGACTTCGGCGTGAGCCAGCAGGGCAACCTGTTCCTGGTCACCGAGTTCATCGACGGCGAGTCCCTGGGTGCGGTGATCGAACAGGAGGGCCCCCTGCCGCCGGGCCGGACGGCCGACATCCTGATCCAGGTCTGCTCGGCGCTGGTCGAGGCCCACGAGCAGGGCGTGATCCACCGCGACCTCAAGCTCGACAACATCATGGTCCGCAAGCAGCGCGACGGCCGCGACCTGGTCAAGGTGCTCGACTTCGGTATCGCCCACATCCAGTCCGTGGACCCCAACGCACCCCGCCTGACCCGGGCCGGGCTGGTCTGTGGCACGCCCGAGTACATGAGCCCGGAGCAGGCGCGGGGCGACGAGCTGGACCCGCGCGCCGACCTCTACTCTCTGGGCGTGGTGATGTACGAGATGCTCACCGGCGAGCTGCCCTTTGACGCGCCGTCGGCGACAGACATCGTGACCATGCACATGAGCGAGGCGCCGGAGTCGCCCCGACAGCGCCGCCCCGAGCTGCAGATCCCCGAGGCGCTCGAGGCGATCTGCCTCAAGGCCCTGGCCAAGCGTCCCGACGATCGCTTCAGCGGCGCGCTCGATCTCCAGCTCGCCCTGGAGCGAGTCCGCAAGACCCTGCCCCCGGACGCCCAGTTCCTGGCCCTGCGAACGCAGCGGCCCGCGCCCGCAGCGGACGGCACGGGCCTGGGCAACCTGGGCTCGCGGCAGATGTTCGAGATCGACCAGGGCCGGGCCACGCAGGAAGAGGAGCTGGAGCTGGACCACGGGCGAGCCTCGCGCATCACCGGCGCGACCGGCGCCGGTCCGGGCGGCGTTCCGAACCGGCGCACCGGAGCGACCTCGGCCATGCGCGTACGGCCGCGGAGCGGGATCCCGGCCGCGGCCTGGCTGGTGGTGGCCGCGCTGCTCGCGGTCGCCGGGTACCTGCTCTACCTGGCCCTGGCCGAGGACGATGTCGACGAGGTGATGGCCCTGGTCTCGGAGAAGGCCGCGCGGGATCACGCCGAATCGGTGCGGACCGAGACCGAGCTGTCGGATCTGCCCGCCAACCTGCAGGCGCTGTTCCGCGAGGCCGAGAGCCGGATCAGCACCCGGCGATACGATGCGGCAATCCCGCTGCTGCGGCAGGTGATCGCGGCCGAGCCCGACTTTGCCGAGGCCCACTTCCGCCTCGGCCTGTGCCACATCCGCCAGAGCTCGCCGAACATGGCCGCACGCCCCTTCCGCACATACCTGCGGCTGGTGCCCGAGGGCCGCCGCGCGGACGAGGTGCGCGGCCTGATGGTGCTACACCAGCTGTAGCACGCCCCGCGGCGCCCCTACTCGAGATTGAACAGCCCGACCGCGTTGGCCGTGGTGATCTCGGCCACCTCGGACACGTCGCGTCCCGTTATCGCCGCGATCTCCTCGGCGGCGCGGACCACGAAGGCCGGCTCGTTGGTCTTGCCTCGATGGGGCACCGGCGCAAGGTACGGCGCGTCGGTCTCGATCAGCAGGCGCTCCAGCGGCGCCTTGCGCACGACCTCGTGCAGCTCGCGGGCGCCCTTGAAGGTGACGATGCCGGTGACGCCGAGCTCGAGGTTGAGGTCGAGCACCCGGCGCGCCACCGAGTAGTCGTAGCTGAAGCAGTGCATCACCCCACCCAGATCGCGGACGTTCTCGCTCTTGATGATCTCGAGGGTCTCGATCGCGGCGTCGCGGCTGTGGATCACCACCGGCAGCCCGAGCTCGCCGGCCAGCTCGATCTGCTGGACGAAGACCTCCCGCTGCTTGGACCGCGGGCTGTGATCGTAGTGGAAGTCGAGCCCGATCTCGCCGATGGCCACGGCGCGGTCGCGGGCCAGCTCGAGCAGCTCGGAGCGCCCGTCCGCGGAGAGGGTCTTGGCGTCGTGCGGGTGCACGCCGACCGTGGCCGAGACGGTCTCGTGCTCGGCGGCCAGGTCCAGTGCCTTTCGCGAGCTGTCCAGATCGGTGCCGATGGTGATGATGCGCGTGACCCGCGCCTCTCCGGCGCGGGTGAGGATCGCTTCGAGATCGTCGCACAGCGGGGAGAAGTCGAGATGGCAGTGCGAGTCGATGAACATCGTACCTCCGGGGCACCTGGTAGCATCGGTGCCCCGGGAAGGCAACTACTCCGGCGCCGCCTCGGGCAAGGACACCACGAACACCGCTCCCAGCCCGTCTCCGCCCTCGACCCAGATCCGCCCGCCGTGCTCCTCGACCACGGCCCGCGTGATCGGCAGGCCCAGCCCATGCCCGCCGCGCTTCCCGTCGCGCTGGAAGCGCTCGAAGATCCGCTCCCTGTCCTCCTCGGGCACGCCCGGTCCCTTGTCCGCCACCATCACCTCGACCCAGCGCCGCTCGGTCTGGCCCCGGGCCGGCGGCCAGGTCTTGCTCCCGTCGCGCAGCCGGGCGCTGGTCTCTCCGGCCCGCCCGGCGATCACCACGGTTTCTTCCTCGGGCGAGAAGCGCACCGCGTTGGACAGCAGATTGGTCGCAACCTGGGACAGCCGGTCCGGATCGCCGAGCACCGGGGGCAGCCGCCCGGGCAGGGCGAGCTGGAAGCTGACCTTGCTCACCGCCGCGATCGGCTCCAGCGCCGCCACCGCGTCTGCGAAGACCTCGCGCAGGTCGACCTTCACGCGGGACCAGGCCGCCACGCCGGCCTCCACCAGCGAGAGGTCGAGCACGTTGTGCACCAGGCGCGTCATCCGGTCCGTCTGCTCGCCGATCTGGTCGAGGTACTCGGCCTGCTCCTGGCTCAGCTGCGCGCGGTCCATGCGCAGCAGGTCGGCGAACCCGGAGATCGCGGTCAGCGGCGTCTTGAGCTCGTGGGCCACGGTGGCCACCAGCTCCCGCCGACGCACCTGCTCCTCGTACAGCCGGGCGTTCTCGATCGCCACGGCCGCGTGGGCCGCCAGCGCCTCGAGCAGCGGCAGGTCGAGGCCGGCGATCGTGGCGGCCGGCTTCCGCGCGTCCACGTACACCAGGCCCACCGGATCCGCTTCGCGCCCCACCAGCGGCACGCAGGCGATGGCGCGCAGGCCCAGGTTGACCACGCTGGCCTGGCGCTTGAGGCCCTCGGCATCCTCCACGTCGGCCACCGCGACCGGCTCGCCCGTGGCCAGCACTCGATCGACCACGCTGCGCGAGACCGTGAAGTCCGCGACCGTCAGGTTGTGGCCCTGCCGGTCGCGTCCCACGCGGAACCGCGACCGCCCCTCGCCCTCGACCAGGATCAGGAAGCCCCGGTCCGCGCCGGCGACCTCGATCGTCTTGTCCACCACCTTGGTCAGCAGCGACTCCAGGTCGAGGATCGGGGCGATGCCCCGGGCCACCTCGAGCAGGATCCGGTGGTGCTCCAGCTGGCGCGAGAGATCGACGCCACTGACCGCGAGCCGGTCCTCCAGGCTCCGCGCGGCCGCGAGGTCCGCGCGCGCGCCGAGCGGCTCGAGCACGGCCCGCGCCTGCCCGAGCTGCTCCCTCGCCTCGCTGCCCCGGCCGCTGTCGGCGAGGCAACGCGCCCGCTCGATGCGCGCCCGGGCCAGCTCGTACTGGCTGCCCAGCTCCTCGAGCATCACCTCGGCCTCGTCGAGCCGGAGAAGGGCCTGTTCGGCGTCTCCGGTGCGCCGGTCCAGGGCTGCCAGCACGACCAGGGCTGCGGCCTCCTCCCCTCGCACGGAAAGCTCCCGCGCCCCTTCGAGCGCCTCGAGCAGGAGCTCGCGCGCAGCGGCCAGGCCGCCCGAGCCGGCCAGCAGCTCGCCGCGACGCCGGTCGAGCTCGACCAGCTCGGCGCTGGCGCCGATGGCCCGGGCCTCGGCCTCGGCCTCGTCGTACGTCTCGGCCGCGGCCTCCCGCTCACCGCGCAGCGCCAGCACCTCGCCCAGGTTGCCCAGCAGGGTCGAGCGCATACGGCGATACCCCACCGCATCGGCCAGGGTCAGCCCGGCGCGCAGGCTCTTCTCCGCGCGGGTCAGGTCGCCGCGATCCTTGTACAGGAAGCCGAGATTGTTCAGCGCGTTGACCCGCTCGGCCCGCTCGTCGATCTGACGGCAGGTCTGCGCGTACACCTCCCACAGGTCCGTGGCCTCGGTCCACTCGCCGAGCAGGTACTTGGCCACGCCCAGGTTGTTGAAGCCCTTGGCCACGGCCGTGGCCGCGCCGACCTGGCGGTACAGCGTCAGCGCCTGCTGGTACAGATCGGCCGCCTCGGCGAGCTTGCCGGTCAGCCGGGCTACGGTGGCGGTCCCGGTCAGGGCGTCGCCGCGACCCTTGCGATCGCCGAGCCGGTTGAACCTACGCTCGGCCTCGGCAAACGCGCTGCGCGCATCCTCGAACTCCGCGGTGTACCAGCCAACGTTGCCGAACAGGATGTGAGCCCGCGCTTCACCCTCGGGATCCTCGGCCTGGCGCGCGCGCTGGAGCGACTCGGCCGCGGCCTCGCGTGCGCCGGGATAATCGCCCTGCATCATGCGAACCCATCCCGCGGCGTAGAGCAGGGAGGCGGCCAGGCTGTCGTCGTCCGCGGCCCGGGCCGCCTCCAGGCCTTGCTCGTAGCACTCCAGCGCCCGCGGATAGGCTCCGCGTTCGCGAGCCACATCGCCCATGGTGCGCAGCAGATCCGGCCGATCGCCCCTGGCCAGCAGCGGCTCGGCCGCCTCCTCGGCCACCTCGAACCGGCCGAGCGTCAGCGCCAGCGAGGCGATGCGCACGTGAACCTTCTCCCGCCGCCGGTCGCGCGCCGGAAGCCAGTCGAGCACCCGCTGCAGCAGCTCCAGGGCCTCGGCCCGGGCCCCGGCAGAGAGCGCGGCCTCGGACGCGGCCAGGCCGGCCTCTGCGGCCCGCCGCCGCTCCCCGGCCTCGCCCCAGCGGGCGGCCACGGTGGCGGCCGGCGCCTGCCGTCCCTCCAGCACTGCGGCCGCTGCCTTGCCCAGGCGGGTGCGCTTGGCCCGGGTGAGCCGCCCGAGCACGGCCTCTCTCAAGCCCGGACGGCCGAGCTGCCACTCCCCGGAGTCGGCGGTCACCAGCAGCCCGACCCGCCCCAGCCCTTCCAGCGCGGTCAGCAGCTGGGAGAGCAACCGCGGCGCGAAGCGCTCGCACAGCTCGCGCAGGGCCGCGAGGGACCCGCGGAAGCCGAGCGCCGCGGCCATCTCCAGCACGCGGCCCTGGGTCTCGTCCGCGCCGTCGAGCAGCAGCTCGAGCCGATCGCGGTCCTCGCCCGCGCCGGGCAGTGGCTCGTCGGGACGCGGCAGCCGGTCGGTCTCGAGATGCCATTGTCCCCGCCGCCGGGTGAGGGCGCCCGCGCCGACCAGGGCGCCGAGCATGGCCACGACCTCGCCGACCACACCGCCCGAGTCGCGGTGCAAACGCCCGGCCAGCGTGTCCAGCCCGGGAGCGTCGCCGAGGGTTCCGCGGACCAGGGCCTCCACGTCGGCGAGCTCCAGGCGTCCCAGCCGCAGTACACCCTCGCTGTCGGACACCTCGAGGTCGGAGAACAGGATCTCGGCCTCCTCGCCCGCGCGCGGCCGCACGCCGGTGCAGCGCGACAGCAGCAGCAGGTACGGTCCGCGGTGCCGGCGGAAGGCGATGTAGCGCGCCATGGCCAGGACGTCGGATGAGGCCTCGTGCAGGTCCTCGAGCACCAGGGCAAAGGGCTGGGCCACGGCCAGGTCGTCGAGCAGCGCCGCGATCGCCTCGAAGGCGCGGAAGGTGGCGTCGCGGTCGTCGCCGGCCGCACCGGTCTCGACCGGGCCTGGCGCGGCCTCCTTCAGCCGATCCACGACCTCGGCGTGCGCCTCGACCACCCGGCTCGCGCGCTCTTGATAGGCCATGGCCAGCTCGGACAGCGCCGCTGCCGCCGCGCCGAGCGGCCGCTCGCCCGGCTCCCCGAAGGCGGCGCGGAACACGGGCACGCCAGCCAGCCGCAGCTTCACCGACAGCTCTTGGATCAACCGGCTGCGCCCCACGCCGGCGTCGCCCTCGAGCAGCACCGAGCCGCCGCGTCCCTCCGTGACCCAGCCGGCGCGCTCGAGCAGCGAGTCCAGGACCTGCTCCCGTCCCACCAGCGGCGGGGTGAGCACGTACGCGTAGTCCACCTCGGGCACGGACACCTGGTCCTCGCGGCCCGAGACCTCGTTGAGCGCGGCCAGCGCCTCGTCCGCGGACGAGTAGCGGGCGCCGGGCTCCTTCTGCAGCAGGCCGCTGATCACCTCCTCCAGCCCCAGCGGCAGCCCCGGACAGAGCAGCCGCAGATCGGGCGGAGCCTGGAACAGCGTGGCGCGCAGCACGGCCAGCGGGTCCTCGCTCTCGAAGAGCGGCCGGCCGGCCGCAACCTCGAACAGCAGCACGCCAAGGGAGTACAGGTCGGCGCGGTGATCCACGGCGTCTCCGCGGATCACCTCGGGGGCCATGTACGCCGCCGTGCCCCGTCCTGCCAGCTCGGGCGTGCCCTGGGCCGCGGTGAAGCCGAAGTCGAGCAGCTTCAACACAAGCTCGTCCCGCCGCCGGGCCTCGACCAGCACGTTGGCCGGCTTGACGTCGCCGTGGACCAGGCCGCGCGAATGCAGGTACTGCAGGGCCTGGCACAGGCTCGCCGCGGCCGGGAACAATGACGGGTCCTCGGCGCCGCCCAGCGCCTCGGTGATCGGCTGGCCCGCGGCCAGCTCCATGGTGAAGAACTCCCGGCCCTCCTCGATGTCCTCGGTGGCCCCGTAGTCCAGCACGCGCACGATGCCCGGGTGGTCGAGCGCGGCAAGGCAGGCGAACTCGCCGCGCAGGTCCCCGGACGCGCCGGGCGCCAGGGCCTTGAGCGCGACCTGGTCGCCGGTCGCCTCGTCGCGGGCGCGGAAGACCACGCCGCGGCCGCCGGCGCCGAGGCGCTCGAGCAGTCGGTACCGGCCGTTGACGAGTCGTCTAGACAATCTGCAACTTCCTGCGGGCCGCGATCCGGCCCGAGCGGATCTTCTAGGGCTGCACGGGCGTCGCACCAACGCTGGCGTCCTGGGCCTGCGCGGCCTGGGCGCCGAAGGCAAAGGGATTCTCGGTCCGGTACCGAATCAGCCGGAAGTCGAAGCGGATACCCACCGGCGTGGTGCCCAGACCCGCGGCGATCAGATCGCCGGGATCGTCCTTCACCGGGAAGCCGTCGTCGTCATCGTCGTCGTCGTCGTCGTCGTCGGTATCTCCGGGCGGCGGCGCGGGATTGAACTCGACGTCCAGGCCGAGGCGCTCGATGATCACCGAGAACCAGCGCAGTATCAGCTTCATCAGGAAGTCGATGATGCCCTGCGGGCTGGTGCCCAGGCCCGCCGCGCCGGCGGTGCGGTCCACGGTGAAGCCGGCGATCGCGTCCACGTCGCTCGCATCGCCGCCGCCGCCCCCGTCGAGCAGCGAGCGGACCACCGTGCACCGTCCCCTGCTATCGGTCACGCACTCGACCGACTCCGAGATCTTGCCGAACCAGCGGCCGAACACGCGCTCCCCGGCCACGCGCCGGCCGTCAGCGTCGAGCAGCTTCAGCCTGACGATCAGCTGCGGGCCCTTGCGGCCGCGCCGCTTGAACTTCAGCTTGACCTTGACCAGCCGCTCCTCGGCCTCGGGCAGCGGCTCGGCTCCGTCCAGGGCCAGCAGGGCCGCGCCCGCGTCCAGGTGCCCGTGGCCGAAGCTGGCGTCGAAGCCCGCGACGCCGTCGTCCCGGGCCGAGGCGTTGATCCGGTCGCGGACCGAATCGGGCTCGGCGCCCGCGGCCAGCAGCAGCGCGGCCGCGCCCGACACCTGCGCCGCGGCCGCCGAGGTGCCGGCCATGGTCCACAGGCCGATGCGATCCGGCTCGCCGGGCGGGAAGCTCTCGCCGAGGATGCCGTCGGCCAGGCCGTCGCCGTTGATGTCCAGGGACACATCTCCGCCCGGGGCCAGCAGGTCGAGCCGCGCGTCCGTGGCCGAGTACTCGGCGAGCACCAGGTCTCCGTCCTCGCCGAGGCGCGAGGCGCCGACCGCGATCACTGCGCGCAACGCGGCCGGGTACAGCACCGGCCCGCCGTGATCGTTGCCCGCCGCGCCGACGAGCACCGCACCCGCGGCCCGAGCCGTGGCCACCGCCTCGATCAGCGCCGAGGACGGCGAGTATCCCGGATCAAAGGTCAGCGAGAGGTTGATCACCTGCGCGCCCTGCTCGGCCGCGTACAGGATGCCCTGGACCACGTCGGCCTCGCTGCCCAGCGCCTCGGTGTCGAGCACGCGGACCGGCATCAGCGTGATGCCGGGCGCCACGCCGGCGCCGCCGGCCCCGTCGTCCACGGCCTGGGCGATCACGGTGGCCACGTGGGTGCCGTGCCCGTGCAGGTCGAAGGCTGCGTCGTCCTGGTCCACGAAGTCGTACGGCGCCGTGATCGGGGTCTGCTCCAGGCCGGGAGCCCGGGCGTACGCCACGCCGTCGAGATCGGCGTCTGCATACGCCACGCCGCTGTCGAGCACGGCCACAATCACCGAGGCGCCGTCCGGCTGCACGGACCAGGCGCCCTCGGCGTCGATCGCGGCGAGGTTCCACTGGGTCGGATAGTACGGGTCGTCGACCGCGGCCGCGCGGCACAGCGCGTTGAGCGAGGCCTCGCTCACGTCACGCTCGCCGGCGACCCGCCCCAGCAGGCCTGCCTCGTCGCCGTCCACGGCAGCGAGCCGCAGCAGGTGACCGGGCGCGTGGAAGGGCAGCCGCCGCGCCGCGACCCGCTCGAGGAAGCGCGCGAGCCGGGCCTCGCTCATCGGCCCGCTCAGGCGGACCAGCACCTCGCCGGGCACGAACCGCGGCGCCGCCGACGCGGACGGGGCGATGCCCGCGAGCACGGCCAGGGTCGTGAGTGCAACGATGATTCGTCTCATGGCGTCCTCCTCTTTCGCTCGGAGATCAGCCGGCGAACCTCCTTGTACCCGAGGACCAGCAGGGCCTCGTCCAGGGAGGAGCCCGCAAAGACGGCGCCGGCCGGCCGCCGCGCCGCGGCCAGGCGGCGGACCTCGCGGGCCAGCGCCGGGTTTCTCTCGATCTCGGCGCGCACCCGGCCCAGATCCGCGGCCGGATCGGCCGGTCCCTCGCCGGGCGCGGGCAGCACCAGCACGTTGCTGCCGGAGAGGTCCTTGACCTTGCGCTTGGCGTCGGCCGCAGCGGCCGAGAGCGCGAACAGCGAGGCCCGCTGCGGCCGGGACACGGTCAGCGCGGCCAGCGACAGCGAGAGCAGCGGGAAGCGGCGCACCGTGCCGTACCGGTCCGGCGCCTCGAGATACCCGACCTCCAGGTCCTCGGGGTCGTAGTGCAGGCCCATCAGCCGGTCGAAGTCAGAGGTCACGGCGTGGGCCAGGGCCTCGAACTCGGGCTCGTCGGCCAGGATCACGAAGTCGTCGCCGCCCACGTGGCCCACGAAGGCCGAGTGCCGCCGTCCGGCGGCCACGAGCATCGAGGCCAGGTGCCGGATCACGCCATCTGCCTTGGCGTAGCCGTACACGTCGTTGAAGGCCTTGAAGTGATCGACGTCGGCGTAGCAGAACACGAAGGGCCGGTCCGCCCCGACGCGGCGCGCGATCTCGCGCTCGATCGCCACGCCCCCGGGCAGGCCGGTCGAGGGATTGGCGTCGACCGAGTCGATCCGCCGCCGGACCAGCCGCTGGATCCGGGCCAGCAGCTCGGCCGGGTACACCGGCGCTGCCACCACGTCGTCGCAGCCGGCCTCCAGCGAGAAGGCCCGCTGCTCGGGATCGAGCCGGCCGCCCACGAGCACCACCGGCAGATCGCCGACCACGGGCAGCGCGCGCAGGGATTCGACCACGTCGAGGGCGCCGGCCGGAGGGAGATCGAGGTCGATCACCGCGGCCACCGGACCCTCCTCGGCCGCCTCGAGCACGGCCTGGCCATCCGCGGCCTCGACCAGGGTGAATCCTGCGCCGCCAAAGATCCGCCGCGCTCGACGCCTGAACCCGGCCCGCCCACCGAGGAGCAGCTTGGGCCTGTGTCGCGGCCCGCGCGCCTCCTCCAGGGCCTGTTCGATCCGGGCATAGAGCAGCGCGGGATCGACCGGCTTGGGCACGAAGGCAGCGGCGCCGCCGAGCCGGGCCGCGCGAGCAGCGTCGGTCCCGGAGACGACCACCACCGGCGTGCTCGCGGTCTCGGGATCGTGGCGCAGCACCCCCAGCAGCTCGAGGCCGTCGATCCCGGGCATGGACACGTCCAGGGTGATCAGCACCGGCCGGGTGGCCCTGGCGCGGCTGGCAGCCTGGCGCGGCTCGAGCACGATCTCGACCTGAAAGCCCTTTCTCTCCATCATGTTGCAGAGCAGCTCGGCCACGGCCGGCTCGTCGTCGACCACGAGCACGGTGCCGCGGGAGGCCGCCTCGCAGCCCCCTGCTCCCGCAGGTCTCTTGCAGCTCTGGTTGCTCACGCCCCGCACACCCAACCTTCCGCGCGAGATACATGCAATGCGTATTCCACGCGGGCGGGAAATACCTACTACCGAATAATATCTATTGTTTACTTCACTTTATACCCGTGAATACTCCGGAGCGATCGACCTGGGCCGGACGGGTACCCGGGGAAAACGGGGAGCTTGCACCCCGTGATCGATGTCCCTCGCAGATCAGGCGGTAATAACGAACCGAACTGACGTGGAGCACTCGCCCCAAAAACGGGGCGCACCCTCCTCGGGTGTCAGCGGTACTTCTTGGGATCGATATCGTGCTTGCGCAGCAACGCCCACAGGGACTTGCGGTCCATGCCGCCCATCTCTGCCGCGCGGGTCACCTTGCCCCTGGCCTCGGTCAGCAGCCGCTCCACGTAACCGCACTCGAAGCGGCGAATCGCTGCCTCCTTGAGCTCCTTGTACGGCCGGGCCAGGTCCACGGGATCGCCCTCGGGCGGGGCGTCCGGGCTGAACTGGAACAGATCGCGCTCGCTGACCATCGGACCCGGGGCCACCACCATCGCCTGCTTGATGATGTTCTGCAGCTCGCGCACGTTGCCGGGCCAGCTGTGCTCGCGCAGCCGCAGCAGCGCGCCCGGGGTGAAGCCCTCGATCGCCTTGCCGAGCTCGGTGTTGTAGATCAGCCGGAAGTGATCGACCAGCTCTGGCAGGTCCTCGAGGCGCTCGCGCAGCGGGGGCAGCGTCAGCGGCAGCACGTCGATACGGTAGAACAGGTCCTCGCGGAACTCCTCCCGCGCCACCATCTCCCGCAGCGGGCGGTTGGTCGCAGCGATGATACGCACGTTGACCTTGGTCACGCGGTCGCCGCCCACGGGCCGCACCTCGCCGGCCTGCAGCACGCGCAGCAGGCCGACCTGCAGCCGGTGCGCCATCTCGCCGATCTCGTCGAGGAACAGCACGCCGCCGTCCGCGGTGACGAACAGGCCGGAGCGATCCGAGGATGCGCCGGTGAAGGCGCCGCGCACGTGACCGAAGAGCTCGCTCTCGAGCAGGGTCTCGGGCAGGGAGCCGCAGTTGAGCGGGACAAAGGGCTTGTCTGCGCGCGGCCCCATGGCGTGGATCGTGCGCGCCAGCAGCTCCTTGCCCGTGCCGCTCTCGCCGTACAGCGTGACCGGCACGTCGTTGCGCGCCACCAGGCTGATCTGCTCCAGCACCGCGCGGATCGCCCGCGAGGAGCCGATCACCAGGTCGCTGCGGCGGCGGCGCTTCTTGCGCCCCGCCCGCAGCGCCGAGATCTCCCGGGACATCTCGGCGCGGGCCAGGGCCTTGGCCACTCGCTCGCGCAGCTCCTCCGGGGAGATCGGCTTGGTGACGAAATCGTCGGCGCCGCGGCGCATGGCCTCCACGGCCTGATCCACGGTGCCGAAGGCGGTGACCAGGATCGTCGGCACCTCGGGCTTGATCGTACGCACGCGGCCGACCAGCTCCAGGCCGTCCATCCCCTGCATCCGGACGTCGGTGAGCACCAGGTCGAAGTCCTCCCGCTGGAACAGCTCCCAGGCCTCGTCGCCCGACTCGGCCAGCGTCACCTCGTACCCGAGGCTGGTCAGCATCGCGGAGATGGCCCGCCGGATGGGCTGCTCGTCGTCGGCCAGCAGGATTCGAGGGGTGCTCATGCCAGGTCGCTCGCTAGCCGCGGTACTGGTGCACCAGCACCTTGTGCCCGCTGCGGAAGACGACCTCGACCTTGGAGGAGCCGATGCCGGCGGTGACGACGCCGAGGCCGAAGGCCGGGTGATCGACCAGCTCGCCCTTCTCGAAGCTCTCGTACATGTTGTAGCGGCGCTTGGGCGAGCTGCCCGCCTCGTCGAGCAGACGCTGCCAGGTGGCCTCGGCCTCTGCCGTACCCGAGGGGCGCGAGGCGCGGCCGCGGCGAACCGGGGATTTCTTCTTGTTCGGGTCGCGGTACTTGTGCTCGCTCTTGCAGGTATTGCACCTCACCTTGGCCGGCACGCCATCGACCATGGCCAGAATCGTGTGGGCCAGGGTCAGCTTGCACTTGCTGCAGAGGATGTCCACCTCGCCGCCGACCTTGAACGCCTGAGCCATCGCGACCTCCGATTTGACCGGATTGGACCAGAAAACGAGGCGCACTTCAAGGCCGGAGGACAATATTGTCGTCGGCGTGACGCCCCCGTTTGACATTCGCCGCCCTCCGGACGAGAATGCCGTTCCACGATTCACGAACACGACCCAACGCGGAGGGATCGAGACATGAGGTGCAAGTGGATCCTGCTCACAGCAGCGCTCACAGCAGCGCTCGGTGCCGCCCCGGCCGCGGCCAGGGGCAACCCGACGATCGTGATCAAGACCAACCACGGGACGATGGAGGCGGTGCTGTACAAGGACAAGGCGCCGAACACGGTGAAGAACATCCTGGCCTACGTCAAGGCCAAGTTCTACGACGGCACCGTGTTCCACCGCGTGATCCCTGACTTCATGGTCCAGGGCGGCGGCTTCGACAAGCAGATGAACAAGAAGCCGACCCGCGCCGCGATCAAGAACGAGGCCGACAACGGCCTGCTCAACGAGCACGGCACCCTGGCCATGGCCCGCACGGCAGCGAGGGACTCGGCCACCTCGCAGTTCTTCATCAACCTCAAGCACAACAACTTCCTCGACCACGGCTTCCGCGACTTCGGCTACGCCGTGTTCGGCAAGCTGACCAAGGGCCAGGGCGTGCTGGACGAGATCGCCGGCGTGGCCACGGGCACCTGTGCCACGCCCAGCGGTCAGGGCCTGCCCAACTGCCCGCGGGAGCAGGTGGTGATCGAGTCGATCCGGGTCAAGGGCAAGAAGTAGCGCTCCACGAAGAAGGGAGGATCCGATATGGCCAACCCGACGGTGGTGATCCAGACCAACCAGGGCACGATCGAGGCGGAGCTGTTCCAGGACAAGGCGCCGATCAGCGTCGAGAACTTCCTGCAGTACGCCAACGACGGCCACTACAACGGCACAATCTTCCACCGCGTGATCAAGGGCTTCATGATCCAGGGCGGCGGCTTCGATCAGGACGGGATCCAGAAGCCGACCCGCGCGCCGATCAAGAACGAGGCCGACAACGGCGTGAAGAACACCCGCGGCACCCTGGCCATGGCCCGCACCAGCGAGGTCGACTCGGCCACGTCGCAGTTCTTCATCAACCACGCGGACAGCGACTTCCTCGACCATGGCGCGCGGGACTTCGGGTACGCCGTGTTCGGCGCGGTCACCGCGGGCATGGACGTGGTCGACCAGATCGCCGGCGTGGCCACCGGCGGCAACGACTGGCCCAAGACACCGATGATCATCGAGTCGATCTCGGTCAAGTAGCCCTCCCAGCGTGATGACGGCCGCACTCGGCGGGGTGCTGGTGCTGGCGGGCCTGCTCGGCAACGAGTGGCTGATCCGCGCCGCGCTGATGCCCGAGTTTCGCCTGTCCCCGGCCGGTCGCACGGGCTGGCTGATCATCGAGCTGCTGCTCCTCGGCTGGGGCGTGCTGTGCCTGCTGCGCCGCCGCAATCCCCGACTGCAGCGCCTCAACCGCTGGCTGGTGCTGCTCGCGCTGGCCCTGCCCCTCGTGCTCGAGGGTCTGCTGCGCCTGGGCATCGCCCTCGAGATCGAGCGCTTCCGCGATCCCGGGCTGTACGCGGACTGGTCGTCCGAGGACGAGTACTGGCGGCTGCTGTGGCACTGGAATCCCACGGGCCAGGCGCCTGGCGGCGCGGCCCTGCCGGCGGCCGGCGAGGTGCATCCGAGGCTGGGCTGGGTGCCGCCGCGCAGCCAGGACAACCCGCTGGGCATCATCGGATACGACCCGGCCCGCACGGGCCATGCGTCCGCCCCGGTGCTGTTCCTCGGCGACAGCTTCGTGGCCGGAATCGACAGCGGATCGAGCCTACCGGCCCTGCTCGACCAGCGCCTGCCCGGCCGCGTCGTGCACAACCTCGGCGTGGGCGGGTACGGGCTGGGCCAGATCCTGCTCAGGCTCGGCGCCGCGCTGCAGGCATTCGAGTCGCCGGCCGTGCTCGTCGGTGTGCTGACCACGGATCTGGACCGCTCGGTGCTCACGGTTCGCACCGGGCCCAAGCCGCACTTCGTGCTTCAGGGCGACGAGCTCGAGCTGCGCGGCGTTCCCGTGCCCGCGGACCCGCACGCCTGGCTGCGGGCCAACCCGCCGCAGACGAGCAGCTTCCTGCTGGCCTGGCTCACGCGGCGCTTCCGTGGCCTGGCGGCCGGCGGTGATCCGCTGGCCGCGGCCCATCGCCGCGAGGAGAAGCAGCAGCTCAACGCCCGCGTACTCGACGAGATCGCGGACGAGTGCCGCAAGGCCGGCGCGCCCCTGGGCTTCGTGATCTTCCACACGCTGGGCGAGCTCGACCGGCCAGGCTGGCGGGTCCGGTTCCTGCGCCGCGAGCTGGCGCGGCGCGGTCTGCCCTTCGTGGACACCCTGAAGGCGCTGCGGGCCGGCGGCCAGGCCCGGGAGCAGTACGATCCGCAACACCAGCACCTGACGCCGGAGGGTACCCGGCGCGTGGCCGAGGCCATCGTCGAGGATTTCGGCTGGTTGAGAGGAACCGCGGATCAGGAGGGCGCGCCGCCGGAACCGCCGCCGCCGCCGCCACCCGAGCCGCCACCGCTGCCCGAGCCCTGACCGCTGCCCGAGCCCTGACCGCTGCCGCGACCGCGACCGCGCCGCCGCCGCCCGCGCTTCCTGCGCCGCGGATTCTTGGCCTGGCCCTCGTTGCCCTGACCGGCGGCGGCCTGGCCCTGGGCAGGCTTGGGCCCTGGGGCCTTGGCCTGCTGGGACGGCGCAGCCTCGGTCTTGGCCTGGCCCTGGGCCCCGCCCTTGGCCCCCCGACCGCGACCGCTGCGGCTCCTGCCGCGACCCCTGCTGCGGCCCCTGGCCTCGCGGTCCTTGCCATCGCGATCCTTGTCGCCGCGGCCCTTGCCCTGGCGGGGCCCGTCTTTACGGTCCCGGGGCTCACGCGGCGGCTCGATCAGGGCCCGCCGCTCGGCCTCGGCCGCGGCCTTTTCCGCCTGCTTGGCCTCGGCCTTGGCCACCAGCTCGGGATCGATCTCGATGCGCTTGCCCGCGGCCGCGGCCTGGGCCTCCTCCTGGGTCAGCGAGCGGACCTCGTCGGCGGTGAACTGGTGCAGGCCGCCGTCCACGTAGATCTTGACCCGCCGCCGCAGCACGTCGATCTCCCGCACCTTGCCCACACCGCGCGCGGTCATCACCCGCTTGTTCATCTTGGGCAGGCCCTGTCCCAGCTCCTTGTACGTCCCGTGCTCGAAGGCCAGGCAGCACAGCAGCCGGCCGCAGGCGCCCGAGACCTTCTGCGGGTTGAGGGCCAGGTTCTGGCTCTTGGCCATGCGGATCGAGACCGGCTCGAAGCGGGTCAGGTGGGTGGCGCAGCACAGCTCGCGGCCGCAGGTGCCCAGACCGCCGGTCATCCGCGCCGCATCGCGCACGCCGACCTGGCGCATCTCGACGCGAATCCGAAAGCGCTGGGCCAGGTCGCGGACCAGGTCGCGGAAGTCGACCCGGCCCTCGGACGCGAAGTAGAAGATCGCCTTGCTGCCGGTGTGGAGGTACTCCACGCGGATCAGCTTCATCGGCAGCTTGCGCTCGTTGACGCATTCGAGGCAGTACGAGTAGGCCTCCTCCTCCTTGCGCCGGTTGCTGTGACCCTGGCGCAGGTCGGTGGGCCGGGCCAGCCGCAGGACCTTGCGCCGGCCATTGGCGCGCCCCGGGATCTCGCGCGGAGTGGTCACCACCCGGCCGAGCTGCTGCCCGCGCTCGCCCTCGGCGACCACGTCGCTGCCCACCGAGACCTGGACGCCCTCGCAGAGCAGCTCCTGCACACGAACCGAGCTGGGAAAGCGAACCCCGCAGACGCGGACCGCGGGGGGCGGCTCGGGCTCGCGGGCTTCCGGCTCGGTGCTTTCCGCATCGGCGCTTTCCGCATCGGCCTCCGGCTCCGGCTCCGCAGCGGCGTCTTCCACGTCGGCGCTTTCCGCATCGGCCTCCGGCTCCGGCTCCGCGGCGGTGCCTTCCACGTCGGCGCTTTCCGCATCGGCCTCCGGCTCCGGCTCCGCGGCGGTGCCGGGCTCGGTGTCGGCTTCCGGCTCTGCGGCCGGCGTCGGCTCGGCCGCCCGGGCTGGCTCGGCAGGCAGTGCTGGCTCGGCCGCCTCTGGGGCGTCGGCCGGCTTTCGGGTCTGGTCCTCGCCTTCCGGCGTCACGTCATCACTCCAGCGGTGCGTGGTACCCGCACCGGATCTATTATTATTACTACTTGCTTCCCGAAGCGTCAAATATGGGCCAGAGCCGGCTCCTCAGCCCCGCAGCCGCAGCAGCGATGACTCCAGCACCAGGCGCGGGTTGGCGTTGCGCAGCAGCTCGCGCCGGGCCCGGTCCACCAGCTCCAGCCGATCGACCAGCTGTCCGGGCGAGAGCGGCGCCGGATCCTCGTCGCCGGGCGCGGGGCAGACCAGCATCGCCTCCGGGCCGCCCGCGGCCCTCAGCATCAGATCGCGCAGCGCCACCTCGACCAGGGCCAGGAAGCGGCCGGCCCGCTCGCGGCTGCCCGACTCGGCCTCGGCCAGCTCGAGCACCTCGCTCAGGCTGCCCAGCCGACCGGCCGAGGCGGCGAGGGCCGCCTCCCAGCGCTCGATCACGGTGCCCGCGTCGAGCCGCCGCAGGTGCCCCAGGCTGCCGCCGGCCAGGGCGGCCAGCACCGCGGCCGCGGTCTCGTCCCCGTCGGCCTTCTTCCGCGCCGCCGCCGCCACCTCGTCCCGCGGCAGGGTGCCGAAGGCGATCCGCTGGCAGCGCGAGCGGGTGGTGGGCAGCAGGCGGTTCGGCTCCGAGGTGATCAGCACGAGGAAGCTGTCGTCGGTCGGCTCCTCGAGCGTCTTGAGCAGCGCGTTCTCGCCGCCGGCCGAGAGATCCTCGGCGCCGTCGATGATCACCACCTTGGCCCGGCCCTCATACGGCCGGTACTGCAGCCCGCGGATCAGCTCGCGGACCTGCTCCACGAGAAGCGAGCTCTTGTCGGCGGCGCGGCGCACGAGCTTGACGTCCGGGTGCACGTCGCGCGCGATCTTGCTGCAGGACCGGCAATCGCCGCAGGCGTCGTCGCCCCGCGCCTCGCAGTTGAGCGCCTTGGCCATCTCCAGGGCCACGAGCTTCTTGCCCACGCCGTCCGGGCCCTCGAACAGCAGCGCGTGCGGCAGACGCTGCGCGGCCAGGCCCGCACGCAGGATGCGGACCGGACGCTCGTGACCGATGATGTCGGCAAAGGGCATGAAGCGAGGCTAGCCGGTGACAGGGGCCGCGTCAACCGCGCCGCGCCCGAGCCCGTGCCCGCACGCGCCTGAGCTATTTCCAGTCTGCGCATGCCCCCGGGTCGCCCCGCCATAAATGGCGGGGCTACGGGGCTCCGCCCTGCCGGGCGGGGCAAGCCCTCCGGGCTGGAACTCGGTACCCGAGCCTGCAGCTAGCCCTCGCAGAGGGCTTGCCCGAAGGGCGCCGTAGCCCCGACCCTTCAGGGCGGGGCGACTGGCGAGTGACGCGACTGTGAAACTGGGGATCGCTTTGCGCACACGCATGCCAATTTGCCCTGCGCGACCGGGTCTCCTATACTGCTTAAAAACCAGCGCGGAGTCGACGGATGCGGATCAAGATCTGGGGCTGCCGCGGCTCGCTGCCCACGCCGGGCGCGAGCACGCTGCGCTACGGTGGGAACACGACCTGCCTCGAGGTGCGCACGGCGGACAACCGCCTGTTCGTCATCGATGCGGGCTCGGGCCTGCGCAGGCTGGGCCAGGCGATCCACGCCGACGGCGGGACCCTGGAGTTCTGCCTGATGCTGACCCACTCGCACTGGGACCACCTGATGGGCTTCCCCTTCTTCACTCCCGGGTACTTCAGCAAGTACCGCATCCGCATCTGCGGCGGCCCGGGCGCGCAGCAGTCGCTGCGCACCTCGCTCGGCCACCAGATGGAGCCGCCGTACTTCCCGGTCGACCTGCGCGCGATGAAGGCCGACTTCTGCTTCGACTGCCACGCCCCGGGCGAGCAGTGCCACCCCACGGTGGGCGTGCACGCGGTGCCGCTGTCCCACCCCAACGGCGGTTACGGGTACGAGTTCGTCGAGGACGGCAAGCGCTTCCTCTTCCTCACCGACAACGAGCTGGGCCTGCAGCACGAAGGGGGTCTGACGCGGGACGAGTACGTCGAGGTCTGCAAGGGCGTGGATATCCTGCTCCACGACGCCCAGTACACCGACGAGGAGTACGAGCAGCGCACCAGAGGCTGGGGCCACTCCACCTATCGCGAGGCCGTGGACCTGGCGATCGAGGCCGGGGTCAAGCGACTGGGCCTGTTCCACCACGATCCGGACCGCCGGGACGAGGATCTCGACCGGATCCTCGAATGGTGCCAGGAGCACGTCCTGGCCCAGGGCAGCGACCTCGACTGCTTCGTCGCGGCCGAGGGCAAGGAGCTAGAGATTTAGCTGCCGCGCGATGATCTCGCGCATCATCTCGTCCGTGCCGCCGCCGATCGGGTACAGCCGGATGTCGCGGTACAGCCGCTCCACGAGGTATTCCCGCATGTACCCGTACCCGCCGTGGATCTGCACGGCCCGGTCGATGATCCACTGCGCGGCGGCCACGGTGAAGTTCTTGCACATCGCCACCTCGGCGATGCAGGGCTCGCCGGCCTGCAGACGCGCGGCGAGATTGTACAGGTAGGTCCGCGCCACGTCGAGCCGCGTGGCCATCTCGGCGAGATAGTGCTTGATCACCTGGAACTTGCCGATCGGCCGGCCAAAGGCGCTGCGATCGACGGCGTAATCCCGCGCCGCGTCGAAGGCCATCTGCGCCATCTTGACCGCCATCACGGACAGGGCTAGCCGCTCGCCCGCGAAGTTGTGCATCAGGATGATGAACCCTCCGCCCTCGGAGGCGAGCAGGTTGCCCGCGGGCACGCGCACGTCATCGAAGGCGATCTCCGCGGTATCCGAGGCGACCCAGCCCATCTTCTTCAACGGGGCCGACACGGTCACCCCCGGCCGGTCGGACTCGATGAGCAGCACGCTGACCCCGGCGTGGCCCTCCTCTCCGGTGCGCACCGCAGTGGTGAAGAAGTCGGCGCGCGTGCCGCTGGTGATGAACATCTTGGCGCCGTTGACCACGTACTCGTCGCCGTCGCGGACCGCGCGCGTGTGGATCCTGGCCACGTCCGAGCCGGTGTCCGGCTCGGTGATCGCGAGCGAGGCGATCTGCTCGCCGGCGAGCACGGGCCTGACGAAGCGCTGCTTCTGCTCGTCGGTGCCGAACTCGACGATCGGCGGGATGGCGATGGCGTGCACGCCGAGGCTGGCGGCCAGGCCCGACGAGCCGCCGCCGACCAGCTCCTCGCAGATCACGATGCCGTGGAACAAATCGGCCGGCGTGCCGCCGAGCTCCTCGGGATAGCCCGCGCCGATGAACCCGGCCTCGGCCCACCTCCGGTACAGCTCGCGCGGAAAGCCGCACGCCTCCTCCCACTCGTCCACGTGCGGCGCGATCTCGCGCTCCACGAAGCGGCGCACCGACTGGCGCAGGATCTGGTGCTCCTCGGTGAAGTAGCTCGCGCTCATGCCCCGCCCTCCCCGGGTGGCGCCCCGGCAGCCCCGGGATCCGGGATGGGCCAGGACTGTCCCCACAGGCGCGCGCCGCCGTCGACGTACAGCGTCTCGCCGGTGATGTACGACGCCGCGGGCGATGCCAGAAAGCAGATCGCGTACGCGGTCTCCTCTGCCGTGCCGAGCCGCTTCATCGGGATCTCCTGGCGCCGGGCCTCGAGGATCTCGTCGCCGTACTGGGACACGCCCTCGGTGCGGATCACGCCCGGGGCCACGGCGTTGATGCGGATGCCGTGGGACATCCACTCGATGCTCAAGGTCTTGCAGAAGTTCTCCACGCCGGCGCGCGCCGCACCGGTGTGCACCATGCCCGGGAAGCCGCGATGGATATCGGCGATCACGCAGACGATCGTGCCGCGCCGCTGCGGGATCATCGCGCGCAGCGCCGCGGCCTGGGTCATGTTCCAGGAGCCGGTGAGGTTGGTGCGGATCACGGTGTCCCAGCCCTTGGGCGAGAGCGAATCGGCCAGCGTGGGAAACTGCCCGCCCGCGTTGTTGATCAGCAGGTCGAGCTTGCCGTAGCGCTCGAGCACCTTGTCCACGAGCGCCCGGGTCTGGTCGGGCTCGCGGATGTCAACGGTCTCGGCCAGCACCTCGGCGCCGGCCTGCTCCAGCGCCTGCCGGCCCGCCTCGAGGTGCTCGGTCTTGCGCTGGGCGATGGCGATCCTGGCGCCGCCCGCGGCGAGCAGCTTGGCCGCGGCCAGGCCGATGCCCCGCCCGCCGCCGGTGACCAGCGCCACCTGGTCCTGGAACAGGTTCTCGGAAAAGGGATTCATCCACGGCCTCCGTCTAAAGGACGGAGCGGATTCTAACCCCGGGGCCGACCCTCAGTCGAGCCCGATGGCCAGCATCCTCCGCCGCAGCTGGTGCCGGTCGATCCCGAGCAGCTCGGCCGCGGCGCTCCGCGAGCCGGCCTTGTTCAGCGCCTCCTCGATCACGCCGCGCTCGATCCGCTGCAGGAAGACGCTCAGCCCCTCCCTCGGATCGAACTTCTCGTCGAGCTTCCAGCCGCCGGCCGCGGGGGCGATGCCCAGGTCGGCGGGCTCGAGCGTCGGCCCCTGGGACACGATCAGCGCGCGCTCCAGGGCCAGGCGCAGCTCGAGCAGGTTGCCGGGGAAGCCATAGTCCTCCAGCCCGGACAGGGTGCGGCCCGAGATCGTCGGCGGCTCGTCGATCCCGAGGTCGGAGCAGAGTAGCTCGAGCATCTCCTTGACCAGCCGCGGGATGTCCTCCCGCCGCTCGCGCAGAGCCGGCGCCACGACGCGGTGGGCGCAGAGCATCTCGTACAGCTCCGCGTCGAACATCCCGTTCCTCACGAGCTTGCTGATGCCGCGGTCGGCCGAGGCGATGATCCGCGGCCGCGACTCCAGCGGGCGGCGATGGCCCGAGTCTGCCAAAACGCCGGTCTGGATGAAGATCCGCAGCCGGACCTGCAGCTCCACGGCGAGCAACTCGACGTTGCGCAGGAACAGCGTGCCGTGGCCGGCCACGGAGAGCAGGCCGCGCTGCCGGCGCTTGCCCGTCTGGTCCTGCTTGCCGGTCCCGAGGCTGCCGAGCAGCTTGGCCCGCGAGTCGCCGTTGTCCGAGGCCAGGCAGTCGAACTCGAACACGTTGCCCTCGGCCCGGGCGCTGTGGAGGTGGATCCACCAGGCCAGGATCTGGCGGCCCGAGCCGGCCTCGCCGGTGATCAGCACGGGCTCGAGGTCGGCGGCGGCGGAGCGGAGGTGTCCGGTCACGCGGCGCATCTTGGGCGACGGGTAGTCCAGCTCGCCCGAGGCGAAGTGGTAGGTCATGCGGTCGCCGGACTTGGCCTGCAGGGCCACGGCCTCGTCGGCCATCGAGCGGGCGGTGATGCCCTTCTCGATCGCGAGCAGGATCTGGTTCTGATCGATCGGCTTCTTGAGCAGGTACGCGGCCACGCCGTGGCGGCCGGTGCTGAAGGCCGAGTCAAAGGTCGGCTCGCCGGTTATCACGAGGTACTCTGAGTCGGGGTAGATCTCCTTCAGCTCGGTCACCAGCTCGGCGCCGTCGCCGTCGGGCAGCACGCGGTCCATCAGCACCACGTCGGGGTAGAACTTGGCCATTTTCTCGCGCGCCTCGGCCACGGTGAAGGCCTTGTACACCGTGTGGCCGCGCTGCTCGATCGGAGGGACCACGAGATCGTGGAACACGGGCTGATCGTCGACCACGAGAACGGTTCCCGGCATTGCAGACCCCCGCGCGCTAGCTGCTCCGGCAGCGAGTTTAGCTCTGCGAGCGCGCTCGGTCAAATTGTTGAAGATGAAACAAGCGCCGGATTCCTGCCTCCGGCAGCCTGCGCACAATCCAACGCAGGGCTCGGCCGACTGGTACTGGCGGCGCTGCGTAATGCAACACACATAGTCACAGAATCGCGCAGGACAGAATATTACCACTCTGGCCAGCAACTGAGCGTTCCTGGCCGCCCGTCCAGGTTATCTCGTATCTCCGGCTGGAGCCCTGCGCAGATTCCGCGCAGAGTGCGCCATGTTTTGCTAGTGATCCTCAATAGTCAACGAACGCGTCAGCGTTGCTGTGCGATTAGCGCGCATCCCGAGTCTACCCGTGGTATTTGGCCCGAAATCTGCTTGCGCCTTCAAGGCGTTATTAGCCCGGCGGCAAGGGGTTGAGTTCCAGCATCGAGGTACCTACTAATGATTCGATAATGGTGAAGAGCTCGCTCTCTCTTTCATGAGGTGCCGAGTTCCTTCTGTCTTATGGTCGGGGGGATTGATGTCTGGCGACAAGCGAAGAATCCTGCTGGTCGACGACGAGCCAGCCTGTCTCGAGCCGCTCTCGCTGATCCTCGCACGAGAGTATTGCTTGCTCACCGCCACGTGTGGACAGCGCGCCCTGGATCTGCTCGAGACCGAGACCGTCGACATCGTGATCGCGGACAACCGGATGCCCGGCATCAGCGGGGTCGAACTGCTGGTCCGGGTGCGGAAGCTCTACCCGGATGTCGTCCGCGTGGTGCTGACCGGTCACACGGATCTCAAGGACATGCTCAAGGCGATCAATGAAGGACATGTCTATCGCTACGTGAGCAAGCCTTGGAACACGAGCGAGATGCTGGTCACGGTTCGCCAGGCGCTCGAGTGGAAGGACCTGCGAGCGTCTCGGGGACACCTCGCGGCAGAGCTGCAGCAGGCTCACCGCGAGCTGGCCGAGAGCTATCGCAAGCTGGCCGAGCAGCACCGCACGCTTGAGGAGAGCTACGCGCTCATCGAGGACAGGATCGACGAGTTTCTGGCAAAGCGTCGAGTCCAGCAGTCGGCCGGTGCGAGCCTGTACAGCAGAGTCACCAGCGGCGACGGTCGGGACAGAAGCAATGGAGGTATCGGCGCGCCGGAGTTCGACCGCATCATCGATGCGCTCGAGCGGACCAACTGGATCCAGAAGGACGCGGCCACGCTCCTCGAGATTTCCACCACCACGCTCTGGCGCAGGATGAAGAAGTACGGGATCCAGAGGAGCACGGCCTCGAGCTAGAGCGTCGACACCAAGGCGTAAACCCGGGCATCCTGTGCGAAAACCGTCCAGTTATTCTTCTGAAAATTTGAAATGAAATCTTTCAATATGAAAAGTGAGATCGCAGACATGAAACGCCCCTGCTGTATCTCTTTTCACACCTGAAATACTGATTATTACTCTGTTTTCCCCTTGACATTTTTTCCGGTTCCCGTCACGATCGCTGCCAGAGAAGCTAGAGGAAGATGGGACGATTGCGCAGCAGATCCGTGCGACCCGAGGTGTCTCCGGCACGTCTCATCCCGAACCACTCCAGCCAAAAAAAGGGATCCCGGATGATGGCCACGCCCCGAGTGCTCGACGTGCTCGAGCGTCGACTCGTGACAGTACTCGCCGCTGCACTCGCCCTTTGCAGCATCGGCTGCTCGTGCACCAGCGGCGACACCGTGCCCAAGCAGTGCGCCACGCACCTCGACTGCGAGGAGGGCTTCAGGTGTGATCCCGACGATCGGGTCTGCGTCGAGGCTCCGACCTGCCGTTCGCACAAGGACTGCGGAAACGACCGGGTCTGCGATCTCGAGAACGAGATCTGCGTGGAGTGTAACGATGACGCGGACTGCATGGTGCACGAGGTTTGCGCCGAGCATTTCTGCCGTAGCGCCTGTGAGTCATCCAAGGACTGCACGCCTTGGGATCAGGTCTGCGACACCGAGTCGGGGCACTGCGTACAGTGCCTCGCCGACGAGGACTGCGCAGCGGACGAGGAGTGCTTCAACCGGGTGTGCATCCCGGCACGAGACCGCTGCGAGTCGCACAAGGACTGCGACGCCCAGGTCTGCAACGCAGACGGCATCTGCGTCGACTGCATCGGCGACAACGATTGCCCGCCGGACAAGATGTGCGCGGCCGAGCGCTGCGTGCCGCGATCGAATGAAGGCGGGGACGCCGACGTGGACGCCGACGGCGATACAGACGCCGACGGTGACACGGACAGCGACACGGACAGTGACACGGATACGGACTCTGACACGGACACGGACTCGGATAGCGACACCGACTCGGACACGGACAGCGACGCCGATTCGGACTCGGACAGCGACACGGACTCCGACTCGGATACCGACAGCGACACAGATGCCGACGCTGACGCCGACGCCGACGCTGACGCCGACACCGACGCCGACGCCGACGCTGATGCTGATCCCGAGCCGGAGAAGGACCCCTTCGAGGACATGGCAATCGTTCCCGAGGGTGAATTCCTGATGGGAATCAACGGAGGCGAGGAACGCGAAGGTCCGATGCATGTCGTCTACCTTCCCACGTTCTTCATCGACGGATATGAGGTAACGAACGCGCGTTACCGCTCGTGCGTAGACGCGGGCGCGTGCGAGCGCCCGGATCATATAGAGATCTTCTACGACGACGCCAAACAGGACCATCCAGTGATGTACGTGAACTGGCATCAGGCCAAGACCTACTGCGAGTGGGAAGGCAAACGACTCCCGACGGAAGCCGAATGGGAGAAGGCGGCTCGCGGCACAGACATGCGGACATTTCCCTGGGGAGAAGAAAGTGAAGACATCTGCAACCGGTGCAATGTCTTTGGCTGCGGTGGCAGCACCAAGCCAGTTGGTTCCTACCCGACAGGCATGAGCCCGTACGGCGCGATGGACATGGCCGGCAATGTCATGGAGTGGGTCAACGACTGGTACGACGCCGAGTACTTCAAGGACAGCCCGCAGGATAATCCGCAAGGAGCGGATTCCGGAACAGAGCGCACGTTCAAGAACTGCAGCTATGAGCATACATACAACTTTGCTAGGACCTACTTCAGGTACGGGAAAGATCCGGCAAAGCAAGTCAAGGGCATGGGATTCAGGTGTGCACGTTCGGCACCTTAACAAAGAGAGGTTTCTGGGATTAACCGGAGGGAGGATCTAATGGCAAGGAAAGTCTGGCTTGTGTTGGTGGCAGTGCTCGCTGCAGCGCTCGCTTCCGGCTGCATCGACGAGTTCTTCGGCGATGGCGGTAACGGTAACGGAAACTCGGACGCTGACAGCGATGTCGACAGCGATGTCGACAGCGATGTCGATAGCGACGTTGATTCAGACGGAGACAGTGAACTGGAGAAGAACATCGTCTACATCGACGTGGAGGGCATCCAGGCCTCGGGTAGGTTCGTGGAGGCATTCGCTACGATCAGTGGGATCAACGACTGCGGCCCATTCCGAGTTGAGCTCGTCGTGCTTGACGACCTAGCTGGCGCTAAGCTGGACCTCATGGACGATCCGTTGAGCTGCACCACAGCCGACGACGACTATACACTGGCCATTGAGGTGTATGAACTCGATGAGCTGGTCCAATACTGGGATGATTTCGAGACCAGCGAGACCGACGGCCTACCGCCCTTGACTGACAACACGATCATCTCGGTGGCGTTGCCGGAAGACGCAGTTGACAAGAAGCCATTCGAGGTAATCCAGGATTCTCAAGAGGTCTTTGTCGAGCAAGGATGGTCCGCTGTCTGCGACGAAGATGCGCTCACGCCTGAAGATGATGAGAGCTACCTGTGGATCCAAGTGGCGGTACGAGCTTCAGACCGCATCTTCGACGATGGTGATCCGGTGCCGGAGCCGGGAGAGGAGTATGAAAACGAGAACGAGATCTCGGATCCGTTGTTCTTCGTAAGTTGCAGACGAGTTCCCTATCTCTGGAGCTTCAGCTTCGAAGGTGTTTTCGTTGGAAGCATCGAAAATGACGATCCGCAAGGCCCTATGATCACAGCTAAATTCGTCATTCCCGAGCTCGATACCGCTTATTCCATGCCGCCTCCCACTCTACCGGAGAAGAGCTGCGAAGAGGCGTATTTCGGCACTGGGATGGAGTGCTCTGTGGTCTTACGGTACGCCTACTCAGAACTGAACCTCAAGCTGGCTCCGGACTACGAGTTTGAGCTGCCCTCCGACATCGTGAGCTGGTGAGGGTACCAAGAAGGAGGGAGCAAGATGAAACCGACTAAGTACCTCGTGCTTGTTCTGGCCGTGCTCACCTCGAGCGGAGCGCTGGCCGGAGACAAGATCAAGGTTCCGTTTTACACCGTGCCCCTGGGCTGGTACCAGTACGGCACCACAGGTGACTTCAACGTCAACCCGTCTGTCTTCCAGTCCGCAGGAATGTCCGGCAGTGCAGGCATGCTGTGGTCGATGACAGAAGGACCGCAGGACGACGCCCTGTCGAACAGCTTCTTGGCGTCGTTCACCTGGGAGGACCTCGGCCTGTACTTCAGGATGCAGAAATCCCATTACGCCTTGTTTGAGAAGCCGAGTCTAGCGGAAACAAGCCCGACAGAAGAAGAGAGCAGCTCGGGCGATATCCTCTCTGGGGAGTTGGGTGACCGTCAGATCCGCCTTGGTGTACGTTACGGCTATGAGGTGATGAGCGGCCTCCGTATCGGCGCCGGACTCAACTACACCAGCTTCAAGTTTGCCGGGGAAGAGCAGCCAGAGGAAGGCCCGGTCCTGAACGACACCTTCGACCTTCCGGATTTCTCGATCATTGGCCTCGATGTAGGTCTCGCGTATCGACTGGACAGCGATGTCCTTGGCGACGAGAAAGGAAACCTTGCGATATTCCTGGCAGCGAACAACCTGTTTGCGTTCAACCTGGGTGTGGATGAAAGCGACGGACAGGAGGTCGAGTACAAGCCTCCGATGGAGCTAGCGGTTGGCGCCAGATACGTCTGGGAAGACCTTTACATCGCCACGCTGTTCTGGGCTCCAATCAAGGACGGTCTCGATCTGAATCCTATGCTCGGCTTCGACCTTCGGTACCAGGTGGTCTCGCGCGAGAACATCACGCTGCTCCTCGAGGGCAATCTGAAAGCAGAGTGGGACTTCAGTGACAGACTGATGTGGGCCCTAGGAGGATCAGCCATGTTCAAACAGAACATCTGGATAAAGGCGGCCTACGGCGTGGACCAGATGTACATGGAGAACAGCGGCATCACCTGGTCGCACGGTGGCTCGAGCCGGGAGGTTGAGTTCATCCGAATTCAACTCGGCATGAACTTCTGACGGGAGGGCCGACATGGAATACAGAGCATTAGTCGGTGCAGCGGTCGCCGCAATCGTGGCAACGATGGCTGCCCAGGACGTGCATGCCAAGCCCTTTGTGCTCGACCTCCCAACGCTGGACTGGGACCTGGTGGCTCCTGCTACCTTGCAGGACAGGCCATCTGTTGAAGCCAAGGGCACTGCCAGGCAGCACCTGGGCCTCACCGCGGTGAAGGCCTGGACCGTCATGGACCAGTTCCGCATCGATGCAACCTACTACACTGGCGAAGAGCTCGAGTTCCTCGACGAGGAACTGGATGAGTCCTACCTGCAGCACGCGCTCCTAATAAACGGCTGGTTCGTACTGTCGCTGATGGACCGGACGATCAACCTCTACGCAGGAGCGGGATTCCTCTGGACGAACCTGGATCAAGACAAGTTTGGGGACATCGAGACGAAGGACGACGCGAGCTACACGCTGATGGTTCATGTTGCGCTGGATTACATGATCATCGACCACGGCAAGACACCAAGCATCAGAGCCATTGCATTTGCCCGGAACACAGAGGTGTTCAGCTCCGACGGATTCGGCACCCCAGTTCCTGACTCGGAAGATGGCACGAGACCTGACGACTATGTACGGGTACCGCACCAGTACGGTGCCGGGATATCAGCAGAGTGGGACACTCTGGTCCTGAACTCCCAGGTTTTTTACGAGGACACTCCATCTTTCATGTGGTGGGCCAGGCTGCACGTCTCTTGGCAGTTTCTCCAGGACCCCTTCCCGCTAGCGGTAGATGCCATTGTAGACGTGTCTCTCGAGGAAGAACTCGCTGGCGCAGAGGCTGGGCTTTCTGGCGTGTTCTTTGATTTCATCGTGGCCAGCTATTGGCTTGGAATCCAGAACACGCAGCAAGATGACCAAGAGCTAGTCACAAGAGTCGGTGTTGGCGTGCGGTGGTAGATGCGTCAAAGAAGTTCTCGACTAGACGAGAAAAAGATGGGCTAACGAACCGCTTCTAATACGGCGCCAGGGGGCCAACTATGGGCGGTGAGATAAAGAGCAGTAATATTTTGCGTTTGAAAAAGAAATCCCTGCTGCGCAGCTTTCTCGAGAAGGTTATGGAGACTTGGTCGTTCTCGAGATTAGTACGAGTTATTGTAATACTGGCATTATTCACTGGTGCTTGCACGATACCATTGGATTGCGCTGGTTGCAGCGTTGTTGGCTGCGTCGGAGGTGGGTGTAAGGATTGTGACTGCGAGTGTATTGATATTTCTTCAGACGGAGACACCATCTCGGCTAGGACCACTATCACATTGCCGGCCCTAGTCGCTGATTCCCTAACTAGAATCAGTCAGACGGAGGAAACCGAAGCAGAAAGAACTGCGATAGCAATGTTCACTGAACTTGTTAGCATGATACTGACCAATATCTCTAAAGAGCACACTTCTCCTGCCGTTGCTGAAGCTGGCGACGCATTCAATGAATGCATGAACAGAAGGTCAATGTACGAACAGATTATCCACGGATGCAACGAGAATAATTCTCATAAAGATATGGTACGGTGCATTAAACGCGCCACAGACGAGCAGAGTGTCTCTGATATTGACTACTGTGACCTGAACTACTTCCCGGAGTTCAAATGGCCTAGGGAGGAATTTATCAACTGCTTGATTAGCGGCGAGAGATGCCTTGCAGGAGATCTAGCTCCAGCAATGAGCTTATATTGGGGTAAAGAACTATCTCCAGCTTGGGAGCCAACAAAATGGTCTTGGATAGGTAATAGAGAAGAGAGCGATTCGAAATTAGATGGGTTGGTGATTGGATATCAGGGTCAAAGCGATCCGTCGCTCATGGTTTTCAAGTATCCAAACTCGCTGCCGCATGAATTGCGGTCGCTATTGAGCTTGGCTGCGTTTATTAAACCGAAAATGGAGGATGATCTCAGCATGCTACGATCATATCTTCGATTTGAGAACGACATGATGTATATTCCTTACAAGATAGATCCCGTTCCTTTAAAAGGCACGAAATTTGACGTGGGGATTAAGGGCTGCCGTGATGTTGACGTGACTCTTACCAGCGGCAATGCAACGATTCGGGATTTGACTGCTTGGCTCGGTAAAATCGACGCTGTTTTTGGGAAGAGTATTTTCAGCGAACCCGCGCCAGATAAGACCGGCACACTACTCTACGAGAGGCATCGAGAGGTAGCCAATCAGAATAAACTGATGGGATTCAGGGTGCGGATTGATGATTTTACAGCCTCGGTTAAAATAAAGGCCGGAATGCGTATTAGGAAACAAAAAAGGGTCTGCGTCGTACTTCCATTTGTTGGAAGAGTTTGCGAACCAGATCTTTCTGATTCTATTGACGAGACAGTAAGGATATCGGGCAAAGGTGACATCTTTTTAGACTTCCGAACAATTGGTTCAAGTCTTTCAATAAGCTCGTCAGAAGTATATCTTGACATGAGTTGCAGTGGCTCAGACCTTATTAACTGCGAAGATTTACGGGAGCAAGTTGAATGGGCGGTGGAGGCGTATTTATCCAGGTCACCAACAATCAACATTAGGTTTCAGGATCGAGTCGTAGTAAAAGGCATTGAATTCCAGCCTGCGATAATAAAGGGGGTGGAAAGAACTAGATTTATATTTGAGACCAAGCGAACAAAACCACTCCATAGGCTGTCTTTCGCTGCGATACCAAATAATGTTAAGGTTATGCTAGATGAACAGGAATATATAGTAGAGCCATACCTTAAGATTACAGAAAGAATAGGAACCACGGAGGGTGTTAAAATTCTGATGCTTCTAGAGGGTTATGCAACAGTCGGCGAGGAATTAGGAAATCACTGGTTATATACAGTGCCTGCGCCAAACCTTAGCAGTGAGCAGGGTGGCGTTTTCCAGATAAAGGTTATCCCGAAGGTGCGGAAAATTCCCGATCCAAGCGATATCGTCTTTGTTCAACATTTTCCATATGATCCTCCTGGGATAAATGTTCCAGATGCCGATTGGTTGCCTCACCCTGATGAATTACTTGCAGAATTACGGCTTGCCTGGGGTATAGACATCAGCAAAGAGAGACCGAGACCGGAAGATGTTTTCTGGTCAATAGCATTCCCTCGTGAAACGCAAATTGAAACGCGTGGCCTCAACCTTGTAGGTCAGGCACGAGTTGTGGGCTCGCCAGGCATCCAAATGCTGGCATCCAACCTACAATCACAAAGCACCATGCAGGAGATTGATGCGACTAGACCTATAGGGAGTTCCGCTCCTCCTATCCCGGTAGCTCGCGATGAGAGGCAAGGTGCGATTCTACTGCAGAATGAGGCCAGGGGATTCCTGAGACCGAAGAGAGCAAATATTCCTGCTGCTCATAATCCAGTCAGGAGTAGTGACTCTGTTGAGTCCAGAGGTTTCCTCAAGACGGAGCTACCGCCTACTAGTACCTTGAATAGCGGCCTTGCGCCGAATCCGAATAGAATACAACGCCTTCCATTTAGTGATGTGACGCAGAACGAGGAACAGAGGCAACTCGCAGGATTGGGTTCGCCATTTGGTCGGAAGAACGGAGAAATTGGAGTCGAAGTCCCTACATTGGAGTTTCCTCAGTACGATGGGCCGGGCGTTCCGATTCTGATGATTCGCATGGACTCAATGGCAAAAGACCTAAGACCAATCCAAACAGAGTTAGAAATACTTGATTCAGAAGGCGTAGTAATGCAGGAAGCCCAAGACGGAACCAAGTACCTCGTGTTTTTCGCAGAAGCAGCTCAAGTAGGTGAATCCGATGATATCGGATTGAGTACCGATATAGTCGGACTTGAAGGGCAAAGGGTTACGAGGGAGCCAGATTTCCTGGCCTCTAGAGTACAGATTGGAGTCGATCCGCTTCAAAGGTGTGGCATCATAGCTCGCACGTCACAAAGAGTGGCCGGGAATTACAGACCCTCTGATGACTTGAATCCCGATAATGCATGGATGAAAGGAAAACGCGAGGCCGAACCAAGCGAACCAGTGTTCGTTGGTGCCATTGAACTTCCTCAAATATCAGTGTATGCAACTGGCAAGGACAGCAGAAGGGGGCTTGAAGTTGAGCCACCTTGGTCATACGCGTTCTATGACACAGTTCAAGAGAAATCATTCGAAATGGGACTCGACACAACTAAAGGACACGTTGTTGTAGCGTATCAAGCCGGTGCTGGGATGCTTCCGAAGGAGGCAAGAGTGTTAAGACTCGAGGAAATGTGGCTCCAAGACGGAGCAGCAAGATGGTCAGTTACCGGGAGTACTCTGGCGCAGGTTGTATCCGGTGGAATCCCAGCAGTGAAACCAGGAGGCAAGCTTTCGATTTCTTTGAATAAACTCGTAGAATTGGGGGCTCTAGATCTAGGAAGCCCTTGAGCTAGTGTTCCGCGATTGGGTGTAGTATTATCAAGTGGTTATGAGGTGGTCCAGATCACATAGCAAACATAATAGTAGCGACTGGTTGCAGCTCACTCCGAGTCTGCATCATGTCGCCATATCATTCGGAGTCGGGGTCTTGTTGATTGCGAGCCTATCATGCTTTTCATCAAAGAACACCAATCAGGGACATCCTGGAGAGAGCGATTCCAATATTGAGCCTGATGCAGAGCAAGTGGACGGTTACGATTCAGATGTCAGTGAGGATGCAGGAGATAGCTCTGTTGATGAAGGAACTGACAATGAAAAGGATAGTCCATTCTGCTCTGACGCTATTGGAACTTCCGAAAAAGACAGATACGATAGAGAGTCCGCAGATGCAAGGGTCTATAACAAACTGTGCGTCTGCGCTGAAATCGATAAATGGAACGAATCTGAAGGACCTGTGCGGTTGCGATGGAAAGCTGGCTTCGTTGATATGTCTGAGAGAGCGATCAACCAAAACTTTGTGATTTGGAACAACCAGCTCTATACTTGGTTCGGGTACCAGTTTTACCGTAGGGACCTGGGCACTGGCGTACTCCTTGATTGGGCCTGGCTGTTTGGAGTTGATGGAAATATACGACCAGAGGGGATTGCACTGGGTCCAAATGGTGCCTTGTACATTGAGAGTCTTGGTATATTTGCATTTGATCCTTTCTGCCTAGAGCGAACGTGGAGAACAGAGCTATTTAACAGTAATGAACTTCCAGGCTTTGATCACGATGGAAATTTGTATATTGCAGGATCGGGAGATGCGAGTTACCTTTATAAAATAGATCCCATCGCTGGGCAATTTATTTGGCATACCCAAGCTCTAACCACTTGGGCCAAATCAGGCCGAGTTGTACTTAGCACAGGAAAGTCTGGAATGTCGGTTGCGACCATTTCGGGTTCACGCGAGATCGCTGGAGTAAGTAGTGATGGCACGTTACTCTGGGATATCGATTTCAATTTAAATAATGTGGCTGGGAGTATATACCCTGCTGTCTCATCAGATGGTCGCTTTATCTATACAGGAATTGATAATCAAAACGGAGACGATAACCAGGAAGCTGTGGTTATTTCTGTTGATCCCGAGACTGGAGAAAACGAAGTCCTGTACAAACTGCAATTCCAGGCAAACTCATTTGACGGCTGGTTCGATATTACTTCAGCGACAACAACAAAGAGCGATGAGCTGCTCTTTTCCGTAAGCTGGACAGAGGATATATACAGCGAGCAGTGGCAACGATACGTGATAATGCTCGAACCGGATGGTTCTGAAAGGTGGCGCATCCCTTGGCAAGGAAATGACACACGCCCTTGTGTATATCAGAAACAACTTATTCCCGCGATAAGAGAGCCACCGATAGAAGGTCCTTCAGGGAGAATATACCTTGGAGCTATTAACGGACAGGTGATTGCTCTTTCACGAGACGGAGAAAGGATCTGGAGATATGATACCTGCGCTCCTGTATATCAGCGCTTACAGATAGATGCCTATGAAAGAATATACGCAATCGCCTATATTCTCGAAGAAACGATTGATGGTCGTTTTGGTAGTGGATATCTCTTGGCTTTCGAGAATACAGACTTGTAGCTGGATAGAGATGGTGGGGCCTAGCCATGGAAAAACTGAATTGCATCTTGCAACCATGCATCGAGCAAACGTGTCCCTCAAGGAAGAACTCGCAGGGTTCTTGGGTGACCGTGGCTCTGAACAGTGGATTTGTGAAATCAGAGGAGGTGGTGGCGCTAGACGGACGAGGCGGTTTCGTGGCCTCGTACCACGGTGACTACCAGGCGGCAGATGTAACCGAGGTAATCTACCGCTGGCGTGTGGTGAATCGTGAGGGAGTCCGGCCGTGCCCCTACCAGAAGGAGCTGCCGCTCACGATCGCCGTTCCTCCCGTATCCGGACCGTCCGGAAGGACATACGTCGGAACCTGGGCTGGCAAGATCGTGGCGTTCTCACCGGACGGAGAGCTCGTGTGGCGCTTCGACACCTGCCTGCCGGTGCTGCACGAGATCGTCCTGGACGATCAGGGATGGCCGTACGCCGTGGCGTACCTCGAGGAGGAGGGGTACGTGGGTGGTGTGTACGAGCAATGGGTGAGGGCGTACATCTACGCGCTAGAGGATACAGATCTGTAGGAAGAGAGCACCCAAGAGGCTACTCCGGCACTGGGGGAGATGGTGATGATCGGCAAGAAACGCTACGTAGAGACGTCACGTAGCACAGCGCGAATCAGGGAGCTTGGCACGCTTGGTGTCATCGTTTCTCTGCTGGCTGCCAGCGCCCTCATCCCGAGCTGGAGCTGCATCGTATCGAGAGATCTGAAAGAAGAGGGGGATGGCGCAGAACCCAGGGGATTCCTGAGGCAGAAGACCGAGCAGCTCGGCATCGCTGAAGGCGAGATCGAGGAGCAGGAACGAGGTTTCCTGCGGCAGACAACCGGGAATCCGAGATCGCCGGACAAGGCGGTGCCAAATCCCGGACCTGCACCTCGCGCCAACCCGGCACCCGTGGGAGCCGGATTGCTCAGTGCGCCGCTTCTTGGCCGCGACGTTTCCATCGGGCCAGCCGCCGGTCTGGAGATCGAACAGCCTGTGGTGCTCCGGGGATGCCTGGTCCTGGATGAGAGGAACGCACAGTACTTCGACCTCGAACAAATCGAGCAGCCTTGCGCCCTGGTCACGGAGCCGCTTCACATTATTGAGATGCGGGCTTGCGGGGAGAAGACGCTCTACGTACTGGCCGATGGATTCGCGGTCGACGACGCCGAGATCTGCCCCGGGACGGTCAAGGCACAGCGCCATCCCGTGCAGGTCGGGCGGAACGTCACCCTGCTCTCCGGCGATTTCGACGACCCGGACCTGTGGCTGATGTTCGTCGGCGAAGGCGACAGCAGTATCCGCACGGAGCCTGCTGCCGGCAAGGCCCGCATCGCGGGCCTCACCGTTGCCAAGGACAGGTCGACGGCCCGTGTCTCGGTCGGCGCCGGGGACGTGAAGCGACTCACGGTCGGTCGAATCCGCGGCGGGTTGTCGGGCACCCTGGCGGTGGAGGCGCCCACCCTGGTGCTGGAAAGCACCGGCGCGATCGCGGGCAGCGGTATCATCGAGTTCACCGGCCGCACGCTCATCGCGGAGGGGATACAGACGCGGGGCGTGGCTCTGATGCTCTCGAGCGAGACGGGTCTGAAGCTGAAGCCCGGCGGCAAGAGGCTGTCGGTGCTGCGGTTCGGCGGAGACGTGCACCTGCGGAACGTAGTGGTGGAGAGCCCACCGTCCTCGGGCGTGGAGTTCTACTTCGATGACCCGCTTGCGAACCACGTACACCTCGAGGATGTGACACTGAACTACAACCACAGCAACGAGGGCGCGTACCTGCGCTTCGGGACGGGCCCCAGCGTCGGCAAGGTACCGGCGGGCAATACCGGTTCCCGCCCTCCGGCGTACGTGTGGATGCGGAACGTGAACGTGGTCACGCCGACGACCGCGGGCGAGGAGCTGGCGCGGGACCGGGAGCGGCTGCTCGTAGCCGGTCGCGGCGCCGCTCGAGAGATCCTCTACCAGGTGAGCGGGCTGGAGCACAACGGAGAGGCGAATCCCTGGCCGGCGATAGCGGGGCTGCCGCCCCGGAACTCGCCTTTCGAGTCCGAGATGAGGTACGTGCCGGGTTTCGGGTTCGTGGATGGCACGAGCTGCGATGTGTGGCCAAAGGATCTCTCATCGCCCGGGATATGGCCAGCCCGGATGGCCGAGCTGGTCAAGGCGCTGGCGGCGGCTGGAGAGGACAGGGACGGCTCGTACCGATACCTCGGTGACCTGCTCGACAGGACCGCAGCCTTGGGAGTTGCCGATCCGGTGATCGTGGGCTCGAGGTACGGGCTGACCCTGGTCAACGTGACGTACGGCGACGGGGCACAGGCGCTGGCCGCGGTGGACGAGGTCACCGGTGCCGGGTACGACCTGTCGCGGACGAACCTCTGCACTCCCAGTGACATCGATGAGAAGCGGTGCGAGGTGCACGGCAAGGGCAGTCCCTGGCCCGTGGTGGTCGAGATCGATGGCATCCAGAGGAGTGATCTAAGCATCCTGCGACGAAGTCCCGGAAAGGCTCGTGAGATCGTGCCCGATCAAGGCGAACAGGCTCTCAACGTGATGGCCCTCGCGCCCTCGATACGACTTGCCGGCAGCCCGCTCGCCTCCCAGGATGTGAACCTGTTGCTGGTGGCGGACGAGGTCATCGGCCGGGGCGATCGCATGTCGGTGGCGTCCACCGGCGAGAACCGGACCACGGTGCAGATGCCTCCCTTCCCCAGCCAGAGAGCGGATGGAGAAGACCGCGATGTTCCGGAGCGCGGGCTCGCGCCCTGGATGAGGAACCTCTCATACGAGCGCCGGCCCGCACCGGGGCTGCTCGCGCTGTCGTCACGCCGCATCGAGGGCGTGTCAGCGGTCGAGGCCGCGTACAGCGGCATGGAGTACGGCCAGAAGACCGAGACGATCATCGGTGACTTCGACGCGTACTGCTGGCCAGAGGAGGAGCCCCTCCGCCCCGGAGGCGGGACTCCCGAGCTGGAGCGCGAGACCGAGCTCCTGGTCGAGCCCGGTTTTCGGCCGAGCCTCGATCTCAGCGGCGCACTGGATGAGATACCCGGGCCGGACACGGACACTGACATCGACACGGACACGGACACCGATCCCGACACGGAGCCGCTTCCCGGACCGGGAGACGAGCCGTGGCCCGGCGGCCCCGGTGGACCCGGGTGGCCCTGGCCGGACGGCCCGGATGGCCCCGGAGGGCCCTGGGAAGAGGAGGAGGAGCTGCAGCGGGGACTCCTCAGGATGCCCGGGATACGCCCCTCGAACCCGCAGGCCGTCACGGGCCGCGTGGCCTCCGGTCCTGGATCACCGAGCCCGGCACCCGTGCCCACCGGAGGCGGGCTGCCGGGCCTTGCCGGCCGTGAGGAGGAGGTGTCCGAGCTCCTGACGCAGAAGGAGGCGCTCTGCCAGGAGTGGGTCCTTGCCAGGCGGGGCCTGTCCCGGAAGCGATGGATCGACTGGGTGGAGCCCTTCGGCGAGATAGACCGCATGGTCTGGCTCAAGCCGTGGGGCGAGGAGGAGAGGACCAGCTCCGCGGAACGGGCCAGGGGCATCGAGCGCCACCGCATGGAGCTGGACGTGCTCCTCCCCCGGGTGGACGATCCCCTCGACGGCGGCGTGGCCACGGTGAGCTGCGGCGGCGGGGCCGGATGCCTGGCAGTGGATCGGAGCGCGCCCGGCCGGTCGGTGCAAGTGCGCCTGCTGGGCGGCAGCGAGAGCCTGGCGCTGCAGATCGCGAACGGCATTGCGGAGATGGCCAGGAGCGAGTACGAGCCCTGCGGTCCGCTCAAGTGGGCCATTCCTCCGAAGCGGTGTACACCCGAGGCGCCGTGTCACTGCCACGGGTCCGCGAGGGTGCGCGTGTTCGACGAGCAGCACGGCGAGGAGTATCTCGGAAGCTACCAGATCGACGGGCTGATCAACGGGGGCGAGGTTCCCGCCCTGGCCTACCTGCTGCGTGGATCGCTGACCTCCTGGCTGGGCGGACTGCCCCAGGCGCGCGGCCACGAGCCGGCACCCGGCTTCACGGAGCGATTCGTGGGCAAGGCGGGCAACTCTCGCCACCGGATGATCCTCTCACAATCCGAGATGCTGCACCAGAGCATCGACCTGGCCGAGCAGACGAGCCGCCGTGGCGGCGTGATCGCGGGCTGGGAGGCGCCGCACGCGCTGGTGGAGGAGATGTTCGATGGACGAGGTATTGAGGCGCTCAATGGCGGAACGGAAGAGCTTCTCGGCCTAGAGACCGACCCGATGAAGCAGGAGCTGGGCGGGAAGCTGGAGCGTGTACGTCGGAAGTGGGAGTACCTCTCCGCACACGAGCCGGCCCCGGAGGGCCGGAGAGGGGTGTTCGTCAACGCCATCGACGTGCAGTTCGGATCCATGGCCAGAGGCTGGTACCAGGAGCGGGACACGGTGCGCGCCAGGCTGTCGAGCCCTCGCAGCTTCGGCAGGTACATCGACAAGTGGGACCGGGCGATCGAGCTGATGGACCACCTGGACACGCTCGTGGCGGACATCGAGAAGCTGAGCGGCGAGGCAGACTTCGTCGCGGAGCTGATCGGCCTCGGGCTCGGCACCGCGGAAGACCTCGCGGCCGCGAGCGACAGGAACGTGATGACCAGGGAGCGGGCCATCGAGGTGCTCGAGCAGTCGGTGGTGAGGCTGTCGGCGGCGATCGAGGTAGTCCAGGCCCTGATCGAGGGGCCGATCCGCGATCTGATGAAGCAGTGCCCGGAGGAGAGGTTCGATGAGAAGCTCGAGAACTTCGCCGGGTACCTCGACAAGGCCCGCGAGGTGCTCAACTTCCTCAACCAGCTCATCGGCGAGAACGAGAAGCTCGAGGCCGTGATCACCGGCCTCAAATACGCATCCAAGGGCCTGAAGGTCCTGAGCGGCGGGCTGGAGCTGCTGTGGGGCGAGACCGAGAAGTGCCTCGGGGAGGACGACAGGAAGCTCCTGCTGATCGAGCTGCAGCTGGCCGAGACCCTGCTCGAGTCGCTGCGCGTGGGCCTCGACATGGCCGCCACGATCGCCGCCGCCTTCGAGGCCGACGTCGAGTACCACCAGACCGCATCGGCCAGCCTGCGGGAGCTGGCCGACGGTCTTGGGAAACTCAGAGATAAGTTCGGCGATGTGAGCAGCATGCGGGCAGACGACAAGCGCGACCGGATCGAGAAGGTCTGCCAGGCCGGCGTGGGCACGGTGCACGCGGCCCAGGCCGAGCTGTACGAGCTTGGCCAGATTCTGCAGACCACACACGGATACCCCGGGCTCACGCCGTATTTCGAGGCGCCCGCAATGAACGCCTCGCCGTCGCGCAGCGAGGTGGAGTTCCTGCCCGAGCGGAGACACGGCTTCGGGATCAGCCTGTGGGACGACAGCCTGAGCAACTGGTACTTCGACTTGGAGGACGAGGCCGGGCCGCCCGCGCCCTCGCCGGCGCCAGGCGAGAGCGGACCGGATAGACCGATCGCCGCGGCGCCTGCCCGCGGGTTCCTGGTGGCCGCACGGTCGGGAGCCGAGGTGCTTCCCGCCGTGGGGGTGCCCGGCGGTCTCGAGTGGTTCAGGGGTACGGAGGCCGAGGCGCGCGCCGCGGCCGAGTTCCGCAGGAGCGCCCTGCGCCAACTCGGCGCCGGCACGCCAGGCCTGGGCGGCCTGGCGCGGGACCTGATCACCCGCATGATGCTCGCGGGCGACAACTACTCCGCCGCGACCAGCCCCTTCTTCGAGCCGCTGTTCGTGGTGCGCAAGCGTCTGCGCAGGATTCGAGGCTGCCTGGTGAAGACCGTGAGAGACGGGTACGAGGTAACGTCGTGCGGCCCGCGCCTGGGAGTCGACAGGCCCGCCGGGCTGGCCCGCTGCGGGGAGGCGGACCTGTTCCTGGCCAACGGCGAGGTCGGCTTCGAGGTCGGCCTCGACGACCTGGCGCGGGCCACGGAGGCGACCGTGCTCCGGGCCCGCTTCGAGGACGTGTTCCGCACGCCGCCGATCGTGCACCGGGTGTACTACCAGGTGTACGACGCCCGCTGCGAGCAGGACGAGACCGGGGAGACCGGCCAGCGCTGCGACGGGGAGCCGCATCGGTTCGCCACCGCCGGGTTCGCCAGGACCGAGCAGCGGGAGGTGAACGGCACCTCTGTGGAGCCGCTGCACCAGGTCTTCCTGGTCAACGCCTCTCCGGCCGTGCCCGACATCGAG